>Ga0209163_1000071_pt1 | contig 249459 bp, 190 predicted proteins | sample MTBAKSrepl2MetaG_FD_187457 | JGI IMG/M metagenome (GOLD analysis project Ga0209163, IMG submission 187457) | Enrichment culture microbial communities om Arthur Kill intertidal strait, New Jersey, USA, that are MTBE-degrading - MTBE-AKS2 (Arthur... | ecosystem: Environmental > Aquatic > Marine...
CATAAATGGTATCGTCCATCTGGTCTCCTTTCTTTGTTAGCGGTTGTTTTTGCGCCTAAAAATTATCACTAACATATTGAGGCTGTGCCTCAAAGGAGACCATCTTTCTTATTTTATCGAGGAGCGATAGCGACGAAGCAATCCCGGACCTGGCCATACGGGCAGGGACGAAGGAGATTGCTTCGCTCCCTGCGGTCGCTCGCAATGACGGATAAGACAGAAGGGCGAAGGGGCGACAGGGGATGACGATCACGAGCAAGCGCACGATTTATAAGAACACATCACGGCCATGGTCTGGCCGCACACAGTTATCTCAGTGACTGGGCGTAGAGTTCGATCACGTGGCGGACGGTAATATCTGGCCGGCCGGCATCGGCCAGCAGGCCGGCAAGCTGGATCATGCAGGCCGGGCAGGTGGTGGTCACCATTTGGCAGCCGGAGTTCAGTATGTTCTGTTTTTTGGATTCCCCGATTTTTTTCGACATGTCGTAGTGGGTAATGCCGAATCCCCCGCCCATGCCGCAGCAGGTATCGGAAGCGGCCATTTCGGTCAGCCGGAAGCCCGGACTGGCCGTAATCAGTGTGCGGGGTTCCCTGAAAAGACCCATTGATTTTTTCAGATGGCAGGGGTCGTGGTAGGCCACGGAAAGGGCATCGACGCTGTTTTTACCGGCAGGGCCGGAAACCAGGGGGGCGATCACCTGGGTGATGTCTTTTGTCTTTTCCGCGATTTCTGCCGCAAGATCGGCCTGGGGGCTGTTTTTGCCCGCCATCATGGGCCACACCTTTTTGATGGTAAAGGCGCAGGTGGCGCAGGCCGTGACCAGCAGGTCAAACTCCATTGTTTTAATCTGTTTAAGATTTTGGCCCATCAGGCGGGAAAACCCGTCGCCGTCTCCGGAGGACAGGGCCGGAATGCCGCAGCAGGCCTCGTTTGTAAGCAGGACGGGTGCAAAGCCGTGGTGACGAAGGGACTTGACAGCGGCAGCGGCCACGTGAGGGTAAATCTTGTCGATCAGGCAGCCGGTAAAAAACAGCACCCGTTTGCCCGGTGCCGGCCGTGCCGGCCCTTCTTCCTGCGGTGTCCATTCCCGGCGAAAGGATGCCGGCGCAAGGGGCGGCACATGGCGGCCGGACAAAAAGGGAGACATGACAAATCTTGGGGAGCGGGTATCCACATCGGCATCGCTTTTTTTGAAAAGCAGGGGCTGGGCCACGGTACCCATGCGGGCCAGGGCGTCAAAGAGCCAGGGCCGGGCCAGCACCTGTCTGAAGAAAAATTTTTTTGCCGGGGAGAGCCCCTGGTATCCGGCCAGCAGGGATCGGGCTGAAAGAAAAATTTGAATGGTATCCACCCGGTTGGGACATACAGCCTTGCAGCCGCCGCACAGCAGGCAGTTGTCCAGCCGCTTTAAAACCGTGTCGGCGCTGGTCACCACCTCGCTCATCACGCCCTTGAGCAGGGCGATCTTGCCCCTGGCAATGTCTTTTTCCATGCCGGTATGGGGAAAGAGCGGGCAGGCGGCCTGGCAGGTGCCGCAGTTCTTGCACACGGCGGTGAGTTCTTCAAGCTGTTTTGCCAGTTGGGCCAGGTCGGCGATCTTTTTCATAGGATTAATGGAGTCGTAAAAAGTTAAAATCCAGACGGCTTTGCAAAAAGTTCAAGTTCAAGGCGCGCAAGTCCCGGGGAATGAGGCGTACTTTTCGTACGCCGCAGTGACAAGGGGCGCGGCGCAACACAGAAATTGGGCTTTCTGCGAAGCCGTCAAGGTTTGTAGGCGCAGAGAGGCTCCTCCTCCAGGTAATCGCCGGTGGCCTCAAAGGCCCGGGCCCGGCACCCGCCGCAGACCCGCCGGTATTCGCAGCGGCCGCACTTGCCCTTCAGTTTGCCAAAGTCCCGCAGGTCGTTAAAGATCCTCGAGTTCTCCCAGATGTGGGGAAAGGTCTCTTTTGTCACGTCACCGCAGTTTAATTCCAGAAAGCCGCAGGGCTGTACCACACCCACGTGGGAGATAAAACAGAAGGAGATCCCGCCCAGGCATCCCCGGGTCACCGCGTCCAGGCCATGGGTCTGAAACGAGATAGAGATGTTGTCCTTCTTTGCCCGCTGTCGCAGCACCCGGTAGTACTGGGGCGCACAGGTGGCCTTGAGTTGCAGGGAGGTGACCTTCTGACGGTCGTAAAACCAGTTGAGCGTGGTTTCGTAATCCTCGGCGGAAATGGCCTGGTCGGCCATATCCTTGCCCCGGCCGGTGGGCACCAGCAGAAAGATGTGGTGGGCCACGGCCCCGATGGATTCGGCCAGTTCAAGAATTTGCGGCACCTGGTCCATGTTGACTTGCGTCACGGTGGTGTTGATCTGAAAATCGATGCCGGCTTCTTTTGCCAGCCGTGCCCCGCGCAGGGCCCCGTCAAAAGCGCCTTCCACGCCCCGGAAGTCGTCGTGGCGCTGCCTGTCGGCCCCGTCAATACTGATGCTGATGCGCTGGATACCGGATTCGGCCATGCGCCGGGCCGTCTCTTCGGTGATCAGGGTGCCGTTGGGCGCCATGACCATTCTCAGCCCCAGCTTTGTGCCGTGGGTTGCGATTTCAAAAATATCGGGCCGCAGCAGGGGCTCGCCGCCGGTGAGGATAATAATGGGTTTTCCCACCTGGGCGATCTGGTCGAGCAGTTGCAGGGAGTGCTCGGTGTCCAGCTCCCCGGCATAGGGGCCCATGGTGGCCGATGCCCTGCAGTGGCGGCACGAGAGGTTGCAGTTGCGGGTGGTTTCCCAGGCCACCAGGCGAAGCTCAGCGCCTTTGTCGTGGCCGGCGTGGGCCGGATGTGAAGGATGGGGCATGGTGGTTTGAGTCCTTTATGAGATCAGGCGGGCCGCGTCCAGGGCAAAGTAGGTCAGGATCATGTCGGCCCCGGCCCGCTTGATGGAGAGCAGGGTTTCCATCATCACCTTTTCGCCGTCCACCCATCCCATCTGGGCCCCGGCCTTGATCATGGCGTATTCGCCGCTGACGTTGTAGGCGGCGATGGGCAGGTCGATCTCATCGCGCAGGCTGCGGATAATGTCCAGGTAGGGCAGAGCCGGCTTGACCATGATGATGTCCGCGCCCTCCTCGATGTCCATGCTGGCTTCGCGGATGGCCTCGATGGCGTTGGCCGGGTCCATCTGGTAGGTTTTCCGGTCCCCTGCCTTGGGGGCCGAGTCGGCGGCCTGGCGGAAGGGGCCATAGTAGGCGGAGCAGTACTTGACCGCGTAAGACATGATGGGAACATTGGAAAGATCGTTTTCGTCCAGGGCCTCCCGGATTTCCGCTACCCGGCCGTCCATCATGTCCGACGGGGCCACCATGTCGGCCCCGGCCTTGGCATGGGAGACGGCAGTGCGGGCCAGCAGGTCCAGGGTGCCGTCGTTGTCCACCACGCCGTTTTCCAGCACGCCGCAGTGGCCGTGGTCGGTGTACTGGCACAGGCAGACATCGGTGATCACCACCAGGTCGGGCACCGCGTTTTTCACCGCTTTGACCGCCTGCTGAACAATACCGTCCTTTGCGTAGGCTCCGGTGCCCAGGGGGTCTTTTTTGCCGGGCACACCAAAGAGCATGATGGCGGGAATGCCCAGGCCGGCGGCCTCTTTTGCCACGGCCACCAGGTTGTCCGTGGAAAGCCGGTACTGGCCGGGCATGGCGTCAATAGGCTCCTGTACCCCCTTGCCGGGTACGGTAAACAGGGGCAGGATCAGATCGTCGGTGGAAAGCCGGGTCTCCCGGATCATGCGCCGGAGATTTTCGTTCTGCCGCATCCGCCGGGGGCGGTAGTCGGGGAAAAGCATGGTGGCTCCTTATGGTGTAATGCCGATTTCTTCGTCAGTCAGATAACAGGCCGGGTCCGGGGCCCACAGATCGCCGCTTGTGGCCTCGGCCCGCACCCGGAAGTTGCCGCCGCAGATGTCCAGCCACTTGCACGCCGCGCACCGGCCGGTGACGTGTTTTTTCTTCTCTTTGAGCCTGCCCATGAGCGGTTCGGAGGTGTCGGTCCATATTTCGGAAAAGGGCCGTTTGCGAACGTTGCCAAAGCTGTGATGGCGCCAGAACTGGTCGGCATGCACTTCGCCGTCCCAGCTCACGCACCCGATGCCCCGGCCCGAGTTGTTGCCGTCGTTCATCTGGAGAAGTTCCAGCACCTGGGCGGCCCGGTCCGGGTCCTCCTTGAGCAGGCGCAGGTAGAGGTAGGGGCCGTCAGCGTGGTTGTCCACGGTGAGCACCTCCTTGGGCAGGTTGCGGTCGTGGAGGTCTTTTGTCCGGTCGATGATCAGGTCGACCACCTTGCGGGTTTCGGCATGGGAAAGGTCGTCTTTTACCAGCACCGAGCCCCGGCCCGCGTAAACCAGGTGATAGAAACAGATGCGGGGAATGCTGCGCTCTTCGAGAATGTCGAACAGCAGCGGCACTTCGCCCACGTTGAACTTGTTGATGGTAAAGCGCAGGCCCACCTTGATGCCTGCCTTCTGGCAGTTGTCGATGCCCTTTAAGGCCGCGTCAAAGGCGCCATGGACCCCGCGGAACCGGTCATTGATGGCCCGGCCTCCGTCCAGGCTGATGCCCACGTAGGAGAGGCCGATGTCCTTGAGGATTTTGGCGGTCTCTTCATGGATCAGGGTGCCGTTGGTGGAGATGACGGCCCGCATGCCCTTTTTCACGGCATATCCGGCCAGCTCGGGCAGGTCCTTTCGCATCAGGGGCTCGCCGCCGGAAAAGAGCAGTACCGGGGCCTTGAAATCGGCCAGGTCGTCGATCAGGGCCTTGCCCTCATCGGTTGACAGTTCGTTGTCCTGGGCCTGGGGCGTGGCATGGGCGTAACAGTGAACGCACTTGAGGTTGCACCGCTTGGTGATGTTCCAGACCACCACCGGCCGCTTGTCAATGGAGAACTGGAGCAGGTGGGAGGGCAGGTCTTCCGACCGCCGGCCGTACCGGAGCGCGTCCGAAGGCTCGGTGGTTCCGCAGTAAAGCTTTGATATGCCAATCATTCTGTATCGGTTCCAATTCGGCTGTCTGTTAGCGGCACATCCGCTTTCCCGGAAAAGGCCTTTTTGATCAGGTTGTCAAGCCACGATTCGGGAAACATCAGCGCCTGTTGGGTAATGTGAAAACGGTTGATGCCCGCCTTCTCGGAAAGCAGCCGGAAACCGTCCACAAAGTTGCTGGTCAGCTCTTCGCATATTTTTTCAAAATTTGCAAACTCATCTGTAACATACTGCATCACGATATAGCAAACCGCATCCGGCGCAAGTTCCACGTGCAGCTGGTATTTGCCGGCAAAATAGCGCTCGATGTTTCTGACCTCTTCGTAGTAGGAGGTCACTGTCTCAAAGGCGTTGTCAACATCGGCGATGCGGGTGGCGCAGAACCGGGTCAGAATGTCGATGTGCTCTTCGGTTAGTGGAAAGTCATGTTTTTCCGACAGCTTTTTGCAGTTTTCGGCAATGTGGGAACGGATCGACGCTGCTTCGCTTCGACTCACCTTTTCAAAACTTCGGTCGATTTTTTCCAGGCCCTCGGCGGTAAGAAAATCGGTCAGCCCGGCTTCCGGACCGTCCAGGGTGTGTTCGGTAACCGGGAACACGGTGGCGGATGTTGACGGCAGCCGGCTTTCAAAGGCCAGCAGGGCACGTTCCACGGCGTTGACCAGGCCCCGTGCCCCGGTTTTTTCCTTAAAGGCGTTTTTCGCCAGCCGGGCCAGGGCCGCGTCGGCAAACTTGATGTCAATGTCATAGGCGGCAAAGTCCATCTTCTTGCTCAACACGATGGGGTTGCTGGGGTTCTTGAGAATGGCAAACAGGTCGTCCTCGGTCAGGGACTCGAACACGGCCCGCACCGGAAGACGGCCCACGAACTCAGCCTCGAACCCGAACTCGGTCAGGTCTTCGGATCGGACGTGCTGCATGATTTCCCACGGGTCGTCGGACGGGTCCTGAATTTTTGCGCCAAAACCGATAGCCTGGCGGGAAAGCCGCTTGCCGATGATCTCCTGCAGGCCGTTAAAGGCGCCGCTCATGATAAACAGGATGTTGCGGGTGTTGACGGTGCGCTTTTCCCGCTTGCCGGTTTTGCGGAACTGCTCCACCTCCTGCATCACGGACACCGGGTCGTGGGGCACCTTCATCTCCACTTCCGTCTCTTCCATCAGGGTGAGCAGGGCCCGCTGGACACCGGACCGGGAAACGTCCGGCCCTATCAGGCCACGGCTGGAGGCGATCTTGTCGATCTCATCAATATAGATGATGCCGAACTGGGCCCGTTCGATGTCATTGTCCGCCTCGCGCACCAGGTCCCGTACCAGGTCTTCCACGTCGCCGCCCACATAACCGGTTTCGCTGAACTTGGTGGCATCTCCCTTGACAAAGGGTACCCCCAGCTTCTTTGCGATCAGCCGGATCATGTAGGTTTTGCCCACGCCGGTGGGGCCGATCATCAGTACGTTGTTCTTGATGCCGCCCACCATGTTCCGGGTCCTGTTCCACAGGGCCTGGTGCCGTACCCGGTTGAAATGGGTGCATATCTTGGTGGCCAGGACCTTTTTGGCCTGGTCCTGACGGATGATGTACTGATCCAGGTAGGCGATCATCTCCTCGGGCTTGAGGTCGAAATGGAAGGCCGTTTTTTTGACCGGGCCGGTATCATCATCTATGGCGTCGGTGTCCGGCGTGATAATCGGTGTCACGAGCTTGATTGTGTTTCCGTACTTTTCGTGCAGAAACTCGCTGATCTCTTTTTCGATCTTCTTGGGATCGGGCAGTTGTTCGTTTTGTGTTTTCATGGACTGAAATATAATCACGGGCCTTTGAAAATCAAGCGAAATGGTGTATCGGCCTGAAAAACAATAAAAATTTTAAAATGGTTGACAAGCGCCGGGATATTTAATATTTCAACCTTTTACGTGTAAAAGGGGATAACCGAAAAACCGCAGGACCACTTCAGAAAAGCGTTACGCAACGGAGGGTTCCATGCCTGAAACCATCGCCCTGGGGATTGAAAGACGACGTTTTCCCCGTCTTCGGGTAAGAGACGGTGCCGTCAGCTTTCTTGAGGGTGAAAACATGCGTACCGGCCGGCTGCTGGACATCGGCCTGGGCGGCGTGGGGTTCAAGTATGCCGGTGCCGGCAACGGCGACGGCACCTATGCCGGCCGCACCGGAGAGACCCATGTGTTTGTCAATTCAGACCTCTTTCTGCTGACCCAGGTGGCCGGGCAGGTGGTGTCGGATCATGCAATCGGGGCCCGGGCCGTTATGGCCTCCCGTACCATGGGCCGCTGCGGTGTCTGTTTTCAGGCGTTGCCCCACAGCAAGACCGAGTACCTGGATCAGTACCTGGGCATGCAGAGCCGTCAGCGGCGCACTGCCAACATGCTGGAAAAAGAGCTGGATATTCGGGAGGAACGGTACCGCTCCATTGTGGAGGGGATCGGCGAGGGCTACGTGGAAACCGACATTTTGGGCCACATGATTTTTTTCAACCGGGCCATGACTGTTTTAACCGGTTTTCCCCGGCAAGAGCTGACCGGCCGCAATATCCGGCGGCTGATGACCCGGGAGACCCGAAGCCGGGTGTTTCAGCTTTATCGAAAAGCCGAACAGCGCAATACCCCGATTCCGGTGGTGGATTGGGAGATCATCGGCAAGGACGGCGCGTCCAGAACGGTCGAGGCCGCCACCACGTTTATTCGGGCCGCCGACAACAGGATCACCGGCTTTCGCGTGGTGCTGCGCGATGTCGGGACTCGGCGGGAAAGGGAAAAGGCCCTCCTTTATCGGGCCTCCCACGATTCGTTGACCGGCCTTTACAACCGGGACGCTTTTGGTGTGTGCCTGGCCGACATAATCGGCCGGACCCGGCGCACAGGCCACCGGATGGGCCTTCTTTTTCTGGACCTGGACCGTTTCAAGGAGGCCAATGATCAGTTCGGCCATGATACCGGCGACGACCTGATCAGGGAGGTGGCCCGACGGCTCACGGACACGCTGCGGGAGAGCGATGTTGTGAGCCGGTACGGCGGCGACGAGTTTACCGTGATTCTCAACGGAGGGGAGTACCTTGACCCTGAAACCGTGGCGGAAAAGCTGCTGGACCGAATCTCCGCGCCCTACCACATCAACGGCCATACCATCGATTTTCTGACAGCCAGCATCGGCATCAGCCTCTTTCCGGAAGACGGCATTGATCCCGACGCCCTGGTTCGCCAGGCCGACCAGGCCATGTACCGCGCCAAACAGACCCGCAACCAGTATGCCCGGTGCGAAGCAGTGGTGGTGTAACCCCGGCTTCTTCTCTTACTCGTGCTCTTGCTCGTGATCGTACTCATGATCCCATCACTATCGGTATCGAAATCCACAATGACGTCGATACCGGTTTCGATTACGATCAAGAGCACGATTGTATCCTTACCCTCCCGTTCCCCGTGGACTGATTAATGAACATTCTTTCGCCGTTTCGCATCTCTGGTTGTCTTGGCATTGCCCATAATATATGGTAGATGTCGGTTTATTTAAATCAGGGTTGAACGCAAGACCACAGGCAAACAAGAGGCTTTTCATGAAGGGTTATGTTCAGGTTTACACCGGGGACGGCAAGGGCAAGACCACGGCGGCCCTGGGCCTGGCCCTGCGGGCCGCCGGTGCCGGGCTTCGGGTCTATATCTGCCAGTTTTTAAAGTCCGGGGATTACAGCGAAATAAAGGCGCTGGCGGCATTTGGTGATCAAATAACGGTGCGGCAGTTCGGCACCGGTAAATTTGTCAAGGGAGCGCCTTCCGACGAGGATCGGGTGGCTGCCGCCGCCGGGTTTGCCAGTATCCAGGAGGCCTTTTCTTCCGGAAAATACGATGTGGTGATTGCCGAGGAGATCAGCGTGGCAGTCTCCTGCGGGCTGTTGTCGGCAGCGCAGGTGTGCGATCTGATCGACCAGCGGCCGGACAACGTGGAACTGGTGATCACCGGTCGCAACGCCCCGGCCGAGGTGATTCAAAAGGCGGACCTGGTCACCGAGATGAAACCTGTCAAACACTATTATTTCCAAGGCGTCATGGCCCGCACCGGAATAGAGAAATAAGGGGAAATGTAAAAATGGGGTTTCCCCAGCGCCCATGTTTTTTTTTGCGTCCTTTGCGTCTCTGCGGTGAATTTTAATTTTAGAGGTTTTTAAAGGCTTTATGAAAAAGCAGATCATTCTGGTCACCGGCGGATGCAGAAGCGGCAAAAGCAGCCATGCCCTTGAACTGGCCCGACGTTTCCCCGGCGGGGAGCGGTTTTTCCTGGCCACCTGCGTGGCCGAAGATGACGAGATGCGAGACCGGGTGGCCCGGCACCAGAAGGAGCGGGGCAGGGGGTTTACCACGGTGGAGTGCCCGGTCCGTCTTGACCGGGAAATCGGACGGGCCGGCAGAACGGCCTGTGTGATCCTGGTGGACTGCCTGACCCTGTGGACCAGCAATCTGATGATGGAAGACGGTTTTTCTCCCGCATCGGTCGAGGACCAGGTACGGTCGCTTGAAACGGCCATGACCCGGGTGCCGTGCAGTGTTCTCCTGGTGACCAACGAGGTGGGGTGCGGCATTGTGCCGGAAAACCGTCTGGCCCGTGAGTTCCGGGACCTGGTGGGAATGGTGAACCGGCGGATGGCGGCCCGGGCCGATACCGTGATCTGGATGGTGGCCGGCATTCCTGTCGTCATCAAGGGAAAAAGTCCATGACCGGCATGCTTTCGGCCATACGGTTTTTTACGATCCTCCGGGTGCCGTCCGGTGAGTTTCATCCCCGCCGCCTGGCCGCCTGCGCGCCGGCGGCAGGGCTTCTTGTCGGCCTGATCCTGGCCTGCGTGGACGCCCTGGCCCTGCGGTTCTGGTCGGTGACCCTGGTGTCGGCCCTTGACGTGGTGTTTCTGGCGGTTATTTCCGGCGCCCTTCACCTGGACGGCCTGGCCGACACGGCAGACGGGCTCTATGCCGGCCGCACCCGGGAAAAGGCCCTGGCCGTCATGAAAGACAGCCGCACCGGCGCCATGGGCGTGGTGGCCGTGGCCTGCTGCCTGCTGGTCAAGTGGGCCGGCATTCACGAAATTGACAGCCACCGGTTTTGGCTTCTGATGCTGATTCCCGCCTACAGCCGGGCCACGGTGCTGTTCGGCATGCGGTTTCTGCCATACGGCAGAAGCGGGGAAGGGACGGCCAGGGCCTTTTTTGACGAACCCCTGTCGGCGTGGGACTTCCGGTGGGTGGCGGTCCTGGTGCTGCTTTCCCTGTTTGCGGGCCGTGCCCTGGTGATGCTCAACCTGGGGTTTGCCTGCACCACGGCAGTGGTGCTCTGGTTTTATAAGAAACGGATGGGGTGCATCACCGGCGACATGCTGGGCGCCATGATCGAGGTCGTGGAGGTGGTGCTGATGATCGGGGTCACGGCCGGGTTGGAGTAAGATGAGCGTGCTTTTAAAAAAAACCCAAACCCTCGCTCCCCACGTTCACGGCGGCGATACTTTCCAGCTGGCCCGGCGCCTGGGCTGCGATCCCTCCGATATCCTCGATATGAGCAGCAATGTCAATCCCCTGGGCCCACCGGCCGGGCTGATCGCGTATCTTTGCGATCGGATGACCGACATTGTCTGTCTGCCGGATCCGGATGCCTTGCAGATCCGCCGGTCCTTTGCAGAGCGCCATGACCTGCCCCCGGACCGGGTGGTGGCAGGCAACGGCACCACCCAGTTGATTTACGCCCTGCCGCAGGCCCTGGGGTTTGGACGGGCCCTGGTGCTGGGGCCTGCCTATGCCGACTATGCCCAGGCCTGCGCCATGCACAACGTGCCCTGCGATTTTCTGCTTGCCGACGAGGCAAGCGGCTTTCGGCATGATGCCGGCGTGATTGCCCGAAAGATAAGGGAGGCAAAGCCGGACGCGGTGTTTGCCTGCAACCCCAATAATCCCACGGGCGTGCTGACCGACCGGCAGATGATTCTGGAATTGTGTGATGAACACCCTGGTGTGCTGTTTGTGATTGACGAGTCCTACCTGCCGTTTGTCCGGGAAGGGGAGTCCCTCAGCCTGATCAGCGGGCCTGGCATGGACAATCTGCTGGTTTTAAGCTCCATGTCGAAAATATTCCGCGTGCCCGGCCTGCGTATCGGGTTTGCCGCCGGTCCTGAGCCGGTTGTGGGCCTGCTGGCCCGGCATGTGCCGTGCTGGAGCATCAACACCCTTGCCCAGGCTGCGGTTGAATGGATTCTGGACCGCCAAAGCGAGGTGGACCGCTTTATAGACGATTCCGTGACCTTGGTGGAAAAGGAGCAGTCGTTTCTGACCACACAGCTTGCCGCATCCGGCGTGGTGAGCCTTTTTCCCTCGGTGACATCTTTTTTGCTGGGCGTCCTGCATTCCGGCTTTACTTCGGCAGGTGTCTGTGACGCCCTTGCGCGGGACCGCATTCTGATCCGGGACTGCGCCAATTTCGAAGGGCTTTCCGACCGGCACATTCGTATCTCCCTTAAAACACGGGAGCACAACAGCCTGCTGGTCGACCGTTTATTTAACCTGTGTCCATCCTCGTTATGCGGGCACGAAAAAGGTTTCCAATCCAGAAATGAGAAAAGGCCATTTATGGATGGAAACTAACCTGAAACCAACGGGAGGCAATCATGGAACATCCGGTGCATGACTACTGGAACACCCGGCTGGCCCAGGCCAAGACCGCCTTTGAGGCCAACAATTTCGAGGTGCACGTGGCGCAAAACGCCGACGCGGCCAGAGACCTTGTGGCCGGCACCCTGATACCGGCCATTGCGCCGAAAAGCATTTCCTGGGGCGGGTCCATGACTTTTACGGCCACCGGCCTTTACGCCCTGTTAAAGGAACGCACCGACATTCAGGTGCTCGACACTTTTGACAAAAGCCTGTCAAAGGAGGATGCGCTGGAGCGGCGGCGCCGGGCCCTGCTGGTCGATCTTTTTATAACCGGCACCAACGCCCTTACCGAAACCGGCAAGCTGGTCAACCTGGACATGATCGGCAACCGCGTGGGAGCCCTTGCCTTTGGCCCCCGGCGGGTTATTGTGCTGGCCGGCAGAAACAAGATCGTTGCCGATGTGGACGGGGCGGTGGCCCGGATCAAAAACTATGCCGCACCGGTCAACACCCGGCGACTGGACAAGAAGACCCCTTGCGTCAAAACCACCACCTGCCATGACTGCTCCAGCCCGGACCGGATTTGCAATACATGGGTGATCACGGAAAAATCATTTCCCAAAGAAAGAATCATCCTGGTGCTGATCAACCAGGACTTGGGCTTTTGATTGAGGTATTCATGTTTTTTGATCTTCACTGGGCCGTGATCCCGGCGGCTTTTATTCTGGACCTTTTTGTCGGGGACCCTGATTTTTCCGCCCATCCGGCCCGGCTCATGGGAAGGGCCATTGACAGGCTGGAACCGGTGTTCAGAAAATTTTCCAGGAATCCGGTCTTTGCCGGCGGGCTGTTTGCCATTTCCCTGATTACCGGCACATGGCTTGTCGCTGTGTTTACCCTGGTGTTCCTGGAAGAGATAGCCCCGGCGGTACGCGTGACCGGGGAGGTCGTGCTGCTCTTTTTTTGCGTCTCGGCCCGGTCCCTTGACAAGGGAGCCAGGGCCGTTCTGGTGCCGCTGGTAAAAGGGGATGTTCACCGGGCCAGGGAAGGGTTGTGCCTGATCGTGGGCCGGGACGTGCATCGCCTGGATGAAAAGGGCGTGGCCCGGGCCACGGTGGAGACGGTTGCCGAGAACCTTGTGGACGGCGTGATCTCTCCCCTGTTTTTTGCCGTGATCGGCGGTGTGCCCCTGGCCCTGGCCTACAAGATGGTCAACACTCTGGACTCCATGGTGGGATACAGGGACGACCGGTACGAGGCCTTTGGCAAGGCATCGGCCCGCATTGACGACGGGGCCAATTTTATTCCGGCCCGGCTGTCGGTGGTCATCATTGCGGCGGCTGCGTTCCTGCTGTTTCGCAAGGGCGGGGCCGCTCTTAAAACCGCGCTTCGGGACGGCCGTCGCCACAGCAGCCCCAACGCCGGGTATGCCGAGGCCGCCTTTGCCGGGGCACTGGGCATCTGGATGGGCGGGGCCAGCTTCTACCAGGGCGAACGGGTAGACAAGCCGGTGATCGGGTCCGGGCTGGCCGATGCCGGCGTGTCGCATATTTCAGAGGCCTGTCGCCTGATGTTGCTGGCGTCGGCCCTGACAGTCGTGTTGGCGGCCCTGGCACGGGCGATTTTGTGATGACCGAACAAAAAGGGGGATAGTATGGAACATCTGTCTGAAAAAGGATTTTCGTTTATTGCCGAGCCGTGGCCCATGGTGCCGGACCGGCCGGTGGTGGTGTGTGTTCACGGTGCCGGCATGTCAGGGTATTTCTGGGTTCGACAGGTGCAAGGGCTTTCTCCGGTTGCCAACATGGTGGCCATCGATCTGCCCGGCCATGGCGGTAGCCGGTTCGCCGGTGCCGATACCGTTGAGGTCTATGCCGGTCATGTGCTGGCCTTTGTGGATACTTTTGGGTTTGACAAGCCGGTGCTGTGCGGTCACAGCATGGGCGGAGCCGTGACCCAGCACCTGCTGGTTTCTCATCCCGGCAGGTTTTCCGGCGGCATACTGGCAAATACCGGGGCGAGGCTCAAAGTGCTGCCGCTGGTGTTTGAGACCCTGCAGAAGGGGATACAGGCCTTTACGGAACTGACCCTGGCCACGGCCATCTGTCCGCAGAACAAAACCGATGAAACGGAAGAGATCATTCAGAAAGCCTCGGTGACCGATCCGGCGGTGGCCATCGGCGACTTTACCGCCTGCAACACCTTTGACCTGATGGACCGGGTGCCAGAAATTCAGGCGCCGGTGCTGGTTATCGGCGCCACCGACGATCTGTCCACCCCGGCAAAGTATGCTGCCTTTCTCGCTGATCGCATTCCCGGCGCCCGCCTGAAGATGGTGGAATCGGCTGGCCACATGGCGCCTCTGGAAAAACCGGATGAGATCAACAGTGCTGTGGCCGACTTTTTGGGGACAGCATGGCCAGTATGAGGGATTGATTGAGTAAGTCCGACACCAACCCATGCTACTTTCCCATGTTCAGTTTGTCCGCCAGGTAGAAAACAACCCAGGCGCCGCACAGGTCGCAATCGGCGTCGTTGCCGTAACAGCAGAAGGGCCGGATAAAGTGCTCCCCCTCCAGGTACAGCGGCAGAATAAACTGCTTGGCCGGGCAGTTGTCGGTGATCGTCTTTGCCTTTTCTGACAGGGTCAGTTCCAGGGTCCGGCGGGAATTCCAGATAAAGTCGGGGTATTTTTCCTTTAACCGCAGCGCTTCATACACCGCCTTATCCCGCCGCTCCAAAGAGCCCCAGGTCAGATCCGAGTGATCCGTCTTATTGGGAACGTAAAACGAAAACGTCATCCCTTCCAGGCGCGTGGGCATTAAGAGCTCGACCAGCTTCTCAAGATAATCCTCGTTGGCTTTTGTCACCACGCACTGGCCCATGACCGTTGAACCGAACTTTGCCGGCACCCGGGAAAGCGTATCCATGACCCTGGCAAAGGTGCCTTTCCCTCGGATGGCATCGTTGATGTCCGGCGGCCCGTCAATGGATATGACATAGATGCAATCCGGCAGATCGATCAGGTCAATCGTGCCGTTGGTGGTGATATGGTTCTTCTTGAAAAGTTTGATGCCCTCACGCAGCACATCGGGGCGCAGCATGGGCTCTCCGCCCATCCAGAGCATGGTATGAATAGAGTGCCGCTGCTGCAAGTCCTTGAGGGTTGCCAGCATGGTTGCCGAATCCATCTCGTTTTTCTGCTCAACCGGGTTTCCTTCCCGGAAGACAAAACAGTGGCGGCACCGCAGGGTGCATTTGTTGGTGATATTCACCATGGCCGCCGGGTAAACGGTCGGCTGCTGCTGTGCATCCGTCAATTCTGGGGACATGTAGTGCTCCTCTTTTTTGATATGGGCTATTATTGTCCAAAAACGGTTTTAATCATGGCAGGACAGTCTTCCGGTTGTTTATCGAAATCGCTATCGCTATCGGTATCGAAATCGAATTCTCTTTACAGCGGTGCTCTCAAAGATTATTTCCCTTATCCTGCTTATCCGTGTACTTTTCTTGGCGGCAAGAAAGGTACCAAAAGAACCGGCCCGTGCAGCTTGTCCTTCGGCTTCCCTCGCGCAAACGCTTTTTTCGGCACGGGCAGGAACTCGCCCGCTTCGCGGTGCTCAAACAGCCTGCCCGCTTTTCCCCGAAAAAAGCGTTTGCGCGAGGCTGCGCTGCAATGGGCGGGGCCTGCCATTAATGCCCCGACGGGGTGTATGAAAAAATTTGTTTCTCCAGAGGCAACCTGGCTTTCAGCCTTATTTCCGTAATTTTTAAATTCAGATAGTTATAAAGTTTAAAAATCCTTTTGGGCGCTATTTTGGACACCGCTGGTATGGGGCATGACGCGATGGATGTTATGCCAGGCGGGGAAGAATAAGGGTAAAGACAGAACCCTTGCCCGGTGTGCTTTGAACCTCGATTCCGCCGCCGTGAATCTGGACCACGTGCTTGACAATGGCAAGTCCCAGGCCGGTGCCGCCCAGTTCCCGGCTCCGGGCCTTGTCCACCCGGTAGAACCGTTCAAATATCCGGGAAATATGGGCTTCGGCAATACCCACACCGTGGTCGATCACCGAGACATGGACCTCACCGTCCTTGTCCTCGGCTGAAATTCGCACTTCGCTGTTTTCCGGACTGTACTTGACGGCGTTCTCCACCAGGTTGACCAGGGCCAGTTCCAGAAGAAACGAGTCAATGGGCAGTGTCAGGCCGGCGGGGCAGTCCCTTTCCAGTTTCAGCTGTTTCCGATCCAGGTCCGGGCTGCAGATGGCTGCCGCTGAGTTTATCACGTCGGCCAGGGGTGTCTCCTGAAAGTTGAAGTCTTTCTGCCGGTCCGCGTGTTCAATTTCCGAGAGCTTGAGCAGGTCGTCGATGATGGTGGTCAGGCGCTTTGTGTTCTTGGCGATGATTTCAAGGCAGCGGACCACATGGGTGTTTTCCCCAATGGAGGGCTCTGCCAGCAGGGTCTCGGTAAAGCCCTGGATGGCGGTCAGCGGGGTCTTGAGTTCGTGGGAAACATTGGCGGCAAAGTCTTTGCGCATGGTTTCCAGCTGACGCATTCGGGTCACGTCGTTAAGGATCAGCAGGGCTCCCATGCGTTCTCCGGTTTCATCCATCAGGGCGCTGGCATGGATGTTGATGATATATGTCTTTTCGTCGAGTTCAAAAAGAAGGTCGGCCTCCATGCGGTCGGTCTTTACCGCGGATTCGATAAATTTTTTAAGACCGTGGTTGCGGATCACTTCGTAAAGAAACTGTCCGTGCAGGGCCTGCCTGGATTTGCGCAGAAAGGTCTCGGCTGCGTGGTTGACCCGCAGAATTTTTTCGTCATTGCCGATGGCGATCACCGCTTCGGTCATGCTGGAAAAAACAGCGTTGAGCTCATTTTTTTGCCGAATGGCGGTTTTAATGCGTTCATCCAGGCGGCCGGCCATGTCGTTCATGGCATGGGCAAGGCTTGCCAGTTCTGCCGATGCAGGCAGAACCAGTTTTGAAGAAAGATCGCCACCGGCAAACCGCCTGGCGCCCTGTTCCATGTCCCGGATCGGCCGGGCGATGTTCCGTGAAATGATCAGGCTCACCAGGGCCACCAGCAGGGCCAATAACAGGGCCGCGGCAAATATGTTGAATTTGATGTCGTCCAGGGCGCTGTAAATGGAGGTCACGGGCAGGGCGGTGCGGATGACCAGCCGAACCGTTCTGTTCTCTTCCGTCATCGGCAGTGCCACGTACATCATTTGCTTTTCCAGGGTGGCGCTGTATCGCAGGGAGCTTCCAAAACCGGTGCGCAGGGCTTCAGCAATCTCCGTCCGGTCGGCATGGTTTTCCATTCGGGCCGGATCCTCTTCGGAGTCGCCCACCACCCGGCCCGATGGCAGCACAAGAGTGATGCGGGTTCTGGCGGCAGTGCCCGCCGTCTTGCACCATGCGTCAAGGGCCGGTTCGGCCAGCCCGGCAGCTTGAATGTAATGTTTGACCAGTTCGGCCCTGGCGGTAAGGTTCCGGCGGGTTTCATTAAGAAAGAATCCGTTGAGTGTATGAAAAACAAACCATGTCACGAAAAACAGGGAGACAAAGGTGATCAGCAGGTAAGTAGGATATATCTGGTGGAGTATTTTTTTACGTTTTTTCAACAGAAACTCCGAAACTTTATTTCGTGTTTTTTAACTTGAATCCGCTTGTCACTCCTCGATTTCCCTGAACCGGTACCCCACGCCGCGGACCGTTTCGATGTATTCACCATAATCTTCCAGTTTCTTTCGAAGCCCGGAGATCAGCACATCCACACTTCTGTCGGTGACGGCGTAGTGCTCCCCACGGATTTTATCCACGATCTGCCAGCGGGTAAACACCAGCCCGGGCCGGGAAGCAAGAAACGACAGGATATCAAATTCCGAAGGGGTCAGGTCAATCTTTTTCCCATTCACTTCCACGGTGTGTTTCTGCGGGTGAATGGTGATGCCGGAAATGGCGATGGTTTGTCCAGGGTCCAATGGTGTGGCTTTTGCCTTCTGCCTTCTTAAAACCGAGCGAATGCGGGCAATGAGGATTTTCGGGGAAAAAGGCTTTGTGATGTAGTCGTCGGCTCCCAGTTCAAGGCCGGTGATAATGTCCGACTCTTCGCCCCTGGCCGAAAGCATCAGGATCGGGGTGCCCTGTATCCGGGTGTCCCTGCGAATCGCCCTGGCAACTTCAAGACCGTCGATGCCCGGCAGCATCAGGTCAAGCACCACCAGGTCCGGCCGGCCGGATAAAACAAGTTCCAGGGCCTTTTCCCCGGACTCCGCGCAGGCCACCTGGTAACCGTCCCGCTCCAGGCTGAGCTGAAGCAGCTCAAGGATATCTTTTTCATCATCCACGACCAGGATTTTTTCTTTTGCCATGTTTTTATGCTTTTTTTGACAGTATGTTTCCATGGGCATGCCGGACGATTTCTCCCTCCACCATGTAGATCACCTCTTCGGCGATATTGGTGGCATGGTCGGCAATTCGTTCCAGGTGGCGGGAGATCAGGAACATGTTGAGCAGGTATTCGGTATCCATGATGTTGCCCGTGTCACCGGTGCCTTTTAAAATATCGTAAATTTCGCCCCGCAGCATATCGATTTCATCATCGGCAAACAACACCTCCTTGGCCGCCTCGGCATCCTTTTGAACAAAGGCGTTGAGGCTTTTCTGAACCATGCTTTTCACCTTTTTCCCCATGGGCGCGTAGTCATAATAGAATCCGGTGGCCTGTTTGCCGGCAATGGCCTGGACCCGATGGGCGATATTGACCGCCTCATCGGCGATGCGCTCCAGGTCGTTGTTTATTTTAATGGTCACCACCAGGAACCGCAGGTCAATGGCCACGGGCTGGTGCAGGGCAATGATCTTGAGGCAGTCCTCCTCGATTTCCACCTCCAGGTCGTCGATTTCATAGTCGGTGGCGATGATCTGTTCAGCCAGGTCCCGCCGGCTTTCGCAGACAGCGGTGACGGCCTTGTTGAGCCGGTCCTCGGTCATGGCGCCCAGGTCGAGAATCTGCCGCTTGATGGCGGCCAGTTCGGTTTCAAAATGTTTGGTCATGGGGTGTCCTTAGAAGTTTATGCTTTTGGGCAAGTAATTGCTATTAAGAATTTAGCCTGTTTGCCTTCTGTTGCAGCCTCTGCCGATCGAAATCGCTATCGCTATCGAAATCGGGATCGAAAAAGCAACAGTATTCGAGTCCGATAGCGATCCCGATTCCGATTCCGATGTAGTGCATTATATGTTTCTTCCCTATCCAAACCGCCCGGTAATGTAATCCTCCGTCTGTCTCTTTTCCGGCCGGGTGAATATCACGTCGGTTTCGCCGGTCTCGATCAGCCTGCCCATGTAGAAAAAGGCGGTGGTGTCCGACACCCGGGCAGCCTGCTGCATGTTGTGGGTCACAATGATGATGGTGTATGACGCCTTGAGCAGGTGGATCAGCTCTTCAATCTTCTGTGTGGCAATGGGGTCCAGGGCGGATGCCGGCTCATCCATCAGCAGCACCTCGGGTTCCACGGCCAGCGCCCGTGCGATACAGAGCCGCTGCTGCTGGCCTCCGGAAAGACCCAGGGCCGATGTCGACAGCCGGTCCTTTACTTCATCCCACAGGGCCGCCTGCTTAAGGCTCTGTTCCACCTTGTTGGCAATAAGGGTTTTGTCACGGATACCATTGATGCGCAGACCGTAGGCGATGTTTTCAAATATGGTCTTGGGAAAGGGGTTGGGTTTCTGAAACACCATGCCCACCATTCGCCGCAGGTTGACCACGTCTACCCGGTTGCCGTAGACCGGCTGGTCGTCCAGGGTGATCTCGCCTTCCACGCGAATACCGGGAATCAGGTCGTTCATGCGGTTTAAACATCTCAGAAAAGTGCTTTTTCCGCAACCCGACGGCCCGATCAGGGCCGTAACCTGGTTTTGTTCGAAATCCAGGGTTATATCGGAAAGGGCCTGAAAATCGCCGTAATAGAACGAAAGTTGTCTGGCGGACATTTTGATCGGCATGTGAACTCCTGTCTTATCCTTTCAGTTTTTTTCTCATTTTAGATCGGGTGATGATGGCAAACAGGTTCATGCCGCATACCAGCACGATCAGGACCAGGGCCGTGCCGTACTGAATCGGCCGCGTCAGGGCGATTTCCGTACCTTCAGTGGCCAGAACATAGATATGATAGGGCAGGGCCATGACTTCGTCAAACACCGACTCCGGCAGAACGGGGGTGAAAAAGACCGCTGCCGTGAACATGATGGGCGCGGTCTCACCGGCGGCTCTTCCCAGGCCCAGAATGGCGCCGGTGAGAATTTCGGGTATGGCCGCCGGCAGCACCACCCGGTAGATGGTCTGCCACTTGGTGGCGCCCAGGGCCAGGGATGCCTTGCGATAGTCGTCCGGCACGGCTTTTAAAGCCTCTTCGGTGGCGCCGATGATCACGGGCAGGGTGAGCACGCCCAGGGTCAGAGCGCCGGCCAGAATGCTGACACCAAAACCCAGCATGATACAGAAAAAGGCCAGGCCGAACAGGCCGAACACGATGGAAGGGACCCCGGCCAGGTTGTTGATGCCGAACCGGATCATGCGCAGCACCCGGCCCTTTGCGGCGTATTCATTCATGTACACAGCCGATGCCACGCCAATGGGCAGGGCAAAAAAAATGGCGCCGGCAGCCAGGTAGAAGGTGCCCAGGATGCAGGGAAAGATTCCGCCCTTTGTCATGGAGTCGGTGGGCGGCTGAGTGAGAAACTCCCAGCTGATGGCTTCCGCTCCGTTGGCAATGACAAAATAGCCGACAAACAACAGGGCAAGGCCGTTGATCCCGGCCGCGGCCCGGAAAAGCCAGAAAAACAGGTTTTCAAACAGGCGCCGTTTTTGAAGTCCGGAAGGTCTCTGGTAAATGGTGGTCATGGCAGTGTGTTATCCGCTCAATTGCTTTCGTTTATACCGGCTGGACAGGTAGCCGGCGGTCAGGTTGAATAGCAGGGTAAAAAGGAAAAGCACCACACCGATGGCAAACAGGGCATGATAGTGGCTGCCGCGAAAGGGGGCCTCGGCCATTTCCGCGGCAATACTTGCCGGCATGGGCCGCACCGGGTCAAACAGGGATTCGGGAATGATGGCGGCACCGCCGGCCACCATCAGCACCACCATGGTCTCGCCGATGGCCCTGGACATGCCGAGAATCACCGCCGTGGTGATGCCCGAGGCTCCGGCCGGCAGCACAATCTTGACGATGGTTTCAAGATGGGTGGCGCCCAGGGCCAGTGATGCTTCCCGCAGGGAACCGGGCACACTGCGGATGGCATCTTCGGAGATGCTGCAGATGGTGGGTACCGCCATGAATCCCAGCATGAGGGAGGCATTAAACAGGTTGACCCCCACGGGAATGTTGAACACCTCCTGAAGCAGGGGGGCCACCACCACCAGGCCGAACAGGCCGATCACCACCGAGGGCAGGGAGGCCAGAATTTCCACGGTAGGCTTGACGATTTCCGCGGTTTTCGGCCCGGCAATCTCCGCGATATAGATGGCGGTCATGATACCAAGCGGCACGGAAATAACGGCCGACAGCAGGGTGACGCCGGCCGATGCCACGATCAGGGGCAGGATGCCGAACAGGGGCGGCTCCCGGGTGGGGTACCACAAAGTGCCGGTGATCAGTTCGTTTACCGACACATGCTGCAGAACGGGCAGCCCCTCTAAAAAAAGAAAAAAAGTAATCAGTCCCAGGGATGTGATGGATGCCAGGGCAATGCCCAGGAAAATGGACTTGATAATTTTTTCTTTCAGGTTGCGTCTGTTGGCGGGAGTCATTGTTCTTTCTTTCAGTAAAAGCCGGATATGTCATGAAAGGCGCGGCAAATCGGTTGTATTTCTCGGGGGAGCGCCATTTATAAAATTCGCAGCCTTTTTGTGCTCCATTACATATCCGGTCGGGCCACCGGTTTGTCTGTTTATTTGCCCGGATCAAACACCGGCACATTGCCCGCTTCCCTCGCCAGTTTCTGTCCGGCGGGGGAGTATATAAAGTTGATAAAATCCATTGTAACGCCTGACGGCCAGCCGTTGGTGAACATGTACAGGGGTCTGCTGATGGCGTACTGGCCGTTGCGGGTGGTCTCCTCCGTGCCCAGCACGTTATTGACCGTGAGTTGTCTGATCATATCGTTGAGGTAGCCCATGCCGATATAACCGATGGCGCCCCTGGTGCCGGCAACCGTCTGGACCATGGCGCCGTTGGAGGCAACGGTCAGTGCCCTGGGGGTGACCATATCTTTTTTGAGCACCAGCTCTTCCCATACCTCGTAGGTGCCGGAGGAGGTGTCACGGGACACCACTACGATACCCAGGTCGGGACCGCCGAATTCCTTCCAGTTTTTGGCCTTGCCGGTGTAGATATTTTTCAGGTCTTCCATGGAAAGGTTTTTGACCGTATTGGTCGTGTTTACAACCGGAACAATGCAGTCCAGGGCCACCCGGAAGGGAACCGGGTAACGGTTTTTCGCCATGGCCATCTGGACCTCGCTGTCCTTGATAAAGCGTGAAGCATTGGCAATGTCGGTGGTGCCGTCCACGATGGCCTTGATCCCGTTACCGGAACCGCCGCCGGCCAGGGAAACAGCCACGTCGGGTCTGGCTTTCATGTAGGCTTCGGCTACTTTTTGTGCATAGGGAAGTACGGTTGTGGAACCCTTGATGACGAGCTGCTCGGCCATGGCCTGGGGCGCGGCCAGGCTGACCGACAACAGCAGGCAGGCGGCCAGGGCAAAGAACCTGAAAACGGTTTTCATGGTGAATCTCCTTTTTATGGTTTTGATTGTGGTCGTGTTTGCAACATGTCGCTTGTGTGAAGTTATAAAAAGGAGATGTTAGGAAATTATTAGGACGAGGTTAATTTTTCGTGAAAAAATACCGGATGGTTGTGTGTATCTTACTCTTACTTTTATTCTTAATCTCAATAAAAGTAAACATTTGAATAAAAAACAGGTTCTAAAAAAACGAAAAGGAACACCGGGCGCTAGGGGCCGGGCAGCCGATCTTTATTTATAGAAGCCTGAATGCTTCGACAGCCTCTTTCATATCAAAATCGGTATCGATACGTTTTTGTTCGGGTGGCACTTCGATCCCGATCCCGATCCCGATTTCGATTATAAACAAGGAATGAAGGCTTCAGGCTTTTTTCATCTCTTCATAAGCCTCGGTCAGCAGGGGAAGAAAAGTCAACAGGTCCTCCACCACGCCGATATGGGCCACGGAAAAGATCGCGGCATGGGGGTCGGTGTTCACGGCCACGATCCACTGGGAATCCTTCATGCCGTAGACATGCTGCTGGGCCCCGGAGATGCCGCAGGCGATGTAGAGCCGGGGGGTGACGGTTCTGCCGGTGGCGCCCACCTGGCGGGAGTAGGGGAGCCATTTGAGGTCGCACAGGGGCCGGGAGGCGGCCACGGCGGCGTTGGGCAGGCGCCGGGCCAGGTTGTTGACGATATCGAGGTTTTCCGGGTCCCCAATGCCCCGGCCCACGGCCACAATGATGTCCGCATGCTCCAGGGCCGCATCACCAGAGGCTTCCCGTGTCATACCAACGGGAGAAAAGCCTTTTTCTTTTTTTTCGACTTTTTGCAGGGTCACGGCGGGCGGGATGTCGGACAGGCCTGCCGGCCCGGCGGGCTTGAAGGCCCCGGGCAGCAGGGTCAGCACAACGGGCCGGCGCCGGGGGGTTACCGCAGTTTTCAGCCGGCCATTGTGCACGGAACGGCGGAAGACAAGCGCGTCCCCCTCTTTTTCAACACTTTCCACCGCTGGAACGCATGGCGCATCCATCAGGGCGGCGATGCGGGCCGCGGCATGGCAGCCGCAGGTGGTGTGGGGAAAGCAGACAATCTCCGCACCGGTCTGCTGAACCAGGGAACCGGTAAGGTCGGCCAGAACTTCCGGGTTGGGAAAAGCAAGGGCAGGGCCTTCAAAGGCGGTTACCGGTATGCCGGTGCCTGCCGCCAGTTCTTCGGCTGATGTGTTGATGTTACTCCCGGCAAGGGCAAACATCGCCGTCATGTCCGGGGCCAGGCGTTGCGCAAGGCCGGTCATTTCAAGACTTGTGCCGGTTACGCGGTTGTCAATGGTTTCGGCAATCAGCAGAATGGCGGGGTTCATGGTCTGCCTCACAGAATCGATTTTTCATGCAGTCGGGAAATCAGGCTTTGGGCCTTTTCTTTGGGTGTGCCGGTCAGGATCTCCCCTCCGCCTGTTTTTGCGGGGACAAATAGAGGGCCGATGGCAAGCCCGGCATCGGGCATGTCCGGTGAATCGACCCGGACCACTTCAATGGCCTGGGACCTGGCCCGCAGCCGGTTGGACAGAGAGGCGTATCGGGGCAGGTTGATGCCGGACTGGACCGTGACCAGGGCCGGCAGGGCCAGTTCCACGGTTTCGTGCAGCCCGCCTTCCAGTTCGCACACGGCAGTGACCGTTCTTTTTTCCATGTCCAGCCTAGCATCGACCACCGACGTGGCGCAGGGAAGACCCCGCAGGGCCGCCACCATGGGGCCTGTCATTCGCTGCATGGCATCCTCGGACATCACCCCGGCCAGGATAAGGTCATAGTCTCTGTTCGCCGTGGCCCGGTGGATCAGGGCCGCCACCGTAGCCGCCGGCATCATGGCAATGTCCGGTGTGTGAACATGAATGGCGTTGTCCGCGCCCAGGGCCAGGGCGCGGCGCAGGGTGGTCTCCACCCGGTCCGGGCCCGCGCTGACTGCGTCAATGGTCACATCCGGCACTGTCTCCTTGATTTGGACCGCCTCTTCAAGGGCAAAGGTGTCGTAATAGTTGATGTCGTATTCCGGTTCCAGGTCGGCAAGCCGGACGGTTCCGCCATCCGCGGGAAGCTCCGGATCGGTGAGCTGGACCGACTGCTTGACGCATACGAGAATTCTCATGGGTATTTTCTTTCGTGTAGATTTGTCCTTATCTTATATCGGAGAAAAACGGGTTACAAGAAAAAAAACGAACGAACGTTCGTTTTTTCTTGACAGCATCTCTGATTCATCTAAGATGGCATGCATGATGGCTTCGTAAAAAGCTCAATATCTGCGTTGCGCTGCACCCCTCGTCACTGCGGCGTACGACAAGTACGCCTCATTCCTCGGGATTTGCGACGCCTTGATCTTGAACTTTTTACTTTGCCATCCCCAATAGACTTTTTACGAGAGCAGCAGTTATGAGTATCTTCTATTTTATACGGCACGGCCAGGCATCCTTCGGCAAAAGCGATTACGACTCCCTTTCACCGGTGGGGGAGCTTCAGTCCCGGCTGCTGGCCGATTACCTGTTGTCGTCCCACATGACATTCGACGCGATCCTGGTGGGGCCCCAGCAGCGCCACCGGCAGACGGCCCAGCCCCTTATCGACGCCTGTCACGAAAAAGGCAGCACCGGTCCTGAAATTGTCGAAATACCGGAGATGGCGGAGTACGATTTTACCACAGTGTTACGGGAGCTGATTCCGGTGATAGCAGCGGAAAGCGAAGTGTTCAACCGGGATGCCGGCCTCATGTTTACCGACCGGAAGGCGTTTCAGCGGCTTTTTGAAGAGGTCATGCTGCGGTGGGTCAGCGGCGACCACCATCTGCCCGAAGAGATGACCTGGGCCGCCTTCAAGGCGCGTGTCGGCCGGGGTGTTGAAACCATGATGGCCCGTTACGGCCGGGGAAAAAACGTTGCCGTATTTACCTCCGGCGGCCCCATATCGGCGACCATTCAAAAAGTACTGGGCCTTTCCGATGCCATGGCCATGCAGGTCAACTGGCAGGTGGTCAACGGATCGATGACCCGGTTCAAGTGCACCCATGAAAAAATCATGATGGCGTCCTTTAATGAATATCCCTGGCTGGAGATGTATCCAGACAGGGAGATCATCACTTATCGGTGAAGTATTGTTGCCGGGGGTGACGGGTAGAAGAGGAGCAGACACCATTCGATCCCGATCCCGATAGCGATTTCGATTTAGATAAGATGTAAAACAAACCCGAAATATCAATACAAGGAGAAGAACATGGATTTTTCAATTTCCGATAAAATGCAGACGATTCTGGAGATGATCGACGAGTTCGTGGACAGGGAGCTGATTCCCCTGGAGCCAGAGTTCCTGACCCGTTCCTTTGCCGAGATGGTGCCCACACTGAAGGAAAAGCGCAACATGGTAAAGAAGATGGAGCTGTGGGGCCCCCAGATTCCCAAAGAGCTGGGCGGCATGGGGCTTTCCCTGGTGGAGCACGGCCTGGTGTCAGAGGCCCTGGGGCGCAGCCCCCTGGGCCATTACGTGTTCGGTTGCCAGGCCCCGGACGCCGGCAACATCGAGATTCTCCACCTTCACGGCACCGACGAACAGAAGGAGATGTATCTCAAGCCCCTGGTCGCAGGCGACATCCGCAGCGCCTTTTCCATGACCGAAGTGGACATGCCCGGCTCCAACCCGGTGATGCTGGAGACCACGGCGGTAAAGGACGGTGACGATTACATCATTAACGGCCATAAGTGGTATTCCACCGCGGCGGACGGCGCCAAATTCACCATTGTCATGGCCGTCACCAACCCGGATGCGCCATCCTATCTTCAGGCCAGCATGATCATCGTACCCACCGACACCCCCGGCTTCAACCTGGTGCGCAACCTGCCGGTGATGGGGGAAAAGGGCAGCGACTACGCCAGCCACGCCGAGATCCTGTTTCAGTCCTGCCGGGTACCGCAGAAGAACCTGCTCGGGCCTGAAGGCCATGGCTTTGTGATCGCCCAGGAGCGGCTGGGCCCGGGACGGATTCACCACTGCATGCGGTGGCTGGGTATCTGCAAGCGGTGCTTTGACCTGATGTGCCGGCGGGCCAACCAGCGGATGATTCTGCCCGACGGCAGCACCCTGGCTACCCGCCAGATCATTCGCGAATGGGTGGCCGATTCCGCGGCCGAGATGCAGGCGGCCCGGCTGATGACCCTGCATGCGGCGTGGAAGATCGACAAGTACGGCGCCCGTGAAGCCCGCTATGACATCTCCTTTATCAAGTTCATGGTGGCCAACACCATGCTGCGGGTCATCGACCGGGCATTGCAGGTCCACGGCGGCCTGGGCATGACCGACGACACGATCCTGGCCTTCTACTACCGCCACGAGCGGGCCGCCCGGATTTACGACGGGGCCGACGAGGTGCACAAGATGTACGTAGCCAAGCGCATTCTCAAGGACTACGAGGGGAAAAAGTAAGGGAGCGGGTTCAAGGAGTCGAGGGATAGCGATCCCGATCCCGATATCGATCCCGATTTCGATAGCGATATAAGAGGGAAGGCATTATTCAGTCGATGACATTTGAATCGTTTTCAAACCAGGTCATGCTCTCCATGGAGGATATCTGCCGGGATATCTTTCAGGCCCACCAGGACACCATCAAGGTGAAAAAGGAGGCCGTGGGGATCAAAAACCTGATCAATATCTATAACGCCACCCTGAAGCTGAGTAACACCAAGGGGTTTCACGCCATGACCCTGCGGGACCTGGCAAAAGAGACCGGCCTGAGCCTGGGCGCGCTTTACTCCTATTTTGCCGGCAAGGAGCAGCTGCTGGGCATCATTCAGGAGCAGGGCTACCGGCTGACCAGCCGCATCCTGACCGGCGCGCTGGAAGGGGTGGCCGCGCCTGAAAACCGGCTTTCCACCGCCATTCGTACGCATCTCTATCTCAGCGAAACCATGCAGCCGTGGTTCTATTTTTTCTACATGGAGGCCAAGCACCTGGGCAAAGAAGACCAGAAAAGGGCCATTACCAGCGAGCTCTATACGGAGCAGCTTTATACCGACATTCTGGAGCAGGGGGTTAAAACCGGCGCCTTTCGCAGCCACAACACCCTGCTGACCGCGTCGGTGATCAAGGCCATGCTTCAGGACTGGTACCTGAAACGGTGGAAATACTCCCGCCGCAAGGTGGGGGTGGACGCTTATGCCGACTTTGTGTGTGATGTGGTGAATACCTATGTCAAACCATAATCCTATCGGAATCGGGATCGCTATCGCTATCGGGATCGATTCCGAACTCGACAGAATTGAGGGGAGGGCGTCATGATCATTGATTGTCATTTTCATCTGGATGAACGGCTGATGCCCGTGGATACGATTCTGCGCAAGATGGACGATGCCGGTATCGACCGGGTGGCGCTGATGGCGCCCCTGGTGGATGCGTTTACCGAGCCGCCGCCGTTTCTGATTTCCGCGTTGCAGTTTCTGCTGTTTCACCGGCCCCTGCGGTGGGCCGGCAAGGCGGCGGTGTCCAATTTCACGAAAAACGGTGAAATCAAGATTCTGGGTCGGCCCTGTCCGATTTATGCCGAGCTGGACAATGCCTCGGTATTTAAAACCGTGGATGCCCATCCCGACCGGTTTTACGGGTGGGTGTTTGTCAATCCGGCCGGCCGGCAGGACCCGGTGGCCGAATACGGCAAGTGGCGGGACCACCCCGGCTGCGTGGGGATAAAAGCCCACTCCTTCTGGCACCGCTACGCGCCCGCCGAATTGATACCCGTGGCAAAAATGGCGGCGATCGACGGCAGGCCCCTGTTGAACCATCTCGGGTTCGGGGTTCACGGCGATTTTATGCCCCTGCTGCACGCGGTGCCGGACCTGAAGCTGGTGCTGGCACATGCCGGGTTTCCGCTGTATGCCGACACCTGGCAGGCGATACGTAACATGCCAAACGTGCTGGTGGACCTTTCCCAGACCAGTTATGTCAGCGAGCGGATTCTGGCCAGGGCGGTGGCGGCCCTTGGCCCGGACCGGTGTATTTTCGGAACGGACGGGCCGTTCGGCTTTCATGGTCAGGACCATACATTTGACATGGGTCTGATCAAGGCCCGCATTGAAAAAATATTTCCCGACAGTGCCGTTCAAAAAAAGCTGCTGGGAGAAAATTTTATCCGAGTGGCAAAAGTGATAAATTCGTAAAAGTCAAAACCGGGACGGCAAAGTAAAAAGTTCAAGTTCAAGGCGTCGCAAATCCCGAGGAATGAGGCGTACTTTTCGTACGCCGCAGTGACGAGTGAATGCAGCGCAACACAGAAATTGGGCTTTTTACGAAGCCGTCAAAGTGAGTGTTTAATCAAACTTGATTATAAGGAGGCATAAGCCATGGTTAATTTTTCTTTAGAAGGCAAGGTGGCCCTGATTACCGGCGCCAGCAGGGGTATCGGCGAGGCCATTGCCCTGGCCGTTGCTGAAAGCGGAGCCCGGTGCATTCTGGTCAGCCGGAAGATCGAACCCCTTCAGGCCGTGGTTGAAAAAATCACGCAAGCGGGCGGCAAGGCCGATGCCGTGGCCTGCAATGTGGGCGAGATGGACCAGCTCAAAGCCCTTTTTGCCAAGATCCAGGCCGATTACGGCAGGCTGGACATACTGGTGAACAACGCGGCCACCAATCCCTACTTCGGGGACCTGCTGGGCGCCGAGGAGTGGGCCTGGGACAAGACCAACGCGGTCAACCTGAAGGGACCGTTTTTCATGTCCCAGTACGCGGCCAGAATGATGAAGGCCGCCGGCGGCGGTTCGATCGTCAACGTGGCCTCTGTGAATGCTGTCAGTCCGGCTCCGTTCCAGGGCATCTACTCCATCACCAAGGCCGGGGTGGTGGCCATGACCAAGGCGTTTGCCAAGGAGCTGGCCGCCGATAAGATCCGCGTCAATGCCCTGTTGCCCGGCCTGACCGAGACCAAGTTCAGCGAGGCCATCATCGCCAACAAGGGTATTTACGACTATGCGGTGAGCCGGATTCCCATGAACCGTCATGCCACGCCCGAAGAGATGGTGGGCGCGGTGCTCTACCTGGCGTCCGACGCATCTTCCTTTACCACGGGAAGCTGCATTACCTGTGACGGAGGCATGCTCTCCTGAATCCTGATCTTGCTCTTGCTCGTAATCTTACTCTTGATCGAAAAACGTCCGGATCTTAGATCACGATCACGATTAAGAGCAAGAGTAAGACTGAAAGGAAGAAAGCTATCGTGGATCAACGTATTTTTATCACCGGCGGGGCCTCCGGCCTGGGCCAGGCCCTGGCCCGGCAATATGCCGCCAGGGGCTGGCGCGTGTGTATCGGCGACATCAACCAGGAGGCCGGCGAGGCGTTTGCCCGGACCCTGTCCACGGACACGGCAAAGGCCGCTTTTCTCCCCTGTAACGTGACCAGTGAAAGCGACCTGCAAGAGGCGGCCGACTGGCTGGAAGAAAACTGGGGGGGCGTGGACATTGTCGTGAATAACGCCGGGGTGGCGGCCGCCGGGGGTATTGCCGAGGTTCCGCTTTCCGACTGGCAATGGATACTGGACATTAACCTGCTGGGCGTGGTGCGGGGCTGCAAAGTATTTACCCCCCTGTTTCGCAGGCAGGGACACGGCCGGTTTGTCAACATCGCCTCCATGGCGGGCCTGTTGAACCCCCCGTCTTCGGTCTCTTACAATGTGAGCAAGGCGGCGGTGATATCGCTTTCCGAGAGCATCAGCTTTGAGCTGGCCGACGACAACATCGCCGTCACCGTGGTGTGCCCGTCCTTTTTCAAGACCAACCTGGCCAGTTCCTTGCGATCCACCAGCGATCACCTGACCCGCCTGACCCAGAAACTGATCAATAAATCAAAGTTTGGTGCCGACCAGATTGCCGAGGAAGTCTGTCGGGGCATTGACCGCGGCGCGTTTCTTGTCATTCCCCAGGAAAAGGCGAGGACCGCCTGGCGGGTAAAACGGTTTGCCCCTTTCAAAATGTTTTCAAAAATCGTTGCAAAAGAGAAGAAACGCTTTCTTGCGCCCCGGCCGGCCGGGAACAAAACATCGTGAGATATTTCAAAAAAGGCTGACCGCCGATGAACAGACCGTTTGTGCTGATGGCCGGAAAAAAGGCCCTGGCCCGTATTCGGGACGAAGGGCTCCACCCTGAGGCCGTGTCCGTGGTGGCAGGGGCCGCCGGCGGTCCCAAGTGGCTGGTTCTCTACGGTCTGGACCGGCTGCTCTTTGGCCGCTGGTTTGCCGGCCGGTCAGCACCGTTGCCCCTGATCGGGTCTTCCATTGGTTCCTGGCGGTTTACCGCGGCATCCACCACCGACCCCGAAACCGCCTTTGACCGGTTTGTCGAGGCGTATATCAACCAGCAGTATTCAGCCCGTCCCACACCGGAAGAGGTCACGGCCGAAAGCCTGAAAATCCTTGACCGGTTTGTGGATGACGACCAGGTCGATCATATTCTTTCCCACCCGGTATTCCGGCTCAACTGCCTGTCGGTGAGATGCCGGGGCGCCCTGGCCGGTGAACGGAAGCTGTTGCAGGCACCGGCCCTGGGCCTGGCCGCCCTGTTCAACGCCGCCGGCCGCCGGGCCCTGCGGCTCTTTTTCGAGCGGACCCTGTTTTGCCATCCCAAAGACGGCCAGCGGTTCTCGGATTTGGACGATTTTCCCACCCGGACCGTGGTTTTGAGCCGGGAAAACCTTCGCCCGGCGGTGCTGGCCTCGGGCTCCATTCCCATGGTGATGTCCGGCGTGAAAAACATTGCCGGGTCTCCGGCAGGCACCTACCGGGACGGGGGCCTGATCGATTACCACATGAACATGCCGTTGGGCAATCACGATGACCGTATTGTCCTGTTTCCTCACTACGTGAACCGGGTGATCCCCGGCTGGTTCGACAAACCCCTTGCCTGGCGCAGGCCGGTTGCCGCGTACATGGACAACGTTTTGATGGTGGCCCCGTCACCGGCGTTCGTAAAGTCCTTGCCCATGGGGAAAATTCCGGATAGAAAAGATTTTATGGCCTTTCGGGGCCGGGATACTGAACGCATGGCCTGCTGGCGCGTGACAGCTGACAGAAGTCACGAACTGGCCGATGCCTTTTTTGAATCAGTGGCGTCCGGTCGTATACGCAGCGATGTGACCGCCTTTTAAAATTGATGGCTTCGTAAAAAGCCCAATTGCCGCAAGGCGGCCGGTTGCGTTGCGCTGCACCTCTCGTCACTGCGGCGTACGACAAGTACGCCTCATTCCTCGGGATTTGCGACGCCTTGATCTTGAACTTTTTACTTTGCCATCCCAAATAGACTTTTTACGAGAGCATCAAAATTCAATGGGCCATCATGTTGATCCCGATCCCGATCCCGATCCCGATCCCGATCCCGATCCCGATTTCGATTTGGATAAGAGGTGTTTCTGTTTGCAGGTTTTGCAGGTTTTTTCTGATAAAAATCATTTGGGTATGTAAAGGAGTATCTCGTGCCTTCGTTTAAAACCGTGATGGATGTGTTCAAGCTGCTGGACAAGTCCAACTGCCGGGCCTGCAATGAGAAGACCTGCCTGGCCTTTGCCGCCGCTGTTTTCCAGGGCAAACGGCCCCTTTCCGACTGCCCCCGGCTGGACGCGGAAACCCTTGAGCGGTACGGCGGTCCCGTGGAAAAAAGACCGACCATCAACGACGGCATGGACGACTTCGTGGCCCAGCTCAGGAAACAGATCCAACAGCTCGACCTGGCCGAGGCGGCCACGCGCACCGGCGGCGTCTTTGCCAACGGGCGGCTGACCCTGAAGGTGATGGGCAAGGATTTCCATGTCTATTCGGACGGGAAAATGGCTTCCGATATTCATGTCAATCCCTGGGTGGCCATTCCCCTGCTGATCTATGTGATGGAATCCCCCGGCCTGCCGGTGTCCGGGGAGTGGGTTCCCTTTCGTGAACTTAAAAACGGGGCTGAACGAAACGGCCTTTTTGTGCAGCGGTGTGAACAGCCCCTCAAAAAGGTGGCGGATACCTACACCAACCTGTTTGAGGACATGGTGCACCTGTTTAACGGTCAGCGGGTGAAGAACCTTTACGAGGCCGACATCTCCATCGTGCTTTACCCCCTGCCGCTGGTGCCCATCCTGATCTGTTACTGGAAGCCGGAGGATGGGCTTGAGTCCAGCCTCAACATTTTTTTTGACAGGACAGTGGAAAAAAACCTGGGCGTTGACTCCCTCTACAGCATCATTGCCGGCATCGTACAGATGTTTGAAAAGATATCCCTGCGCCACGGCGTACCCGGCGCATGATTGGTATGTTTCATAAAATTTTTAAGCCGGGTAGGGCACAGTTTCCTCGGCTTTGTAAAAAGTCCAAGTTCAAGGCGCGCAAATCCCGAGGAATGAGGCGTACTGGTCGTACGCCGCAGTGACGAGGGATGCAGCGCAACACAGAAATTGGGCTTTTTACGAAGTCGTCAAGGTTTCGTTTTACAGGCCCGGGTAGGTTTGCTATATTCCGAAAAAACCGGCAAAAAGGAGCAGTAAGCATGTCCATCAAAAAAGAGCTTCTCGAAATTCTGGCCTGTCCCAAGTGCAAGGGGGATATTCATACGGATGATGCCGAAAACTGGCTGATCTGTGACGCATGCCGGTTGAAGTATGAGATTCGGGACGGCATTCCCATCATGCTGATTGAGGAAGCCGTCTGTCTGGATGAAACTTAATTCTTTTCATGAGCATTCCTGCCGCCCCCATACCGGCCCGCCTGGTCATCAGCGTTTTTTTAAATGAAAAACCGTTGATTGAAACAGTTGCCGAAGAACTGACCCGGTCCTTCGGCCCCATGGACCTGGTCAGTGCGTGGCTTGATTTTGACTATACCGACTACTACGCCGCTGAATTCGGCACCCCCCTGTTCCGTCGGGTGTTTTCGTTTTCCCGGCCCGTGGACCAGGGCCGTCTGGCAGGCATCAAGCACACCACCAACGCCATTGAGGCGCGCTTTGCGGAAAACGGCCATCGCCGGGTCAACATCGATCCCGGCTACCTGACCATGGAACGGTTTGTGCTGGCCACGGGCAAGAATTTTACCCACCGGGTTTACCTGGAACAGGGCATCTATGCGGATTTGACCCTTTTGTACCAGCACAACGATTTTACGCCCCTGCCGTGGACCTACCCGGATTACGCCGGCACCGAGATGAAAACCTTTCTTTCGATGGTCCGGGAACGCTATGTACGGGGGCTGGAGTTTCCGGACGCCCGGGATTAAACTTCCGCTCGCGCCGAAAAAAGCGTTTGCGCGAGGGAAGCCAGGGGCCAGAGAAAAATAATCTTTGGGAGCTTCGCCGAAACTGCAATTCGATACCGATACCGATACCGATTTCGGTATGGATAAACAACGAATCGGGCGATGAACCGAAAAATAAAATCACAGGAGCGCAAATGGTCAAAAGCATGACCGCCTATGCGGAAAAAACCGTGGAACACGACGGGTTGTCAGCGTCGGTGGAGATACGGACTTACAACAGTCGGTTTCTGGACCTGGTGCTTCGCCTGCCCGCCAATTGCCGGCAATTTGAGTCCTCCATTAAACAGTGGATTACCGAGAATATCGACCGGGGCAGGGTGGAGTGCGCGCTTACGGTCAAGGATGGCCGCGGTGAGGCGGTGCCCCGGTTTGCCGTTGACACGGCCCGTGCCGCCGGCTATCACGCGGCCCTTGTGTCGCTTCAGGAAGCACTGGGCATTCCCGGACCGGTACCCCTGGAAATGGTGGCCCGGTTTGAAGGGGTGATCACTTCTGCGGAGCCGGAAAAACCCGGTGAAACGGAGCTGGCGGTGATCCAGGAGGCGGTGCTGTCGGCCCTTGCCGACATAAATATCATGCGGGAAAAAGAGGGCTCGTTTCTTGCGGCCGATCTGGCGCAACGCATTCAGGCCATTGAAACCGCCGTGGACACGGTTGAAAAAGCCTCGGACGGGCTGGTGGACGCCTGTGCCCGTCAGCTTGAAGAACGCATGGCCTCCCTCCTGAACGGCACCGTGGAGATCGACGAATCCCGGATCCTTCAGGAAGCGGCCCTGCACGCGGACCGGTGTGATATCTCCGAAGAGATTGTGCGGACAAAAAGCCATATCGCCCAGTTCCGGGCCGCCATGGCCGATGCCGAGCCCTGCGGCAGAAAACTTAATTTTCTGCTTCAGGAATTCAACCGGGAGGTCAACACCATGGGATCCAAAACGGCCAATACCGGGGTATCCGCCACCGTTGTGGCAATGAAAGCCGAACTGGAAAAGCTTCGGGAACAGGTACAGAACGTGGAGTAGGGGCAAAACGTGCTTGCTTCTGCCCCGGTTCGATGCTAAAGAAAGATTTTTAAAACTGTCGTCTGCCCCGTTTATCCGGAAAGGCAATCAGGTCCATGCACCGAAAAAACCTCCTGAATATAGGGTTTGGCAATCGTATCGTGGCCGAAGACATCATTGCTGTTGTTTCTCCGGCATCGGCGCCGGTCAAACGGATGAAGGACGAAGCCAAAACGGCCGGCCGGCTGGTGGACGCCACCCAGGGCCGGAAAACCCGGTCTGTCATTGTTATGGCCAGTAATCACGTTATTCTCTCCGCCATTCATACGGAGACCATTGCTCAACGGTTTGCCGCCATCAACGGCAACCGGCTCGGACCGGACGATGATCCGGACCTGATGCCCGAATAGTCCTGTCCACATATGCGTAAGACACAAAAAGCCACAAACGCTTCTGTAAAATCCATGCTCCCGACCAGAGCGCCGGGACGGCTGTTTATTGTTTCCGCGCCCTCCGGCGCCGGCAAAACCACCCTGTGCGCGGCCCTGCTCAAGCGGATGCCCCGCATGGTCCGCTCGGTTTCCTACACCACCCGCAAGCCCCGGAAAAACGAGCAGAACGGCGAAGACTACCATTTTATTTCCGACGCGGAATTCCGGGAAGGGATTGAACAGGGCCGGTGGGCCGAGTGGGCCGAGGTCCATGGCAGCTTCTACGGCACCTCCGCCGACTTTATCCGCTCCCGCCTGAGAATGGGCATTGACGTGGTCCTCAATATCGATGTCCAGGGCGCGGAGCAGCTCTTTGCCCGGTACCCGGACAGCATCGGTATTTTTATCCTGCCGCCCTCAATCGAAGAGCTGCGCCGGCGCCTGGAAAAGCGCGGCGGTGACTCGCCGGAAGCCGTTGAACGCCGAATGGCCGCGGCCGAACAGGAGATGGCCCGCAAGGACCTGTACCACCATGTGGTGCTCAACGATGATCTTTCCAGGGCCACCGAGGAACTGGTGGCCATTGCGCAGCGCTATCGACAGGCACCAGGGAGGCCTGATTGAAACGGCCGGATCCTTCGGAGATCATTTACGGGACCCACCCGGTGATGGCGGCCATCACGGCCGGCCGGCGAAAAGTGGAAACCCTTTTTGTCGCATCCGGCAGGGAAAACCGGCAGCCCCATCAACAGGCGGTTCAAGCCGCCGTGCAACACAACATTCCGGTCAACGAAATCCCGGCCCGGGACCTGGAGCAAATGACCGGGGCAAAGGTCCACCAGGGAATTGCGGCCCGTGTTTCAACCTATCCCTTTGTGTCGTTTGCGGACCTGCTGGCTGCCGTGCCTTCAACAGACACCCCTTTTGTGCTGGTTGCCGACGGCCTCACCGATCCCCACAACCTGGGGGCGCTGGCCCGCACCGCCCTGTGCGCCGGCGTTCACGGCCTGATCATTCCAAAGGACAATGCCGCTTCTCCCACACCCGCCGCGGTCAAGGCCTCGGCCGGGGCCCTGGAGTTTCTGCCCGTTGCACGGGAAACCAACATCGCCCGGGTGCTGGATGCCCTGAAGGATGCCGGTCTCTGGATCGCGGGGCTGGACGGCAGCGGCACACAGACCATCTACGACAGCGACCTGACCGGCCCCCTGGCCCTGGTGGTGGGTGACGAAGGCCGGGGGATTCGCCGCCTGGTGGGCCAGAAGTGCGATTTCATTCTTTCCATTCCCCAGACCGACAGTGTCCATTCCCTCAATGCCTCGGTGGCAGGGGCCGTTGCCATGTACGAGGCGTTCCGCCAGCGGCGGGCAAAGGCCGGCACTGGCCGTTAATCCGAAGACATGGTCATTGCGAGGCGCCGGGCGGCGAAGTAATCCCCGCCGCGCACAATCGCCCCGATCCCGATCCCGATCCCGATTTCGATAGCGATTTGGATATTCAGTTTTGATGTCTATCGTTCTCCCGGTTTTTGTTTGCCATTCATTCCTCTGTTTTGTAAGATACCCGGACACTTCATGCAGTTGTTGAACACAAAAACACCAATCGCAAGACAATGGAGAAAAACAGAATGGCAAATGAGCAGAAGATCACCCGGAACCCCGACGGATCATTGAATGTCCCGGATATGCCCGTTATTCCTTTTATCGAAGGGGACGGCACCGGACCGGATATATGGAAGGCGGCGAAAATGGTGCTGGACGCGGCAGTGGACGCGGCCTACGGCGGCAGCCGGAAAATCGCCTGGAAGGAAGTCTATGCCGGGGAAAAGGCCTATGAAAAGACCGGCCAGTGGCTGCCCCAAGAGACGCTGGACACCATCCGGGAGTATGTTGTGGCCATCAAGGGCCCCCTGACCACGCCGGTGGGCAAGGGAATCCGCAGCCTCAACGTCTCCATCCGCCAGCTGCTCGACCTTTACGCCTGCGTACGGCCGGTGCGCTACATCGATCCCATTCCCAGCCCCATGAAACAGCCGGAAAAGGTCAACATGGTGGTGTTCCGGGAAAACACCGAGGATGTCTACGCCGGCATCGAGTGGGAGGCGGGCAGCGCCGAAGCGGAAAAGCTCATCGCTTTCATGAAAAACGAGCTGGGGGCTTCCGTGGCCCCCGGTTCGGGCATCGGCATCAAGCCCATGAGCGAAACCAACACCCGGCGGCTGGTGGCCCGGGCCATTGCCTATGCCATAGCCAAGGGGCTCTCCTCGGTGACCCTGATGCACAAGGGCAATATCATGAAGTTTACCGAAGGGGCCTTCTGCACCTGGGGATACAAGGCCGCCAGGGAACTGTTTGCCGACCGGACCATCACCGAGGCCGAGGTCTACGAAAAGCACAACGGCAAACCGCCCGGAGACAGGGTGGTGATCAAGGACCGGATTGCGGACATGCTGTTTCAGCAGATCCTGCTGCGGCCGGACGAATACCGGGTGATTGCCTGTCCCAACCTCAACGGCGACTATATTTCCGACGCGCTGGCGGCCCAGGCCGGTGGGCTGGGCATGGCGCCGGGCGCCAACATCGGCGATGAATGCGCCGTGTTCGAAGCCACCCACGGCACGGCCCCCAAGTACGCGGGTCTGGACAAGGTCAATCCCGGTTCCCTGATTCTTTCCGGCGCCATGATGCTGGAACACATGGGATGGGACGAGGCCGGCACCATGATCTGGAAGGCCCTTCAGCAGGCCATTGCCGACGGCGAGGTGACCTATGACCTGGCCCGTCAGATTGAAGGGGCCCGGGAGGTCAAGTGCTCCGTGTTCGCGGAAAGGGTCTGCGAAAAGCTGCGGGCCCTGGGGCAACAGGCCTGATTCCCATGAGGGCGCCGTTTCTTGCCGCGGCTCTCCGGCCGGTTGTGGATGCCGTCTATCCGCCGGCCTGCTGCGCCTGCGGCGGCCCTGTTTGCCGAAAGAAGAGCGGCGCCGGTTTTTTCAAAAACGAGGCCCACAGTCCTGTTGACGGCACCGGAAATTCTTTTTCCCGGGTGATGGGACCGGTGCTGTGCGATGCCTGCATCAAGGCGTTTACACCCATCACACCGCCCCTCTGCCCGGTCTGCGGCAACATGTTTGTCAGCCGGGATGCCGAGGACCACGTGTGCGGGGCCTGCGCGGATTTTCCCCGGCGGTTCGGCCGTGCCCGTGCCGCTGGCGCCTACGAGGCCTCCCTGATGGCCGCGGTCCACAAGTTCAAATACGCCGGCTGCACCGGCCTGGCCGGCCCCCTGGGCATGCTGCTGTTTCTGGCCTTTTTGAGGTGGTATGATCCGGAACAGGTGGACCTGGTGACGCCGGTACCCCTGCACCGGGGGAAACTCAGAAAACGGGGGTTTAACCAGTCCTTTCTCATGATCCGCAGGTGGCACAGGCAGGCAACTGCCGCGGGAACGGCATTTCCCGGGGAGAAGATCAAACGGGACCTTCTGGTGCGGACCGTTAAAACCCGGTCCCAGACCGAGCTTTCCAGAAAGGAACGGATGTTGAATGTAAAGGGGGCCTTTGCCCTGACCGACCCCTCGGCCGTGGCCGGCAAGCGGGTGCTGGTGGTGGATGATGTGTTTACCACCGGCGCCACGGTCAACGAGTGCGCCCGGGTTCTGCTGGCAGGGGGCGCAAAACAGGTGAATGTCCTGACCCTGGCCCGGGTAAACCGATAACCCGAACGGCTTTGTAAAAAGCCCAATTTCTGCGTTGCGCTGCATCCCTCGTCACTGCGGCGTACGACCAGTACGCCTCATTCCTCGGGATTTGCGACGCCTTGAACTTGAACTTTTTACTTTGCCGTTTTCTTCCCGGCTTTTTATGAATAAACTGTTTCCCAAACAGGAGCGTCTTATGACAAGACAAACCATACGGGCCGGGGTGGTCCAGTTTGACACCCGTCTCGGCGACATTGAGGCCAACCTGAAAAGCGCGCTTGACGGCATTTCCGGCCTGGCCGCGCAAGGGGCCGGCCTTGCCGTGCTGCCGGAACTGTGGACCTGCGGGTTTGACAACCGGCACCTGGCGGCCCATGCCGCCGAAACCCCTCGGGTGCTGGAGATAATTTCGGCCCAGGCCGCGGAACATAACATGGTGATTGCCGGTTCCGTTCCAGAGGCCGGCCCTGCCGGCATCTGCAACACCCTGGTGGTGATGGACACGGACGGCCGGGAAGCCGGCCGGTACCGGAAAATCCATCTTTTTTCCGCCGGCGGTGAAGAACGCTATTTTGCAAAAGGCAAGGCCTGGGCCGTGTGCGATACCGCTGCGGGCAAACTGGGGCTGATGATCTGTTACGATCTTCGTTTTCCCGAACTCTGCCGGGTTTTGGCCTTAAACGGCGCCGGGTGCGTGATCGTACCGGCCCAGTGGCCCGAAGCCCGGATTGACCACTGGAACACGCTGTTGAAAGCCCGGGCCATTGAAAACCAGCTGTTTGTGGTGGGGGCCAACCGGTGCGGCCGGGATCCCTCCCTGGCCTATGGCGGCGGCTCCCAGGTGGTCTCCCCGCTGGGGGAGGTGCTGGCCCTTGCTCCCCCGGACACGCCGGGGACTATTCTGGCGGACCTTGACTGGGCCGTGATGGAGAATTTCAGGGAGCGCATACCGTGCCTTCGGGAACGGTCGCCGGAAAGCTATATAACCGCGCGGAAGGAAACATCATGACAGGGGTGATTGTAAGAAACCGGCAGACCGTGTTTAAAGCCGGGGTGTTTAAACTGGAAACCGAAGAGATCACCCTTGAAAACGGGGTGGACACGCACGTTCATATCCTTCGCCACCCCGGGGCCGCGGCCATTGTGCCCATGCTGGATGCCGGCACCGTGGTGCTGATTCGCCAGTATCGCCACGCCATGGGCGGGTTTGTGTGGGAGGTGCCGGCCGGCACCCTTGACGGTGCCGATGCCGATCCCCTGGCCTGCGCGCAACGGGAACTGGTCGAGGAGACCGGCTACCGGGGCGATCATTTTGAAAAGCTGGGCGTTATCGCCCCGTCACCGGGGTATTCCGATGAACGGATTCACATCTTTCTGGCGACCGGCCTGACCCTTGACCGGCAGAACCTTGACAGGGATGAGGTGCTCCACGTTCATGCAAAGCCGTTTGATGAAGCAATGAAGATGGCCGGGAACGGCGAGATTGTGGATGCCAAGACCATTGCGGCCCTGTTTCTGGCAAAAAGCCACTGCTTTACTCAAAATCCCCCAGGGGCCGCACAAAGGTGAATTTGGCCGGATAGATCACCAGCGTGTCCCACGCCTCGCCGAAATTGCCTCCCAGCGCGGAAAAAGGGGACGAAACGATAAACATGCCCAGGCCGGCCACGGTCATTACCATGCCCACGGGCCGGGCCACCAGGGCATCGACGATCATGCTGCCCGCATCTATCTGGGGATCCTCGGTCTCCAGCGATGCCGCGCCGGCGCCGAGGGGCACCATGATCATGGCCAGAACAACCACCAGTGTGATCCATTTTCTGCCGAACATTATCATACCGCCTCCTTGTTTTTTCCGGGGGACGCAAAACAGTTTCATCCCGGGCAGGTTCTTTGTTCACGAGCGACTATATCAATTCTTTCGGGCAGGGGCAACTATTGACTGCACGGCATCGGTAATGGTGACGGGCGCATGGCTGGTTGCCGGCCTTCCGCCCGCTATCCGGCCTGTTTTTTTACGGCGCCAAACATCAGCACCATCTGTCTGTGGACCACGCCCTCCATCTCCCCGAACCCCGCTTCGATTAAGGCCTGCTGGAGCTTGTCCTCGTCAAAGAACTGAAAGGTCATCAGCAGGGAAAATATTTTCTGCACAGGGGCCATAAGCCGAACCGTTCTGCTGGTCAGACAGGTAAAAACCGTATTTTCGGAAGCTGTTCGGCCAAGCTCCCGAATGGTGCGCGGCGCGTCCGGAAACAGATGCAGCGCCCCGAAACAGTTTGCCCGGTCAATCGAGTTGTTCTTAAAGGGCAGCGCCCCGGCGTCGGCCCGAATGTGAAGAATGTTTTTACTGCCCGCGGCGTTTGCGTAAGCAACGGCCTGTTCCAGCATGGGCAGGGAGATGTCTGCGGCAAAAACAAGGTCCGGCGCGTAAAGGTCGTTAAGCAGCCTTGCGTATTTTCCGGTTCCGCATGCCAGGTCCAGCACGGTTTTCACCGGCCGCCCGGTTTTGACGTTTTTCAGCCACGCCATCTCCTCTTCATAGGTAATGGGGGACCCCATCCGGGTGAAGGCCGGCCTGAAGTACTTTTCATAAACCGAGACCACCGCCCTGTTTTCCATGAACCACTGGGCCAGGCCCTGCTGCCGATGCTCATGATAGTCCGGCAGAAAGTCGAGCACGCCGTTGACAACCGGGTAACTGGCCCGGCACGCAGCACACTGAAGGGCCGGGGCAGGGGCGCTGACAAAAGAGAGGGTCGCCTCCGGATTGGTCGAGCAGGCGGGACAGGACAAAAAATTCAGGGCCTTTTCAAGAAGGATATTCAACGTTGCAGCCTCCCTGTTTATTACTGTTCACGGCTGAAAAGCATTATGGCAAAACGTTTTATCTACGGCAATTCGCCGAGGGCGCAAGGACGAAGTCCTTGCGCCCTCGGCGAACGATCAGGATCACTCGCAAGGAATGGTCGCAGCACGGTTATTTCTTGTCGAGTGCATCCTCTGGTTCGACTCAGTCTCTAACATTCTTTGCAAAGAACAGGGCTCTTTCCATCTCATCGGCGATAGCTTGGTGGTACGTGACTCCTTCGGCCGTCAAGGACAATAGATTCTCCTTTGACATCACATACCCTTGGTGTACTGCTTCGGCTATGAGCCCGGTGACTTCGTCAGTTGTGCCATCGTGGTTTTCTTTGAAGTCGCTTATGAGTGCAGTGCCCTGATGAGCGCTGAGGAAACTCAAGAGCGAGTAGAACCTGGGTGTCTCGTCGATTTTCTGGATTGTCTTGATCTGTTCCGGCTTCTCGGCAATGAGCTGATCAGTGCCAACGATCCCTTTAAGCTCATCTATAAGTGTCGTTATAGGTGTCTCAGGTGACCGGCGAAATAGCAGATACGCAACTGAAACGAGAAATGCTCCGAGGGCGAGTAGGAACAGAACAAGAAGGCCACCAAATACATTCTCTCCTGTGAGCTTGCCGATGGCTTTGAACTTGTCAACTGTGACGAGGCACAGCCCCAGAGAGAGCGCAGCGGCGGCAGACATTTCGCACATCTTAGGTACGACATCCCGGTCCTTTGAGTCATTTCGGACGCGAGTCAAGAGAACGGTGAGTTTGCCCTCGTGGACCTCAAATGTTGGATCCAGGACGACGTGGTCGATATCACGCTTCTGACGCATGTCAGCCCCTTTCTCGTACTTGTTTCAGTATTCTCTTAAACTCGTGCTTTTGGAGGAGAACGACATGCGTCATGAGCACGACCTTTTCGGTCGGGTCCTGAACGGTATTCAGGATTGAAAGAAGAACGGATGCCTGTTCAGTGTTCTGCTCAAAGTCAGCATCCCGAAGCAAATACTGGAGCTGTCGGATCTGTCTAACAAGTCGCTTGCTCACAGTTGTGAACTGCTCATTCGTCATCTTGACCGCAGACGCTGCGCCCGGGATCTCAATGTATGGGACGCGTGTATCGGCGATGACATTAGCGATGAAGAAGTCACGCATTTCGTCATTCGGTTGAGACTCAAACACGGCTAGCAGTTGCTTGCTTGCTTCATCAACTGGTGGAAAATTGACGAACGCACGCTCAATCTGAGCATCCATTATCTTCCCTTCCAGCTTCCTAAGTTCCCTCCATCTCTCCGCTGTCATGTGGCGATTGGGAGTAGGAGCAGGGATGCCAGTGTGCTCGATGATACCGTAGTTCTCAATGATGAACTCCATCAGAGCTGCCTTTTCGTCGGCTGAGGCGGCTGATGCCAGCAGGTCTGAGAGCGCCGCACCCTCGTTGTAGCGATCAGATATGTTTGCCTCGATTATCTTGCGTGCTTTGTCAACTGACATAATCTCTCCCTTCTTCTTTCTTAGTAAGTCGAACATTAATATTATTGTGGTTTTTGTTTTTCGACCGAAAAATATCCCCTGAAGCATTTAATACAATTGAAACTTGATTGTCAATATATGAAAGGCCAAATAAAATAAGTACATTGAGGCTTAGATGATAAACTGTTTATATGGTTTTCAGAAGAAAACGTTGACAGGAACACTGAACCGGCAGGAAAAATATATCATTGACATACTATGGGTTTCTGAAAACATAGTGATGGAGCGGCACTGGTAAACCACAAAACGATCGGGGGTAAAAGCATGAGGCTGGACATCATTCTGGAAAACGCGCTTGTCGTGGACGGCTCCGGCGGAAAACCCTACCCGGCCGATGTCGGAATCCAGGGAAGCGCCATCGCCGGTATCGGTGACTTGAGCGGCTGTGAGGCCGGCCGGCGCAAAGACGTGAGCGGCCGGGTGGTTTGCCCGGGATTTATTGACGTCCATTCCCACGCCGACCTGGCCTTTTTCAGAGACGACCATGACGTCATGCTGACCCCCCTGGTGGAACAGGGCATCACCACCTTTGTCGGCGGCAACTGCGGCATGGCTTTGGCCCCGATAACAGAAGAGAACCGGGAGGGGATTAAAACCTACCTGGAAGTGTTCACGCAAATGGATTTTGAGCGGGATGTTCAGTGGGACACAATGGGGTCCTATATGGACCATATGGATAAGAAGGGATTGCTGTTAAATTCCGCCCAGCTCGCCCCCCATGGGGTCATGCGCATCTCCGCCCTGGGGTTGTCCGATAAACCGGCCGACGATAAAGCCATCGCCTTTATGCAGAAACTGCTGGAAGAGAGCCTGGAAGCCGGGGCCTTTGGCCTGTCAACCGGCCTGCAGTACGCGCCGGGACTGCATTCGGACACCCGGGAACTGTCCCTGGTCTCCAGACCGTTGTCCGCCTGTGACGCTGTTTTTACCAGTCACCTGCGATCCTATACCAGCAACTGCCTGAACAACGCCATTGATGAGGTTGCCCGGGTGGCCGGTGACAACAACATCCGGGGCCAGATATCCCATATTTTTTCGGTGCCCTGGACCGGTCCGGTGCTTCATCCCCTGGCGCTGAAGGTGATCAAGTGGCTGGCCCGGCATGACAGGGCAGCCGTTCAATGGATACCCGACGCCCTGCTGGACGCCGAGATGAACCGTATTTTAAAAAAGGTGAAAACCGTCCGGCAGGCCGGTATCGGCATGGGCATGGACATGATGCCGACCACTACCGGGTTTACGCACCTGCTGGCCTTTTTCCCGCCCTGGGCGCTGAGCGGCGACCGGCAGGCAGTGCTGGAACGCCTGCAAAGCAGGGACACCCGGCAGGAAATAAGAAAAGACATTGAGCAGGGCCGGCCCATCTGGCCCCACCGAGGAAAGAATACCTGGTCACTGAACCTTATCCGCCAGATGGGCTGGGACGCGCTGATTGTAATGGCCGTCAACAGCGAAAAGAACAAGCCGTTGGAGGGACGGCGGTTTACGGAAATTGCCGCCGAACAGAACAAACATCCGTTTGATGTCATGTGTGATCTGCTGCTGGAAGAGGACGGGCAGGTCCTGGCCTTTGAAACCATGAGCGATCCGGATGACCTTTTCACGGAACGGTATACCTTCCCGGGTATCAAGGACCCGGACACCATGATCTCCACCGACACCATTCTGCTGGGCATGGGCCGGCCGTCATACCTGTTTCACGGCTGTTACCCGAAATTCATCAACCGCTATGTTTACCAGTTGAACCTGCTCGACCTGCCCGCCGCCGTTGCCAAATGCACGTCCATTCCGGCCGAACATTTCGGCATTCGGTACCGGGGCGTGGTAAAAGAGGGGAACTACGCCGACCTGCTGGTTATTGACGCGGAGAACTTCCGCACACAGGCGACTTTTGCCGATCCCCGGCATGCAGCCGAAGGGCTGGACATGGTCTTTATTAACGGCTGCCAGGTGGTTGAAAACGGTACCCGGATAAGCCAGGGGCTTTCCGGAAGAATGTTGAGAAAAAACAGCCAGCCGTCGCCGACCGCATAGCGTCGGTGGGAGCGGGGCGGCTTTCTGAATTTAAACATTCATGCCCGCTGCGCCGTCAAGTGAAGGTCAGTCCGGCACCTCCACGATAAGGGCGTGGGCCGGGCCGCCACTGGCGCACAGGGCCGCACAGCCGAATTTTTTCCCGCGCCTTCTGAGTTCGTTGATCATGGTAACAATCAGGCGGACCCCGGTGGCGCCCACGGGATGGCCCAGGCTGATGCCGGAGCCCAGGCCGTTGAGTCTTTCCGGGTCCACTTTCAGCTCCCGGTTGCATCCGATGACCTGGGCGGCAAAGGCCTCGTTGAACTCGAAGTAGTCGATCTGCTCAAGATTCATGCCGGCAAATTTTAACGCATTGTGTACGGCCGGCACCACGCCCATGCCCATGATCTCCGGAGAGACGGAGCCTGGGGCCGATGCCACCACCCGGGCAAGGGGGGCAAGGCCCATCTCCTTTGCGGTGGTGTCGGCCATCAGGATCAGGGCGGCGCCGGCGTCGTTTAAGCCCGAGGCATTGCCCGCCGTGACGGTGCCCTCTTTTTTAAAGGCGGGCCGCAGGGCCGCCAGCCGCTCCAGGGTGGTGTCGGCCCGTGGGTGTTCATCGGTGTCAAAAGTGGTGTCGCCTTTTTTTGTTTTAATGGTGACCGGCACGATCTCTTCGACAAACCATCCTTTTTGAATGGCGGCAACGGCCCGCTGGTGGCTCATCAACGCCCACTCATCCTGCTCCTGGCGGGAGATTTTGTATTTTTCAGCGATGTTTTCGGCGGTCACTCCCATGTGGTAGCCCAGCAGGGCATCCACCAGCCCGCCGATCATCAGGCTGTCCTGGACCGTCTCTCCGTCGCTCAGGCGGTATCCCCTGCGGGCCCCGAACAGCAGATAGGGGGCGTTGCTCATGCTTTCCACCCCAACCACCGCGCCGATGTCGATCTTGCCCAGCATGATCTCCTGGGCCACCAGTTCGGCGCCCCGCATGGAAGAGGCGCACTGCTGGTGAACGGTAAAGGCAAAGGATGTGGCGGGCAGGTCCGCGCCCATGGCGATGTGGCGGGCCGTGTTGCCCGGTGCCCCGGCCTGGTTGCACTGGCCGCAGACCACCTCCTGAACAAGCGATTTGTCCATTTTAATTTTTTCAAGAGCGCCGTTTAAGGCCATCACGCCCAGGTCCACCGGGCCGAGGGTGGAAAGGGAACCGGCAAAGTCTCCAATGGCGGTGCGCGCGCCGCTGACAATCACCACGTCTCTCATGCGCATGTCCTTTCGTTTTTTATGTCCCGCCATTTACCCTTCAATGCCATACTCTTTCATCTTGGCCAGCAGGGAGGGATGGCTGATCTCCAGCAGTTTTGAGGTCCGGGTGCGGTTGCCGCCGGTTCTGGCAAGGGCCTTTTCAATCAGCCGCTTTTCAAAGATTTTCTGGGCCGCCTTGATGGAATAGCCGTCAAACCCGGCCAGGGCGTCGCCCGGCCCGCCGGCAGAAGCCGTGCCGAAACCAGGAGGCAGGTCGTCCGGTGTGATGGTGTCGCCCTCGGCCAGGACCACGGCCCGCTCGATGAGGTTTTCAAGCTCCCGCACATTGCCCGGCCATGAATGGGCCAGCAGGCGGGAGAGGGCCGCCGGCGCCAGGCCGGTGACCGTCTTATCCAATTTTTTATTAAACTCCTGAACAAATGTCTCTATCAGCAGGGGAATGTCCTCCTGGCGGTCGCGCAGGGGCGGCAGATGAATATGGAGCACGTTGAGCCGGTAGAACAAATCTTCGCGAAAGACACCTTCGGCCACATCGGCCTCCAGGTCCCTGGCTGTGGCCGCCACGATACGGATGTCAATGGTCCGGGTGGCCGACGCCCCCACCGGCCGGATCTCCCGGTCCTGAAGCAGGCGCAGCAGCTTGACCTGCAAAGAGGCGGGCAGCTCCCCGATTTCGTCGAGAAAGAGGGTGCCCCTGTGGGCGATTTCGCACAGGCCGGTCTTGTTTTTGTCCGCCCCGGTAAAGGCCCCTTTCACATGGCCGAACAACTCGCTTTCCAGCAGGTTTTCCGGTATGCCGCCGCAGTTGACCGGGATCAGGGCGTTCTGTGCCCTGGGGCTGTTGAAATGAAGGCTGCGGGCCACCAGCTCCTTTCCGGTGCCGGATTCTCCGGTGATCAGCACGGTGGTGTCGTGGGCCGCCACCTTAGAGATCAGGTCGGTAACGGCCTGCATGGCCTTGCTTTTGGTAATGATTTTGCCAAAGGAGTAACCCCGGCCAAGGGTGGCGATCTGTTGCCGCAGGGCAAGGTTTTCCCGTTTCAGCCGTTCCCGCTCCGAAGCTTTTTTTAAGGCCAGCAGAACCTCGTCGGACTTGAAGGGCTTGGAGATATAGTCGTAGGCCCCGTGCTTCAGGGCCTTCACCGCGGTGTCGATGGTGCCGTAGGCTGACATCATGATCACCGTGGCTTCGGGAAAATGTTCGGTGCGATGCGTCAGAAAGGCAAGCCCGTCCATGCGGGGCATCTTGATGTCGCACAGGATAAAGTCAAAGGTCTGCTTTGCAGCCATCTCCAGTGCCAGAGCCCCGTTTGCCGCAGTCGCAACCTGGTAACCCTCCCGCGTGAGCATGGCGGCCAGCATGTGGCGCATGTTCTCTTCGTCATCCACCACCAGCACGGCTTTTTTCGGTTCATCAACCGGTTTCATGGACTCATCCTTTTTTTTGCGCGGCCGGCAGTTCAATTATTACAACGGTTCCCTGGCCCCGGTTGCTGTCGATACGAATGGTACCGCCCAGGCTTTCGATGATCATGAAGCAGACGGAAAGGCCCAGACCCGTGCCTTTGCCCGGCTCCTTGGTGGTATAAAACGGATCAAAGACAAGATCAAGGTCTGTCGCGGCAATGCCCGGGCCGTTGTCGATCACCGAGGTCTCGACCATCGCCGGACCGTTACCGGCTTCGGGCCGGCTGTTTTTCGTGGTGATGGTGATGCGGCCTTCCCTCTGGTCGGAAACAGAGGCGAGGGCGTCGGCCGCGTTGATGATCAGGTTGACAAACACCTGGCGCAGCCGGTCCGGCGGAGCCATCACCGTGTCGTTGGCCGCGGTAAAATCGCATGAAAAGGTGATGGCCTTCATGCCGGGCTGCACATTCAGCATGCGGAGCGTTTCCTCAATGACACGGGAAAGGGCCACCGGGCAGGGCTTTTCTCCGGCGGGCCGGGAAAAATCGAGCAGTTCCCGGATGGTGGTGTTGATCCGATGGATTTCCGCCTCACACCGTTTCAGGTAGTCCTGCCGGTCCGCCGGGGGGAGGGCCGGGTCGTTTAGCATCTCCAGGTAGCCCAGCACGATGCCCACGGGGTTGCCGATTTCGTGGGCAATGCCCGCGGCCAGCCGGCCCACGGAGGCCAGCTTTTCGGCGCGGATCAGCTCGTTCTGCCGGTCCTGAATTTCCAGGTTGGCCTTTTCCAGGCCGGCCAGGGAGGATTCAAGGCGGTGCTTGTCGTCGCCGATGCGCTTGAGCATGCGGTTCAGGGCGCCGGAAAGCTGGCGGAATTCGTTTTTCCCCCGGTCGTAGAAAAATCCCAGGTCGTCTGCATCCCGGTACTCTTCGGCCCGCCGCACCAGGCGATTGATGGGGCTGACCGAGAACCGGCCGATGATGTAGGTGCCCAGCAGGGTAAGCAGGATCAGGTTGAAAAGTGCGTATCCGAAGAGCAGGGCCTGGTCTTTCCGCTGGGCCGCGTAAAGATCGTTCAGGTCAGTCACCGTGCCCAGGCTGCCCATAACCGTGTCTGTTCCGGTCATCAGCGGTCCGGCGATTAAAAGGGACCGGGGACGGGGAAGGAACACACCCCATGTTCTGCCGTAAAGCCCTGTGACCTGTTTTTCCTCCTGCATGGCGCGGTCCGCCAGTTCAACCAGAGGGACCTGCTCAGGGGCTGCCATGCCGGTGACGTGGGCAAACCCGCCGGATGGGTTTAACACCACCACTGCCTTTACTTCGGCGGCCTGAAAAAGGGCGCCAAGGGCCGGCTCTGTGCCCGGTGGGAAAAAGGGTGCGGCCGCATCATTTGCCGTCAGGTGGTGGGACACGGCCAGGGAGAGGAGCCGGTGCTCGGCGATTTTTGTGCTGATAAACCGTTGCCGGTCAGTGGAGAGCGCCACCACGTCAAACAACACGGTGGCGATAAGAATCAGCACCGCCAGGTTGATGGCGATGATGGTGCGAAGGCTCTGTGTGTTCACGCTGTCAGCGTCCAGTCCGGGTGATGGTGGTTGCGTTGCTTTCTTAGAAACCGGATTTTACTTGTTTCTGTTTATCATGGGAGTCAAAAAAACACAATCACTCTGGCGGGTTGCCGGGATCACACCCACGACCGGCGCTGAAGGGGAAAAAGGGGCAGACCGCCCCTGGTTCAGCGGGCTCATGAGAAGCCGGAGCCTGAAGGCGCGGCGCAGCCGTTACCGGCGGTGTTTCTCCCAACGGCGCCGGTGCGGCTGATCAGCTTGCTGACTTTGGCATGATGACACCGGGGGCAGGCGATCCGTTTCTTTTTCGTGGTCATGACCAGTTCTTCGAATGCATGACCGCATTTGTCACACTGGTATTCAAATATCGGCATGGCGCCCTCCATGGCCGGCTCAACCGTTTTGTCCCGGGCCGGGAATTTTAAAAGAATTTTCTTTTCAAATCATTGTGCCCTGTACTAGAGTACCAAGTTTACGACGTTGGTTTTTTGAATGCAAATCTTATTGACATTGCCACACAATCAGAAGGGAAACCATATCCATGGCCGGGGTAAAAGACCAGATAGAACGCGGATTTGGGCAGCTGGCCCGTACGCTTTATACCCATCGCCTGAAGGTGCTGGTTTTTTTCTGCGTACTGCTGGCCGCGTTTTTCTACAAGATTCCCTCTATCACCGTGGACACCTCGGCCGAGGCCCTGCTGGACGAGCATGACAAAAGCCGTGTCGAATACGACCGGTTCCGGGACCAGTTCGGCCAGGACCGGTTTGTCGTGATCACCATCACTTCCGACCAGATCTTTACACAGCCCTTTTTTGAAAAGCTTCACACGTTTCATACCGCATTGGAGGAGCGGGTCCCTTACGTCAAGGAGGTGAAGAGCCTGATCAACGCCCGGCATACATGGGGCGACAGCGATGAGCTTATCGTGGAGGATCTGCTGGAAGGCTGGCCGGATCAGCGGATCGTGGATTTTGAAGCACTGAGGAACCAGGTGATGGCCAACCCGGCCTACCTGCACCAGTTTATCTCCACTGACGGCCGCACCACTTCGGTCATCATTGAGCCGGATGTCTACCATACGGAACAGATGGATGTGCTGGAGGCGTTTGACAGTTTTGACGAGGAGACCTTTGTCGGGGAAGAGGAGACGCAGCAGAAACGGTATCTGTCCGATGTGGAGAACGAGATCCTTGTGGAAGCGGTCCGGGAGATTGTTGCCGCGTACCATGCCCCTGATTTTTCTCTGGCCCTGGCCGGCGGCCCGGTGGTGCTGGAGGTTTTTAACGATTATACCATGCTGGATCTCAAAAAATGTTTTCTGCTGAGCTTTGTTGTGATCCTGGTTTTTCTCTGGCTTTTGTTTCGTCGGGTTTCCGGTGTGGTCCTGCCTTCTATCGTTGTGCAGGGCGCCACCTTTTCAACCCTGGGGCTGCTGGGCTGGTTCGGCGTACCCATTAAGATGACCACCACGGTGTTGCCGGCATTTCTGCTCTGTGTGGGCGTGGCCGACTCGGTCCATATTTTGGCCCTTTTTTACAAGGAGCTGGACCGGGGAGTGGACAGAAAGGATGCCATCGGACATGCCGTGGGCCACTCCGGTCTTGCCGTGGTATTGACATCCCTGACCACGGCTGCGGCCCTGCTTTCTTTCTCGTTTGCCGAACTGACCGCCCTGGGTGACCTCGGCCTTTTTGCCGCCGCCGGTGTGATGCTGGCCCTGTTCTACACGCTTTTCATGCTGCCGGCCATGGTGGCCGTTGTCCCCATCCACCCGCGCAAGGCCGGACGGCAGGAACAGGGGCACTCCCTGGTCATGGACCGGATGCTGCTGCGGGTCGCCAATATCTCCATCCGTCACCCGCTCAAAATTATCGGCATCAGCCTGGTCCTGTTTGCCGTCTCCTTTTACTATATGTTTGACCTGCGTTACTCGGATTACGTGGTCGGGTTTTTCCCCGAATCCATGGCGGTGCGAAAGGATATCGCCGCCATTGACAAGCAGTTGAACGGTTCCCTGCAACTGGAGGTGATCATCGACACCGGCAGGGAAAACGGCGTGTATGAGCCCCGTTTTCTCAACCGCATCGACAATGCCACCAAATATATGTATCAACATCAAACACCTGAAATCTCTGTTGGAAAGATATATTCTCTCAACGATATTATTAAGGAAATTCATCAGGCCCTGAATGAAAACCGGCCTGAATTCTACACGATTCCCCAGGACTACAACACCATTGCCCAGGAATTGCTGCTGTTTGAAAATGCCGGATCAGATGACCTGGAACCCATTGTAGACAGCCTTTTTTCAAAAACACGGGTGAGCATTAAAACCAACTGGGTGGACTCGGTGGTGCTCAATGATTTTATGCAGGAGACAAAATACTATTTCACCACTCTTTTCGGCGACAGCGACCGGATCGCCATTACCGGCATGTCCGCACTGATGGCCCGCACCATTTCTGCGGCTTTGAACAGCATGGTGAAAAGCTACGGTCTGGCTTTCGGGGTTATTGCCATTATGATGATACTGCTGGTGTGGGATATCAAGACCGGCCTGTTCAGTATGATCCCCAACATCTTTCCCATTTTTCTTTCCCTGGGCATCATGGGGTTTTTTGATGTGCCCCTGGACATGACCTCCCTGATGATCGCCAGCATCGCCATGGGTCTGGTGGTGGATGACACGGTTCATTTTATCTACAATTTTCGAAAATACTATCTGCGTACCGGGGATGCCCATGAAGCCGTGCGGGCCACTTTTATGGGCGTGGGCAGGGCTCTGTTGATCACGTCGGTGGTGCTTGCCTGCGGCTTTTTCGTGTTGATGGCCGCCACCCTTAACCATATTGTACGGTTCGGGTTTTTCACCGGCCTGACCATCCTGTTCGCCCTGCTGGCCGACTTTCTGCTGGCCCCGGCCCTGATGATCGTGATTACCGGCGCTCAAAAAGGAAAGCCCGCTCCTGTCAGGCCGGAGGTGTGACACAACATAAAGCACCTGGATGAAACCGCGCCGCTGCCCTGAAAGTCTCTGTGGACGGACCCGTCCAATTGAGACCCGGCACCTTTACTGCTCCTGCCGGAATCTGCCGGAAGTTCTCTGTATTTTGATCTTTTTCACCTCAAAAAAACTTGTTTCTTGAACTAAACTGTGTTAATTCAAACTTACTCTTTCTTCTGTCCGTATAAATCTTTCGAAACTGATTTTACATACGTAACAACAAACCGGGAGGGCCATGTCATGCCTGAAAAAGCATCATTTAAAAACTTGCGGGAAGGCGAGCGTGAAACGCGCAAGGAGATCATTCTCAATGCCGCTGTAAAGCTTTTTAACGAGCATGTGTTTCACGAGGTGGGCATGCGGGATATCGCCGCTGAGGCAGGCATATCACCGGCCACCATTTACCGTTATTTTCCCAGCCGGGACGATATTCTGGTGGAGGCCCTTTTGCAGGACATCAACCGGATAGAAAAGCGGCTGGACACCCTGCTGGCCGGCAAACGCATCGGCATGGAGGACCTGGCAATTGAGGTGGTGGATTATTTTCTGGCCAATGAACCCACCTTCCACATGATGACCCACTTTCTTACCAGCGGCATCGTGGACCCGGAGGCGTTAAAGAAGTTCAAGCTGATCCAGGAGTACTTCCTCAACATGTTTAACATGAAGCTCAAGCAGATCCAGGGCAAGACCCATGATGTTTTTTACACCCACGCGTTTTTCGCGTCGGTCACCGGTGTGGTGCTGACCTTCCTTCACTATCCCGGCTTGAACAAGCAGAAGAAGAAAGAGTACATGCACCGGCTGGCCCTTGCCATCATCAAGGAGGGCGTTGAGCTGTCCGTATTGGACCGGAAGGCGGCCTCATAAACCGGACATTGTTTGCGGTTTATCGGAGCGGGAAAGGAAAATTCATGAAAAAAGAGATCAAAGGCGCTTCCAATCGAATTCTGGAGGTCGATCTTTCCAGCGGTAAAAGCACGATTTACAAGGTTCCGGAATCCCTCCGCGCACTGTACCTGGGCGGCAAGGGCCTGGGCCTGAAGTTGATTTTTGACCGCATGAATCTGACCACCGACCCACTGGGCCCGGAAAACATACTTGCTTTCATGCCCGGGGTGCTCATGGGTACCGGCGCTCCCTGCACCGGCCGCTTCTGCGCGGTGACCAAGTCGCCCCAGACCGGTATCATGGCGGCCGCCTCCTGCGGCGGGGCGTTCGGTATGCAGCTAAAAACAGCCGGGTGGGACGGCCTGCTGGTTACCGGTGCGGCCCAGACCCCGGTTTACCTGGTGATCACGGCTGACGGCGTCGAGATTCGGGATGCCAGAGACCTGTGGGGCCTGGAAACCACGGCCACCCAGCAGCGTCTTGCCGACGATAAAAAGACCGGGGTCCTGGCCATCGGTCCGGCCGGCGAAAACCGGGTGCGGTTTGCCAACATCGCCTCGGGCCACCGGTTCCTTGGCCGGGGCGGCATGGGCGCCGTGATGGGCGCAAAACACCTCAAGGCCGTCGTGGCAAAGGGGGGGGATGTTAATATCCTGCCGGTCGATTCGGAACTGTTTGAAAAGACGAAACAGAAAGCGGCCCGCTACATCAAAGGCAACACCATGACCTCGGCCACTTACACCTCCTTCGGCACCCGGGCCAACGTGATGCCCAGCAACAGGGCCAATATCCTGCCCATCAACAATTTTTCAGACGGCCAGGACGACCGGGCTGTCAATCTTTCCGGAGAGGTGATAAACAAGGCCCATCACACCTCCCACAGCACCTGCAAGCCCTGCTCCATTCTGTGCGGCCAGAAAGGGGAGTTCGGCGGGGAGGTGCTGCCGGTGCCGGAGTTTGAGACCGTGGGCCTGCTGGGTTCCAATATCGGCATTTTTGACACCAACCGCATTGCCGAGTTCAACCGCATCTGCGGAGAGATGGGCATGGACACCATTTCCGCCGGCGGCACCATCGCATGGGTGATGGAGGCCGCGGAAAAAGGCATGGTGGACAGCCCCCTGCGGTTTGGTGCGTCCGAAGGCGTGTCCCAGGCACTGCTGGACATGGCCCACTGCCGGGGATTTGGCGCCGAGATGGCCGAAGGGGTGCGGGCCCTGTCTGAGAAATACGGGGGGAAAGAGTTTGCCATGCACGTCAAGGGCATGGAGATGGCCGCCTATGACCCCAGGGGATCGGTGGGCCAGGGGCTGGCCTATGCCGTGGCCAATCGCGGGGCCTGCCACCTGTCGGCCTACATGATCGCCCAGGAGATCTATTTCAAGCTTCTCAATCCTTACCGGACCCGGGCCAAACCCGAGTTCGTCAGGTTTTTCGAAAGCCTCACCTGCTGCGTGAATTCCCTGCACACCTGCCAGTTTACCATGTTTGCCTACCTGCTGGAGCCGCCGTCGGCAAAGTATTCGCCGGACCCGGTGCTGGGATTTTTCATGCAGAACGTTCCGGAGGTCGCCATTCGGCTGATCGATTTTTCCGTCTACACCCGCCTCTGGAGCGCGGTTACCGGCATTCCCATGTCCAACGGCGCGTTTCTCGAGGCCGGAGACCGGATTCATGTGCTGGAGCGCTACATGAACACCCGAATGGGCATCTCCCGCAAGGACGACACCCTGCCCGGCAGGCTGCTCATGGAGGGCCGGGCATCGGATCCCCGCAAGCGGGTGGTGCCCCTTGATAAAATGCTGAGCAAGTACTATAAGCTCCGTGGGTTTGATGAAAACGGGATTCCCACTGAAAAGACATTAAAGCGTCTCGGCATTGCTGCATGACCCGCAAAGATTGCCGGCACCCGTTGTGTGGATTCTGTAAGCCATTTGAAAAGGAGAGAAGATTGATGGATGGGCTGTATCGGGCCGGAAGGGGGCTGCTGACCTGTATTCTCATGTTGCTGATGGTGTCCGGCTGTTCCATGCTGGGGATTAAGAATATTCCTGTCGAAAAGCTGGAAAAAAAATATTTCAACCAAGATTCCCGAATGCTGGAATTCCAAGGCATGAAGATTCATTACCGGGACGAAGGCCAGGGCCCGGTCCTGATCCTGATTCATGGGGTATGCGCCTCCCTGCATACCTGGGACGGATGGGTGGAAGAATTAAAGGACCACTACCGCATCATTCGCGTGGACCTGCCGGGATTCGGCCTTTCTCCGCTGACCGACAAGAACATCTATGAACGCCAGCGGGCCGTTGAGGTCATCGAGGAGATGGTGAAGACCATGGGGCTGAAGCGGTTTTCCATTGCCGGTAACTCCCTGGGCGGCCATGTGGCCTGGATATACACTCATGCCCATCCGGAACGGGTGGAAAAGCTTATCCTGATCGATTCGGCCGGTTTTCAGATGAAGATGCCGGGCATACTGAAGTTTGCCTCCACATGGCCGGTTTCCATGTTTTCCCGTCACATGATGCCCAAGGTGATTCTTTACGAGGCGGTCAACCAGGTTTACGGCGACCCCAGGCGCATGGCAAAAGGAACCCGGGAGCGTTATTTTGAGCTGGCCATGCGAAAAGGGGCCAAAAGCGACTACGTGGATATTTTTAAAAGGCTTGATCACGAGCTTTCAAAACGGAGCGTGTCCGACGGGATTGACGAGATTCGCGTTCCCACCATGGTGATGTGGGGAGACAAAGACACCTGGATCCCCTATGCCGAGTCCATTGCCAGGTGGCGCCATGCGCTGCCCGATGCCCGGTTCGTTGTTTACGAGGGGGTGGGCCATGTGCCAATGGAGGAGATTCCAATGGAAACCGCAAGGGATGCCCACGCGTTTCTTTCCGGCGGAACAACCGGCGCGATAGCCAACTGAACCGTTGAACCTTGTCGGGGCCGTAATCCTTCGTTTTCCGTGGGGGGCGGCCCTTTTTTACTCAAATCTTCCATGAGTTTTTTCAGCCATCGACCCGCTGCCTCTTCGTACCGCCTGAATCGGAGAAGAACCGGGTTCCATCATATGTTCAGGCCGACATTCTTATTCGCGACAGACAGATCGGGAGAAACGGCAATGAGCCGGGAAAAAAGAGGGCAGTGGGGCAGACGGGGCATGCTTTATCTGCTCAAAGACCTGAATTGAGGGCAGGCCTCTCTGGAAGTTGTCCAGAACATGATCGGCGCACCGCAAAACCGGATGCTGATGGCTGCCACCGGCCTGGAAGGCGGCTGCGTGGCAAGCGGCGCCACCTGCGGCCTGGTTACCGGCGGGTCCCTGGGCTTGGGCCTGGTGCATGTAAAGGCACTGGAAAACGGTGATACAAAACTGGAGGCCGGGCTGATGGCCCGGGTGGGCGAATATGTTAAATGGTTTGAAACAACATTCGGCTCTTCGCTTTGCCGCGAGTGTACCGGCATCGATTTTTACACCCTTTTCGGACAGGTGCGCTATCTGATCCCCGGCGATAAGGTGGCGGGGTGCATGGCCCGGATTCGGGGCGCGGCCCGCTATCTTCATGAGATCAGGGATCGTGAACTGCCGGTTCCGGACACCTTTGATGGACCGGCAACCGGTCCGGTTTATCACTGTGCAAAGAAGGTGCTTCAATCTATCCGTGAAAGAACCGGGCTGACAGATCCTTATCTGGAGACGGCCTCCGTTGTACTGGACGGCGGGGTGGGGCTCTCCGGCGGCCTGTGCGGGGCACTGGCCGGCGCGGTGATGGGAATCAACCTGCTGCTGGGCCTTGATGTTCGAACCACCCCTTACAGCGATATTATCCGCGCGTTTTTTACCGGTCATGCCAACCTTCTGTTTGAAAAGACCTCCCGCAAACGGGAACCCTTTGCCGTTGGAAAAGATGTGGTTGCCCGTTTCAAACAGGCTGCCGGCGGCATCACCTGTGCCGTTGTCGCAGGGAAACGGTTTGCGTCCCGGAATGATTTTCAGGCCCACATGACCTCTTCGGCCCGTTGCCGGACGCTGATTCGTCATGCCGTGGACCTGGCAACAGGTGAAATTGAAAAATGGAAGGACAACGGAAAATGAAGTTCCAATCCGCGGAAAACCGGCACCGGCCGTTTCTCGTGCAAGGCGGTTTTTTTGCCGTGGTGTCGGGCCTTCTGCTCACCGGGGCCTTTCCTCAAACCGGCATGGCCTGGCTGGCTTGGGTCGCCCTTGTACCCCTGTTGCGAGTCCTTGACGGCGCTTCGGGCCGGCAGGGGTTCTATCTGGGCCTGGCAGCCGGGTGCGCCCACTATTTTTCCCTGCTCTACTGGCTGGTGCCCACCCTGCGCACGTATGGCGGGCTTCCCTGGGTTCTGGCCCTCGGACTTTTTGTCCTGCTCTCCTTTTACCTGGCGTTGTACATGGGTGTATTCGCCGCGATTTACGCCGGTGTCGGAAGCCGGCCCCTTCTTCGTGTTCTGGTGGCGCCGGTGGCATGGACGGCCCTGGAGTATGTTCGCGCCTTTATGCTGTCCGGCTTTCCCTGGGAGCCGATGGGCTGCTCCCAGTACCGGGTCCTGCCCCTGATTCAGGCAGCCGACCTGACCGGTGTCTATGGCATCTCTTTTGTGATCGTGCTGGCCAACAGCCTGCTGGCCTGGGCCATATTCCGGCTGCCGAAAAGAGAAGCCTTGTCTGCGGCCGAAAAGGCCGGGGCATTGCTCCTGTTTGTCCTGTTTTTTATCATGGCCGGCAGTGCCTGGATTTACGGCACATGGCGTCTGAAGGCGGTGTCCGGGAACATGGCCGATGCGCCCCAGAAAAGGATTGCCGTGGTTCAGGGCAACATCGACCAGAACCAGAAATGGGATACAGCCTTTCAGGATGCTACGGTTGAGAAATACCTGGCACTGTGCCGCCGGGCCGCTGATACCGGCCCGGACCTGGTGGTGCTGCCGGAAACCGCTATGCCTTTTTATTTTCTGTACGACGGTGTGGCCACCCGGAAGGTACTGGAAGCAGCCAGAGAGGCCGGCACCTGGTTTCTGGCCGGTGCCCCGGCGGCCGCCACGGAGAACGGCGTCGTGAAATATTATAACAGTGCCTACCTGATAACGCCCCAGGGCCAAATCGCCGGCCGGTACGACAAGACCCACCTGGTGCCTTTCGGCGAGTTCGTTCCCCTGGGCCCTCTGCGGGTGTGGATTCCCTTTGTGCGGACCATTGTGGCGGCGGCCGGTGATTTTACCGCCGGAGAAGTCGGGCAGACCCTGGAGATGGACGGCCTGCGTCTGGGGGTCCAGATCTGCTATGAAATTATTTTCCCCTACCAGGCCCGGCGGATTGTTCAAAACGGGGCGGCCCTGATCATCAATATCACCAACGACGCCTGGTATGGCAGAACCAGCGCGCCCTGGCAGCATTTTTCCATGGTGGTGTTCCGGGCTGTGGAGACCCGGCGGGCTGTTGTACGATCGGCCAACACCGGGTTCAGCGGATATATCGCGCCCACGGGACAAATTATCGGGGCCACCCCGCTTTTCGTGGAAAGCGTGAAGACCTGGGCCGTGCCGGTCATGCACACAACGACCTTTTATTGCCGGCAGGGCGACCTGTTTGCAAAAACATGCATGGTGGGTTTGATCCTTATTTTGTGGTATATTTTCAAAACGTCCCGGGGCGGCCCGGGAAAAACGAAAAAAGAACGGGTCGGCAAAACAGAATAGAAAATTTTTGCCGGGTGTTTTTAATGGAGGATAAAATGATGTTTAACAACAGCGCGGAAATTCGGCAGACGATTCGGGAGTCTTATGAAAAGGTAGAACAGTTTCGGAGCTATCTTTGACGAACCGGCCATGAGGGAACGGCTGGCCGAAATCGAGGCCATGGTCGCCAGGGAAGGGGTCTGGGATGACCCGGAAAAAGCGGCCACGCTGCTAAAGGAGCGCTCTCTGCTGTCGGACCGGCTTGATCTGCTTTCCGAACTGGGCCGGGAGGTGGAGGATGCGGAGGTGCTGCTGGAACTGGCGGAGGAAGAGGCGGATCCGGATGCCGCAGCTGAAGTGACCCACCGGGTGGAAGGGGTTCGGAAAAAGATTGAAAAACTTTCCATTGATTTGACCCTTTCCGACGAGGACGACCCGGCCGACGCCATCGTGGCCATCAACGCCGGGGCCGGCGGCACCGACGCCCAGGACTGGGCCGAGATGCTGTTTCGCATGTATACCCGATGGATCGAACGCAAGGGTTACAAGCTGGAGATGATCGACTATCAGCCCGGCGACGAGGCCGGCATCAAGAGCGCCACCTTTTCGGCCAACGGCCTCAATGCCTTCGGGTATCTGAAAAACGAATCCGGTGTTCACCGGCTGGTGCGCATCTCCCCCTTTAATGCCAGCGGCAAGCGGCAGACCTCCTTTGCTTCGGTGTTTGTGTTTCCCCGGATCGACCGGCATATCGATATCGATATTGATGAAAAGGACCTTCGCATTGACACCTTTCGGGCCAGCGGCGCCGGGGGCCAGCATGTCAACAAAACCAGCAGCGCGGTGCGTATCACCCATTATCCCTCCGGCGTGGTGGTTCAGTGCCAGCAGGAGAGATCCCAGCTTCGGAACCGGGAGATTGCCATGGCCGTGCTGCGGGCCCGGCTTTACAAGCTTGAAAAAGACAAACAGAACCAGAAACTGCAGGACATGGAGGCGGGCAAGGATGACATTGCCTGGGGCAGCCAGATCCGGTCCTATTTTCTGCACCCCTACCAGAAGGCCAAGGACCACCGGACGGACTATGAAATCGGAGACGTTTACAGTGTGCTGGACGGCGATATTGATCCGTTCATAGAGGCGGTCCTCATGAAGGGAAGATGATTGAGGCGGCCGGTCGCATAAAACAGGAAAAAAGTTGAGATGACATTGAATTCAAAGGAAAGCCCCGTCGCTCCCCTGGAGATCATAAAGCGATATTACGATCCGCGCAGCCGGGCCTTTGAGTCCCTGGTCTCCCACAGCACCCGGGTGATGGGAAAGGCCCGGGCCGTGGCCCGGGCCGTGCCCGCCATGAACCCCGATATTCGATTTATTGAAGAGGCGACCCTGCTGCACGACATCGGCATCATAAAGGTCCATGCGCCGGACATCGGCTGCACCGGCGACGCGCCCTATGTGTGCCACGGTGTGCTGGGCCGTGAGATTCTGGAGAAGGAGGGGCTGCCCCGCCATGCGCTGGTGTGTGAGCGCCATGTGGGGGCCGGCATTACCGCCGAAGAGATTGCCGCGGCCGGCCTGCCCCTGCCGGTGCGGGACATGTGCCCGGTCTCCCTTGAGGAGATCATTGTGGCCTATGCGGATAAGTTTTTTTCCAAAAACCCCAAGGCCGGCAACCGGGAAAAACCGGTGGATGAAATTATCGGGGAGATGGCAAAATATGGCCGGCGCCAGAAGGAGACCTTTCTGTCCTGGGTCAGGCGGTTCGAACCCGGTATGCTTTAGGCGTCACAACACAACCCTTTGCGCCTTTGCGGTGGGGAAAAACAAAATACCAACTATCAAGGGAAGGGACGTATCCCGTGCTTCCTGAAGGCCTGAGAAAACAACTGCGGCTTTATTTTATCACCGATGACAGCGGCGGCCCGGCGCCCCTTGAGCAGGTCAAAGCGGCCATTCTCGGCGGCGCCACCATGGTTCAGTACCGCAACAAGGCCTTTAATGGCCGGTTTTTTGAAGAGGCCGCGGCTATTTTGCGTCTGTGTCGGGCCAATCAAATTCCTTTTATTGTCAATGACGACCCGGTCCTGGCCCGGGCACTGGGGGCTGACGGCGTTCATGTGGGGCAGGCCGACGGCAGCCTGAAGACGGCACGACGCATCATGGGCAAAAACGCGCTGGTGGGGGTGTCGGTCTCCACCCTTGACGAACTTGCCCGGACGCCTGTCGAGTTCTGTGATTACATCGGCACCGGACCGGTGTTTGTCACGAACACCAAGCCGGACGCCAGCCCGGTGATCGGGGAGGAAGGGCTCAAGGCGGTCATCAATCGGGCCGAAAAGCCGGTAGTGGCCATCGGCGGCATCAATGCCGCAAACGCCGCCGCCTGCCTGTCTGCCGGGGCCGCCGGCGTGGCCGTTATTACCTGTGTGTCCCGGTCCGACACCCCGGAGAAGAGTGCCCGTCTGCTGGCAGAAGCCTGTGGTATTGAGAATTTCCCCGGAAAGCTGGATTTTCCATGGAACGATGAGTTCGGCCTGATCGACAGGCTTCTGGCCGGGGATAAGAACGCCGGCATAACACAAGATGGAACATTGGTGGTGGGGCCGGGGGATGACGCGGCCGTTCTGCATGCCCTGAAAACACCGGTGATCACCACCGACGCCCAGGTGGAGAATGTCCATTTTTCCTTTTTCTGGCAGCGGCCCCGGGAGGTGGGGCAAAAGGCCGTGACCGTGGTGCTAAGCGACCTGGCCGCCGCCTATGCCCGTCCGGTGGCCCTGTTTGTCAACCTGACCCTTCCGCACGACAGGCCGGAGTCTTTGGCTCTGGAACTTTATGCAGGGCTGCAGGAAGGACTTGCCGCCTATGGCTGTACTCTGGCCGGCGGCAACCTGTCCGGCGGCCGGGAAGTTTCCCTGAACCTGTTTGCCGTGGGAGAGGCAGGGGCGTCTTTTTATCCGGCCCGCTCCAATGCCCGGCCGGGTGACGGTCTCTACTGTACCGGCCCCCTTGGCCGTGCCAGGGCCGGGCTGCTGACCCTGCAGGCCGGCCTGGAAGGACATGCTTCTCTGGTCGGGGCATTCAAGTTTCCCCGCGCCCGGTTTGACACGGCTGCTGTTCTGGCGGATCACAATGTGCGCTGCGTCATGGATATCAGCGACGGTCTGGCCGGGGATGCCCGCCATATTGCCAGGGCATCGGGCATTACTCTCTGTTTTGACATGGATGCCGCCGTCTGCTCCGATGACCTTCGGCGATTCTGCGAGAAAACCGGCAACCGGCCCGAAGAGATGATCTTTTCCGGCGGTGAAGACTATGAGCTGCTGTTTGCCTGCCCGCCGGAAACAGCCCGGCGCATCGGGGGTGTCATGCCTGTTTACCGTCTGGGCCGATGCGTCTCTTTTGATGGTGAATACCTGCAAAATCTGCCTGAGGGCGTGGTCCCCTTTCAGCACGGCCATGCCGGTTGCGGAGGCTGATATGGTGGAGGTTTCGGCATGACCGGCGATCACGCGACACGCCCCAGGGTGATCGTTCTGTGCGGCCCCACCGGCGTGGGCAAGACCCGCCTTGCCCTTGCCCTTGCCGAGGAATTCGGCGGCCAGATTGTGGGGGCCGACTCCATGCAGGTTTACCGGTACATGGACATCGGCACAGCCAAGCCCACCCCGGCCGAACAGGCCCGGGTGCCCCATCACATGATTGACGTGGCGGATCCGGACGAGCCTTTCAGCGCGGGCCGGTATGCGCGGATGGCCCGGCCCATTCTTACGGATTTGAACGAACAGGGAGTATTGCCCGTCCTTACCGGCGGCACAGGCCTTTACATCAAGGCCTGCCTGCACGGGCTTTTTCGAAAGCACTCGGCCGACAAAGCTGTTCTGGAAAGGCTTGAAAAGGAGGCAAATACTGAAGGGACAGCAGTTTTGCATCAGCGGCTTGCCGCCTGCGATCCGGAAACGGCGGCACGGGTGCATCCCAACGATCTGTTCCGTATTGTCCGGGCACTTGAGGTGTTTGAATCCACCGGGCTGCCGGCCTTCCACCACCGGCAGGTCCACCGGTTTGCCGAAGACCCCTTTGACACGTTGAAGATTTGCCTGTACCTGGCCAGAAAGACGCTTTATGAGCGCATCAACCGTCGCGTGGATCTTATGCTGGCTGACGGGTTCGAAAAAGAGGTGGCTGGCCTGCTGGCCATGGGATATGCGCCGGATTTGAAGGCCATGCAGTCCATCGGGTATCGCCACATGACCGCGTGGTTGGCCGGCGACGTATCCCGTGAAACAGCGGTGGAAACCATGAAAAAAGATACCCGGCGATACGCCAAACGGCAGGAGACCTGGTTTAAAGCCGACCCGGACATGGTGTGGGTCGATCAAAAAGAGAGTTTAGAAAAGGCGCTTTTTCTGGTAAAGAGGTTTCTGCGTTATGGCAAATAAAAAAAGGGTTCGGAAGTCATGAAACAGCGGCGGTGGTTTTTTCCTGTTCTGATGGTGCTGGTCTGCGTGGTGGTGTGCGCGGCATGCGCTCCTTCAAAAATCTCCGGACTTTTCGGCCCTTCACCGGGGGACCAGCTTTTTGCCAGGGCCGAGGCGGCTTTTTCCCGGCAGGAGTATAACGAGGCCCTCTCTCTTTATCAGGCCTACCTTGCGGAGTTTTCCGGCGGTCCCCACGAACCCTCTGCCCTGTTGCGAAAGGCCGACATCCGGTCCCTGCAAAACCGGTTTGCCGATGCACGGGAGGGATATGAGGCGGTGATATCCCGCTATCCGGGCAGCCGGTACGAAGCCAGGGCCGTTATCGGTATTCTGGAGAGCTGGCTGAGGCAGAAGGCGTTTGCCACCGTGATCGAGCAGGCGGACAGACTTGATGACCGTACCGCGCCGGAGTCCGCTATTGTCCGTAAATACGCACTGGTCGCGGAGGCCTATCTGTCCATGGAAAGACCCATGGACGCGGCCCAGGTCCTGATCGCGGCATTGAAAAAAGTGGGGGAGGCGGACCGGAAAAAAATGCTGGTGCTTTTTGACCAGATTGTTGCCGCCATCGACCCGGAAGGGGTCAACTCCCTGCTGGCCGGTGTGCGGGACCCCGATTACCGGGGATACCTGACCTGCCAGCTGGCCGGTAAATACATGGCGCTTGATGAATATGAACAGGCCGAGGCCGTACTTTCCGATTTTATGGAAAAGTTTCCGGACAACCCCTATACCGGACAGGCCCGGGATCTGTTTGCGCGGATCGCAAAGGAGTCGGTGTACGAGCGTTATACCATCGGGTGTCTGCTGCCCCTGACCGGCAAGTACCGCCGCTTTGGAGAACGGGCACTCAAAGGGGTGCAGCTGGCGTTTCAGTCCTTCATGGCCGCTTCCGGCACGCAAAACGCCCCGCCCGTTCGGCTGCTTGTCCGCGATACCGGTTCCGACCCGCAGCTGGCCCTGGCCGCAGTGAAAGAGCTTGCGGACAACCGGGTCGCCGCCATCATCGGCCCCCTTGTTTTTTTCGAGGCGGCCATTGCCGAGGCCCAGAACCGCCATATTCCCATTATCACGCTGACCCAGGAGCCGGATGTCCCGGCCATGGGCGACTGGGTGTTTCGCAATTTTCTGACGCCGCAGATGCAGACAGACGCCCTTGTCTCTCACGCCCGGAATGTGCTGGGTCTTGACAGGTTTGCCGTGCTCTACCCGGACGAGCCATACGGCAGAGTCTTTGCCCATGCCTTCTGGGACCATGTGCTGGATGCCGGTGGACAGGTTGTCGGGTTTGAATCCTATGATCCCAAAGAGACCGATTTTGCCGGCCCCATCAAAAAGCTGGTGGGCCTCTATTACGACGTGCCTGAGGATCTTCAGGAAACGGTTGACGCCCAGCGGGAGTTCTGGGCCCGGGAAAGAGGACTGTGGGCGGAGCCGGAGCTCGATATGGATGGTCCGGAGGCAGACCGGACGACAGGCAGACAAACAGAGGAAGAAGAGGAAACGGCCATTGTGGATTTTGACGCCCTCTTTCTTCCCGACGGCCCATCCAACGCCGGCCTGATTATTCCCCAACTGGTCTATCATGATGTGGTGGATGTGCTGTTCATGGGCACCAACCTGTGGCACTCCAACGAACTGGTGGAGATGGCAAAAAAATATGTCAACGGCGCGATCCTGCCCACGGGGTTTCTGGAAACAAGCAGCAATCCGGAGGTAAGGCGGTTTTCAGAGGGGTTTGAAAACCTGTTTGGCGAAACGCCTGATTTTATCGCGGCGGTGACCTATGATACGGCCAACCTGCTGTTTCCCATCATCACCGATTCCGGCCTTCGGTATCGCAGTTCCATCAAAAGAAGGCTGGGCCAGTTGACGGGATTCCCCGGTGTGACCGGTGTCACAGCGTTTGATGCAACCGGAGAGGTCCACAAGCGCCTCCCCCTGCTGCAAATTCAGGGACGCCGGTTCGTTGAGATTCCGTCTTCCGCCTCTTCACGGAAAGATCACTGACCTGATGCATCCGGCTTATTTCTTTTATACGCTGACGACCACGGGCCTGTTTCTCCTGCTGTTCCCCCTGTTTCTGTTATACAGCCGCCTGACCGGAAAACACCGGTATGGACTGGACCAGCGGCTGGGCCGCTATCCCGGATTCGCCGATTTGCCGAAGGGGTCTCCCCGCATCTGGGTTCATGCCGCCTCCGTGGGCGAGGTGAGGGTGGCCGAGGCGGTGATTGATGAGTTTCGTCTGGCCATGCCCGGCTGCGCCGTTCTGCTCTCGGTAATGACCGCTTCCGGTCATGACGTGGCCGAAAAGGCCCTGGCCGGCAAGGCCGCCTGTGTTATGGTGCCCATTGACTGTATCTTCACCGTCCGGCGGGCCATGAAAACCGTTCGGCCGGATATCTTCGTCTGCCTGGAGACCGAGATATGGCCCCATCTTATTGTTGAGGCAAAGCGGTCCGGGGCCTTCACCGCCATGCTGAACGGCCGGATTTCCAGGCAGGCCCTGGATCGATACCGGTTTATCGCCCCCCTGGTTGCGGAAACCCTGCGCCACGTAGACCTGTTCAGCATGATCAGCCGGGAGGACAGCGATCGCATCATCTTCCTGGGAGCACCACGGAACCGGGTGAATGTCGGCGGCAACGCCAAGTTCCGGTTTCTGGCGGGCCTGGGCAAGCCGGCGGTGCGGGACCGGATGCGGCAGGTCTTTTGCGTAAAAGAGGGACAGCCGGTGCTGGTGGCGGGAAGCACGCGAAAAGACGAGGCCGGCATCCTTATTGATGTCTACCAGGCCCTGCGGGCCGAGTTCCCGGACATGGTGTTGATTGTTGCCCCCCGGCACATTGAAAGGGTGGATGCCGTTCTTGCTCTCTTGCGGGAGAGGAGCGTGAAAGCCGAAACAAAACGCGACATGGATCAGGCGAAGGCTTTTCGGCACTGCCCGGTGGTGGTGGTCGACACCATGGGCGAGCTGCCCGATATATACAGCGTGGCCACCGTGGCCTTCTGCGGGGGCAGCCTGGTGCCCCTGGGCGGGCAGAACCCGCTGGAGCCGGCGGCATGGGAGGTGCCGGTGCTGTACGGGCCCCACATGGATGATTTTATCGATGCCCGGAATGCCCTGGAAACGGCCGGGGGAGGGATGTGCGTGACCGGGCGGGAAGCACTGGTTCAGGCGGTGACCGATCTTTTTCGTTTTCCGGAAAAGGCGGCGGCCATGGGCCGTGCCGCCGGAAAGACGGTGTCGCTCCATTCCGGGGCGGCCCGGCACCATGTGGACCTGGTGCGAAACGGGTTTATTGCCTTACGCGCAGGCGGAAGATAGGTCAACAGCGCCCCTTCGCTCAAATACCTTGCGCCCGTGGGCCGAGAGAATGGTTTTTCTCAGCCGGATGCTTTTCGGGGTCACTTCAATCATTTCATCATCACCGATAAACTGAATGGCCTTTTCCAGGGTCATGGGCGTCACCGGGGTAAGGGTGACGGCCTCGTCTTTGCCGGAGGCCCGCATGTTGCTCAACTGTTTGGTTTTGCAGGGGTTGACATTCAGGTCGGTGTCCCGGTTGCGCTCCCCGATGATCATGCCCTCATACACCACGTCGCCGGGCCGGGTAAACAGCTTCCCCCTGGCCTCCAGATTGAACAGGGCAAAGGCAACGGCCTTTCCCTGGCGGTCCGATACCAGGCTGCCGGTAAATCGGCCGGGAAAGTCGCCCCGGTAGGGTTCATAGCCCGAAAGGGCGCTGTTCATGATGCCGGTGCCCCGGGTATCGGTGAGGAACTCGTCCCGAAATCCGATCAATGCCCGGGAGGGGACTGAAAAGGCCAGGCGGGTCCGGTCGTTGTCCTGGCGTTCCATGCGGACCAGGGTCCCTTTCCGCTGCAGGAGCTTTTCCGTTACAATGCCGCTGTAGGCGGCCTCACAGTTGATCAGCAGGTCTTCAACCGGTTCCAGCCGCCGGCCGTTCTCATACCGGTAAATCACCTGGGGCCGGCCCACGCAGAGCTCAAACCCTTCGCGCCGCATGGTCTCAATCAGAATGGCCATCTGAAACTCCCCGCGGCCCTTGACGATGAAGCTTTCCCTGTCGTCGCCGGCCTCCACCCGAATGGAGACGTTCATGAGGCTCTCCTTGACCAGCCGGGCATAAATTCGGCTGGCCTGCACCAGCTTGCCCTCCATGCCGGCCAGGGGAGAGGTGTTGCCGGCAAACCGCATAAATACCGTGGGCTCATCCACCCGTATGCGGGGCAGGGCGATGGGGGTTTCATCTGTGCAGATGGTGTCGCCGATGTGTACATTTTCAATGCCGGACAGCACGACAATATCACCGGCATCGGCCCGGTGGGCCTCTTTCAGGCCCGGGCCGCTGTATACCTGGAGCCTGGAAATTTTTAAAGGGGCCTGCTTCCCGTTTTCCTTAAGGCAGACCAGGTTCTTTTTGGATTCCACCGACCCGTTGACCACCCGGCCCACGGCCAGGCGGCCCAGGTAATCCGAATACCCCAGGTCCGATACCAGCATCTGAAAAGGCGCTTCCGGATCGGCCGACGGCCCGGGAATTTCGTCTATCATCATGTCCAGCAGCAGGTGCAGATTTTCGCCTTTGTCCGCCGGTGACTTCATGGCAACTCCCTGCCGGCCCACGGCATAGAGGCAGGGGCACTCGATCTGCCGGTCTGTTGCGCCAAGGTCGATGAGCAGGCTGTAGATTTCGTCCAGCACTTCCGCGGGACGGGCATCGGCCCGGTCGATCTTGTTTATGACAACGATAATGGCCAGCCCGCTTTTCAGGGCCTTGTCCAGAACAAAACGGGTCTGGGGCAGGGGACCTTCGGAGGCGTCCACCAGAAGAATGGCGCCGTCGGCCATGGAGAGGGCCCGTTCCACCTCCCCGCCGAAATCCGCATGGCCCGGCGTGTCGATGATATTGATCTTGGTGCCTTTCCAGTGAATGGCACAGTTCTTGGCGGCAATGGTAATGCCCCGCTCCCGCTCCAGGTCCATGCTGTCCATCACCCGCTCATCCACTGCCTGCCCTTCACGGAACAGGCCGCTCTGCCGGAACATGGCATCCACCAGCGTTGTCTTGCCGTGGTCTACATGGGCGATAATAGCGATGTTTCTGATGGGAATCGTGTTCGTCTTCTTCATTTTTACAGCCGCCGTTGTGTCTCTGTTGTTTATTACAATAACAAAACCCGTCATGGCCACATGACGGGCTGTTTTTAACCTGCGCGATTTTGTTCATGGGCGGTGCCGCCGCAGCCTTTAGAACCGCAAACACCGCCCGAACTGCTCTTTCCATGCTCCGTAAAATGGAAAATGTCCGGGTTAAAACAGGTAAGCGCATCACCAATACGCTATTTTGCTTAAAAAGGAAACCTTTTTTATTGCCGTCACCGGCTTCGCGTATTTCGGGGACACCTTACTTAATTGACGAAATATCTGTCGACAACCTCACATCATCCATCAATTAAGTAAGGTGTCCCCGAAATACCTGTCCCATGTTCCCCATATTCCGTCCCCATAATTCCCATAACTCTGTCGCCGATGATATCATTGAAACACAAGCTTGGATTTGCTATAGTTGATGACCATAAAGCGAGTTCCTATCATTTCATTCATCAAGGCCGAATGGATAAAACAGAAAAGATCAATTACTGGTGCAGATTGTCCGACAGCGATTGGATAGTGGCCGGGCATCTTATGGAAAAAGGGGATTATCCCTACGCGCTGTTTTTTGGCCACCTGACACTGGAAAAAATTTTAAAAGCACTTTTCGTGGCCGTCAAAGGGGGAACACCCCCGCTGACGCATCGTCTTGTTTATCTGGCGTCAGAATGCGACCTGTCATTGACGGAAACGCAGACAGAGTTGCTTGAAATTGTAACTGACTTCAACCTTGAAGCAAGATACCCGGATGAACACTTATCGTTTCACAACAGATGCACAAAATCATTTGCCACGGACTATATGCGCCGGATAGAGGAGATGAAACAATGGCTCCAACAAAAGATGCCGTCATCCGAGACATAAAAAGATATGTTGCCACGCTTAGGGAAAACGGCATTCCCGTTCAGCGGGTCCTGCTTTTCGGCTCTTGGGCCCGAGGATCAGCCAGCGAGGAAAGTGACGTGGATATCGCTCTGATTTCGGACAAGTTCACTGGAGACCGGTTTGAAGACAGGCGCAAAATTGTTCCTCTGAGACGGGCCATCAACAACCGGCTCGAACCAATTCCGTTTAATTCAAAAATCTTTGCACATGGCGGCAACCTCATCGATGAAATCATTCGTCAAGGGGAAGAGATTGATGGATAGTGGCAAGAATCTTGAGCTCTTTTGTTCGATGACCTGTGGCGGTATTTCGGGGACACCTTACTTAATTGACGAAATATCTGTCGACAACCTCATAGCATTCATCAATTAAGTAAGGTGTCCCCGAAATACATCCCCCGAAATACTATATCTATTTCTTTTTCTTCTTTGGTTTTCTTCCGGGTTTTTGCGGCGCCAGCTTTCTTCCCAGCCTGTGTTCCAGGTGCTCCACAAAGGACGTGCCGCCCAGGGGGCGGCCTGTGCGTTCATGTCTGCGGATCTCTTCCATTTCCTCGGTTGATATCGCGCTTGACAAAAACTTTCGCCAGTCGCCCTGGATGATCGACCTTACCGGCACCACATTTACAAGTGCATCATTCTCGCCCGTCACATGGGCCGACGCACTGCTCCAGGGCCACTGCTCCGCGGACTTTACCAGCTTTGCACGAACAGGATTGTTCTCAATATACCGGACACAGGCCAGCAGGTAATGCTCATCCATCACAAACGAAGAAAACCGCTCCTGCCATAAATGGCCGCGCCACCCCTTGTTAAAATTGATGCGACGGGTATACCGGCGATGCGCTTCGCCGATGGCCAGCCGGAGGTTTTCCGCTTTTTGCGGCACCGCAACCAGATGAATATGATTCGGCATCAAACAGTATGCCCAGATATCCACCTCATACTGTCCACACCACTGGGTCATCAGATCGATATAGGCTTTATAATCATCGTCTGAAAAAAAGGTCTGCTGACGCCGGTTGCCCCGCTGTGTGATATGGTGCGGCATCCCTTCTGCCACGACTCTTGCCATTCTTGCCATGGGAAAACCCTATCAATATTTTGCCGCGCGTGTCAAGAAATAGATATACTGTCCCCGGAATTCGTGCCCGGAATTCGTGTCCCCGGAATTCGCCCGGAATTCTGGGCGTAAACAATTAAGTAAGGTGTCCCCGGAATTTTGTTGTCCCCGGAATTTTGTCCGGAATTTACGTCCCCCATTTGCCCCTTTAATTATTTAAGGGCGTCCCCCATTTGCCCCATTTGCCCCCGGGAGATTTTGGGCTTTTACAGCTAATATGAAGGGTGTGTATCTTTTGTGTCAAGTTCCGTTATCGTGACATTATTGAGAAACTCCTGAAAAATTTTTCTTCGGGATGCCACATATGCTTCATCAAACCTGCCGGTTTTTCCAGAAACAATATAGTAATAATAACTTGTACTTATATGCATATAACCTTCACCGGTTAAAGGGATCAGAAGCCCTTCCGAAGATATGGTGGTCTTCTCTTTATCTGTAAAGAAAGTCGTTCGTATACAGTTTCCGCCATTTAGTTTATCCGTCTGAATGGTATAATTATAATCTCCGCTATCCAGATCATTGATTTTTAATTTCTTGAAGGTCTCTATATCCGGCATCTTCTCAAATGGCTTACTATATCTCACCAACTTGAAATTCAGGACAAAAACGGAAATGTCTTTATTGGTCAGATAGTCGTACCGCTCCCCGCCAAAGCCTACAAAGTCTTTATTTTGGGGAAGATCGGCCCAGTCCACCCTGGGCTTATGCCATTTATAACTATATTTTTTATAGTTCCCTGCCGGCGGAATTTTGTAGGTCACAGCATACTGTTGACAGCAGATGGTTGTAAACTGGGGCCATTTGGCAACATCCGGCTCTGGCGTGTTGGTGATCCCGCCAAACAGGCCCAGAAACATAAGGGTACATAACGGTATTGTCAGATAGGACAAATTCATCCGGACCTCCTTTTAGTCGTTATCCCACTGGGGAAGCCAGTAGTAAATACTGTGCGGGCTTGTATAGTTTGCGTTTGCATATTCCGGATCATTGGGGCTTCTGTATAATGCCGGTGCGTTAAGAAGAGAGGCCGCGATTCTCAATGGATTGACCGTATTCATGCCAATGATATTGCCCACAAAATCACCGTAGGCATTCTGTATGTCAAAAGAGCCCTTTCCTCCGGTAACCCCTCTGGTGGCCCGCCAGCCGCTGATATAATTGGCCGCGGACCCGACAAAGTAAACGTCCAGGTTGGTCCAGTTGTTGATATTATGATCGGCGGAGGAGAGGCCGAAAAGCGCATTGGTCAACAGCAGGGTGCCCTGGCTGTGGCCGATCAGTTCAGTGGCCACACTTCTGTCCGCCCTGAAAGCCAGCTGATCTTCTATGGCCTATAAATATAAAGGGCGTCCCCCTATGCCCCATGTTGGTCCACTATGCCCCTTTTATTGAGTGGAAACCAGGGAACTAATACCATTGTTCTAGAAACTTTTTAAACTTTTTTGAATTTCTTATATTATCAACATGCTTTTCTTCTATAATCTGGGGTAACCAAACTTTTCTATCAAAGCTTAATGGAATCGTAAACCACATTATTGCATTATCCACATCATCCAAAATTGAATAAATTACCCCAACATTAAATGCTGCTTGATATTTAATTTTTTCTAACTGATTAGTTTTGTAGATATATTGAAAATTTATCAAAGCTTCTAGATAATTCCCTGTTTGATAAAAACAAACTGCCCTAAGGCCATAATCCCCGCCACTAAATCCATTTGATCTTTCCTCTAATAAACCATTTAAAGCTTCTAAATAATTACCGAGCTTAAAATTCGATACAACACTTATGTTAAGTAGTTTTTCATAATTAAACTCTGTTAGTTCTTGTGCATCATAAAACCCTGGATCCTTGTCGGATGGTGGACGGACCTCCTCTTTAAAACGATAGTAAGCGTTTTGGAGTGTTGGCTTTATTTCATTAACAAGCCGTAATGCACTTTCATATTTTTCTTCTTCTAAATAAATAGAGCTCTCTAAAACCATCCAAAAAAGTTTAAAACCACCACTATCTGACATATAATTTTTTTTAATTAATGCTTGTGTCGCTTCAATATCTCCGGAATTAAAAAATTCTAACGCTTTTTTATATTCACCTACTCCTTCTATATTAGATTCCGCATAGATATTCTTACTCCCGCAGAACAAAACAAATAGAATTATTATAATAATACTGAATCTTTTGGGTCTCATTTTTTTTCCTCAAAAGTTAAAATTTATATTCATAAACCACAAAAACATCGAAATTCACATCTAAAATGTTAGGATCCTTCCAATTAAAATTATCTATATTAGGATCAACTTTGATTGTTATTTGTCCAGGATCTCCAGATGCCTCTGGAATAGGAATCTCGTAATGAATTAACGAATCGACTATATTAGCGGCTTTTTCCGCCGGCGCCAAAACTTTCCTATCTATCCAACGCTTGAGATCGGGGTTCAACCAGTCAATATTCTCAAGTGATTCTCTTCCTTTTTCCACACGTTCTGACAGCTCATCGTCGGTAAAAAGATGCAACTTCAATGAATTGTTTTTGGATACTTCCGACGTCACCACCTGTGGCGCCTGCTGAACAGCGGCGGAAGAGCCAGCCTCCTTGGCGGCCTGGACCGCCGCCACCTCCTTGTTCTTTTTATCTGATTCTGTTTCAACTTTCTGGGCCGTGGGTTGGGGCGGTCCGCCTTCGCCGTCCTTGCCCCATCCGCCGAAGTTCATCATACCACTTACAACGTCGCTGGCAATATTTTTAATGTCCACTGCCAGGTGGTAGGCCCCCACCACAAGGGGTTCGATAATATAATCGTAAAGCGGTTTCAAGATATAATCGTAGAACGGGACAAGCACGTAGTTATACAGGGCCTTAGCGGCCCCGGTCAGCACGTTCAGCACAATTCCGGGGACAGTATATCTATTTCTTTTTCTTTTTTGGTTTTATTACCCATGCCGATTCTATGTCTGTAAGGTCTGCGCCTGCTACCATGATTTCTGGTTCTTTACCAGTGACGGGCAGTCCCGGCGCAGGGGCTTTCCGTTCTCGTTTCTGGGGATGGTGTCAATAAAATAGATACGGCCGGGGATGTAGCATTCGGGGTGGGGCAGGGCTTTGCAACGGACACGGATTTCTCTGGCAACCGCGTCGGGTGTTGTATCGGTTTTCAGCCGGACAACAGCGGCCAGGGTTTCTACGCCGGAAGGGGAGGGCTCCAGGAAGCAGATGCCGTCTGCCACGCCTTCACATGCCTGAATCGCTTCCTCAATATCGGCCACGTTGGCCTTGACGCCGCCCAGGTTCAGAATATCGGCGTTTCGGCCGGTAATGACAAATTCGCCTGCCGGGTTGATCCTGCCGATATCTCCCGGATAGAACCAGCCCTCTTTGAATGCCAGGGCCGTGGCCTGGTCATCGGCGATGTAGCCGTTTACGAGCATCGGGGTTTTTATGCGGACCACGCCTTCCCGGCCGGGTGGGACCGGCTGGCCCGCCGGATCAAGGATGTCGATCTCTACGCCTTCAATGGGCCGTCCCAGGCTTCGCTCCGGTCCGGATGCCGTGGTCAGTTCAGAAATGCACACCGGGCCTGCTTCGGTGGAACCGTAGATCGAGAGAATGGTATCAAAGAACCGCGACATTTTATCCCGCAGGGCGTCTGTTACCGGGCCGCCGGTCACGTGGGCAATGGCCGGCAGGGGGATGGCTGGATGGGGTTGATTTTGAAGTACCTGTGCAAACTGGCTGGGAGAGGCGATGATATGGTTTACACCGTGTTGTACAAGATAGTCATACCGGTTATGCAGAACAACGGTGCCGCCGCGCAAAATGGCGCTGAGGCTGTAAAACCAGCCCAGAATGGAGAGCATGGGAAACATGTTGGCAATCACCGGTGTTTTATCATACTGGACATCCGGGACCGTCTCCTGCCACTGCATCACATGCCCATAATCCCAGAACATAAACTTGGGTGTGCCGGTGGTGCCGGAGGAGTGGGTGAAAAACAGAGGGTCCCGCGGATCGGCACAGCCCGGAAAGTCCATGGCCCGGGAAAGTTGTGTTCCGGGGGGCGGTTGAAGCCACTGTTTGTCGATTCGAAGCAGCCGGGCCGGGTCCGAGGCTTCTATGTGCGTTTCATCGGCGTCCAGCAGCAGGTGGTTGATGTTTAAGGCTTTTTCCTGAAAGGCCGTTTGTGTGGCGTGGCACCATTTTGCCCCGAGCAGGGCCACGGCAAGGGTGGTTGCCAGGGTGTTGTATAAGAACGTGGTGTGAATCGCCACACAGGCGTTGCGGTCCACGCCGCGCTGTTGCAGGTGAAGGGCGTAGAGACGGACAAGTTTTTCCAGGGCCGTGTAATTGACCGTGCCTCTGGGAGAGACAATCGCAGTTCTGTCTCCGTGCCCTCGGACGGTCTGGAGAAAATGAAAACCGATATTTTGCGCATGGTGTTGTGTCACGGCTGTTCCTTGTGTGTGCCGACCGGCTTTTATCCGAGTATTTTGGTATTTTGGGGACACCTTACTTAATTGACGAAATATTTGCCGACAACCTCATATCGTCCATCAATTAAGTAGGGTGTCCCCAAAATACTTGTCCCCAAAATACTACATTTGTGCTTTCTTCTGTTTGTCCGCGTTTGCCGCATTTGACAGATGCACACGGGCGCTGCTGTCTACCAGGATGCCGAAAAGGTTTTCCCGGTCCAGCTCGTTTAACGCATCCTTTAATGGCAGGCACATCAGAAAGGTGCCCCACATGTCGCAGAATTCGAAGGTCTCTCCCTGGACCGTGGCAGCCATCACCTCCTGCCGGTCCGGCAGAAAGATGGTCCGGGCCGTCTCGTCCAGCTCGATGTTACGAAAATCGGCCAGTTCTTTGAGCGCCGGGTCATCCGGTGTCCCAGAGCGCAGCACCGTTGCAAAGGCGATGTTGAACACACCGTTGGTCCTTCGGCCAAAAGCAAGTGCCCGCTGCACGATCTCCCATATCTCCTCATCCACGGCCACCGGCGCGATGCCGGCCTGGTCATTGATGCGGTTAAACGGACTGGACGCAAACTCGGTCAACCTGTTTTCAATGGCCGATACCACTTCAAAGGCTTTTTTCATCAGGGCTTCGGCGGAGGCCAGGTCCCGGTCCGGCTGGGGGAAACACTTCATCTGCCAGGCGCAGGCCATGTGTTTTTCGCGAACCAGTGCGTGCATGAGGGTTCCAGCCTCCGGCTTTGTAAAAAGCCGTTTGAGTTTTTATGACATTATCAAAACCACTATTGTTCAAAACCACAATCGATTCCCATCAATCTTCACTTTTCCTTATTTTGCTTATCCGTGTACTTTTCTTGGCGGCAAGAAAAGTACCAAAAGAACCGGCCCGTGCAGCTTGGCCTTCGGCTTCCCTCGCGCAAACGCTTTTTCCGGCGCGGGCAGGAACTCGCCCGCTTCGCGGTGCTCAAACAGCCTGCCCGCTTTTCCCCGAAAAAAGCATTTGCGCTCGGCTGCGCTGCAATGGGCGGGGCCTGCGATCAATATCTTACTACAGTGCACTCAAAGCATTATCCCGAAGTATTAAAAAACGGATTATAAACAAAAAAAGGAGGGCCTGAAAAAGGCCCTCCTTTTGTTATATGGATTTTTCCGGCCTTACCGGATCAGGGCCGTTACCGCGTCATAGACCCGTTTTGCGGTCTGGGTAAAAATACCGGGAACCGCGTCGGACCGGGTGGTGTCAATGAAGCAACTGTCGCCATTGGTCTCGGAAAGTCCCAGGTCGTCGGCCGTGGTTCCGCCGCCTCCCGGTGTCGGTTCAGTGGTGTGGTTTTCAAAGAAGAGGAAGGTGCCGTAGTATTCCCCGGCAAAAGCGTCCATGTCACCGTCACCATCAATGTCCACAAAGGTGGGCGTCAGATTGTAGTAGAAGGCGTCAGCGAGATCGCTCAGTCCCTCAAACACCGCGTCCGCGGCTTCCACCCGGGCAAAGACCGGTCCGGTGGCGCTTCCGGTGTTTTCATACAGCCGGAGGCCGTGTACCTCATCCTCGCTCTGCTCGCTGTTGGTTTCGTATTCTTCACCTACAACAGCATCCATGTCGCCGTCACCGTCGATGTCCACAAAAGCCAGGCTGTAGACATTGGAGTCGGGGGTGCCGGCAAGCACCGTCCCCAAGGGGTTGTGCCCGGCCGGTGTGAAGCGAGGAGCCGTGGCGGTGCCCACGTTCTCATAAAAGTCAATTCTGCCGTTGCCGTATTTTTGACCGCTGACAAATGCATCCATGTCACCGTCGCCGTCAATGTCGACAAACTTGATGGCGCTGTTGTTGGAAGTGTTTACAAAGAAGAGGGGATTGTCACCCTGGGCCCGCTTTTCAAACACCGGTGCCGTGGCGGTGCCCACATTTTCATAAAAATCGATCAAATCCTGCTCTTCACCGCCCACGAACAGATCCATGTCGCCATCATCATCGATGTCGGTGAGGGCCACAAAGTCATAGCTGTTTTCATCCAGAGTCACCCCGTTAAAGGGATTGTCCTCGTCCAGGCGCTCTTCAAACACCGGGGCTGACGTGGTGCCGGTGTTTTCAAAAAAGTCGATGTTGCTACCGAACGAGGTACCGGCAACCGCTTCCCCCAGTTCGTCATATCGGGCCTCACCACCGGAGACCATGTCCATGTCGCCGTCACCGTCAATGTCGGCAAACACGGGCCTGCTGTAGCCACCGACATCAAATCCGGAAAACGGGCTGTTTTTGCCGATGCGTTTGATAAAAACAGGGGCTGCATTGGAGCCGGTGTTTTCAAAAAAGGTCAGGTCACCTTCACCGCTCCCGATAATGCCGTCCAGGTCGCCGTCATTGTCCAGATCGGCAAAGGCGGGTGCCGACCAGTAATCAACATCGACCATGTAAAAGGGATTTTCCGTGTCATATCGGGTGTAATCGGCAAAATCAGGCCCTTCCGTCAGTGGTCCGGCCCCCAGGTTCTCAAGAAAATGGATGCTGCCGCTGTTTTCACCGCCGAACAGGTCGATATCACCGTCGTTGTCGATGTCGGCAAAGGCCGACGGGGCGGTAAAAGAACTGGTGTAGGTCATAAGGTTATAAAACGGGTTGTCCGGGTCGCTGGGAAGGACATGGTTGAAAACCGGCATGGTGTCGGTTTCAGTGGTGATGTTTTCAAAGTAGTGAATACTGCCGTATCCATTACCGCTGTCGCCGGACTCGCCAACTATGGCATCGATATCGCCGTCATTGTCGATATCGGCAAAGGTGGGCACCATGTAGTAGTAACCGAAGGCGGCCGCGTCAAAGGGGTTGGCGGTGCCAGTACGCAGGGTAAACACGGGGGCTGAGACGGTTCCGGTGTTTTCAAAATAGGCAAGCCCCGGACTGCTGAGTCCTTCGCCGCCCACCAACGCATCCAGGTCGCCGTCGCCGTCAATGTCGGCGAAAGCCGGTGCGCTGTATTCGGCCAGGGGGAGGCCGTCAAAAGGGTTGTCCGTACCGATGCGCTTGGTAAAATCAGGCGCATCCGGCGTGCCGGTATTTTCATAGTAAACGATATAACCGGGATCCTGTACGCCTTCACCGCCGATAAACAGGTCCATGTCGCCGTCGGCATCGATGTCGGCAAAGGCCGGCTTGGCATATTGCCAGTTGTTCAGGCCGATGGGGGCCTTGAGCGGGTTGTCCTTGCCGAAAGTAAGGGTAAAGGGATTGTCGGCAGCCACTGCCTGGTGGGCCGGCGATGCCAGAAAAACCAGGCCGGTGATCGATGCGGCCACTGCGCCACGGGCAAAAGGTGCGGCCCATGCGCCGCCTTTTTCCCGGTATGGCGCCTTTTTGTCTTGTGTGATCATATTTTCCTCCATCCTGTGTAAGGGTTGGTTCCGGTATGTGTTATCGCAAAAAAGAGACCAGCGACGCACAGAGATTTTTTACTCTCTTAAGCGGCGAAATCTCTGCTTTTGTCTTGCCGGCCGTGCTCAGGCTGTTGATAAAACAGGTGTCGTCATCGTCGGTAACAACCGGCGTGGTGCCGCCGCCCGCTCCCCCTTCGACCTCCATGTTTTCAAAAAAGAGGAACCGGCCGTAGGCTTCGCCCACAAACAGGTCCATGTCGCCGTCGCCGTCGATGTCCACAAAGGTTGGGGCGGTATCGGCCATACCGCCTTCCATATACAGAAGATAGTCGGCAAGGGGGTGGTTTGTGCCGGTCTGCTCAGTGAAAAAGGGCTCGTCCGCTGTGCCGGTGTTTTCAAAATAGTGAATCGCGCCTTCAGGGGTACCCACAAACAGGTCCAGGTCCCCGTCACCGTCGGCATCCACAAAAGCGGGAAAACCGAACCCTGAGTCCGTGGTAACCTCGGCCAGCGGAAGGCCAAAGGAAAAATCGGGCGCCGTGGCAGTGCCGATGTTTTCATAGAATACCAGTTCATCAAAAAAGTTGAAGGCATCCATGTCACCGTCACCATCGATGTCGGCAAAGACCGGGGCCCAGCGATTGGCATCATCTTCGTAAGCCCCCAGGGGGTTTTCAAGGGGCATCTTGACAAAGTCCGGAGCCGAGGCGGTGCCGATATTCTTAAAATAGCTTACCGCATAGTCAGCAGTCCCCACAAAGGCATCCATGTCGCCGTCGCCGTCGATATCCACAAACGTGGGCGCTGAATCCCAATCCTCATCCACACCGTAAAAGGGATTGTCCGGGTTGTCAAAACCGGCCGGGGCACTGAAAACCGGGTTGCCCGCCGTTCCGGTGTTTCTCATAAAATAGATATACCCCTCATCCGAACCGGCAAAGGCGTCCATGTCACCATCATTGTCGATGTCAACAAACGCGGGCGCGCTTTCACTGCCCACGTCAAACCCCCAGGTGGGGCTGGCCTTTCCTTTGGCTTCGGCAAAGGCGGGGTCATCGGCGGCGCCGGTGTTTTTCAAGAAATGTACAAGGCCGGACTCGCCGCCGATCAGGGCGTCCATGTCGCCGTCCCCGTCCATGTCCGCAAATGCAGGGGCACTGTATCCTTCGGCCGCGTTAAAATTCTCCAGAGGATGGCCTTCGCCGCCCCACTGCTGGTCAAATTCAGGGGCCTGGGGCGTGCCGATGTTTCTGTAGAAGAGCAGGTATCCGTTCCGGTTTCCCACAAAGGCATCCATGTCGCCGTCACCATCGATATCCACGAACGCCGGGGTGGTTGAATCCCCGTGGTCCCAGTACAACGGATTGCCCTCGCTGCTGTATTCCACAAACACAGGGGCCGTGGCGGTGCCGGTATTTTCAAAAAACACGTTATAGCCGTTATCGCCACCGACAAACAGGTCCATGTCGCCGTCGGCATCAATATCTACAAAGGCTGGCGTTCCTTCACCATCCCAACTGTACTGGTAGTAGGAAGTGCCGCATTCGTACCAGAAGGGAGATATGGCATCACTGCCGGTGCGCTCGGTAAAGACCGGGGCTGAGGCGGTGCCGGTGTTTTCAAAATAGTTAATATAGCCGTTGCCTTCTCCCACAAAGGCGTCCAGGTCTCCATCGGCATCAATGTCCACAAATGCCGGAGACGGCAGAAAGCCCACATCATAGGGCAGGTAAGGGGCTTCGATGGTGGTATCGGTGTTGGCATACCAGAAGGGGTTGTCCTCTCCGATGCGCATTTCAAAATCGGCGGCTGTGTCGGTGCCGATGTTTTCAAAATAGTAGATTGTGCCTTCGTAGGTTCCTACAAACAGATCCATGTCACCGTCGCCATCAATGTCGGCCAGAGCCGGGCGGCTGAATGTGTCTGCCCCGGCCGGAATCATCAGGGGGTTGTCCTGCCGGAATTTTAAATCAAAAGGGCCTGCGTCCGCCAGGGCCTCGTGGGCCGGTGATGCGGCAAATACAAGGCCGGCCAGCGAGAGCGTTGCCGTGCCTTTTACCAGTGTGGTGTGAGTGGGTTTTGCCATATTCTCCTCCGTTTATAAAGTGGTATCAAACCGGTTAAATCTTTTGGGTCGTATGATTTTCGTCATGTCCGTCTGTTTTCACTCTCACCGGAGCACGGCGGTCACGGCCAGCCAGGCCTGTTTCATCACCCGGGTCAGCAGGTTTCCCCCTTCCGCGGACGGCGTCACCGTTTTGATAAAACAGGTGTCGTCGTCTTCAGGGGCAACCGCCGGTGCGCCGTCGTCGTCCGTGGCGCTCTGGTTCTCAAAATAGAGGAACCGGCCCAGGTATTCCCCGGCCACCATATCGATGTCACCGTCGCCGTCGATATCCACGAAAGCCGGTGCAAGATCCCAGTATTCCGGGTTTTCAGTTATTTTGGCAAAAACATCGTCAACCGCCGGAACCGGTGCAAAGGCAGGGTCCGTGGCGGTGCCGGCGTTTTCGTAAAAGAGCAGTTTTCCTTCGGCGCTGGCAACCACATCCATGTCGCCGTCATCATCCACATCGCCAAACGCCAGGCCGTGAACATTGTCTCCTGTGTAGTTACCAAAAACAAAGAACAGCGGGTTATCGTCCGGCGTGGCCTGGGCAAACTGGGGATTTTCGGCATCCCCCATGTTCTGGTAAAAGCGAATCCGGGCAAAGTCATAATAGGCGCCCCCCTGGCCGCCGATAAAGGCGTCCAGATCGCCGTCGCCGTCAATGTCCACAAAGCAGAGCGCTCTGTTATATTCCTGGTCAATGAAAAAAAGCGGGTTGTCCGCGTCGCCCTTCAGCTCAAAAGCGGGCGCGGAAGCGGTGCCGGTGTTTTCATAGAAGTTGATGGAAGGGCTGTCTTCACCACCAACAAAGGCATCCTGGTCACCGTCACCGTCGATATCAGCAAAGGCGACGAAGCTGCCGTAAGGCGCGGGTGTTGCCACGGCAAGGGGATTTTCCTCTTCAGGCGCCTGCGCAAAAGCCGGGGCCGTGGCGGTGCCGACATTTTTAAAGAAGTGAAGAATGGAACCATTCACATCTTCCACCTCTTCCAGGTTGTCGTTCGGGTCGTGCTCATACTCACCGGTAAACATGTCCATGTCGCCGTCGCCGTCAATATCAACGAAAACAGGCCGGCTGGTATACCCCACGATAAACCCGCCAAAGGGGCCTTCGTCGCGGAGACGTTCATAAAAGGTCGGGGCCGAGGCCGCTCCCAGGTTTTCAAAAAAGTGCAGATCCCCTTTTCCCTCGCCTATCACGGCGTCCATGTCGCCGTCATCGTCGATGTCGGCGAAAAAGGGCGCGCTGTAGTTGCCGATATCAGAACCCATAAAGGGGTTTGCCGTGTCCGAATACGGCTCGTGAACGGTAAAGGAGGGTGCCGAGGCGGTACCGGTGTTCTCAAGATAGTAGAGCCGTCCGCTCCCTTCACCGGCGGTCACGTCCATGTCGCCGTCGCCGTCCATATCCACGAAAGCCGGAGTTGAATGCATCCCGGTATACATCATGTAGAACGGGTTCATGGTCGAGCCCGTGGGGTGATGCTCGGTAAATGCCGGGGCCGACGCGGAACCGGTATTTTCGTAATAGAAGATATAACCGTCCCTTCTCCCCACGGCCGCGTCCATGTCGCCGTCATCGTCCAGGTCGGCAAAGGCCGGAGTACTCCAGTCACCCACATCGTAACCGTAGTAAGAGGTGCCGCATTCATAGGTAAAGGGGTTGTTCGATCCGGTGCCCTCGGTAAATGCCGGGGCATTCACGGTGCCGGTGTTTTCAAAATATTGAATTTGCCCCCTATCGTTGCCCACAAACAGGTCCATGTCGCCGTCACCGTCGATATCCACAAAGGCCGGCGCTCCTTCTCCCCCATAGACCTCCAGGCCGTACAGGGGATTGGCCGTTCCGGTGCGCTGGGTAAAGGCGGGGCTGTCCGCCGTGCCGGTGTTTTCATAGTAGGTGATGCCGTCATCATAGCCCGCGCCCACAAACAGGTCCATGTCTCCGTCGTTGTCGATATCCACCATGGCCGGTTTGCTGTATTGGTCGACCAGTACCGGGGCGGCAAGGGGGTTGTCCTGCCCGAACTGTTGTACAAAGGGGTTGTCCGCGGCCAGGGCCTCGTGGGCCGGTGAGGCCATAAAAAGAAATCCGGCCACGGATGCGGCGGAGATGCCGACCATGTTGCGGCAGACATTGGGTTTCGGGTGTTTTTCCATGGGTTCCTCCATTTAATATTCTGTTTTACCCCTTTTTGTTCGGCAAAAAGGGGTTGGATTCAGGTTGACTACCGCAGCATGGACCGCACCGCAGCATACGCATTTTTCATCGCGCTAAACAGCGGATTCGGTTTTTCCGTGCTGCCGGACACGCTGTCGATAAAGCAGGTGTCGTCATCGTCGGCGGGCACCACCGGGGTGTCATCGTCGTCATCATCATCCACCACCGGCGGCGTGGTGATCAGGCGGTTTTCAAAGTAGATCACTCTGCCGTAGTATTCACCCACGAACAGGTCCATGTCGCCGTCACCGTCGATATCAACAAATGCCGGGGTCGGCGCATAAACGCCAAGGGCTTCGGCCATTTCTCCGAAAGCGGTAAACGGATTGTCAGTGCCGGTAAGCTCGGTAAACGCCGGGGCTGTTGCCGAGCCGGTGTTCTCAAAATAGTGCAAGCCGTTGTACCAGGTACCCACAACTGCGTCGAAATCCCCATCACCGTCGATATCCGCAAATGCTGGTGTGGTATGAGCGTCTGAGCCCAAGTTGGCAAACCCGAAGGGGTTTTGAATCCCGCTGGTGGTAAATAGCGGGGCCGTGGCAGAACCGGTGTTTTCAAAAAAGGTGCTGTTGCCATACCCGTCGCCGATAAACAGGTCCATGTCGGTGTCGTCGTCGATATCCACAAACGCCGGTGCCTGATAGTAGGCCACCCTTGCCCCGTCCAGCGGGTTGTCTGTGCCAAGCTGCTGGATAAATACCGGGCCCGATGCTGTGCCCATGTTCTCATAATAATAGAGAACGCTGTAATGATCACCCACAGCGGCATCCATGTCGCCGTCACCATCGAGGTCCACAAAGGTCGGTTTGCTGTAACTGCTCACATCCACGTCTTTAAACGGGTTGGCCGGATCTTCATCATCGGCCAGTGCGGTAAACAGCGGGGTCGTGGCAGTGCCGGTGTTTTTGGCAAAAAAGATCTGTCCATTGTCATTGCCGAGAAAGGCATCCATGTCGCCGTCGCCATCAATGTCGGCAAAGGCCGGGGCGCTGTCGTATTTGGTATCAAAACCGAAGGTGGGACTGGCCGTGCCCACCAGTCTGGTAAAGGCGGGGTCCGTCGCGGAGCCGCTGTTCTTAAACACCGTGACCCCGCCTTCATAATCACCCACAAAGGCGTCCATGTCGCCGTCGCCGTCAATGTCGGCAAAGGCAGGTGAACTCATGTATCTCACATTTATGGTGGAAGAGGGAATCAGATATTTGGAAACAGGTTCATCGCCCTGCAGTTCAAAAACAGGGGCAAAAGGAGTGCCCACATTTTCAAAAAAGTTGACGTTTCCGTTCCATTCCCCCACAAAGGCATCTATGTCGCCGTCCCCGTCAATGTCGGCAAAGGAAGGAGAGGCATACTGTCCCACATCAAACCCATTAAGCGGGTTCTCCGTTTCTGACGGATAGTACCGGGTAAAGGCCGGCGCAGATGCAGTGCCGGTGTTTTCAAAAAAGTGCAGGTTTCCATAATAGTTGCCCGCAAAGGCATCCATGTCGCCGTCGCCGTCAATGTCGGCAAAGGAAGGAGAGGCATACCGTCCCACATCAAACCCATTAAGCGGGTTCTCCGTTTCTGACGGATAGTACCGGGTAAAGGCCGGAGCGGTTTCAGAGCCGGTGTTTTGAAAAAAATGGAAATAACCGTTCTGGTCACCGGCAAAGGCGTCCAGATCCCCGTCCCCGTCAATGTCCACAAAGGCCGGAGCCGGGTCACTCACATAGTAAGGATAATAAGTATCTGATCCGCTGTCGTACTGCCAGAAAGGGTTGTCTGATCCGGCAACCGGCGCAAACTCGGGAGCGGTGTTGGTGCCGATGTTTTCAAAATAGGTGATGGTCCCTCCTTCACCACCCAAAAAGATATCCATGTCGCCGTCACCGTCGATATCCACCAGGGCGGGCCTGGCCCACCAGTTTGCGCCAACCGGAATCATCAGGGGGTTTCCCTGCCGCACCTTGGGCACAAAGTCCGGGGCCGCGGCCATGGCGTCATGGGCTGGAGATGCGGCAAAAACAAGGCCGGCCACGGAAGCCGCGGCCGCGCCTTTGGCCATAAACGAAAAAGGCATGACGCTCTTGTCATGCCCGGTTCTGGTGGAAGTTCTGGGTGTGGTCTGTTTCATGGTGTCCTCCCTCAAGGATGTGGGTCGGTTTGGTTAAAGTTTTATGGGTTTGTTGGTTGTTGTTGTAACGGTTTGAAAATGTGGTACCCCCTGTTCACATTCCGGGTGTTTGGATTCTTTAGCTTATATATAGGGTAGGCCTGATTTGTCAAGTAATTTTATGGTTAATTTGACAAATAGAAGAGGGGGGAATCCGGGTGTATTGACGAGATGCCATACGGGTATGGATGGAATTTAAACGCCTGACGGCGTCACTACAAACCGGAGGATGGAAAATCCGTTTGTAGTGTGCCCGTAAGGGCATCACAGCCGGACAGAAAGCCGCAAGATTCTTATACTGTTGCAAAACATGACAAATAGAGCCGATTCGGAGGGCTATGCAGTATATCCTGGGCCGCCCCGGTCGGCCGGACCGCCGTAGGCAGCCCCGTCGTAGGTGGTACCGGGGATCGCTTCATCGGCACGCAGCAGGCGCACAGAGTGGCGCAGTTCGGTCATGGAAATCAAATAGTCCTTGAGGTGCTTTTCGGTAAACTTTCGCATGGCCGTGTTTTGGGTGTCGATCATCCAGATGCCGTTGGGTACGCCGGCTCGCACCTGACGGGAGACCGCCTCGACGATTAAAGGGAAAACGGCACGCTTGCTTCTCAGGTCGGGCTCCACAAACAGGCTGGTGTATTGAATGGTGTCCGGCGTGGTCCGGTGGGTGATCATCCACCCGGCCACCTGCCCGTTTCTGCGCAGCCCCATGCTGTTGGCCTGTTCCAGGCTGGCTTCTTCCTGAAAAGGCGTGAGCACCGGTGAAAACCAGTTCTCTTTTTCCTGGCGGTCCCTGATATAATTTCTGTCCGCGTCGGTGAGCTCGGACCAGGGAAAAAGCGTCAGTCCTTCGGGCAGGGTGGTGTGTTTCATCCAGGGGGCACCGGCGATCCGGTCGATGCTGGATTTGCAGAGAATGCGGGGTGTTTTCGGGGGCAGCCACCCCTGCTGGGCAATGATTTTTTCCACTGGGGCACACCCTTCCCAGTCGGTGCGGAAATTGATTTCAATGGAACGGCATTTCTTGCGGGCCAGGGCGCTTTCCATAAGGTTCACCAGGCGGGCGCCGATACCCTGTTTGCGAAATTCAGGGGCCACGTAAAGGGAGAAAATCTCGGCGTGCTCCCCGTTTTTGCGGATTTCCGCCACAGCCGCGGCCACGGGGCTCTCCTTCAGCGAGGCGGTGACCAGCACCAGGGGCAGGCCGGCGGGCTTGACCTGCCACCGTTTCTGAACATTGGGAAAGGTTATGCCGCTGATTTTGATGATATCCACGGCCGTGGCGTCGAGATTAAATTTGTATTCAATGTTTTTTGCCGGAGAGGCGGCCCGGGCCGGCGCGGCCCCTGCATGAGGGGGCTCTGCGCCGGAAACCGCCGGATTATTCGGGGCCCGGTGGTCCGGTGGCAGGGTGATGATGGTCTTGATCTCGTCGGTTTTATGGCCCAGAGCCATGGGCCGGTGAATGCCGGGCAGCACCTGGACATCGTAAAGCTCGGTGGTGACCCCCTCCAGCATCATCCAGTGGACCGTGTCACCGGTGGTGATGTCGATCACCATCAGGCCGCAGCAGGGTTCGGTCTCCTTGGTTGCCAGCCGTTCATCCAGGGGCAGGCCGGTGAAGGTCCGGTTGGCCCTGGGCTTGGAAAGCCCCACAATGGCGTAATTTTCGTAAAAGGCGAGCCCACGGGTATACCCCCGGCAGAAGGCCACCGGTTCAAAGGACCCTTTCTGGGTGTCCACGTACCCCAGTTCACCGGTACCGGAGTTGAGCACCCAGATCCGCCCCTGATAGATACGGGGGGAATGGGGCATGGACAGGCCGGTGACTACCGGTTCGCCGGAAGGAATCTCCATGAGCAGGCCGCCGGAGGACCGTTTTTCCCGCCATCCTTCGAACATGTCGGACCGGCTCACTGCCGTGACATAGCGGGGCCGCCGGTTCTCGTCCACGGCCAGGCCGTTTAAGTGGCACCGGTCTTCCGGGGCCAGCTTGGTGATAAAGGGTGGTTTCCACAACGGCGTAAAGCTGTAGGTGTCGTGAAGGGTGGCCAGGCAACTGTAAAGGGTGTTGACAAACACCATCCGGTTGGTATCGTCCACCACGATGTCGTGCACGTCCAGGTCCCCGGTGGTAAAGCCGATGCGGGGCACGTAAAGCCGGTCGTACCCCTTGTAGGTTTCTCCCTGTGCCAGCACGTTGTCAAACTGCCAGATCTGGTACCGGGAGCTCATGTAGAGCCGTTCCGGTGACGCGTAAAGGCCCATGGCCCGGTCAAAGAGCCGCTCAAAGGCCGACAGGGTGCCGTCGGGTTTCAGGCCGATAAAAAAGAGGCGGCAGGACTGATAGGTGGTAAAGGCCAGGCTGATGGCATGCTCATGAAGCCACGGCAGAAAGTGGCGTGAACAGACGATCTCAAGGGGCGGTTTTTTCTGGGCGGCATTCATGCAGCGGCTCCTCTGTTGCTATTGATGGTGTTGATGAGGGAAAAAAGCATAACGCTTTTTACAGATCAGTTCAACCCCTGATTCCAGCCCCTCCCCACCGCCGGGCACTTCGACGGTTCAGCAAGGCAGGTCTGCCAGACGACAAAAATCCGGGCCTGTCGCATGCGACAGGCCCGGATGGTGTACCACGTGTTTTGTCCTTAAGCCTGCTGGTTTTCCGTTTCAGCCGCCTCGATCACCTTCTGTGCCTCCTGGGTGGGCATGATCTCGTAGTGGGAAAAGGTCAGGGTGAACTTGCCCCGGCCTCCGGTCATGGAGCGCAGGTCGGGATCGTAGCTCTGAAATTCGCCCATGGGTACATGGGCCTTGACGACCTGGTTCTTGCCCTTGCTGTCCATGCCCAGAACCCGGCCCCGCTTGCTGTTGAGGTGCCCCATCACGTCGCCCATATACTCTTCGGGCGTGGTCACCGTGATCTCCATGATGGGTTCCAGAAGCACGGGCCCGGCTTCCACCGCCGCCTTTTTAAAGGCCAGGGAGCCGGCAATTTTAAAGGCCATTTCGGAAGAGTCCACCGAGTGGTAGGAGCCGAAGTCCAGGATGGTCCGGAAATCCACGCACGGGAACCCTGCCAGGGGACCTTTTTCAGCCGCTTCGATAATGCCCTTTTCAACAGCCGGAATGTAGTTTTTGGGAATGGCGCCGCCCACGATCTGGTCCACAAATTCAAATCCCTCACCCCTTTCCATGGGTTCCATCTGAATCCAGCAGTCGCCGAACTGGCCGTGGCCCCCGGACTGTTTCTTGTGTCGGCCCTGAACCCGGACCTTTTTGGTAAAGGTCTCCCGGTAGGGAATCTTGGGCAGATCCAGCACCACTTCCACGTTGAACTTGCGCTTGAGCCGTTCAACCGCGGTTTCAATATGAATCTGGCCCCGGCCGGACATGATGATGGCCTTGGATTCCGGGTCACGGGAAAGCACCAGGGAGGGATCTTCCTCGGTCAGCTTGGTGATGGATGATTGAAGCTTGTCTTCATCCCCTTTGTTTTTAGGCTGAACGGCAAAAGAGACCACCAGGGGAAGGGGCTTGACGCAGTCGAAGCGCACCTTGCGGGCCGGGTCGCACAGGGTGTCGCCGGTCTTGGTCAGCTTGAGCTTGGGCACGGCCACAATGGCGCCGGGTACGGCCTCGGTGACGCTGTCCTGCTTTTTCCCCTTGGAGGCCATGAGCTGGTTGAACCGTTCGTTTTCCTCCTGGGTCGTGTTGAAAAGGGTGCCGTCCGACCCCAGACTGCCGGAAACCACGCGAACAAAGGAGAGCAGGCCGGAAAAAGCACTGACGGTTTTAAACACAAACCCGGCAAAGGGCTCGCCCGGATCAGGGTTGCAGACCACGTCGTTGCCGTCGGCATCCTTTGCCGTCCAGGGACCCCGGTCAGCCGGAGATGGCATGCAGGTGGTGATAAAATCGGCCAGCAGGTCGATGCCGATGTTGGACGTGGCGGCACCGCAGAGCACCGGCACGAACACCCGGTCCCGAATCCCCTTTTTCAGGGCACCGTTCAGTTCGGCGTCGGTGAGGGCTTCACCTTCCAGGTAGCGCTCCAGCAGGGTGTCGTCGGCCTCGGCGATGTTCTCGATCAGGGCCTCTTTTTCCGCCTCCACGGTCTCCTGCATGTCCGCGGGAATATCAATGGCGGTGCGGTTGCCGCTGCCGTCGTAGGTGTAAGCCTTCATGTTGACCAGGTCCACCACGCCCTTGAATTCCTCCTTGGCGCCGATGGGAAGTTGCAGAATGATGGGCCGGGGCTCCTGAAGGGAAGCTTTCGCGTCCTCAAAGGTCTGGTTAAAGTCGGCCCGCTCTTTGTCCAGCTTGTTTATGAAAATGACACAAGGCAGGCTGTGGGCGGCTGCAAACTCCCATGCCTCCTCGGTCTGGACTTTGACCCCATCCACGGCGTCAATCACGATCACGGCGCCGTCAGCCGCCTGCAGGCAGCCGATGGCATCGGAAAAGAAGTTCTGGTCGCCCGGGGTGTCGATCAGGTTGATGGTGTGCTTTTTCCATTCATATTGAAACAGGCCGCTGGTGATGCTGGAAGAGCGTTTAACCTCCTCGGGTTCGGAATCCATGGCGGTGTTGCCGTCTTCCACACGGCCCAGCCGGTCAATGACCTTTGCGTTGAACAGCAGTGCCTCGGAGATAGTGGTTTTGCCGGATCCGCCGTGACCGGCCAGCGCGATGTTTCTGATTTTTTCAATTTTCTCACTCATGTAAAACTCCTATTCCTGCCAAGGGTTTACCTGTTCACGCCTCTGTCGCGTGCCGTTTTTGTTCCGCAACCCGGCCTTCGCCGCGTATAAACTCAAAACATCTATCTTGTATTTTTGGAAAAATCAAGACCAAACAGGTTAAAAAATTCCACATTCCCCTTGGGGCCGGTGATGGGGGAAACCATTGCGTCCGCGCACCAGAGGCCTTGGGTTTTCGCCCATCGGGACAGGTCATCGATCACCTCCCGGTGCTGGTCCGGGTCGCGCACCACGCCGCCCTTGCCCACCTTGCCCTTGCCCACTTCGAACTGAGGTTTGATAAGGGCAAGGATCACGGCTTCGGGCTTCATAAAGCCGATGACCGCCGGTATCACGATTTTCAGGGAGATAAAAGAGGCGTCAATGGTCACCAGGTCCACCGGGCAGGGCAGGGCGTCCGGGGTCATATGCCGAATGTTGGTGCGCTCAATGGCCACCACCCGGGGGTCCTGGCGCAGCTTCCAGGCCAGCTGGCCGTAGCCCACATCCACGGCAAATACCTTGCTCGCCCCCCGGGTCAGCAGGCAGTCGGTAAATCCGCCGGTGGAAGCCCCCACATCAAGGCAAACCATACCGGTGACATCCAGATGAAAGGCGTCCAGTCCGCCCTCCAGCTTCAGGCCGCCCCGGCTGACATAGGGACAGGCGTCCCGGGTGACGATCGGAGCGTTTTCCGGCACCTGAACACCGGCTTTTTCCGCCGGGTGATCGTCCACCAGCACGTTGCCGGCCATGATCATGGCCTGGGCCTTCTGCCGGGTGGGGGCCAGCCCTCTTTCCACCAGCAGCTGGTCCAGCCGTTTTTTAACTACAGGGGACATGAAAGTTGCCTTTAAATCGGAATCGCTATCGAAATCGGGATCAAAATCGAAACAACCAGGACGGATATTTTATGAAATATTCGGACTAGGCGATCAGTTCTTTTGCCGCCGCGACAATGGCCTCGGCATCTATCTTGTAAAGGGCCCGCAGAATCTCCTGGCAACCGTGTTCCACAAAAGTGTCGCCGATGCCCAGCCGTTTTACGGTGACGCCGGTTACCCGTTGATCATTGAGACACTCCAGCACGGCGCTGGAAAAACCGCCAGCCAGCATGCCGTCTTCCACCGTCAGGATTCGGGGCGTGGCGCGGGCCAGGTCGCAGATCAATTCTTCATCCAGGGGTTTGACAAACCGGCAGTTGACCACTGTGGCGGAAATGCCATCGGCCTCAAGCTGCTGCCGGGCCGCCATGGCTTCGCATACCGTGCGGCCAAGGGCCAGGATCAGAATGTCGCCACCTTGCGCAAGGATTTTTGCCTTTCCGATGGGCAACGGCAGCAGGGGGTCGGTCAGGGCCGCGCCCGTGCCTTTTCCCCTGGGATAGCGAACCGCCGCAGGACCGTTGTGATAAATGGCGGTGACCAGCATACGGCGCAGTTCGTTCTCGTCCGCCGGCGCCATGACCATTATGTTGGGCATGCTCCGCAGATAGGAAAGATCGAACAGACCGTGGTGGGTCGGACCGTCCTCACCCACGATACCGGCCCGGTCAACGGCAAAGGTGACGGGCAGGGACTCCAGACAGACGTCGTGGATGATCTGGTCGTAGCTTCTCTGCAGAAAGGTGGAGTAGATGGCCACCACCGGTCGCAGACCGTCCGCGGCCATGCCCGCGGCAAAAGTGACGCCGTGCTGCTCGGCAATGCCCACGTCGTAGAACCGGTCTGGAAATCTTTCGGCAAACCCGGCCAGGCCCGTGCCTTCAGGCATGGCTGCGGTCACGGCCACGATATCCGGGTCTTTTTCCGCCAGCTCCATCATGGTCCGGCCAAAGACCTGGGTATAGGTGGGCGGGCAGGGAGCCGCTTCGGGCCGTTTGCTGCCGGTTGTGATTTCAAAGGCCCCCACGCCGTGGAAATAGGCCGGGTCTTTTTCCGCCGGTTCATACCCCTTGCCCTTGGTGGTGGTGACGTGCAGCAGCACCGGCTCCCGGATCTCCCGGATGTTTTGCAAAATATTGACAAGCTGTTTTATTTTGTGGCCGTTGATGGGGCCGAAATATTCGAGGTTGAAGGCCTCAAACAGCATGCCCGGCGTCACAAAGGCCTTGAACGACTCTTCAGACCGCTTGGCAAACTGGTAGACATCGTCGCCGATGCCGGGCAGGGACCGCAGCAGTTCGCCCAGCTCCTTGCGCCAGTCCTGGAGGTAGGTGGCCGACAGGGTGCGGCTTAAAAACGAGGAGAGTGCCCCCACGTTCTGAGAGATGGACATGTCGTTTTCGTTGAGAATAACGATCAGGTTCTTGTCCTTGTGCCGGTCCCCGGCCTGGTTGAGTCCCTCGTAGGCAAGGCCTGCCGTCATTGAGCCGTCGCCGATCACGGCCACCACCTTGGATGGGTCGTTGCGCTGGTGCCTGGCGCAGAGAAACCCCAGGCTGGCGGAAATGGAGGTGCCGCTGTGGCCCGTGGAAAAGGAGTCAAACGGACTTTCGCTGCGTTTGGTGAATCCGGACAGGCCGCCGTGTTGCCGCAGGGTGGAAAACCGATCCCGCCGTCCGGTGAGGATTTTGTGGGCGTAAGACTGGTGGCCCACGTCCCAGATCACCCGGTCCTTGGGAACGTCAAAGACGTAATGAATGGCAATGGCAAGTTCCACGGCGCCCAGGCTGGAGGCCAGGTGGCCGCCGGTTTCAGAGACCACGCGGACAATCAGTTCGCGAATCTCCTCGGCCAGGGCCGGCAGATCAGATACCGGCAGCTTTTTCAGGTCCGCGGGGGAGTCAATGGTTTCTAAAAGCCCCACCAGTTTACTCCTAAAGTTTTCTTTCGATTACATATCTTGCCACCGCACGCAGCGGATTTGCTTTTATACCAAGGGATTCAATCGCTTGCAAGCTCTTTTCCACCAGTTGGGACGCATACCGCCGGGAGGCCTCAATGCCCATGAGGCTGGGAAAGGTGGCCTTGCCAAGGGCCTGGTCCGTGCCAATGGATTTGCCGGTGATACGGGGGTCTCCTTCCACGTTGAGCAGATCGTCGGTCACCTGAAAGGCAAGGCCGATGTTTTCGGCATACTCAAGCAGCCTTGTGGTCTGTCGTACCGTGCCCTTTCCCGTCAGTGCCCCGGCATGTACCGATGCCGTAATCAAGGCCCCGGTTTTGAGCCGGTGGAGCTCTTTTAGCTGGTCCAGGCCCAGGTTGCTGTTCTGGGCCAGGATGTCTTGCATCTGGCCTTCGATCATGCCGTGGTTGCCCGTGGCCCGCGCGATCAGATGAATCAGTGCCAGCCGCCGCTTTCCCTGAAAAAAGATATACCGGTCCGATGAAAGCACCTCAAAGGCCAGGGTGTGCAGGGCGTCGCCGGCAAAGATGGCGGTGGCCTCGTCAAAGGCCGCATGGCAGGCAGGCTGGCCTCTGCGCAGGGGGTCGTTGTCAATGGCGGGCAGGTCGTCATGGACCAGGGAATAGGTATGAATCAGCTCGATGGCACAGCCAGGGTAGAGGGCATCCTCCCATGTGCCGCCGACGGCTTCTGCCGCCGCCATGCAGAGAATGGGCCGAAGCCGCTTGCCGCCGGCCTTCAGGGAGTGGCGCATGGCGGAAAAAAGCCGGCCCCTGGGAACGCAGTCGACAAGAATCCTGTCCAGTGCGCCGTTGACGGCCTTTTGACGACGGGCAAGATAAGTTTCAAGATTCTTCACGGTCGTCGTCACTTGTAAAGGGGGCGCTGATGAGGTTGCCGTCTTTGTCTTTCATCAGGACGCGGACCTTCTTTTCCGCGTCGTTTAGCAGGGCGGTACACTCTTCCGAAAGCTTGACCCCGACCTCGAACTTTTTCAAGGCCTGTTCAAGGGGCAGGGCTCCGGATTCGATCTCTTCCACGATCTGCTCCAGTTTTTTCAAAGATTGTTCGAAGTTTTTTGGCGTCGCCATGAAATTGTTCCTTATTTTATAAGGGTTCAAGGGGTCGAGGGTTCCAGGATTCAAGGGATAGAGGGTCCAATGGCTTGTTATTGAAAAAATTATCAGGTCTCTGTCCCTGTTCCATTTCCTTTACTGCTATTCCAGCGAAAATTGAATTGTTGTCAAATAATGTTCTGATTTTATATAACAGACCAGACGTTCAAGGGCTCGTCAAATTTTTGTTTATGGTATTTTACTTGACCACTTGAATCCTTGCCCCTCGAATCCTTTATTTTCGATCCACCGTGCATCCAATCGACCCGTCGGATACAATAATCGTCAATGCTTCTCCCGGCCCCACCTGGCCGGTTGTTGTCACGGCCCGTCCGTCAGCGACCTTCTGCGTGATGCTGTAGCCCCGCTCCAGCACGGCCCTGGGCGAAAGCGCCAGAAGCCGCTGGGTAAGACCGTCCACCCGGTGACGGTTTTCCCGAAGACAGGTGGCCTGCACGGCCGAAGAAAGGCGTTGCGCAAGCCGGTTGGTAAAAGCCCTGCTGTTTGTTATCAGCCGTTCCGGCATGCGGGAAAAGAGCCGTTTCTGCTGCCAGGCCAGTCGTTCGGCCCGTTTGGCAATTTCCCGGTCAAGGGCCCGGACCAGTCGCATGGCCAGTTCATCCAGCCGGAGAAGGGCATCGCCCAGGGCCCGGCGGGGGTCGATCAAGCGTTTGGCCATATCGCGCAGGGCCCGACGCCGGTTATGGACCATATTGTCAAACCCTTTTGCCATGCGGACCCGCAGTTTTCGGCAGTGGGCCAGCAGCTCTTTTTTTACCGGCACAATCAACTCTGCCGCGGCCGAAGGGGTGGGGGCACGCAGGTCGGCCACAAAATCGCAGATGGTAAAATCGGTTTCGTGGCCCACGGCCGACACCACCGGTATGACGGATGCGGCAACGGCCCTGGCCACGGTCTCGGTGTTGAAGGCAAACAGGTCCTCAAGGCTGCCGCCGCCCCGGGCCACCACGATTACGTCGGCATCGGCCCGCCGGTTGGCCAGTTCCAGTGCATCGGTTATTTCCCGGGCCGCCTTATCCCCCTGGACCGAGGCGGGAAGAATTTCGATTTCGATACCGGGAAAACGGCGGGTCATCACGTGAATCATGTCGTGGACAACGGCCCCGGTGGCAGAGGAGATCAGGCAAACCTTGGCCGGCAGAAAGGGAATCGGTTTTTTTCGGGCCAGATCAAACAGCCCTTCGTCGCCCAGTTTCTTTTTCAACTGTTCAAAGGCGGCCACCAGCTCTCCCATGCCCTGGGGCATGATGTGCTCAAAAATCACCTGGTAGTTGCCACGGGGCGCGTATACGCTGATCCTTCCCAGACCGGTGATCTTCATGCCGTCTTCCGGCATAAACTTCAGACCGCGGTTCTGGTTGGCAAACATTACGGCCTGAATCTGGGCGGTGCTGTCTTTCAAGGTAAAATAGAAGTGGCCGGAGCCGGGCTGTTTGAAGTTGGAAATTTCGCCTTCCACCCAGATGATGGGAAACTGTTTTTCCAGCAGGGCCTTGATTTCACCGGTGAGCCGGGAGACCGTGTATATGCCGCTTTCCGGCAGGCTGGTGCGTGTTGTTGCCATTGCTGATTCCCATTCCTGGAGTTTGTCTGTTTTTTATCATACCCATGGAGCGGACTCAACAGGGAAGAAGGGCCGATACCGATAGCGATTTCGATTTGGATCTTTTAAATTCGGTTTAGGATAATATACCTGATTATGATCTTGACGACATACGCTAAAATCTGGTTTTATGGACACCCTGGCGGACTGCCGGAAGGTTTTGCCGCCTGCGTGGAAATTTTGAAGGAAACAAAAAATGAGAATCGGCACGGGATACGACATGCATCGGCTGGTGGAAGACCGCCGGCTGGTGCTGGGCGGGGTGACCCTTCCGTTTGAAAAGGGGCTGGACGGCCATTCGGACGCGGACGTGCTGGTGCATGCCGTTTGCGACGCTCTGCTGGGGGCCGCCGGCCTGGGAGACATCGGGGACCATTTCCCGGACACCGATGCCCGGTTTAAGGATGTCTCCAGCATGCTACTGCTGGAAGCAACGGGGCGGATGCTGGACGAGAAAGGTTTTACCGTGGTCAACATCGACGCCACGGTCCTGGCCCAGGCCCCGAAACTGGGGGCACATAAAGCCGTCATGGCCGCCAACATGGCAACGGCCCTGGGCATTGATGCCGCCTGTGTTAATGTCAAGGCGACCACTACCGAGGGGCTTGATGCCGTGGGCCGGGGCAAGGCCATGGCCGCCATGAGCGTGGCCTTGATTGATAAAGGATAAAATAATAATGACGCTTTCTATTTATAATGTGCTGACAGGCAAAAAAGAGCCGTTTGTGCCGGTCAATCCTGGAAAAGTGGGGATGTATGTTTGCGGCCCCACGGTGTACGGGCCGTGCCACATCGGCCATGCCCGGTCTGTTGTGGTGTTCGACGTGATCGCCCGGTACCTCAGGGTTGCCGGTTATGATGTCACTTATGTGCGTAACTTCACCGACGTGGACGACAAGATCATTCACCGGGCCGCCGAAGAGGGGAAGACCTCGGAACAGATCGCTGAAAAGTATATCGCCGAGTTCTACCGGGATATGGACGCCCTTTTTGTCCAGCGGGCCACGGTGGAACCCAAAGCCACCGAGCATATTGCTGATATTATCGCCGTGATTCAGACCCTGGTGGACAAGGGCGTGGCCTATGAGGCCGGCGGGGATGTCTTTTTTTCAGTGGAGGCTTTTCCCGGTTACGGCAAGCTGTCGGGCCGGAAACTGGACCAGATGGAGGCCGGTGCCCGCATCGAGGTGGATGAACGCAAAAGAAACCCTTTTGATTTCGTGCTGTGGAAGGCGGAAAAACCGGGCGAGCCTTCATGGGAAAGCCCCTGGGGCAGGGGCCGGCCCGGCTGGCACATCGAGTGCACGGCCATGAGTTCCCGTTACCTGGGCCAGACCTTTGACATTCACGGCGGCGGCAAAGACCTTGTTTTTCCCCATCATGAAAACGAGATCGCCCAGTCCGAGGCGGCCTTTGGCCGGGAGTTCGCCCGGTTCTGGGTGCACAACGGGTTTGTTCAGATCAACCAGGAAAAGATGTCCAAGTCCCTTAACAACTTCAAGATGATCAACGAGATTCTTGAGGCTTACCATCCGGAAACGGTGCGCCTCTTTCTGCTCTCCAGCCATTACCGGAGCCCCATTGATTTTTCCGATATCTCCATGGCAGAGGCCGGGGCCGGCCTGGACAAGCTCTACACGGCCCTGGGCCGGGTGGAGGCATTGAGTCCTTCCGATGAAAAACCGTCACCGGCCTCAGAGGGCGATGCCGGTGAATACTGGAACAGCTTTTGCCAGGCCATGGACGATGATTTTAATACCGCCAGGGCCGTTGCCGTGCTGTTTGAAGCAGCCCGCCATATCAACCGGTTGCTGGACCAGGCCGGGGATCTGCTTACCGCGGATGTATCGGTCCTTTATGATGTCATGCGAAAAATCGGTGATGTGCTGGGACTTTTCAATACACCGGCTCAGGCCTACTTTGAGGGGCGCAAGCAGGCGGCGGCTAAAAAAGATGCCGTGGACCCGGCCGAAATTGACCGGATGGTGGCCGAACGGGTCGAGGCCCGCAAGGCAAAGGATTTTGCAAAAGCCGATCAGCTTCGCAAAAAACTGACCGACCTTAACGTGGTACTGGAAGATTTGCCGGACGGCACCACCACATGGAAGTTTACCTAGATGGAAGCAGGTCAATTTTATTCTGGATCGCCGGGTCAAGCCCGGCGATGACGGAGGGGATAGGGCGATGACGGAGGGGATAGGGCGATGATGGAGGGGATAGGGCGATGATGGAGGGGATAGGGCGATGATGGAGGGGTTGGCGAGGGGGGTGACCGCCTACGCGCGTCATTGCGTCATTACCCGGCTGACCGCCTGTGTGGTCGTCATTGCCCGGTTCACCGCCTACACCCGTCATTACCCAACTTGATTGGGTAATCCAGTGTAAAATTGATTGTCCTCCTTATTAACAGGGGACCGAATCATTCTTATTCTGGACCCCCGGGTCAAGCCCGAGGGTGACGGCATAGAGTATTGGGCTAATCCTGGTCTGGATCCCCGGGTCAAGCCCGACGATGACGAAGTGGGGTAGGGCGATGCCAGAGAGGTGTTGAGCGATGACGAGCTACCTTATCCGTCATTACCCGGCTTGACCGGGTAATCCAGTGTAAAATTGATTTGATACCATACGATGCCGCTTACTTTATCTGAAATCGAAGAGCTCAGGCTCGCCAAAAACCTTCTGGAGCATCCCGGTCTTGCCGCGAAAATCAGCGACCTGGTAGGTTCGCCCATTGAAAAGGGGGTTGCACGGCTTCCGGAAAAGTGGGCACTGGCGGTAAACGCGGCGGCATCGAGGTCCATTACCGCGGCCCTGAATGTGGCCCTGCGGACCCTGGACCGGAACGGTCCCCGGCCGCCGGCCAACCGGTGGCACAAGCTGGCGGCCGGAGCCTCCGGTGCCGTGGGCGGAGCATTCGGCCTGGCTGCCCTGGCTGTTGAACTGCCGGTCTCCACCACCATCATGCTTCGATCTATTGCCGATATCGCCAGAAGCGAAGGCGAAGACCTGGAGAACCTTGAGGCCAGACTTCAATGTATTCAAGTGTTTGCCCTGGGCGGCCGGTCAAAAAAGGATGACGGCACCGAGACCGGCTATTTCGCGGCCCGGGCCGCCATGGCCAAGGCGGTGTCTGAGGCCGCGTCCCACCTTGCAAGACGGGGCGTGTCCGACACCAGCGCCCCGGCCATTGTCCGCCTGATCTCCCGGATCGCTTCCCGGTTTTCCATCGTGGTGTCTGAAAAAGCGGCGGCCCAGGCCGTGCCTATTGTGGGCGCGCTGGGCGGGGCCGCCATCAACACCGTGTTCATCAATCATTTTCAGGATATGGGCAGGGGCCATTTTATTGTCCGTCGGCTGGAGCGGCGTTACGGTCCGGACGAGGTGCGGCGGGTGTATGAAACACTTTAGGGCACCTCTAAAAATTGCCTTTTGGCCCGATCTCGGTGTTGTGCTCAAATTTTAATCCTCGAAATACTCCAAGTATTCCTCCGGTTAAAATTCTCGCACGCCTTGATCTCGAACCAAAATTCTAATTTTTAGAGATGCCCTTTTAGTCTGCCACCACGCCTGGAGGGGAAACGGAGCCCCGGCCTGAAGACGATTCGGTTTGCTATTACCCCTGGCCGGTGATATGATCAATCCATCTTTCGAGGCCTATCCAACACCGCCGGTTTCTTTTTTGGGCCTGTGATTCAATCTGCGGTTTTCTCTTTCCTCTTTCTGGCTTCGACGCGGAATTACTCACCTGTCATGCACCTCTGTTTGCCGTGCAATGGAGGGATACCATGAAACTCAAACTCTGCTCACCATGGCTTCCAGCAACGCCTTTGCGCTGATGGAAGCCTGACGATTGTAAGAAGGCACAATTCATTTGTGTTTTGCAATCTTCTTTGCAAAGGGGGGTATATGAAAAAACAACTGTTTAATTATGAAACACTGCTGAAGATCACCAATGCCATTTCCCACTCCAAAGATCCGGAAGAGGTGGTGCTGATCACGGTGGAGAGCATCAAGACCGCGCTGAATGTAAAAGGATGCACACTTTTTCTCATCAACCGGCATACCGATGAGCTGGAGGTGGCGGCTTCTTTCGGCCTCAGCGACGAGTATATCAACAAGGGACCGTTGAGCGCGCTTAAATCCATTGGCGACTCCCTCAAAGAGGGACCGGTGGCGATTTTTGATGTGGCAGATGACCCGCGCATTCAGTATCCCGAGGCGGCAAAAAAAGAGGGCATCGCGTCACTGGTCTCCGTTCCGGTGGTCAGCGGCGGGCGCATCATCGGGGCACTGCGGATTTACACGGCTGATCCGTGGGAGTTTACCCTGGAGAACCTCAATTTTATCCAGGCCATGGCAAACATCACCGGCATGGCCATCGGTATGGCCCGGCACCTGCGGGGAATGAAGGAGAGCATCGAAGTGCTCAAGACATTAAGAGACCCCAGGACACTGAAGTCTAAACGCAGGACCCCGTTTGAGGGGGTTCCCCGCAGTGTCTCGGCGGCTCATTGACTGAAAGGTTTATACTATTGCACGCCCATCACGTGAACCGGCCGTACCCTGTTTCAGGCGCACGGCCGGTTTTTTCCTTTGAAAGCGGGTCTATGGCCTATATCGCCTGATTACGGCTTTCCGTACAGCTCCCGAATCTTGGCCCGCAGCATCTTGCCTACCGGGGAGAGGGGAAGTTCGTCCACCAGGACCACGGACCGGGGAATTTTGAAGCCGGCCAGCTTGCCCTTGCAGAAGGCAAGAATGTCGGCGGGGTCGGGGGTCGTGCCGGCCACGGGTTTGATGACGGCCCGCACGGTGTGGCCCCATTCTTCGTCCGGAACTCCGATGATGCAGACGTCGTCCACGGCCGGATGGTGATGCAGCACCTCCTCCACCTCCATGGGAAAGACCTTTTCCCCGCCGGTGTTGATGCACTCTTTTTTGCGGTCCACCAGCCGCACTTCACCGTCTTCGTCGATGTAGCCCAGGTCTCCGCCCTTGAACCACCCGTCCTGCATGGCTTCGGCGGTTTTTTCGTTGTCCTTGTAATAGCCCTTCATAATCCATCCGGACCGGTACATGATCTCGCCGACCTCGCCCTGGGGCACGTCGTTGCCCTTTTCATCAACGACCCGGACATCGAGAATCGATTTGCCCACCGATCGCTCTTTAAGATTTTCCGGACCGGTGTCCACGCGAAAGCTGGTGATGGGGGTCATCTCTGTCTGGCCGAACATGTCCAGCAAAAGCACACCGGGAAATTTTTCAAACATTTTCTTTTTGAGGTCCACGGGACAGACCCCGGCGCCGGTGGCAATAGCCAGCAGGGACTTGACGTTGTACTTGTGAAAATCAGGAAAGGAGACCAGCTTTTTCCAGCCGGTTGGCACGTTGGCCATGAACAGGGGTCGTTCGGCCTCCACGGCGGAAAGAATTTTTTCCGGATCAAAACTCAGGCCGTCGACCATGATCTGGCAGGTGTTGCCCAGCAGCACGCCCAGCATCAGGATCTGGTAGGAGGCGTCGTGGAAAAAAGGCATGGAGGGGGTCATAAACCGGACCGTACTTTTGTATCCGATGCGGGTTGCCGGCGGATGGGTGAGCAGGTAGCGCACCGCCTTTTCAATGGAGGTATAGGCCTTTTTGCTGGACAGTATTTTTCTGGCCAGCCGGGTGCGCAAAAGCCCCGGCGCCAGGCCCATGCCCGGAACGGCCACGATTTTGGTGATTCCTTTCAGCTGCTCGGCGGTCAGGTCTACCTCGGCCGTGCGGGTGACAATGGAGGCGAACAGGTTGCAGAACATGTCCACGTGGCCGGCATAGGTCAGCATGACCCCTTTGGGAAAGCCTGTTGTGCCGCCGGTGTAGACCATCACCGCCACGTCGCTCCAGTCGGTGGCCACCTGGGGAATGTCAGTTTTGCCGCTGTTTAAAAAATCTTCGTAGGCCGCGCAGCCGGTAATGGTTGACGGGCCGTCGCAGACAAATCGTTCTATCTTGGCCAGCTGGGGCGCCGCCGCCTCCACGGCCTCGGCAAAGGTCGCTTCATAGATAAATACCCTGGCGTCGCTGTGATTGACCTGGTAGGTGATTTCCGGCCCTGTAAAACGGTAGTTGACGGGAACGGGAATGGCGCCGGCGCATTGAATGGCATAGTTGGTCTCAAGAAAGGCCGGGCAGTTGTGAAACATGAAGGCCACCTTGTCGTTTTTTCGAACCCCCGCGCCGATCAGGGCGTTGGCCATCCGGTTGGCCCGGTTGCCCAGTTCCTTCCATGTGGTTCGCCGGTCTCCATACACCATGGCAATGCTGTTCGCGTTGTCCCGGGCGTGAAAATTGAGGCTGTTGGCGATGATGTTGGAAGAAAGCTTTTCCATGGATTCTCCTTTCAGCAGGTCGGGAAGGTTACCGTTGTGCCGCCACACCGGCCGGATGTGTAACGTAACGGCGATCATTTCCCATAATTGACAAGGTGTCAATATTAAAAAAGTGGGGGCCGGGACAAATCCAGCCTGACGATGGAAGATTCCCATTTGGGGATAATCGGGTTTGTGGTAGGATTTGGCGTGGAATGACAGGGGCAGCCTGTGCCGTCACCCTCGGGCTTGACCCGAGGGTCCAGAATAAAAATGATCTGCTACCCAATTGGACGGTCCACGAAAGGAAACCTTGTGAACGATTCGATACAGGAAAGAATCCAGCGGGTGAGAAAACATCTGGCCGGGCTCGAAGCCGACACCCTGATGGTGTTGTCCGATGAAAACCGGTTTTACCTGAGCGGCTTTTCCGGCCTTGACGGCGGGTATAATGAATCGGCCGGGGTCCTGCTGATCACCCGGGAACGCCTGATGCTGGCCACGGACGGCCGTTACAACGTCCAGGCAGAAGCCGAGGCCCCGCTGTACGAGGTGGTCTGTTATCCCGTGGGCCTGGCGCGGATCCTGCCCGACCTGCTGACCGGCCTGGGCACCCGGCGCCTGGGATTTGAGGCCGGCCGCATGTCCCACGCCGATTATCTCCGCATATCAAAAGCCCTGGAAGACAAGGGGCTGAAAATCTCGTTCACGGATGCGGCCCCGGTACTGGAACGGCTGCGCGTTCAAAAGGAGCCGTCTGAAATCGACGCCATACGCCGGGCACTGGCATTTGCGGAAAACGCCTTTGAGCTGTTTGTCAATTATGACCTTGCGCCGGGCATGACCGAAAAAGAGGCGGCCTGGGTCCTGGAGCGGCGCATGCGCGAGATGGGGGCCGACGGCCTGTCGTTTCCCATTATTGCCGCCTTTGGTGAAAACAGTGCGCTGCCCCACGCGGTGTGCGGGGATCGGGCCGCAAGACCCGGCATGCCCCTGCTGTTTGACTGGGGGGCCAGGGCAGGGGGGTACTGTTCAGACACCACCCGCAGCTTTGTCCTTGGAAAGGCCGATGCTGACTATCACAAGGTACACCAGGCTGTATATGACGCTCACATGAAGGCTGTTGAAGCGATTCGGCCCGGAGCCAGCGCAAAAGCGGTGGATGCCGCGGCAAGGGACCATATCGACCGGGCCGGGTTCGGCGGAAAGTTTTCCCACGGCCTGGGCCACGGCGTGGGCCTGGCCGTTCATGAACCGCCCCGGGTCAGCTCCCAGAGCGAGGATGTGCTGGAAGAGGGCATGGTGGTCACGGTGGAACCGGGTATTTATCTTCCCGGCTGGGGCGGGGTACGGCTGGAAAACATGGCGGTAGTGAGGTCCCACGGCGCCGAAGTACTCAACCGGCTTCCGCTCAACCACACGGAGCGACATTCATGAGTGCAACGGAACGGCTTGTGGACCAGTACATGAGCTACCTGATGATCGAAAAGGGGCTGGCGGAAAACAGCCTGGAAGCCTACGGCAGCGACCTGGCCGCTTACCTGGATTATTTAAAGGAACAGAAAATTGACCGCGTGTCTGAAACCGACATGCCGGTTCTTTTAAAGTATCTGATTTTCCTGCGCGACAAGGGTCTCAACAAACGGTCCCGATCCCGTCACCTGGTGACCCTGCGCGGGTTTTACCGGTACCTGGCCCAGGAAAAGGTGCTGGCCTTCAGCCCGGCAGAGACCATCGACCTGCCCAAAAAGGGGTTGCGGCTGCCTGACGTGTTGAGCGTGGACGAGGTGAAAAAGCTGCTGGCCGCGCCCGACACCACCACGGCCAGAGGCATGCGGGACGCGGCCATGATCGAACTGATGTATGCCGCCGGTCTTCGGGTGTCCGAGCTGGTAGCTATGAAGGTGCAGGACGTGAACACCGAGGTCTGTTTTGTCCGGGTGTTCGGCAAGGGGGCAAAGGAGCGGGTGGTGCCCATGGGCGCCTATGCAAAGGAGAAACTGGAGGCCTATCTTGAGGGTGCCCGGCCCGCGCTTTTAAAAAACCATGCCAGCCTTTTTCTGTTTGTGGCGTGGCGGGGCCGACCCATGACCCGCCAGGGATTCTGGAAGGCCCTGAAAAAATACGGGCTGGCCGCGGGCATTCGAAAGTCCATCAAGCCCCATACCCTGCGTCACTCATTTGCCAGCCATCTTCTGGAGGGCGGGGCCGACCTGCGCTCGGTCCAGATCATGCTGGGCCACTCCGATATCTCCACCACCCAGATTTATACCCATGTGACCTATCGCCATCTCAAAGACGCCCATGAAAAGTTTCATCCCCGGTGAACCGTTTTCTTCTTTTCCAAATTCGAATCGGGATCGGGATCGATTTTTTAGAATGCCGCACCGACCCTGATTCGATCCGGTACAAGGGTTTTTTCTGCCCTGAATTTTTATCTTTCGCACCATGGTAATGGGTTGACAAACATAGGGAAAACCTTAAGAATGGGCGGATTGAGAAAATCAGCAGGCCTATTCCGACCATACGGGGGTGAATATGAACGCGACGGTTGACCGCTGTTCAGCCGGATTGTCCGGCTATGGAACATGGAACGATGAAAAGGAACAGGCGCCGGAAACCGGCGTGAATGCCGTCTCTGCTGCCCTTCGCAACCTGTCCTTACCGGTGTTCGCCGTGAATGTTAACGGCTGTCTGGGCATGGCCAATCATGGCCAGGCCTGCATTGCTATCGGGAAAAACAGAGATGCCGAAGGCGGCTTTCCCCTTCTGGGTTATGCGCCGCCGCTTCTGCCGGAAAATTTCGGCGATCCCTATTTTAAAGAATTGTTGGGCATCCGCTATGCCTATGTGGCCGGTGCCATGGCCAACGGCATCACCTCGGTTGCCATGGTGGAGGCTGCGGCCAAAGCCGGCATGGTGGGATTTTTCGGGGCCGCCGGCCTGGCCCCTGCCGAGGTGGAAAAGGCCATTGACCAGCTTCATCAACGCCTGGGGGATCTTCCCTTTGGCATGAACCTGATTCACTCGCCCGGCGATTCCCTGCTGGAAGAGGCCGTGGTTGATCTTTACCTGCGCAAAAACGTGCGGCTGATCAGCGCGTCGGCCTTTATGCGGCTGACCCCTTATATCGTGCGTTACCGGTTGACCGGTATTCATAAAGACACCACCGGCCGGGTCGTGGCCCCCAACCGCATCGTGGCAAAGGTCTCCCGGGTGGAGGTGGCGGCCCGGTTTTTTGCCCCGCCGCCGGAAAAACTGGTGGCCCAGCTTCTGGACCAGGGAAAGATAACGGCCGAAGAGGCGGCCCTGGCTTCCGCGATTCCCATGGCTGACGCCCTTACCGCGGAGGCCGATTCCGGAGGGCACACGGACAACCGGCCGGCCCTAGGACTGCTGCCCACCATGACGGCATTGAGGGACGAGATGTGCCGGACCCACAACTATGACCGGCCCATTCCCGTGGGCCTGGGCGGCGGCATTGCCACTCCGGAATCAACGGCGGCGGCCTTTGCCATGGGCGCGGCCTACGTGCTGACCGGTTCCGTGAACCAGTCCTGCGTAGAGGCCGGTGTGACGGACATGGTGCGGCAGATGCTGGTGGAGGCCGGTCAGGCCGACGTGACCATGGCGCCGGCGGCCGACATGTTTGAAATGGGCGGCAAGGTGCAGGTGCTCAAGCGGGGCACCATGTTCGCCATGCGGGCCTCCAAGCTTTACGAGTTGTACGTGCGGTACAACCGGTTTGACCAGGTGCCGGAAAAAGACCGGGAAATGGTGGAAAAAACCCTGCTTCGCTGCTCCTTTGACCAGGCATGGGAAGAGACAAAAACGTTTTTCCAGGCACGTGATCCCCGCCAGATCGAGCGGGCCGAGAAAGACCCGCGCCACAAGATGGCCCTGGTGTTCCGCTCCTACCTGGGCCGCTCCTCCATGTGGGGCGTGACCGGAGAGGCGGATCGCAAGGTGGATTTTCAGATATGGTGCGGCCCGGCCATCGGGGCCTTTAATGAGTGGGCGAAAGGAACTTTTCTGGAAGCCATGGAGAACCGGACGTTTGTCACGGTGGCCATGAACCTGCTCTTTGGCGCGGCCGTGGTTACCCGGGCCGTGTGGCTTGGCATTCAGGGCGTGGACCTGCCGGTTGAAACCCGACGGTTTGGGCCCATGCCGCTTGCCGAGATTGAGGGGTATCTGAAGCGTCAAGTCTGACGCCAACGTGCGCCGGTCTTTCAATCGAAATCGCTATCGCTATCGGTATCGAAATCGATACGGGATCAGGAGTAAGAGCAAGAGCAAGAGCAAGAATCAGAGCGGTAAACACCTGACAATAGCAACAACAGGAAAGGCAGCATCTTGAAGAAAGAGGTCCACATCGACAACCAGGCAGTGGCCGTTGTGGGCATGGGAAGCCTGTTTCCCCTGTCCGCCAGCGTAAAGGAATACTGGCGCCTGATCTCTCGTGGTGAGGACGCGATTACGGATGTCCCTTCCACCCACTGGTCGGCGGAAGATTATTTTCGCCAGGATTCCAAAGGCGGCGATTTTACCTACTGCAAGCGGGGCGGCTTTCTTTCCGCCATTGATTACGATCCCACCGAATTCGGCATTCCCCCCACCATTCTGGAAGCCACGGACACGGCCCAGCTGCTTTCCCTGGTGGTCACGAAAATGGCCCTGGAGGATGCCGGGTACGGCGACACCGGCCGGGCCTGGAACCGGGAGCGCACCGGCGTGGTGCTGGGCGCCACCGGCACCCAGGAGCTGGTGGTTCCCCTGGCATCGCGCCTGGGCTTTCCCTTCTGGAAACGGGCGCTGGATGACGCCGGCGTACCGGCGGAAGTGGCCGACGACGTGATGGCCCGTATCTCCGATGCCTATGTGGCCTGGCAGGAGAACTCTTTTCCCGGCCTGCTGGGAAACGTGATCGCCGGCCGCATCGCCAACCGGTTCAACCTGGGCGGCACCAACTGCGTGGTGGACGCGGCCTGCGCCAGTTCCCTGTCGGCCGTCAACCTGGCGATCCTTGAGCTTTTGTCCGGAAAAAGCGACATGATGCTCACCGGCGGGGTGGACGCGCTTAACGATATCTTTATGCACATGTGCTTTGCCAAGACCTCTGTGCTCTCCTTTACAGGAGACGCCAAGCCCTTTTCAAAGGATGCCGACGGTACGGTTTTGGGAGAAGGCATCGGCATCGTGGTTCTCAAGCGACTGGCCGATGCCGAGGCCGACGGAGACAGAATTTATGCCGTGATTCGGGCCATGGGCACCTCCAGCGACGGCCGGTCGGCCGGCATCTACGCGCCCGTGGCCGAAGGCCAGCTGCGGGCCCTGCGGCGGGCCTACAGCGATGCCGGGGTTTCGCCGGACACGGTGGCGCTTATCGAGGCCCACGGCACCGGTACCCGGGTGGGAGACGCAGTAGAGTTTGAGGCCCTGAAAACCTTTTTCAACGAGTCGGGCGTTGATGGCAAAAACCGGTGCGCCGTGGGTTCCGTAAAATCCATGATCGGCCACACCAAGGCCGCGGCCGGCGCCGCCAGCCTGATCAAGGCATCCCTGGCCCTTTATCACAAGGCGATCCCGCCCACCCTCAAGGTGACCGAGCCGGACCCCAAACTTAATATCGATCAGACCCCTTTTTACATCAGCACCAGCCTGCGCCCCTGGCTTTCGACAAAAAAGCACCCCCGCCGGGCCGGTTTGAGCTCCTTTGGTTTCGGTGGCAGCAACTTTCACCTGGTCCTGGAAGAGTACAGGGTGGAAAAAGAGGCGCCTGCCTGGGACGGGTCGGTTGAGATAGCGGCCTTTTCCGGGGACTCGGCCGCGAATGTTCAGGCCGGGCTGAAGGCCTTCACAGAGGGTGTGGAGGCCCATGGGGCAAAGGCGGGGGGCCGGTTTGCCGGTGTGCGGGCACATGCCTTTAAAACAAGAGAAACCTTTTCCCATGCCCATGCCTGCCGCCTGCTGATGGTTATTGAAAGAACCGATGACGTGGCCGACCTTCTGCAAAAGGCCATGGCCGCCGTCACCGGCAGTGATGCCGCGGCGGCGGATGGCAAAAAGATTTTTTACGACACCGAAGCCGGTCATGCCGGCAAGGTCGCCTTTCTCTTTCCGGGGCAGGGCAGCCAGTATCCCTACATGGCAAGAGACCTGGCCGTGGTTTTTCCCGAGGCCCACGCGGTGTTTGAAACCGCGGACATTCAGTTTGCCAACCTGGGGGCAGCCCCGGACACCCGGCTTTCGGACCGCGTTTTTCCGCCGGGTCTGTTTGAAAAGGATAAAAAGAACGCGGAAGAGGCGTTGCGAAACACCGATTTCGCCCAGCCGGCCATTGGCGGGGCCAGCCTGGCCACAAACAAGGTGCTTGCCCGGTTCGGCTTGTGTCCGGACATGACCTGCGGCCACAGCTTCGGAGAGTTGTCGGCCCTTTGCTGCGCCGGCTGGATGGATGAGGAGACGTTTCTCTCTCTGGCCGCGGCCCGGGGAAAATACATGGCCGCCGCGGGAAAAGAGAAGGGCGCCATGCTGGCCATCAAGGCCGACCTGGCCCGGATTGAACAGTTTATCGCCGACAACGGTCTGGATCTGGTGCTGGCCAACCGGAACAGCTATGAGCAGGGTGTGCTGTCGGGCCGCGAGGCGGAGATTGACCGGGCCGCTGAGTTGTGCCGCAATGAAAAACTGAGGGCCACCAAGCTTGCCGTGGCAGCGGCCTTTCACACCGAACTGGTTCAGGACGCCGCCAAGCCCTTTAAAGACTACCTGAGGAAAAAAGATATAAAATGCTCTGATATAAAGGTTTTTTCAAACGTCACCGCCCAGCCATATCCACCAGATCCCGCAGAGGCCAGAAAGCTTCTGGGCAATCAACTGCTCAACCCGGTCAATTTCGTCGAAGAGATCGAGAACATGTATGCCGACGGTGCCCGGACTTTTCTGGAGGTCGGCCCCAAGTCGGTACTCACCGGGCTGGTCAAGTCTATTCTAAAAGGAAAACATTTTAACGCCCTGGCCACGGACGGGTCCGGGGGCCGGGATTTCGGTCTGATCGACCTGGCACGGGTGCTCTGCTTTTTTGCAGCCCAGGGTCGGCCCGTGCGGCTGAGTGAATGGGAAACATCGCCTGTCCAGGCCCGCCAGCAGAAGATGTCGATTCCCCTTTGCGGGGCCAATTATCGCAAGGAAAAACCGGTTCGTCCCAAACGGGCCCCCATGGCCCGGGAAACGGAACCCGCCTCGGCCCCGGTGGTGCCTTCCGAGACCCGGACATCGCCGGTTGCCGCTGCTGCAGGCCCCGGAACCGACCTGGTGAAAAACGCGCTTGCCGTGGTGTCGGAAAGCCTGCGCTCCATGCAGGCCCTTCAGCAGCAGACCGCCGAAGCCCATCAGAAATTTCTGGAAACCCAGACTGAGGCGGGAAGGGCCCTTGGCATTGTGCTGGAAAAGACACGCAGCCTGGGCCAGACCGTGATGGGCGGGGAGGGGGCAGTTCCGGCGACTCCCATTGAAAGGCCAGTGCCGCCGGCCCCGGTTGTAACGCCTGTGGCCGCGCCTCCTTCCGAACCTGAAGCCGCCAAACCGGCTCCGGCCCCCGGGACTCCGGCCGGGCCGTCGGTGGATATTGCCGCAATCGAGGCGGCCATGCTGGACATTGTGAGCCGGGTCACCGGTTACCCGGTGGAGATGCTGGGCCTTGAGATGGACATTGAAAACGACCTGGGCATTGACTCCATCAAGCGGGTGGAAATCCTGTCGGTGTTTGAAGAAGAACATCCGGACATTCCATCGGCCACCCCTGAAGACCTGGCCGAGATGCGGACGCTAAAGGAAATCTGCGACCACCTGGTATCCCTTTCCGGTGCCGTGGCAGGAGCGCCATCGGCTGTTCCGGCGTCGGCGGCCTCCCGCGCGTCATCGGCGGATATAGAGGCGGCCATGCTGGACATTGTGAGCCGGGTCACCGGCTACCCGGTGGAGATGCTGGGTCTTGAGATGGACATTGAAAACGACCTGGGCATTGACTCCATCAAGCGGGTGGAAATCCTGTCGGTGTTTGAAGAAGAACATCCGGACATTCCATCGGCCACCCCTGAAGACCTGGCCGAGATGCGCACCTTAAAAGAGATCTGCGACCACCTGGTATCCCTTTCCGGTGCCGTGGCAGGAGCGCCATCGGCTGCTTCGGCGTCGGCGGCCTCCCGCGCGTCATCGGCGGATATCGAGGCGGCCATGCTGGACATTGTGAGCCGGGTCACCGGTTACCCGGTGGAGATGCTGGGCCTTGAGATGGACATTGAAAACGACCTGGGCATTGACTCCATCAAGCGGGTGGAAATCCTGTCGGTGTTTGAAGAAGAACATCCGGACATTCCATCAGCCACCCCTGAAGACCTGGCCGAGATGCGCACCTTAAAAGAGATCTGCGACCACCTGGTGAAGCTGGGCGGGATTCAGACGGCACCGGCCGTGGGGGAATCGGCCCCGACCGTTGCACCGGAGTCTTCTGCCGCGGATACGGATTCATCCGGCCCGGTGTTGCGCCGCGTCATTCAAATGGAGAGCCTGCCGCCGGACACGGAGCCGCCCCTGGCATTGCCGAAAGGCAAAACCCTTCTTGTCTGTACAACCGACGAAACATGGGGCAGGGAGGTGGTCGAGGCGTTGACGGCCATGGATGTCAAGGCCGCGCTCCTGGGAAAAGTCGCTTCTGATCAGGATGTTTCCAATGCCGCCGGCCTGGTGATACTGGGCGGCCTGGATGCCGCGGACAATCAACTGTGGCGGCCGGAAGACGAGCAGTTTATCAAGGACGCCTTTGCCCTGGCCAGCCGCGTGGGGCCGGTGCTGATCGACGGCGTCAAAAAGGACCATGCAGGGGTTTTTGCCGCTGTAACCTTTCTGGACGGCCAGCTGGGCTTTGGCAGGACCCACGCGTTTAACCCCATGCAGGCGGCCCTGGCCGGGCTGGTGAAAACCGCGGCCATTGAGTGGCCGGGCGTGACCTGCCGGGTGATCGACCTTGATCCCGAATGGACCGACGTAAAGGCGGCGGCCCATGCCGTGGCAACGGAGATTTTAAGCGTTGAAGACCCGGTTGAAGTGGGGCTTTCAGTGGAAGGCAAAAAAGGTGTAGCCCTGGCAGTGGCTCCCTGTGAACCCGGAGACCTGCCGCTTAAGCCCGGCGACGTGGTGGTGGTATCCGGCGGCGCCCGGGGCGTGACCGCTCAGTGCGCCCTGGCCCTGGCAAAAAAGGTCCGGCCCGTGCTGGTGCTGATGGGCCGGTCCCCGCTGCCCGGACCTGAACCGGCCTGGCTGGCCGGTGTGACCGACGAGCCGGAGATCAAGAAACAAATCCTGGAAAATGAATTTTCCGGCAAATCCGCCACCCCGGCCGAAGTGGACCGGGTCTTTAAAAAGCACATGGCCGGCCGGGAGATCGCGGCAAACATGGAAGCCCTTCGGGCCGTGTGCACCGAAGTTGTTTATCGCTCCATCGATGTGCGCGATAGTGCGGCCGTGGATGGACTGTTCAAAGAGGTTGGCGAAAAATTTGGCCCGGTACGCTGTATTGTTCACGGCGCCGGGGTCCTGGAAGACCGGTTTATCATCGACAAGACCGCCGACCAGTTCGACCGGGTGTTTGACACAAAAGTGGCCGGGACAAAGGCCCTGGTTTTGGCGGCGGACACGAAGGCGCTGCGGTGCCTGGTATTTTTCTCGTCGGTGAGTGCCCGCATGGGCAACAAGGGGCAGGCCGATTACGCCATGGCCAATGAAGTACTCAACAAAACGGCCCAGTTGATGGCCCTGCAAAATGAAGGATGCCGGGTAATCTCTTTTAACTGGGGACCGTGGGACGGGGGCATGGTGACCGCCTCGTTGAAACGGGAGTTTGAAAAGAGTCGTGTGGCCCTGATTCCCCTGGCCGCCGGGGCCCGGTGCATGGTGGAGGAGATGGCTTCGCCTGCTGGTGACGTGGAGGTGGTGATCGGTGCCGGGTTTGACGATGTGGGCAAGGCGACCAAAACCGAACCCGCTCCGGAACCCGCAAAAAAAGAAGTCGAAACCACGGGCCCGCTTTTCGAGGCCTTTACCCGCAAGGTGGATGTGGAGGAGTTCCCGGTATTAAAGTCCCACCTGCTGGACGGCAGGCCGGTGGTGCCCTTTGCCCTGGCCGCTGAATGGGTGGGCAGCGGCGCCCTTCACGCCAACCCCGGCCTGATGCTGATCGGCATCGACGACATGCGGGTGCTGTCCGGCATCAAGGTCGATGAGACCGGCCGTACCGTTACGGTGCTGGCCGGAAAGCCGGTCAAAAGCGGGACCGCTTTTGAAGTGGCGGTTCAGATAAAAAGCAATAACAGCGGAAAGGAGACGGTGCACTACGGGGCCCGGGCCGTTCTTGCCGCCGCCTATGAAACACCCCCTGTGTTTACGGAACCCGCCTCGCTTGCATCTTCCAGTTACAGCCGCACCGCAGCCGAGCTTTACGATGCGGTCCTGTTTCACGGCAAGGCCCTTCATGGGCTTCAGAAGGTGGTGGCCTGCTCAACGGAGGGGATCAAGGCCATCGTCAGGAGCGCGCCTTCCCCCAAGCAGTGGATTCACCGGCCGGTCCGCAATACATGGCTGGCCGATCCCCTGGCCCTGGACACGGCCTTTCAGATGGCCATTGTGTGGTGCCATGAACAGGCGGGCATGGTCTGCCTGCCGGTCTCTTTTAAATCCTTTCGGCAGTATCGCACCGCCTTCCCTGCCGATGGCGTAACCGCAGTCCTGGCTGTCACCGACCGGGCCAGCCGAAAGGTGCGCGGGGATGTTTTTTTCCTGGATGAGAACGGGGCGATGGTGGCCTGCATGACCGGATTTGAAGCGGTGATGGACAAATCGCTGGGCGCGGCCTTCAAATCATAAATAAAGGGTTCAAGGATTCAAGGGGTCAAGTGCCAGATGTCTCTTTGCGTCCTTTACGCCTTTGCGGTGAAAAAAGAGGAAACCTTTGGGCAGAAAGATTCGGTTTGAGATCGTAAAAAGCGTTGATAGAAAGGGTAAAGCCTCATCCCTTGAATCCTTGAACCCTCGAATCCTTGAACCCTTTATCACACAACCGGCCGATAACACATGATCAGCTACCAGCCAATCGCCATTGTGGGCATGGGCGGGGTTTTCCCCGGTGCCCCGGATATCGCAAGCTTCTGGAACAACATTGTCGCCCGGGTGGACGCGATATCCGAGATTCCGGCCCACCGATGGGTGGTGCCGCCGGAAGAGGTTTACAGCAAAACCTTTGCCGTTGACAAAACCTTTTCAAAACGGGCCGGCACCGTTGATATGGACTTTGACCCCACTGGCTTTGAAATCGACCCCGATCTGCTGACCCGGCTGGACCCGCTTTACCATTACGCCCTGACTGCGGCCCGGGAGGCACTGGGAGAATGCACGGTTTCGTCGGTGAGCCGTGAACGGACCGGCGTGGTGCTGGCCGCCATTGCCCTGCCAACGGTGGGGTCTTCGGCCCTGGCCAACCGGCTCCTGGGGCAGGCGGTGTCCCGAAAGCTTTTTAACCGGCAGGCCGCCGGCGACAAAACGTCTATTGAGATGGCAGACCTGATGTCGGCCCGGGTCACCAGCCTGCCTGCAGTGCTGCTGGCAAAGGCGTTCCGGTTCGGCGGATGCGCCTATACCCTGGACGCGGCCTGTTCTTCGTCCCTCTACGCGGTCAAGCTGGCCTGCGACGACCTTCAGGCAGGCCGAGCCGACATGATGATCGCCGGCGGTGTGTCCCGGCCTGAAGTCCTCTACACGCAGGTGGGGTTTACCCAGCTTCAGGCTTTGTCGAAGTCCGGCGTGTGCGCGCCCTTTGACGCCAAAGCCGACGGACTGGTGGTGGGGGAGGGCGCCGGCCTGTTTGTACTCAAGCGGCTGGACGATGCCGTGGCCGAGGGGGATACGATCCTCGGCGTGATCCGGGGCATCGGCCTTTCCAATGACATGGAGGGCAACCTGCTTTCCCCGGAAAGCGAAGGCCAGGTCCGGGCCATGCGCACCGCCTACCAGCAGGCCGGCTGGTCCGTGGATGACGTGGGGTTTATCGAATGTCACGGCACCGGCACGCCGGTGGGCGACATGGTTGAGCTGGCCAGCATGCGGGCGTTATGGGAAGGCACTTCATGGCAGCCGGGCCAGTGCCCCATCGGTTCCATCAAGTCCATGGTGGGCCACCTGCTCACCGGCGCCGGCGCCGCCGGCATGGCCAAGGTGCTGATGGGCTTTGCCAACCGAACGATTCCGCCCGGGGTCAATTTTTCGGCACCGTCTGCAAAGAGTCCGCTGATCGACAGTCCGTTCCGGGTCCAGACCGAACCGGAACCGTGGCTTCCCGCAAACGATAAAGACCCCTTGAGGGCCGCTGTCAGCTCTTTTGGTTTCGGCGGCATCAACGCCCACCTGTTGCTGGAAGCCTGGACCCCGGAAACCATACCGTCATCCGCTGGCGCCGCTCATGCCGTGCTTTCCCCATCCCGGCCCCCGGATATCGCCGTGGTGGGTATGGAGACCTGTTTCGGAAAAGCCGTCGGCCTGCGGGCTTTTCAGGAGGCCCTGCTGCGGGGCGACTGCCTGCTTGAAAAACCGGGAACTGACCGATGGAAAGGCATGATCGACCGGGTTGAAAATTATTTAGGCCATGTTCCAGATCGAGGCGCTTTTATTGATGAGGTGAGCGTGCTGGTCGGCGAGTTCCACATTCCGCCAAAAGAGATCGGTGATATTCTGCCCCAGCACCTGCTCATGCTCAAGACCGCGGCCGGCGCACTGGCCGACGCGGGCATGCCCCTGCGGGCAAAACGGCCCCGCATGGGCGCGGTCATGGGCATGGACTTTGATGTTCAGGCCAATGATTACCATTTCCGATGGAGCCTTTCAAAGGAGGCCGACAAGTGGAAAACCGACGGGGTGGTGAATCTGGAAAGCTTTGAAGGAAAGGCCTGGCTTGAATCCCTGAAAAACGCCTATTCTCCTCCGCTGACCGCATCCCGTGTGGTGGGGGCACTGGGCGGCATTCTGGCCAGCCGCATTGCCAAGCAGTTTCAACTGGGCGGCCCCGGATTTGTGGTCTCCAGCCGGGAGACCTCCGGGTTGCGGGCACTTGAGATCGGTATCCGTTCCCTGCAATTCTACGACACCGACGCTTTTCTGGTGGGGGCCGTGGACCTGGCCGGTGATGTGCAGCGGATAATTGCCGACGGTCTTGCCCGGGCCTTCAGTTCAAAAGGGGAGGTGCGGCCTTTTGACGGCGATGCAGATGGTCCCCTGCCCGGCGATGGCGCCGCAGCCCTGGTGCTCAAACGGCTGGACGATGCCGTGGCTGACGGGGACCGTATCTACTGCGTCATTAAGGGTATGGGCAGCGCAACCGCCCTGGATGTGCCGGCCTTTGATTCAAAAAAACATGCCGCTGCCATGAAACAGGCCTATATCCTCTCCCTGGAGCGAGCCTTTGCCAATACCGGGATAAACCCCTCCACCATCTCCCTTTTTGAGGCCCACGGGAGCGGGGACCCCATGGAAGACGGGATTGAATCCGAAGCTCTTTGCGAATTTTTTAACCGCGCGGAACCCGCCGCCGCAAAACAGTGCGCCCTGGGATCGACCATGGCCAACATCGGCCATACCGGTGCCGCCGCAGGTCTGGCCGCCTTTGCAAAGGCGGCGGTGTGCATGTACCAGCAGATGGTGGCGCCGCTCTGCAATTTTACGGCACCGGCCGACGGCCGGTTTAAAACAACCTTTTTTCATATGCCGAAAACCCCCCAGTTCTGGCTGCGCAACCGCGTCGAAGGTCCCAGAAGGGCCTGCGTGGGGGCCATGACCGGTGACGGCGGCGCGGCTCACGTTGTGATTGAAGAGTATGAGTGGCCGGAAACCGCCGCACCGGAACTGCTGGCAAAAATAGAGCAGGAACGGCGGCAGCCGTTGGGTTTATGCCCTGGCCGGGCAGGTCTTTTCGTGGTGGAGGGAGACAACAACAAGGCCCTGATTGACGGCCTGGACCGGCTGCACCAGTACATTCGCGGAATAGATGAAAAAAATGCCGGTATCGAAAAGGCGGCCCGTGGCTGGTACGCGGCCCAGGGCCTGGATTTTGACCGGGAATATGCCGTGGCCATCGTGGCCGGCACCCTGGCGGAGCTGGACCGTTTCACGGAAGAGGCAAAAGAGCTGATCACCAGGGACCGGCCCAGCAGTATCAGCGGCATGCGAGGCATTTGTTATTCCACGCATCTTCACCCCGTGGGGTCCCAGGACGGACGGATTGCTTTCGTCTTTCCCGGATCGGGCAATCATTACCTGGGCATGGGCCGGGAGATCGGCGTGGATTTCCCGGGTGTGGCCCGGCAGCTGGACGCGGAAGCCAGGAAACTCAAGGACCGGTTTCTGCCGGAATATTTTTTCCCCTGGCGGGATTCCTGGAACCCGGGCTGGGAAGAGGAGAGCCGCAAAAAGATCGGTCTTGATCCCCTGACCATGATCATCGGCCAGGTTTCCCACGGTGGTCTCATGACCTGGCTGGCCCGGCAGTTCGGCCTGAAACCCGACGCTGTGATCGGCTACAGCCTGGGAGAGTCCGCCGGCCTGTTTGCCACCGGTGCCTGGAAACACCGCAGCGAGATGCTGGACCGAATGCGCGGCTCCGACCTGTTTACGACCGCGCTGGCCGGTCCCTGCAACGCGGCCCGTGAGGTGTGGCATGTACCCCCGGACCAGGAGGTGGACTGGTGCGTGGCGGTTGTCAACCGGAGCGCCGACCAGGTGAAAAAGGCGATGCGCCATTTCCCCCTGGTTTATCTGTTGATCGTCAACACGCCGACGGAGTGTGTGATCGGTGGCCGCCGGATCCAGGTGGAAGAAGCCATCAAGTTCCTTGGTTGTGAAGCGGTCTTCCTGGAAGGAGTGGTAACGGTCCACTGCGATGCCGCCGTGCCGGCAAAGGAGGACTACCGAGCCCTTCACCTGTTTCCCGTGACACCGCCGGAAGGGGTGACCTTTTACAGCTGCGCCAGGGGCCGGGCCATTGATCTGACCTCCGAGGCCGCGGCTCAATCCATAACGGACCAGGCCCTTTACGGATTTGATTTTACCCAGACCGTGCTGCGAGCCTACAAGGACGGGGTTCGCGTGTTTGTGGAGATGGGGCCCCACAACTCATGCACCCGGATGATTCAGCAGATTCTCGCGGACAGGCCCCACCTGGCGGTCTCCATTTGCAACCGCTCAGGAAGCAGCTACCTGGCGGTGTTAAAATGCATGGGCACCCTGATTGCCGAACGAGTGCCGGTGAATCTTGAGTTCCTGTACGGTGCGGATGCCTATCCCCCGATGCCGGCACAGGGCGGCCCTTTGACGGAAGAAGACGCCCGACGACGGGTGGCGGTAAAAACAGGAAAAGAATTTGTTCTGCCCGAACCGGTCCGGCCGCCGACGGCGCATACGCCTGCCGGCCAATCCCTGGCCCCGCCGGAACACATCAGAGCAACGCCGCCGGGGCCGGCAGCGGCGCCCTCTGTACAGACCGTGCCGGACATGGGCCGCACCTCATGGGCCGGGGTCATGGAAAAGATCGTTGCCGATGCCGATGCCACGACCAGGGCCCACCAGTCGTTTCTGGAGTTTTCCCAATACATGAACCAGGTGGGGGCAGAGACCTTTGCCCTTCAGGCTCAGCTTCTGGAAGCGGCCCTGGCCACAGGAGACCTGTCCGGCCTGGAAGACCTTCAAAAAGGGGGGGGCGTGGCGGCAGCCCCGGCTGTTTTACCCTCCGCGCCAAAAGTGCCGGGACCGGTTTTTACCACGGCTTCGGCGGTCAAGCCAGCCTTTGACCGGAGCATGTGCATGGAGTTTGCCACAGGTTCGGTGGCAAAGGTGCTGGGCCCGGAATTTGCCGTGGTGGACACCTATCCGGTGCGGGTCCGGCTGCCGGACGAGCCCCTGATGCTGGTAGACAGAATTGTCTCGGTGGAGGGGGAAAAGGGCTCCCTCAAGTCGGGCCGGGTGGTGACCGAGCATGACGTGCATCCGGATGCATGGTACCTGCAGGCCGACCGGGTGCCGGTGTGCATCTCCATTGAGGCGGGCCAGGCCGATCTCTTTTTGTGCGCCTACCTGGGCATCGATCTGGCGGTAAAAGGCAGGCGTAGCTACCGTCTGCTGGATGCGGTGGCCACCTTTCACGAAGGGCTTCCCCGTTCCGGCCAGACCATTCGCTACGAGATTGAGATCAAGAAATTCGTGCGCCAGGGCGAGACTTATCTTTTCTTCTTCGAATTCAACGGTTATATCGGCAGCCGCCACATCATTACTATGCGCAACGGCTGCGCCGGTTTCTTTACACCCGAAGAGGTCAGGGCATCCGGCGGTATTGTATTAAAAAAAGAGGACCTGCTGCCCCGGTCGGGAAACATCGTGGGCTGGCAGCCGCTGGTTCCCGTTGCGACAGAGTCTTATACCGATGACCATGTGAGTGCCTTGCGGGAGGGCATACTTGAAAAATGTTTCGGCCCGCTTTTTGCCGGGATCACGCTGCCGCCTTCCCTGCGCCTGCCCGGGGGCCGCATGCGGCTCATTGACCGGATACTCTCCATTGATCCGGCAGCGGGCCGGTACGGGCTGGGAAATATCAAGGCGCAGGCGGATATTCATCCGGACGACTGGTTTCTCACCTGCCATTTTGTGGATGACATGGTGATGCCCGGCACCCTGATGTACCAGTGCTGCGAGCAGGCCCTGCGGGTCCTTTTGCTGCGCATGGGATGGGTGACCGGCCGGGAGGACGTCTGCTTTGAGCCGTTGCCGGACAAGGGCGCGGTTCTAAAATGCCGAGGGCCGGTGACCCGGGAAACCCGGCATGTCCTTTACGAGATCGAACTGAGCGAGATCGGCTACAACCCGGAGCCCTATGTGCTGGCCGATGCCTTCATGTACGCCGACGGAGAGCGGATCGTGATGTTTGAGCGAATGTCCCTCAAGGCCACGGGCCTGACCCAGGCGGAACTCGAATCCTTCTGGGCCGGCCGTAACAGGGGCATCGCCGATGCACGGCCGGCTGAAAAGCCGACCCTTTATGACAGGGACAAGCTGCTGGCCTATGCCGTGGGCAAGCCTTCAGAAGCATTCGGCCCGCCATATAAAATATTTGACGAAGGCCGGATCATCGCACGGCTGCCCGGCCCACCTTATTTTTTCATGGACCGGGTGACCTTTATCGACCATCCCCAGTGGGAGGTCAAAGCCGGCGGATGGATAGAGGCCGAATACACGGTACGGCCCGATGACTGGTATTTTGCGGCCAACCGCCAGCCCTCCATGCCGTTCTGCGTTCTTCTGGAAATCGCGTTGCAGCCCTGCGGCTGGCTGGCGGCTTACGCGGGGTCTGCCCTGCACAACTCCAAGGACGTCAAGTTCCGGAACCTGGGCGGAACCGCGATTCAGCACATGGATCTGCGAAACGAAGAGAAGACCTTGACCATGCGGGCCCGCATGACCAAGGTGGCCGAGTCCGGGGGCATGATCATTGAGTATTTCGATATCGAGGTGCTTTCAGACACCGACGGACGAATGGTTTACAGCGGCACCACCTATTTCGGTTTTTTTTCGGCCGATGCCCTGGCCCGACAGGTGGGGGTCCCAAAGGCCGCTGAGCGTTGTCACAAGCCGTCGGCCGGTGACTTTGAGCGGGCCGTCGGCTTTGATTTTAAGGTGCAACGGCCGCTGACGCCGAACGACCCTGCGGTTGACCCGGCGCCGGCTGCGGCCCTGCCGGGTAAGGCCCTGCTGATGGTCGACGGCGTGGAGTGCTGGATTCCGGATGGCGGATCAGCCGGTCTGGGCTTTATTCGGGGGATCAAACAGGTCGATCCGGATGAGTGGTTTTTTAAGGCCCACTTTTACCAGGATCCGGTCTGCCCCGGCTCCCTGGGGCTGGAGTCTTTTCTTCAGCTTTTAAAAGAGGTATGCCGCCGCCGGTGGCCGGAAAAGATTAAAACCCACCGGTTTGAATTTGTGACAAACCATGAGCACGAATGGATTTACCGGGGACAGATCATACCGAAGAACAGGCGGGTGGAGGTCGAAGCCGATATTGTCCGCGTGGAAGAGACATCGTCTCCTGCAGTGTTTGCCGACGGCTTTCTGAAGGTGGACGAGATATTTATTTACGAGATGAAAAACTTTGGCCTGAGAATGGTGCCTGCGGAATAAGACGCCTTGCCCGCCGTGAACCCTTTCGAAAATTCCGAAAAATTAGATTCACCGCAGAGACGCAGAGGTCGCAAAGAAAATTCAATTTTTAGAGGCGGCCGTCAGTGAATGGCCCGCGTATGCTCCCGGGTGGTGTCCCGGGTCTCTTTTTGGGTGGCGCTGAGGATTTTTTTGAAAACATCCTGCCTGGCCAGAAAGGCGTCCACGATATCCGGGTCAAAATGACTGCCCCGTTCAGCGGTGATGATTTCCACCGCCTCTTCGTGGGAAGATGCGCCCTTGTAAACCCGGACGGAGGTCAGGGCGTCATAGACATCCACCAGGGCCACGATTCGGGCGGACAGGGGAATATTTTCGCCTCGCAGACCATCGGGATAGCCGGTGCCGTCCCACTTTTCATGGTGGTGGTAGCAGATCTCCTTTCCCAGAGTGAGAAAGGATTTACCTTCCACCCGTGACTCCATGGCCCGGAGGGCGTCGCCGCCCAGTACCGGGTGCTCCTTGACCCTTTCAAATTCTTCCGGGGTCAGTTTACCGGGCTTGAGCAGGATTTCGTCGGTGATACCGACCTTGCCGATATCGTGAAGGATCGAGGAAATATAAATGTCCTCGATATATTCACTGGTGATATAGGATCGGTATTTTGGATGTTCGGCCAGGGTCTGGGTCAGGATCCGGGTGTACTCCATCATGCGTTCGAGATGCTCGCCGGTATTCAGATCCCGGTATTCGGCCAGTTTGGCAAGGCCGAGGATGGTCATGGTACGGGTCTCCTTGATGTTTTCGTAATACTCAAGGAGCTTTTTTTCCATTTTTTTGCGTTCGGAGATATCCCGAATGATACCGCGAAAACCCTGGGCACTGCCATCGGCGGCATTGATGAGCGTTGCTGACACTTCCAGAAAACAGGTGGCGCCGTCCGGTGTCTGAACCTCCCAGTTCATGGCTTTTTCAGGAATGTTGGTCTGGTATATCCCGTTAAAGGCACGCAGGGCCTGCTCCGCATGTTCCCGGGTCATGTAGGCGCGAATGTTGTTACCGACCAGGGTATTTTCCGGATTGTGCCGGAAGATCTTTAATGCGGAATCGTTGCAGAAGGTGAAAGTGCCTTCCAGGTCCAGTTCGTAGTAGCCCTCCTCCATATTGGTGATGATGGTGCGGTATTTTTCCTCGCTTTTTTTCAGGCTCTCCTGGGCGCGCTTGTAGTCGTTTACGGTCAGGTTGAGGTCTTCATTGATTTTGATCATCTGAAGGGTGCGCTTGCGCACATTTTCTTCCAGCTCCTGGTTGACAATGCTGACCTTCTGTTTCTCCTGTTCCAGTTGGCGGGCCAGAAAAAAGTCTCTTCGATGGGACAGCTCAATATAGTAGCAGGCAAACATGCCGATGACGTTGGCGTTGACAAAAAAGAAATTATTGCTGATCAGAATATCAGCAGGTGTGTCGATGACAAGTGCTGTGATTTCGTAAGCCACAAACACCAGCCAGCAGGCCATGCTGGCCCATAAAAATCGTAACCGCAGGATGGTGTAGGCAAACAGAAGCACCATGATCAGCCCCGCATAATAGGTGTGCCGCATGGGGGAATTGGAAAGGGGTATCATCAGGGTGACGCCCATGCCGGCGGCAACTGCGTATGTTGCTACAATGGGCTGAAAATGTTTTTCAAAAAAAGTTGTGTAGGAGAAAAAATATCCCAGAATAAAACCGGGTATCAGAATGCCATACCGAATTTTCCACATGCTCAGGTATTGGGAATGTTCAATGAAGAGGTCAAGAAGACCGAAGGAACTCCATGTGATGACAGCCAGAACAATGGCAATGCGAAGGGGTTTCAGGGATTTTCGAATATAGGTATCGTTGAAGGGCTTTTCGTATTCCGCGCACTCGTTGATAAAAGAGAGAGTAACCGGATGGACCCGCATGCGACGGATGGTCTCGTTGGAAGAGGGCCGGGATGTAGCAGCAGAATCAACCATTATTCCTCTAATTTCTTAACAGATATCGTAAAATTGTAATCGACTTGCCGTGGTTTGACAACCATTTTTTCTGTAAACCTGCCTTGACAGCGGCATTGAATTTTGTTTGACCCCCTGTTAAGGCTTATATATCATATGATGCAAACAGGATCGGCCGGATGGATATCGACGGGGCAGGAACAAAAAACAGGAGGGTGAAAATGCCTTTATACGAGTATGAATGCATGGACTGCGGCAAAACAACCGAGATATTGACGGGCGTGTCGGACAGAGAGAAACCGTCTTGCGGCAGCTGCGGCGGCCATAACCTTAAAAAGCTGCTCTCCGCGCCATCCTCCATGTCCGGTGCAGCGAAAAACAGGATGCCGGGTCTTGGAGACACGGCCTGCTGCGGCAAGGCCCCGTCGGAAGCGGGATGCGCCGGACCGGGGAGCTGCTGCGGCAGCCGGTAATCCGGCAGCCGGTCAGCCTTGAATCAAGGGTTCAAGGATTCAAGGGTTTGTTTGAAAGATTTATAAAGAGCCTATACCTGTTTAAAACCATCGACTGCACTAAAAATCATGAAAGTCTTTACTACCACTAATCGGGCGATGAACCGATTTTAGAGAGGTCCATAAAACAAGGAAACTGAAACCATGAGCAGCCCTGATGATCGACTGGATATACACGTTAATATAGAGGTTACCGCAAAGGCATTGTCCACAATCGTGGCCAATGCAAAAACCATTGCGGGCAGGGATGAAAAAGGCGGTTACCGCGTCGACACCGCCGACCTGGTGGGCCGAATGGTTTCCCGCTTTCTTGACCGGTATGATTTTGAAGGGTTTGTGGCGGAGATCAAAAACTATCCGGAATTGTCATAAGCGTGATGCTTACACCGGACAGCCCAGTTGAGAAACGCCAAAGGTAAAATCTACCGCAGAGACGCAAAGGACGCAAAGAAAAGCATGGATGCTGTCGTAACAGTGACCGCCGAGGCATAACCTCTGCGCTCTCTGTGTCTTTGCGGTGCAAAATAACAGGTCGTTTCGTCGGGAGAACCCCATTCATTATCGGGGTCAGAAGGCGCCAAGCTGGCAGGGCTTGATGCGGATACCCAGTGTTTCGCAAGCCCCGGCCACTTCCATGCGGGCTATTTCCAGGGAATCGGCAATTTTCCAGCAGGCCGCGCACGATATCCGGTTGTCCGAAGAGGCGGCCAGAAGGGCCTCTTTTAACAGGCCGGGCACCGGGTCAACGGGCTTGACCCGTTTCTTTTCCGGATATCCGAAAAGCCCCATCTGGCAGGTGATGATCCGGTATTCCATCAGGTCAATGGCTTTTCCTGCCTCCGCCGGCGGAACCCCGGCGGCAGCAGCAATTTTATGGGCCGCCGCGCAGGTGACTCTACTGTCCCGGGCTACGGTTTTTAAGGCTTGGGCCAGGTCCGGCTGAAGGGCCGTGCCCGGCGGGTGCTTTGCCCTGTACTTTCCCGCATCCTCGTGTGTCATTGGTTGTCTTTCCGCATTCGGTTAAACTGGATAAACCCGTAAAAAATCTATTTGGGATGGCAAAGTAAAAAGTTCGAGATCAAGGCGCCGCAAATCCCGAGGAATGAGGCGTACTTGTCGTACGCCGCAGTGACGAGGGGTGCAGCGCAACGCAGTCGGCCGCTTTGCGGCAATTGGGCTTTTTACGAAGCTATCAAACTTTGAACCTCTGCATCAGGTCGGTCAGATGCTGGGCCATCTTCAGCAGGTCATCGGCGCTCTCCCGAACAGTCAGGCTGTTGCTGTTCATCTGCTTTGAGGAGGCGCTCAGGGAGACAACCTCCTTTGACACGTTGTTGGCGACGATAGAGCACTGAGACACTCCTTTGTTGACCCCGGAGATGCCCTGGGATATCTGTGCTACGTTGCTGGCAATTTCCCGGATGGAAATCGACTGTTCTTCAATGGCCGACGCAATGGTGGATACGATCTCGTTGACGTTTTTGATGGTCTCCACAATCTGGCCGATCTCTTTTACCGCCGCCACGGTTACCTGCTTGTTCTCTTCGATCTGCCGGTTAATCTGCTGTGTGGCGTCGGCGGTCTGCCGGGCCAGATCTTTTATTTCATTGGCCACAACGGCAAACCCTTTGCCTGCTTCTCCGGCCCGGGCCGCCTCGATAGTGGCATTTAAGGCCAGCAGGTTGGTCTTCTTGGATATCTCGGCAATCACCTCGGTGACGGTGCCGATTCTTTCGGCGGCGATGCCGAGGTTGTCCACCTTCTGGGACACGTTTTTGGCCTGGGTAACGGCGTTTTCCGTTGTCTGCCGGGCCGATTCGGTACTCATGCTGATCTCGTCCGACGTGGTGGTCATCTCCTCCACCGAGGAGACGATCAGGTTAACGTTCTGGGAGGTTTGCTCCATGGTGCTGGCAATGGCCACCATTTTGGAACTCATCTCTTCCGACGCCGACGCCACTGAGTTGGAGTTGGCCGAAATTTCGGCGGTTTCCGATGTCATTTTGTCCGACAGGGCCAGCAGGTTGGCTGACGAGTTTTTCAGCAGGTTGGCGTTGTTGTTGACATCATCCACCAGATCCTTGAACCGATCCATGAAGGTATGAAATCTTTCATTGAGAATGTTGCCGATTTCTTCTTCTTTGTATTTCTCAAGATCATTTTCCTGGACCTCCACCTCATGGGAAATGCTCTGGAGCATCAGGGAGATGTTGGAGTTGGTGGTGAGCAGTTCGTTTTTCATGGCCGTGATCTTGTCGGCAAGGCCGATGGAAAGAAGCGCGATGAAAATGGCGGAACCGAACTGAACACCCCACTGGGTGATAAAGTTGGACGGCAACAGGCCGAATGTTTTTAGCGCGAAGAGCAGGATACCAATAAACAGGCAGCCGCAGCTGATCACAATAAACCGAACCTGTCGCGTAAATGAAAGGGAGATAAACCCGCTGAGAGTGATGACAACCAGGGAGAAGATGATAAGCGCCGTAGCCACTTTAATGCTCACGGCATAGGGAAGCAGAAGAGAACCGACGGCCCAAGTGGTATTGGGAATAATTACCAGGTAGATGGAGACCCGGTCTACCAGGCTTTTTGCATGGCGCTCCCGAATGCCGATAAAAGACCGCATAAACAGCATGGCAATGGCCATGGCCAGGCCCATAAACATGGGCAGGCAGTTGTTGGCCCACCAGATGGAGTTCGGCCACAGGTACTGGAAGGCAAATCCGTTGAGAGAGAACTGAAACAGGGAATAAGCGAGAATGAGAAGCACCAGAAAGAGATAACTTCTTTCCCGGATCACGAAAAAGAGAATCAGGTTATAGATCACCATGATCAGCATGGCGCCGTAATAGAGCCAGAAGATGGGATAGGTCTTGTTGATTTTGCTCAGGTAGGAGTTGTGAGAACGGACCACCGGTTCAAAGTTAAGGGAAGAACTGGTTCTTATTTTTACATAATAGGTGGCAGGGCCGGGGGCCTGGGTCAGCAGAAAAACAAAATCTTTGTCAATGATTTCCCGTGTGGAAAATGGGTCGTGATCCCCGGCTTTTATTGTATTGAACAACCCCTCCGTCTGGGGCGTGTAAAGTTCGATAAAGTCAAGCAGGGGGTACGCGAACTCCAGATAAAAATCTTTTGGTTGGTCGGTGGTGTTGTCCAGGGTAAACCGGAACCAGTAGGCAGAGGATGTGAACCCGAAGCTCAAGGCCGTGCTGTCTGACGCTTTCCAGCGGTCTTCCATGGCGGTTACGTCGGTAATAAACAGGGCGTTGTTCCTGTCTTCCATGTATTCCACATAATGCCCGATGTAGAGCGTACCGGTGGAATCGTCAAGGGGCACGCCGGAAGGGGCTGCAACGGCGGTGGCCAACAGGCCGCAGAAAATAAGCAGCGTATACAGAAGGAATGCAGGCAGGTGACGGTGTTGTTTAATGAAAGTCATTGCACTATCCGTATGTTAAGGGTTGCGGCATGTCCTGGAACCTGTACGCCGGAATAAAAACATGGTCAGGTCTGGTTTATGAAGTTTCTGTCTCTGAAAGCCGGATCCGGATACCGGTAAAAGCCTTCCCCGGTTTTTTCTCCCAGTTTTCCTTCATTAACATATTGTTTCAGGAATTCAACATTGGTGATGGCCCTGGGATCGTTGAGCTGGCTGGCCCACACTTCGTTGACCGTGAGTACGGTGTCCAGACCGATGGAGTCCATGATACCGAAAGGACCGACCTTCATGTGCATGATGCCCATCCATGACCGGTCAATATCCTCAATGGCGGCCACACCGGCGGCGGCGAGGAAAAGGGCCGTGTCGCACAGGTTCATCAGCAGGGCATTGAAGGCATAGCCGTGATTCTCTTTTTTAAATACAATGGGCACCTGGCCCAGGCGAAGGGCAAAGGCCCGGATGGTGTCAACGGTTTCCGGCGTTGTGCCGGGATGGGGCATGATGTCCACGATATCGGCGGTCAGGGTGTTATGAAAATGAAAAGCGGCAAACCGGTCCGGCCGTCCCACGGCATGTGTCAGCATGGACGGAATCAGGGACGATGTGTTGGTGGTGAAAATCGCCCGGGCCGGGCACAACGGGTGAAATGTCTCAAACACCCGGCATTTGATATCCACGGACTCGGTCACCGACTCGCTGATAAAGTCCGCATCCTCTGCGGCCTGTTTGCTGTCCGGGGTCAGGGTGATCCTTGCCATGGCGGCTGCGGCTTCTGATTCAGTGAGGCGGTGACGGGAGACGAACCGACCGGCAAGCTTTTCAATCCGTTTTTTCCCCGTCTCCAGCAGGGGGGGAGACAGGTCGTAAATGGCGGTTTCGAATCCCTTTGATGCACAGAGAAAGCCGATCTGCTGGCCCATGGTGCCGGCCCCCAGAATAAGCACTTTTTTGATCAGGTCCGCCCTGACAGGTTCCATACGGTCTTTTCCCCTACCGGCGCCGAGCGCCTTTGTACCGGCAAACAGCCACCGGTTGAATATGTCATTTCCCCGAACTGTTTTTGTATGAGATTTTGTGTTTTTTATCAAGCCTTTTATACCAGACCCGGTTCATACCTGAAGTTTTTCAGAACCTCTTAAAGCTTGCGAATCGACTGGTTCCCCGGATATACTGGCGCTATTTTCAGATCAGCAAAGGAGAAACAGTATGAAAACAATTTCCAGTCTATTATTCGCGGCAATCCTGTTGTGCCTGTCGTGCCCCCATGCCCACACTCAGGAGTTTGGCAAGATCCGTGCCCTGCAACAGCGGGCCGATACCGTGGTGCGGCAGAAGAACAGCTTTGTGGCTCGCGTTCTGACCAGCTATCAGGTTCCGCACCAGACCAATGAGCAGGGAGTGGTGGTCCGCATTCAGGTTGAGGGAGAATGGCATGATGTCACGGCCATTGAGATCATTCCCCTGCTCAACGCGGATACCGGCGCAGCTCCGCAGGTTACGGCCCATGAACTCTATTTTTTTACAAAAGAGGGGGTGCTCGACCTGGTATCTGAGCTGGTCCTTCGGTAGGGTTGCTTCTATTGGCAAAAAGCAATGGAGCCACCGAGGAGAGTCGAACTCCTGACCTACGCATTACGAGTGCGTCGCTCTGCCAACTGAGCTACGGTGGCCGGTTGACATAAATATTCGGGAAACCTATCGCGGGCATGGTTCAAAATCAAGAAAAAAAAATTCTCCCCTCCCTGGTCGACCGGTTGCGGGACGGTACGGACGAGGTGGTGTGTGCCGGCGTGAGCAAGGCGGCCGACGCCTTTATGGTCTCCCGAATCGGCCGGGCCCTGAACATGCCCGTGCTGGTGGTTACCGCTTCCGCCAGGGAGGCCCAGCGGTTTACCGAAGATGCCCGATTCTTTCAGCCCACCGATGCCCAGACGGAAGTGGCGTTGTTTCCTTCCTACACGGTGATGCCCTATCGCCCGGTGGCCTATCACAACCGGACCGCGGCCGAGCGCATTCAACTGCTCTACGGAATGTCGGAAGGTCTTGCCCCGGCCGTCCTTGTTCTGGCCGTTGACGCCCTGTTACAGAAAACCATCCCCCCCGGGGACCTGCGTGAATTCGCGCAGACCGTAAGCGAAGGGGACTGCCTTGACCCAACGGCGCTGGCGGAAAAGCTGGTTGCCGGCGGTTATACGCGGACCGCCATCGTGGAAGAGCCGGGTGACTTTTCGATCCGCGGCGGTATTGTCGACCTCTTTTCCCCGTTTCACGAGGCCCCGGCCCGCATCGACCTGTTCGGCGATACCGTGGAGTCGATCCATTTTTTTTCCCCGGTCACCCAGCGGCGGGGCCGTCCCACCAGCGGCATCACCCTGTTGCCGGCCCGGGAGACCATTCTGGCAAAAGATCGTATCGGCCGGCTGATCGCCGCGGTCAAAAAACGGTCCGCGGAGTTAAACCTTCCGGTCTCCGTAAGCCGGGACATCATCGACCGGATGGAGCAGGGGACCGACATGGAAGGCATGGAAAGCCTGATGCCCCTGGTGTACGAGCCCCCGGCCACACTGTTCGATTATCTGCCGGGAAAAGCGCTCGTGGTCATGGTGGATCCCGACACGATTGCCGAAAAAGCCGAAAACCACGGGCGACTGGCAGCCGAACTATACGAGACCGCCAGGGAAGAGGGGCGATGGTGCGTGCCGCCTGATGCCCTGTACCTTGACTGGCAGGCAGCGCGAAAGGAGGCATGCAAAAAGCCGCTGCTCTCTTTTCCCGTGCTGCCGGTTTCTGCTACACCGGAGAATGGTGACAACACGCCCGTGGTGAAAACGGGAGTGACAGACAACAGCACGGTCATCCTGATGCTGCGCACCCAGCCCCGGGACACCGATACGGTGCTGGCGCCCCTACTGTCATGGATCGAAGAGAACCGTGATCTGGGCTGCGTCTCGGTCATCGCCTGTGGCGGCCGGGCCCAGGTTGACCGAATGGCCTATTTCCTCACATCCCACCGGGTGCCCCATGAGCGTTTCGACGCCTTTTCAAACATGGGGCGGGGCAGCGACACCGTCTGCCTGGTATCCGGGCAGCTGTCCGCGGGTTTCCGGTTTGCCGCCGAAGGACTGGCTGTGATCACCGATACCGAAGTCTTCGGCCGGGTCCGGCACCGGTCCCAGGCCGGGGCAAAGGGTGCCCGGGATGTTTACCTGGACCTGGAAACCCTGCGACAGGGAGACCTGGTGGTCCACGTGGACCATGGCATCGGTCGTTACGAAGGCATTCGAAAAGTAACGGTGGAAGGCATTGCCAATGACTTTCTTCTGCTCAGTTACAGGGACGGAGACCGGCTTTACCTGTCCGTGGACCGGATGGACATGGCCCGGAAATACGTGGGAGCCGATGATGCCGAAGCGCCCCTGCTCGACAAGATGGGGGCAAAGACCTGGGGTCGGGTCAAGGCAAAGGCCCGCAAGGAAGCGGAAAAGATCGCCAGAGAGCTGCTGGACCTTTACGCCCGGCGCCGTGTGCAGCAGGGCCATGGCTTTCATCCGCCGGGCCAGTGGTTTTCCGATTTTGAGGCCGGGTTTGCCTTTGAAGAAACCGACGATCAACTCAAGGTTATCAACGAAGTCCTTTCGGATATGGCCTCGTCCACGCCTATGGACCGGCTGGTCTGCGGGGACGTGGGGTACGGCAAGACGGAAGTGGCCATGCGCTCCTCGTTTGTGTGTGTCTGCGACGGGTTTCAGGTCGCGGTACTGGTACCCACCACAGTACTGGCGGAACAGCATTTTGCCACATTTTCCCAGCGTTTTGCCGGCTATCCCTTCAACATTGCCTGCCTGAGCCGTTTCAAAACCCCGGCTCAGCAGAAACAGATTGTTGCCGACCTCAAGGAGGGCCGGGTCGATATTGTCATCGGTACTCACCGGCTGCTCTCCAAGGACGTGGCCTTCAAACAGCTGGGGCTGGTAATTCTGGATGAGGAGCAGCGATTCGGGGTGAAGCACAAAGAGACCCTGAAAAAGATGCGCACCACGGTGGACGTGCTCTCCCTCACCGCCACACCGATTCCCCGGACCCTTCACATGTCCCTGTCGGGCATGCGGGACATCAGCGTGATCACCACGCCGCCGGAGCACCGCAAGGCCATCAAGACCTATATTTCGGAGTTTGACGATGCCATCATTCGAACCGCCATTCGCAAGGAGCTGGAGCGGGGCGGACAGATCTATTTTGTTCACAACAATATTCACAAGATCGCGTTTATCGCCGACCATTTGCAAAAGCTGGTGCCCGCGGTAAGGCTGGGCATCGTCCACGGCCGGCTGGACCAGAAAACCCTGGAGACGCGCATGATGGAGTTTGTCAACCGGGAGATCGACATGCTGGTCTGCACGCGGATCATTGAGTCCGGCATCGACATCCCTTCGGCCAACACTATTTTCATCAACCGGGCCGATATGTTCGGGCTGGCCCAGATTTACCAGCTTCGGGGCAGGGTGGGCCGGTCTGATGAACAGGCGTATGCCTACCTGTTTATTCCCAGGGAAAGCGCCCTGGGAAAAGATGCCCGCAAACGACTCAAAGTGCTGATGGAACACAGCGACCTGGGGTCGGGTTTCCAGATCGCCATGAACGACCTGAAGATACGCGGCGGCGGGGCGGCCCTGGGGGTCTCCCAGTCCGGTCATATCACGGCGGTGGGATATGACATGTTCCTGCAGCTGATGGAGCAGGCGGTTGCCGAGCTGAAAGGGGAGCCCGTGACCGAAACCCTCAACCCGGAAATTAACATTCCGGTTTCCTCCTTTCTTTCGGAAGACTATATTTCGGATATCGATCAGCGCATGGCCATCTATCGCCGACTGTCCAGGGTCACGGAAACACGTGAGATCGCCGCCGTAAAAACAGAACTGGAGGACCGGTTCGGCCCTTTGCCGGCAGAGGCGGAAAACCTGCTGTTAAAAATCATGTTAAAAACAATGGCCTCGGGTATGGGTGTCAAGCGGCTTGACCTGACCGACGCTCAGATGCACCTGCGCTTTTCAGATGACCGCCTTCCCGACGCAGCGGCCGTTGACGCCCTGGCACGGGAAAACCCGGTCGCGGCAAAGATCGTCCCTCCGGACAGTGTCTTCATCACGTTTACCGGGAAAAAGGGACGGAGCGCCATTGGTGCGGCCAAAAACATCTTGAAAGCAATGGCCGGGCGTGTTAACTGTTAGCATAAAAATTACAAGGGGATAAACAAATTTGGACCCGGCATCTCTAATTAATGACACCCGGCCCGGCAGGCGGACGGCCTGCCGGCTGCTTCTGCTTTTTGGAGCGTTTATAGCGCTTTGTCTTGGCGGATGTGATTCGACCGGCAAAACACAACGCCAGTCTTTTCTGCTCCGTATTGATGACTTGGCGGTTACACAGACGGATTTTTATAATGCTCTTGAGATTACAAAAACCGCTTATCCCTTTGAGGCACTCCAGAATCCGGAGGTCATGGCAAAGGTCAAAGCCCGGCTTCTCAAGCAGCTCACCGAAGAGTTGATTCTGGCGCGGCGGGCGCAAGACATGGGCATTGCCGTGTCCGATGCCGAGCTTGAAAAAGCGGTTGCCCACATCACCGAGGATTACCCAGAAGAGGTGTTTGAACAGACGCTGCTTGAAAATGCCATTACCCTTGATGTCTGGAAAGCAAGGCTGAAGGCCGGCATGCTGATGGAAAAGGTGATTGAACGGGAACTGATGGAAAAAATGGTGATCACACCGGAAGAGGCCAGTGCTTATTACCGGGAGCACCGTCAGGAAAAGCAAGAAGCCGAAGGAGACGTGGCCCTGCTGAAGCGGCTCAGACGAGAAAAGGCACAGAGGGCCTATGTGGACTGGATGAAAGCACTGCAGCAGCAGTACCACATTGAACTGAATCAGGATTTATGGAAAGAGATATTAAAATGAATTTCATGCATGCTTTCTCGCGGTATGGAAAGATGTTGATGCTTTGGATGGGAGGGGTGGCGATCGTGTACGCCGGAATCGTGGCCTCCTGTCAGGCGGATACCGAAGCCGAGGTGGTTGATCGCATCGTGGCCTTTGTCAACCAGGACATCATCCTGCTCTCCGAGCTGGAAAAGGCCATGTCTCTTTACGCAACAGCTATTCGCGAACGGCAGCTGCCGGCGGACACGGAAAAAGAGATGCTTTACCGCGCCCGGCAGGAGATGCTTGATAACCTGATCGACAGGCACCTGATTCAGCAGCGGGCCGATGCACTGGGCGTCACCGTTGATGAACGGGAGGTGGATGATGCCCTGGAACGCATGAAGCGATCCATGCTTTTCACCGATGAAGATCTGCGGCAGAGCCTTGCGGAAAAGGGATATACCCTGGAGGTATACCGAAATGAAATGAAGGAACAGATATTGCGGCAACGTGTTCTGACCCTGGAGGTCAAGTCCAAGGTGGTGATCACGCCGGTCGATATTCAGGCCTACTATGAAACCCATCCCGAAGAATACAGCGCCGGACGGCAGTACCATCTGCGCAACATCATCATGCGGGTGGACAAGGGCATGCCCGATGAAAACAGAAAGACCATCAGCGAAATGATGGAAAAAGTTCACGCCAGGCTTCAGGCGGGCGAGCCATTTGAAACTCTGGCGAGGCAGTATTCTCAGTCCTCCTTTGCGGAAAAAGGAGGGGACTTAGGGTTTTTCGCACCCGAGGATCTGGCCCCCCAGCTGCGGGAGGCGGTGGAAAAACTTCAGGTCGGTGAATTTACGTCTGTTCTGGATACGCCGCTTGGCTACCAGATTCTCTATTTGGAAGAGATTCAGGAAAAGCCCGCCGTGTCCCTGGAAGAGGCTGCCGATGAAATTCGGGAAAAACTTTACGAGGTCTTGCTGGAAGATCGCTTTGAAAAGTGGGTGACGGAATTGCGGGAAAAATCCCACATCAAGGTGGTGTTATGAGAACCGCCATTGCCGACGCTTTTCAAAGGAAGTGGCGCAAGGAACGGCCGTGACCCTTTACTCTGATGATCACCAACTTTCATACGGCCGCTATCTGCGCCAGCGTCGTATTGAGCGGGGGCTTCGCATTGAAGACCTGTCACGGGAACTGAAGATCACCCCCGAGATGCTGACGGCCATTGAGGACGAAACCTACGCCCGGTTTCCCGACGAGGTTTTCACAAGGGGCTTTTTACAGGCGTTTGCAAAAAGTGTGGGGGCCGATGTCGACCGGGTGATGCAGAGTTATACCCACGAGATGCGCCTGTTTCAACATTCCGCAGCCGCGGAAGCCACGATTCAGACCGAAAATCGCATGTTCTGGCGCAAGCTGATGCTCTCTTTCGGTGCACTGGTGCTGCTCATGGGGCTGACCCTTTTTTTGATGCCCGTAAACGGGGAAAAAACACCTGTCCGGCAGCCGCTGCCATTGGAAAAAGATGGCCGGGGACAGGTCCAGACTCAGAATGAAAGCAGGGACAGAACCGAAATACAGCCGGATACAACCGTTGCACCGGTGGGTGCCCCTGTAACCGGCAAACAGCTCCTGGAGATGGCGGCGGTTGAAGAAACATGGGTGAAAATCATTATTGATAACCAGAAGCCAAAGGAGTACAGCCTGCAGCCTGGTGACCGGCTGACCCTTGAGGCGGCCGACCGCTTTAATATTCTCATCGGTAATGCCACCGGACTTTCACTTTTTTTCAACCGGCAGCCGGTGACGGTAAGCGGGGAAAAAGGGCAGGTGGTGGCTGTGGAACTGCCATAAAGGGAAGTAATCATTTGTTACGCGCAGCGTCCATATTTTTCTTTGCGCCCTTTGCGTCTTTGCGGTGAATTATAATTTCTAGAGATTCTCTTAAGTCATGCCCGGTTTCAGCTCTCCAGCAATCATTCTTCGTCGGACCGCCTATGCCGAGTATGACACGGTCCTGGATTTGCTGACCCTGGAACGGGGCAGAATCACCGCCATGGCCAAGAACGCCCGGAAAAGCAAAAAACGCTTTGCCGGTATACTCGAACCCTTCTGCTGCCTGGAAGCGGTGTTTGCCGATTCGTCGGTCCGGTCCGGAATGACCATTCTCAGGGAAGCGGCCGTTTCCGCCCCCTTTGGCGCCATTCGTCTGAACATGGAGAAGGTCGCCTATGCCAGCTACTGGTCGGAGATGGTGAACCGGTGGGTAAAGGAGGATGACACCCAGGCCGACCTGTTTCATCTGCTTCATTACGTCTTGTTCATGCTGGACAGCGGCAATGCTTCCCACGCTGACCTGAGTATCCTGTTCCAGATCCGTTTCATGACCTTGGCGGGCCTGTTCCCGGGGATGACGGCATGCCGGGTCTGCAAAACGGAAATTGATCGGCTTTCGGGAAGCCCCACGCTTTACTTTGACATCGCAACGGGCGGCATTGTATGCCCCAGGTGCGGTGGCGACGGAGTCGGCTCACAGTACAGAAAGCCATTGTCCAGGGGCCTGGTCAAGCAGTTCCTCTGGGTCCGGGAAAGCAAGCTGCCCCAGGCGGAACGGATGCGGTTTACGGCTACGGCCCGGGAACAGGGACTGGCAGCCCTGGAGGCGTTTGTGGCCTATCACCTTGCCATGGAGATAAAAAGCCTGAAAGTATTGCAACGCATTCGTCACCGGTAGACCGGTGACCGCTTTGTATTGCTGCAACTGCGTATCACCACCTGAAAGTATTTCAAAACAGGGCAAAAAGGAAAACAGATGGAGACTTCTATACTTGAAAAAAACCTTTCTGCCGGCCCCTGCACGGCATCGGCCCCCTGCCGGGTCGACATGGGCGGCACCCTGGACATAAAGACCCTGTATCTGCCGCTGGCATCTTTTTCTCCCTGCACCTTCAACATGGCCATCGACCTTCGCACCACCGTGACCCTTTCCGCCTACCGGAAAAACCATGTCAAAATATCCTCCAGGGGGTTTGAGAGTGTCGAGTTTGAACGGCACGAGGCCCCGTTTGATCATCCCCTGGGCCTGATGGCCGCCATTGCGGCCCATTTTGACACCCACGGGGTGCATATCGATATTGACTCCGCATCTCCGCCCCGAAGTGCCCTGGGCGGATCTTCCGCCGCGGCCGTGGCCCTGGTGGCGGCCCTGGCAAAGGCCCGCGGCATGGCAGACCAGTTTCCACCGGACCGGGTGGTGATGACGGCCCACGGTATTGAAGAGGGGGTGGCCCGGATTCCCTGCGGCCTTCAGGACCAGCTGGCCGCGGCTTACGGCGGTGTCAACGCCTGGTACTGGGAAAACCCGGCCGTCGGTGCCCCCTGTTTCCGCCGGCAACCGGTAATCACCGGCGACCGGCTGGCAGCCTTTAACGCCTGCTTCCTGGTGGCCTATTGCGGTATGCCCCATGAATCAAGGAACATCAATACCCGGTGGGTGGACCATTTTCTGAGGGCCGAAGACCGGCCCCTCTGGCACCATATCATCGCGTGTTCCAGAAAATTCATCGACGCGCTGGCTGTCGATGACCTGGAACAGGCGATTCACTGGATGAACACCGAGGTTGCGGCCCGGCGGCAAATGACCCCGGATGTGCTGGACGCCGTGGGTGAACAGCTGGTGGCCCACGCCCTTCAACTGGGCTGCGGCGCCCGTTTTACCGGTGCCGGCGGTGGCGGATGTGTCTGGGCCGTCGGTGTTCCGGAAAGCATATCAGGGCTTCGGGAAGCGTGGGAAACGGTTTTAAAAAGAACCGGCGATGGCTGTCTGCTGAACGCCTGTATTGACCGGCAGGGCGTTTTCTGGTAACCGGCATATCGCCGGGTGGAACGGCCCGCGAAAAATTTTTTCAAATGTGCGGGCCGGGGTGTATTCCCGGCCTGTTGTATGGTATATCCTGTGCCATCATTAAACAGGAACGGCTTTTAAAAAAAGCGGCCTCTTTGGGGGCCGCCGGAATGAACGGAACAATGAACTTTCAAGAAATTATTTTAAACCTTCAGCGGTTCTGGGCAAAAAAGGGGTGCGTTCTGGTCCAGCCTTACGACATGGAGGTGGGAGCCGGAACGTTTCATCCGGAGACATTGCTGCGGGCACTGGGTCCGGAACCCTGGCGGGTCGCCTATGTTCAGCCCTCACGCCGGCCCACGGACGGCCGGTACGGCGAAAACCCCAACCGGCTTCAGCATTACTACCAGTTTCAGGTAATGCTCAAGCCTTCTCCCGGCAATGTGCAACAGCTCTACCTTAAAAGCCTGGCCACTCTGGGCATTTTCGCGTCGGACCACGACATCCGGTTTGTGGAGGATGACTGGGAATCCCCCACCCTGGGTGCCTCGGGCCTGGGCTGGGAGGTGTGGCTGGACGGCATGGAGATTACCCAGTTTACCTATTTTCAGGCTGCCGGCAGCATTGAGCTTTCACCGGTATCGGTGGAGATCACCTACGGCCTGGAACGGATCGCCATGTACATGCAGGGTGTCAACAACGTCTACGACCTGGTATGGCGCGATCATATCACCTACGGCCACCTGCATCATCGGCAGGAGGTGGAGCAGTCCACCTACAACTTCGAACACGCCGACGTTCAGATGCTGTTTGACTGTTTCAGCAAATACGAACACGAGGCCGGCCGGATGATATCGGAAAACCTGGTGCTTCCGGCCTATGAGTACTGCCTGAAATGTTCCCATACGTTCAATCTGCTGGATGCCAGGAGCGCCATCAGCGTGACCGAACGCACCGGGTATATTAAACGGATCCGCGATATTGCCAGGGCCTGCGCCACCACCTATCTTCAGCAGCGGGAGGAGATGGGGTTTCCGCTGCTGAATGCCGGACATAGAGGTAAAACCCAATGAAACACGAAACACTGCTGTTTGAAATCGGAACAGAAGAGATTCCCGCCGGCTATATTGAACCGGCCCTGGCAGCCCTTGCCAATACACTGGTCCGCAAGCTTGCCGAGGCACGGGTGGCCTGCGGCACGGCCCGGACATTCGGCACACCCCGGCGGCTGGCCGTGATCGTAGAGGATGTGGCGAAAAAACAGGAGACCGTTACCACGGAGCTGACAGGGCCACCCAGAAGCGTGGGTATGGATGACAACGGCCGGTTTACCCTGGCGGCGGAAAAGTTCGCCGAAAAGGCCGGTGTGACGTTAAAGGCCATTGAAATTGTCCGCACGGGAAAAGGGGAATACCTGGCGGCCAGAAAGGTGGAAAAGGGCGCGGCCACCAGCCGTATTCTGAAGACCCTTCTTCCCCAGATCATTGCGTCCCTGCCGTTTCCAAAAACCATGAAATGGGCGGACCGCAACGAGACCTTTGCCCGGCCGGTCCACTCCCTGACCGCTCTTCTGGGCAAATCGGTGGTGCGGTTTTCATGGGCCGGTATTTCCAGCAACCGGAACTGTATGGGCCACTCTTTTATGCATTCAGCGCCGGTGGCGATTTCCCATCCAGATGCCTATGTGGAGCAGCTGCGGCGACACTTTGTACTGGTGGACACGGCTGAGCGGAAAGCCGCGGTCCGCCGCGAAATCGAACAGGCCGCCGCCGCGCTGGGTGGTCTTCTGCTGCCGGATGAAGAGCTGGTGGACGTGGTCAGCCACCTGGTGGAATACCCCGTGGCATCAGCGGGCCGGTTCGATGAAAAATATCTGGCCCTTCCCAAAGAGGTACTGATCACGGCCATGCGGTCCCACCAGAAGTATTTTGCCGTGACCGACAAAAAGAAAAACCTGATGCCCTGTTTTGTGGCGGTGAACAATACAAAGGTATCGGACATCGACGTGGTGACCACCGGCCATCAGCGGGTGCTGCGGGCCCGGCTGGAAGACGCCATGTTCTTTTACCAGAAAGACCTCCAGACGTCCCTGGAACAGCGGGTAGAGGATCTGGCCCGGGTGGTCTTCCAGGCCCGGCTGGGAACCCTGCTCGAAAAAACGCAGCGTATTGAGCAACTGGGCCTGATGTTGGCCGGTGAGGCCGACCCCGGCAATACCGCAACCGGCCAGACCGTGGTGCGGGCCGCCACCCTGTGCAAGGCAGATCTGGTCACCCACACGGTGATCGAGTTTCCCAAGCTGCAGGGGGTGATGGGACGAGTGTTTGCTCAGGCCGCAGGAGAACCAGAAGGGGTGGCCCGGGCCATTGAAGAACATTATCAGCCCCTGTACGCCGGCGCCGACCTGCCCGAAAGCCTGGCCGGTGCGTTGCTGGCCGTTGCCGACAAGATCGACTCCATCTGCGGATGCTTTGCCGTCGGCCTGGTGCCCAGCGGCGCATCCGATCCTTACGCCCTGCGTCGCCAGGGCATCGGCCTCATCCAGATTCTTCTTTCCCACGATATCGGGGTCCTGCTTTCCCGAATCATCCAGGCGGCCATGGCGCCTTTTGCATCCGTGGCCACCGAACCGGTTCAGACAGCGGCCGACGGCGTGACCTCGTTTCTGCGGGGCCGCATGGTCCAGATGCTGGTCGATGATGGTATCTCAAGGGACGTGGCCACGGCAGTGCTCAATGCCTCGGCGGACCATGTGCCGGACGCATGGAAACGGGCCAGCGCACTGGCCGCGGTAAAGCCGTTGCCCGATTTTGAACCCATTGCCGCCGCATTTAAGCGGGTGGCCAACATCATCAAAAAAGCCGATCCCCAGGAGATCGCCGGAGAGGTAAAGACTGACCTCTTCGAGACCGCTGCCGAATCCCGGCTGCTTGACGCCTGCCGAGCGGTAAAAATAAAAATGGACGACGCCCTGGCCCGACAGGACTATTCCCGTGCCCTGACCGAAATCGCGGACCTGCGAAGCGTTGTGGACACCTTTTTTGATGAGGTGCTGGTAATGGCAAAAGATTCGGACCGGCGGCGCAACCGGCTGGTGCTATTGTCTCGCGTCAACTCGCTTTTCAAGGGCTTTGCCGATTTTTCCGCGCTCTCCACAGAGCAGGCGGCCGGCCGATAATACGGGCCGATAATATAAATTGATCAACACGTAAAAAAGGAGGAAAACCATGCCCTTTGAACCGGAAAAAGACAAACTGTTAAAAGAGTGGAAGTGTGAGGAAACCGGCCTGCTTATCTCCATCAACCAGTATGCCAATGGCCAGCCCAAGGTGCAGATCGGCCCGCGTATTCTGAAAAAACAGGACGGCACGGACCGGGCCCCGGCAAAAGCGGGCCGGCTGTCAATGGAAGACATCTCTTGGCTGTACGAAATTATTGATGAGATCAAGGAAGAACTGTCGGCCCGGGTGCGCCCGGAATAATTTTTCACCAAGGGCGATGTGCCACATCTTGCCGTTGTGGCAACAGGAGAGCGGTGGTGACACCCCCTGACAATGGTATTCTTTCTCCGATTCCCATGCACACCGACCGGGTGGGGCCCCTGGCCGTTCTGGTGGCCAACCAGGGAGATCTGCGCGCCCTGTGCGATCACCTGGGCCTGGCGGACAGGGACGGGGCCTCCTTTTTCATGAGCCGGCTGTACGCCGACCCGGCCGGTCCGGACCGGCGCCCTTTTTGCCTGACCGGACCGGTGCTGGGGGCCGCCTATGCGGCGTTGCTGGCCGAAACCCTTATCGCTTCCGGAGCCGGAACCCTTATTTTCTGGGGCTGGGCCGGCGCCATTGCCGACAGCCTTTTCACCGGCGACGTGCTGGTACCCTCTGCCGCCCTTGCCGATGACGGGGTGACGTCCGCCTATCTTTCCCATTCCGCTGCAGACATCAGCGACGTTCCGATTGTTGAACCCGCACCCGAAGCCATAAAGGCCGCTACAACAGCCCTTGAACAGGAAGGGGTTCCCTTTTCAAGTGCCCCTGTATGGACCACCGGCGCCATTTTCCGGGAAACACCGGCCAGAGTAGGGCGGTTCAGAGCGATGGGAGCGCAGGCCGTGGAAATGGAAACATCGGCCCTGTTTACCGTGGCCCGGTTCCGAAACGTAAATGCCGCGGCCCTGCTGGCGGTGTCGGATGAACTGTTTTCCGGCACATGGAAGCCGGGCTTTTTTGCCCCCCGGTTTCTTGAAACACGAAAACGGTTATGCAACGCAATGGCCCGACTATGCACAACACCTTAGATAAATCCGCAGCCCGGGAACGCGTCACCTTCCTTCGAAACGAGCTGCACCGCCACAACCATCTTTATTACATCAAAGACGCGCCTGAGATCTCAGATGCGGAATATGACCGCCTGTTCAGGGAGCTGGCCGACCTGGAAGCCCTGCACCCGGACATGGCCGATCCCGCATCCCCCACCGTGCGCGTTGGCGCGCCGCCCACAGGGGAACTGGCCACCGTGACCCGGACGATTCCCATGCTGAGCATCAGCAACGCCTTTGCCGATGAAGAGCTGTTTAAATTTGACGAGCGGGTGCGGCGTTCGCTTCAAACCGATGACCCGGTGACCTACCTTGCCGAGCCCAAGCTGGACGGCACGGCCGTGGAACTGGTGTATGAAAAGGGACGCCTGGTGATGGCCGCCACCCGGGGGGACGGTGTCACCGGCGAGGTGATTACACCCAACGCCAGAACCATCGGCTCCGTGCCCCTGCACCTGACCGGCGATGCCGGTCTCATGCCCGACCTGCTGGAGGTGAGGGGCGAGGTGGTGATGACAAAAGAGGGGTTTGAAAAACTCAACGCCCTTCGCCTGGAGCGGGGGGAACCCCTGTTTGCCAACGCCCGCAATGCCGCGGCCGGATCGCTGCGACAGCTGGACTCCCGCGTTACAGCGTCCCGTCCCCTTACGCTGATCACCTACGGCATCGGGCGGTTTTCGCAAATCGACGCCATTTCTACACAGCACGAGATCGTGACCCGGCTGGCCGATTTAGGTTTCAAGACCAACACCCATGTGCGATGGGGGCTCGACATTCGGAGCGTGATTGATTTTTATCGCTTTCTTGAAGGCATACGGTCGTCGCTGCCCTACGACATTGACGGCATGGTGGTCAAAGTGGACCGCCTTGACTTTCAGCGCGCTCTGGGCGCCACCTCCCGCAGCCCCCGGTGGGTGATCGCTTATAAATTTGCCGCGTCCCAAGAGACCACACGGCTGGTTGCCATTGATGTTCAGGTGGGAAGGACCGGTGCACTGACCCCGGTGGCCCTGCTGGAGCCGGTCAACATCGGCGGCGTCATGGTCTCCCGGGCCACCCTGCACAACGAAGACGAAATCGCGCGCAAGGATATTCGCATCGGTGATGCCGTGCTGGTGCAGCGGGCCGGGGACGTGATCCCCGAAGTGGTCCAGGTGATCACCGGAAGGCGGACCGGTGATGAGATACCTTTTCAAATGCCGGACACCTGCCCGGTGTGCGGCACACCGGTGGTGCGCGAACTGTCCGAGGCGGTGACCCGCTGCGTCAATGCCGCCTGCCCGGCCCAGGTCAAGGAACGGATCAAACATTTTGCCGCCAAGGGGGCCTTTGATATTGACGGCCTCGGCGACAAGCTGGTGGACCAGCTGGTGGACCGGGGCATGATTGCTTCCTATGCCGACCTGTTTGGACTCCGGGTCGAAGACCTGGAAGCCCTGGACCGCATGGGCGCTAAGTCCGCGCGAAACCTTGTTGCCGCCATTGAGAAAAGCAGGCATATCGCCTTTGACGCGTTTCTTTACGGTCTGGGCATTCGTCACGTCGGCGCCCACGTGGCAACACTGCTGGCCGACGCCTTTCCCGGCATCGACCAGCTGGCCGAAGCCGCACAGACAGGAGGGCTGCACTCGGTGGACGGCATCGGTGACGTGATTGCCGAAAGTGTCAAAAACTTTTTTTTAAATTCTGAAAACCGGCAGACAGTGGACGATCTGATAAAACACGGTGTTGATCTGCAATTTCCCGAAAAATCGCCGGTCACGGAGCATGAGTTGCCGCTGGCGGGGAAAACCGTTGTGCTGACCGGCACGCTGGAACGACTGACCCGGGACCAGGCCCGGCAACGCATTGAGGCGGCCGGGGGCAAGGTGACCGGCTCGGTGAGCCGCCGTACCGATTATGTGGTGGCCGGCGAGTCCCCTGGTTCCAAGCGGGACAAAGCCGAAGAGCTGGGAGTGCCCATACTGGATGAGGCCGGTCTGCTCGATCTGCTGAAACCGGATGAGCGGTAAAGGGGGTGTTGTCCATGGCGGAAAAGATTCGGGTGCATGCGATCATTCAAGGCCGGGTGCAGGGGGTGTTCTTCAGAAAGGAAACCCAGCACCAGGCCATTGCCCGGCGGGTGACCGGATGGGTGAGAAACCGTTCCGACGGCAGCGTGGAAGCGGTTTTGGAAGGCAGACGGAAAGACGTGGAGGACCTGGTGCGCTGGTGCGAACAGGGGCCGCCGGCCGCTGACGTGGTCCGGGTGGAAGCCACGGAGCAGCCTTATACCGGGGAGTTCGACGCCTTCCTGATTACCTATTGAAAATATCGTCCACCAGAAAGCACCGGCCGGCACGGGGCACAAAAAGATAGCGGGCTGTTCCGTGTGGAACAACCCGCCATCAAGCGAGGAACGTCGGGAAAGAAACCTAGATAGCGTCTTTCAGTTTTTTGCCGGCCTTGAACTTGACTACGTTGCCAGCTTTGATTTTGATGGGCTCACCTGTCTGAGGATTGCGGCCTTTGCGGGCCTTGCGGCGCACCTTGGAGAATGTTCCGAAACCGACCAGGGTCACTTTACCTTCTTTTTTCTTCAGCGCTTTTGATACGCCGTCCATGAAGGAATTTAATGCCGCACCGGCGGCAACCTTGGAAATGCCGGCTTCCTTCGCCATTTTGTCGATTAATTCTGACTTTGTCATAATCTTTCCCCCACTGTTTTGGTTGACGTTTTGGTGTTACCGGTTCCTCTTGAATAGCAAGTTTGCACCGATCAAACCCCAATGTCAATAGATTTTTCAAAGATTCGCGCATTTTTTAAAAATTTTTTTTTTGTGAATCCTTTGTGCGGTTGCGTTTCCCATGAGTGATTCATCGGAACAAAGAAAAACAGTGCCCGGAAAACGATGAAGGCGTGCGGATGCCCGCCGGTTAAGAGACCGGCAATATCCGGCAGGCCTATTTGTAAACCCATAACTGGCAAGGGTTTGCGAAGGAAGGGCGCGATTCCTTGTAATCAAAGGGATGGGAAGGATGCCGCGGGCTAGAACATGGCATCCAGAAAAGCGCGGGGGTCAAAAGGCTGCAGGTCCTCCACCTGTTCGCCCACGCCGATATAATGAATGGGAATGCCGAAAGAATGGCGAAGGTTGATGGCGATGCCGCCCTTGGCAGTGCCGTCCAGCTTGGTCAACACGATGCCGGTGACGTCGGCGGCCTTTGTGAACAGTTCGGTCTGGGAGACGGCGTTCTGGCCGGTGGTGGCATCCACCACCAGCAGCACCTCGTGAGGGGCGTCGGGCATTGTCTTGGACATGGACCGCTTGATCTTTTTCAACTCTTCCATCAGGTTGACCTTGGTATGGAGCCGGCCCGCGGTGTCAACGATCACCACGTCAACGCCCCTGGCCCTGGCCGCTTCCACCCCGTCATAAGCCACTGCCGCGGGATCCGAGTTCTCCCGGTGCTTGAGAATATCCGCGCCGGTCCGATCGGCCCAGATGGAAAGCTGCTCAATGGCCGCGGCCCGGAAGGTGTCGGCCGCCACCAGCATCACCTTTTTGCCGTCTGCCCGGTAGCGGGCCGCCAGCTTGCCGATGGTGGTGGTTTTCCCCACGCCGTTAACGCCTATCACCATAATCACGTGCGGCGTGGTAAGCGGCAATTCCTTTTCGTCCGCAGGCCGGTCGTCTTCCAGATAGGGCAGGATCATCTCTTTTATGGCTGTTTTGAGATGGTCGGGATCCGTGATTCCGGAGGCCTGTTTTGAAAGTCCGGCGATCAGTTCGGTAGTTGCCTTGACACCGATGTCCGCGGTGATCAACAGCTCCTCCAGATCTTCCAGGGTCTGATCATCCAGCTTTTTGCCGGGCACAAACAGTTTATCCACGTCCGTGGTGAGAAACCGGCGGGTCTTTTCAAGGCCTCGCCGAAGCCGGCCGTAAAAACTGCTCTTTGGTGCGGAAGCATCGACAGCCGGGACAGGGGAGGGGGCCGCATCATTTTCCTCTGTTATATCCGGGAGGGCTTCCGGCCCTATATCGACAAGGTCATCGGGAGAGGATGGCGTGACAGCTTCGGGTATCTCTTCAGACGAAGACCCCTCCGGTTCAGGGGTCTGATCCGGTTCCTGGTCGTCCTTCGCTGTTGCTGCTTCTGTTTTTTTCCGTTTTTTAAAAAAAGAAAAGGCCATGCCGGAAAATCCTTTATTGCTTCTGCTTTCTTGTTTCTGCTCAGTTCAAATGGGCCGACTCCGGCGCCTGCTGCGGTGTGGTTTCCCGGGTGAGGTCCACGGACACGATCTTTGAGATGCCCTTCTTTTCCATGGTCACTCCCAGGAGGCTGTCGGCAAATTCCATGGTTTTTTTGTTATGGGTGATCATGATGATCTGGGATTTTTCACCGATGATCTTGAGCAGCTCATTAAACCGGTAGATATTGGCTTCGTCAAGGGGCGCGTCGATTTCATCCATCAGGCAGAAGGAGGTGGGCTTGAGCAGAAAGATGGAGAAAATAAACGCGATGGCGGACAGGGCTTTTTCTCCGCCGGAGAGCAGCGAAAGGCGGGTCAGCTTTTTGCCCGGCGGGTGCACCATCATCTCCACCCCGGTCTCCAGGGGTTTTGAAGGGTCGGTCAGCACCAGTTCTCCGGTACCGCCCTCAAACAGGCGGGGAAAGACCTCGGCCATCTTCTGGTTTATGCTGGTGAAGGTCTCCAGAAATCGTTCCTGGGAGACCCGGTTGATCTTGTTGATCACCTTGTGCAGATCTTCAATGGCGGTCACCAGGTCATCGTGCTGCTGGGTGAGAAAATCGAGCCGCTCCTTCTGCTGGTTAAACTCCTCGATGGCGCTCATGTTCACGTCCCCCAGGCGGGCGATCTTTTCACGCAGGGTGGTCAGCTCAGCCTCCATCTCTTCAACGCTCTTATCCAGGTCTGTCAGCAGGGGCGTGTACTGGCCGGCGGCCGCCTCAAAGGCGGTGCCGTAACGCTCCTCGATACGGCGTTCCAGGTGCTCCCGCTGCAGCCTTCGGTCGGTCTGTTCCATCTCCAGATAACGAATTTTTTCGGCGTTCTCGTCCCGCTGGCTGCGAATCTCGGCAAACCGCCGGTCGCTTTCAACAATTTTCGCGGCGATGTTTTCATAGGCGGCCTCGTTTTCCGCCAGGGCCTCTTCAAGCCCCTTGAGAACGACATAGTGTTCCCTGAGCAGGGCCTCCTGCTTTTCAATTTCATCGCCGATGGCGGCTGCTTTTTCCCGCTTGACCCGTATGTCAACGGTGATCTGCTCCAGCCGGGCCGCGCCCTCTGTCTGAAAGCGCTTCAACCGGTCGAGGGTTTTTGCGGTGTTCTCAAGCTCCGCGTGGGAGGCGGTGTATTTAAGCCGCAGCTCCATGGACGACTGGCTCAAAGACTCGTAGGTCTCGGAAACAGTGGCCAGCTCGTGGTTAAGACCGGCGATTCTCTCCTCGGTGTCGGTGATGGCCTGTCTTGCGTCCTGAAGGGACCGGCTGTAAGCCACGATCTCGTCGTCCATATCGCTCTCTTCGCCTTCCAGTTGCTGCTGCTCCAGCTCAAGAATCTCCAGGCGATGGTCAGCGTGCTTCAGCTCTTCTGAAACGCGGTAAAGCGACTTTTCAAGTTCCACGTGGCCGGCCCGGGCGTGGTTCCGGTCGTTCTTGATTTTCTGCAGATCCTCTTCAATCTCCCGGACCACCGCCTCCAGGGTGGTCTGCTCTTTTCTGGCCTGGTCTATCTGCCGGTCCAGATCCGCCATGGCGGATTCCAGGTCCTTGATCTCCTGTTTCTTTGCCAGAATTCCGGACAGCCGGTCCTTGCTGCCGCCTACCAGAATGCCCCGGTCGGTGATCAGGTCTCCGTCCAGGGTGACCACCGGCCGCCTGCCGGACCCGTTGCTGCTGTGCCACAGGGTCGTGGCGGTCTCCAGGTCCGGGGCCAGCAGCACATTACCGATCAGGGCGTGGACCATCTTTTCATACCCGGTTTCCACGGCCAGATGATCCACCAACCGGTCGTACTGTCCATTCCCGGCGGTTCCGGAAATATCGACCTCCTGATTTAACACCGAAAGGGGAATAAACCCGCTTCTGCCGGCCTGGTCCGTTCGCAGGGATTCGACCAGGCGGGCCCCCTGGTCGTGGGTCTCCACACATATATATTGAAGGGCCTCGCCCAGCACCGCCTCGGTGGCGGTTTCATAACCCGGCTGGGGCCGGACCATATCCGCCGCAATGCCCAGAATGCCGTATTCGGCAGCCCGACCCGCCGCGTTGCGCATCAGTGCCTGCACCCCGTCCTTGTACCATTCAAAATTGTCGTCCATCTTTTTGATGGCCGAATGGCGGGATTTGATCCTGTTTCGTTCCATGTCCAGAGTGTGGGCCCGCCGGATGGTCTCGGTAAGGGCGTTCTGCCGGTCATCCAGTTTTCCGGAGACCACCCGAATCCGTTCCTCCATCTGCTCTATGGTATCGGTTGACCCGGCCATTTCGTTTTGAATCTGCTCGACCTGGTTCCGAAGGCGGGTGGCGTTGCGTGCGGCCGTGGTTTTTTCGCTGCCGATTTCAGCCCGGCGTTTTTTAAGGGACTCCTTGTTTTCCGCCACGTTCTGACAGGAGCTGTGATACCTGGCCTCCTCGGCGGTAAACCGCATCAGGCTGGCTTTGGCGCTTTCCAGCTGCCGGCCTGTCTCTTCGCGGGTGGTCTTGATCTCCTGCAGCTCTTCCTGCTGTCGTGCCAACTGCTCACGCACGGCATGATTTTCTTCGGTGATACGCCGATAGGAGACGTCGGCTTCAGCGATCTCGGTCTCCACAACGGCCTGTTTTTCATTCAGGCTTGCCTTTTCCGCCTCAAAGCCGGTAGCCTCTTCCTCCAGCCGCTGCCGCTCGGTGCGCAGGTGGGTCAGCTCATTTTCCGTCTTGTCTATCTTTCGCTGAAGCTCGAATTTCCGCTCTTTCTGGCCCGATATTTCACGAGACTTTGCGTCCCGTTCCAGCTTCACGGTTTCAATGGCGGCGTCCAGGCTGCCGATACGGGACGCATGCTCGTTGTCCAGATCCTTAAGGGAGGCAAGAAGGGCGTCGGTCTCCGTGATTTTACCGGTCAAGGCGTTGTGATGGATCAGGGAAACCAGCACATCCAGTTCTTTTTTTCGGGCCTGGTACTCCTTGTGACGCAACGCCTTTTTGGCCTGGCGGTCCAGACTGTTCATATTGCGCTGCACCTCGACCATAATGTCCTTGATGCGCAGCAGGTCGTTGTCCGTGGCCCGAAGCTTGCGCAGGGCCTCTTCCTTTCGTGTTTTGTATCGGGTGACGCCAGCGGCCTCCTCGATAAACATTCGCCGCTCTTCCGGGCTGGCATCGGTAATGGCACCGATATTTCCCTGTTGAATGATGGAGTAGGAGCGGGCACCCATACCGCTGCCAAGAAAAATATTATAGATATCCTTGAGCCGGCAGGGCTGCTTGTTCAATAAATACTCCCGCTCACCGGACCGGTAGAGCCGACGGGTGATCATGATTTCGGTCAGATGGCGCAGCTCCTCAGGGGCCGAACCGTTATCATTGGCCAGCACCAGCGAGACCTCGGCCATGTTGACCGGGGCCTTTTCATTGGAACCGGCAAAGATAACGTCATCCATGGATTTTCCCCGAAGCTGCATGGCGCTCTGTTCGCCCATGACCCATTTGAGGGCGTCAATGATATTGCTTTTGCCGCAGCCGTTGGGGCCGACAATGGAGAAGATGCCCGCTGGAAAGCTGATGGTGGCCTTTTCCGGGAACGACTTAAAACCGTTGATTTCGAGTCTTTTGAGACGCATGGCAAAACTCCTCCTGCCGCATGTGGCAAAACGCAGTTTTGTGGGATTGATAACCGGCTTACAATGGTGCTCTTTTTTTAACAGGGAAAACCCGGGTTGTAAAGAAAAAAACACAATAACAGGTGGAAAAATATTCATTCGGCCACAACATATTGTAGAAGAAAGGATTATTGGCAGAAGGCAAAAGCAAAAGGCGCGAAAACATGAAGTAACGCAAAATGTTTTTTAATATATTTATTTGAAATAAATAGATTAAAAGTTTTTTATTTTTAAATGTTATTTAAAAAGGACACAAGAGAAGGTCAAGGACGCCAGCGGGTTGACGCAGAGTTTTTAGAGAAAGGTCATTTATGCATGAAAACCAACGACGCATGAATGGTTGTCTGCGAAATGCGTTGCGTGGTTTGTTTGCCGGTGCCACAGCAGGGCCGTCCTGAAAAATTACCTGTGCAGACAAGCATGTCGACAGTTTTACGTGTCGTTGATGACGGACAGGATGGACCATCCTGTCCGTACTGAAAGAGGCCTTAATCCTGGGGGAGTACACCAGAAAAATATTGCCTGTAAACCAAGGACCAGCGCGGTTCCGGCCCTCTTAAAACGTCTGATAAGATATATTATGTAAACTTTTTATGAACGAAAACATAAATCACTCACGAAGAACCGCCCTGCCGTTTTATTTGGAATTGCAATTAACAGAAAAGGTGTGTAAATCAGAATGGCATGAACCCCGAAAAACCACTGGTATCTGTTCTTACCACTGCCTACAACACGGAAAAATATATCGGCGCGGCCATTGAGAGCGTTCTGGCTCAGACCATGCCCGACTTTGAGTTTGTTCTGAGAGATGACGGGTCAACCGACAGCACCCTGGAAATACTGGAGGGCTATGCGAAAAAAGACGCCCGCATCAAAATATTTTCCGGCCCCAACACCGGCATGGCCGCCGGCACCAACGAACTGATCAAAAAAGCCCGGGGAACATTCATCGGCCTGCTGGACAGTGACGACCTGCTGGCCCCCACCGCTCTTGAAGAGACAGTAAAGGTTTTTCAGAACAACCCTTCAGCCGGCATGGTGTACACGGACCACTACGACATGGCGGAAGACGGTACTGTCAGGGGGCTTGGTTTCCGCTGCCGGATTCCCTACTCCAAAGAACGGCTGCTCATTGATATGATGACATTTCATTTCAGGATGTTCCGTCGTTCAACCTTTGATATAGTGGGGCTGATGGATACCAGCCTGGAAGCGGCCCCGGACTATGACCTCTGCCTGAGGGTCTCAGAGCAGTGCCGGATTGTTCATCTGCCCCGGCCCCTCTATTGTTACAGGGTCCATGACAAATCCATCTCCACCTCCCGAAGACACGAGCAGATCAATGCATCAAAACTCGCCGTGGAACGGGCTTTGAAACGGCGGGGCCTGGACCGGGCGTATGAACTCTTTGTTCAGCTTTCTTCAAAATTTACCCTGGTAAAACGAGCGTAATGCGATGGTTCCATCCTCTCCGCGAGTCTCCCTGCTGACCCCTGCATATAATAACGGGGTCTATATAGAAGAGACCATCAAAACCGTACAGCTTCAGACAATGGAGGATTTTGAATATATTGTAAGAGATGATGGTTCTAATGATAATACCTTGGAAATCATAAAAAAATATGCGGAATCCGACCCGAGAATTCAGGTGATTGCCGGCAACCATGCAGGCATTTCAACCGGGCTTAATGAAATGGTTAACCGTGCCCGTGGAGCATATATCGGCTTTCTTGACGGCGACGACCTGCTGGCCCCGACCGCCCTTGAGGAGACGGTGGCCGCGTTTGAAGCCAACCCCGATGCCGGTATGATCTATACCGACTACCTTGAAGTTTCACCGGATAACAACCAGTGGCGGTATGGAAAACGGTGCACCGCCCCCTACTCTCCGGATCGGCTGCTGGTGGAGATGATGATTTTTCATTTCCGCATGGTCCGGCGAACTGTTTTTGACCGGACGGGCCCTTTTGATCCGGAGCTCGACATGGCGTGGGACTATGACTTCTGCCTGCGGGTTTCAGAAAATTTTCCGATCGTCCACCTGCCCCGGCCCCTTTATAAATACCGGGTTCATGAACAAAACGCATCAACAAAAATGGGCTACGAACAGATCGATGCCTCTCGAAGGGCCGTGGAGGCGGCCCTTAAACGGCGGGGGTTAGATGATCAATACCGGCTCAAAGTGGAAATATTTTCAAAATTTCAGATTCGAAAAAAGAAAAAGACTCCGGCATAACCGGGAAGACGGCTCTTATTTTTCGGACACTGGCGGTGTTAAACGATGGTGATGGATCAATGCTTTTTTGAGTTTCAACCCCGCAGCCCCCAGGCCGAGAATAGCTTCCATGTCATTTGTTGCGGGTCCGGGATCTCTGGGTTCCACCAGCCCCATGCTGCGCCGCCGCACATACTTTTTCTGAAGCACCGCAAAGTTTAAAAACTCCTCCTTGCACCGGCACTCTGCCCGGTGCAAGCACACTTTTGGGGCGTTGTATAAATTTTCGGCCAGATGAAAATCCGGGTCCAGAACATGGCCAAAACGGACGGGATGACCGGAACCCTGCCCCAGGGGCCCGCATGGCGTAACATAACCGTTTTCAAGAATACGGATAAAAGTCTGTCCCGCATGACACGGCTGGCCAAAGGGGGTTATGGTGGCAGTCAGGTGCATGGCCAGCACATCCGGCCATTGATAGAGCCGGGAGACAATATCCGGCCGTTCATGCACAACCGGAATATTCTGTTGAAGGTACCCCAGGTCAATATGGACCTTCAGCCCCTCTTCCAGGCAGCGATCCCGCATTGACAGAACGGCCGGCAGTGTCTGGGGGAACAACAGCAGGTTGACAATCACGAGCGCGCCCAGGGATTGGGCGAAAAGCGCGCCCTTTAAAATTGTTTCCGCATCGCACTCGGTTGCATGGTACGTAATCCATAACGTGACCTTGTCTGCTTCGGCCTGTTCGGCAAATGGCCCATACCCCTGCAGAAGCCTTGAACCATTGGTGACAAGTTCAACAAAACGGATGTTGTCCCGGCGGGAAAGCCATGCGGCACCTTCGAGAAACGCGTCACAGAGAAAAGGCTCTCCAAAAGTCTGCAGCCGCACACCCTTTTCAAAACCGGATTGCGCGGCGATCCACTCTATTGCCTTTTTATAAAGAGCGGCACTCTCATTGCGGGCCCACATTTTACCTTTGTGGGCGGAGCGAACAAGACCGGCGGCGCAATACGGGCAGTTGAAATTGCAAAGGGTCTGATCACAGCAGTACCAGATGTCCAGCGGGGAAAGATGGGTTGTCATGCGTCATATGCCGTTTCGTGAAAAAGGTCACCCCTTGTATTTGTCCAGCATCTCGCGAATGGCCGGAACGATGTAAACATTATCCAGGTTCTGGCGGCCCAGGCACTCGGCCAGGTTTTCGGTTTTCTCCCGGATCGGAAGCCGCTTGTCCATGACAAAGAGATCCTGGTCCTTTACCCGGCAGAGCCCGCTGGAAACATGAATGCCGGCGTTGCGCAGGTTGTGCTCCTTGACGGTAATGCCCAGTTTTTCGGCAATGGTTTTCAGTTCATTATACAGGTTATCCGGTCTCATGGGCCCCTTCTTCGCTGATATGACAACATATTTTTTGTGCGTCCGGGCTTGTTTCAGCCCGTTTCCCTGCCGTATTGGCTTGAAAACCGGCCAGAAGCTGTTATATTAGGAACAATAAAAATTTGCAAGTCAGTCAGTTGAAACCATACAGGATGTAACCTTTTTAAGAGGAGCGTGACAATGGCAGAACCGATTCAGGCAAGAGCAACCCAGACCCAGGTTGTGGTCAACACCTTTATTCGCAGCGTCTACAACTGGATGGCCGTGGGCCTGGCCCTAACCGGTGTTATCGCCTTCTATGTGGCCGGCGTAGTTGAGAATATGATACAGACCAATCCGGCTGCCCTGCGTTCCATTCAGCCGATATTTTTTGTGCTGATCATCGCCGAACTGGGGCTCGTATTCTACCTGAGCGCCCGCATTCAGAAAATCGAGGCCACAACAGCAACGGCCCTTTTCATCATCTACGCCATGTTAAACGGCGTAACCCTTTCATTTATATTTATCGCCTACACCGCCGCGTCGATTGCGTCCACCTTCTTTGTGTGCGCCGCCACCTTTGGGGCCTGCAGCGTCTACGGCATGGTCACCAAAAAAGACCTCACCTCCGTGGGCCAGTTCATGTTCATGGGCCTTATCGGGATCATCATCGCGTCAGTGGTCAACATCTTTCTGCGCAGCCCGGCCATGAACATGATCATCAGCTATATCGGGGTATTTGTTTTTGTAGGCCTCACCGCCTATGACACCCAGAAACTCAAGCACATGGCCCTGACCCAGCCCGAGGGGCTGGACGCGGCAGTGGCCAGAAAAGGCGCCATCATGGGCGCCCTGACCCTCTATCTTGACTTTATCAACATGTTTTTGTTCCTGCTGCGTATCCTGGGAGCATCGCGGGATTAAAACCCAACACTTACTCTACAAAAGCAAAAAGGGGATCGCCGTGGCTTTCCCCTTTTTCATTACAGCCCAAGCAGTGGGGGGTATTCCTGCGCATGAACAGATAATTCTACCCGTTGCAGCGCAGCCGAGCGCGAATGCTTTTTTCGGAAACAGCGGGCAGGCTGTTTGAGTCCCGCGAAGCGGGATGAGTTCCTGCCCGCGCCGAAAAAAGCGTTTGCGCGAGGATAGCCGAAGGCCAAGCTGCGGGGCGGTTCTTTTGGTACTTTTCTTGCCGCCAAGAAAAGTACACCTATTCTTCTTCCCGTACCCTGCCCCGCCGCTGTTTTACCCTTCCCCGATAGACCTTTTCATCCACTGTCCGCCGCTTGGATGCCTTTGTGGGCGCGGTTTTCTTTCGCGCCCGGGGCACAACCAGGGCCTTGGCGACCAGGGCCATCAACCGGTCAATCGCGTCCTGCCGGTTTTTGCCCTGCTCCCGGAACCGCTTGGCCTCGATGACCAGCACCCCTTCTTCGCTGATCCGCCGGCCCGCCAGCTTTATCAGCCGGTTTTTCACCGGCTCCGGCAGGGATGGGGAGTTGGCCACATCAAACCGCAGTTGAACAGCGGATGCCACCTTGTTCACGTTCTGGCCCCCTGGCCCTGAGGCCCGGATGAACTTGAAAGCGATTTCACTGTCGTCGATAGTAATCCCTCTGGTGATAAACAACATGGCGGCCCTGCTCGTGTGATGCCTCTGGCTTAAATTATGTTGAACCGGGATATGAAAATGTCAAACAAATCAAGTGTGTGCATGCCGTATTTTTTTCGGAATCATCATAGACATGCGTTAATCTACCATGTCCCGGTCTTCTTGCCAAGCTGCACGGCAAGGGCCGACCCGAAAATATCAATCAATCCCTCAGCTTGTGTCCATCCGTCTGACATGAGGACACGACAAAGGTTTCCAATCCAGAAATGAGAATTTTTCGCAAGATCAAGGGAAACAAGTGATTCCGCGGAGGCCTACTGTTGTAGGTCGCACAAGAAACCTGCGGTTTGATGCAGAGATTGCAAAAAAAGGCTATTTATGAATGGAAACCAGCTTGTGGTGTTTCCCGAGAGCGCCGCACTCCATCAGCAGTCCGGACATTTTGTTCTGCATGCGCACGGCTTCACGAACGATATGATTGCGATACCGCAAAATACGGCGGAGCTCCCGCAGATCCTCCGGCATCATGTAACACTCCGGCAATAAATCACACCTCAGCAGGTCGGCGATCTTCTGTGCGTCTACCCTGTCGTTCTTCTTTTTTGACTGGGCAACCTTCAACGCCACGGCATGCGGCTTCAAAAAATCGTATATCCACCCGGAAAACAGCGTTGCCTCCATCGCCCCCACCCATGGCTCCGGCACACTCGCCACCCAGCGGCCCAGGGCCGAACGGGTGGCGGAGATAGTGCCCCGGTCGATAACGGTCCCGTCCTGTAGTTTAATGCAGTAGACGATAGTTTTCTTGTGAATGTCCAGCCCGATATAGTATGTTTGGTTCATGGGAGACCTCCTTGTTTGTGGGTTGCGATTCTGAGCAGGCCCTATACCTGGCTCAGCCGGTATCTTGAATACCACATCGACCACCGGGAGGTCTCCCTTCTCGCGATCTACCTACTTATGCATTCAAACAGTATATCTATTTCTTAGGGGACTGCCTTTGATCCTTTTGTTTAAAATAGCACATAACAGATCGGGACTCTCTTTGTTTTGCCGCGCTGGGGTGCGGCGCTCCCGGGGAAAAGCATTATCGACACTGGGATGCTCCCCTCCCGGTTTTTGCCACGGGCGGATTTCGATTCGACTCCACGAAGTAGATCAATGCAGACCTGAGGAATAGACGGAACAGCAGCAAAAAAACTATATGGGAACCGTGAAGGAAAAGGTGGTCCCTCTCTCGTGTGAGGTAAGAAAGTCGACCGTCCCGCCCAGGCACTCCTCGCCGAACCGTTTCATGGTATAGGCACCAAGGCCCCGACCCTCTTCCTCCCGGGTGGTAAAATCCCGCTCAAAAATCCGCCGGGCAATTTCAGGTGCAATAAAGCCCGCATTCCACACGGAAAAGATCAGCCGATTCAGGGTCCGTGAAACCGACACGCGAACGGTATCGCCGGGCCTGGACGCTTCCAGGGCGTTTAACACCATGTTGGACAACACTCGCACCAGCAGAAAACGGTCCGTGGTAAGTACCAGCTGGAGGTCGCTGCTGGGCTGGGGAAAGAGCAGGTCCTTGTCCCGGGCCTCGGGATGACCGGCAAAGGCATCACCGATGTCCTTTAAAATCTCCAGCACCGTCACCGGTTCCCACTGAGGCGTGTAAACCCCCTGCTCTCGCCTGAGAAGGAATCGATGGATTTCGACCTCCCGGGCCAGCCGGGTTGAAAGGTTGGAAACACGCTGGAGCAGGTCTGGTGCGCGGGAGGCTTCAATATGTTTCTCGTTTTCATAAAGTTGAAGCAGACCCATCAGTCCTGAAATGGTGTTGCTGATGTCATGCAGAAAGGAACGGGTCAGAAAGGCCATTTTCTGGCGTTTGGTGATGTCCTGCAGAAAAACCAGCAGGAAAGGGGTTCCCTTCAGGGTCAGCGGGGTACACCGTACAGAAAGATAAAGGTGAGCCACATGGTCTTCCTGGTGAAAGGTAAGGGTGCAATACCTCTCCACCGTTGTTTTTTCGCAGAGGGCCGTGACCATGGCGATGGCGGCGCCGCAGGAGGCGCAGCACTGGGAGGTACCGCAACCGCCGGGCATTTCAAGGGCATGCACGCATTGGACCGCTTCCCCCGGCCGAAGTCCCAGCACCTCCTGTGCACTGCCGGCGTTCAGCATGATCAGCATGGCCTCATTGATCACGAGAATCTGACGGTGCCGGTTCAAAACCATGAAAAGCCCCGGCACCAGGCGCATCAGGCCGTCCACAACCGCATTGTCGCTGACCAGCGTGACCTCTTTTGCCAGATGATCCCTGTCGGCCCGTTCCGGAGAAGCAAAATGGGTGTCCATCGCTCCCTCCCCGCCCCATGGGGCGCAAAAACCGTTTTGACCCCGCTTTTCCCTTCCGCCTGTCTGCCGCTGATGAAATGAAAGTCCGCAGCATCAACTGGCTACACAAAGCGGCTGAAATCCACCCCCCTGGCCTGCCCTCTCAGCATGAACCAGTGATCTTCATTTTCCGGAGGATCGAACTGCTCTTCCTTCGGCTTTTCAACCAGGGTAATGGCCTCGGAGGGACAGGTGGAAATACACAGGCCGCAGCCGATGCATTTTTCAGGGATAACGCGATAGGTGTCATCGGCCTCTTCAATGGCGTGGACCTGGCACCGCTCATCGGCGCACACACCGCACTGCACGCATGCGTCAGCGTCAATGGCCGCATAGTAATTGGAGACGACGGCGCTGTGGGCGCCCATTTCGTTGATGGCCCTCAGAACCCCGCAGCAGCATCCGCAGCAGTTGCATATATAGTACTGACCATTTTTCATGTTGGCCGCCATGTGGACCAGCCCCGCCTCTTCAGCCGTTTTCAGAATGTCGTAGGCCTCCTGCTTGGAAACAACCCGCATGCCCAGGGGGGAGTTGTCAAACACGTTGGGTACCGGCGCCACGGCCAGGCAGACCTCCCGGGGCTTGTCACAGCCGTTGTCCAGCATGTGCCGCTCTTTTTTGCAGATGCAGTCGTTGACGCCAAAGGACTGGCCGTTTTCGATGATGGCCGAAACCCGATCGTAGGCAAGGGCCTCCTGGCCGGCGGTAATCTCCTTTTCAACGGGCACCACCCGCATCAGGCTGGGGCCGTGCTCGAAAAACTGCTTTCCGAAATGCGGCGCATAGGCCTCGCACAGCTCCACGAACTCCTTATCCATGCGCTGAATGTGAAACTCATAGAGGCCAAAAACCCAGGGCATCATCTTGTAGAGCTTGACCCCGCCCAGGTCCACGCCGAAAAGCAGCCCTCTACGCCACATGCGGTCCAGTTGTTCTTCAAGCGCGGGCCTGGGGCGACCGGTCCGGCTTGCCACCTGGTCCACGGTTTCAAACTTGAGCTTCATCTCGCCGAACAGCTCGGCCTCTTCCGGCTCGAACATTTTCTGAAGCAGCCGGATTTCAACGCCGCTGTCGGTTTTGGGAAAGCCGTTGGGCAGGGTGTCCAGAACATCGGCCAGTTGGTGGTATATCGTATCGTTCATGAGCTGCTCTCCTGTTTTATCCGCGCCATCCAAGCGGGGCTTGGAAACCTTTTTTGTGTCCTCATAATAAATGGGATGGCCACTATTTGAACTCATCGGCAAATGCGTTGAGCATCAGTGTCAGGGGCCGGTCCTCCTCGGTGGAGGCTTCCAGTGAAATGGGGGCGGGCTTGCGGAAATGATCATCTTCAGACCGGGCGCAGAGCCATGCCGCCCGAAGCGCCTTTACCGTCTGAAAGGCCGGGGCCCGGACATCCACCAGGCTCTTTTCCAGGACCAGTTCCAGCCGGCCCTTTCGTTCTTCAAGATGCATGAGCGGCGCAATGGGAATACCCAGGGGTACCCATTTGGCAAACCCCTTTTCCAGGTTCTTGATGGCCGCCATCTGGCCGGTAGCACCGTTGGCAATCAGGGAGAAGACGGTCATGCCCAGGTTGTAGGTGTAGGTACAGTCAAAGGTGGTGGGATCGTTACCCCTGCCGTCATACCCGTAAAAATGGTACTGGGTTTTGAACTTGGGGATCGATTTTTTGAACAGCTTTTCAATAGGGGCGGGCACTTTTTCATTGTCGAGAATGGCGCCCTGCCGGGTCAGTTCACTGGTCAGGGTTTTCAGGGAGATCATGCTGCCGTGAAACAGCAGGTAGTCCTGGCCCCAGTTTCTGAAAAGAAAGGGTCCATAATAATCGGGGTCCAGGCCGGCCTTCTGCATGGTTTGAACATAATAGGCGTTTTTGATGCCGATCTTGTACTCTCCCTGCTCCACCAGTCGGTCCAGGTAATCGGTCACCAGTTCCATGATCACCCTTTCGGTCTCCACCTGGGAAAAGGGAAAGTTGCCGTGACTGTCCCGTTCCATGAGCAGTCCCTCCTGAAAGAAGGGCGGAATGTCGTTGAACAGGTCGTCGTCACGGGTGTTCCACACGGAAAAATCCGCTTCCTCCCTGGACCGACGGGCCAGACGTCGCAGGTAGTCGAGCTTGTCCTCCAGCAGGAGAAAGTCGGTGTGAAAATCGGTGTCATGGGTATAGTTGTACTCACCGATAATCGTGTTGAGCTTGATGATGAAAACTTGAATTTCATTGATAAATTCAAGCACACCCTCGGGTATTACAATAACGCCGTAATTCTTTCCCACTGCGGCCCGCCGTACAATGGCGTCGCAGATGACACGGGAGAGATGACGCAGGGTCATGCCGTAGGCGGTATAGTCGATGGTGCCTGATTTTGCCGCGGCATCCAGGCGCCGCTGGTCCACGTAATCGGCCAGGTCTTCACCGATGAGGGTAATGTTGGCATGGGTCTGCAGGGCCACCTCAAGGGCCAGGTGGCTGGCCACGCGGCCCATGACCTTGCACACGTGCCAGTACTTGACATCCGAGCTGCAGTCGGTGCACAGGTTGCTGATCTGCCGGGCAAACCCGCGGGCCGCGGAGTGGAACCCGAAAGACATGGCGCACAACACCCGGCCCTCGTCGTCCCGCACCTGTATATCACCGTCAATGGTCTTGGGCACACCGATGACCTGCACCCCATCTTCCATCATGGCCTGGGCCAGAAAGGCGGCATTGGTATTGGAGTCGTCCCCGCCCACGATCACCAGCGCATTCAGGCCATACTTGGCGCAGGTCGTTTTGGACAGGGCCATTTTTTCCTGTGTATCGATTTTGGTGCGGCCGGTCTTGATCATGGAAAAACCGCCCATGTTCCGGTAGTCGTCCACCATCTCCGGCGTGATTTCAACCGCCTCCCCCTCAATCACGCCGTCAGGCCCCAGTATGAAGCCGTAAACAACGGTTTCCGAATTGGCGGCTCTGGCCGCGTCAAAAAGCCCGGCGATGACATTGTGGCCCCCCGGCGCCGGCCCGCCGGAAAAGACAATGCCAATGGTCCGCTTCCGACGGTATTTTTCCTTGAAGTCCTCTGCCGGTGCGTCTTCCCTGTAGATCTGCTGCACCGGGTTGTCGATGATATCGGGCAGCTGTTTTTCCGCCTCCCTGTTTTTCTTGAACTTGAACCCTGAAACGTTTCGCACTGCCGTGTAGGCACCGGCAAAGGCGTCACATCGCTCCGGCTGAAAACTTTTGCGCAACGCCTCTTCCCTGCTGACATTATCAATGACCTGACGAACCTCTGTTTTCTGCAGGAAAGCCGCCATGCGTCCTTCGTCCATTGTCATTCAGACCCCTCCGTTCAGAAAGTCATGTCTCGATTGTCGTGGTAAAAATAAAAATCGATGCCGCCGGGCACCGTGGGAAAGTTCCTTGGTATATCATGATCATAATAATTAAAATAATACTTGCCGGGCCCTTGATGTGTCAAGCAGTTTGTCCGGCTGCCCCGGCCGGGCCAGGTCTACGGCGGCTGGGTAAAAAGTAGCATCAGGGCTTGATGGCCTCCATGTTCAGGCTGATGCCGTGGTTGGAAAAATCTTCAAAATCATGGCAGGTGACAATGGAATTGTCCTCAAGAAAAGAGAGGTCGGTGATGTCGCTGAGGTGGATGGGTCCCAGGACCTTCAGAAAACATGTTCGATCACGTGGGAGGCATAGATCAGATCAGACGTGATCGACATGAGGCAGCGGCCGGGCATCCACGTTAATGAACTCAGGCACCTGTCAACGCCGGTGGAGCGGCCTTTGCAGTGCCGCCAATTTATGGTACAAGAAACGATAATTTTGTGCAGACATCGGAGCCCATCATGAAACAGACCCCGTTTAAAAAAGTCGGCGTTTCCACGGTTCCCATGTACGGTCCGCGGGCCGTGCTGATTTGTGGTTATGCGGCCACGGAACACCCGGCACTCCTGGAAGTATTTAATCGTATCAAGGCCCCTTCTCTTCCTTTGATCTTTGCGACCCGGGATGACGGCGCAATGACACTCAGTGACCTGCTGGCCCGTCCGGATCGATCGGGAACGGACGGCGAGCCGGGGCAGACCCGGGCCATCATTCTGTCCGGCATCACTGAGGATGAACTGCATCGGATTCTTGGCGCCTATCGGGCAGGCGGGCTCTCCCGCCCCCTGTGGGCCACCCTGACCCCCACCTCGGAGAACTGGCCCCTTTCGGAACTGCTGGCCGAACTCGATGCCGAACGCCGGGCCATGGAAAACCAAAAACAGTCGTGACCGGGACTGTTGAACAAACCCGAGGACAGGCCCGCCGGGTCAGAAAATTGGTTCCGTATAAAAACGCGGTGCCGACAGGATGCCGCCCAGATCAAGACCGAGCAGCCCCACGGCCAGTTCGTGGAAAACAGGTTCAATAAATCCTGGTCCGGCCGACCGGACCGCATCTTTAAAGACCGGCATTGTTACCGAGAACAGCCAGAAGTGTGCCGATGAAAGCTCGGGATACCTGTAGGTAAAGGAGTGCATGCCCATACTTTTGGGCGGGTGGGAACCATCAAAGACAAAAGTCTCGTCACCGGACAGATGCTGCGTAAACAGATCAACCGCATCGCCCGTGATGTGGTCCAGCGCAAAAATCTCCATGTCCTTTAATACAACAACCATCTTGTGGATCGCGATCGTTTTTCTTTTTCAGCCGCCGCGTCAGGCGGGAAGCAGTGACGGATTACTATGATTTGTCATCGTGACCCCATGCACTGAGCATCAGCAGAAGCCCGCCTACCGAAATCGAGGCCCCGGCCGGCAGCAGGAGCAGATTCAGCCCTGCGGTCTGGCCCTTCTGGCTGTTCCACAGCCTGCCGGCCTCATCGCCTGCGGGTTGGCCGTTAATTGAAACCGTTTCCGAATCTGGCGGCTGGAGCGTCTTGTTGTAGCCCACTACGGACAGTGTCAATCCCAGAATGACCAGCCAGATGCCCGTGAGAATGAGCCCTCCTCTTTTCATTTTTCCCCCTTGTTGCGCCTGTTGATCGGATAGGCGACGCGTCGACAGTAATGGCTTGATTTTTAAGTTCCGACTGGTATCATTGCAAGCTAAATAATATTAATGAAACAAAACAGTGTTTCATAGTGAAACAGAATGAAATTTCAGGGAGAAATGAAATGCCTTTCATCAAAAAAGGCAATAATTGCGAAAACGGAATCAAAAACGCAAAACATGCACTGCTGGGGATGCTGCCGTCGGTCCGGTCATATCTGGACCTTAGAGAGGATATGCGCAAGGGCTTTTCCGATGTGATGCCGGCCCTGCTCGATTATGCGGTATCTTCCGGTCTGATAGAAGAGGCTACCGAAGCCGCCTTTCTTGAATTTATCGAAGCCAATCCAGCTTCTTCCACTTCCATTGAAGACCGGACATTCTCCGACCTGCTGGCCCAGGTTCTGGGCGCAAGATCGGTAAACAGCCTGCTGGAATCCCTTAACATATATGCAAAACAGTTTTTCATGATGCCGGTTCAGGCATCCATGTTCAGCCGTTTGAAAAAAGACTTTCATCCCAACACGCCCAAAAAAAGAAACGCTCTGCGTCTGCTGGCGTTCTGGCTGGGGGCGAAACGGCCGGAGCTGGGTTGGAACTACGAAATACTCATGGAGCTGGCCGATGCCCGGTCACAGAAACCGGTAACGGTTGAAGAAAAAGAAGGGGTTCGGGTCGCCTTTGCATTGCAGGCCACCGGCGGCATCCTGGACATCAAGGCCGTGGAGTGGCTGCAGTCGGAGCTGCGCCAGTGCATTGCCGATCTGAATCTGCCCCGTATTGAGCCGCATAGGATATCGTTTACCCTTTCCACGGCCCATGTGGACCTTCCCAGGGCGCCGGGCCCATCCGGTGAGCCCAGACTCTATGCCAGGGCCATTCGCAACAGCCTGGCCCTGGCCTACCAGATGCCGATCCGCTGGGCCCTTTCAGACCACAGCAGTCGGCAGTGTTCCATGATCGTGGCCGTTTGCGCCGGACCTTTTGACCAGGCAGATCAGTTTATTCAGGCGTTGTTGTCTTTAAAACGAGCGGGGATTACTCCCATACGAATGACAGATTTCGCGCGGCTGTGCGTTAAAATCGCCGACATAAAGGTAACCTTCAGTCAAAAGTTTGATGAACTGGTCACCGGTTTTCCAGGCACAACATACACCAGGGCGTGGCATGTAGACCATTTCTGGTCGTATCTTTATTTCGATTTTGTCCCCCAGCTCCTTGAAGAGGGGGTTCTGCCCACCACAGAGGAGGAATATCAGGACTTTCGGAACGAGCTTTTTTTTCCGGACCCCACAGCCGGCGGTAACAAGGCCCTGTCCGCCATTCGGAAATTTCCTCAAGATTCACTTCTGGCCATTGAGGTGGCAAGGATACTTATCGCCAAGAGGATGCTGCATGAGGCCGACGAAGTGCTGTCCACCATTCTGGCTTCTTACCCGCGGCATATGGTGGCGCGTACCTGCCGGGGAATCATCTATCATTACCTGTCCATGCACCAGTCGGATCCGGAACTGGCTGAAGCATTTTTCGCCCGGTCCGTCCGGGAGACCGATATTCTGAGGCGCCACTATCCGGATGATGCCGAAGCGCACACGGAAACCGGCCTGCTGTATTATACCCGTGCGATTCAACTGATCGCCACTTTCAGAAAAAAAAGGAGCCCGCTGTCCAGTCAAGAGACGGTCCGCAGAAGTACGGAGCTTTTGGAAAATGCGTTGCGTCTTTTTGATAAAAGCGCGGCCATCGCGCCGATTACGGACATGAGAGCCGAATTCTGGATCAGGCAGGCCCGGATTCTGCTTATGATGCTGAAAAAAGACATGGCCACGCTTTTGAGCAGCCGGACCCTGACCGATCAGTACGATATTGTTTTTGACATATCACGGCAGTCTTTCAAAATACTCGGCTGGATTCGGGATGACTCCGAAGAGGCACACCTGTTTTTCCAGGACAGGCTGAACAATCTGATGAAACAGTACGCCGAAGAGGTTTCTGTGACAAACTTTACGCCCAGCATCAAATGCATGTTTGCCGGATACCTGTGGAACACACTTCCGGAGGTGACCGTTGCCATGGCAAAGCTGATCCTTTTTCTTTACTATGAAGCGATTCAGACTGTGGAACGGCTGGCGCGCTTTAACATCGGGGTCTATTCAGCTTCCGGATGTTATACCCTGATTCAGTCCCCCGCCCATTTTATTCGAAACGCCCGCAAATATATCAATCTTCTGGAAACTGTGTTAAAAGAGGACTTGGAAAAACCGGATGACCAATTGATCGACAGAAAAAAAATTCGAAGCGTGGCCCTTCCCTTTGCCCTTCTGGATGATGAGGTTGAGTCCGGTATTATTCTGAAAAGCGATATTGATACGGCCATGCCCCGGCAGCCATAAAACCGGCTGTTGTGTACTGTACTGTAAATTTTTTCAGGTAAGGATGACGGCTTCGTAAAAAGCCCGATTTTTGCGTTGCGCTGCATCCCTCGTCACTGCGGCGTACGACAAGTACGCCTCATTCCTCGGGATTTGCGACGCCTTGAACTCGAACTTTTTACTTTGCCGTCCCGAGTTCGGCTTTTTACAACTTTGTCAAGGACAGAATCATGCCCCTTTTTATCATTGACGCGGACAAATGCAACCGGGACAACATCTGTGCAGCCGAATGCCCGGTCAAGATCATCAAAATCAATCCCGATGGTGAACCAACACCAGTGAACGGCGCGGAAACGGTATGTATCCGTTGCGGCCACTGCGTGGCGGTCTGCCCTACCGGCGCGCTTTCCCATGTCGACCTGAAGCCTGAAGCGTGCCTGCCGGTAAAGCCGGAATGGCTGCTCTCCCCGGAACAGGCCGAACATTTTCTGAGATATCGCCGGTCCATCCGAACCTACAAGGACAAGCCCGTGGAGCGGGAAATCCTTGAGAAACTGATCCACATCGCCCGATACGCGCCGTCAGGCCACAACATGCAGCCGGTAAAGTGGCAGGTGATTTACGATAAAGATGAGGTGCGTCGCTTAAGCGGCCATGTGGCCGACTGGATGCGCCACATGCTGTCCGCGGCGCCGGCCATGGCCAAAGCCATGCATTTCGACCTGGTAGTGGGTGCATGGGACCTGGGCGTAGATGTGGTGAGCCGGGGTGCCCCTCACCTGATCCTGGCCAACGGCGCCGCGGCCAACCCCTCCTCCCAGAGCGCCTGCACCATCGCCCTGACCTACCTGGAGCTGGCTGTGCCCGCTTTTGGCCTGGGAGCCTGCTGGAACGGATTTTTCAATGCCGCGGCCATGACATGGAAGCCGCTTCAGGCGGACCTGGGCCTGGCCGAAGGAGAAAAAAACTTCGGCGCCATGATGGTGGGATACCCGAAATTCAAGTACCACCGCATGCCGGAAAGAAACCAGCCGGTCATTCGCTGGACTTGAAAATACGCCGGCGGAGCTTCGTCCGCCGGCACACAAGTCGTTTGATCGGATACTCAGGCCGAATTTATCAGCAGACTGCCTCCGCAGCTTCCTGATCCTGCATGCCGGTGAGTATGAAGAGTTCATCCATTGAAAAAATCGCCTGAATGTCCAGGAGCATCACAAACCGGTCCCCCAGCTTGCCGATTCCCTGCATGAAACGGGTATCAATTTTAGTCCCCAGCCGAGGGGGGGGGGCAATCCGGGCTGAAGAAATTTCCAGCACCTCCTGAACCCCGTCCACAAGGGCTCCCACAATGGAAATTTCCCCGTCAATCTCCAGTTCCACGATAATGATACAGGTGTCCACGGTATGCTCGGTTGCGGTCAGGCCGAACTTCTGGCGCAGGTCCACCACCGGCACCACATGCCCCCTGACATTGATCACGCCGCGCATGAAATCCGCTGTCATGGGCACCCGTGTGATGGGCGTGTAATCCAGCACCTCGCGCACCGTTTGAATATTCAGACCGAACAGTTCATGGTCCAGATAAAAGGTAAGATAGGTGTTGCCATAAAACTCCGCTGCGTCACTCATTGTGCCTCCTCTGGCAGGGCCGTATGGCCCCCTTTGCCTCTCAGACCCGACGACCGGAAGCGTTGGACAAGCCGCCCCGATACGTCAGAAAGTTTGCGACATTTCCAGTTTAATAGCGTTCAAACGCCTGGTCGATCTTGTCGTCCATCACCTCCTCCGGCACGAAGGCCACGGAGGGATTTTCCTTCTCTTTCCGAACGGAAGCGCTATCCGACCGTTTTGGAGAAATCCGGGCAATGGCCGTCTTACTGACCGGTTTTTTCTGAAAGGCCGACCAGTTCGGCAGGCGTTTCGACTGCCGGGTATCGTTGTCAATGGCTCTGGTCACCTTGAAAAAGCTCATGCTGGCCTGCAACTGCTGGGCCTGGCTGGCCAGCTCTTCGGCTGTGGAAGAGACCTCTTCAGCGGAAGAAGCGTTCTGCTGCACCACCTGGTCGAGTTGGGAAATAGCCTGATTGATCTGGGCCGCGCCGGCGGTCTGTTCGCGGCAGGCCGCGCTGATATCCTGGACCAGCTCTGCTGTCTTGCGAATATCCGGCACCATTTTCTCCAGCATCTTACCGGCCTTTTCCGCCACATCAACACTGGCGGCGGATCGGGCACTGATCTCCTTGGCCGCGTCTCCACTGCGTTCGGCCAGCTTTCTCACCTCTGCCGCCACAACGGCAAACCCCCTGCCGGCGTCACCGGCACGGGCCGCCTCAATGGCCGCGTTCAAGGCCAGCAGGTTGGTCTGCCGGGCAATCTCCTCGATAATGGAAATCTTATCGGCAATGTCCTTCATGGCCCGAACCGTGTCCTGAACCTGCTCACCGCCGGCTTCCGCGTCCCTGGATGCTTGAAGCGCGATTTTTTCCGTTTCAGTGGCATTGTCCGCGTTCTGGTTGATGTTGGAGCCCATCTCTTCCATGCTTGAGGTGATCTCCTCCAGATGCGAAGCCTGTTCCGTGGACCCCTGAGAAAGCTCTTCGGAAGAGGAACTCATCTCCTCACTACCGGATGCCACATTGTCGGAAGCGGCCTGGACCTGGGCAACCACATCTTTCAGCCGGTCCACCATATTTTTCAGGGCATCGGCCAGCATGCCGATCTCGTCTTGCTGGTTGATATCCAGGGAAACGGTCAGGTCTCCCTGTGCGATCTGACGGGCAAAGGCAACTCCCTGGCGCATTGGTCGTACAACGATACGGTGCATGCCCCACATCAGGAAAAGTGCAAAGGAAAAACCAATGGCGATGGTTGCCAGAAGCATCACTTTCATACGATTATAAACATCGGCGGCCTGAATGTTGGCCGCCTCCGCCAGGGACTGGTTCACTTCGGTCAGCTGGTCAATATACCCCCGCATGTTTTCAAACTGTTCCAGGGCCGGCCCCAGGGTCATGTCAATGGCGGTGCGCCGGCCTTCACGGGTATCCTGAAGGCGTTGGTCAACCACCTGACGGGATGTTGTCTTCCACTCTTGTCGCGCCTTTTCAAACCGTTCGATAAGAACCTGCTCTTCGGCTGTTGTCGCCCGTTCGGTATATCCCCGCCATCTTTCCTCGGACTGGGCCAGATTCTCCTCATAGGCGGCCACCAGATCAATAAACAGATCCGAACCGACATCGGCGAAGATCATGGAACGCTCCGCCACCAGCAGTTGCTGTAAGTCCCGGTCAGCCTGCAGCAGGTAGTCGAGGCTGGGCAGACGGGTGGCAAAGATATCATTCAGCTCCCGGTTCACACGGTTGACGCCGTTATAACCCACCATGCCGTTGATAATGACAAGCAGAATCATAATGGAAAACGCCAGAATGATCTTTTTGCCAAAACGCATGTTCATGAGCCAGTTACCCTGTTCTTTCATTATGTAAATCCTCCACAGGCAAAGTAATGCTTCCAGTTTTTGATCAAGGCACGCCGCCAGGCCGGCTTATTCGAATTGATCCAGATCAATGCCGAAGGTAATAGCGCCGATCACCGCATCCCCATCCTTCACCGGCACCGAGATCTGAACGAGATAAGCCTGGGCGCTGGTATCAAACTCAACGTCGGATACATGAACGGTTCCCGTGGAAAAAGGCTGGGTAAATTTGGCCTCATCCCCCTGCCAGTAGTCGGATGTCTTGTCCGTGGAAGCGACCAAGGCGCCCTGGTCGTCCATAAGAAAAATTTCAGCGTAATAGGCCTCCTGTTTCTGAATCTCCTTCAAATAATCAGCGGTCTCATTTTCCAGTATGAGCTGCATGAAGTCGGCAATACCGGGGGTTGCCATCCATTTCTGATCCATGGCCTTGATCTGGTCCATGGTCTTGCCGAGGGCGTTTTCCTTTTTTACCGCCTGAACCAACACCGGATCAATGCCAAAAGCGGCAATGGCCGAGTTGCCCAGGTCAACTACCTGGCCGGATGCCTGCTCTGCCACTGCCGGCTGGAACCCCAACAAAAAGACGGCTACCAGAACGATCAGACATACCCTCATTTTCATTCGGCTGCTGTTGAATTTCATGGTTCTTCCTTTCTGTGAATGTGTTGCCGTATGTGTTCAGTCGCCTTTTGGTATCTTCAGAGACGGCGAAATATACCACCTTCTTGCCCAAACACCGTTTGTGCATTTCTCCAGATGCCAGCAATTTTTATGCCGCCGCCCATATGTTTACAGTTATCTAAAATTAATAGAAAAAATGTTTGGTGCCGATTTTAAATGGTTTGTGTGTCTTTCCCGGCAGGACACGGCAGGACAAAAAGAAAAACCAGAGTCGCCCCAAGCAGGCATAAACCCTGCGTTAAATAGTGGAGAAAGGGGGTCCTGAAAAATTGGAGGAATCCTGAAAAATTGGAGTGGGAATGGTAGGAATGGGTAGAAATGGGGACGTCCTTAAATAATTCAATAACTCATTCTGTAAGCCGAAAATCGTTCTCCCGGACAATCGCCTCGCCCCGCCGGGCCGCATAAGAAACACCCGACGGCGTCATGGCCAGTTTTACGGCAAGATCACTGAGAGGTATATTCAATTCGCTGGTCGCCCAATAACAAAGCAATCCCCTGGCCTCAGCCCGCGTTTTCATACGCCCTTTGGCAAAAATATCTTCAGGTTTAATTCCATAAATTTTTGCCGCTTTTGCGGCAATATAATCAAGATCAACCCCTTTTGCCTTCAGTTGATACCCCCGTTCGTATGTTTGGCTTGTCTGGTTTAACATGGACGAAACAAAATCCGAATCACCCAGAATCCTTTAATCCCCCCTGATCCGCCCCATTTTTTGTTGCCGGTGTTTTTTAACCTCCCCCCATCCGCCGAAACTCCGGATCAATCCGCCGCCCACAAGCTCGGACCGCTTCCCCTGATCAAGACCTGCTTCGACATAAGCAACATAGCGTTTGCGTGTCGTAGAGAGCGAATCGGCAAAAAAGGCCAGAACATACCCGTCATCCTGCCACGATTGCCTGTAATACCCCGCCAGCACCCCGTGTCCGCAAAAAGGATATTGCGCAAACGCTTTTAAATCACCAACCATCTTCGCGCGGATGGGGTTCAAATGGATATATCTCACCAATTCTTTTAAGTATGCGTCTTCCTGGCAGATGGTGGACTTGTAATGATTTTGGAATAACTGTCCATAACGGTTATGGCGGCGATTAAATGATACCACATACCCGGTCAATCAACGCCGCATCAAAGTGGAGATCCCCTGAGGGCCGGATCGAAACAGAAAATGAGCGTAATTGGTCATCAACACCCAAGCATAGCACCGGGTCTGGGTCTCGGGAATCAGAACGGCCAGTCGATCCACAAAGGCCTGCTTATCCACCTGATCCCGAAATATTTTCCTTCGCTCGATGCCACGGATAACCACATGATGTAATACACCCGGCGCGTCTAATCTGGATTGTCTCGGCATGAATCCAAAAACAGCAGGACGATGGGAAAACCTCAAGTTATTTAATTATTTAAGGATGTCACCCATTTGGCCCCCAAACAGATAAATGTTTCAACGGGCATACCGCTTGCTGATGTTTTGTAAAAAGGCTGCAGAGTAAAAACCCGTTGCATCATCAGGCCTGCATTGATTAAGATGGCGCACACGATTGAAATGCGGCACGGCCTGAAAGGGTTTTGGAGTGGAGAGAAAGCGGCGAAAACGGGCAGGCGGCTCCGGCAACCGGCACACGGCCCCGAGGCTGCTGGTCAGCGACGGCCATGGCCGGGTGTTTGAGATTCCGGAGCTGGAAATGGCGGGCCGGCAGCGCGATATTTTAAAACGGCCCGCAAAACCGGAACTGATCCCCCTGCCCCACGGCAGCAGCCTGTTTGAGCTGCCCGGCCGGGTGCCGGTGGGATATGATCCCATGCAAAAGCGCTTTGTGCCGGTGACCCAATATGAGGGGGAACCGGTGATCGCTGTGGCGGCCTTCATGGCCCCGGCCTACTCCCAGCTTTTGCTGTCCGCCTGCCAGGTAGAAAACCGGGCGGCAACGCTGCCCCTGTTTGCCTATACCGCCGTGGGCTGGAACGCAGACCGGTTTGTTGTTGCCGCCTGCCGGGTGGATGCCGACATCCGCCAGGACCTTGACCAGATGGATGAGCGGACGATCGAGGCCGGCGCCGTCAGCACCCTGAAACGGTATCCAAACAACCGGCTGGTGCACCACCTGGTCACCAACTGCGTGCGCCGCTACCACTGCCCGGCGGCCCAGAATTTTGTTCAGAACCGGTGGGAGTGCCCGGTACCCACCAGTATCTCCTGCAATGCCCGGTGCCTGGGCTGCATCTCCTGGCAGCCCAAAACCAGCGGCGTGCCGGTGACCCAGGACCGGCTCGCCTTTGTCCCCACACCCGAAGAGATCGTTGAGTTCACGGTGCCGCATCTTGACACGGCCCCCCGGCCGGTCATCAGCTTCGGCCAGGGATGCGAGGGAGAGCCCCTGCTCCAGGGGGACGTGATCGAAGCGGCCATCTTGAAAATCCGGAACCGCACAGCCGCCGGCACCATCAACCTCAACTCCAACGCCAGCCTTCCCCAAGTGGTGGAGCGGCTCTGTGCCGCCGGGCTGGACAGCATTCGGGTCAGCCTGAGCAGCGCGCAGAAGGCCCTTTACCTTGCCTATTACGCGCCGCGCGGCTACGCATTTGAAGATGTTTTGGAATCCATGAACGTGATGCGGCGCCACGGCAGATGGATATCCTTGAACTATTTTATCTTTCCCGGCCTGACCGATGATCCGGAGGAGACCGCGGCCCTGATTGACATGGTCCGGCGGTTCCGCGTGGACTACATCCAGATGCGGAATCTCAACATCGATCCGGACTGGTACATGGAGAAAATGGGACTTGCCGGTTTGTCCTCCCGGCCCATGGGCATTCTTGCGTGGCAGAAAAAGGTAAAGCAGGCGGCGCCGTGGGTGCGATTCGGGTACTTTAATCCACCGAAGGAAGACTGGTAAAATCAGGAGCGCTGAAACGCCGTGGGGTCAGGCGGCCGTGGGAAACTTTTTTTCAAAAATGACCTTGCCGTCTTCCGGGCCGTAGAATTCGGGCATCCCGGCCAACCGGACATACCCGCACCGCTCGTAGAAATGCCGGGTGGGTGCATACTGGGGCCGGTCTGAAGTATCCGCGTAAACCTGTGTGCCGCCGGCCCGCGCGATAAGCCGCTCGGCTTCAGCCATCAGAACCCCTCCCAGGCCGTTTTTCTGAAACTCCGGGTGCACGGCAATCCAGTAAAGATCATAGCTGGACCGTGTACAGGGAACCGGGCCGAAACAGGCATACCCCATCAGCCGGCCCTTTTCATCTTCGCGAAACACAAACTCGTAGCCGCTGGCCGGCCCCCTGGACAGACGTTCACGCACCAGTTCCACGGCCGTCTCAACCTCCTCGGGCGAGAAAAACCCGGTGGCTGACACAAGCAGGCGCACCTCGGCCGGATCCGTGCCGGCCACTTCGTATCGGAACCCCTGGCCGTCGCGTTCCGGCGGCGGGACCGTTTCAGCAGGCGTTGCTGTTGCGGGCCTGGCCGGTGTGGCCTGGACAATGGCGTCAATGGCCTGGGTATAAGAGATGCCGGCCTGTTCCATGGCCGCGGCAAACCCGGCATCCGGGGAGATACAGGGGTTGGCGTTGACCTCCAGAACCCAGGGGTTGCCGCAGTCGTCCACGCGAAAGTCCACCCGGGCATACCCTTTTAGATGGAACAGGTCCCAGCAGTGGCGGGCAATGGCGGTCACCCCCTCCAGCAGGGGCCCGTCTGAAGCGGAGAATTCAAAAGAGCGGATCGTATTGGCACATTCGAAGGAGTCGGGCTCCCATTTTGCCCGGTAACAGACAATGGCGGGTTTTTTCCCCTCATAATTCTCAAACCGGATTTCGGCCACCGGCAGCACCCTTGGCTTGCCCGCCTCTTCTATCAGGGCCACGTTAAATTCCCGGCCCGGAATGTAGTGTTCGGCAAAGCAGTCCCCGCCCAGAGCAGGGGCCCGTTGTTTCAGCATGTTCAGAATATCGCCCAGGGTGTCCGGGCAGACCACGGCGTTCTCGTCCAGGCCGAAGGAGGCGTGTTCCCACACCGACTTGATGATCCATGACTGGTTGGGTAGCCGTTCCGCCGGGTTGACACGGGTCCGCTGAATCTGAAGCAGTGAAGCGGGCCCGATCCAGGAGGGAGTGGCCACGCCCCACTGGCTCATGTGGTCCTTGGCCGCCGTCTTGTTGGAGGTGCGGTAGATTACATAAGCCGAAGAACCGGTATAGGGAATACCCATGGCTTCCAGCAGAATGGGCGCCAGATGGATCAGCCGGCCCTGACCGTTTAGAGACTCCACCAGGTTAAAGACAAGGTCCGGGCAGAGGGAAACCAGGTCCCGGCGTAACGCCTCCAGGTTCAGGCCGCAGGCCAGGGGAACGGGTTCGTGGCCCAGGTCTGCCAGGGCGCCGGACACGGCCTCGACCTGGGACAGCACATCCAGGGCGTCCGGTGCCGTCTGATCGGTGACACTGTTGTAGAGGACAAGAATGCGCATACCGGTTATTAAAACACAAACCGCTGGATTGGCCAAGCATTTCCATCACCCCGGACGGTTTCAGGCGGTCACTGCCGCGTCCGCCTGTTCTGTGAGCAGTTCCGTATACAGGGTCTGGTGCCAGCGCAGAATATCGGGCATGGCCATTTGCAGGCACTGGCCCAAGGTCCGGTCCGGGGGCACTAGGTGGACGGGGCACCCGGCGGCAAATGCCTCGTGAAGGCCCGCGGCATCATAATCGTAGGGATAAAGCCGGCAGATCAGGGGCCGGATATGCATGGGCAGGGCGCAACCGTTCGCCTTCAGAAACAGGCAGTCAGCCCCGTTCTTCTTCAGCACCCGGCGGGTGCCGTCGACCCGGAAGACAGCGGCCTGCCAGACCGGGTCGTTGCTGTTGTCCAGGTAATCCGGATCGGCCGGGGGCCGGAATTCATAAAAGTCGTCACGGCCGTGGTAAGCGCCGATCCGCTCCAGGTCGCCTTTTGTAATATAGATATCCCGAAGGCCGCCCTGGCAACAGGTCGGCCCCGCGGATGCGCACAGCCGGCACAGCACAATTCCTTCGCTCATTTTCAGATATATCCTTCAACCCCGTTATCCGAACCGCACCCCCCGTCCGGGCAGCCCACCGGGTTGGGATAGGTAAACAGCCGGTTCTCATAGTTTTCCAGCACCACTCCGGCGTCACTGGACGATACCACGTAGTTGGGCAGCAGCGGAATCTTGCCGCCGCCGCCGGGGGCGTCGATCACGTAGGTGGGAACGGCATACCCCGACGTGTGGCCCCGCAGCCCCCGAATGATCTCCAGTCCCCTGGCCACCGACGTCCGGAAATGGCCTGACCCGGCCACCGGGTCGCACTGGTACAGGTAATAAGGTTTGACCCGCATGCGCATCATCTGGTGCATCAGGGCTTTCATGGTGGCCACGTCGTCGTTGATGCCCTTGAGCAGCACGGTCTGGGAGCCCAGGGGGATACCGGCGTCGGCCAGCATGGCGCAGGCGTCATAGGCTTCGGGCGTACACTCCTCCGGGTGGGTGAAGTGAAGGCTCATCCAGAGCGGGTGATACTTGCGCAGCACGCGCACCAGTTCCGGAGTAATGCGCTGGGGAAGCACCGCCGGCACCTTGGTGCCGATGCGAATGATCTCCACGTGGGGGATTTCCCGGATCCTGCCCAGGATCCAGTCCAGTTTGGCGTCGCTGAGGGTCAGCGGGTCCCCGCCGGAAAGCAGCACGTCCCGGATGGTGGGCGTGTTCCGAATGTAGTCGATGGCCTTTTCCAGCCGGGACCGGGACGGGTATATTTTCCCCCGGCCCACCAGGCGGGAGCGGGTGCAGTAACGGCAGTAGGTGGAACAGAAGCCGGATACCAGCAGCAGCACACGGTCCGGATAGCGGTGCACCAGGCCGGGCAACTGGGTATGGCCCTCTTCACCCAGGGGGTCATTTTCCTCCCCGGGCAGCTTGAAAAACTCATGGACCGTGGGCACCACCGTCCGGCGCAGCGGATGGCCGGGCGCGCTGCCGTGCAGCAGGCTCATGTAGTAGGGGGTAACACCCAGGGGCAGCTTGGTCTTCAGCTCGGCAAACACCCCCATCTCGTCAAGGGAAAGGTCCAGAAACCGGGAAAGTGCGGTGGGGGTACAGATACGGTTCTGAAGCTGCCAGTGCCAGCTGTTCCACCGGGCATCCGGCAGGCCGGGATAAAACCGGTGTCGGAAATCCTGGGTTTTTGAGTCAACCAGGGATGGTAAAACGGCCTGACAGGAGGCCTCGGCCGAAAGGGCCGAAACATGAAAAGAGGAATGCGTGGAAAGGCAGGTCAGCGACGGACTGGGAGGTTCGTCGTCCTGCCGGGGGTCGGGAGGTTCGTCTTCGGCTTCGTGCTCCTGCACGAAGGAGTGAATTGTCTGGCTGTCCATGGGTAAGTACATTGTTTTTCCCCCTTTGCATCATATCAAGGTTGTTTATGATGACTTACTTGGGGACAATTATGAACCTGAAAAAAAGAAAGTAAAGATATTTTTTTACTTTTCCAAAAAAATTTTAGCGGTGGAGGGTCGACTTTTTTCTTTTAATTTTCAATTGGCTACGGAGAGCTGAAAAATATGAATTTACTACCTTACCCCTCTGCCGTCCGGCGCAAAATGACTTACCGGAACCGGTTTAAGTCATCAAGGATCGACGCCAGCCGTTCTTTGTCCTCCGGCCCGGCAAGAAGCGCGAGTGTCAAGGTATTGGCGGGGAAGTTTTCACGCAAATCCTTTGTGATAAGGGCTTTACAGGCATCCCTGGCGTGCCGGGGCCGCAGGTAGAGCAGCAGGTCCACCAGGTTGCCGGAGACGCCGGCCCGGTCCACATGCTCGACGTACTGGTGCATCACCGTTCCCACGGTCATGGTAAAAGAAGAGATACTGGCGGAACCGGCGGCATCGCAAACGGCTTCCGACACCATGCACCGGCAGGCAAAGGGCCGGACCTCGTAAACCGGGCAGGACCCGTCTGCCATCAGCAACGGGCAATATCCCCATGCCGGGTCAGGGGTCTCCTCGTCCGGCGGCTCCACCCCGTCGGCATAATACCGGGCGATTTGATTAAAGGTCGATTGGGGGCAAAACCGCCTGGCCTCCCCTGCCGCCGTAACCCTGTCCCACAGACGGTCGCCCTGGGGCAGCGCGTCCAGCCGGTCGGCAATGGCGCAGGCCTCCAGGGAGGTCAGGGTCACGTTGATGGTGCAGCAGGCGGCACATCCCTGTTTGCAGGCCAGGTCAAGGGACCGGGCATACCGGTCGTACACCTCGCAGATGTGGGCATAGGCGGCCCGCTGGTTTTCATGCATATCCATTTTTTCACCCCGGTCGTTTTTCGCCATCATCGGTCACGGACCGTTTTGCTGTCAACACAAATTCCGCTGGATGTTGCGCGGCATATCAGGTCTTGACAGGTATCGGCCTTTTTTAGCATACTGGCACATTCGCGGGGGCCCGAAAACTCGAAAACGCAGCGGGCCGCTTTTTCCCTGAAACCAGCCGGTGAAAGACGGAGATATGCCGACCCAGTACGATAAAAGCGCGGTTCAAGCCATTTTAAAGGCCCGGCCCGAAGTGTCTCCCGACCTGGCCGCCTGCATTCATGTCTCCCGCCTGCTGGGCGGCGACCCGGCCCTGGTGCTCCACGGCGGCGGCAACACCTCGGTCAAGCTGACAGGAAAAGACATCTTCGGCAAGGACCTGACGGTTCTTTTTATAAAAGGCAGCGGCGTGGACATGGCCCACATTGAGCCGGAGGGGTTTGCCGCCCTGGACCTGGCGGCCCTTGAGCGCATACGGGGTATCAGGGACTTAAGGGACGAAGAGATGGAAAACCAGCTCTCCCGGCACCGGCTGAATGTCAACGCCCCTGCCCCTTCGGTGGAAACCTTTCTGCACGCCTTTCTGCCCCACCGGTTTGTCAACCACACCCATGCCGATGCCGTACTCGGCCTGACCAACCGGAAACAAGCAAAAACCCTGGTTCAACAGGTGCTCGGTCCGGACGTCTGCGTGGTGGCCTATGAAAAATCGGGCCTGCCCCTGGCCCGGCGCGTGGCCGCGGCATGGGAAAAGCAGCCGGCTGCCGACACCGTGGTGGTGCTGCATCACGGCATCTTCACCTTTTCCGATGATGCCAGAACCGCCTGCAACCGGATGCTGGAACATGTCCGCAAGGCCAAGGCATGGCTCTCGACCCACCAGCCCACCTCCGTGCCCGAAACCGTGGCTGCCCCGCCGGGCGTCACTTGCGCCCGCGTGGTCCAAGTGATCCGCGGGGCCTGCGCCCATGTGGATGAAAAGGGGAAACGCACCCGGCTTCTGGCCGATCTTCGCACCGATACCGACCTGGTGGCCATCTCCATGGACAGATCGGCCCGTAAAATCTGCACCTCCGGCGTGCTGACACCGGATCATGCCATTCGAACAAAAAACCGGATCGCCTACCTGCCGTCGATTCCCGACAATGATGAGGCTTTAAAGGCCCTGGTCGGCAGAACCGTGGCCGCCTATGCCAAGGATTACCGCCGCTACGTGGCGGCCCATGCCGACAAGCCGGAAAATCTGGAAACAGATCCCCTGCCCCGGGTTTTTCTGGTGGCCGGCCTGGGCCTGGTGGGGCTGGGCGTCACCCGAAAGGCGGCCACCGTGGCCGCTGACATCGCGGCCCACACCATCCGGCTCAAGCACCGGTGCGGCATGGATGCCTACCGGGCCATTGCATCAAAACACGTGTTTGACATGGAGTTCTGGCCCTTTCAGTTAAAAAAGGTGGCCCAACGCCAACGTCTGCCGCTGGCGGGACAGGTGGCCCTTGTCACCGGCGCAGCCGGGGCCATCGGGTTCGGCGTGGCCGACCGGCTTCTGGCTGCCGGCGCCGTTGTGGTGGCCGCTGACGTGGACGAGACCGGCCTTGCCAATGTGTGCGACCTGCTTTCAGAACGTCACGGCAAAGACCGGGTGGAGAGCGTGGCCTTTGACGTCACCGACTACGACCAGACCGAACAGGCCTTTATGAAGGCCTGCCTGAAAATGGGCGGCATCGACATCCTGGTGCCCAACGCGGGCATCGCCCATGTGGCCGCCATTGAGAACCTTGCGCCCGCCGCCTTCAACCGGGTGGTTGCCGTCAACCTTACCGGTACCTTCAATACCATCAAGGCCTCGGTCCCCGTTTTCAGACGGCAGGGCACCGGCGGCAATATCATCGTTATCAGCACCAAGAACGTGTTTGATCCGGGCGCCGCCTTCGGGGCCTACAGCGCGGCCAAGGCCGGGGCCCACCAGATCGCCAAGATCGCGGCCATCGAGCTGGCGCCCCTGGGGGTCCGCACCAACATGGTTAACCCGGACGCGGTGTTCGGCGACGCGGCCGTGCCCTCCAAGCTGTGGGAGCTGATCGGGCCGGACCGGATGAAGGCCCGGGGCCTGAACCCGGAAGGATTGAAAGAATACTACCGCCAGCGCAACCTGCTCAAGGCAACGGTTACCGCCGAGCACGTGGGCAACGTGGTGGTCTTTTTTGCCAGCGAGCTCTCCCCCACCACCGGCGCCAGCTTTCCGGTGGACGGGGGCAACGCCGCGGCATTCCCCAGATAGAGGCAAAATGAAACTGCACCACATCGGCATTGCCTGCCGGTCGTCATTGGCCGGCGACCGGTTCTACCGGGACCTGCTGGGTCTTGAAAAAAAACGGGAGCGCACTGTACCGGCCCGGACGATCAGGGATATTTTCAATGTCGACCGGGAGGCGCAAATCATCGATTACGGCAATGAGAAAATGTTCCTGGAGGTCTTTGTTATTCCGGAACTTGAGGAACACCATCCGGTTTCCCATTTATGCCTGGAGGTGAAAAACCGGGCCGCGTTTCTGGAAAACTGCGCGGCCATGGGGTTTGGCGTTCGGCAAATCCCGAAAAACGACGGCACCGCCATTGTCTTTGTCAAAGACGATGACGGCAATCAATACGAAATCAAGGAACAACCGTAACAAAGGAGCAGACCATGCCAGATGTTGACGATCTCAAGGAAGGCAAGCAGTACCACACCGAAACCCCCCAGACAACGGAAGGCTTTTTTCTCAAGGGGTCCAACTCCCTGGACTGGGGAATGAAAAACCGGCTGGCCCGCATCTTTAATCCCAAAACCGGGCGGACCGTGATGCTGGCCATTGACCACGGCTATTTCCAGGGCCCCACCACGGGCCTGGAGCGCATCGACATCAATATCATGCCCCTGGTGCCCTATGCCGACACCCTGATGCTCACCCGCGGCATTCTTCGCAGCATCGTTCCCCCGTCTTTTACCACTCCCATCGTGCTGCGGGCCTCGGGCGGCACCAGCATTCTCAAGGAGCTGTCCAACGAAGAGATCGCCGTGGACATCGAAGACTCCATCCGGCTCAATGTCTGCGCCATGGCCGTCCAGGTCTTCATCGGCGGAGAGTATGAACGCCAGTCCATCATCAACATGACCCGGCTGGTGGACATGGGCAACCGGTACGGCATTCCCACCCTGGCGGTGACCGCGGTGGGCAAGGACATGGCCCGGGACGCCCGCTATTTCCGGCTGGCCACCCGCATCTGCGCCGAACTGGGGGCCCAGTATATCAAGTCCTATTATATTGATGAGGGCTTTGAAACGGTCACCGCCTCCTGCCCGGTGCCCATCGTGATGGCCGGCGGCAAGAAGCTTCCGGAACTCGATGCCCTGACCATGGCCTACAACGCGGTGCAGCAGGGCGCCGCCGGCGTGGACATGGGCCGGAACATTTTTCAGTCGGAAGCCCCGGTGGCCATGATCCAGGCGGTCAAAGCCGTGGTGCATGAAAATGAGACCCCGAAAAAGGCCTTTGACCTTTACACCACCCTGAAAAACGAAGGCCGGTAACCCGGCAACCCCGCAAGTCCCTTCAGCCCCGGCCCTGCCTGCAACAGGCATGGCCGGGCTTCCCCCTCCTCCCGAGGTGAACCCCGGGAGCGCCGCACCCCAGAGCCGCTAAACCTAAAAAAACCATCCGGCAACCGGTCAGTGCGGAACGATTTCTCCCAGCCAGAAGGCGCTGTACATCCGGCAGCCGCCATCCGTGGGAACGATCAGGTGGATCAGTGCCCGCCCTCACTGCCCAGCACCCTGTCCGAGGTTCTGGCCCCCAGGCCCTGACGCTCGGATGAACTTGAAGGTCAGTTCGTTTTCATCAATGGCAATGTTTCCGTTCATATCCCTGTCTCTGCTCCAAGGAAGGTTTTTCATCAAGGATTGGACACGTTTCGATCCCGATAGCGATTTAGACGGGGATTACGACTGGTCGCTCTTGAGCACGGCCAGGAAGGCGGACTGGGGAATGGCAACCTTGCCGATGGTCTTCATCCGCTTCTTGCCCTTCTTCTGCTTTTCCAGAAGTTTCCGTTTACGGGAGATGTCGCCGCCGTAGCACTTGGCGGTCACGTCCTTTCGCAGGGCTGATATGGTTTCCCGGGAGATGATCTTGCCGCCGATGGCGCCCTGAATGGGAATCTTGAACATCTGGCGGGGGATCTCTTCAGAAAGCATCTTGCACGCGTGCCGGGCCCGCTCCACGGCCTTGTCCTCATGGGCAAGCTGGGAGAGCGCGTCCACCCGCTCGCCGTTGACAAGAATATCCAGTTTGACCAGGCGCGAATCCCGGTAGTCCAGCATCTCGTAGTCAAAGGAGCCGTAGCCCTGGGTCACGGTTTTGAGCTTGTCGTAGAAATCATACATCACCTCGGCCAGGGGCAGCTCAAACACCATCTCCATGCGGCTCCCGGTCAGGTAGTGGTAAGTGGTGCTGATGCCCCGCCGCTCCATGCACAGGGTCATGACCGCGCCCATGTATTTGTCGGGAATGATGATAGAGGCCTTGATAAAAGGTTCCCGGGTGGTCTGGATCACTGTGGGATCCGGGAAAAGTTCCGGGTTGTCGATGAACAGGGAGGTGCCGTCGTGGAGCACCACTTCGTAGCGCACCGTGGGGGCCGTGATGATCAGGGACTGGTCGTACTCTCTCTCCAGCCGTTCCTGGACGATTTCCAGGTGCAGAAGCCCCAGAAACCCGCACCGAAAACCGAATCCCAGGGCCAGGGAGGATGTTTTTTCATACACCAGGGAGGCGTCATTCAGCTTGAGTTTGTCAATGGCAATGGCCAGATCTTCGTACTCGTCGGAGCCGATGGGAAAGATGGAGGAAAAGACCACGGGCTTGGCCTCCCGGAACCCTGGCATGGGGGCCGCGCACCGGTTGGATTTCAGGGTGATGGTGTCGCCGCACCGGGTGTCGGAAAGCGACTTTATGCCCGCGATGATATACCCCACCTCTCCGGCGGCCAGCACCTTTCGGGGCTTGCGCACGATCTGAAAGATGCCCACCTCCTCCACCTTGTAAACCGCGTCATTGGACATGAACATGATCATGTCGCCGGGTTTGACCCGGCCCTCGAAAACACGGACATGAATGACAGTGCCCCGAAAATCGTCATAGGTCGAGTCAAAAATCAGGGCCTGAAGCGGGGCCTCCGGGTTACCCCTGGGCGGCGGCAGCTTTGCCACGATGGTTTCCATCAGGTCCTCGATGCCAATGCCCTCTTTTGCGGAGACCTTTACAGCAGCACTGGAGTCCAGGCCGAGGTCTTCTTCTATCTGTTCCATCACCCGTTCCACATCGGCTGAAATCAGGTCGATCTTGTTGATCACCGGAATGATCTCCAGGTCGTGGTCAACCGCAAGGTAAAGGTTGGCAACGGTCTGGGCCTCCACGCCCTGGCTGGCGTCGATCAGGATCAGTGCCCCTTCGCAGGAGGCAATCGCCCGGGAGACCTCGTAAGAAAAGTCCACGTGTCCCGGTGTGTCGATCAGGTTAAGAGAATAAATGGCCCCGTCTTTTGCCTTGTACGGCAGGCAGATCGTCTGGCTTTTAATGGTGATGCCCCGCTCCCGCTCCAGATCCATGGAGTCGAGAATCTGGTCCCGGAAATCACGGGCCGCCACAATACCGGAAACCTGGATCAGCCGGTCACTTAGAGTGGACTTGCCATGATCGATGTGGGCGATGATGCTGAAATTGCGAATTCGGTTCATTGACTGCTCATTTCATAAAAATATCTATAAAAGGTTATATTCTTCTTTACGCCTTTGCGCCCTGGCGAGAGATCTTATGTTTCTCGCAAAGCCGCAAAGAGAATGATTTGTATCTTACATGAAATTGACCCGTAAAAACAGGTCTCCTCTGTTGCCGTCGGGAGCGATTTTTCCGAGGCTCTTTAACCGGAGGGTTGTGCCTGGTTTTGTGCCCGGTGGTATCGTCACTTTGTAGAGCCGGGATTGAAACCCCCATGGAATGTTCACGGTCTTGGTGGTACCCGTGATCCCTTCCAGGCTGGTGATGGTGATGTCGCCGTACAGGTTGGGATCATTGCCCGGTCCGGCGGGATGGATCACCTGAATACGAGGGCTTTTTTTCCGGGTGGTGATGTCTTTCGGCCTCTCCGCCAGCGCAGCGGCCGGCATGACCTTAAACATTCTGAGAAGCGCAATGCCGGCCAGAAAACCGCCCACATGAGCCCACCATGCCACGCCGCCCCCGGCAATACCGCCGGAACCGGCCGCGCTTAAGACCTGAAGCAAAAACCAGAATCCCAGAAAGAAAAAGGCCGGGATTTCAAAAAAGAGCGGAATAAACAGCAGGGGCACCAGTGTCAGCACCTTTGCCCGGGGGTAGAGAATAAAATAGGCGCCCATGACCCCGGCTATGGCGCCGCTGGCCCCCACCACCGGAATCGTGGACTGAATATTTGGAATCATGTGGGCCAGGCCTGATGCCAGGCCGCAGAGCAGATAGAAAGCCGCGTACCGGCCATGGCCCAACCGGTCTTCGATATTGTCGCCGAAAATATAGAGGACCCACATGTTGGACAGGATGTGCCAGAACCCGCCGTGCAGGAACATGAAGGACAGAAAAGAAAACGCCTGCTGAAAAAAGGAAAAATAGGCGGCCATTTCCGGTACTGAATAGCGGGCCGGCACCAACCCGTAAAGGTAGAGGAATTTATCGAAACCGCTGCCCTGGCCCAGTTCGATCAGAAACACCACCACGCAGATGCCGATGATGGTGTTATTGACCACCGGAACGGTGCGGGACGGGTTTGAATCACGAATAGGCAGCATTTACACTGTCAAACCAAGGAGGTTGCAGGCGGGGTCACTTTTCGGCGGCAATCCGCATGCTCAGGTCCACGGCCCGGGCCGAGTGGGTCAGGCTGCCCATGGAGATGATATCCACGCCGGTGTCGGCCAGTGTCCGCAGGTTTTCCCGTGCCACGGAGCCGGACACCTCCACCAGGGCCCGGCCGGCAATGGTGGTGACCGCCTGCCGGACCGCCTCCAGATCCATGTTGTCCAGCATGATCACATCCGCGCCGGCCTCAAGGGCCTGGGCCACCTCGTCCTGATTAGAAACTTCGATCTCGATTTTCACCAGGTGATGGACCGCCGCCCTGGCTTTTGCCACGGCCTGCGCAATGCCGCCGCAGGCCGCAATATGGTTGTCCTTGATCAGGACACCGTCAAACAGGCCCATGCGGTGGTTAGCGGCGCCACCTGTGCGCACCGCGTACTTTTCCAGCACGCGAAGGCCCGGCGTGGTTTTTCGGGTGTCCACCAGGCGCACCTTTGTTCCGGCCAGTTCATCAACGCAGGCCCGGGTTAAGGTGGCAATGCCGGAGAGCCGCTGAAGGATGTTCAGGGCCAGGCGCTCACCCTTGAGCAGAGCCCGCACGCTGCCTTCCAGCTGCATCACCTTTGTGCCGGTCTTTACCATATCGCCGTCCGTGGCCATAAAAAGGCAGGCGACCTCCGGATCAAGGGTCTCAAAAACCGCTGCCGCCGCGTTCAGGCCGGCGATCACCAGGTCCTCCTTGGCAACAATATACCCCCGGCCCATGGCCTCGGCGTCGATGAGCGCGTCCGTGGTGATGTCACCGGCGCCGATGTCTTCAGAAAGCCCGCTTTCGATAATATAGGGAAGCAGTAAATCCATATCCTCACCTTTATTTGTTTCGGGAATCTTTAAAAATTACAATTCACCGCAAAGACGCAGAGAACGCAAAGAAAAAACAAGGACGCGTCGCGTAAGACGATGATTGCTTTCTCGCATAGCGCAACATAATCCTTTGCGCTCTTTGCGCCGTTGCGGTGTAAAAGCATATCAGACAAACGCCTGGATCCGCTCGTGGGCCGCCTTGAGCTTGGCCTGTTTTTCGGTCAGTTCGCCGGACGTGGCCTTGACGGCGTCTACCACCGATGCCGGGGCCTTTTCCAGAAACCCACTGTTGGAAAGCTTTCTGGTCACCCCGTCCAGCTCCTTTTCCACCTTTGCCAGTTCTTTTTCGATGCGGGCCAGTTCAGCGGCAAAGTCGATCACCCCTTCCAGCAGCACGTAGACCATCGCCTCTCCCACCACGGAAACGGCCGCGTGTCCGGGTTTTTCTCCTGACGGGGCAATGGAAAAGGATGCCAGCCGGGCCAGGTTGACGATCATCTCCTGCTGCTCTTCCAGGTGTCGGCGGATCGTCTCGTCCGCCACATGTACCACCACGTCCAGGTTTTTTGAAGGCGGAATGTTCATCTCGCCCCGCACGTTGCGGATCCCTGTGACCACGTCGATAACCAAGGCCATGCGGGATTCGGCATCGGCATTCGGTCCTGTGCCGGCGGCGCCGGAAAAAGACGCCTTCATGATCGACCCCTGTGTACCGGGCAGGGCGTGCCAGATCTCCTCCGTAACAAAAGGAATGATGGGGTGAAGCAGGACAAGGGTGTCATGCAGCACGTGCCAGAGCACCTGTTTTGTCTCTTCCTTCTGATCGTCGCCGTTTTTCCCATAAAGATCGGGTTTGGCCGCCTCCAGGTACCAGTCGCACAGCTCATGCCACACAAACTGGTAGAGGGCACCGGCGGCATCGTTGAACCGGTAGGTGTCCAGGGCGTCCGCCGTGCTTTTTCGGGCGTTGTCCAGCCGGGAAAGAATCCACCGGTCGGCCAGGCCCGCATCCGCGGGCGGCGGTCCCTCGTATCCCCGGTCCACGTGCATCATGGCAAACCGGGCCGCGTTCCAGAGCTTGTTGATAAAATGGCGATACCCCTCGATGCGGCTTTCGGAGAGCTTGATGTCCCGGCCTTGGGCCGCAAAGGCGGTAAGGGTGAACCGCAGGGCGTCGGCCCCGTACGTGTTGATGATGTCGATGGGGTCGATCACGTTGCCCGTTGACTTGCTCATCTTCTTGCCCTCTTCGTCGCGCACCAGGGCATGAATGTAGACATCGTGAAACGGAATCTCCTTCATAAAGTGAAGCCCCATCATCAGCATGCGGGCCACCCAGAAAAAGAGAATGTCAAACCCGGTGACCAGAACGCTGGTAGGATAAAAATTTTCCAGCAGCCGGGTCCGGTCGGGCCAGCCCAGGGTGGAAAAGGGCCACAACGCCGAGCTGAACCATGTGTCGAGCACGTCGCTCTCCTGGACCAGGTCGGTGCTGTTACAGGCGGTGCAGGCGGCCGGTGTCTCTTCGGCCACGATCACCTCGCCGCAGGCCTGGCAGTACCAGGCCGGAATCTGGTGGCCCCACCAGATCTGCCGGGAGACGCACCAGTCCCGAATGTTGTTCATCCACTCATAATAGGTTTTGGTCCAGGTGTCCGGCACAATGCGGGTTCGGCCCTGTTCCACCGCCTCAATGGCTTTTTCGGCCAGGGGCTTGACAGAAACAAACCACTGTTTGGAGAGGTTGGGCTCAATCACGGTCTGGCACCGGTAGCAGGTACCCACGCTGTGGGTGTAGTCTTCGACCTTTACCAGCACTCCTTCGGCTTTTAATGCCTCCACCACGGCCTTGCGGCAGGCAAACCGTTCCAGGCCGGCAAACCGGTCACCGGCGGCTTCGGTCATGAATCCCCGGTCATCGATCACCTTGATGGTGTCCAGATTATGGACCCGGCCCAGTTCAAAGTCGTTGGGGTCGTGGGCCGGTGTTACCTTGAGGGCCCCGGTGCCAAAGGCGGTGTCCACGTACCGGTCCTCGATCACCGGAATGGTCCGGCCGGTAAGGGGCAATATCACCTTGCGGCCCTTTGCATGGGCATACCGCTCGTCATCCGGGTTTACCGCCACGGCGGTATCGCCCAGCATGGTCTCCGGCCGGGTGGTGGCCACCACAAGCCCCTGGCTACCGTCTTCAAAGGGGTAGTGAATATGGTAAAGGGCGCCCTGGCGCTCGTCATAGGTCACTTCAATGTCGGCAATGGCGGTGTGACACCGGGGGCACCAGTTGATCAGGTATTCGCCCCGGTAGATCAGCCCCTCCCGGTGAAGGCGGACAAATACCTCGCGCACGGCCCTGGAGAGGCCATCGTCCATGGTGAACCGCTCCCGGTCCCAGTCGCAGGAGGCCCCCAGTCGTTTCAGCTGGCGAATGATGGTGCCGCCGTACTCCTTTCGCCACTCCCACACCCGGTCGATAAACGCCTGCCGGCCAAGGGCGTGGCGGTCCGTGCCTTCGGCCATCAGCTTTTTTTCCACCACGTTCTGGGTGGCAATGCCGGCATGGTCGGTGCCCGGCACCCAGAGCACGTTGTCTCCGCACAGCCGCCGGTAGCGACAGAGAATGTCCTGAAGGGTGATGTTCAGGGCATGGCCCATGTGCAGCATGCCCGTGACATTGGGCGGTGGAATCACAATGGAGTAGCCGGGTCTGCCATGGCCCTCCTCGTCCGCGGCAAATAGTTTCTCCTTTTCCCAGAAGTCATACCACCGCTGTTCTACACCTTGGGCCACATATCCCTTGTCCAGTTCACTGCCGCTCATCTGTTTTTGCTCCACATGCTAAACGCCATATGAGAACCTCGAGAAATTCTATTTTTACAGGTTCCCGTAATGTATAACGGACGGGTTGTCCGTAAGCACCAACAAAAAGGGGATTATTCACTAATCCCCCTTTTTTTTCAATAATTTTTGAAGGCTACAAAAATTTAAAACGGCTTATTCATCGCCGGTCACCAGTTTTTTCAACCGATCAATCTCTTTTAAAATGGTCTTTTCCAGGACCTGCTCAATCATCTTCTCAAATTTCTCCGCATAGACCTCCTTGATGGCCCTGGCCAGGGCCGCTTCAAGTTGCGGCTCGCTGAGAAGATCGCCGCCCGATTCCGAAATTTGACGTCTTACGCTGTCGTGCCAGGCATGCATGGCATCAAAATTAAAATCCGTGGGCTTGTCCACCTCGCGCCGGTTATGAACATGAACCGACACTGTGGCGGCCCGCTGCAGACGGACTTCCTCCTCTTCCGGCGAAATTTTTTCCGCCTCTGAAAAATTCAGGGCCGATTCAATTTCATGATCAAGGGCTTTATCAAACTCGCCGTTTGTTCCGGCCTGTTCTTCCCGGCCGGTTTCTGAAGCGGTGGTGCCCAGAATGTCGGAAAGCTCGGCGGTGTCGGTAAACTCAAGGAGCATGTCATCGTCCGGCCGCTCTTCGGAAGGCCCAGCCGCCTCTGTCCCTTCCTCTTCGTCTCCTGCGGCTTCAGCCAGGTCCAGGAACCCGGCACTGGTTTCTTCTTCAGTAAGCACGATGGAGACCTCGGAGACATCTTTCTCTCCGGTTACAGGCTCCAAATCGGCGGTCAGATCCAGGACATCATCATCTTTGGCGGCCTCTGCCACCAGATCCAGCACATCTTCTTCAACAGGGGGGCCCCCTGCCTGGGCAGAGGATGCTGCCGACGGTTTTCCCTCTTCTTGTGCCTCGGTCGCCGTTTCGGTTGTTTCAGCTGCTTTTTCGGTCAGATCAAGTATCTCTTCTTCTTCGTCATCCACTGTGTCTGTTAATTCCACCAGATCATCATCCTCTTCGGCAACAGCGTTTTCTGCCTCGTCGATCAAATCAAGAACATCCTCGTCCATATCTTCCGGTACGGCATTTTCCAGATCAAAAATTTCCTCGTCTTCCGATTCGGCGGTCTCTTCTGTCAGGTCAAGCACTTCGTCCTCTTCTTCAGAAGTCTCTTCTGTCAGGTCAAGGACGTCTTCCTCGTCTCCCGCTGCCTCCTCGGTTAAATCCAGTACTTCATCCTGTTCATTGGAAGCCTCTTCGGTCAGATCAAGAACTTCGTCTTCTTCACCATCGGCTTCTTCTGTCAAATCCAGAATCGCGTCCTCTTCCTCAGCAGCCTCTTCTGTCAGGTCAAAAACCTCTTCATCATCTTCGGCGCTTTCGGCGGCAGGTTCGGTCAGATCAAAAATGTCTTCTTCATCTTCCACTCCGCCCAGCCCAAAGGTACCTTCGTTTACATCATCTTCTGCTACGGCCTCGGTCAGGTCAAAAACCTCTTCATCATCTTCGGCCATGATATCATCGATATCCACGGTCTCTTCGCCGGTGCCCATGTCCATCATCACGGTTTCGGTCAGCTTGAGAAGTTCTTCGTCCTCATCCGCCTCTTCGGTCAGGTTGAGTGCATCCTCCTTGTTGACATCGTAATCGTCCATCTCGGTTGTTTCAGTCAGCTCCAGCAGGTCCTCGTCATCCTCGTCCCCTTCAATACTAAAGGCATCTTCATCATCCTCGTCTTCCGCATCATCGGTCAGATCCAGAATCTCATCATGGTCCGATCCGTCATCCACGATATCGGCCAGGTCCACGGCATCCCCGTCATCCTCTTCGGACGCCACCACAATCGTCTCCTCGGTCAGTTCCAGAATCTCCTGGTCATCGTCGGTGTCGTCAAAAAAGTCCGGAATCTTTGGACTGGCTTCTTTTTTCGGCGTCCGGGCTCCGTTTTTTTTCTGATTCGCCTTTCCGGAAGGCCGGCCTGATTGTTTGCTTTTGCTCATGTCCCCTCTCATGCGGGTGCAAAAATCGTGCTGATTGAAAAGGTCTGATTTTTCTGGATACACTTACCAGTTCAACGGCTTTGTGTCAAGGTATTTGAGCCCTTGCGCCCACATTACGACAGTGATAAATCGATGTCGCGGGACGTGATTGAAAAGCATGATCCGGCCTGATAGAATGTGCATCACCATTTTCAGCAGGGGAACCATGAGACGATTCTTTATTGACACATCTGCGGCGGCTGGTGCCACCTGTTCCGTTGACGGACCGGACGCCAACCACATCAAAAACGTACTTCGCATGAAGCCCGGTGACGCGATATGGCTGTTTAACGGCACGGGCATGGAATTCAAAGGTGTTATCCGCACCATTGACAGCGGGGCTGTTGCGGTGGAGATCACCGACGCCTTTCCCTGCGCCACGGAATCCCCGACCCGCCTGTCCCTGGCCCAGGCCTTTCTCAAGGACAAAAAGATGGACACCCTGGTGCGCCAGGTCACCGAATTGGGGGTTACGCGATGGATACCGGTGTTTACGCAACGGACCATTCCCCGGCCGGACCCCAGGCGGGTAGCCTCAAGAATGGAGCGGTGGCAGGCCATTGCCGCCGAATCTCTGAAACAGTGCGGAAGAGGACGGCTGCCGGAAATTGAGCCGCCTGTCCTGTTTGAGGACCTGCTCTCCCGGAGTGATGACTGGTCTTTGAAAATCATCTTTGCCGACGCTAAGGCACCGGGGCTGAACGACGTACTGCTCTTTCAGGAGGCCGCCGTCCGCCGGGTGCTGGTAATGATCGGGCCGGAAGGCGGGTTTACGCCTGACGAGATCGACAGCGCGATAAAAAAGGGATTTGTCGCCGCAGGTCTTGGCCCCCGCATCCTGAAGGCCGATACCGCCACTGTTGCCGCCTGCGCCGTTGTACAGCACCTGCTGGGCGACATGTAGCCCGCATATTTCATGAAAAGTTTCGACATGGGTGGATATTCGAACCAAACACAATCGGTTAGAATAAAATTCAGACGGTTTTTGAAAATACAAACTGCCATACGCGGCTTGAGGTATTTTATATCAATGTATGTCGACAATTTTCACCCTTCGGGTGAGTCACCTTGGCCGCATCTGCTGTGTTGCGGGCCGCTCGCAGTAGATTGACTACGGCTTCGCGTCCCGCGCCTTGCATCTGCGGCCAAATCAACTCGTGAAATATCCGGGCTGGCCCGCATATTTCAAAAACTATCCGGGTCAGATGCCTGTGAATAAAATATTTCAGCTTAAAACTTCTTGACAAACCAGGATTGTTCTCTAAAATGCACCTAATCGTGCCGAGGTAGCTCAGTCGGTAGAGCAGGGGACTGAAAATCCCTGTGTCGGCAGTTCAATTCTGTCCCTCGGCACCACCACAAAAGGGTCGCGGCGTTTGCCCGGCCCTTTTGCTTTTGGCCGATTTCATATCCCCATCAGATTCAGTATGCGGTCCACGTCGGTATAATGCTTCACGTGCTCGGCCAGCAGGTCGTAGTTGCGCTGCCGGACCTGGTCATAATACTCCCGCAAAGCAGATGGATCAAAAGGGATATTACCGGCTTTTGCAAGGGCTGCCAGAAACCGGCCGCGAAACACCCCTGAATCAAACAGGCCGTGAAGGTAGGTGCCCATTACCCGGCCATCCGCGGAAACGGCGCCGTCCGGCTGATGATCAAAATCAATAAACGGCGGAGCCGCCTCCCCCCGCCGGGTGATTCCCATGTGAATCTCGTAGCCGTGAACATCAGCGCCGAAGAGGCGGTCCCGACCCACGGACAGGCGTACCTGCTTGACCGCCTCGATGCGCGTTGCGATATCCAGAAGGCCGAAACCTGTCGCGCTGGGAGACACGCCCTCCACCCCTTCCGGGTCTTCGATGGTACGGCCCAGCATCTGGTAACCCCCGCACAGGCCGATCACCCTTCCCTGCCCTGTTTCCAGGTACCGGGCCAGGGCCGCAGGCCAGCCCTGCTTTTGCAGAACCGCCATGTCAGCGATCACGCTCTTGCTGCCCGGCAGGATCACGGCCTGGTATGGGGTCAGATCCACCGGAGACGACAGCCAGACAATGTTTGTCTCCGGCTCCTGCTCCAGGGCGTGAATATCGGTAAAATTGGCAATGTGCGGCACTCTTATCACGGCGATGTTGATTTTTCCCTTTACCGGGCCGGTGCGCGCAATTGTTTCATCCAGGGACATGGAGTCTTCCATATCGATGTGAATATCCTTGAAGTATGGCACCAGCCCCAGTACCGGCCTGCCGGTACGCTGCTCGATAAAAGAGATGCCGTCGGCAAAAAGATCCGGATCGCCCCGGAACTTGTTAATGATAAAACCGGCCACCAGGTCGCGTTCTTTTGGCGATATCAGTTCCATGGTGCCGATGATCTGGGCAAACACCCCGCCCCGGTCGATGTCGGCCACCAGCACCACCGGCGAACCGGTTGCCAGGGCCATCTCAAAATTGACAACATCACGGGGCCGCAGGTTGATCTCGCAGCAGGAGCCCGCCCCCTCCATCACGATCGCTTCGTACCGGTCGGCCAGGCGGGAAAAGCTTTCCATGATCCGATCCCGGACCAGGTCCCGGGACGCGTAGTAGGCCCGGCCCGACAGGGTGTCGACCACCCTGCCCTGCACCACCACCTGACCCCCCCGGTCGGACACGGGCTTGAGCAGCACCGGGTTCATGTGAACCGAGGGCAGCAGGCCGGCGGCCTCGGCCTGCACGGCCTGGGCCCGGCCGATCTCCCCGCCCTCCAGGGTCACGTAGGCGTTATTGGACATGTTCTGTGCCTTGAAGGGGGCCACACGCACGCCCCGCTGTCTTAATATCCGGCAGAAGGCCGTGGTGATAACACTCTTGCCCACGTCCGACCCGGTACCCAGGAACATGATGCTTTTTGCGGTTTTTTTCATCTGTCTGCTTTCAGCTCAAACCGGATGGTGGTGGTGACCTTTGTGACCACCGGTTGACCTGCAATGGTGCCGGGTTTAAACCGCCACCCGGTCACGCACTGAATCACGCTGTCGTCAAAAATTGATTCGGGATCGGATTCTGTCACGGTAACATCCGTTACCCGGCCTTTTGTGTCCACCAGAAAAGAGACCGTCACCCACCCCTGAATGTTCCGCCGCTTCGCATGGAACGGATAAACCGGGGGCTTTCGGGATACAGGCACCAGTGGGCCGTCCAGGTTCATGACGTCAAACACCTGTGGCCCGGCGGACACCGGCGGGGCCACGGGTTGGGTTTCAGCCTCGGCACCCGGCTGCACCGTTTCAACCGGTTCCGGGGGCACGGCAGGAACCTTTTCCATGGCAGGAGCAGTCCTGGCGGGCGCCGGAGCGTCCGGTTTTTTTTCAGGTACTGATGGCTTTACCAAAGGGGCCGGTGCCGGGAGGGGGCGGGAGGGGCGCAGCCGGGTGACCGTCACCGGACCGGGCGGCCGGTTCGGTTCCGCCGCCGGCGCTGGAGGAAGTTTAACCGCCGGCAGGGCCGCAAACAGCAGCAGATTGATCAGCAGCGCAAGGCCTGCGGCAACGGCCCATTCCCGACCTTTCTGCACACTCCCGGCATAAATAACAGTGGTGGGTTTCATCTGCTGCTTCTGCCTCTCATTGCTGTTCCGGCATGCCCGCTGCCATGGAGATGGCCCTGGCACCGGCCAGCCGGCAGGCATCCATTACCTCGATTACCGTTCCGGTGGCGCTTTGCGTGTCGGCAACGATCAATACCTCGGCATCGGGCTTTTCCGTAATCGCCCGTTCCACGGCCAGGCGCAGGCGGTCTGCGTCAATCTCCCGCCTGCTCATAAAAATACGGTTCTCACGGGTAATGCCGATCACCAGGTCAGCGCTTTCCCGGACAACAGCAGTGGTGGCGGACGGTTTGTCAATGTCCAGGCCGGTCTCCTGGACAAAACTGGTGGTCACCAGGAAAAAGATCAGCAGGATGAAAATCATGTCGATCAGGGGCGCCATGTTGAGTTCCACCCCTCTTTTTCCGGCCCGCCGGGCCGCTGAAATATTAAGCATCGTCTTCTCCCATGCTTATAAAAAACGCTTCATGTACATGCCCAGGGCCGCGGCCCGCTGTTTGAGAAGAGCGGTGCGCCGGGCCAGAAACCCGCTCATGTAGAAACCGGGAATGGCCACCAGCAGACCGGCCTGAGTGGTAATCAGTGCCTCGGAGATACCGCCGGCCAGGGCCCGGGCATTGCCGGTGCCGAAAAGTGTCAGCGCGTCAAAGGTGGCCACCATGCCGGTGACCGTACCCAGCAGCCCCAGCAGAGGCGCAATGGCCGCCAGTACGGCAATTACAGACAGGTGGCGGTTCAAAGAGAACACCAGGTGCAGAACGATTTCGTCCAGGATGTAGCCGTCCACGGAAGCGTTTCCGGTGCGCCGGGCCAGAAAATGACGGACCAGCACGGCATTGATACCGGCACAGTCCGCGGGCGGGGTTCTGCCGGCGGCGATCAGCTCTCCGGCCTGCCGGCGGGTTATGCCGGTGGTGTTCAGCCGACGCAGCACCAGGCTTTTGTGTGCAATCAGCAGCCAGAGAACAAACGAAACCGCCAGCAGCGGCACCATGACCGGCCCGCCGCCGGCCAGGTATTCGCCCACGCGAAACAGATGGTCGATCACCCTGTTCATGGGGCGGTTGTCCGGGACTTGAATATCATGTTAACAAAAGCCACGGCCTTTTCCTCCATCTGGCCGATCAGGGTTTCCACCCTGCGGGAGAGCAGGGTGTGCCCCAGCATTAACGGAATGGCCACGCACAGGCCCAGCATTGTGGTCACCAGGGCCTCGGAGATACCACCGGACAGCATGCGGGCATCGCCGGTGCCGTAATAGGTGATCACGTGAAACGTCTGGATCATACCGGTGACCGTGCCCAGCAGGCCCAGCAGGGGCGCAATGGCCGCCAGCAGGCCCAGGGTGGAAAGAAACCGCTCCAGCCGGGGGACTTCGTTCAGGATCGCCTCCTGAAGGGCGTTTTCCATGGATTCCCGGTCCATCTTCCGGAAGGCCACGGCCGTGCCGATCACCCGGGGCACCGACTGCCGCCGCTTTTTTTCGCAGGCCTGCCGGCAGGCGTCCCACTGCTGGTCTGCAATACAACGGCCCACATGGGCCATGAAAGTTTCCGCGTCACAGGTCCGTTTCCACAGGTAAACGGCCCTTTCAACGATGATGGCCAGGCCCAGCACCAGGATGACGAGAATCGGCCACACAATGGGGCCGCCCTTTGCGATCTGGCCGGCCAGACCCGGCCGGTGAACCATTTCACGCAGGGCCGCGCCATGAGTGATGTCCAGGTAAAAAGCGTCCGTATTGCCGGAAATATATTGCCGGTTTACGCGATCCACCCGCCAGCCGGCAGACCTGGAAAGGGCGAAAAACCGGCCCCCGGTTTCTGAATACAGGGCATAACCGATGTCGTCCGCTGTATGGTAAAGCGTGGTGAGGTTTCCCGCCAGCAGCAGGTCCGCCGCCTTTTCACGGCCCGCCGGGTCGATGACCGCTCCCTTTACCAGGCGGATCCGGCCTGATTTGACGGCCTCGTCCATCAGCAGGTCAACCATGGTCTTCAGATCGGCCAGGCTAGGCGTATTGTTTGTGCGCACCAGGGAATTTAAAAAGGCGTCACGGTTTTTCACTGTTCCGCTCTGGGGGCTATTGTTGATCAGCACCCGCAACTCCTGGGCATACCGGCGGATCAAGGCTGCCAAGGCCTCCAGTTCTTCGGTGGCAACCGGCACAGCGTGGGTTCCATTGTCTTCTACTGCCGTTATAGAAGCGGAACTTTCCGCCGCCGGCCGGCTTTCTACAGGCCGGCCCATGGGCAGGTAAATCAGTTCCGCGGGCCGTCTTTTAAGGGCCATCTCCATGGCCGCACTCACGCCGCGCCGCCACCGGCCATCCAGCGGTTCCCACCCGGACCGGTCTCTGCTGTAACGGCCTGCCTGTTTCCCATCCAGAGTCTGGTAAAAAAGGGCCGCCCGGCCCAGCCGCACCATATCCACCACCGCCTCCCGGTCATCGATCATGATGGTTTCCCGGTACACGTCAACGGTGTTGCCGTATTCGACCTCCACAAAGAGTGCCTCCATCAGCCGGTCAAGGGCGTCTGTCACGGGAACATCTTCATCCGTAGCCATCTGCCGCACCCGGTCCAGCCGTTCATGTCGCTCGTCGATCAAAAACGGCAGGTCGTTTTGCATGAAAGACTCAACACGGCCACAGGTCTCTTTTAAAAACGGCCGAAGTGTGTCTTCTGTATTCCCGGCCCAGGCTTGCGGCCATGCCGCACAAAAGACCAGCCATACCAGAACAACCCATAGCATTTTCATTCGGCGCGTTCTTCGATGTTTCATGATTCTCTTTCCTTGTTCTGCGTGCCAAAAAAAATCCCCGGATCGACATTCATCGACCCGGGGATTCCCATTTTTATCCTCAAGATCCGGCGGCTTTTCACCTATTCCCATAGGCCCAAAGCCCGTCACCAGGCAGGTCTTCTGACTCTCGGATCATTCTACCGGCCGCGCCTTCCCACCCCATTTAAATGAAGCAGTGACATCCTGCGGCGGTCGTCCCCGATTACAGCGGCGGGTCCGCTCCCGATTTTCACGGGATTCCCTTTTATGCCTGATAGCACCTGATAACAATTAAATTAAATAGTTAAGCCGGTTCCAAATGTCAAGGACTTTATCAGGTGAGGGCCGGGTTCCTGTTGCCCGGATCGCCCGGATCGTGATATGGTGATTTACCTTTTAATCTTCAGACACCACTAACGAGGAATGCATATGAAACCCTTTTCAGCCGTTATCGGAAAGACCCCTGCCCTTCTTATCACTTTTCTTATCGCGGGAATTTTGTCCATGGTGTTGCCGGGATGCAGCCTGCCCGGTCTCAAGCTGCCTGCCGATGCCACTGACCCTTTGCAGGAGTTCGTGCTGGAGGGCTCGGGCCCCCACAAGATCGCCCTGATTTCAGTCAACGGCGCCATTACTGACAGGCCCACCAAGGATTTCATGTCCCGCAACCATCCGGGCATGCTGGACGAATTCGTGGCCCAGCTGGCCCTGGCAAAAAAGGACCCGTCGATCAAGGCCCTGGTGCTGAAAGTCAACTCGCCGGGCGGCACCATCACGGCCAGCGACATCATGTACAAGGAATTGATGGATTTTAAACAGCAGACCGGCAAACCCGTTGTGGCGGCCCTGATGGATGTGGCAGCCTCAGGAGGGTATTACATCTCCCTGCCGGCAGACCATATCCTGGCCCATCCCACCACCCTTACCGGGTCGGTGGGCGTGATTTTTGTCACGCCGCGGGTCAGCGGATTGATGGACAAGCTGGGGCTGGACCTGAAAGTCCGCAAATCGGGCAAGCATAAAGATATGGGCTCCCCTTTCCGGGATACCACGGCAGAGGAGGACGCCCTGTTTGACACCATCATCGACGACATGGCCGGGCGGTTTGCCGGGCTGGTGGAGGAGCACCGGGCCGATCAAAAACCGGACATGGAGAAGATCAGAACGGCCCGCATATTTACGGCCGACGATGCCCTTTCCGCTGGCCTGGTTGACCAGATCGGCTATCTTGAAGACGCCCTGGCCCATGCGAAAAAGATGGCCGGGCTGCCGGACAACGCGGCCGTAGTGACCTACCGCCGGACCTACTATCCCAACGACACCATCTATAATACCCTGGTGACGCAATACGGAGCCCACTCCGGGGCACTGGTCAATATTGATCTGCTGGAGAGCATACCGGCGCTGAAGCCGGGCTTTTACTACCTGTGGTGGCCCGGCGCCGGGAACAGTTTGCAGCCGTAACTCCGGAATACCGTTCAGATAAAGGCAACGGTTTCTGCCGGCTCCTTGAAAAAGTCCAGCCGCTTGTTCAGATCGGCTTCGATAAAAGGCAGCACCTTGCTGCTGATAGCGCCGGGTTCGCATACCCGAACGCAGTTAAAGCATACCACGCAATGGTCGGCGAACACCGGACCCTCCTCCAGGGTGATGTTGGCCGTGGGACAGTTTTCCACGCACAGGCCACACTGGGTGCAGGCATCACTGTTTACGTCAAAAGGAAGCAATATGGGTTTTATCACGTGCAGCCCCGCTGCTTTTGCCGCTTCCTGAACCTCCCGGCGCTGATAGTTCAACGCATCGGCCGGTAACGGTTCGGCTTTGCCGTCCACGGATGCCTTGTCCAGGACGACTTGGGCAAACCGGGCCACCTCGGCCATGTCTTTTTTATCGGGACGACCCTTGCCCAGAGGGGTCTCAGACTGCCACAGCATGGAGTGCCGGGCCGCCACTTTGATGCCGCCCAGCACGGTCATCTCCTTTTCTTTCGCCATCATGGCCATCTCGTGCAGGGCCACGCCGCTGGAGACGGCTCCGAATGTGACAAAGGGCGCGACATACGCGCCCTTTGTTTCAGAAAGACCTGCCAGAAAATCCATCACCATCGGCACCGGGTGGTTGGCATAAACAGGTGACCCGGTAAACAGAACATTCCCTTTGCCGATATGAGCCTGTACCGCTTTTACATCAGCGCTCCCGGACGCCAGGTCCAGGCTCACCACGGGATATTCAGCGGTAGAGGCCTCGTGGGCCAGGGCCTGGGCCACCATTCGGGTGGTGCCGGCCGGAGAAAAATAGACGATGTAAACCGTTTGCTGGTTCATGGAGTCCTTTCTTTCACGGTTGAAAATACCAATAAAAAAAGGCGGCAACCGGGCAACTGATGGATTGATGGGAAACGGCGGACCGCCGCGTTCGATCAGGCAGTCTCTTTCGGCACCTTGCTGCACACCTGGTTGCGGCCCTGGGCCTTGCCCATGTAAAGGGCCTTGTCCGCCAGGTCCAGGGCCAGAATCGGCTCGTTGGCATCGTCGGGAATCGCTGAAACACCAATGGTGATGGTCAGGGAACGAGGGCCCAGGTTGGGGGCGTCTTCGTTGAAGTCGATTTTTTCAACGGCCCGGCGCAGTTTTTCCGCCACGAGAATGGCGTTTTCCCGGCTGGTCTCCGGCAGCAGCACCAGGAACTCCTCGCCGCCGTACCGGGCCACCACGTCGATTTTTCGGAGGCTGGACTCAAAAACACGGGAAATGGTCTTCAACGCCCGGTCGCCCCGAAGGTGACCGTAGCTGTCGTTGTACTCCTTGAAATGATCGATATCGATCATCAGCAGAGAGATGGTGCGGCCGTAACGCCGGGACCGGTAGACCTCCCGCTCGAATCGTTCGAAAAAATAGCGGCGGTTGTACAGGCCGGTCAGCTCATCTTTTCGAATCAGTTCCCGGGTCTGCTGCAGGGTCATGGCGTTGCTGACCGCAATGGCCACATTTTCCGCCACTGCGGCAAAAAGCCGGAGGTCGTTTTTTGAAAACCCCTTGACCATGGGTTTATGGGCGTTGAGCACACCGATGATAACGCCTTCCTGGTTTTTCAGGGGTACGCCCAGGTAACTGCCCTGTTTCATACCGCTGCCGGGAAAATAGAAAAAATCGCTTTCCTTGCTGATGTCATCGATCAGAATGGGGCGTCCGCCGGACACCACTCTTCCGGAAACCCCGGCCGTGACCCTGATTTCGCCATGCATGACCACCGTTTCCGGAATGCCGTGACTGGCGCGGATCTGAAGCTTCTGAAACTCGTCATCCAGAAACATCAGGCAGTACTGGTCCACGTTAAGGGCCTCTCCGATCAGGCCCATGACCACCTCAAACAGGTCGGCCACGTGGAGAGAGGTGCTCAGGGTACGGCTCACGTTGTAAAGCGTGTAAAGCTCAAGCACCCGTTCGTTCAGGCTGCTGTTGATCTCCACCAGCTTTTCATACCGGGCTTTCAGTGTTTCCATCTCATTGCCCGGTGTTTGTGCTGGCTGGATGACGTCTTCCATGGCACCCCCTGATATCAACTGTTTTGTTCAAGTGAATAGAACAGGTTATTACCAAAACATCCCTGTTTGTCAAGTACATCCTGCTGTTGTGCCGGGCCGTCAGGAGGAGGAATTGTCGGCCGGGCGGCCCATGGCCTTCTGAAAAAACAGCTTCCCGGTGTCCATAATATTGGCCGCAAAAAGGGCCAGAAAATCGGGCTGGAAAAAAAGCTGGCGGCCGTACCAGGCCACAAATTCCTTTGGATTTCGCAGGGGCATGCGCAGCAGGTTCCGAAAATAAGTGCGCCGCTGAATCAGCTCCAGTTCCCGGGCGTCAAACGCAGCCACGTTGAGCCGGGCCTGGTGGTAGTGGTTACCCTTTTCATAAGCGTACTCCTCGGTGATCTGTCCGCTTTCAAGGCAGGTCCGCCACAGGTCAGAGCCGGGCAGCGGATTGAACACAAACGGCACCAGGTAGTCCACGCCCAGGTCAAGGCCGAATCGCATGGAACGCTGGACCTGTTCCAGGGTCTCGCCGGGAAACCCGATAATAAAATAAGCCACCGTGGATATGCCGTGTTTTTTCGCCAGGCGGGCTACTTCCCTGGCTTTGTCCAGGGAAAAGGGCTTTTTCACGTAAGCGGCAAAGGTGTCCGGATCCCCGGACTCCACGGCCAAGGTGATCTGGTAGCAGCCGCTTTGTTTCATCAGGCCCATCAGTTCATCGTCCAGAGTCCACAGGGCGATGCCATTGGGCGTGTTCCAGGGCATGGCAAGGCCCCGGTCAATCATGCCTCGAAAAATCGCAACGGCTCGTTTCCGGTCGGCGGTGAGGTTGTCGTCCTGCCACTTGAGTTCCTGAATATCGTATCGGCTTTTCAGGTGGGCGATCTCCGCCAGCACGTTTTCAGCAGACCGGGTGCGGAAGCGCTTTCCCCAATGCAGATAAGAGGAGCAGAACGGGCAGCCAAAGGGACACCCCCGGCTGGAGACAATCGGGGTGTTGCGTCGCCTGCGCCAGTGATAGGCCATGGGCTTGCCGGCCTTGAAATAAGCCTCCATGGGCAGCAGGTCCCGGGCCGGCAGGGGTAAATCATTCAGGTTCTCGATCCACGTGGTCCGCTGGTTTACGCGAATCGCGCCCTTGTTGTCACGAAAGGCAATGCCGCCGATCGCTTCCACGCGGCCGCCCCGGTTGTGGGCGTCTAGAATGCCGGCCAGTCCCAGTTCCCCTTCACCCAGCACCACATAGTCCACCGCTGTTTTCAAAAGGGTCTGCTCGGCCAGAAAGGAGGGATGGGTGCCACCGGCTACCACCACCATGTCCGGGTCGATCTCCTGCTTTATCCTCTCGCTCAGCACCCGGACACAGGCAAACTGGTTGGAAAAAAGGCAGGAGATGCCTACCATGTCAGGGACAAATTCCCGAATACGTTCAAGAATCCGGTTCCAGGAGAGCCCTACCCGTTCATACAGGTCGCCTTCCGGCTCGCGGTGGCCAGGGGCCTCTGCCACGCAGTCGAGAATCGCCACATCCACCCGGTCTCGAATATAGGCGGCCAGGGAGGCAATGCCAAGGGGCGGGCACACCATGGGATCAAATACATGTTTTACGTCAAAAAAAGGCGGGAAAATCAGCATTACCCGCCGTATGGGACGCAGGGTGCCGCATTCCATCACGGAGTTATCTCTCTTTCGTGGGGCACGCCGTCCTGCCCGAACCCGGCGCCCCGCTTTTCGCTTTTTTCCACGTCATTTCCTGCTTGACCTTATTTGATGCCGCTGGTATGCTGAAATCAATTCCCAATCCGTTCGGCAACCTGTTTTTACCCCTGCTCGGTCCGGACCAGGCTGCGATATCGCCATTATCAAAAGTGCAAAACGCTTTTATTCGATATTGTTTTCCCGAGGCAGACGCCGGCCCGAAACCGGTCACCATCCAGAGGGATCGGTTTAACACTTCAGCACAGGAGGTGCGACATGACCCATTCCCGCATCCATGACGACACCATTGTCCGGCTTCCTGCGCCCCCGGCTGAAACGGCATTGACCGGAAAAAGCGCGGTCTTCCAGGGTCCCCATCGGCCCGTCATCCTCCATACCCGGCGGACCTATCCCCGGGGATATCGACAGGCCCACATTCGATACGCCGTTGCCGATACCCCCGATTTTCACAATGCGATCCTGATCAACGAAAGCACCGGCGGGCTCTGTTTTGAGGCCGATACACGGCTGGCGCCGGGCACCATGATCCGTGTACAACTGGGCCCCCTGCCCCAGGCCGACCAGGAAATAGTGATTTACCTGGCCGAAGTGCGCTGGTGCAAACGGGCAAAGATCATCCAGTCAAAGCCCTTTACCGTTGGTGCCCGTTTTCTGACCGCCCTTGTCCAGTAGGCCGGGCCTGTCATGCCGGCAGCATCTCCACTTTCGGCGGCATGCCCGGCTCATATTGAATCAGAGCGCCCTGCCCTTTTCCGCCGATACTGCAATTGACCACCAGGGTCTCTCCCAGCCGGGCCACACCCGGCATCTCATGAAGATGGCCGCAAATCAACAACGGAATCCGATTATGTGTAACAATGTGCCGTAACCCCGCCGAGCCCGCATGCCACCGGCCAAACACCCTGTCCAGCACGCCCCTGGGCGGCGGATGGGCCACCAGCACCGATACGCCTTCAAACTGATTGCTGACCCCGGCCACCAGCCGCTGTTCCGCCAGGCAGAGCCGGGAGTCAAAAGGCAGCAAAAAGGTGCCGCTGATCCCGGAAAAAACAAGGTCTTCCACATTCATCCGGTTCAGATGAAGCCAGGAGACATTCTCCCGGTGAAAGACGGCCTGTTCCATTCGGTGGTTGTCACTATTGCCGCGCACGGCCAGCACCGGCACCGGCATGCGGGAAAGCTGTTCCATGGAGCGGTGTGCGGAAAACCGGCCGGCCACATCACCGGCCACCACCAGCAGGTCGGCGTTGAGGTTCGTCAGCCGGCGGCGGATCATGTCAAACCGGTGAGACCTGCCATGTATGTCGGCAACGGCGTAAATTCGCATGGGTCAGACGTGAAACAGGAGGTTGGAGCGCAACGGCTGTAAGTCAGAGCCGGAAAAACAGCGGGACATCAATCGACCTTGCCGTCCAGGATGTTTTCAGCTTCCTGCATGTCGTTGGCATACCGGCCCCGGTATCCGACGTTCATGGATGTCTTGTCAAACTGAATATGGCCCCAGCTCCCATATTTACGGACCACCCGGACCACTTCGGAGACACCGGCATTGACCAGAAACTCCTGAACACCGCTGATGAGAAACTCGTACTGCTCATCAAGCAGTTCAAAATCCCTCAGGTCGGTGAGGCAGGTAAACCCGGAACGCAGGTCCTTGCAGGCGTCACGAATTCCCTCGGCCACCTTCATCATCTCCTCCACGCTGTCCAGTCTTCCCAGGGTGAGATAGAGCCTGTTTTTTTCCTTGTCTGCACGGATCGAATGCATGGTTTTTCGCCCTCCCTTTCAAGGACGTTCAACATCATTATCTTTCTGTTGTGGTCATTATGTTTTGAGACATCTTAATTTGGCCAGATCCTCGGCATATCCATACAGGTGCAGCCCCTTGCTCTCCACGATCATGGGGCCGTCGGCCACGCCGATCTCACCGGCCATGTACTCTTTTAAATTCTGAATGCCCGCGAGGTTGGCGGGAAGCCCGCCCCACAGGTCCCAGGACCGGAAATAAACAAAGAAAATCAAGTGGTCGTCCTGCACCCGGGTGTCGATGGAGCGGAGGCAGGGCGGATCCAGCAGGGCCAGGTCCGAAGGTTCGGCCACCTGAAGCACCATCTGGTTATTCCGTGCGCCAAACCGTTTATAAGTATCAATGACCCATTCGATCTGGTTGATGTAAAGCCGACCGTCCTCCTCAAACACGATTTTGCCGTCCGGCTCCCGCCGGTCCACGATTTCCGAAGCGTTTTCCTGCCACCATGCCAGCTTGTCGCCGTAAAGCGGGGCACGGGTCAGCCGTTCGCCATAGGTGTAGGACTCCCCCGGCTCTTTTCGGGGTGTCATCAGGTATTCGATGTAGGCACGGTCATAACCGTCTCCGCCGAAAACATAGGCCTCCTCAACTGGATTGGGAATGCCACAGGATGCCGGGATATCAGGCAGAATGGGTCGGGTGCCGGGAAACTTCACATATCCGGTAAAATAGTCATACTCCAGCCGGGTCTGGCCGGCAAAAGAGCCCCGGTCAATGGTAAACCGCCGACCATGGTCCAGAATATCGTAAACCGCCTGAAACCAGAGGTCCGGCAGATCCCTGGCCTCCACTTTGTGCATATGCATTCCGACCTCTCTGTTTTCAAAGGTAAAAATTTGATCTGTTTCGGGAACATACCATAAGAGTGTAGAATAATAAACAGTGTTTTATGCCTGTTGCGCAAAAAAACGCACACTGTCACAAATAGGGGCACACCTTTCCTCAAAACAGGTTGACACGGTTTTGCGCCATTGCTATCCATACACAGACCTTATTTTCCACACACCGGCCCGGATACACCCCGTGAACCCGAACCACTGTCACAACACTCTGATACAAACGCCGAAGCAGCGGCAGATACGGCTGGCGGTTCTCTGCTTTCTGCTGCTGTTCTCTATTTCATGGCCCATCACCGTTTGGGCCGGAGAAAATTTTCAGGGCCTGTGGTGTTCGGACATTCACTTTGATCCTTTTTCCGACCCGGCCATTGTGCCGGAACTGAATCACCGGCCAGAAAAAGAGTGGCCTTCCATCCTGGCGGGTTCTCCCCTTCAGGGCCGTCTTCCAACAACCGGGGGACAGACCGGTCTGGCCCTTTTGGAGTCCACACTTCAGGCGATGCACACCCGGCTGCCCCGTCCTGAATTTCTTGTCTGTTCCGGCGATTTTCTGGCCCATGGCTTTAATGAAAAATACGCGGCGGTAACCGGGGAAAAAGACCCGGCGGCCTGTTATGCCTTTATCGACAAGACCCTCTCTTTTCTTGTGTCCCGGTTTACCTTCTATTTTCCGGATACGCCGGTTCTCTTCTGCCTGGGCAACACGGACAGCCATGAAGGCGACTACCGCGTCACGGATCACAGCTCGTTTTTCAAGGCCTCGGCCCCGCTTCTGGGACAGGGGTTGCTAAAAACCGGGCAGGATTTTACATCCTTTGCCGCCACCTATCTCCGGGGAGGTTATTTTGAAACCCGCCTCTTGGGCCGAAAAAATCTTCGCGTTCTTTCCCTTAACTCCGTATTCTTCTCCAGAAAGGCGCCGGAAACGTCCCTGGTCCCGGCCGCTGAACAACTGGAGTGGCTGGAAGACCAAATAGACCAGGCGACCCGGTGCAAGGAAAAGGTCTGGGTGGTGATGCACATACCCCCGGGAATCAGCGTCTATTCCACCCTGCAAAAAAATCCCGGCCCCACGGTTCCGGAAAAACCGGTCTTGCTTCTCAACCAGACACACCTTGAACCGTTGAAGCAAATCCTCACCCGGCATGAAAATACCGTCACAGCCCTTTTTGCCGGCCACATTCACCGGAACGACTTTCGTCTGTTGCGCACGGATGCGGGCCCTTCAGCAGTTGTGCTGGTGGCTGCCGCGGTGTCCCCGGTATTCGACAACAACCCGGTGTTCCGTGTGGTGCAGGTTGACCCTGCCGGTTTTACCATTGCCGACATGGAAGAGTGGTACCTGGACCTCTCCGCCGGAAAGTGGCAACAAGGTGCTGGATGGGACATCCGCCCCTTCACCGGCCAGTCCCTCCTCCGGTTCTGGCAGGACATGAAAACATCTCCCGCGCTGGCCGGCCGGTATATCGCCGCCTACAAGGGATTTGCGCGGCCCGAAGCGATCACGCGACAGACCCTGCCTTTTTACCATGCCGCCATGGGCGGGCTTGATGCCCCGGGATATCAGCAGGCCATTAAAGGCTGGTTCCGGCCGGACGCTCCACCACCGGCCGATGGAATCACCCTGCCGGCCGGCCCGGATTGACAAACCCGGCCACATCCTCTAACTTACTTTGCTTTATCAGAATCAAAAAAGGACATGATCAATGAGCTGGATCGGTAAAATGGTGGGCGGCACCCTCGGGTTTGCTCTGGGCGGCCCGGTGGGCGCGATTCTGGGCGGGGTTTTCGGCCACGCCTTTGACACAAAGGAAGAGCGGGCACTGTCCGGTGGCGGCCCCACCCTGCTCTCACCCGAGGAAGAGGCCCAGATGACCTTTTTTGTGGCCGGCTTTTCCATGCTGGCCAAGCTGGCCGCCGTGGACGGCCGTGTCACGGAAAAAGAGATGGAGGCGGTCCAGCGTTTCATGGTTCAGGACCTTTCCATGACCGAAAAAAACCAGCAGGTGGCCTTTCGTATCTTCAGCCAGGCCGCTACCTCGGGAAACACCTTTGACCAGTTTGCCCGCCAGTTCCACGAAAGGTTTGCCGACAAACCCGAACTGCTGGACCTGATGCTTGACATCCTGCTGCGGGTCTCCTTGGCCGACGGCCATATGAGCCCTGACGAAGAGCGCCTGATTCAGTCAGCGGCCCGGATTTTTCAGTACAGCGATGCCGCCTACAGCCGCATTAAAGAGCGCTACGTGAAAAGCTCGGACTCGGTTTACGCGGTGCTCAAAAGTGACAGAAACGACACCGATGAGCAGATAAAAAAACAGTACCGCAAGCTGGTGTCCGAGTTTCACCCGGACAAAATCGCATCCAAGGGACTGCCCGACGAGTTTACCGCCTTTGCCGCTGAAAAATTCCGCGAAATCCACGAGGCCTACGAAACCATTCGCAGGGAGCGGGGTTTTTGAAATTTTTGTCAGGAACCCATTGTTGTCCAAAACAGCTCCCAAAAGGACCGTTAAAAGTTATAACCATCTGAACTTACAAATTCCGGGAATATGACTGGAAACCAGGTTGTCTCTGGGAAAGCAAATCTTTTATATACCACGTCAGGGCATCAATGGCAGGCCCCGCCCATTGCAGCGCAGCCGAGCGCAAATGCTTTTTTCGGAAAAAAGCGGGCAGGCTGTTTGAGCACCGCGAAGCGGGCGAGTTCCTGCCCGCGCCGAAAAAAGCGTTTGCGCGAGGGAAGCCGAAGGCCAAGCTGCACGGGCCGGTTCTTTTGGTACTTTTCTTGCCGCCAAGAAAAGTACACGGATAAGCAGGATAAGAGAAATAATCTTTGAAAGCACCGCTGTAAAGACAATTCGATTTCGATCCCGATACCGACAAGAAAAGTACACGGATAAGCAGGATAAGAGAAATAATCTTTGAAAGCACCGCTGTAAAGACAATTCGATTTCGATCCCGATACCGATAGCGATTTCGATAAACAACCGGGGATATGTCCTGCCATGATTAAAACTGTTTTTGCACGATAATGATGGGGACCAAAAAAAAATAAATTCCTCGCAAGGACGCAAAGAACAACATTAAAGTCGCGTGTATAGCGGGAGATATGATCCTTCGCGCGCTTTGCGCCTTTGCGAGACAAAAAAAGCAAGTCGAAAAATTTTTATGAACTATTCGAATCAGCCGGGCCGGTTTCCCGCACAATGGCCCGGACCATGTTGGCAAAGCTCACGTTACCCATGCAAAGCCACTTGACAAACCGTACCTCCCGGTCCCTCATCCGTTGAATGACAGCGTCTGCGTCATCCCCTTTTTCAACCAGGCCCAGTACCTCGCCCTGCAGATCTTCCAGAAAGGCCAGCTTCCGCTGAATATGGTCTTTGCCATTGCCGATGCAGGGCCGGTGGGCGCAGAGCAGCCAGTCAAAGTCCAGGGTCAGCACCTTGCGCAGGGAGATCAGCTGGTCGGCAAAGGTTTCATCGGCCCGGAAATACTTGATGCGGTCTCCAAGATAGAGGTCACCAGAAAAAAGCCGGCCGTTGTCCGAATCCAGAAAAACGGTGTGGTCCCTGCTGTGACCCGGTGTGTGAACCGGCCTCAGGGTGCAGTCGCCCGCATCGAACACCTCCGGCAGGGGCAATACCGCCACCGGGTCGGTTTTTCCCCAGACCAGGCGCTGGTAGGGGAAAATCGGATATTCCGTTTTCAATTTTTCCGCTGTCAGAAAATGACCGAGCACCGGCACATCATGCTGAAGGGAGAGAACCCGGGCATTGCCGCTGTGGTCTTCGTGATGGTGGGTCAACAGGATGGCGCAAACATCTTCCTGGGCCATGGCCGCTGTAATTGCCTTTCGCATATGGCGCTGGCCGGTATCGATCAGCACATTGCCGGTCCGGTAAAAATGGACGGTCAGCAGGGGGCGGCCGACAGGGCCATACCCTGCCTCATACGCCACCACCGGTCCAAAGCGTTTCTCGCGAAAAATATTCATTTGCCGGCTTCTTCCCGCGCCGCAGTCGCGGAGGTCGCGATCTCTCCTTTTACCTGCAACCCATCCACCTGCTCCCCGATCCGGACATTCACCAGTTGCCCCCGAAGCGCTTCCGAGCCCTTGACCAGAACAGACAGGTAATTGGTGGAAACCGCCTTGAGCAGGCCGGTTTTGCGGTCCGGCGTCTCCTCCACCAGGGCCGGCACAGTTCTTTCGTAATTGTTTTGACAGAAAGCGCGTTTCTTTTCCGCCCCCAGGTTCCGCAACCGCGCGCAACGGGACTTGATCTCTTCTGCCGTCACCGGGTTGTCCATGTCAGCGGCACGGGTGCCGGGCCGGGGCGAAAAGGGAAAGACGTGCAGGTAGCTCACCGGCAGGTTTTCAATCAGGCCAAAGGTCTCCTCAAACAGGGCGGCGGTTTCACCGGGAAAGCCCACCAGCACATCCGCGCCGATGGCGGCATGAGGCATCCGTTTTCGCACCGCCGCCACCCGGTCGGAATAAACTTCAGCGGTGTAGGGCCGGCCCATGCGCGCCAGTACATCGTTGGAACCGCTTTGCAGGGGCAGGTGAAAATGGTCGCAGATCATGTCTGTGCCGGCCGCCAGGTCCAGCAAGTCATCGGTGAGCTCACACGGCTCGATGGAGCTGAGCCGCAGCCGGGATACGAACCGGCGCCGGACAACGGTTTCAAGCAGTTCCAGAAGGGAGACCGGGGGCGACAGGTCGACACCGTAAAGGCCCAGGTGAATGCCGGCCAGTACCACCTCCCGGCGGCCATCCGCCTCAAGCGCGGCAAGGGCTGCCATCACCCGGTCCGGCGTCATGCTCACGCTGGGACCCCGGGCATGGGGCACGATACAGTAGGCGCAAAAGGCGTTGCACCCGTCCTGGATTCGCAGAAAGGCCCGGGTCCGAAACCCGGTCACCGCCGCTGGGGAAAGCCGGGTAAACAGGTCACGGCGCTCCCCCTGGTCCACGATTCGAATGGGGCCGCCAGGTGTAAAAGTCTCTTTCATGGACCGGACGGTCTCAGGAATCCGGTACTTGGCGCAATGGTGCACGATGCAGTCCACCGCACCGGTGGCAGCCAGTTCCTCTGTGTTCAGGGTGGCATGACACCCCGTGGCCAGCACCACGGCTGAGGGGTGTTCGCGCCGGAGCCGGCGGAGCAGCTGGCGGGACTGCATGGCACCCCTGGAGGTCACGGTGCAGGTGTTGACAATGCAAAGGGCCGGATCGCCGGCATCGGCCAGATGCCATCCTTCTGAGATCATGGCCGCTGCAATGGCCTCGGATTCAAATTGATTAACCTTGCACCCCAGGGTTTTAATGATAAAGCTTTTCATTATGTGTTTATACTTAAAATATTAAAATTTTTGATTTATCCATCTATTTATTGAAACCAATCGATTATTCACAAATGAGTCAACTTCCTTTGTAATGACCATAGAACAGAAACAGAACAGGTACAGAGCCTTGATCAGTCTTTCAATAACAACCCCTTGGACCCTCGACCCCTTGAATCCTTGAATCCTGTGTATCCACATACAGTTCATCTTGCTCTTTCTCTTACTCTCATTCCGCCTTGATAATGCCGCCGCCGATCACGACATCCCCGTCATAAAAAACCGCACCCTGGCCCGGGGCTACGGCAAACTGGGGGGTGACAAATTCAACCGTCGCATCCGTTTCACCCAGAATTTTCAGCCGAGCCGGCACTTCTGTCTGATTGTAGCGAATTTTTACAGAGACGTTCATCGGACCTGACGGTCTGCCGGAAATCCAGTTTACCTGCGCCACCCGGCAGACCGGGACAAACAGGTCTTTCCGGAACCCCACCTTCAGGCAGTTGCGGGCCGTGTCCAAGGCCGCCGCATAGTAGGGCTGTTCAGCCGGACAGTTGATTCCCCTGCGCTGGCCCACGGTAAACCGGTGCAGCCCGGAATGGGTGCCGATGCACCGTCCCGTCATGTCTTCAACCGGTCCGGGTCCTGAAGTGGCCGGAACCTGGGTCTCTATAAAATCGGCGCATTCCCGGCCCCCGATAAAACAAACATCCTGGCTTTCTTTACGCTCAATGGGAACAAGACCGTGCCGGGCCGCGTGGGTCCGCACCCGGTCCTTTGTCATCCGCTCCAGGGGGAACAGAGCCCGGCCCAGCTGATCCCGGGACAGAAAGGCAAGAAAATAGCTCTGCTCCTTTGCCGGATCCGCCCCTTTCCAGAGCCGCGCGCCGTCCGGCTCTTTTGTGACCCGGCAGTAATGGCCAGTGGCAACGGCATCGGCACCCAGGGAACGGGCGTAATCAAGGCAGGCACCGAACTTGATGCGGCTGTTGCACACCATGCAGGGATTGGGTGTTTCACCGCGAAGATAGGCAGCGGTAAAATAGTCCACCACGTCGGATTGAAACACGGTCCGGCAGTCAAAAATGGAAACCGGAATATCCATTCGGGTAAACAACTGTCGAAGCTGCCCGGCCCGGTCTTCCGGCTCGTACCCGGTGAGAAAATGAATGGCTGTCACGTCCATCCCGGACTGTTTCAACAGGTGGGCCGCCACCAGAGAGTCTATTCCTCCGCTGACAAGAACTGCAATCATCGGCACCTCTGCTGCGGTCCGAAGACAACTGGGTTTCTCTTCGGCATCATACCTTGAACTGATCAACCAGCTGCTTAAGCTCTTCCGCCACGGTGGAAAGGGACTGGGCGTTTCCAGAAAGCTTGGTGCTGATATCGGCCAGTTCACCGGAGGACTGGTTCACCCGTGCCAGGTCACGGGTCACCTCGGCGTTGGTGGAGGAACTCTGTTGCACATTCCGGGAGACATCCTGCACCGCCAGGGCCACCTGGGCGATATTGGCGGTGATTTCCCGTGTGGCGACAGACTGCTGTTCCATGGCCGCGGATATGGAAGAGACCACGTCCTCGACCCCGGATATGACGCTGGAGGCGTCTTCCACCGACGCGGCCGTGGCGCCGGTGGCGGTCTGAATATTTCGAATCAGGTCTTTGATCTCCTCGGTGGCATCCGCTGTCTGGCCGGCCAGCTTCTTGATCTCGTCCGCCACCACGGCAAACCCCTTGCCCGCCTCTCCGGCCCTGGCCGCTTCAATAGTTGCATTCAAGGCCAGCAGGTTGGTCTGCTCCGATATTTCGGTGATGGTTTCGGTGATCCGGTCGATCTCCCCGGCGGCCCGGCTCAGGTCGGCGATCCGGTCAAAGGCCTCTCTGGACCGGGCCGCGGCCCGGCCGATATCCTGGCGGGCCATTTCACTGTTTTGCGCGATCTCGTTAATGGTGGCGGTCATCTGTTCCGACGATGTGGCCACCATATCCACGTTGGTGGCCGACTCTTCCATGGCGGAGGCCATAGAACGGGCGTTGGCGCTCAACTGTTCCATGGAGGCGGCAATGGTATTCAACTGTCGGGACGTACGCCGGGCACCGGTTTCCAGCTCTCTGGAGATGTCCAGCAGCGATGCCGAAGAGCCGGTGAACATTTCCGCCCGTTGGGTCACGCCGGACATGATCCGGGCCAGTTGTTCCATGAGCCGGTTTACCCACACGGCCATCATGCCCATCTCGTCGGTACCGGTCACCTCCAGCCGCCGGGTCAAATCCCCGGCTCCCTGAGCGATATCCTCCAGCATGGCCGTGGTTTGCCGCATGGGCTCCACGATGCGGCGGGATACAACCACGGCAAAAAGGATCATGGCCATACAGACCAGAAGCGTAATCACGGCCAGCCGGAAAAACTGGCCGGTCTTCTGGGCAATGATCTGGGTCCGTTTGCCCGCCATTTCAGACTCAACACCGTCCAGCCAGGTCATGGCTCCCAGGGTCCAGCCCCACGGCTCAAGGGAACGGGCGTGAATCACCACCGGATCAGGCGCTGACCCGCCCGGTTTTGTTATCACCTTTTCAACGGTTACAGGCCCGTTTTCCGCCGCTTTTCCGGCAATGGCGGCCAGGGCCGCTGCCGGCCCGCCGGCCTGTGCGTCCGTCTCTGTTTCAGCGCCAAAGGGATTCAGAACAAACGCTCCCTGATCGTCGATCACCCAGAAAAAGGTATGGGACCGGACATCGCCGCTCATGGAGCCGAGGGTCTCCAGTGCCTGCTGCATGGCCGTTGCCCCGGGCCGACTGCTTGCCGACACAGTGGTACCGATGATCCAGTTTAAAGGGGGAAATCGTTTCACATAAGCGGTCACGGGAACGGCGTCGGCCGGATCGTCGTCAGACCAGAGAAAGGTCAGGCGCCCTTCGTCCTTTTCCGCGCACAGATCGGCAATGACCGCAAAGGGTTTGGTGCCGTCAGGCCCGGTGAAATTTGTCACGTCAAGGCCTTCAAGTTCCGGCCGGCCGGGGTGCAGGATCATGCGGGGGTGCAGGTCCATGACCCAGAAATAGCCGTTGTCGGCGTACCGAAGCCGCTCCACCGCCGCCAGCATCTCCTGCTGAACCTGCCCTAAATCCGCGCCGGTATCGGTAGCAGCATATCCCGACTTGGGCAGGGCCCGCTTTCGGGGAACCGTCGACTTTAATCGGGTCGCGGCCGGCATGCCTGCGGTTTCATAGATGTGGGCCAGCATACCGCAGGCCAGATCCACATGTCCTTGAATCGTTTCGGCAGGACCACCCTCGATGTCCGCCGCATGCAGCCGGGAGAAAAACGCGTGAAGCATGCCGACCTGGTCGGCCAGCTTGCGCTTTTCGTTTTCCACCATCATCCGGCGCGTCTCCGCGACCTCCTGCCGCCCCCGGGCCGACAGAAAAGATCCGGTAATCAAAATACCGATCATGCCCATGATCAGCACCCCGGACACCGATATCGCGATCAGCCTGGCCCGAACCCCCATCTGTCTCTTACTGAACATGCATCGCCTCCCAAAAGCGCCTGTATAGCCCGAATATTTCATGAAATATTCGGGATGGGTCTGAACAACAGCGCCACTATTGCAGAAAAGCCGTTCAAGGGCAACGGTTTAATGAAGGGGTTTCCAACGCGGGCATCGGCTTTCAGGTGGACGCAGAGACAGAAGCATGTATGACGCGTCAGAAATGCCGCGTATGAATTGAGATTGACTGAAAACCACTGTCATGATATGGACAGATATTCCTTTTTGATCCTCCTCCTGCGCGGCCTGCCAGGATACGCAGGAAAACGGCGGACGCATTGATCCGGACAAAACGACTTTTCATCCAATGAGCAACGGTTGTTTTTTCAGGGAGGCCCCGATGATCTTTTCACAAGTCTTCAACATGGTAAACCTCGGCATCGCCGTGCTGGACAAGGACCTGCGGGTTTGCCACTGGAACCGGTGGCTGGAGATGCACACCGGCATTCCTGAAAAGACGATTCAAAACACCCTGCTGCTGGATCATTTTCCCAACCTGAACCAGAAATGGTTTTTGCGGGGATGCAAAACTGTTTTCACCCTGGGCAATGTGGCCTTTTTTTCCCACAAGCTGCACCGCCATGTGCTGCCCATCACCGCAGTGCACCACCTGTCGTCGGAATTCAAGTTCATGCGCCAGAACTGCACCATCGGCCCCATCTATTCGGACGGCCACAAGGTGAATTACATCTGCATGATGATTCAGGACGCCACAGAAACGGCCTCCTTTGAAAACCGGCTCCTGTCCATCAGTACCCGTGACCCGCTGACCGGCCTTTACAACAGAAGCTATTTCGAAACAAAACTCAAGGAAGAGCTCGAACGGCACCGGCGGTACGGGGGCGCCCTCTCAGTTATTGCCATTGACATCGACGGCCTTAAACAACTCAACGAGAACCTGGGCAACCATGCCGGGGACACGGCCCTGGTGGAGATCGCCGGCCTGCTCACCGGACGACTGCGCACCGTGGACACCATCGCCCGGTACGGCGCCGACGAGTTCTGCGTGATTCTGCCGGAAACGCCGCTTAGCGCGGCCATGCTGGTGGCCGGCCAGCTTCAGGACAAGGTGGCCGCAGCCGCTCTCTGCCCGGACAAAACCGGCCGGCCTGTCACCATCAGCATGGGGGTCATGGAGTCAGCCGAAAAGGGCGCCAATTGCGATGATCTGTTAAAAAAAATTAATGACGCCCTGACCACCATCACCGGCAGTCCGCCGAACACTTTGATTTCACTTTCGGATCAATAAAAAACGGGGGGCGGGAAACCGATCATGGTCCGCCGCCATCGGTTTCGATTGTGGGTGTATTGTCTGGCCGCAAGAAACATCTTGACAAAAAAAAGCCTTCAGTATTATAAATGACCTTATTCAGAATCAATAAATACAGGGGAATTCTATTCATTTGTCATAAGATTATTCAAAACCAAGGGAGGCGTGTATGGTAACTCATCGTTTAACTGAAACAACCGCGCAAACAGGGGGCATGACCAAAGGACAGCTCCTTTCGCCCGGCATGTTGAAGACCGGCGCACTGGCCGCTTCCGTGGCGGGCTGCGTGTTTCTGGCCTCCCCGGCCCACCAGGCCCTGGCCGCCCCCGGCCCTTTTCTGCCCCATGGCATTCAGGGCAACCCCCTGCCCCTGCCCGTGGGCGCGCCCATGTTCAGCCGGCCGGCCTTTGTCGACATTGACGCCGACGGTGACATCGACATCTTTGTGGGCGATAAGGAAGGTTCCATTCACTATTTTGAGAACATCGGCACTGCCTCGGCCCCGGCCTTTGAAATGCGCACCGGTGCGGACAGCCCCTTCTGGTATTATGATACCGGTTGCGAGACATATTATCCCTACACTGTCGACGGCGATGCGGCCCCGGCCTTTGCGGATATCGACAATGACGGGGACTTGGATGCTTTTGTGGGCAGCGGTTACGGATACGGCTCAGTCATCAACTACTTTGAGAATATCGGCGACACCGCATCCACCCCTGAGTTTACCCCCTATACCGGAACCGACACCTTCGGCAATCCCTTTGGCATATGGGCACCTCCGGACCCCACACCGGCCTTTGTTGATATTGACAACGACGGTGACATGGACCTTTTTATCGGATCCGGATACGGAGAAATTAACTATTTTGAAAATATCGGCTCTGTTTCCGAGGCCATGTTTTCGGCAAGCTGCGGCCCTCTTTACTTTCTGACTGGGGATCTGGACCACAGCGCCCCGGCCTTTGCCGACATCGACGGTGACGGCGACCTGGACGCCTTTGTGGGAAGCAAGTATGAGTCCACCGACGTCTCCTACGGTCTTCTCGGTCCTATCATCTGGGCCACCGGGAATGTCACTTATTTTGAGAATGTAGGGTCTGCATCGGCACCCATGTTTACGTCCTATAACCCGGACAATCCCTTTAACGGGGTCGAGACCGACAGGTACAGCGCCCCGGCCTTTGCCGACATTGACGGCGACGGGGACCTGGACGCCTTTGTGGGCGGCAAGTACGGCGACCTGGAGTTTTTTGAAAACACCGGCGCGGTTGACAGCCCGGCCCTGACCAAGCGCCACCTCAAAGAGAACCCGGCCTGGGGCGCGGACGTGGGCAAATACAGCAAGCCCACCTTTGTGGATATTGACGGCGACGGAGACCTGGACGCCTTTGTGGGAGAGCTGGGGACTTTTGCGGGGTTCGCCCCGGCAATTTCTTACCCCGCTTTCTACGGCAACGTCAATTTCTTTGAAAACATCGGCACAGCCGCAAACCCGGACTTTGTGCAGCGCGAAGGCGCGGGCAACCCCTTAGACGGCGCCCTGGACTTTTTTGAGATATACAGCGCCCCCGCCTTTGTGGACATTGACGGCGACGGCGATATGGATGCGTTCATCAGCGCCATGTCCGGGTACGGGTATGGCTACGGCTATGCTTCCGGCCTGGGAGAGCAGGCACCGCCGGTTGCGATTCGGTACTTTAAGAATATCGGCACCGCCACGTCCCCCGACCTGGTTGCCATGCCCGCGGAAAACCCGCTGGTGAATTTCCCGTGGTTCGGCGACATCGTGTCTCCGGCCTTTGTGGATATCGACGGTGACGGGGATTTTGATCTGTTTGTGGGTACCGAATACGGCGACATCTTCTATTTTGAAAACACCGGCACTGCATCGGCCCCCTTATTTGACATTCTTCTGCCGACCGTTCTTGAAGAACAGGTACAAAATCCCTTTGGCATCGGGCCTTTTCCTGCTGGCGCCAACCCGGCCTTTGCCGACATCGATGGTGACGGCGACATGGACGCGGTGGTGGGTATTAAATACGGCGGAATGGCTGACGTTGAATACGACAGCGGTATTCTTTACTATTTTGAGAACACCACCACAGCCACGGATACCGAGCCGGTATTCACCCAGCGCACAGGCGAAGACAACCCCTTCGGCTATTACGGTGACGAGATGTCGGGGCTCTATTGCGCGGCCCCGGCCTTTGCCGACATTGACGGCGACGGCGACATGGACCTGTTTGTGGGTGAATTGTACGGCCGTATCGGCTTTCTGGAAAACCGGGCGATTGTGCCTGTGCCGGCGGACGATGACGATGACGACACCCCGGCAATCCTGGCCGATGATGACGACACCTGCTTTATCAACAGTGCCGTCGGGGCCTCCAACAGCGGGCAGACGAGCCTTTTTTCAAGAATAACCGGTCAGGTATATGGAGCCGTACGCTCCATGTTCCGGCCATAAAAAACAGAGCCAACACCCTTACTCAAAAGTGATGGAGGATCGATAATGATGAAAAACCAGACCCTGCGGACAGACGATGGAAAGTATTTTCCCGTTGCGTCCTGCCTTGTAAAGGGAGCGGCCGCCGCGTCCATGGCCGGCCTTGTGTTCGCCGCCTCCCCGGCCCACTGCGACCTCTCTGCAGGCCCGTTTGTCCAGCAGTTCGGCGCCAACAACCCGCTTAAGGCCCCGGTAGATGTCAGCCAGTATCTGCTGATTCACCCCTCCTTTGTGGACATTGACGGGGACGGCGATTATGACATGTTCATCGGCGGCGAAGGCTATGGAGAGGCAGGTGAAATCCGCTTTTTTGAAAACACCGGCACTGCCGCCAATCCCGGCTTTGTGGAACGCACCGGCCCCGGCCCGGACGGCAATCCCTTTTATGGCATGTATGTGGGATACGGCCCGGCCCCGGCCTTTGCCGACATTGACGGCGACGGCGACATGGACGCCATCGGCGGCGAAAGCATGCCAGAGGACTCTTTTATCTATTTTGAAAACACAGGCACGGCCTCGGCCCCTGCGTTTACCATGTACCGGGGGGATGAAGAGGGAAACCCCTTCCCCTCTCCCATGGGCAAGTACGCCACCCCGGCGTTTGTGGATATCGACGGTGACGGCGATCTGGACCTGCTTTTTGGAAAGTATGCCGGCGACCTCGGTTTTTCAGAAAACGCGGGTACGGCCACGGCCCCTAGTTTTAACCCGGCCGTGGAGAATTCCTTTGGTCTGTATGAAGGCGGTTCCTACAGTGCTCCGACATTTGCCGACCTGGACGGTGACGGTGATATGGATGCCGTACTGGGCGAAGCTGAAGGGTATCTCAGCTTCTTTGAAAACAACACCGTGGGCGGCGAATCAATAGACTTCACCAAATATAGGCCGTTCGATACGAACAACCCCTTCTATGGCCAGCACCCAGGTCAATACAGCTCTCCGGCATTTGTGGACATTGACGGCGACGGTGACATGGACCTGGTGGTCGGCGCTTATAACTATGGTTATGGCTATGGCTTTGGTGATGCAGCCGTCATGGATCCAGTTGAAGGGTCGCACCTGACCTACTTTGAAAACGTCGGCGCAGCCGACGCCTCGTCCTTTGCCGAGCGTACCGGCGCAAAAAGCCCGTTTTCCGGGTTTGACGTGGGCTATCTGAGCACCCCGGCATTTGTGGACATCGACGGTGACGGGGACCTGGACGCCTTTTCCGGCAAATGGGGCGGAACCTTCCCCATCATGGAGTATCTGAACGAGGCCCTTCCCTTTATGCCGGACAACGGTATTGACTTTTTCAAAAACAACGGCTCTGCCACGGCCCCGGCTTTTACGGACCTAACCGACGACGCTGAGAACCCCTTCTTTGAAATAGACCCCGGCAAATACAGCTTTGTGGCCTTTGCCGACATCGACGGCGACGGCGACATGGACGCCTTTGCCGGTGGTGTGCCCGCGGATGATATCCTTGATGATGATGATGATTTCATTCCACCGCCTGTTGTTGTCTTCCCTCCAATAGAGGGCGCACCGGGCTATTATGGGGCCACCTTCCTCCGCTTCTTTGAAAACACCGGCACCGCCGCAACTCCGGAGATGTCCCAGCGGGCCGCTGAAGACAACCCACTGGCCGCGGTCAACAACGACACAAGCACCCTGCCCCGGGCCATTGCCTTTGTCGACATCGATGGTGACGGCGACCTGGATGCCTTTGTGGGCCGGAAATATGTTGGTGGAGAAGATGACCCATTCCAAAAAACCCTGCCTGAAAGGGTGATCGGTGGTGAAGGCACGCCCGTCCGGTTCTACAGGAACAACGGCACCGCCCAGAACCCCGTTTTCGCACAGGATGACAACGGCAATCCCCTGGGATTTGTTCTTGAGAATACCCTGTATGGCGGCGTCTACAGCCTGGCCTTTACCGATATCGACGGCGACGGCGACATGGACGCAGTGGTGGGTGAGTACACCCCTGCTGAGATGCGTCCCAACGCAAAGGCGCCCAGTTTAGACGACGACGACATGATGACGCCGGAGTACCGCCTGGCATACTACGAGAATATGGGCAGCGCAACGGCTCCGGCCTTTGCGCCGGTGCCTGCGGCGGACGACCTGTTTGCGCAGATGACGGAGAACAGCCCCTACATGGCGCTTTCTCCCGCCTTTGCCGACATTGACGGCGACGGCGACACCGACATCTTTGCCGGTGAATTCATGGGCCAGTTTCTGTTTATCGAAAACCAGACCCCGGTTGACGATGATGACGATACTCCGGTGGTACGGCCTGTGAATGATGATGACTCCTGTTTTATCCAGACAGCAGAGGCCGACAGCAGCCCGTCGTTTATCGTCCGGAATGCCAGACGTCTCTATGATGCCGCGACATCGCTTTTCAGATAAACCGGCAGCCGCATAAACACGCAAAAAGGAGGGACGGCGGACCGTCCCTCCTTTTTTTGTCCTGGCAATAGCTGAATCGTAAGGTTCGGTCTGGAACTGTCATGCGTTCTCCCCTCTTCATTGCCCAATCGCCCTCCTCGTCATCGCCCAACTTGATTGGGCGATCCAGACCAAGATTGGCCCCATTCTTTATGCCGTCACCCTCGGGCTTGGTGGTCACCGGCCCTTCTGTTTATAAAGGATGGGGCTGGCTGCTTAACTCGGGCACCGGTTGGGCGAGTTGCACCCGCCCCAGCGCTTCCTTCGGCATCAATTCCTATCGGAAAAGTATGCTAATATCCCAAACTATTGCATTCTACCATTCATAAGAAATTCTCTGGTTTTCCTTGACAGCCCAGTTTGATTTTTGCAATATACTCTTTGACTCAAAAAAGGGGAATTGGACATCGGAGGAGATATGAGACAGCTGTTTACATCGGGAACGTGCCTTTTTCTGTTGCTGATCTGTGGGAGTGCAGTACATTTACCGGCCCATGCCGCCTCCGGCACCATCGGCGGAGACATTTTCGGCCTTCAGCAGGGGGTATTCCACACCTTCCTCAATGTCACCGAAAAATACACGGACAACCTTTATAATTCCAATACCAACAAAGAATCAGAGCTGGTCAGTATTGTTTCTCCCGGGCTGGCCCTGGCCCTTCCCGGCTCCGATGTGGTGGATATTAAAATGGACACCTCCACCGGCGCCCCCGGTGGTCTTGCCATGTCCCGTTATAAAATGGACACCACCCGGCGCTACCAGGGCATGCTGGTTTACAACCCGGAATTTGAGTTCTACCATGACAATTCCAGCGAAAACTTTATCAACCACATGGTCAAGGGCGCGTTTCAATATAATGCACCCGGCGGGCTGACTCTGGACATCGCGGACCACTATAAATACGGCCAGGAGATGCGGGGAGAAATCGGCAACCCGGACCCGGACACCTACTACTCTAATGTGGCCCACGCCATTGTGGAGTTTGCCTTTTCGCCGAAATTCAGCATCGGTGCCGGCGGTGCATCCCACACTATTTCATACCGGGAGGTCAACTTCCGTGACAGAAACGACAGGGTCTACTTCGGCTCCCTCAACTTCCATCCCACGGCAAAAACAAGACTTTTTTTCGAATACAAAAACATTGACATTAACTACGATGCCTTTCTCTCCGCAAACAAAGAAAATAACGAAGATCAATATTATGCAGGTGTTGCATGGAAAATGACGGCCAAATCACAAGGCACCTGCAAAATCGGGTATATGGCCAAGGATTTTGAGACACCCGGAATAGACGACCCTTCAGACTGGGCCGGTGAAATTGACCTGACGCATGCGATCAGCCCGGACACGACCATTACGCTGGGGGCTTCGCGAAAATTTTACGAAACCAACATTGCGGCCGCCGACTACTACAACGCTGATCGGGTCACGGCCATGTACAGCCAGCTATTCACCCCCAAACTCAAGGGTGACATGATGCTCGCTTACGGCAAAGACAACTATAAAGGCATTGTGCTTGAGTGCGACACCTACATCATCCGGCCCACCCTTACCTTCAAACCCCGTCGATGGCTGTCCGTAGAGCTGGCCTATTCTTACACCGAGCGTTTTGCCGATGTGGCATCCATGGACTACAGCACCAATGATTACACGCTGAGAATAGGGGGCTCTTTTTAACAGACCCGCATCCGGTTGGCCCGCAGTTCTGTTTGAAGCGGCCGCGCCGTTCACTATACCGTCCACGTATCACACTGACAGGGGCTTCTCCGAACCCCTATTTTTAGTTGACTATCTATGGACCGGCTTGTACATAGATTGAATTTACACGAATCAGGGAGTTGAAAATGTGGGGATATTCGCTACCGGTCCTATCCTGCCGAGGTCCGCTTGCCATCGCGGTGTTGGTCCTTCTGCTGTTTGCATCGATGGGCACATCGGAAAACTACATTGTCGGGCCGGGAGACACACTTGGCATCAATGTATACGAACACCCGGATCTGACCACAACGGTGCAGGTGGATGGCGGCGGCGCGATTCGATTTCCCCTGATCGGTGAGTTCAAGGTCACCGGTATGGATGTTTCCGAACTCTCCCAGGCCATTGAAAAAAAGCTGGCCGATGGATACATCGTCAATCCCCAGGTCGCCATTGTTGTAAAAGAGTATCGCAGCCGCAAGGCCACCATTCTCGGACAGGTCAACGCACCGGCCCTTTATGAACTCAGGGGCCGCACCACACTTCTGGAGCTGATTTCCACTGCCGGGGGCCTTACCGCCGATGCCGGCAAGTATGCCTATCTTACCCGAACACTCTCGGAAAACGGAGGTGCCAACGCACAAAAGGAAGTGATCAAGATCGATCTCAAAAAACTGGTGGAGGAGGGAGACACCACCCAGAACATCCTCATCAGCAATGGTGACAGTGTTTTTATCTCCCGAATGGAAAAAATTTATGTCACCGGAGAGGTCAAGTACGCCGGTGCCTATCCTTACGAAGAAGGACTCACCGTGATCAAGGCCATCACCAATGCCAGAGGGTTTACGGACAAGGCGTCTGCCACCCACATTCAGATTATTCGAAAAGAGAATGGTATTGAGCGGGTGTTGAGTAAGGTCAAAATGGACGAGCGAGTTATGCCCGAAGATGTGATCGTGGTACCGGAAAGCTTTTTCTAAGAGACCGGGGGACGGGAGAAGTGACAGAATCAGTCCTGGTCTGGATCGCCGAACCAGGTCGCATACGTAGTCGTCATTACCATACCGGATGGGAGTCCGGGATGATGGATTGGGTAATCCAGTGTAAAATTGATATCACATCTTAAACCATAGACAACGAGAGAACTCCATGCAACCAATGCAGCCCGTGGAAACCGAAGACATCCATCTGCGCGATTACCTGAGGGTTATCCAGAAGAGAAAACGGATTATTCTTGTTTTTTTCATCACCACCATGGTGGTAGTGCTGCTGGCGACGCTCCAGTCCACCCCTCTTTACACAGCCTCCACCCGGCTCAAAGTCGAACAAAAAAACGGTGACCCCCTCAATGATGTATACCGCTACATCCGTCATGACCCTGAGTTTCTCAACTCCCAGATTCAGATCATCTCCAGCCAGACAGTAATGGAACGCGTGGTTGTGCTGTTGGACCTGGTAGATGCCTATTCCCGCTATTTTCCGGAACAGAGCAAGAAATCTCCGATTGTCGACTTCGTAAAAAACCTGTTTAAAAAATCAGGAGAAGATGCCGTTGAGGGAGACGAGGCAGGGCCAAAGCCTATGTCACCGGAAGAAAAACTGGCAAAAAAAATGTTAGACGGCCTGAAAATCGAACGTATTCGGGACAGCCAGATTCTTCAGGTCTCTTACACCTCTGAAAATCCGGCTTTTTCCACTCTGGTCTGCAATATGCTACCCAGAGCCTATATCGAGCAGCTGCTGGAAATGAAAATGACCAACACGGAATATACGCTGGACTGGATGGAAAAAAAGGCGGCCTCTGAGCGCGAAAAACTGGAAGAAGCCGAGCATTCACTACAGGATTACCTGATCTCTCAGGATATCGTCACCATTGAAAACCGTATTGCCATCATTCCGGAACGGCTTTCCCAAATCAGCGCCGAACTGACAAAAGCGGAAACCCGTGGCAAGGAACTGGAGGCCATTATTGCCCAAATTGACCGGACCCCGAAAAACGCACTGGACACCATCCCGGCCATTTCTGACGAAGCCTCCCTGCAGGCCATTCGCAGCCAAATCCGTACGGCCGAACAGGAGATCCTTACCCTGAGCCAGAAATATGGCGCCAAACATCCAGTCCGTATTGAAGCGCAGAACACCCTGGATGAACTCAGGGGAAAAAAAGAGTCTGAAACTGAAAATATTGTCCAGCGAATCCACAACGACTATCAGCTGGCCACCACCAACCAGGAAAACCTGAAGCAGCAGCTTGAAAACACCAAATCCGAAGCAGCCCGGCTCAATGAAAAATTTATTCAGTACAACATCCTCAATCGGGAAATCGAAACCAAAAAAGAACTCTACGATGCCCTTGTGTCCCGCATCAAGGAACAGACCATGACCAAACAGATTCGAGACGTGGATGTTTATGTGGTAGAAGCGGCCAAGCTGCCCGAGGCCCCATCCAACCAGAATCTTCCCCGGAATCTGCTGCTGGCAGCCGTACTGGGCTGCATGGGTGGTATCGGCAGCGCCTTCTTCCTGGAGTATCTGGACAATACCATCTCTACCGCCGAAGACGCTGAAGCAAAAACCGGCGTTCCGGTCATTGCAACCATTCCGTTGATTGACAGCAGCCAGAAAAATCCGCAAACCGTTGTAACGGAACATCCGGCCTCCCAAGAGGCGGAAGCTTACAAGGTTGCCCGCACCGCATTGTCGCTTTCCACCTCCGGCGGCTATCCCCGCTCCATGGTGATTACCAGCATCTATCCCGGTGAGGGCAAAACCCTTACCTGCCTTAACCTGGCCGCAGCTATCGCCCAGGCCGGCCGCAAAGTGCTGCTCATCGACAGCGATCTGCGGCGTCCCACCCTTCACCTTGCTTTCGGCATAGATAATCAGCCCGGCTTTTCCGAGGTGCTCACCGGCCAGAGGGAACCCGCTACGGTCATTCAAAAAACAGGGCTTGCCAACCTGGATGTTCTACCCTCGGGTAAAAGGCCCCCCAACCCGTCAGACCTGCTTTCCTCAAATCACGCTCAGACCATTATTTCCAACCTGTCGACCAATTACGACGTGCTCCTCTTTGACACACCGCCCATCGGTACGGTTTCCGACGGCGTGGTACTGGCCACGTCCACTGAAAAAACCCTGCTGGTCACCCGGTCCCGCATGACCCGTTATGAGGACGTAAACCGTGAAATTAAAAGGCTCCAGGAAGCGGACAACAAGCTGATGGGGCAGATCGTCAACGCGGTGGACACCCGGCGGGAAGGTTACTATTATGGTTATGGCGCATACCGGTATGCCGGATATTACACCGAGCAATGATCGATATTCACAACCACATTCTGCCGGGTATTGATGACGGCGCGGCAGACATGAACCAGTCCCTGGCCATGGCCCGCATGGCGGAAAAAGACGGCATTACCGACATTATCGCCACTCCTCACCTTATGGATCCGCAACTGGACCAACCGGCCATTTCTCACCGTGTTTCAGAATTAAATCGTGAATTACTGGCCCATGGTGTCCATCTTCGGGTACACGCCGGTGCAGAAATCCCTTTTTCGATGCTGGAAGCGGAAAGCAACTGGATCGGCCTGGCCGGTTCAAAGTGCCTGCTGGTGGAGTTCCCGGCCCATACCGTTCCCCCGGTGGCCGATGGCATGTTTCATCAGTTAGGCACACACGGATATACCATAATCATTGCCCATCCGGAGCGTAACCGTGAGGTGATGGAACGGCCAGAGCGGGTCGCCTCCCTGCTGAGACCCGGCATTCTTGTGCAGATCACGGCAGATAGCCTCACCGGCCGCATGGGGGAAGACGCCCGGGCCTGTGCCAGATACCTGTTAAAAAAAGGACATGTGAACTTTATCGCCACCGACGCCCACGATGATTCCACCCGCCCGCCCCTTCTGTCCGCTGCACTGGCATCCATCCCGGCATCCGCAAAAGCCGACCCCATGAAACTCGTCCGGGACAACGCCCTGGCGTATATCAATAAGGAACCAAGTCAATTTTACGCTGGATTACCCAACCGCCAACATCGTCATCGCCCAGCTTGAGTGGGCGATCCAGAATAAGATTGACCTAATACCCTACGCCGTCACCCCCGGGCGTCTTTCTTCGTCATCGCCGGGCTTGACCCGGCGATCCAGAATAAGATTGACCTAATACCCTACGCCGTCACCCCCGGGCGTCTTTCTTCGTCATCGCCGGGCTTGACCCGGCGATCCAGAATAAGATTGACCCAATACCCTACGCCGTCACCCTCGGGCTTGACCCGGGGGTCCAGAATAAGATTGACCCCATACCGTTTATTCATATAGATAATTCCTATGGAAAGACTGCCGGCAGTTTATATCCTGGCAAACGAGTGTAACGGTACGCTTTACATCGGCGTGACCGCCAATCTGATTAAACGTGTATGGGAACACAAAAACGATTGCTTTGAAGGTTTTAGCAAACGCTATAATGTTCACTCCCTTGTGTGGTATGAAATTCACGGGACCATGGAGTCTGCCATTTCCCGGGAAAAACAGTTGAAAAAATGGAAGCGGGAGTGGAAACTGGATTTGATTGAACAAAACAATCCACACTGGGAGGATCTGTATAAGGAGCTAAAGGGGGGATGAATAAGGAACCAGGTCAATATTTACACTGGATTGACCCAATACCCTACGCCGTCACCCTCGGGCTTGACCCGGGGGTCCAGAATAAGATTGACCCAATACCCTACGCCGTCACCCCCGGGCTTGACCCGGGGGTCCAGAATAAAAATGACTCGGTTCCCTGTTAATAAGGTGGAAAATCAATTTTACACTGGATTACCCGGTCAAGCCGGGTAATGACGCCTACGTGTGCGGCCGTGCAGCCAGGGGAGTCAAGCCGGGTAATGACAGACGTGGAAGAAAATCAATTTTACACTGGATTACCCGGTCAAGCCGGGTAATGACGCCTACGTGTGCGGCCGTGCAGCCAGGGGAGTCAAGCCGGGTAATGACGCCCACGTAGGCGTTCGAGCCGAGTAATGACGAGTAAGGACCACCCGCGTATGCTTTCAATAAGCCGATTTCTATTCCTGGCAACCCTGGCCTTTGCACCCCTGGCATTCGGCAGTGTGGAGCCGTGGGCCTTCTTCATGCTGGTGCTGCTGATCGGCGCCGCCATCTCTCTTTTCCTGGCCGACGCCTTGCGCCATGCCACCCCTCTCTACCAGATGCCCTGCCTCCTGCCCCTGTCTTTGCTGGGCCTTTACATCCTTTTCCAGATCATCCCCCTGCCCCAGCCCCTTCTCTCCCTGATTTCGCCGGGTGCTGCAGCCCTTCGTCAGGAAACCATCGGCATTCTGGTGCCGAACCAGGCATGGCCCCTTACACTGAATCTTCACGCCACCCTGTTTGAACTCTGCCGCTGGCTGTTGTGGGTCGGTTTCTACTGGCTTTCCGTTCAACTTCTGTCCGACAAAACCATGCTGCGCCGCACCCTGCTGTTTCTGGCTTTTTTCGCCGGCCTGTTTGCCCTCTCTTCCGTTCTTCAGAACATTTTCACCGAAGATTATGCTCTCTGGTTCCGCTACGTACCGGACAATTCCATGGTGTTCGGGTCCTACGTCTGCCACAACCACTACGCCGGTCTTATGGTCATGATCTTTGGTCCTGTGCTGGGCCTGGTGCTGGCCCATCGTCCACCCCGTCAGTTCGGCACTTTTCGGGAAAAGGTACTGGGCTTTTTTGAAGAAGAAGAAACCCCCCTGTTCATACTGCTGATCGTGGCAGCCGCGGTCATTGCCATGTCAGTCTTTGCCAGCCTCTCCAGGGGCGGCATTCTCAGCCTGTGCGCGTCCATCCTGTTTTTCGCCCTGGCCCTTGCTGGCAGAGCCTTTCCGGACCAGCGCCTCAATCGTCGCGCCAGCGCCGTGCTGCTGCTGTGTGCCGTTCTCGCGGCCCTCACCTGGTTCGGCTGGGAAAAAATAGACAACCGTTTTGCCAAAATCTATGCGGCGGAAAACTTTACAGACAGCGAAGGCCGTTTCCAGTTCTGGGCCGACAGTCTGAAAATGGCGTCCGACTTTCCCGCCACCGGCGCAGGATTCGGAGCCTTTGGCGATGTATTTCCCGCTTATCAGAACCGCTATTTGGGCCGCATTCTGGACCATGCCCACAACGACTACCTGGAGCTGCTGATAGAGGGCGGCATCCCGGGTGTGGCCCTGGTCCTGGCGTTTTTTATCTGCCTTTTTAAAACCGTTCGAACCACCCTGAAAAAACGTAAAGAGCCTTACACCATCCTGGTCTGCACAGGCACCGCCGCCGGCATTCTGGCCATCTTGCTGCACGGCGTCACTGACTTCAACCTGCACATTCCGGCCAACGCCCTTTATCTGGCCTTTCTCTGCGGCCTGCTGACGGCAGCGGCCCACACCCGCCTGCGCGATCGAGTAACCCCTGTTACCTACCTGCAACCCCACGCTTCTGGTCTGGCAAAAAAAATAATCGTTCCCATCCTGCTGATCTGGCTTGTTTTAACGGGTCTGACCTTTGGCCGGTGGACGATGCCTCGCCTTGATCTCTGGAACCCCGACGATCCTATGATCGCCGGTGATACAGCCATGGCGTCCGGGCAGGCCACCACGGCCCTGGAAGCGTATCAACAGGCTCTGGGCGTTTCTCCGACGCGATCCGCCCTGCTTCAAAAAACCGCCACAGCGGCCCTGAAAGCCGGCCTGCCCCTCTTCCAGGCCGAGGACCTGATGGCCGTCGGTGTAAAAATGTTTCCCATGCGGCCCGGCGCTTATGGCGCATATGCGGGGTTCCTGCTTGAAACAGATCAGAAAACAAAAGCCCTCTCCGTGATCCGGTCCGGCCTCGACACCCAGCCTGCCCAGGCCGAACTGTTCTTTGTCCTCATGGCCCACGCCGGCCTGACTCCGGCGGAAATGTTTACCATCCTGCCCGCCAACTCACTGGTTCTGGCAAAATTTGCCTCCCATATCGCCGACACCGATTACGACTTCATGCGCAAAACCGTTCTGCTGGCTGCCGCAAATGCCGCCGACCAGGAAACCCAACCCCTGCCGCAGGCCTATACCGACCTGGCCCATCTCTACCTGCGGGGAAAAAACAGTGACCAGGCAATTACGATCCTGGAGCGCGGCATGACCCGTCTGCCGGACAACCCCTATCTGCTCTACCTGCTGGCCCGCACCTATGAGCAGAACCAGATATCCTACAAGGCCCTGGCCCTCTATAAAAAACTCCAGCTCCTTAGCCCCGGCTACCGGGATACCGAACAGCGCCTCAAAGCCCTGGAGCGGTAGGGTTTTTGCCGTAGCCGTCATCGCCCGGCCCCCTTCTTCGTCATTACCCGGCTTTCCTGCCCTTGACGGCCTTAACAAATAAGTATCTGCGGTCTGCGGGACGTAATCCGGATACTGCCATCCGGCACCAGATTGGCCTCCTGTCTCATTGACAAATAGCGTCACTCCAAAATGACATTTCTTGTAAAATTCCGGGAGGATCGGTGCCCCTCCTGAAATCGGAAACCGAATAATAATTTGTGATTAATTATAGTTATACTGCAAGCAGGGAATCGATCAAAAAAGGCATATATTTTGCTTTAAAATAATTCAAAAACCAAACTATCCAGAAAAGAAAAGGATCAGATGGTAAGCCAAACACATTCGTGTGGTAATTCTTTAAACGAAGTAAGAGAAACCAGTTAAAGAAATGGAGGCGCTAGTCATGGCCGATAAACTGGGAAAAATGATTGACCAGCTCTGGTTCCGGGTCCAACTCTTTATTGAAACATCAGGAGGCAGACAAGGGGCTGGCCAGCTCAGCGAAAGAGACTTTATTCTTCTGGACTACCTGGATCGGAAAGGCGAGGCAGGCTTCTCCGAACTATCCGATTTTTTTAAAAAAGTAAGCCCCAGCACAATGTCCGGCACACTGAAAAAACTCAACCAGAAAAAACTGGTGGCCCGCAGGGAGGATCCCAGGGATCTGCGGGCCAATATTTTTTCGCTCACAGTAAAAGGCCGGCAGGCGCTGGAACCGGTAAGGCAGGCACAGGCGGAACTTTCCCAGGTTATCGCGGACTCCCTGCAGCTGACCTCAGAGGAGTCGGACCTGGTGGCCGAAGCCGTAGTACGGGCCAACCAGACGTTTGATACATGGATGGGTCTGTCTAACGTATTTGAAACCGACAAGCCGAGCGGTAATGACCCATGACCATAAACGGAAATTCAGCATATACCGCAAACAAGCTGTAATCGAACACGGAAAAACGCCTCTGCGGTCCGGGGGGATGGGTGGCAAACAATAAAACCAGGGGAGGTCGCCATGCAAAAAGAGAAAACCAGAATAACGGTCCATGGCAAAATGACTGTGGCCCTCTTTTTTTGTGTGCTGCTGCTCTGCGTTGCGCCGCCATTTAATGTATCCGGCGATGACGCACAGGCCGCCGCAATTTCCGCCGACAGTCAAAGCGCGGCAATCGGCGACCTGGTTACCTTCACCATCAGCCTTACAGACACGCCGAACGATGTTTTCGCATTCCTTTATACTATCGGGTATGACGAAAGGGTCTTGCTTTTTTATGGGTATGCCAGAGGAGAAGTATTACAGGGCTTTGGAATGAACTCGATCAATGGATACCCGTCTCTTAACGGGGTCGTCACACCTGGTTATGCCAAAGCCGGAGGTTTTTCTATCTCTCCAATCCCGGCCGGTGCCACGGGTACCATGTATACAATCACCTTCAGGGTCATTGGCCCCGGCAGTTGCGTGATCGACCTGCGCTATCTGAAAGATGACATGAGCGGATGGGACATACAGGATGGATATTTCATGTGCCAGAGTGCGGGGCACCCCAACATGGTCGACTGGAACGGTAAACTGGTGGCCGACTTCGGTGACAACGGCCTGTGGTACCATGACGGGACCCAGTGGAACTGGATGTCCAACAGGGGACATGTAAATCGCATGACGACCTGGAACGACAATCTGGTGGTGGATTTCGGCGCAGATGGTATCCATTACTATGATGGTACCTGGCACTGGATGACCAACAAAGGGAATGTATCCTTTATGCAATCCTGGGATAACGGTACGACTGAAATGCTGGTCGCGGACTTCGGCGGCGGCCGGCGGATGTACACCTATGACGGGGCCTGGCACTGGCTCAGCAACAAGGATACAGTGGCGGACATGCATGCATGGGACGGTCGACTGGTGGTCGACTTCGGCAGGGGTCGGGGCGTTTATAACTATGATGGATCCTGGCACTGGATGAGCAACAAAGCCGAAACGGCCCAAATCTTAACCTGGAACAACGGCGCTACGGAAAAACTGGTGGTGGATTTCGGAGGGGGCCGCGGAGTTTATACCTATGACGGTACCTGGCGCTGGTTGTCCAACAAGGATGATGTCAACGCCATGGCGGTATGGGACAACCGTCTGGTGATCGACTTCGGCGCTGGACGCGGCATGTACAACTACAGCGGAAGCTGGAACTGGATGACCGGTAAGGATGACGTGGCCCGATTGGCAACTTGGAAAGATGGAGTTGACAAGCTGGCCGTGGACTTTGGCAACAGCCGGGGCATCTATTATTACAACAATGGCGCCTGGCACTGGATGAAAAACGCAAGCGATGTGCCGGAGATGGTCCCTTGGGGCAATCGTCTGGCCGTCGACTTGGGTACCGGTGTCGGGATTTACAACTATAATGGCTCCTGGAACTATATGAGGACGATGAGTACGGAGGAGTAAACTAAACCACTTTACCCCAATGGGCTGGCAGAAGGCTCAAGCCAGAGACAAGGAGGTCAACCATGAAACGAAAGGGCGTTTTTCTGTCTTTTCCAAGGCCTGTTGTCATTATCGGCATTTTACTGTTGTCCGTACTGACAAACTTTAATGCCGGCGGATTTGCCTCTGCCTGTGTCGACCCGGACGGCGCCATTGATATCATGGGGGCACAGGCCACACTGCATGAAGGGGCAGTCATCCGGGTTCCCATTAATGTGCGTAACGCTTACAAGCCGGACCCTGCCAACAAGGTCAACGCGCTGGGCTTTGATGTGGTATATGACACACAGGTTCTCGACTTTGTTGCATTTGAACCCGGCGAGTTGATGATTAATTTCACCATGGTGGAATACAATGAAGTCAGCGATGGCGTTATCCGTGTCGGCGGGTTTAGTCTCGACGCACCGCTGCCAGGCTCAAACGCTGACCCCATCGAAGCCGACGAAGAAGGCGTTCTGGGCTACCTGATATTCAAATATCTCTCCTCTCCACAGTGTACAGTCCTGACGCCCTGCAATCTGGTTGACCATATCGCTTCATGGTCGGCGCCGCCAGGGTATCTGCTGCCCGGCTCCGCGCCGACGGCCGATGCCGGAGAAGACCGGAACGTTATTGAAAACAGCGTGGTTACGTTGGACGGTTCAGACTCATTTGACCCGGATGGCGACATCACGGCCTATTTATGGGAACAGACAGGCGGTATTTCGGTTTCTTTATCCGACCCTGCCGCTGTTCAGCCGAATTTTACCGTTCCCGGCGGTGCTGTTGGACAGGCACTGACGTTCGTACTGACCGTGACCGACGAGGCCGGCTTAAAAGATATCGACACCGTTACCCTTACCATCACGGCAGACGCCTGCACCACCGCGCCGGCCCAACCGGTTCTGATTTTTCCGGCCAACGGGGCCACGGAGGTCAGCCTTTCCCCCACATTGGTCACCAGCGAATACAGCAACCCGGGCGAGTGCAGCTCCCACTGGAAAACCCGCTGGCAGATCAGCGATCAGGCGGATTTTGCAGGCCTGATCTATAACGTGAATACAATCTATGAAGACCTGACATCGCACCAGGTTACCAAAATGGTCCTGAAGCCCGATACCACCTACTACTGGCAGGTCAGATACTGGGGGGATAACGGGCTTAAGTCGGAGTGGTCCGACGTGTTTTCTTTTACCACGGAATCAGACAGCCGAGACAGCGACGGCAATGGCGTACCGGATGATCAGGAGGCCGATCCAGCTACGGATCTAAATGAAAACGGCATACCCGACTCGGACGAAGTCAATTTGAGGAGTCTGCTGACGGCTGACGGGACTGCCAATATCGGAATCGATTTCTCCGATGATGTCCTGTCTGTTGCTGTTGAGACGATGAGTGAAAACACGATGGAAGACGCCGAGAATCTGGCGGTTGAGTTTCCTTATGGGGCAATCGCCTTCAGAGTAGACGTCCCCATTCCCGGCCTGACCGTCAACTTCGCCGTTCATCTTCAGGAAGCAGCGCCGGCAAACGCTCTCTGGTATAAATATGACAGCGCTCGTGGCTGGTATGACTTCACCCATCAGGTGGTCTTCAGTGCCGACCGAAAATCTCTGTCATTCATGCTAACGGACGGTGGTGCCGGAGATGCGGACGGACTTGCCAACGGTATCATTACCGACCCGGCCGGGCTGGGTGTGACACTTCTGCCCTCCCCCAACCTGATCAACTGGAACGGCAACCTGGTGGCCGATTTCGGAGCCAACGGTCTGTGGTACCATAACGGAACGAACTGGAATTGGATGACCAACCGGGGCCATGTCAATCAGATGGTGGTGTGGGACGGCAAGTTGGTGGTGGACTTTGGTTCCGACTACGGCCTGCACTACTATGACGGCACCGGCTGGACCTGGATGTCCAACAAAGGCGGTGTAAACTTCCTGGCCGTCTGGAACAACGGCGCAACAGAAAAGCTGGTGGTGGATTTTGGCGGCGGCCGGCGGGTGTATACCTATAACGGCGCATGGAGCTGGCTTAACAATAAGGACGACGTAAGCGGCATGATCGTGTGGAACAACAAGCTGATCGTCGACTTTGGTGCCGGCCGGGGCGTTTACAACTACGACACCTCTTGGCACTGGATGACCAACAAGGATGACGTGACCACGGCAGCGGTCTGGGACAACGGCTCCACCGAGCGTCTGGTGGTGGATTTCGGCGGGGGCCGCCGGGTTTACACCTACAACGGAGCCTGGAGCTGGCTCACCAACAAGGATGACGTCAACGCCATGGAGGTGTGGGACAACAGGCTGGTGGTGGACTTCGGTTCCGGCCGGGGCGTGTACAACTACGATACCGCCTGGCACTGGATGACCAACAAGGATGGAGCGTCCCATATGGTCACCTGTAAGGCATCCGACGGCGACAAGCTGGCTGTTGACTTCGGCGGGGGCCGGGGCATGTATTACTATGACGGCTCCTGGAACTGGATGAAAAACACCGACACCGTGCCGGAGATGATCTCCTGGGGCGAGCGCCTGGCCGTGGATTTCGGACCGGGAACAGGTGTTTACAACTATGACGGTGCCTGGAATTTCATGAAATCCTGGAGCACGGCGGAATAAACTCTCTTAAAGCAGGCAATCCCTTACCCGGCAGGCTGGGCCAAACGGCCCCAGCCTGCCGGTTCTTTTTTAAGTGCCTGCGCAACTGCCTGCCCATTGGGTAGAACACGGCCTGTCATAAAAATATCAATCTTGACATAATCAGCCGAAGCCGATAAAAAAAATTAAGGGGTTTCCGCGTTACGACTGTGGAGAAGCATATCTGCATTTAATTAAAAACAACCCAGGTAGTTGCATATGTCTATCCTCATAATTCTTTAAAAGGGGAATGCCATGTCTGTTATGCAAAAAGTGTCTTTAACTGCATCCTGCCTACTTGTCTTTCTTTTTCTACCCCTCTGCCTGTACGCCGCTGAGCCGGGCCAGGCTCCGATAAACCCATTATTCCAGATTGACGCGGAAGCCGGACCGATGTCGGCTTTAGCCGAATCGGGTGGGTTTGCAACCGGTCACCGGCCGGGGCCGGTGACACCCGAACAGCATGACGTATCCGCACTGCCGAAAAAACTGAGTGCCGGCGTTTCTGACGCCAAATACGACCTGCGGGACCCAAACCTTGACGGGGCCACAAGCGACTCCCTGCTTTCACCGGTAAAAAATCAGGGTTCCTGTGGCTCATGCTGGGCATTTGCCACCTATGGCAGCCTGGAAAGCCACCTCATCAAGACAGAAGACGCACTATATGATTTTTCAGAAGACAATCTGAAGCACCTCCATGGCGGAGACTGGGGACCCTGCGACGGAGGCAACGAATTTTTAAGCTCTGCCTACCTTGGCCGTTTTTGCGGCCCGATCAGTGAAGCGGATGATCCCTATGATCCTTCGGAATCCTCAGACTTTTGCACATCGTGCCCCCCTGTCCGGTATGCGGATAACCACATTTTTCTGCCCGCGCGCGCCAACGCCTTGGATCTGACTTTCCTCAAGCAGGCACTGCTGGACTACGGCGCTATCGACACCAGTATGTACTGGAGCGACAACGCCTATAATTCCGGAACTTATACCTACTACTACTCAGGCAACAAGGCCTCCAATCATGCGGTGACCCTTGTCGGCTGGGACGACAATAAGGTCGTTTCCGGTGCGCCCGGCAACGGTGCCTTTATCATTAAAAACACCTGGGGCGAAGACTGGGGGGAAGCCGGTTATTTCTATATCTCTTATTACGATACGAAGGCCGCTTATGAAAGGAATGTCGTCTTTACGGATATCGATGACGCAAATTCGATCCCATTTAACAAGATATATTATTATGATCCGCTTGGCTGGGTGAACGACTTCGGTTATGGTGATGGCGACGACTGGGCGGCAAACATTTTCACGCCATCGACCGATGGCGTTCTAAACGGGGCAGGCTTTTATCTGACCTCTTCCAATACCGCCTATGAAATCTATATATATGATGATTTCAACGGATCTTCTTTTTCAAATCTGTTGTCTTTCGAATCAGGCTCACGGCCGTATGCTGGCTGGTATACCATCCCACTGACAACACCGGTCAGAATAACGGCGGGTGATGCTTTCGCTATTGTCGTCAGGTTCAACAACGGCGGGAGCCATGGTTTCCCTCTTGCCATGGAGTATGCGCTGTCCGGATATAGCAGTGCCGCAGATGCCAATCCGGGACAATCTTATTATTCCAACTCGGGGACGACTTTTTACGACCTGACCGGGTACAGGGCAACCGCCAATTTTTGCATAAAAGGTTTTGTGGCCGAAACAATCCCGGCGCCCATTTCCTATCCCAACCTGATTGATTGGAACGGTAACCTGGTGGCCGACTTTGGCGACAATGGCATGTGGTACCACAACGGTACAAGCTGGAACTGGATGACCAACCGGGGCCACGTTAATCAGATGGTGGTGTGGGACGGCAAGCTGGTGGTGGACTTCGGCCCGGACTACGGTCTGCACTACTATGACGGTACCGGCTGGACCTGGATGTCCAACAAAGGCGATGTGGCAAAAATGATCGCCTGGCACAATGGCGCAACAGAAAAGCTGGTGGTGGATTTTGGCGGGGGCCGCCGGGTGTACACCTACAACGGCGCATGGAACTGGCTCACCAACAAGGACGATGTCAATGACATGGCCGTGTGGAACAACAAGCTTGTGGTGGACTTCGGGGCCGGCCGGGGCGTGTACAACAACAACGGCACCTGGAACTGGATGAGCAACAAGGACGATATCGCCAGAATGGTGGCCTGGAACAACGGTTCTGCCGAGCGTCTGGTGGTGGATTTTGGCGGGGGCCGCCGGGTGTACACCTACAACGGCGCATGGAGCTGGCTCACCAACAAGGATGATGTCAATGACATGGCCGTGTGGAACAACAAGCTTGTGGTCGACTTTGGTTCCGGCCGCTGCCTGTACAATTACGACACATCCTGGCACTGGATGTCCAACAAGGACGATGTGGCCAAAATGGTGGTCTGGAACGACGGTACGGACAAGCTGGCCGTGGATTTTGGCGGCGGCCGGGGCATCTACTACTATGACGGGTCCTGGCACTGGATGAAAAACGCCGACGACGTGCCCGAGATGATCGCCTGGGGCACCCGCCTGGCTGTGGATTTTGGCTCCGGCACAGGCATCTACAACTACAACGGCGCCTGGCACCTCATGAGAACCTGGAGCACGGCGGAGTAAGAACAAAATCATTCAGAGGGGATAATACGGAACACAAATAAGGGCCTTAGAAAAAAATTTAAGGGGAGGAAGGGGCAACAATGAAAAAGGCAGTTTTAATAGTGGCAACACTGTTTTTTTGTCTGGGAACAATCACCATGACCGCCCATGCCGCAACACCGATGGTGGCTGCCGGGTCATACCATACTATTGGCCTGAAAAGCGATGGTACCGCCATCGCTGTGGGATATCAATACTACGGCCAGTGTACCCTGTCCTCATGGACTGATATTACCCAAGTCGCTGGTGGTAATTATCGTACTATTGGTCTAAAAAATGATGGCACGGTAGTCGCCGTTGGATATAACGGTGTTGGCCAGTGCAATGTGTCTTCCTGGACTGATATTGTTCAGATAGAGGCTGGATACTATCATACGCTCGGCCTTAAAGATGATGGTACGTTGGTAGTTGTGGGGGATAATAGTTTTGGACAATGCGATGTGTCTTCCTGGACTGGTATTACCAAAGTCGCTGCTGGAGAATATCATACTGTGGGTTTAAGACCTGACGGTACGGTAGTTGCCGTGGGAGATAACACTGAAGGCCAATGTGATGTGTCTTCGTGGTCCGATATTACCCAAATAACCGCTGGTGCACACCATACGGTGGGAATTAAATCCGATGGTACGGTTGTTTCTGTGGGGGATAATGGTTTTGGGCAATGCAATGTGTCTTCCTGGGCTAATATCGTGCAAGTCGCTGCTGGTGGTAAGCATACCGTTGGATTGAAAAGCGACGGCACGGTAGTGGTTGTGGGAAGTAATGCTGAGGGTCAATGTGATACGGCTCCTTGGGCTGATATCATTCAAGTTGCCGCCGGTGAAGATCATACTGTCGGTTTGAGGTCCGACGGTATGGTGGTTGCTGTAGGGAAGAACGCAAATGGACAGTGCAATGTCAATTCTTGGATCAATATCATACAAATGGCTGGTGGCTTTGATTTTACCGTAGGGCTGACAGCTGACGGTACTGCGATTGCCGTAGGATCCGGGTCCGAAGGTCAGTGCGATGTATCTTCCTGGACCAATATCACCCAGGTGGCCGCTGGGGCTTGGCATGCTGTGGGGCTGAAGATAGATGGTACCGCAGTAGCAGTGGGGCAAAATTGGGAGGGCCGCTGTGATGTATCTTCCTGGACTGACATCGTTCAAGTGGATGCCGGAACTTATCACACAGTAGGAGTAAAAACTGACGGTACTGTCGTAGCGGCAGGAGATGATATGGATGATGCCTGTGATGTGTCGTCCTGGGAAGGAATTATACAGGTGAGTGCTGGTTGGTCTCACACTGTGGGCCTGAAAACCGACGGCACGGTCGTGGCGGTGGGGTCAACCAGTTGTGGCCAGTGTGATGTGTCTTCCTGGACCAATATCACCCAGGTAGCCGCTGGCAGCGGCCACACCATTGGTTTAAAATCCGATGGTACCGTGATGGCCGTAGGAGATAATGGAGATGGTCAATGCGATGTGTCGGCCTGGAGTAGTATTATCCAAGTGGCTGCCGGAGAAAGTTATACCGCAGGTTTGAAAAGTGACGGCACGGTGGTGGCGGTGGGGAATAATTACTATGGCCAATGTAATGTGGGATCCTGGAACGACATTCAACAGTTAGCTACTGATTATAATCACACTTTGGGCCTCAGTGATGATGACGCTGTAATCGCTGTGGGGGATAACCGTTATTGTCAGTGCAACCTGTACGACTGGAACCTTGGAAGCGTAGCCGACTACCCCAACCTGATCAACTGGAACGAAAACCTGGTGGCCGACTTTGGCGACAATGGCATGTGGTACCACAACTGCACATCCTGGAACTGGATGACCAATCGGGGCCATGTTAATCAGATGGTGGTGTGGGACGGCAAGCTGGTGGTGGACTTTGGCCCTGACTACGGCCTGCACTACTATGACGGCACCGGCTGGAACTGGATGTCCAACAAAGGCGATGTGGCCCTGATGACCACATGGAACGATGGAACCGAAGAAAAGCTGGTGGTGGACTTTGGCGCCGGCAGGCGGGTCTACACCTATAACGGTTCCTGGAGCTGGTTTACCAACAAGGATGCCGTGGCAAACATGACCGTGTGGGATAACCGGCTGGTGGTCGACTTTGGGTCCGGCCGGGGCGTGTACAACAACAACGGCACCTGGAACTGGATGAGCAACAAGGACGATATCGCCAGAATGGTGGCCTGGAACAACGGTTCTGCCGAGCGACTGGTGGTGGATTTTGGGGGGGGCCGCCGGGTGTACATCTACAACGGCGCATGGGGCTGGCTCACCAACAAGGATGATGTCAACGACATGGCCGTGTGGAACAACAAGCTGGTGGTCGACTTTGGTTCCGGCCGCCGCATGTACACCTATGACGGGGCCTGGAGCTGGATTTCCAATAAAGACGATGTGGCGAAAATGATGGCCTGGAACGACGGCGCCGACAAGCTGGCTGTTGACTTCGGCGGGGGCCGGGGCATGTACTATTATGATGGCTCGTGGAGCTGGATGAAGAACGTCGACACCGTGCCGGAGCTGATCGCCTGGGGAAACCGCCTGGCCGTGGACTTCGGCCCCAGCGTGGGCGTCTATAACTACAATGGTGCCTGGAACTTCATGAAATCCTGGAGTACGGCGGAATAACCTTTTTTAAGTCAATGCAATCCTATATCCCGGCAGGCTGGGGCCAAACGGCTCCAGCCTGCCGGTTCTTTATCCGCATGTTTGCTGCTTTTTAGCACCCGACCGCCGTGGCCAGTGCTAAAAAAAATACAAATCAGTCAATTATGTAAAAAAATGCAAAAAAGCTTGTAATTAAAGAAAATTTCTGGTATGAAACAGCAAAAATCTGCATCAACGCCGACATCATGTTAAGGCCGAACTCCGGGTGACCGGAGGGCGGAAAGCAACGGGTCTTTTTAAAGACAGCCGGGCCGCCATGATGGAGAGCCGATAAAAGCCGTGCTCTCATCAGGGTCCGGCTTTTTGTTTTTGAGCGTCTGAGGCAGCAGGATGTCAACGCAGCAAAGGGGTGGAAAGTGAATTTCAAAGTATCAATCCTGTTTCCGGCAGCACTGTTTCTGCTTGGGCTGATGACAACCACCGCACAGGCGGTTGCCCCCCAGGTGGATGCCGGATGGGATCATGCCGTGGGCTTGAAGTCAGACGGCACCGTGGTTGCAGGCGGTCGCAACACCGCCGGCCAGTGTGATGTCGACACCTGGACCGATATCGTCCAGGTATCCGCCGGAGACAGTTATACGGTGGGTGTTAAATCAAACGGCATTGCGGTGGCTGTGGGACGGAACACTGCGGGGCAATGCGATGTCGGCTCCTGGACCGGCGTGCGGCAGGTATCCGCCGGATATGTTCACACTGTGGGGTTGAAAACGGACGGCACCGTGGTGGCGACGGGTAAAAACAATTCCGGGCAGTGCGATACAGGCTCATGGAACAGTATTGTCCAGGTATCGGCCGGCGGCATCCACACGGTCGGCCTGAACTCGGACGGCACCGTGGTGGCGGCCGGGCGTGGAAACGCCGGGCAGTGCAATGTCGGCCCCTGGACCGGTATCCGGCAAGTATCCGCCGGCGGTAGCCATACTGTGGGCCTCAGGTCCGACGGTACGGTCATTGCAGTGGGACTGAACAACGCAGGCCAATGTAATGTGACCGGCTGGACCGGTATCACACAGATATCGGCCGGAGACAGTCACACGGTCGGGCTCCGGTCCAACGGCACTGTGGTGGCGACGGGAAAAAACAATACCGGCCAGTGCAACGTGACCGACTGGACCGGCATCACACAGATATCGGCCGGAGACAGCCACACGGTCGGCCTCCAATCCAACGGCACCGTGGTTGTGGCCGGAACCTTTGTCGCACTCGACATGATTGAATGGCCTGTTGTAGGCTTGGATGTTTACGGACCTGCCAGCATAGTCAACTGGAACGGCAACCTGATGGCCGATTTCGGGGACCGGGGCCTGTGGTACCACAACGGTGCTTCCTGGAACTGGATGAGCAATTCCGGTCATGTGGAACAGATGGTAGTGTGGGACGGCAAGCTGGTGGTGGATTTTGGTGCAGACAAAGGACTTTACTATTACGATGGTTCCTGGCACTGGATGTCCCACAACGGTGCCGTGAACTACATGGTGGCCTGGCATGACGGCACCACCGAAAAGCTGGTGGTGGATTTTGGCGGCGGCCGGCGGATATACACCTATGACGGTGCATCATGGCAGTGGCTCAACAACAAAGACAACACCACCAATATGGCCGTGTGGAACAACCGGCTGGTGGTCGATTTCGGCGCTGGACGGGGTGTATTCAACTACAACGGCGCATGGAACTGGATGAGCAACAAGGACAACGTGACCCGGATGACAGTCTGGAACAACGGTGCGGCTGAAAAACTGGTGGTGGATTTCGGCGGAGGCCGTCGCATATACACTTATGACGGTTCATGGCAGTGGCTCAACAATAAAGACCACACCGCCAATATGGCCGTGTGGAACAACCGGCTGGTGGTCGATTTTGGCGCCGGACGGGGTGTATTCAACTACAACGGCGCATGGAACTGGATGTCCAATAAGGACGGCGTGGACTGCATGGCAGCCTGGAACGACGGCGCCGACAAACTGGCCGTCGGTTTTGGCGCAGGCCGCGGCATGTATTATTATGACGGCGCATGGAATTGGATGAAAAACGCCAATACCGTTCCCGGTATGATCGCCTGGGGCAACCGCCTGGCCGTTGATTTCGGGCCGGAAGTGGGCATCTACAACTACAATGGCGCATGGAACTGGATGAAAAACTGGAGCACGGCGGACTGATCTTTCGGTTTTCTTCCCAATGCCGGACCCGGGCCGAATTTCGGCCCGGGTCCGGCATTTTTGTATTCAGCCCCACTTCAGCCTTTGCCTCGAGTTGTGTTGCCGTTGCCCGATAATGCTAAAAAGTCAATTTTGTCCCGAATAACCCCATCAGGTTGAGCAACGACGCATACATAATCGGAAAGACACAGCAATAGCAGCAGATGAAGATACCCCGGAACAACTCATACTGTAAACGACTTCTCCCCTCCCCGCCATCCTTCATAAACCTGTTGACATAAAAGCCGAAAAACGGTTAGAACAATTTAAATCCATAAGTTTGAATGCGCAAAAATCGTTTTCTTCTCTTTATCCGGCTTTGGGCATTTCAACTTCCGTTCAGCCTTTTATTGTGGGGATATAACACCATTCAAAAGAAAAGGGGAAAAGCATGACCGCGCTTAAATGGAAAGCAGCAATTTTCTTTTTCGGTTTAAGTTTTTTTGCGTTTCTGTGCCTGTCACCGTCATCCGCATTTCCTCAAAACATCAACATTGATCCGTGTGTTGCCACACTGGGTCTTGATGGTGGCGAGTGTGGTGGATGGACGATGGATAACAGCTTTGACTGTATGTATGAAGAAAATTCTATTCTCCGCGTCATCAAATTTTTGGATAATAACTCATTTCAATATCGAAGCGTTTTGGAGTTCAACCTGCCGACGGAGGTAAGGAATTCAACGGTCTGCTCTGCCACTCTATTTTTGCCGAACGACAGTTCCTATGGTCATCCTTTGTATGACCGTGTGGTTCTGAAAGGGTATAACGCGGACTGCACCGCCCAGCTTGATGATTTTGAAAATACAGACAATACTATTGTATATTTTCCTGCCCATACCAGTGGGACGGACTATTATATAGATGTAACCGAATTCATATCCACAATTAAAGAAGCTGCTGAAACGATAGGTTTTAATCTGGTTTCAAACGGTTCGGATGGATCTTTGGATGTACGAATCGCCAATACTACTGAGAGGCGTTCCCAACTCCGGGTGGAATATGCTCTCAAAATTTTTGTGGATCCGGATGCAACCGGCAACAATGATGGCACATCATGGACAGACGCCTATGTTTCTCTGCAGGATGCCCTCAACACCGCCATGGCAGAAGACCAGATCTGGGTGGCGGCCGGCACCTATTACCCGGATGAGGGCAGCAGCCAGACGGACAACGACCGCACGTCAACATTTTTGATCCCCAGCGGTGTGGCTGTTTATGGGGGTTTCGACGGCACGGATGGCGCCGGCGGCGGCGCCCTGGAAATCACCCTTGACGAACGGGACTGGGAAAACAATCCAACTATTCTAAGCGGAGACCTGGTTCAGGATGACGATTCAGGCGGTGACAACAGCGAAAACGCCTACCATGTGGTCTGGTTTGACCGGGCCGGCAGCCAGACCCGCCTGGATGGCGTTACCATAACCGCCGGCAACGCCGATGGGAGCCTCTGGAACGACAAGAACGGCGGCGGCATTTACAATAACGGTTCCGGCAGCGGAAACAGCAGCAATCCCTGGCTGAACAACTGCACCATCAGCGGCAACAATGCTTTTAATGCCGGCGGCGGCATATATAACAACGGATCTGACACCACCAACCTCACCGCCGACAGCAGCCCCACCCTGACCGACTGTGTCATCAGCGGTAATAATGCCGGTTCCGGCGGCGGCATCTATAATTACGGCAGTTATGGCAATAGCAGTCCGGTATTGACCAACTGCACGATCAACGAAAACAACGCGGGCAGCGGCGGCGGTATCTACAACAACAGCAGCCATGGCAACAGCAGCCCCATCCTTTTGAACTGTACCGTCAACGGCAATACCGCTGAAATGGGGGGCGGAATCCATAATCAAAGTGATGATACCGGAACCTGCATGCCTGAACTGACCGGCTGTGCCATCACCAATAACAGTGTGCTCTATGAGGGCGGTGGAATCTATAATTATGGATACGATGGAACCACAAGCCCGATTCTCACCGACTGCACCATCAGTGGCAATTCTGCCGATATGGGCGGCGGGTTCTACAATACCAGCTCAGACAACGGGATAGTCAGTCCGGTTCTGAACAACTGCACCATCAGTGGCAACGCTGGCGCTGCCTTTGGCGGCGGAATGTATAATTATAGTCACGCTCAGGGAGAGACCAGTCCTGCCCTGACAAACTGTGCTGTCATCAACAACACTGCCCTCGTTGAAGGCGGTGGACTTGGTAACTATGCACATGACAGTGGGGCATCAAGCCCTGTTCTTACCAACTGCACCATCAGTGGTAATACGGCCGACAACGGCGGCGGAATTTACAACAGCGGGTTTGAAGGCATAGTCAGCCCGGCCTTGACCAACTGCATCCTCTGGGGCAACCATGCAGACCTATCCGGACCTGAAGTATACAATGATGATGGTGCGCCTGATTACGCTTACTGCGATATCAAAAACTCCGGCGGCAGCACTTCATGGGATACCAGCCTGGGCACGGACAGCGGCAACAACATTGACGCCGACCCCCTGTTTGCCGCCCCCACCGCCGGTAACCTTCGCCTGACGACGGGTTCACCCTGCCTGGACACCGGCAACAATATCGCCAACAGCACGTCGTTTGACCTGGATGGCGCAGCCCGTATCCAGAATGACATCATTGACATGGGCGCATACGAAGGTTCGGACGCCCTGCCCTTTGCCAACCTGATAGACTGGAACGGCAACCTGGTGGCGGATTTTGGTGACAACGGCCTCTGGTATCATGACGGGGCTTCCTGGCACTGGATGACCAACCGGGGCAATGTGGGTCAGATGGTAGTCTGGAACGGCAACCTGGTGGTAGACTTTGGCGCCGACTACGGTCTGCAATACTATGACGGCACCAACTGGAACTGGATGAGCAACAAAGGCGACGTAAATGCCATGATCATCTGGAACAACGGCTCAACAGAAAAACTGGTGGTGGACTTTGGCGAAGGCCGCCGCGTCTACACCTACAATGGCGCCTGGAGCTGGTTTAACAACAAAGATGATGTCAGCGGGATGACCGTGTGGAACAATAAGTTGGTGGTTGACTTCGGTAACGGCCGGGGCATTTACAACAATGACGGCGCCTGGCACTGGATGTCCAACAAGGACGATATCGCCAAGATGGTGGTCTGGGATAACGGCAGCACCGAGCGCCTGGTGGTCGACTTCGGCGGTGGCCGCCGCATCTACACTTACAACGGCGCCTGGACCTGGCTCACCAACAAGGATGATGTCAATGACATGGCCGTGTGGAACCACAAGCTGGTGATCGACTTTGGCAACGGCCGCCGCATGTACACCTATGACGGGGCCTGGAGCTGGATTACCAATAAAGACGATGTGGCCCGGATGGTGGCATGGAACGACGGCGCCGATAAACTGGCCGTAGACTTCGGAACAGGCCGGGGGATGTACTATTATGACGGTGTATGGCACTGGATGTCCAACAAGGACGATCTTACGGAGATGATCGCCTGGGGCACCCGCCTGGCAGTGGATTTTGGTCCCGGCGTTGGCATCTACAATTACAACGGTGCCTGGAACTTCATGAAATCCTGGAGTACGGGAGATTAATCATCGAAAATGTGAGGGGGATGGTTAAGGTGGGGGATTATGTGGCAGGGATAAAAAGACTTGTCGGACATTCGCTTGCGACAGGCATCGCTGTTTTTTTACTGTCGTTTTTCTTGGCGGTTGGTGGCGCCTCTGCCGGCGAGTGGGTTCCGTTTGATAAGTTGGTAACACTGGGCGCTGAATCCAGGGCCATGCAACTGGAGGTGCCGGTTTCATCTGAGAATGAAGTCATTCTTGACCTGGATTTTCCCGGCATGAATGTGACCCGGACCATTCAGGATGGCGTCACCTATCATAATCTGTTTATTGCCGACGGCGGCCAGTCGACCGATGTCGGTCAACCGGCCCTACCGTTTGTTGGCAGGTATGTTGCCGTGCCACACGGTGCACGTATTGATGTCGCTGTAATTGACAGCGCCTTCAGGGAGATCGAGGGATACACGGTCGCTCCGGCCCAGCCGCCGCTGACTGACGGTTCGGGCAAAAACGCAGACAAGGACCGGCCCTTTGAGCGGGACGCAGCCACCTATCAGAAAGATTTGTTTTTACCGCAGCAAATTGTTCAAATAGAAACGCTAAAGGTGATCCGTGGTTGTCGGGCCGCTATTTTACGAGTCTATCCGGTACAATTTAATCCTACCCAAAAAACTCTCCGAGTCTACTCTCATGTTCGGGTCAAAATGACATTTAAAGGTGGGACCGGAAAATTTATACAGGACCGTTTACGATCCCCCGCATTTGACCGAACCTTCAAAAGAATGTTCTTGAACAATCCCATGAGGCTGGACCAAAAAAAAACGAGTGCTTTGCCAACTGATGACCAGCCGGTTGACCAGACAGAGGCTCAGACAACAGAATCGCCAAACGATTTGTCCGAAAACGGAGTCCCCGTTGAAAGTACCTCGACTGACGGCAACGCCCTGCTGGTTATCACCCATCCGAATTTTCTTGACGCGGCCAACACGCTTAAGGCATGGAAAATAAAAAAAGGAATTGTGACCGAGGTGCGGACCACTACTGACACTGGCAGCACGGCCGCAGCCATTCAGAGTTATATCCAGAACGCCTATGATACCTGGACCAATCCTCCGACATATGTTCTGCTGATCGGTGACGCTGATTTTATTCCCTGCCATTATGAAACACCCCATCCCTATCACGGGGGTTTGACAGGCACGGACCTGTACTACGCGACTGTGGACGGGACCGACTATTTCCCGGACATCAGCCTCGGGCGATTGTCCGTGGACACGGCAGCCCAGGCCGCCAAACGGGTCAACGACATTATCGCTTACGAGCAATCGCCTGTCATGGACAGTTCTTTTTACCAGAATGCGACTATCTGCGCCTATTTTCAGGACTATAATGATTATAATGATATCGCGGACCGACGTTTCGCCCAGACCTCGGAAGACCTGGCGATATTTTTTTCTGATGCCGGCTATCTGGGAGATTACTCGGTTGACCGGATTTATTACACCGAACCCAATGTTGATCCACAATCCTGGGGAACAGATCCATGGATATTCGGCGGCGGACCGGCCGGCGATCCCGGTGACCCCATTCCATCTTATCTTGAAAAGCCGGGGTTTGCCTGGGACGGTGATGCCGCGGATATTTCCGCGGCTGTCAACGCCGGACGGTTCCTGGTGACCCATCGGGATCATGGATTAAAGACCGGCTGGGGAGACCCGGCTTATTCAGTCAGCAACGTGCAAGCATTGACAAATGGCGATAAACTGCCGGTCGTCTGGAGCCTGAACTGTGAGACCGGCTGGTTTGACGATGAAACCGACGGCAGTTATTCCAACTCCCTGTGTTTTACCGAAGCTTGGGAAAGGAATACCAATGGCGGGGCCGTGGGCATTATCGGCGCCACCCGGGTGTCATACAGCGGCCATAATGATCGGCTCTGTTGGGGCTGGACCGACGCGATCTGGCCCGATTTTATCCCCACTTACAGCCTGTCCGGCACCCCTTTTGACGACCCGGTCTATGAAATGGGGCCAGTACTGAACTACGGCAAGTATTATTATGCAACGATGTTCAGTGATGATATTTACCGGCTGTGTGAATTTGAAATCTTCCACTGGTTCGGTGACCCTACCATGCAGATATGGACTGGGGTCCCCCAGAACCTGACCGTCTCTCATCCAGCCGATATCGATGATGGCGCAAACGCCATCGCGGTTACTGTGGACCAGGCAGACGCCTTAATCTGTGTCTCCCATAACAACATTATCCTCGGCAAGACAGTGTCAACCGGAGAGATTGACACGGTTTCCTGGGAAACCGCCCTGGGCGTTGATGATGTTATTGACATTATCGTTACAAAACACAATTTCCGTCCGTATGTCGGTATGGCCACAGTTGTGGGCACAACACCGGGCGTGACGCTTGATCTTTCCACCCCGGCCGAAGCAACCGAAGGTGACGGCGTTCTCACCGGTCAGGGAACCATCTCCATATCTGGTACATTAACGGAAGACCTCGTGGTAACGCTGTCGTCCAGCGATACCACGGAAATTACCGTTCCCGCTCAGGCGACCATTACGGCCGGGCAGCTTTCCGTTAATTTTGACATTACTGTTATTGATGACGCCCTTGCCGATGGTACCCAGGCCGTTATTATTACTGCGATCACTGCAAACAAAAGCGCGACAGCCGTCATGAATGTTCATGATAACGAAGCTGCCGTGCTTTTCGTGACCATCCCGGCCAGTGTCATTGAAGGTGACGGTCTGCTTGCCGGTCAGGGGATTATTTCCGTTAACCGTTCAGTCGGCGAAGATATTACTGTCACGTTGGCCTCTGATGATATTACGGAAGTAACTGTGCCTTCGTCCGTCACCATACCTGTTGACCAGACCTCGGTGACATTTAACCTGACCGTGCAGGATGATGGCGACTGTGATGGCACCCAGACTGCCACCATTACAGCCAGCGCCACCGGAATGACCAGCGGTACGGATACCATCAATGTAGCTGATAATGACGTTCATCATTTCGGGGTCAGCACGATTACCAGCCCTCAGTATGTTGGCACTCCTTTCAGCGTGACGCTGACGGCTTATGATGTCGACTCTGAAGTCGTGCCCTTTGCCGGCACAGCTAATCTGAGCGCCTCAGGGGACGGCGGCAGTGTCACCATTGACCCCACCACTACCGGCGCGTTCAGTGACGGCCTGTGGATGGGTGATATAACGGCGAACGATGCGGATACAGGTGTCGTTTTCTCTGTTGGTGACGGCAATGGTCATACCGGCACCAGCAACCAATTCGACGTTGAAATCAATAACGGCATTCCCGGCACCCAGAAGTGGGCCTTTCCAACTGGGAGTGTGGTGTCCTCCTCTCCAGCCATCGATGAAGATGGCACCATCTATGTCGGTTCTGATAATCTTTATGCAATCCATCCTGACGGCAGTCAAAAATGGGCTTTTGGCACTACGAGTGGGATATCTTTGTCTTCTCCTGCTATTGGCACGGATGGCACTATATATGTCGGCTCTAATGATGGCAAAATTTATGCGGTCAACCCCGATGGCAGTCAAAAATGGGCTTTTGCGACCAGCGGCAGCGGTTTTACCAGATCGTCACCGGCCATCGGCTCTGATGGGACTATCTATGTCGGGGGAATGTATTCTCGTAAACTATATGCAATCAATCCCGACGGCACCCAGAAATGGGCTTTTGTCACCGGAAACACGGTTGAGTCATCCCCGGCGATCGGTTCAGACGGCACTATCTATGTAGGGTGCTATGATTCCAACCTCTATGCGATAAATCCCGACGGCACCCAGAAGTGGTTATTTGGCACAGACGGGGCCATAAGATATTCCCCGGCTATTGGCTCAGACGGCACTATCTACATAGGCTGTGATGATCACTATCTTTATGCTGTAAATCCCGACGGCACTCAGAAATGGGCCTTTGAAGCATCACCTGGCTATATTGCAAATTCTCCGGTTATCGGTGCGGATGGTACCATTTATGCCGGTACTATTTATCTCTACGCTATAAATCCTGACGGTAGCCAAAAATGGGTGTGGTACAAAGGCAGCCTCGTAATGAAGAGCACCCCGGCCATTGGACAAGATGGAACGATCTATGTGGGGGCAAGCGAAGGCAATGTTTATTCTGTAAATTCAGATGGCACTAAAAAATGGCTTTTTGCCACCGGCGGGAATGTTAATTCTTCTCCTGCTATAGGTGCGGATGGAACCATCTATATTGGTTCTGATGACGGCAATGTCTATGCTATTAACGGCGAGTCCGGCGGGCTGGCTGATACGCCCTGGCCTATGTTCCATCAAAATCTGCACCACACCGGCAGACAGCCCAGTCCGGCAGGTACTGTCAATTATGCCCCCAACCTGGTCAACTGGAACGGCAACATGGTGGCGGACTTTGGCGACAATGGCATGTGGTATCACGACGGGTCTTCCTGGCACTGGATGACCAACCGGGGCCATGTCAATCAGATGGTGGTGTGGGACGGCAAGCTGGTGGTGGACTTTGGTTCCGACTACGGCCTGCACTGCTATGACGACACCGGCTGGACCTGGATGTCTAACAAGGGCGATGTGGCAAAAATGATCGCCTGGAACAATGGCGCAACAGAAAAGCTGGTAGTGGACTTTGGCGCGGGCAGGCGGGTCTACACCTATAACGGTTCCTGGAGCTGGTTTACCAACAAGGATGCCGTGGCAAACATGACCGTGTGGGATAACCGGCTGGTGGTCGACTTTGGTTCCGGCCGGGGCGTGTATAACAATGACGGCGCCTGGCACTGGATGTCCAACAAGGACGATATCACCAGAATGGTGGTCTGGAACAACGGTTCCACAAAGCGCCTGGTGGTGGATTTTGGCGGGGGCCGTCGAGTTTACACTTACAACGGGGCCTGGACCTGGCTCACCAACAAGGATGATGTCAATGACATGGCCGTGTGGAACAACAAGCTGGTGGTCGACTTTGGCAACGGCCGCCGCATGTACACCTATGACGGGGCCTGGAGCTGGATTACCAATAAAGCCGATGTGGCCCGGATGGTGGCATGGAACGACGGCGCCGACAAGCTGGCTGTTGACTTCGGCGCCGGCCGGGGCATGTATTACTATGACGGTACGTGGAACTGGATGAAAAACGCCGACACCGTGCCGGAGATGATCGCCTGGGGCGAGCGCCTTGCCGTGGACTTTGGCTCCGGCGTTGGCATCTATAACTATGACGGTTCCTGGAACTTTATGAAATCCTGGAGTACTGCGGACTAACCATTTTAAAGCCAATGCAACCCCATATCCCGGCAGACTGGACCATAGCGGCTCCAGCCTGCCGTTTTTTGTTTGCGGATTTTTCCGTCTGTCTAATGCCTCGCAGTCATGGTCAAAATCATATAAATAATTATTGTATTTAAGGAAAGCTGTTGATATAAAACATAAAAGATCTGCATCAGCTTCACCTTCGTCCTAAAACCGCCCTCTAGGTAACCGGAGAGTCGGAAACAATGGGCCAAAGACAGCGGGGCGTCATGTGGCACCTTTTTAAGCCGGATTATTATTATCGCCTTTTTGCTGCGAATAATACTTCGGTTTTTTTATTAGTAAAAACCCCCGGGGGGAACTTTCTCCGACATTCGAATTCCGAATAACAATTCAATAAACGGGGAGAACAGCATGGAAACAGGAAAAATATTTTTAACACTTGTATTGGCAATCCTGATGGGGTTGATCACTGCGGTCGCCCAGGCTGCCCCCAACGTCGCCACGCCCATGGTGGCCGCCGGAGAATATTATACAATTGGCTTGAACTCGGACGGCACTGTAGTCGCAGTGGGAGCAAACGGCTCCGGCCAATGCAATGTGGGTGCTTGGACTGACATAGTGAGAATAGCTGCGGGAGGGAATAAAACCGTCGGCCTCAAGTCAGACGGAACGGTGGTGGCCGTTGGTAACTTGTATGGTCAGTATGATCTAGAATCTTGGACCGATATCGTTCAGGTGGACGCGGGAAACTTTACAACCGTCGGCCTCAAGTCAGATGGAACGGTGGTGGCCGTTGGTGATGAGTGGAATGGTCAGTGTGATGTAGAATCCTGGACCGATATCGTCCAAGTGGCTGCCGGGGGCTGGCACACCGTCGGCCTTAAATCAAACGGCACCGTCATTGCCACAGGGGAAAATAACTATCACCAATGCGATGTAGAGTCGTGGGTCGATATTATTCAGGTGGCCGCTGGGAACAATCATACCGTTGGGCTGAAATCCGACGGCACGGTGGTCGCCGTTGGTGAAAGCTGGGCGGGCCAATGCCAAGTCTTCTGGCTTACCGATATCATACAAATAGCCGCCGGAGAATCCCATACCGTTGCATTGACATCAGACGGCACTGTGTTGGCCGTGGGACCGGAGGAGTATGATCCGGAAAATCCGTACTCATATCATGGCCAGTGCGATGTGCGGTCCTGGACTAACATCTCTCAGGTGACTGCCGGAGGATATCATACGGTTGGGCTTAAAACAGACGGCTCCGTGATTGCGGTGGGATGGAACGATGATGGCCAGTGTAATGTGGATTCATGGGCTGGCATCCTCCATCTGGCCGCCGGAGATTGGCATACTGTGGGCCTGAAGCCTGATGGTACCTTGCTGTCTGCGGGAACGAATCTCTTGGGCCAATGCGATATAAATACCTGGGCCGACATCACGCAGATTGTTGCCGGAGAATCCCATACCGTTGGTCTTCAATCGGACGGTACGGTGGCGGCTGTAGGAGATAACTATGAAGGCCAATGTGAGACCGGCGACTGGACCGACATCGTTCATGTGGCCACTGGAGCACGCCATACCATCGGCCTGAAATCCGAAGGTACGGTGGTCGCCGTGGGTGACAATTGGGATGGCCAGTGCAATGTCGACACGTGGGTTGATATCGCACAAACAGCGGCTGGAATAGCCCATACCGTTGGTTTGAAATCGAACGGCACCGTAGTCGCTGTAGGCAACGATGACTCTGACCAATGTGCTGTGAACGCCTGGACCGACATCGTGCAGGTGGCCGCTAGAAATTGTTACACTCTTGGCCTGAAAGCAGACGGCACCGTTATCGCCGTGGGATGGAATGACTCTGGCCAGTGTGATGTGGACTCATGGGCCGACATCATACAAGTGGCTGCCGGCGGCCATCATTCCGTTGGCTTGAAATCGGATGGTACTGTGATAGCCAAAGGAGACAACAGAAACGGCCAATGCAATGTGGAGTCGTGGACGGATATCCTTCAGGTAGCCGCCGGAGAATTACATACTGTGGGTTTGAGGTCAGACGGCACTGTGGTGGCTGTGGGTCTTGGCGACTTCGCAGGCCCATGTGATGTGCGTGGATGGAACCTCGGAGGGACACAAGGTCATCATCTTGATTTGGTCAACTGGAACGGCAACATGGTGGCCGACTTTGGCGACAATGGCATGTGGTACCACAACGGCACATCCTGGCACTGGATGACCAACCGGGGCCATGTCAATCAGATGGTGGTGTGGGACGGCAAGCTGGTGGTGGATTTTGGTTCCGACTACGGACTGTATTACTATGACGGCACCGGCTGGACCTGGATGTCCAACAAAGGCGATGTGGCCCTGATGACCACATGGAACGATGGGACCGAAGAAAAGCTGGTAGTGGACTTTGGCGCGGGCAGGCGGGTCTACACCTATAACGGTTCCTGGAGCTGGTTTACCAACAAGGATGCCGTGGCAAACATGACCGTGTGGGATAACCGGCTGGTGGTCGAC
>Ga0209163_1000072_pt1 | contig 249066 bp, 95 predicted proteins | sample MTBAKSrepl2MetaG_FD_187457 | JGI IMG/M metagenome (GOLD analysis project Ga0209163, IMG submission 187457) | Enrichment culture microbial communities om Arthur Kill intertidal strait, New Jersey, USA, that are MTBE-degrading - MTBE-AKS2 (Arthur... | ecosystem: Environmental > Aquatic > Marine >...
GTCGAGCCAGAGCGAGATTGCCGGGAACGTGGTGTACTCGAACAAGGTGGGGATCAAGGTGGTTGCGTATGCGGGATCGAACGTGATCACGAACAACCTGGTGTACGACAACACGGACCAGGGGGTGGTGATCAATTATGGGAACAACCACCGGGTGATCAACAACACGATCTACCAGTCCGTGGGAGACGCGATCCTGGTCTCGGGCAGCGCCATCAGCAACGTGACCCTCTACAACAACATCCTGTGGGTGGATTCGGGCCACGCCATCACGGTCGCCTCAGGAACCCAGACCGGGTTCGTGAGCGACTACAACCTCTTTTACCTGGGCCTGGTGGACGATACGAGCGACCACATCGGAAGGTGGCTCGGCGAATCCAAATCCACTCTCGCGGATTGGCGTACGGCCACGTCACAGGAGGCTCACAGTCTCGTGGGCGACCCCAAGTTCCTCGACATCGACGGAGCGGATAATGTGTTCGGCGGCCTGCCGGTTCAGGAGGGCAGCGGAAGGGACGACAACTTCAACCTGAGGGCCGGTTCCGAGGCGATTGACAAGGCCGATGCTTATGTGGCTTCGCGCTATGACATCCTGAACCGGCCGAGAAAGAATGACCCCAGCACGGACAATGAAGGCACGGGTTGGGACCTGTTCGTGGAGACGGACACAGGGTCCAGCGCTTTTTCCGAGATCGGGACCGGAAAGGGATGGCGATCGAGCAACAGCTATTGGTCTTACACGCTGCCCTTCAGCTTCCCCTTTTATGGGAAGACCTATAATTCATTCCAGGTATCCAGCAACGGGTTCCTCCACTTCGAGGGGCCTGACTCGGCTTACGGCAATGCCAACTCCCTGGAAGAGCTGATCCGGAACGCGCGCATCGCCCCCCTGTGGGACAACCTGACGACCTACGTCTATGGGGACAACTCGTACGACATCTATGTTGACGAGGGAGTCGAGAGGGTAACGGTCCGCTGGAAGGGCCGGCAAGAGACGACGGGCGGCGACGTCAACTTCTCGGTCACCCTGTTTGCGGACGGGAGCTTCCGGTTTGACTACGGTTCGGGAAACCAGGCCCTCAACCCTGTTGGGGGACCGACGGTCGGGGTATCTGCAGGGAACGGCTTCACTTATGTGGTCTCGACCTACAACGCACAGTCCGATCTTGCCAATGCCGATTCCGTGCTGTGGACCCCCGCGCCGGGTCTGACCTACTACGACATCGGCGCCTTCGAGTTCCAGGGCGATTCGAGCGATGCGACGCCGCCGAGGGTGACGGATATCCGCCACGAGCTGGATGCCATGCCTGAATCTCTCCCGCCTCCGGGCACGAACTCCACGGACTACGCCTTCAGGACCATCCTGGTGGATTTCAGCGAGTCTCTGGATGGGATCAGTGCAGGGAGTGTGGCCAACTACGAGCTTAGGGGAGCAGGCGCCGACAATATCTTCGGCAATAGTGATGACGCGCTTTACGAGTTGCGGCCCTACTACTCCTTCCCGGAAACCAACCTGGTCCTTGAGATCGTATCAGGGGCGCTTCAGAACGATGGCCTCTACCGCCTTACCCTTTCAGGCACCTTGGCGATCTACGACACGGCAGGCAACCCCCTGGACGGAAACGGCGACGGAGTCGCCGGCGACAACTATGTCCACTATTTCAGGATCGACCGCGCGTCGAATGAGGCCCCTGTGGCCCAAGACCCGGACGTCAACGTGGACGAAGACGGCTCGGTCCTGATTACCCTCATGGCCACGGATGCGGATGGGGATGCCCTGCTCTACGCCCTCGGCACGGGTCCGGAGCATGGCAGTCTCAGCGGGTTCGGCCCCGGTTCTGAGGCTGGAACCTACGAGGTCACCTACACTCCGGAACCCGACTACAATGGGCCGGACACATTCACCTTCCAGGTGGATGACCGGAAGCTGGGAACGGATGAGGGCCTCGTATCCATCACGGTGACGGCGGTGAACGACGCGCCGGCGGCCTCGGCCCAGAGTCTCAGTATGCCGAAGGGCACCTCCAGGGTCGTCGTGCTAGAGGGATGGGACCTGGAGACGCCTGCCTCCTATCTGACCTTTACCATTGTAGATGACCCGGATTTCGGCGCCCTGGTTCAGGTGAGCGACAATGCCTGGGAATACACGCCGGTTGCTGGATATGTGGGCGACGACAGTTTCACTTTCACGGCTACGGACCGGGGGGACCCGGACGGGGCACTTGTGAACGCCCTGACAAGCCCGGCTGCAACAGTCGACATCTCGGTCCTCAATCGCGCCCCGGTGCTAGCGGCGATCCCGGGCAAGGTCGTGGATGAAGGCAGCCTTGTCGAGTTTACGGTGACTGCGAGCGATCCGGACGGCGATGATCTGACCTTCTCCCTCGACAGCGCTCCTGAAGGAGCCGCCATCAACCCGGCAACGGGCGTGTTCACCTGGACACCGACGGACGGGCCGGCGGCGGTGAATGTGACCGTGCGTGTGACTGACAATTCAGACTTGCCGCTTTTCGACGCAGAGACCTTCACCATCACGGTCAACAACGTGGCACCGATCCTGACGATTTCGGGGGAAGAGAAAGCCTACACCGGTGTTCCCTATGAACTCTCGTTGTCTTCCTCCGATCCCGGCGACGATACAATCGCAAGCTGGACCATTGACTGGGGTGACGGCACAGTGACGCCCGTGGCAGGGAATCCCTCTTCCGTGGAGCACGTCTACACGGCGCCCCTTGCCTTCCCGGCGGACTTTGACGGCGACGGGGACATCGACGGCATCGACGCGCTTCGCTTCGTGCTCCAGTACCGCCAGGGGAATGTGGGAGGTCTTGGCGACTTTGACGAAGACAGCGATGTGGACGGAGACGACCTCGGGGTGTTTGCGTCCCAATTCGGCCGCATTGCCTGGGACGCCTACCAGGTGTCGGCCACGGCCACGGACGAAGACGGGACCTACACGTCCAACACGCTGCCGGTGGTGGATCCGCCTCCACCTATTTCCGACCAACCGGAGGCATCGCTCTCCGCCGTTCATGCTGAGGTATGGTTCGATACCTCACCACAATCGGCAGCACGGGAGTACGAACCTTTAAGTGCCTCACCACAACCGGCAACAGGGGAGCAGGAACATCTCGCTCGTCCTGAGGTATCGAAGGACGAGCGGGGCGGCTCGGGCTTCACCATGGATTCCGCCTTCCGCCGGGCCATGGGGTACTGGCAGGCGAGGACCTCCGGTCTGCATGAAGACTTCAAGCCTTTCGAGTACAAGCCCTGGAGTCCTGCATCGACAGGAGGCTTGATCGACCTTTACGGCGATTACGACGACGAGGGCCTGTTCGGTGGAAAGAGGATGATAAAGGCAAAGAGCGATACCAAGTCCTCCTGGGTGGAAGAGTTTGTCAGTGATTCTGACAAGCTGAACGATGCAAAGAGCCCGAACAACGACATCCGGATCGTCTTGAACGAGGAGGATGAGGGGGACAGTATGTGAGATTCCCAGGGAACCCTGGGTTCCAAATCCCCCCTGCCCCCCTTTATTAAAGGGGGGAAAACGTGGCGTCACTTCAGTAAACCTCCCCCTTTGAAAAAGGGGGACCGAGGGGGATTTTTTCCGGCGTGAACGTTGTGAGGCCTTTGATCGTCTAGGAATGCAGTGAATACTGACGGTCCCATGAAAGGCCCAACACCGTCATTGCGAGGCGCGAAGCGCCGTGGCAATCTCATCGACGTGCGGCTAAATACGAGATTGCCCCTCGGCCGTGAGCTCGGGGCCGAACGGCTCGGGGCCGAACGGCTTCCACCCTCCGCAGTAGCCTCCGTCCTCCGCAGTAGCACTGCTACGGAGGATGGATGCTACGGAGGACGGGTCGCTTCGCTCGCAATGACAGAAAGGGTGTTCATTAATTTCAGCCCGACACACAAACATCCGAAAGGATTGCAGTCATGCGAAAAATCACCGTCTTGTTTCTCCTGGCCGTTGCCCTTGCAGGGGCTTCACACGTCCACGCACAACTCTCCTTCACCGCGGACTTTGCCCAGGACACGGCCTACGAGGATTCCTGGCCCATGAAGGCAGGGGACGTGGTGTCGGTGGACATTTATGTTTCCAACGTGCCGGCCCCGGGGCTCTTCAGCATGGGCTTCAAGCTGACCTATGATTCGAGCAAGCTTGAGCTGGTGGCAGCCGGGACTTCAGTAGACACAGCCAACTGGCCCGTACCTTATTTGAAGACGGATGTGTTGGGTGAGATAGAGATGACCGGAGCGCGAATTGGAGAAGGCCTGACCGGCCTGGCAGGAAACAATATCCGTCTTGGTACTGTGACTTTCCGGTGCATCAGCGAGGGGACCAGCGAGGTCGTGCTTGTCACGAGGGGAGGAACTTACGTGGGGTTTGTTTTAGACTGTGTTGATCCAGGGTGTGATCCGAATGACCCAAGTCTTGTTCTGGACGGCGACATCGGCGCGGGGGTTCTTCTGGGGACGATCCGGCCTCCGGTAGCCGGCAATGTCAATGGTGACGGCAGCCTGGATCTGGCCGATGCGATCCTGGCGCTTCGGTTCATGGCCAAGATGCACCAGAGCTACGTTCACGGCAATGCGGATGCGGACGGCGACGGCGTCATCGGCATGCAGGAAGTGATCTACATTCTTCAGAGTGTCTCCGGTCTGCGGTAGCTGATTTTCGTCGTTCACCATGGATAAACTCGTAAACACAAAGTCATCAAAAAAAGCCGCTTAGCCGGCTTCACATCGATTCAATCATTTAACCTCGTTCATGTGTCCCTCCTTAAGCATAGTGGAGGTGAAGGCTTTTTGTCTTTTCACCAACTTCACGCCCCCAGTCCGAGGCGTGGAGACGGCATGATTGCCGGGTCTAGGAGGTCAGCCATGAGTCTCGCCAGAAGAATCAGGAGACAGAGAAAGAGCAAGGAGGAAACCTTTATCAAGAAGGGGCAAAGCAAGGTTTTCTTTGAACCGCTGGAACCACGGCTTCTTCTCGACGCCGACCTGTCGTTCGCCATGACGGGGGGGGTCAGGGACGTTACACTCGAGTTGGAACAGGTCGACGGCATCGACATGATCCAGCTCGTCAATAACGAGGACCCGGACCCTGCAACTCGGATCTTGGCCGGCGGGAAACTCTCCGAGACGGACGCCGTTGAGATCATCGGATCGGACCAGGACGACACGCTCAGGCTAGACCTTGATTTCACCCAACTCCTCGAGTCTCTTTCGATTTCCTTTGACGGAGGCGCTGGACGGGACACCCTGTTCGGACCTCATTCCGATACGACCTGGCGCGTCAGCGGCGAAAACAGCGGCGACGTGGACATCCTGGCATTCGCCAACGTCGAGAACCTGACCGGTGAGGCGGACAACGAGGACACCTTTGTGTTCGAGGCAGGCGGCAGCTTAAGCGGCCTTCTCGAAGGTGGTGCGGGCGGTTTCGACATCCTGGAAATAGAGGGCGGAACCTACGAGACCGTGGTCTTTACGCCCACCGGACCCGATGCCGGTACGGTGGATCTGGACGGCAACCGCATTTCCTATTCAGGGCTGGAGCCGATCGTTTCGCCCGTCCCCACGGACAACATTGTGTTCAACCTGACCGGTGCAGATGACGAGGCCGTCATCGAGACCGGAACAGGTGCCGACTACCAGATCCGCAGTCTTAACGGCAGTTTCGAGACGACCGAATTCAATGTCCCGACGGGTTCGCTCACGATCAACGGGCTCGGCGGCCGTGATTCGGTGGGCTTTGTGGATACGGTCAACCTCGGGTCAGCGGATTTGACCGTAAATGCGGAGGCCATTACCCTCAATCAGGGCATTACCCTGACGGCATCCGACATCGCGCTAAACGTAAGCGTTTCTCTGGGGACCGCCGGAGCCCCCCATTCCGGTCTGACCCCAACGGTGGATGCGACGCTCAATGTCGACAATGCCCATATCGTCGGAGACAACATCACACTGAGCGCCGCCGCAAGCCTCGTCTCGAGCCTTTACATTCCGTTTCCCACGTTGTTGCTGCAATTTATTACCGTGAACGCCGAGATTGCCGTGACGGGCAGCGCCACGATAACCGCATCCGGGTCCTTCACCTCAACCGCTGAATCCACAGTGGACGCAACCGTGTGGACAGATGCGATCGTAACGCCTGAGGGCGAGGTCAGCGCCCTGGCTCCCGTGATCAACAACACAGCGCGAAGCCGTCTGTCCGAGAACGCCGTCGTTAATGCCGTGGGCGCGGTTGCCCTGCATGCCACCACGAACACCACGGTGGATACTACGGCAAACGGAATCGACGCCGTGACCGAAACAGGGACTGCCGTAGCGACCCCGGTGGTCATCATTACCACGGAAGCTTTCATCGACGGGGCCGCCGGCGTGGGTCAGTCTGCAAGCATTGATTTGAATGCAGCGGCCAACAGCACCATGACCACTACGGCAAATTCAACGCCCTTGGGGGCTATGGATAACCCAACCCTTTTGGCGGACCTCGACATCGGCACAGCGGCCGGTCCTCAGGCCGGTGCTGCGGCCATAGCCATCACGACCTTGAGAAGCGCTATCCGGGCATTTGTCGACACCACCGGCTTTCTGACCTCCACAGGGGCGATATCGGTACTGGCCACCTCCAATCATGATGTGAACACGATCGCCAACGCCACCCCCACGATGAACGCCACGGTGGGGGAGAACAGCAAAGGGTTCGCAGTCGGCGTAAACCTGACGTGGATTCGCGATGCCGCATTCATCGGGGGCAGTCCCACCATCACCGCGCCCACCGTCAACATCCGGACCGGTGGTGGCAGCAACCTGGCGGTGCTGTCACGCTCCGGTGCTTCCGGAGCCAATGTCAATCCTGAGTATGATGCAGGCTCCTACGCGCTCAATACGAATTTCATACCGGACGCGGACCCGGCCCACGGCAACCTGAGCCATGCCTACATCGCAGCGGGAGCGACCCTGAACCTGATTGGCGACACGGATGTCAACATCCATGCCGCGAATACCACAGTCACCGACGTGAGTGCCGAGCCCGAAGGGGCCGCATCCACATCGGTCGATCTGGGTAGAGGCCGTTCCGTGGCCGTAAATATTTCAGCCTACACGACATTGGCATCCATCCAGAGCGGCGCCCGGATCATCGGAGCGCACGACTTGAGCCTGACAGCCGATGGGAATCAAACCTCGCGGGTCACGGCGCTGGCCGGGGCGTTGGCCCGTGCGGACGCCTTCTCCCTCTCCGTAGCCGGGCTCCTTACCGGAAACGCCAGCATCGCCTTGATTGACGTGGGAGCCGTCATGGATCTTGGCGGCATGCTGACCGTGTCGTCAAACCACAGCGGGACGAACATCATCCGTGCACGCAGCGACGCAGCCGCAAGCGTGGGAACCTCAGCCGCTCTGGCCATACCGGCGGCGCTGAACCTCGGTAACGACACAGCCGTCTCGACCGTTGCAGGAGATGTGACGTCGCACGGGGTCATGAACATCACGGCGGATGCTCATGTGCAGAATCAATCCGAAGGCATCGCCGGGGTGCAGGGCGCCAAAGAAGACGAAACGGCGGCGGACGAGATGGTGGCCGCAGAGGTCGATTTCCTGTCGGACAGGGCAAATCTCATCTTCGGTTCGGAGCCGATCCCGCCCGCGATGGATCCTGACGTGGACACCGAGGATCTGTTCGGGCTGCTGACCAACAAGACCGACGGCAAGGCGGCCGCGGTGGGGGTCAACCTTTCCAAGGCCGTAGCCATTGCCGGCGTATCGGACACCGCCACGGTGACGGCGGTGAACGATGTGTTGCAGGTTACGGCCACAAGCGACATCGACTCCGCCGCGCTGGCCAGTGCGAGCGCCGTCAACAACATGATCGGCATCGCCGCAGGCATCGCATTGAACGTTCAGGACTCCAACACAGTCGCCTCCATCTCCGGCACGGCCACGGCTGATGCAATCCAGGTTCGAACAGGAACTTCGGGAGACCTGGTGCACACCCTTCGAGCGGATGCCGTCTCGGGCACGGGTGTGCAGGCCGCGGGCGTGTCCGGGGCCGCTGCGGGGACTCAGGCCCTGGGGAACAGCAAGGCATTTATCGGGGAGGGCGCCGAGCTGGTCCTTACGAACGGCGGCAGCCTGATCGTACAGGCGGACATGGATCTGGAAAACACAGCGAACGCCGAACCTCTGGTCGATCCAGGGGGGACGATTGTGGGCGTGGGGGCTTCTTTCGAACTGAATTCGGGCCTGTTCGATACCAACGCCGAGATCCAGGATGTCCTCATCACGGGCGCCCATAACATCTCCGTGGTGGCGACCGGCAACTATGAGACTTTCGCAGCGGCCAACGCGGGTGTGACCGCCGATATCAGTACAGGCGCCGCGGTTTCCGTGTTGATCTCGGACAATACCACCACGGCCAACGTGACCAACAGTGCATTGGGAACGAGCATCACAGGGGATCTCGTGGTGTCGGCCCATCACACGGCAAACGCGACCAACTTGGCCGACGGCCGCAGCAATGCGACGGATGTCGGCGTCGGAGCGGCGATTTCACTCGGCATCATGCAGGGGGGCGCCCGGGCGTTTGCAGGCAACCGCATCGAGGTGGGCGGCCTTGTCAATGTCACGGCCACGACGGATACGTTCATGGACTCGGATGCCCTCGCGAGACAGGCGGGCGTGGCAAGCGACGACCCGTTGCTGGGGATTACCCTGGATATCATCCTGGACGAGGCGTCCAAGGCACTCATGCCTGCCCTTGAGATCGATCCCGTGGCGAACGTGGACGATGCGGACGATGCGCTGCTCATCACGGGACACGGTTTGGGTACAGGGGATTCCGTTCTTTACACCACAGGGCAAGACGATGAGACCATCGGTGCCCTGGTAGACGGGACCACGTATTACGTCCGGGTGATCGACGATAATGCCTTCCGACTCCATGCCTCACGGGCAGACGCGGATGCCGGGTTGAATCCGATTAATTTGGCGCCTGCGACAGACAGTGAAAACGTCCACGGCCTGCAGCGGAGCATTCCGGTTACGATCCGCGATCTGATCAGTGCGGGCCGCCTGGCAACGGGCGACGGCGCCGTGGGGGCCGCAGCCGCGGTAGCGGCCAATATGGACTTCAACTCCGCGCTCGCGGGAGTCAGTACGGGCGCCGAGATCTCGTCCGCCGGGCCGGTGACCATCCGGGCGGTTATGGATACCTATACCGAGGCCTTTGCCGACGGGTCGAGCGTCGATTCGGTGACTTCGCTGGGGGTTGCTGCAGCAATCAACGTGTCCAGCCAGAGCAATCAGGCCAGTGTCGCCGGTACGGTCACCGCACCGGGGGTCACGGTGGAAGCGCTGCTCGGTGGGGACGGCATTGCCCGGTTTGTCGCCGAAGCGATTTCCGGTGGGGGAGACGAAGCCGGCTTGGGGGTTGCAGGCGCCTTTGCCATAAATTACAGTGCGCCCCTGCTGCCGCTTGACCCCATCCGCATTCCGATTCCGGAGACGCTTACCCTTGATCTGAATGAATGGATCAATCTACCGGAACTGCCCAGTCCGCTGCCTCAATTTCCTCCTCTTCCGACGATCGAACTGGAGCTTCCGCAATTTCCGACCGTTCCCATGCCGACAGGGGGACAGCATGCTGCGGTGATCCAGGATGGTGCGGACATCACGCTTGTTTCCGGTGGCGACCTCGTCATCCGGTCTGTCTTTGAAAGCGATTACCGGGCGACGTCGCGATCCACTCCCCAGGCGACGGCCGATGTGGGTGTCGGGCCCTCGGTGGCGGCCAACGCCATGACCCAGCATGCACTGGCCGAGATCCAGGATGCGGTCATCACCGGCACGGAAACAGATGCTTCCGGTAATCATACGGATATCCACGTATTGGCGAGGGGGACCTACCGGTCCACGGCGGATGCAACAGCCGGGGCCTCCAATGCCGTGAACGTGCCTGCAGCCGTGGCCCTCAACTACGCCGACCTGAACACCATGGCCCGGACCCTGAACACCAAAGGCCCCTTGAGTTCCCGCATCAACGGCAATCTGTTGATCGATGCCACCCACGTTTCAACCGTTACACACCTCGCCGATACGGACAGCGGCGTTGCCACGGCCAGCATCGGTGCCGCCATTGCTGCGGGCTATGTTGCAGGGGGCGCGTCGGCTTCAAGCGGGATGCGCATCGATGTCTTATCAGGGACCGTCACCATCAGGGCCGACAATGACGGCTTTCTGGATGCGGATGCCGTGTCCGGCCAGACCGGCGCCGTTGCGAACCCTGTAGGCGACGTGCTGACGGAAGGCATCGAAAAGCAGATCGAGGGGCTGCTCGCCCTGGCGGGTTTGCCGGAGATCCCCCAGAACGTGATCGGGGCGCTCAAGCAGGCCAGCGCCGAAACGGCCGACGGACCCATCGGTGCGGCGGCGGCCGTGGCCATGAACCTGGATTTCGGCTATTCCGACGCGGCGCTGTCCGACGGCGGAGTGCTGACAACGCATACGATACCGCTTGTGGCCGGCACCGGCGACATGGACGTGGATGCCTTTGCCGATGCCCACACGGTGGACTCGGCATTCGGGGTCGGTGTGGCGGTCGCCATCAATGTCGACGGGCAGCGCATCGAGAGCGCCATCGGGGGTACGGTTACGGCGCCGTCCATATCCGTTCAAACGCAACTGCGCGATGATTTTCTAAACAGCTTTACCGCTCGGGCCCTTTCAGGCGCCGGTGCCGGCGACGTGGGTGTGGCCGGGGCTTTTGCCGTTAACATCTCGGGAAATCCCATCGAGGTGGAAGATCCCTACGAGCTCCTGGAGCCGAAGGGCGGGGGCCGGCACATCGCCCGGATCTCGGATGGTGCGGTGTTGAATTTCAGCTCGGCCACCGAACTCATCGTGACCTCGACCTATGACGGTTACTATGAAGCCACGGCCACCGCAATCCCGCAAAGCGATCCCACCCTTGGGATCGGGCCCTCCGTGGCCGTGAACGGGCTGAATCACACGGTGCTGGCGGAGATCGGCAACGCGAAGATTTTGGGCGCCACCGACATCCGGGTCACGGCCAACGGCAACTACACCGCCCTGACAGAGGCCGAAGCCGGCGCCGAGAATGACGGGAGCCTGCCGGCAGCCGTTGCGCTGACCGCGGCATTGAACGACACCATTGCCCGGCTCATGCCGGGGACCGCAACGGTGAACTTTGAACCGGAGACCGCCGTAAACTTCGAAAAAGACACGATCCGAATCTCTACGCCCCACGGGTTTAAAACAGGGGACCTGATCCTGTATCGCAGCAGCGCGGAGAGCCCCCCCGTTGCCGGTTTGGCGGATAAAGAGCACTATTTTGTCAGCGTGGATGATGGCGATCCCTCCTGGATCCGTCTGCACCACTCACAGGAAGACGCTTTGGACGCTGTAAATGCTGTTGACCTTCTGGAATCGGAAGATGTCGGCGGCATCCATTCCATTACAACGGCCGCACTGTTTGAACCCGAGACCGCCGTAGACTATGACGCGAATACGATTACTATTCCCGGACCCCACGATTTTGCGACAGGGGATTTGGTCTTATATCGCAGCAACCCGGGCGGCCCGGCGATTCCCGGCCTCGTGGATGGGCAAACCTATTATGTCAGCGTCGATGACAGCAGTCCGTCCCTGATCCGCTTGCATGATAGCTACGATGGATCTATGGGCGGCACAGAGGTCGTTAACCTAGACCTTTCCGGGTCCGAAAGTGTCGCTGGCTTTCATTCCCTCACGGCCCTCAACGATATTCCCGGAGACCTCACCGTAAGGGCCAATCACACGGCAACGACTACGACCAGGGCCGACGCGCTGATCGCCGGTCCGCAGGTCGGGCTGGGGGCGGCCATTGCTGCGGGCGGCCCGGTCGGCGGCGGCCACGCCATTGCCGGTCCCAGTCTCATGGTTGGCGGCAATGTGGTGGTGGAGGCCAACACGGTCTCCACGGCCCATACCGATGCCGTTGCGAGTCATGAGGGGGCGCTCTTGACCGGGCCGACGGTGGATGAGGCAACGCAACGCCAGTTGAAGCGACTGTCCGAAATGACCGGCCTCGATCCCATTCTGTTTCCGGTTTTTGATCCCAACCCCCCCCTTCGAGCGATCATTAACGCGGAAACCGACGTGGATAGCGAGGCCGAGACCATCTTCATTGCAACGCCCCATGCGTTCGACACCGGGGATGCGGTCGTCTATCACAACAATGAAGACGACACGAACATCGCCGGCCTGGTGGATGGAACGACCTATTATATTCACGTCGATCCCTACAATCCCTCCTTGATCCAGTTGCATCGGACGGAGGACGAGGCCCGGGAGGGAGCCGATCCGCTGAACCTGACTGCCGTGACCGATGCCGAAGATCAACACAGCCTCGTCATGGAAAAAGTCTTTAATCCTGCGGCGGCGATTGATCCGGACGCGGATAGGCTGAACGTAGGCGACTTCAGCGGCCTCGATAATGGGGATGCCGTCAAGTACTTCAGCGGCGTGGACGTGGATGACAGTTCGGTAGCCGTCGGTGGCCTCGTGGATGCCGGCATCTATTATGTCCGAGTGGATGAGAGCGTGGCCGATGCCGTCGGCCTACGCTTCTTCAAAACGCGGGCGGATGCCCTTGCCGATGAGAACGTGATCGACCTTGATCTGGAGAACACGGCCGGCAGCGATCACCGGGTGGTCCGGGTTGTGGATGTTTATCGATTGTCCCACCTCGATATCGACCCTGTCTCTGCCGTCGATGGGGAGGCGAACACCCTCGACGTGGGGGCATCCCATGGCCTGGCAGACGGCGACGCCGTGGTTTACCGCAGTCGAGGGGATTCTCAGAGCATCGGCGATCTGGTGGACGGACAAACCTATTATATCCAGGTGCAGGTGGATGACGACGACCAGCCGCTTCCCCTGATAAAGCTGTTCACGACCCGGGCGAGCGCCGTTGCCGGACAGGCCGCCATAAACCTGGCGCCGCTGGCCGAATCGACTGTCCGGCACACCCTGGAAAAGGCCTACGTGCTGGATCCCCGGCTCGCCGTGGACAGCGAGAACGATATCATCGATCTGGGTGACTTCCGGGCGCTGGTCGATGGGGAAGCCGTGGTTTATCACAATGGAGACGGCAGCAGCATCGGGGGGCTGGTGGACGATGCCGTCTATTACGTCAACGTAAACGTGGATGATCCCCATCGCTATGCCTTTCATCCTGCGAGCGCCGTCGGGGCGGAGGCCGACACGCTCAGCCTCGGCCGCCGGAGCCGGGGGTTTGAAACCGGCGATGAGGTCCAATACCGCAGCTATGGTGAAACCGAAATCGGAGGATTGGTCGACGGCAACAACTATTTCCTGCGCGTGACTTCGCAGGGAGAGGGCGACGAGAAGGTGTTCCTGGCCGGCTTCTTTGACTCCAAGGAAGAGGCCGAAGGAGACGGCGATCCCATTTCCTTGGATTTTACAGCGGCGCAAGGTGTGCGGCACATCATCCAGAGCGACGTGAACGTGATGCTGTTCGCCACCCGAGAAGATGCCCTGGCGGACGCAGATTCAACCACGAGCGCCCTAGGCTTCGGCGGACGAAACCCCATCGATCTGGATGCCCTTGTTTCCGGGGGGACGGCGCATGTTCTCGAAAAGGCGACGATGGTTGACCCGGTTGAGAGTAAAAGCATACCCAATATCCGGTTCGGCGCTGCAGCGGCCGTGGCCGTCGGTGCAGGGATGCCGGCTTCCGAAGCGGCCGTCGGAGACTATGGGACCCTTGTCGCGGCCGGTGAGGTGAGCGTTGTTTCTTCCATAAATTTCGATGCCGCAGCCAACGCAGATGCTCAGTCGGTTGGGGGTCTTCTTGGAATCGGCGCGGCCCTGGCCGGTAATTTCTCGGAAACCGATCAAATCGCACAAATCGGACAGGAGGCCTTTGTAAAAGCAAATTCCATTACGGTAAGGACCGAAGGGGCGGAGGGGCTGCCCTATGCATACACCGCCACGGCTTCAAGTGCCGCGGAAGGCCTGGGAGGCAACATCGCCGGATCCCTCTCGGTCAACGTGATGCGAAACCACGTCTCGGCCCGGATCGCGGCCGATGCTGCGGTGCACTCGGATACCACCGTGAATCTTCTTGCCAACCTGCGACGGGATGAAGCGGCAGCGGATAATTTCGTGGTCGCCGGCGGTGTGCATGCGACTGCAACGGCCGGCGAAAACGCACTGGGCGGCGTTGCAGCCGGCGCTGCCGGGGCAGGCGCCCTGACCTTGGAGGGAGACGTGACCGAAGCGGTCATCGAGCAAGGCGCCTATGTCTCGGCGGCTACCGGTATTGAGGTGCGGGCTACTGGCCGGCAGGCTTTCGACAACGATGCCGTGGGCGGCTCGGCCAGTCCCGTGTTTGCGGGCTCGGTGGGGGCGGCCTTCAGCTTTACGGAAAGCCGGGTAAGCGCGATCATTGCCGGCGAGCACGTTTCCACAGCCGCCGGCAGCGTCACCATTCACGCCGAGACCGCGGGCAGTATGGATTCCCGGGCCATCGGGCTGGCCACTGCCGGCCTGGCCGCCATTGGGGGATCCTTCACCCTGAATCTCAGCAGCAACACCACGCGGGCCGGGATCGAAGGAAACGGATACGTAAGTTCACCACTGGATTTGGTGATTTTTGCGACAGACTCCTCATCGCTTTATGCGGATTCCGGCGGACTTGCGGTGGGCGGTCTGGCAGGCGTGGGAGCCTCCGTGGCCTACAACAAGGGCACAAACAAGATTGAGGCGTCGCTGGGAGGCAGCGCAAGAACAGTTGATGTGGCCGGCATCCTGGATATCGATGCCTTGTCGGATCCGACGGTGACGAGCGTGGCGGTCGCCCACAGCGCCAGCCCGGTGGTGGCGGCCAGCGGCGGCGTGGCCATCAGCGAGACTTCCAATGAGAGCTATGCGGCCGTCCTGGACGGCGCTACGGTGAATGCCGGTACGGTTTCTATTAAAGCGGAATCCATTACCGCTGCGGACAACCCCTTCAGTAGGGCCGAGGGATTTGCCGGTGCGGGCCTTGCAGCCGCCGGTGTCATGGCGGCCGAGACGGTGGTGGGCGAAAGCACGCGCAGCGAAGCGACCGGAAAGATCAGCGCATACAATCTCGAAGTGCGGGCCAACACCACGCGCAGGCTGGGGGCCAGCGTATCTTTTGAAGAGCTTGCCACATTTGAGGGCGAAATCGGGTTTATCGGCGCCAAGATGACAGGCTATACGGAAGCATTCATTGGAGAAGGGGCAGACATCGTTCTCGTGGGGAGTCCGACCCTGTTCGTGTCCGCCACCTCTACCGATGAAGCGCATTTCATCCTGAACGATGCTGATGTGGCGGCCTTCCAGGTCGGGGGAATGGCATCTTCCGTGTTGATGGAAACGGAAACCCGCGCATATGTTGACGGAAGGGTATCCGCCGACAGCGTGGAAATATCGGCAACCGGCACCAAAACCGCTGACGCCGAAACCGATGTTTTCCACGCCTCCATCCTTACTATTGACGGACGGTGGATCAATAAGATCGCCGGTGCGCTCCCAGACGACCTACCGATCCCCTTGATGGTACCTTTTGATACCTTTGCCCGAGCAGAAATCAAGGGTAGCGTGGATGCGTATTTGGGCTCCGGAACATTCATAAATACTCAAGGACTGCTAAGCTTAACGGCAAATTCGACCAATTCGGCCGATGCATTTATGGACAATACCGGCGTCAATCTGGTTGAGATTGCCGACACAGGCAGTGCGGCCACTATCGGAGGATCCACGAGCGTTGCCATCCATGAGGGGGCGTGGATCGATGTGGGATCACTCACGACGACTGCTCATGCGGAAAACAACGCTAATGCCGATGCGAGATTTGTCGACGTTGCCGGAGCCAACGTCGAATGGGCATCCATGAAGGCAGTTACGGATCATGATGTCTCGGCCTATCTCGGCCCGAAGACCGGCGATGATCCTAACGAAGACCTTAGTGGATTTGCCCCGCGGTCTTTTGGTGTGGCAAATTTTATCGAAGAAGAGAACGCCTTTGACCTTGATCCCGGATCTACCGATGATTTTGGCCTTGAGACCGGGGACGCCTTTGTTTACCGCAGAGGCAGTGGAGACATTACCTACGACGTTGAGGGGACTGAAGAGGATCTGAACGATGATATAACAATGAACGACGGTGAGGTCTACTATCTCATAGTGGATGAGGAAGATTTGAACAAGATCCAGATTGCGATGACTGTTGAAGATGCACTTAGCAATACCCCGATAAACTTGATTACCGCGACGGGAGCTGGACATGAACTGGAGTCTAGAAACGGGACGCTCACCGTGGAAAGTGGGGGTATAATATTAGATGCTTCTTCGATAAATAATGCCGTCGTTGATCAATTAGAGGTCAATGTATCACTGATTACCCTCGATTGGATCGATCCCGAGACCATTGCGGGAGGTTCTACAGAGGCGCACCTGGGTGGCGATTTTAGGATCAATGCCGATGGGCTAACTGCTCGAGCAGATTCGAACAACTCGGCAACTTCTAAAACCCAAAGTATTTCGGTAGAGCTGGTTTCTGTCGACCAGTTGACTAGAACGGCTGGAACAAGCCATCACACCAAAGCGTTTATCGGTGAAAAAGCCGACCTTACGGTTAACGATGGTACTTTGACGTTGACCTCCAACTCAACCAACACTGCGAAGTTGGATCAGTCGACCTCCTTTGAACTGTCACTGGTGGAGGTTGATCAGATCAGGGCGACGGTCGATACTGGAGGCTCGACCCTTGCCTATATAGATGAAGGAAGTACTATTAATGCCGATGGCCTGAATGCTACCTCCACTGCCACTAACACAGCTACAGTAGACGCTTTTCGCGTCAGCCTTGATCTGGTGGAGGTGCAACAGGCTCGACCAGAAGCGATAACCAGCCATGATGTAGCGACATATGTTGGCCCGTCGGCTGGGGGAGAAGTACACTTTAAGCCGGGGGCTATTCTTTTCGGCGTCAATCCTAACGACGACACCATCAAGTTCTTAAATCCTCATTGGTTGGAAAATGGGAATGCTGTTAGATACCTCAACGGCGGAGGTGACAATGTGGACGTGGGCGGCTTGGTTAATGGGTCGATTTACTTTGTAAATGGTACTATCGACAATGAAACCAATGTGATGACCGTTAAGCTGTTTGAAACCAAAGAGGATGCACAAGCTGGCAGCAACCCCATTGATTTAACCCTTACTGGAACCAGCGGTAAAAACCATTCCCTGGTAAAGATCGTGGAACCTGAGGAAGTTCTTTCAGGAGTTATTAATGTCACTGGAGACATTGGACTGAACGCCCAATCCACCAATGAAGCAACCATTGGCGCAATGGACGTTGAAATCGGCTTGGTCACCGTGAATCAATTGGTCCCAGAAGCTGGCACTGGCGGTAGCACAAAAGTCTACGTAGGAGGGAATTATACATTCAACAGCCCGGTAACCGGATTGGCCAGTGCACAGAATACGGTTACATCGGACACAACGAATGCGAACGTTTCTCTGGTCGGGGTAACACAGCCTGAAAGAACAATATTCTCAGAACATGAGGCAGAAGCCTTTGTTGGCCCCCTGGCCCATCTCACCGTCAGCGGAACGATCTCCCTGAGCAGTGAGTCTACAAACTTTGTCGGATCGGATGATCTCAATGTGAATGTTGGATTGGTAGCGGTAGATGTGACGGATCTTACGGCCGAAGTGGCCGGCGCCACCCGGGCCTATGTAGACGAGGGAGCCTCTGTACAGTCAGATGGACTGAGTCTGTCGGCCACCGTCATTGACAATACGGCGAAGGCCAAATTGACGGCAGTGGAGGCAGGGATTGTTCCGGTCGGGGTGATAGATGCCACGGCTACAGTATCTCATGAGGTCAAAACGTATGTAGGTGCTCAGGAAGGTGCTGTGCCCAGTTCTTATCCCACAGGGACACTCACGATTGGCGGTACAGGGTTAACTCTTAATGCCACGTCCAACGATACGGCGTCTGCCGAGTTGGGAGGCGGGGCCGGCGGTATTGTGTCTGTCAGCGTCTTAAGGCCAAAGGCGAATCTTACCAGTACGACCAAGGCCTTTGTCGGAGAAGGAATTATCATCGATGCCGAGACACTGACGGTGAATGCGGATGCCTCAACCATGCGCGCAGAGGCATTGATAGATTACACGAATGTTGGTGTCGTTTCCGGCAGTGGAACCGAGGCGACCGCGACAAACAATGGCACTGTAGAGGCCTTTATTGGAGCTATTATAGGCCGCGAGACCCCCAGCCTAGAAAAAAAGACCAGGATTATCGTAAGTGACGGACTAGTAACGGTGGATGCCAACGCTGACATGATCGCCAGGGCGGATATCGACAGCGATGGAGGAGGTGTGCTTGAGATTCAGTCAATGCGACCCACTGCGACAGTGGGAGGAACCATAAAGGCATATGTCCGTGACGGTGTCTACATAGAGGCAGGGTCTGTAGACATAAAAGCGACTGCTGTGGAAAAATACGCGACAGCCGTATCAGATATTATTTCCGTGAAGATTCTTGGAGGAGCTGGAGGCGACGCAACGGCCACGGTCGGAGGTGTTGTAGAGGCTTTTGCAGGTGGAAATGAGGATGACATAAATATAACGGGTCGGATGACCATCACAGCCGAGACCCAGGACAGCTTGGCCGACGCTGTTACGCATGTGGGTTCAGGGGGGATTCTGGACGTGGCGGTTGCCCTGGCGACTGCCGAAAATAATTCTGTTACGCGTGCCTACGTACCTAAAGATAAGATAATCGGCGAGGCCGGACGGGTGGAAATTCTTGCGGATTCAAAGGACAAAGCGAGGGCTACATCTGAGGTAGCGGGTGGGGCTATCCTTAGCGGCAGGGGCGCGAAGGCCCTCACCGTTATAAAGCCCGTGAATGAAGCCTACATTGGTGAAAATGCTCGGATCAATACTTCGGGTGATGTCACGGTTAATGCGAGGGCACAGACTGTCGAAGGCGATGCCATTGCATACTCATACGGTGGCGGTGTGATCGACGTGGGTGTTCCGATAGCCGATCTCACCGTCGATCCTACGGTTAAGGCCTATATCGGTGGCGGTACGACAACGATAACAGCAGAAAATGTTAGGGTAGCGGCTGAGCTCAAAAAGGAGCAAACAGCAGAGAGCCTCGGTGACGAATTTAACCAACAGGAAAATGTCAATACCACACAAGACACAATTACATTCATTCAGCATGAGAGACATACAGGTGACATCGTTACCTATGATGACGCCGGCAACGCACGCATAGGGACATCGGGAGGCACAGGAACTTTAGAGGAAGATCGAGAATATGGGGTCATCCGCATTGACGGCGACACAATCCAGCTCGGCGCCGCCTTCAATGGTACCGCAATAGATGAACTTGCAGCGGGAAATCCGTTCGGCGTCGCCATCGGTCAATCAGGCATTGACGAAGCGCGCGATCTCATCGTCTTTGAAGGCCTGCATCATCTCGAGACCGGCGATGCCGTCAAATACGACAACGGCGGGTTTACGAACATCAGCGCCGAACTCATCGACGTGGACCTGAACCCGAATGATTCCAGCACCACCTTCTTTGTCCGCAAAATCGACGACCGCAGCATCAAGCTTGCGAGGACCCGGGCCGAGGCCGAAGCCCCTCTGACGCCTTTTGACGTTGGAGCCGGCGGGGTCGTTACGGGCGGCGACACCCTCAACATCAGCGGCCACGGCTTTTTGACCGGCGACCGGGTGACCTACCGGGCCCCCGATGCCTTCGGGTTCAGCTCAGAAGGAATCGATGCTTCGGCTATGACCATCAATCTCGGCCGGGACACCGACGGGGACGGGGTTCTTGATATCGGGCACGATTTTGAGACCGGCGACAAGGTGACCTATTTCACCGACGGTCCTGAAAACGTGATCCCCCTGCTGGTCAACGGTACGGCGTATTATGTCATTGTGGTCGATGCGTTCACGATCCAACTGGCGCGGACCCGGGCGGAAACCATGGAGCAGCCGCCGGCCGACCCGGAAGATCCGCCGATACCGCCGAACCCCATCGCGATCAGCGGTCTGACGGACGACGCGTCGCTCAAGGTGCGCCACATGCTGGTGCGGGAGGCCCTGGGGGATCTGGAAGGCGGGGTTACCTACACGGTCGAGAGGATCAGTGACAGTGCCTTCAGGTTGAAAACGGCTGACGATGTAGTAGTTAATCTGACCGTGGGCGAGGCAACCGGAACGCATTTCATCGGCAAAGAGGGCATGGATCTTATCGCCTCCGGCGGAACGGAGAAAAACCACTCCCTGCGTATCGACCTGATCGGGCCGACGCAGGATGTGACCAACAGGCTGTTCGGAGAGTTTATGGGTGATCCCCCAGCAGGAGTATCACTACGAACAATTACACCGCCGACCGGTGATGGGGAATCAAGAGCATCAGCCAAGGGCGGGAGTGGTGGCGTTATTTCGGTGGAAGTGCCCACATCGAGAGCGCGGCTGAATTCAAGTATTCAGTCATATGTGGCTGCCGACTTGATCAATGCTCGCGGGGATGTGGAAATCATATCGATGTCGGAGGGGAATATATCGAGCTATGTCAACAGCAGCGGGGGCGGTGTGATCCGGGTGGGCGAAACGGATGCCATCGTTAATTATACCAACGCCTGCAGCGCCTTCGTGGGCCTTCCGGCGGACGGCGTATCCATCGACGGCATCGCCGGAGAGTCCGGTTCTCCACAGGTCTTGGCCGAGGGTGTAAAGATTCTATCCGGCGGTAATGTGACGATCCGGGCCGATTCCGACCTGGATGCCAGCACCACCGCCACGGCCAAAGGCGGCGGCCTGCTCGCCTTTGCGGACGCCGATGCCATCAACACCATTGCCAACACCACCAACGTGCTCATCGGGCAAAATGCCCGGATCTCCGCCCAGACGGTTTGTCTGGAGGCCCGGGTCAGCGAAATCGATCCGGCAGCCCGGGCCGAAGCGACGGCCGGCGGGTTTACCGGCAGTTCAACGGCCGATGCGGAGAACACCATCACCTCCAGGGCCAACGTCCTGTTGGAAGGGACGACCGAAAGCGACGGGTCTGTCACCGGTCTGGCGGGGGTCGATGTCCGGGCCCGCCAGCTCAACGTGACCCCGGGCAATGCCTCTGCCAGCGCCAAGTTTTACGGTCTTAGCATTCCGGTGGCGCATGCGCCCAAGACCAGCAACCTGACCACCCTGGTGGACGGCGACCCGGGAGTAAGCGTACTGGCAGGCGCACGCACCCCCGCCGGCGAGGGGGTGCCGCCGGAGGATGCCACGCCGCTCGTGCTCCCCGCGATACCCGGGGTGGAGCTGGACAGCCTTGCCCTCCTGGTGGATATCCGCAGCCCTGAAGAAGGCCGCACCATTCATTGGGACTCCGACGTGGTCTTGCTGAGCGGCCCCAGCCCGGAATTGATCGTAGAGGCCGATGGAACCATCGCCAAAGCGATCAATGTCAGCGTGAACGGCGGACAGAAAAGCGGCACCGTTTCGGGAGATATCTTCGTCGACCCGATCACGAACACCGGCCGCGCGCAGGCGTTGTTTACGGCCAACGAAAACGGGGTAAGTGCGGTACTTGCAAACCCGAACGTTACACCGCTGTTTACCTTCAGCGAGACCTTCGGGAAGATTGCGCTTACCAACCGATCGCCCTATGATCTCGTGGTGGACGATATCGACATCGTCAACCGGACGGAATCCACGCCCCAATTCGATATTGTTCTGGCAGTGGACGACGTCGGTGCTTTCGAGTTCGATGTGAACCACGACTTTAGCCCCACCACCATTGTTATCGAGAATACGGACACATCGCATGCTCCCGATGTCCGCATCGCGGGGGCCATCGACAATCCCATCGGCATGACGCAAATTTGGAACAAGAGCGGCGATATCATCTCCGACGGCGGGCTCGTGAGAACCGACAGCTTCGAAGTTCTGGCGGAGACGGGAAGCATCGGCCGGGACGACGCGCACCGGCTGCAGCTCGAAATTGTTGAAAGCCAGGATGGCCCCAGCGATCCCGATGACCGGTTTCGCACCGCGCAGGCCGCTGGAGATATTTACCTGGAGCTGCGGGGACTTCAGCGAGATCCCTCGGCGCCGGGTCTGACGGTGGCGGTTCAGCGCCTGGAGGCGCGCGGCGATGTGAATCTGGAGCTCTTGGACGGCCTGAATCAATTGTCGGTTGCCGAACTTGACTTCGGGATCGATGTCCATGAGACGGCGGTTGTCGACGAACCGGCCGGCGCTCCGCGCACCACTGCGGTAGACGACCACTTCCGGCCGCCGGCACCGGGGTCGGTGGCGACGGTGTTCCCGGTGGGACTGTTCGGCGCCGGAGATTCCCATATAGATGTACTGTACGATTTCAATCTGCTGCAGGCCGGCCTTAACATCGATATTGTCGCCCAGCCGGAAGAGAGCGTCATTCACATTGTCGGCAACACCAACCTTATCGCAGACGGCGACATCGATGTCTATACCAACGGCTACATCGTTTTGACCGAGACAGCGGGCGACATGCGGGTAGGGAATATTGTCTCCACCGGTGATGACGTGACATTGACCTCTCCGCAATCCATAATAGACGCCCGGGGTGATTATGAGAGGGATGTCACGGGCAGAGATATTTCACTGACGGCCCAGGCGGGAAGGATCGGGGCATTTTTCAATGACCTTGAGATCGACACGTCCTATGCGGTCCCGGGCATGCTCCGCGCCACGGCAACCGAAGCTGTTTGTGTGAACGAAGCCGCCGGCGGCCTGGCCGTGGACCGGGTGGCTTCGGAGAACAGCGACGTCCGCCTGACCGTGCGGGATTCGTCAAATGCGGGAGAGGATCTGTCGGTCGCTGCCGGTCATGAGGTGATCACGGCAAAGGGGTCGATCATTCTGCAGGCTGGCGACAACATCAGCATCGCGGGCACGGTCTCGGCCACGGAAAGGGTCTTTATCCGGGGAGACCACGGCAATGCCGATCCGGGTGCCGGTACCCTGATCGAGTTGATCGGGTCGTTCTTCGGCAGCCTCTTTGAAGTCAGCGGAGAGAGCGACGATGACGAAATCGATGCCTCCGCCCTGATGGTGGCCGTGACCGTTTTCGGTTACGTGGGCAACGACACCATCCGCACGGGAAGGGGAAAAGATACCCTTTACGGCGGGCCGGGAGCGGACACCCTCGACGGCGGAGAAGAAGACGACCTGCTCATCGCCGGTTCAGGCATCGGAGACATTTTGCTCGGCGGCGGCGGCAATGACCTGATTTTCGGGTCCGACGAAGGCGCGGAGTCCGATCCCGACTTCACCGACCTGGTTTATTTCGGCGATGTGATCGACGGCGGCGCGGGTGACGACAGGATCTTCGGCCTGGGCGGCGCGGACCTCGTCACGGGCGGCGAAGGGGATGACGTCATCGACGGCGGTGCGGGCAGCGACGAAATCCGCGGTGGAACCGGCCGCGACACGCTTTACGGCAACCTGGGAGATGATGCGATCTATGGTCACGGGGACGATACAACCCCCGATGATGCAGCTACGGACTTTCTGTACGGCGAGTGGGGCAACGACACGATCTATGGAAACGAAGGGGACGACTATCTGGAAGGTAACTCCGGAACAGACCACCTGTACGGCAATGCCGGAAACGATGAACTCCATGCCGGCGGCGGCGCCGACGGTACCCTGAGCGGCGGACCGGGCGACGACCTCCTGTACGGTTCCGATGACGGGGCCGATACCATCGGCGGCGACGAGGGCCGGGACCGCATCTTCGGCTTCAGCGGCAACGACACGCTCTCCGGCGGCGCCGATGAGGACATCATCGAAGGGGGCGCCGGAGATGATGGGATCGCAGGCGACGGCGGAAGCGACTTGCTCGTCGGGGGGGCGGATCATGACATTCTTTACGGCCACAACGAAGCCGGCACGGGAGACGATAACGGTGTTGACTACCTGTACGGGGATTTCGGCACCAACGAAAACGAAGTGGGTTCCGGACGAGACCGGCTCTTTGGCGGCGGCGGCAACGATCTGCTCTACGGCGAAGGCGAAGATGATTTGATCGAGGCCCTTGCCGGCTATGCGGTCACCGAGACGGGAGGCGGCACGAACAACCTGGTGGATTTCGGAAACGCAGGGGATGACGCAACCTTCGTGGCGCCCGAAGCGACCGCCGATCCGGCCGTGTCGTCCCCGGATATGACCAATGACAGAGCCCTCAGCACCCTGCCCGACGGAGAGGATTTTGGCGGCCGATGGGCCGAGTTGGCCGGATCGGCCGGCGGGCTCGGCCTGAGCGGCGGTGACGGCCTTTCCATTGAACCGGCCAGCGCCGCAGATAGAGCCGGCGGAATCTACGCGGCGTGGGCCGACAGCCGAAGCGGCAGGTTCCAGATTTACCTTGCCTATCATACCCTGGATTCCTGGGAACAACTCGCCGGCAGTGCCGGGCAGGGCGGTCTCAGCGGCAGTTCCGGCAGTTCCCGCAGACCCAGTATTGCGTTGGACGATACGGACCGGCCCGTGGTGGCGTGGACCGAAACGAACGGGACCACGTCGGACATCTTCGTGGCCCGTTTTGATCCGGCAGCAAACAGCGGCGCCGGCGGCTGGATCGCCCTGGGAGAATCCCTCGGCGCCGGCGGCATCAGCGGCACGGGCACGGCAGACCATGCGGCGGTGGTCAATACACCCTCCGGCCCGGTGGTCGTGTGGCAGGAAAGCACAGGCGGAGCGGTTCAGGTCTATGCCAAGCGGTTCAATGGCTCGGGTTGGGAGGAACTGGACGGCAGCGCGACGGCCGGCGGGATCTCTTCCGCCGCTTCGGGATCTTGTGTAAACGATGTAGCGGTCGCGGTGGACGGGGCCAAGATAGCCGTGGCCTGGTCGCAGGTGGATGCAGGCTCCGGCATCCGTCAGATCTACATGAGAGAATTCAACGGCAGCGCATGGGGCGGCCTCTGGACCTCCGTTTCTGCGGTGGCCGAAGGCGGCACGGTGGGCAGCCTCTTTGAAGGGGTCTCTTTCAACAATGCCCGACCCTCGCTGGCTTATTCGGGCGGCACGCTTTTCATCTCCTGGCAGACCTATTCCGACCAGGGTCCGGCCGTGGTGGCCGCGGAATACCAGGGGGTTTCCTCCCAGCCCGTCGCCCACGGCCCCTTCGGACCGCTTGAAACAGGCCTTCCTTCAGAGCCGACGCTGGTTGCGGCCGGCGGCGCCCTGGACCTGATTTGGGTCTTTACGCCGCTGGACTCAGGCCTGATGCGGATCTACGGCCTGACGTGGAACGGATCGGAGTTTTTTGAAGCGCTTCCCGGTGATGCAGTCAATGACGGCATCGGCTTTGACTCCGGGGTCGTCCAGGATCTGGCCGTCTGCATGGATGGCGAGGGGCACCCCACGGTCACGTGGCAGGATGCCTTCTCGGGAACCCCGCAGGTCTACGTGCGGAGCGACCGGTTTGAGATCGGCAACCTCTATTTTGCCGACGGGACCGGCGGGAACACGGTCCAGGCGATCCTCGACGGCTACAATCTCGGGGCCGGCGATGTGATCGTCGTGACAGGAGATCATGGGGAAGGATTTGCGGTCACCTCCAATGACGCCGGGGTGTTGATCTGGGGGAGCCCCGGCGCGACGATTGCAGGGAACGTGATGGTGAATGCAGGGGCGGCCGAGGTGACCTTCCAGCGAATCACCATCGAAGGAAGCCTCACTGTGGCGGCAGAGGGTTTTACCCTGACCGAGTCGGAGGTGCACGACGGGACAACCCTTTCCGCCGGTGCCGGGCAACGGATCCTGTACAGCGAGCTTGGCGGTGTGACGGCCCTGGGTGTGGAATCGCCGGTCTCCGATCTCCTGGTCCGCTTCAGCACCATGACCGGGACCCAGAACGGCCTTGCCATAAACGGCGGGACGAACCTCATCGTGCGGGATAACACGATTCACGGCACGGCAAAAGGCTTACGGCTCGCGGGCGCGGCATCAGGGCACATTGCCGGCAACGACCTATCGGGTACCACCGCGGGCCTCGACATCGCGGCCGCCTTTGCAGGGTCCATCGAGGGCAACGACATCCACGGGGCAGCAACCGGCGTGGTCTACGGCGCGGGCGCCGGGCTGTCCGGGAACCGGATCAGGAACAACACGGTAGGCATTGCCTCGGCCATCGGCGATCCGGCTCAGGCCCTCGGATTTGTGGGAGCGGCTGCGTCACAGCCCAACGAAATCTATGCCAACACGACCGGTGTCTCCCTCGACGACGGCAGGATGGAACACCAGCACGTCTACGCCAATACGACCGGCGTGACCGGCTCCGGCGTCTTAGGCGGCGAAGCCCTCGATCTGGCGAACGTGATCGAGGGAAACACCACGGGTGTCGGGAATTTCACCGGCCTCATTCAGTTCAACCGCTTCTCGGCAAACAGCACCGCGGTGAGCGCGACCTCGGAACAGCGCATCCTGAACAACCTCTTTTATCGAAACACCGGCTTCGGCGTCCTCGTCTCGGGCAAGAACGACGTCCGCATCTTCAACAACACCTTCTATGCACCCGCCGGCGACAATGTCCGCATCCAGTCCGGATCGAGCGAGGTGGAGGTCCAGGGCAACATTTTCTGGGCCATGGCGGGCTATGACATCTATGTAGCCAACGACAGCCGGAGCGGCTTCTTCAGCGATTACAACGACCTCTTTGCCTCGGGAAGCGGCAAGGTCGGCTTCTACACCAAGGACTTCTTCGATATCCTCGACTGGCGAGCAGACATTGACCGGTTCGATCTCCACTCCGTGGGAGCCACCGTGGTCAACCCCCATTGGGCGGAACCTCGCTTCATGAGCCCCCTCAACGATGACTTCAGGATCTGTGAGCCTGTGGCCCTGCAGCGGTTTACAAGCCCTGCGGTGGATGCAGGGAATGCCCTTTCAGACAACGGCCGGAAGCCGGACGGCTACGACAACCTTCTTGCCAACCCCGGGTTTGAATCGGATCTCGCAGGGTGGGAGACGAACGTGGGCGCGGAAGTGCGGTCTGAAAGCCCCGTGACCTATGAGGGAGAATGCTACTTCTTTGCCGGTTCCGTGGAGGGGGGCTCCGCCGGCCAGATTTTCCACCTTTCAGACCTGGGGTACACGACCACCCAGCTCGACTCGCAGGATCTGGATGTGCTCTTCGGGGGTCGCATACGATCGGCATCGGAGACACCGGTGGATCGGGGTGAAGTCTCGGTGATCTTCCGGGATGGGAGCGGGGCCGTTCTGGAGACCGCCGTCGCCCGGGCGAGCAACACCACGGACCGCTGGGAGCTCGTGGGGATGCGTGCTCATATGCCCGTGGGGACCCGGACCCTGGAATTCGTGTACCGCGCCAACCGTGAGTCGGGCACCGGCGCCGATGCTTTCTTTGACCAGGGATTCCTCTACGTCGTATCGGAAAACCAGGCCTCCGACCAGGGCGCCTTCGGCCACGCCCAAACCGATGCGCCTCTTGCAGGTCCGCCCCGGATCGATCTCCGATTTCCCGACCTCTACGTGGATTGGGAGAAGGACGAACCCATGGACATCCGGTGGGAGACCTTCGGGAACACCGATGACTCACCGGTGCGCATCGACCTGTACCAGGACCTCGCCGACGGTCCGACCTGGATCGCCATGATCACGGCCGGCACGCCGGATTCAGGCCGATACACCTGGATCCCGGACACGGCCGATGTCGATTTCGCCACCCCGGGACTGCGCATTCAGGTCTCTCTTGTGGAAAACGCCGCCGTCCTCGACCGGAGCCAGGAGCCCTTCACCGTGCCGGAGGACGGCTCCACCTATTTTGTGGACGACGGCGCCAGTGACGGTGACGAATACACCCTCGCGGCAACAGGGGACAACCGCCATACGGGCAAGAGCGCCGGGGCCCCCAAACCCAATCCCTGGAACCTGTTCCACACCTACGATCTCCAGGCGGGGGCCGTCCTGAATGTGGATACGGGCGACTATCCCATGATCTACTCCCTCAGCCTTTCCGGGAGCACGGAGCGCGGTCTTGGCCTGGACGAGGGGTTCCTCATGAGGGGTCCTGCCGGGGGTGGGCTGACGGCAACGCTCTATCCCATCGTGACCGGTGAACGCATCTGGGCGCTCATCGATCTGGATGACGCCGACCTTGTGTCGATCAGCCATATGGCCCTTCGCGACGCCCAGCGGGGCATCCTGGTCCAGAACGGGTCCGACGACCTTGATCTCGATCATATCGAGGCTTGGGGCCACAGCCAGGAAGGCATCCGCGTCGACACCACGGCGGACCTCAAGGCCTGGGACGACATCACGGTGCACGACAACGCCTCCACAGGCCTCTGGGTGGACGGCCCGCTGAGCGGCCTGTCGAATGTCCTCTCCTACAGCAATGACGGCTATGGCCTATACCTGACAGGCAGCCTGGGGAGCCTCACAGGGAGCGAGTTTCATCACAACACAAGCGGGGGGGCCTACCTCTACAACGCGGGAGCCACCACGATTCAGGCCAGCAGTTTTCATGACAATACCCGCAGCGGGCTCATGTTCTACAGTGCGGCTGGGGGCCTTGTGGGGTCGGGCGATCTTTCTCTCGGTCTCGGCAATACGGCCTACAACAACTCCTATTACGGTCTCTACGTGAGCGGCGACGCTCTGGTGGCGGGTAATACGGTCTGGGGCAACAGCCAGGACGGCATCGATGTTTCCGGGGGCGAGGCCCGGGCCAACGTGGCCCACGACAACCGCCTCGGCATCCGCGTCAGCTCCGGTACGGCAAGCTACAACCGTGTCTACGGCAACAGCGCGGAGGGCCTCTATGCGTCGAATTCAACAGTCGTGGGCAACGTCAGTTACCATAATGCCACGGGAATTTACCTGAGATTCAGCGATAGCGAAGCCCGAAGTAATCTGATTTACGCCAACAGCGGTGCAGGTGTGATCATAGAGGGCGGGAACAACAACCGCCTCATCGGCAACACGGTCTACCAGACGGCAGGCAACGCCGTCACCGTCCAGGGCGGTGCGGACAACGCCGCCCTCATCAACAACATCCTTTGGGCCACGGCGGGCGTCGATATCAGCGTTGCGAGCGACTCCCAGGACGGCTTCACGAGCAACTTCAACGTATTTCAGGGTGCCGTAGGACAATGGCAGGGGATTGCGAAACCCACCCTTCTCACCTGGCGAAACGCGGCATTCACCGACGGCGACAGCCTCTATGCCGATCCTCTTTTCGTGGATCCTGACGGCGCCGACGGCCAGCTTGGGTACGTGAGTCCTGCCCAGGACGGCCGGGATGACAACTTCCATCTCCAGAGCCCCCACGGAAGCTTCCATGCCGGGTCCCTGGCGCCTGTGGAGGGTGCATCCGGCCATCTTCCTGAATGGCTCACCCCGGATGAACAGTTCGGCGTGGGCGCCCTGTCTCCGGCTGTTGACCGGGGCGCCCTCGACCAGCCCTATTCGAACGAGCCCGGTTCGAACGGCGGGTACGTGAACATCGGAGCCTACGGGAATACGGCCCAGGCCTCTGGAAGCCCTGATCAGTTTGTTCTCGTCATCAGCCCCAACGGCGGGGAGACCGTGCTCCAGGAAGAGACGGCCACCATAACGTGGCGTTCCTTCGGCTTCGGCGGCAACGTCGACCTCGAGTGGAGCACCGACGGCGCAACCTGGACGACCCTGGCGGCAAACGAAGCCAACGACGGCAGCTACCCATGGCTGGTAGATCCCGGCATTTTTCCGGCGGGCAGCACCTACCGGATCCGGGTCGCGTCCATCGACGAGCCCGGCCTCCAGGACGACTCCGACAATCTCTTCAGCGTTGCGCCGCCCGTCAGCACCTACTACGTGAACATGGAAGGCGATGTGGATTTCAGCGACAACGAATACACCACTGAAGCGGGGGACAATGCCAACAGCGGTCTGACGCCTGATGCACCCAAGGCCTCGGTCCAGGCGATCCTGAACCAGTACGATCTCGAACCGGGCGATGAAATTCTTGTTGATACGGGTTCCTATACCCTGACAGGCAACATCCTGATCGCTCTCGATGACTCCGGTGTCACGATCAAAGGCGCTTTAGACCATGCCACGGTCCTGAATCGTGGCAACACCAGCAGCGGTCAGTACACGATCCAGCTTGCAGGGGCCACGGATGTCACCATCGACCGCCTGACGCTTACCGGCGGCTACTACGGCCTCTACGCAGCGAACAGCAGTGCGAGCCATCGCTACACCATTTCCAACAGCGAGATCACGGGAAACTCCTATGGCGGTATTTACATCGGGACGGGCGTACAAGACGGTGTCATCACCTCCAACGAGATGCACGACAACAACGTCAATAACCAGGGCATCTACCTCTATAATACCGTCCGAGGCGAAGTGACCGGCAACCACGTGTACAACTCGAGCACCTACAATTCCGGCACAGGCATCAACATTGGCGTCACGGTGCTTGCCGACCGGCCCATGGTGAGCGGCAATCGGATCCATGACACGAACAGGGCCATCTTTAGCTCCTCCTTTGTCGAGGTGTTCGACAACGCGGTCTGGGGCAATGAAACCGGAATCACCCTGGCCAGCGGCGGCAGCGCCCACGGCAACGAGGTCTTCTACAACACCATCGGGATGAACATCTCTTCGGGCGAGGCCTGCGACAACGAGGTGTACGACAACAGGACCTACGGCATCCAGAGCAATGCTTCCCTGATCCAGGGCAACCGGGTCTACGGCAATTCCACAGGCATTTACGACACCGGTCCCAGCCGGATCTGCAACAACGTGCTCTGGGACAACGCAGCCACGGGCATCCGCCTGGGAGGCACCTACAATGATGACACCTATATGGACAGGGGGGCCGTCAACAACACCATCCATCAGAGCGCGGGCCATGCCATCCGCGTCGATTTCGCCGCCGAGGGCGTACTTCTGAAGAACAACATCATGGACATGACAGGCGGGGTAGCCATCTCCGTGGATCCCGCGGGCGAACAGAACTTTGCCAGCGACTACAATCTCTTGCATTTGAGCGGTACGGCCGCTCTTGCCCTGTGGGAAGGGAAGACCTTCAGCAACCGCGCAGACTGGCTCTACGAGACAGGGTTTGATGTGAACAGCGTCACTGCCGCACCGGTGTACGGGGATATGGACGGCAGTGATGATCTGCCCGGTTTTTCCACCGCCCCGACAGGGAGCGCCGCCGTTCTGGATGACGGCGATGCAGGGGTGACCTTCACAGGGACCTGGAATACGGTGACGGGCGGTTATCTCGACGATCACCGTGAAGCAGGCGGGAGTTCCACGGGGACCGGTCTGAACACCGTGACCTACATCTTTGAAGGCCTTGACTCCGGCTGGTACCAGGTGGCGGCCACCTGGAACCTGACCCGCTATTTTTCAAGTTCCATCCCCTACCGGATCTATGAGGGGATGCTGGGCAGCGGGACCCTGGTCAATACCAGCGGCATTTCCCAGCAAAGCCTGCCCAATGATTTCAGCGCAGACGGCGCGGCGTGGGAAGTGTTAGATCTCGTGAAAATCACGGGCGATACCCTGGTGGTCCACATCAGTGACGCCAGCGTATCCGGGAAGATCGCTGCCGACGGCATCCGCATCCAGCGCCTGGAGGGGAATGGGGGGGCCGATGACGACTTCCGTCTCCAGGAAGGCTCAGCCGGGGTGGACGGCGGGGATCCTACGTCTTCTTATGGCTTGGAACCGGTCTACAACGGCACCCGCATCGACCAGGGCGCCTACGGCAACACCCCTGAGGCGACCCGGAGCCCGGCCCGGGTGGTCCAGGTGGTGACCCCGCCCGGTCTTGCCAAGATCGAGGCAGGGAGCGATGTGGTCCTCAAGTGGCACACGGCTGGGCTCCTGCCCCTTGAGCCGGTGTTTCTGATCAACGCAGGCAGCGCCGGGGCTGTTCACACGGACACGCTGGGCAACTGGCAAGCCAACACCTACCAGACGATGAGCTACAGGATTGGCATATTCACCTCTGCCGTCGACACGAGCGGAGCGGTGGATCCTGCGCCGGTCTCCGTGTACCAGAGCTACTCCTATGCCCGGGCAGGAATCGACAACCGCATTGCCTGGGACATCCCGGTGGAGGACGGGGACTACAGGGTGCGCCTCCACTTTGTCGAAAGCTCCAGCGTGAGCCCCGGTTCCCGGGTCTTCGACATCGAGCTCCAGGGAACGATTGTGGAGGCCGGTGTGGACATCCTCGACCAGGCAGGGGCGAGGTACAAGGCTCTGGTCAAGGAGTTCGACGTCACGGCTTCGGAGGATACGGGGATCAGCCTCGACCTGATCAATCGCTCGACGAGCTACGGCGCGGTCATCTCCGGCATCGAGGTGTTCAGGGTTGTCCCTGAGGGTCTGGCCGATGCGACGGTGGACCTCGAGGTATCCGTGGACGAGGGCGCCACGTGGCTGCCCCTTGTCTCGGGCCTCGACATGGACCGCTTCGGCGACGGGACCTACCTCTGGACCGCCGGTCCTGAGAGCGCAGGGAACACGGCCCTTATCCGGGCCACGGCCCATGCAGGGGAGACCACCGTGACCGGCGCCTCCCATGAACCCTTCCTCATCGCCAACAGCGGCACGGCGTACTATGTGAACGTGGCAGGCGATGGGGATTTCGGCGACAACGAATACACCACCGCCGCCGGAGACAACCTCCACAGCGGCAAAGACCCGGCCAGCCCCATGGCCGGGCTCACCGCCCTGATCAGGGCCTATGACCTCGACCCCGGCGATATCGTTTATGTAGATACCGGCGTCTACGACCTGACGACAAATATTGTTCTGACCCTGCAGGATTCCGGTGCGACCATCAGGGGTGCGGTGGAGCACACGACAGTTCTCGACCGGGGAAACACCAGCAGCGGCCAGTACACGATCGAGCTTGCAGGCGCCACGGATGTGACCATCGAGCACCTCACCCTCACAGGCGGTGAATACGGCATCTACGCCGCCAATAGCAGCGGGAGCCATCGTTATACCGTTTCTTCCAGCGAAATCACAGGCAACTCCTATGGCGGTATTTACATTGGGACGGGCGTAGAAGACGGCGTCATCAGCTCCAACGAGATCCACGACAACGGCCTCTACGGCTTCGGAATCCGGCTTTACTACGCGGTGCGCGGCGAGGTAACCGGCAACCACGTCTACAACTCAAGCTTCTATAACACCGGTACCGGGATTCGGATCTCGGGGAGCCCGGGCGGCGAGCCGATTGTGAGCGGCAACCGGATCCATGACACGGATACGGCTATCGATGCATCCTACACCCGGGTGTTCGACAACACCGTTTGGGGCAATGAAACGGGCATCAGTCTCGACAATGAAGCCGTTGCCCACGAAAACGAGGTTTTCAACAACGCTGTCGGCATGAACGTCTCTTCCGCTCAGGCCCACGACAACGAGGTGTACCAGAACAGCACCTGCGGCATCCAGAGCTATTTTTCCCTGATCCGGTCCAACCGGGTCTACTCCAATCCCGTGGGCATCGATGACAGCGGTTTGAGCCAGCTCTACAACAACGTGCTCTGGGACAATGCCGCCACGGGCATCCGTCTGGACGGCAGCTACAATAATGACACCTATGTGGACAGGGGGGCCTTCAACAACACCATCCATCAGAGCGCGGGCATTGGGGTCCTGGTGGAGGGAAGCGCCAGGGGCGTACTTCTGAAGAACAACCTCATCGACATGGCGGGCGGTGTGGCCATCTCTGTAGACCCCAACAGCGAACGGAACTTTGCCAGCGACTACAATCTCTTCCATCTGAGAGGTACGGCCGCCCTTGCCCTGTGGGAAGGGAAGACCTTCAACGGCCGCGCCGACTGGCTCCACGCAACAGGCTTTGATGGGAACAGCGCCACCGCCGCGCCGGTGTACGAGGATACGGACGGCAGGGATGACGTGCCCGGCTTTTCCACCGCCCCGATAGGCGGCGCCGTCGTTCTGGATGACGGCGATGCGGGGGTGACCTTCACGGGCGCCTGGAATACGGTAACCGGGGGTTATCTCGGCGATCATCGTGAGAGTGGCGGCATTTCTACAGGGACCGGCTTGAACACGGTGACGTACACCTTTGCGGGCCTTGACCCCGGCTGGTACCAGGTGGCGGCGACCTGGAACCTGACGAGCGGTTTTTCAAGTTACATCCCCTACCGGATCTACGAGGGGATGATGAGCAGCCCGACGCTGGTCAACGTCGGCAGCATTGCCCAGAGCAGCCTGCCCAATGACTTCAGCGCAGACGGCGCGGTGTGGGAAGAGGTAGAGCTCGTGAAGATCACGGGCGGTACCCTGATCGTCCACCTCAGCGACGCCGGCGTGTCCGGCAAGATCTCTGCCGACGGCATCCGCATCCAGCGCATGGAGGGCAACTGCGGCGCAGATGACGACTTCCGTCTCCAGGAAGATTCACCGGGGGTGGACGGCGGTGATCCCGCATCCTCCTACGGTCTGGAACCGACCTACAACGGCGCCCGCGTCGACCAGGGGGCCTACGGCAACACCCCTGAGGCGACCCGGAGCCCGGCCCGGGTGGTTCAGGTGTTTACCCCGCCCGGTCTTGCCAAGGTCGAGGCAGGGAGCGAGGTGGTCCTCAAATGGCATACAGCGGGGCTCCTGCCCCTTGAGCCGGTGTTTCTCATCAACGCAGGCGACGGCGGGGCTGTTTACACGGACACCCTGGGCAACTGGCAGGCGAACACTTACCAGACGGTGAGCTACTACGACAGCAGCTTATACAGCTCGGTAGAGATCGACACGAGCGGTGTGGTCGATCCGGCGCCGGACTCCGTCTACCGGAGCTACTCCTCCGCCAAATCAGGCATCGGCAACCGCATTGCGTGGGATATTCCGGTGGAGGACGGCGACTACGTGGTGCGCCTCCACTTTGTCGACGGCTACAACCAGGACCCCGGTGTGCGCATTTTCGATATCGAGTTCCAGGGAGCCATCGTAGAGGCCGGCGTCGATATTGTCGCCGAGGCAGGGGCGATCAACAAGGCCCTGGTCAAGGAGTTCGGCGTCACGGCCTCGGGCGGTACGGGGATCAGCCTCGACCTGATCAATCGCTCGACGAGCTACGGAGCGCTCATCTCCGCCATCGAGGTGTTCCGGGAAGTCCCTGAAGGCGTTGCCGACGCGGTGGTGGACCTCGATGTCTCCGTGGACGAGGGCGCCACGTGGCTGCCCATTGCCTCGAGTCTTACCCCGGATCGCTTCGGCGACGGCCGGTATTTCTGGACGGCCGGTCCTGAGACCGTAGGGAACCAGGCCCTTATCCGGGCCACGGCCCATGCGGGGGAGACCTCCTTGACCGGCGCTTCCCCTGAACCCTTCCTCATCGCCAACAGCGGCACGGCCTATTATGTGAACATGGCAGGCGATGCGGATTTTGCCGACAACGAATACACCACCGCCGCCGGAGACAACCTCCACAGCGGCAAAGACCCGGCCCACCCCATGGCCGGCCTCACCGCCCTGATCAGGGCCTATGACCTCGACCCCGGCGATATCGTCTATGTGGACACGGGCGCTTACGACCTGGATACCAATGTGCGTCTCGGTCTTGAGGACTCAGGGGTGACGTGCCTTGGACCTGTGGAAATGGGCCACGCTGCAACCCTTGACCGAGGAAATACGAACACGAGCCAGTATACGATTGAATTGGCCGGAGCTTCTTACGTCACCATCGAGCACCTCACCATCACGGGCGGCTGCTACGGAGTCTATGGAGGCATCAGTTCCGACAGCACCTGCATCACCTTGGCTTACAACGAGATCCACAACAATCCTAACGGCGGCATTTACCTGAGCGGGGCCAATGATGCGGCCCACATCGTCGGCAATATCGTGCGCAACAATCCCGGCTACGGGATTCATCTCGACCGCGCCCCGAACGCCCTTGTGGAAGAGAACGATGTTTACGCCAACAACTACGGTATCTATGCCTATATCGCCAGAGGCTCTGTGCTCGGAGGCAATTCGGTCCATGACAACAGCAATTACGGCATCGGCTTCGAGTCCGAGATCACCATTCGGGGCAACGAAGTCTACAATCATCCGAATCAAGGCATCCAGGGGCGTTACTACGGGATGATCTCCGAGAACCATGTCCACCACAACGACGTCGGAATTGACACCTACTCCTACAACACCGTGGAGAACAACCGGGTCTATGCCAACATGAATGAAGGGATCATAGGCTATAATGACACGGTTGCCGGCAATCGTGTATTCAGCAATTCCATCGGGATCTATGATGAAGCCTACTGCCGTATAGAGAATAACGTTGTCTATGCCAACACCAACCAGGGCATCCGGATTCAATCCGCCCATACCCCCGACGACGGGGACGGTGTTTACAACAACACCATCTACCAGAACGTGGGCGAGGCAATTCGCCTGACAAGCAGCGCCGGCTCTGTCCATCTGGTGAATAACGTTGTTCGCGCGGATGCCGGATACGGCGTGCGTGTGGACAGCAACAGCCAGACCGGCTTTGTGTCGGACTACAACGTCCTGTACAAAGGGTCTGCAGAGAATGCCTATGTCGGTCTCTGGGGCGCGGCTGTTCAGACACTCCTGACCGACTGGCAGGGGGCAACAGGCCAGGATGTTCATTCATGGGGAACGAACCCGCTCTTCCTCGACATGGACGGGGCGGACAATATTCTCGGGGAGCAGGACCTTCCCACGGGCAACGGTTTCGACGACAACTTCGGCCTCGATGCTTGCTCGCCGGCCATTGACGCTGCCAATGCTTATGTCGGCCCCCTCTTCGATATCGAAGGCAACGCACGCCATGACGATCCAGCGACAGAAAACACCGGGACGGGCTGGGAGCTGTACCTGGCCCAAGACACAGGATCGAGCAGCTTTACTGATGACGGTACGGCCAAAAATTACTCCTACGACAACTACTCCTGGAGCGTGACCCTGCCCTTCAGCTTCTCCTTCTACGGGACGAGCTATACCAGGGTGTATGTCTCTTCCGACGGGTTTCTGCACTTCGCCGGACCCGATAACGCCTACGGCGACAACAGCACGGAAGGGCTGATACGAAATGTCCGGATCGCCCCCCTCTGGGACAACCTGATGCTCAGCCCGACGGGGAAAGACATCTACATGGAGAGCGCCGCCGACCACATGACCTTCCGCTGGCAGGCAGCACTGCAGGACACTTCGAATGATGCCAACTTCTCCGTCACCCTTTTTCCTGACGGCACCTTCCGGTTCGACTACGGAAATGGGAACCAGGATCTCACCCCCACGGTGGGCATCTCCGCGGGGAACGGGTATACCTACGTCCTTGCCACGGGCTACGACGGTCAGGCAGACCTGGCCAACAAGAATTCCCTATTATGGGAACCGACCCCCGGTCTGGATTACTATGACATTGGCGCCTACGAGTTCCAGGGCGATTCAGGGGACGGGACAGGACCCACAGTGACCGACATCACGCAGCTTCCACCTGATGGCGGCTCCACGGCACTGGCCTTGTCGAGCGTCCAGGTCGGTTTCAGCGAGAGCCTGAACACCATATCCGCACGGAGCGAGGCGAACTACGAACTTCGCAGGGCCGGCGCGGATCACACCTTCAACACGGGTGACGACGCGATCGTGGCTGTCGAGCCCTACTACTCTTTCCCTGAAACGAACCTCACCCTCGATTTCGGTGCGATCCTTCCCGAAGGGGGATACCGGCTCACCCTGTCAGGGACAAGGGCCATTTACGACACGGCGGGCAATGCCCTTGACGGCGACAACGACGGCATGGCTGGAGGTGATTACGTCCGCTTCTTCACCATTGACCGATCCCAGAACGACGAACCGCTCGCGGACGCCCAGGACCAAAGTCTGGATGAGGACCAGTCTCTCGTGATCAACCTGACGGCTTCAGATGGGGACGGAGACCCGCTCACCTACAGCATTGCCGAGAACCCGCTTCACGGGACGCTCTCACCGCTCGATCCGGATACGCACCAGGTGACTTACACACCGGATGCGAATTACAACGGTCCGGACAGCTTCAACTTCCAGGTGGATGACGGAAAGCTGGGAACGGACGAGGGAGTCGTCAGGCTAACTGTGACGGCGGTCAATGATCCCCCCATGAGCGTGACACAAACCGTTCTGCTGCCGGCCGACACCTCGCGGCTGATCGTGCTGCAGGGAAGCGATCTGGAAACCTCGGCTCTGGATCTGGAATTCAGCATCGAGTCAGGGCCTGAACACGGCACCCTGGTCCAGGAGTATCCGAATGCATGGCGCTACACTCCAAATCCGGATTATACAGGAGGTGACGGCTTTTCCTTTACGGTTACCGACCGCGGAGATCCGGACGGGGCCATGGTAAACGCCCTGACGAGCGATGCCGCTTTGGTGAGCATCACGGTCCTCGGTCAGAACCAGGCCCCGGAGATCGACCCCCTTGCCGTGCAGACAGTGGCTGAAGGCAGCCCTCTGGCGCTCACGGTGGTTGCCGGCGATCCGGATCCCGGCGATGTGCTGACTTTCAGCCTGGAGAGCGCCCCGTCCGGTGCCGCCATTGATCCGGGGACCGGCCTTTTTACGTGGACGCCTCCTGACGGTCCGCTGATAGTGGACGTGACCGTGAAGGTGACCGACGATGCGTTCTCGCCCCTGTTCGATACGGAAAGCTTCACCATCACGGTGAACAATGTTGCCCCTGTCCTGACGATCTCCGGGGAAGAAAAAGCTTACACAGGTGTTCCGTACGATCTCACCCTCTCCTCGTCCGACCCGGGGGCTGATACGATCACGAGCTGGACCATTGTCTGGGGTGACGGCAGCGAGCCGCAATGGGTTCCAGGGAACCCTGAGTCAGTGTCCCATACCTATGAGGCGTTTCCTTTCAACGGTGACTTTGACGAAGACGGAGATGTGGACGGCATCGACGCCCTTCGCTTCGTGCTCCAGTACCGGCAGGGTAATGTGGGAGGCCTGGGCGACTTTGACGAAGACAGCGACGTGGATGGGGAGGACCTCCTGGTTTTTGCATCAAACTTCGGGCACATCGGATGGGATACCTCTCGAGTTTTCCAGATTTCAGCCACGGCCACGGATGAGGATGGGACCTATGCCTCCAACACCTTATCGGTGATCGATCCGCCTCCGCCTATTTCCGACCAACCGGAGGAATCGCCTGCCTCCGGTCATACTGAGGTATCGAAGTATGAACGGATCAGTGCCTCGCTCCAACCGGAAACAGGGGAGCATGAACCGTCCGCCCGCCCTTCGATACCTCAGGGCGAGCGGACGAGGTCGGCGTCTGAGAGTTTTTCCTCTGCCGTTCATACTGAGGCATCGCCTGCCCCCGTTCATACTGAGGCATCGCCCTCCGTTCATGCTGAGGTATCGAAGTATGAACGGCCGAACTTCTCCTATGATTCGGCCTTGGGCCGGGCCCTGGGCCGATGGCAGGCGAGAACCTCTATGTTTGAGGATGGCGGGTGGGCCCGGAGGTGGGATGGGTACAAACCAAGGAGTTTTGAATCAACGGGGAGTCTGATCGACCTTCACGGCGACTGGGAGGACGGGTACCTGTTCGGCGGAAAAAGGAAAAGCAAGAGCGACTCACGGACGTCCTGGGTGGAGGCGTTTGTCGGCGATGTCGACAAGCTGAACGATGCAAAGAGCCCGAACAGCGACATCCGGATCGTATTGAACGAGGAGGATGAGGGGGAGGACCCGGATTCACCACAGAGGCACTGAGGACACAGAGAGGGGGATGTGTTTTTTCGTCTATCGGGAGATACCGATAGACGAAAAGGACCTCTCTTGACAGGTTCGTAGCGAGTCATTTTTCATGGAAGGATTGGAGCTAGTATGAAATCGACAAGTCTATTCGTACATGATGCTCAGCATGTGGGCATGCACAGATAGAGCGTTTTTGTTTGTCCCGGCAAAGTTGCCGGGACAAACAAAATATTCTCCGTGCCCTCTGTGGTGAAAGTTTTATAGAAACATCCGAAAGGATTGCAGTCATGCGAAAAATCACCGTCTTTTTTTTGCTGGCCTCTGCCCTGGCATGGACCTCACTTGCCCACGCACAACTGTCTTTCGATGCGGACTTTGCCCAGGACACGGCCTACGAGGATTCCTGGCCCATGAAGGCAGGCGACGTGGTGTCGGTGGACATTTATGTTTCCAACGTGCCTGAACCCGGTCTCTTCAGCATGAACTTCAAGCTGACCTATGATCCCACCGAAATTGACATTATTGATGCGGGCACAGAGGTGGACAATACGAATTGGCCCCAAGGCGCATATACGAGCCAACCGGAGGATGTGCCAGGAGAGAGATCCATGGGTGGGTTTCGGGACGACACCGAAAATTGCCCGGTTGGTGATCAAATAAGGCTTGTGATCCTCAGGATTCAGTGTATTGCATCAGGTGAAAGCACAGTGCAGTTACTTGATCGAGGCCCTGATTTCGCCAGCTTCGTCCTGGCTGATTTAACAGTGAAGGACGAAGATCTGGGTACAGGCGTTCTTCTTGCGATGATCCGGCCTCCGGTGGCCGGCAATATCAATGGTGACAGTAGCGTGGATCTGGCCGATGCGATCCTGGGCCTCCAATGCATGGCCAAGATGGATCACAGCTATGTTCACGCAAATGGCGACACGAACGGCGACGGCCTCATCGGCATGCAGGAGGTGATCTACATTCTCCAGGAGGTCTCGGGCTTGCGGTAACATAAGAGGGTGACATGAAAAAGAGACTGCTTATCTGCATGCTGGCGCTTTTCGGTGTGAGTTGCACCGAACACGTCCTTTGGGCGATTGACGTGGGCTGGATGCAGAAGGGAGTGCGGGTATGGTATTTTGGCAGTGCCGGAAGCGGCACGTCTTCCGACGCTGAAGAAGCCTATTTGATCGCGGGCATTAACGGGAACACCGCCCAACTGACTCATCATTCAGGCATAAACCATTGGAGTTCGCCGACGGCAGAAACGGTGACTGGTTCTATTGTCGACCAGGGTCCTTTCTGGATCCATCCACAGGTTCTCCAAACTATCGCGGTTGGAGACAAATGGATGGGCATTGATATCAAGTCGATGAATCGGGCCGCCTATACATACGATACATTTAAAGACAATGATGAGTTCGACTCGCTTCCTTACCTCCTTCTTCCAATAAATGCATTGTTCGATCTCAAGAACCAACGGGAAATAGTAAAGCTGGTTTATGGTATTCCCTATTGGCCGGGGTATGATGTCTGGGGAACCGCATATTTCGACGCTGAGACAGGACTTTGCCTATTCAATTTGAAGCTAACTGTATATAACACAGTATGGTTCATCCTGAGCGAAATCAATTATGATTTTGCCGCTCAAACGGCCTTTGCCGAGGATAATGGACCCCACACAGGGTTCAAGTCAACGGTCCTCAAAACAAAATCGGCAATGTGGGCGTCACACTTTGTGCAGATACTGTCCTCGGTTGAAAGCCGATATGGTAGAACGGTGCAAATGTGGACGGCAACCCAAGCAGGCGGAGCAAACGGATCCTATTTTGGGAGGAATGAAAACTATTGTTTTTTCGGCAGGGTTCCGATCCTGCGGCACAAATTAATGTCGGCTACACCAAATTATCCACCCGAAAATTGGAATCCATATGGCGAATATCTCTGGTGGTGGGTGCCGACAGGTGCATTGCAAAAATCGACAATCAATGTATTTGGTGTGCCCATGACAAGAACTTCTACAGCGCCATGTACCTTTACGGCTACCGAGGCAGCCACAGGCTTATTCTTCTCCAGATTAGTCTTCGATAACGAAGGCTACATGACAGACTTCTCCGCCAAAGATCTCTCCATAGAGCTTGATCTCGATTTGGGCTCGCTTATTGATAAAGATACCACAGTTGACGGATTAGCCTATTACAGGAACACCATGGGGCGTGCTACGCCGGTCTCTGTCCTCGGCGGCGACATCAACAATGATCTCAAAGTGGATCTCGCAGACGCCGTCTCAGCGGCAAGAATCCTTTCGGGGTTGGGGTCGCCGCAAGATCTCGGCCCGGAAGCCGATGTGAACGGAGACGGCATTATCGACGCCCAAGAGATGATCTGCATTCTCCAGAAGGTCTCGGGCCTAAGGGAATGAATGCTTTAAAGGGAGGGGGGTTATCGGACAGGCTACTCAGGGTGAGATGGGTCTGGATTGGGTTAAGCCGGGAAATGAAACAAGAGGACGCTTGTTATAGAAAACAAGAGGAGGAGTTCAATGAGCGCAAGTGAAAAGGACGTGGAAGCAACCCGAGACAAGGTGCAGAACTGGTTGATGGCCGAAGGCTGGAAGATCGCCGATCAGCCTCACCCCGACCTGGCGTGGTTGATCCGGGCTGAAGACGCGGGTGGAAGAAGGATTCTCGTGGGGCAGAACAAGGTGAGACCGGATCAGATTCACCTGGAAGCGCGGGTGAACATCGCCGATGAGCATCGCAAGAAATTCGAGAGCCTTCCCGAGGAGCGGCGGCGGGAGATCCTCTGGAAGCTCCGTTTCCGGCTCCTTCTCATGAACGTGGACTTCGCAGGCGTGGCCGAGCCCATGCAGGCCGTGCTGCTCACCCAGAGGATTTACCTGGACGGGCTGACCAAAGACGGCTTCATTCAGAGATTCCTGGTTGTGCGCAATGCGGTGATCGCCGTGATCTGGTCGATCATGCAGGATCTGGAAGGCGTGGAACCGCCTGCCGAATCATCCAAACCGAAAAGCCACTAAGAACTGGGGTCATCTTGATTATTGATTTATTCTTCTTCAAGCTCGTTTGCCAGCGCATTTTCCTGGACGGTCCTCCTTTTTCGAGAATGGAGCGGTTCTTGCAGAATTGGCTAGGAATTGAGGATATCTTGAGTGCTCACGGCCGGATATCAGGCATTCCAGACAAGAAAACGCGGCGGCAAAATTCAAGGAGTTCGAACGTCAATACTAGAGATGGTTCATCGGCACAGATGAACTCTTAAATGGGCCGGGCTACAAAAACAGCGTTCATCGGGAGGTTTTGGAGAGGCTAGAGAATCCGTTTGACTTTTCGGTCCTTTCATTGCAGTATGGCTTTGCAGCCGTTTATTCGCGTGCATCCAGGTTAACCTATCCACCTAACAACAATTCGAATTATCAACCATTCCTCCAGATTGACTTGAGCCGACGGGGTTGACGATGGAAAGATCCCGGTACTCATTCGCCCCGAACCTGTAAGGATTCGTCAATCTCGTCCAGATCCGCATTAGCCAGCCGGACCTCCGAGCGCAACCCCGTTAAGAGTTGCACGCCGGAGTTCAGCTTCTTTTTTAGATAAGACTGATGCCTTCGCAAAAAGTCGCGTTCACCCTTCGCCGCCCGCACTTCTATCCCTCAGTGCGAACGGCGTCCCCGATCATGGTGTGGTATCGAACCATACCTCAGGGCGAGCGTTTTGTAGCGACCGTATGTATCTGATGTTCCGTTCGTGGTGAAGCCTGTCTTGAGGTTTACACGCCTTCGGTGGCGCCAGAGGCGACCAGGGTATCGAAGGGCTACGGTGTCCGTTCATGCTTGGATACCTCAGCACGAACGGACACAGGCACGAAATTGTGAAGTTATTCTGTCGCAAACCCTTAGCGAAACACAGTTCATGTCCTGCGATCTTTGCATCGTGAGATAGGGCTCTTCCTGTCATTCAAGAAAGTCGTGCATTTGGGGAAGGAGAAAGACAAGATGTCGAAGCCAAGAATTATAGTCTTTTCCGCCATGGTCTTGCTGGTGTTAACCACCTCTCCCGCCAATGGCCAGTGGATTACTCAGACCATTCCGCTGCAATCAGGATGGAATGCGGTTTTTCTCGAAGTGCAACCGGAACCGGATAATTGCGAGGTCGTCTTTCAAGGTTTGCCGGTGGAAAGCGTGTGGTTCTGGAACCGGCGTTTTTCCTCGGTGCAGTTCATCCAGGACGCCTCGACCCTAATGCCTGAGCAGCCGGAATGGCTCACCTTCTTTCCCTCTGCTTCCGGCAAAGGCCATCTGAGCGATCTTTTTATCATCCAGGGTGGGCGAGCCTATCTGGTCAAGGTGAGCGGCAGCCAGTCAGTCGAGTGGGTGGTGAAGGGAAAACCCGCTGTGCGGCCCATGGAGTGGATGGCCGAGTCATTTAATCTCGTAGGTTTTCGAGTAGATCCATCTGCGCCGCCTACTTTTCAGACATTTTTTGCCTCGTCCACTGCTCATGCAGGACAACCTGTTTACAAATTAAACGCCATGGGTCATTGGCAGAACATCATCAATCCTTCGGTCGAAAAGATGGAAGCTGGCAGGGCATATTGGGTCTATTGCGATGGCCAGTCGAGTTATTCGGGGCCGGTGCAGGTCTCTCTTGAACAGGGCGACGCACTGGATTTTGGCCGTGTCCTGACAGAACAAACGCTGCGCATCAGAAATGAGACATCTGCCACTAAACAGATTACCCTCACGACACAGGCTTCCGAGACTCCTCCCGCAACGGAGCCTCCACTCGCCGGGGAAGTGCTCCTTGCTTACTGGAACTGGGGGATTGGCGTTCCCGGCTGGCTCGATCTGCCAGGGCAGCTACCGATGAATATAGAGCCCGGAAAGGAGTTGGCCCTTCGCCTTGCGGTTAGGCGGAAAGACATGCCAGGTGGTTCTGGGGCTTTGTATCAAAGCCTTCTGTCGGTCATCGATGGAGAAGGTTCACGATTATTGGTGCCGGTCATTGCAAAAGGCATGGTTTACAACGACGCAATGGCAACGGACCTGAGCGCAGGGAGCAGGGCGCCTGAAGAAGGGGGCACTTCCACCCACGCGAGAGCGGGGCTGTGGGTCGGAACAGCGATCGTGAACAAAGTGAGTTTCCCGGCTGACCCTGACCCGGCGAAGCGATTAATTCCCTTGCCTGCAGCCTCTGAATTTCAGATGCGACTGATTGTCCATGTTGACGCTGGAGGTGAGGCGAGGCTGCTTCAAAAGGTGACTCTGATGTGGAAAGAGGGAGTGACGGATGCGGCGGGGGTGGTGGTCGAGCCTGGACGTTATGTTCTCCTTGCAACGGATGAAGCGAGCGTGGTCTCCCAGTTTTCGGGTGCGGCACTTCGGGATGGGAAACAGATCGGCAGAAGAATTAGCTCGGCGGCTTTTGCCTTTTCAGATCCTCTTCCCATGACAGGGGATTTTGACGCTACGCTGACGTGTAACGGAATTACCCTTGGCTATGATGATCCTCTAAACCCGTTTCAACATCAATATCACCCGGATCACGACAACCTCGACTTTGATTTCCAGACACCTGTTCCAGAAGGGAAGGAATCCTATACCTTTGTGCGCAACCTTGAGCTGGAATTTACATCCGGGGATCCGGACGGGCTTTCACTTGCAGGATGGGGTGACAACCAGGTTGGAGGCATCTACCGTGAGAGCATCCAAGGGGTGCACAAAGAGGTATTGCAGGTTGAAGGGAGCTTTCGGCTCCACCATGTCTCGCGCATCCCGGTGCTCGACGACGGAATGTGATGGGTAATCGAGAAAAGTAGTCTATACCAAAAGTGGGGCTTCATTCCATGCAGTAAGGTAGGTGCAAAATCACACAAGGGGAACAAAATATGGTTAAGAACAGTAAAAGCACTCTCGATAGAATCTTAAAGATCGATATTTTGCGCAGGCTTGGGGGCATAAGGGCCATGATATTCGACCACAGATGGTGGCAAAGGGGTGTTTTTTCAATATTCGATACCCCACTACGTTCAAAGCCGCTATTCGCTCAATTCGATTCAAGGTGGATCGGCTCTTCAATAACAGTCTTGTTGCTGGTTTTGGCAGCCTTGCTGTTGCCCTGCGGGAAAGGCTTTGGCCAGTCTTGGTTTTCAGAACCCGAGGCTTTGCACAGCTACTTTGAACATGACTATATCGACCAGCAGTCTAGTTCCTTAAAGCAGGATGGGGACCTCAGCCCCGATCTGGCTACCGACGGTGCTGGTAACTGGGTAGCTGTTTGGCATATGTACGAAGATAAGCTGCTTGAGCAAACTGAGTATGATATTTTGGTGTCTCATTCTTCAGATAATGCTGCGACATGGAGCCAACCCGTAAGGCTTTACAGTGGTTCCGCCAATGATTGGGGTGATGACTTGTATCCCCAGGTTGTGACGGACGGTGCTGGCCAATGGGTGGTTGCGTGGAGCTCTGATGACTACTCGTTTAACGCTTCTATCGGTGGAGACAGCGATATCCTTTATTCACGTTCCACGGATAATGGAGCTACATGGACACTCCCTGCAGCATTGAACTCAGATGCAGCCACTGACCCTAGTCCTTCCTATGATACTGCATTAGGCGGCGACTCCTCTCTTCGTATTGCGTCCGATGGAACAGGACACATGATAGCAATATGGGCCAAATGCACTTCTGACGGTTTTATGGGCGTATGCACGAATACTAACCGGTTGGTTTCAGTGTCTGCAAATGCCGGTGCAAGTTGGTCAGCCGCCACTATACTTCAAAACGGTGTTGGCGGCGTCGACAGTCTTGCGGGCTCTGGTGATGGTACTTGGCTAGCCGCTACTGCCGGCTCTTCTGAAATAACCATATTACGATCTGTAGATAATGGATCTACCTGGACGGCGCCAATACTCGTACCTACGCCTGGCACCGGAAATGTTGGGTGCGATATTGCGACGGATGGTCAAGGCAATTGGATTGTGGTGTGTTCGTCGAACATATTGAGTCCAGATAATTATTTGATTTACACCGATATCATTTCACTAAGATCAACCGATAATGGCGTAACGTGGAGTGCACCAGGACTATTGAACAACGATGCACATAGTGTCCTTGATGCAAATAGATATGCTCAGGTCGTATACGATGGTTCTGGTCACTGGGTGGTCGTGTGGAATTACTCGACTGCGTATGCTTATGGTCCTATGCGAGTAGCAGGGTCAGCCGACAACGGCCACACGTGGATGGATCCCAAGCTCCTTTCGGACGATGTAACCATTAATAACAATGATACTCCACGAATTACGACGGACGGAAATGGCCAGTGGGTGGTCATTTGGTGCTCCAATTATGATTTAAACGGAACCCTAGGTACTGACAGCGATATCTTCATTTCACACTACAGGGACACAACACCTCCGCTGGCGGGATCGGTCATATCCGACGCGGGATCCTACACATCCGACAACAAGAAGCTCAGCTTTCATTGGTCGGGGTTTGCCGAAGACGACTTGGCGAGCGGGATTGCCAGCTACGAAGTTGCCTTTGGCAGTGGCATCAATGCCGAGTTATATCAACCGTTTACTTCCTTTGGCCTGGATAGGAACAAGACATTTCTGGCCGAAGATTTCCCGCAGGATTTTCCAGGGGGAGTGTTTCCGGTTAGCGAATACACGTGCACTGCGCGTGCAGTTAACGGCATGGGCCTTAAATCGGATGCGGTGTCAGCAACTGTTACCGTTGACTCTTCGGCGCCAGTGCCAGGCAATGTAATTTCCGACGCAGGACCTTACACAACAAACAACACACAGCTTGTTTTTTCCTGGACGCCCTTTAGCGATGCGGGCAGTGGTGTCGTGGACTATGAAGTGGCCTTTGGTAATGATAGCGATCATGAGGCATACCAAGCTTTCACTCCTGTCGGATTAGTTTTCACCAAGATCATGCAACCAGGCGATTTCCCGAGCCACTTTCCCGGAGGGACTTTCGCGGACGGAACATATATATGTTCAGTGCGAGCAATAGATGCTGTCGGATTAATCTCTCCAGTGGAGTCAGCAGGCGTTGTCGTTGATTTGTCTGAACCGCTGGCGGGCACGGTGACTTTTTCTTCTGATCCGAACCGGAGTGAAACCCTACTGTCATTTTCCTGGTCAGGTTTCAGCGATCCTCACAGTGGCATTGGATATTACGAAGTAGCATTCGGTGACGACACCGACCCTTATGTCTATCAAGACTTCACAGCGGCCGGATCGGCAACAAGTGCTACCTTCATACCGCAAGACTTTCCGGACGACTTTCCAATCGGTATCTTCCCGGACAGGCAATATGTATGCACGGTGCGTGCAGTAAATAGGGTGGGTATGACATCTGCTTCCTCGTCCGGACAATTCGTCGTGGACTTTTCACCCCCTGAGGTCGGGACCGTCTTTTGTGATGCAGGGGGACAAACATTCAATGCCAAGCAGCTTTCTTTTTCGTGGTCAGGTTTCAACGAGCCGCACACTGAAATTGCTTACTATGAAGTAGCCCTTGGTAACGAAAGTGATCCAGAAGCCTATAGATCTTTTACCCATGAAGGTCTCAGCAACTCTATTATCTTTTTGCCGAACGATCCCTCCCTGCATTACCACTTCCCGGATGGGGTATTTTACGATGATAGTCCAGACGGAGTCTATGTATGCACCGTGCGCGCTGTGAACACTGCTACACTTACGTCGAACGAAGTTTCTGCCAGTGTTCAGGTGATCGTAACGAGGCCCCGGCTAGGCCAAGAGATCGTGGGGCCAGTTGGCGCCAACGTGGCGACCACAACATGGGAAGGGGTTGATGTCTTCAGAGTCGATCACGCCGAAAGAATATTCACCCGCGATTGGGGCTCTTTTTACAACATCGATTGGGACCTGGGCGGGCAGACGGACACTCGAACGTATTTCAATCTCCAAGAACCGGTTCAAGAGGCCATGGTAATTTACCACACCTATGCAGCAACAACTGCCACCCTTGCACCCCAGGTGGATCTAAGCCTGATCGCCAAAGTTACAATCCATCATAATCGGCAGATTCCCTATGTCGATGATGCCACTCCAGGTAAGGATAACAGTTACCTGTGGATACAGGATAATATGCTAAATGCTAGGGAAACAACCGGCATGGTCGTGCTGCAATATGATAATCATCCTGAGCCCCATCTCCCCGAGCACTTCGTCGGGGTTGAGCTTGTGGACATACGCTATTACAATCCAGACCCTGTTGTGGATCCGGCGACGGTATATATCGGATCCCGTCCTCTGCCTTTGAGAAATGTGTCTAACAAAGTAGCACCCATAGTGACCAGGGGGGGTGCCGGCAGCACTACGGTTTTTATTTATCAGCACGAGGTAGAAGGTTCACCTCAGAAGGGCCAGGTTTGGGTCCTTAGACCAAATGATGACAGCAGAAATATGGAAATAGTGTGGGTGCGTACCGGTCTGGGGGGTATCAAATGGCCTTACGAGCTGAGCCGATACACCTCGGAGTGGCCTGAAAACGAGCCTTCAAAATACCAGCAATTCGTGCGTGGGGACGCAGCGGCCTCATTGGGCCCAAAGGTCACTATCCCACTGGCGCTAAATCCGGAATTGATGGAATATGAGGAATTCGGTACTCCCACACACCACGCTCATCTGGATGGGAACAATTCGTTCGACGCCGACGGTGCAGGTTGGGCGCTCCTGAAGTACCAGACGGGACCAATCCCTGGTCAGGACTGGGTGGGGTTCGAGGTGGTTCGCTGCGTGCTTCACACGGATTCCGGGCTTTTTGATCTTACTCCGGTGCAATGGGAGGTCGGGCAGGAGATCATCGACGCTTATCACGAAGGCCCTTTGCCTGGTAACATCCATGAGGGTGAGCGATACGCGGAAGGGATATACGACGAGACAGGGCAAATTTTCGGCGTGAACAAGGAGATGTTTGAAATCTGGTGGAGCAACCTGAGCAGGACGCAAGACCCTGAGGGCCCGTCTTGGCCTTCATGGCCTGCAGATCCGGCCAAGAGGGTGCAGTGGCCGTCCAAAGTCGTTCGATACAATGCCGTGTGGCCTGCGTCTCCGGAGAAGATCGTCATCGCGAGACAGAATGGGACCGGGGTCATCGATCCTGCAGTGTATGGCACGGATTGGGATATTTACATTCAAAACGATCCAGGGCAGCTCGGTTTCAATCCCAATGACGAGCATGCCATTAAAGCACTGTACAGCACAGGATGGGCCATCTTTGCACTTCGCGATGATCTGGGGACGCCGGAGACTTCGGACCCCTATGTGCTTATGAAATACAAGGAACAGCCCGGGAACGAGCTGTGGCGATTTCGTATGTTTAAGGTTCTTCGGGAAGAAGCGCCTTATTTCTTTGGTGACTGGGCTAACCTTTCAAACGACCCTGAAAGCCCTTTGTATAACCCCGCTCACGATCCGTCCTCCGATCCTTACGAGGGCGAAGCAGGCAAATTGATTCAGGCCCCTTTCCCTCTGAGTACACTCGACTACTGCAATGAGACAACAGGCGTTTCAGGACCTGTGTTCGAAGACAAGACTTCTCGCCACTGGGCAACAGCGGCAGGCAACACAGGTGGCACCGCTCAAATCGTGATGAGATATTATTACCCTGTTCAAGAGAACTTCTTTTTCCCGACTGGGACCTACGCTGTGGACGACCACGTTCCATGGCTTGATGCAGGGACCGGCACTCCTCTGAACGTAACCTACACGATTTCTTGGCCTAAAGCTATACCGGTTATGAAAATTGGGCAGACGCTGATTGAAGCCATGTACGGACTGCCCGCGATAGCAGGGCAAGCCAGCGTGGATATTATCTACGAGCAATCGGTCGAGACAGGCGGCGGTCCTAGCGTGATGCTCATTGATCCTATCCGGACCCGGCAGGAGGTGGATCTGTCCAGTTTGCCAGGTGATATCCATGCGGAGCCTCAGGGGACCGAGATGGTTTTTACGGAGTTGTCCCTGGCTCTCAGGATGCGAACGAGCTATGACCCGGTGAGGCAGAGGCTCAAATTCAAGGGAATCCTCCTGGACCCTGTGACTGGGTACGATTATGCCCTTCTGAACGTCATGAGTTCCCGCGAAAGGGACGAACTGCTTTCGCTGAGCGGAAATGCTCAGTGGCAGAGCGCAGTCAACGACCTGTATAACGGCGCGAAGGACCCTGCCCGCATCGAGGATAGCAGTGTCGATCCTTATGACATGCTTGCGCTGACTTCGGGTTTTGCCGAGGGGGTGGGGTATGTGACGCTGGCCATGCAGAATGCCGAACAGGCGGGGGATCTGCCGGTAAGTCTGGAGATCATCGAAGTCGTTCCCGAGCTGGACCCTGGAGAAATCCTTGTTATCACACCGAGCTGTCCATTTGATGAGACTCTGACTCTCCGGCATAGGGGGGACTTTGGAGGTCGAACGGACCTCTATGAGTTCGAGTGGCTTTATTACCCGGACGAGGACGGCACAATACCCAGCGTCCCATATGCAGACTGGTTTACTGTCGGCTCTGGTGGTCAGGGCGCCGTGGACATTACGATCAAAGGTCCCGGTCTGCTCACCTTGAGCGACAACTGGCTGGTTTGTCGATACAAATACACGGGGGCTGGCTTGCCCTGGTCCAATGAATGGAGCGATTGGGCGCCTCCTCAACTGGCTGAAGGGTGGATCAAGCGAGTGATCGGTGAGATCAACCCTTTCACTCAGAGGGCAAGCGGAGGGGGAATTGAAGGTGCGGAGAACGCTGTTTCTTCCTACGAAGACATGGAAATCAACACGGTCGTGAGCATGGTCAGCCAGGCCGGTGCCCGATGGACAGGCAGTGTGCCCATGAACTGTTCAAACCTCGATGGCATTGGTCTCGTGGAAATCTATGAAACGGTTCTGAACCGTGGAGTGGATCTGAGCATCGAGGGAATTCCGCCGGTGAACTACCCGCCTGCCAACACGGCGTTGTTGCTGGTAGCATCCCGGATAGCGGACCTTTATATGCTCCTGGGGAATGAAGCGTATGCGGACGCGGCGGATCCGACGATCGCTTTTGGAACGGATGACGGCCAGTACGGGGCCGAAGCCTCTTCGGTTCACTGTTTTATGAATACGACCAGCTCCCTGCTGGAAGAAGAGCTTGCCTTACTCCGGGGCCGAGACGATTCGGTTTCACCGGGCGTAAGGGTGCACCCCATTTACAACCGGTTGATCTGGAACTTCACAAAGGACATCACCGGTGGAGAAGTGGCATACGCTCTCAACTATAATATCCAGGATGAAAACGGCAATGCAAACGGAGTGATCAGCGAAGCAGATGCCAAGGCTCTCTACCCGCAAGGCCACGGGGATGCGTGGGGTCATTACCTCACGGCGATAAAGACCTATTATCGTCTCTTGAGACATCCCAATTATACCTGGAACAGCCGGTCGGAGGGAATCCTGGTGGCCGGGCAGCCGGTCACGGTGGACTATCTGGACGAACGGAAATTTGCGGCAGCGGCAGCCGCAAAAGCGCGGACCGGTGCTGAGATTGTCAACCTGCGCTATCGGTCTGCTTACGTGGAGAATCCGGCCGGACAGTGGCAGGGTTACAGGGATGTAGATCCGGAGCGGGCCTGGGGTCTTTCCGAATGGGCCGGCCGTTCCGGCCAGGGGGCCTATTTGGATTGGGTTGTGGGCAACGCCATCCTCCCGGCCGACGATAATCAGCATACTGGAATACAAAAGATCGATCGCACGACGGTCGTAGAGCTGCGAGAAGTGGCAAGCCGCTCTCAGGAGATCCAGGCCCAGCTCGACATGGCAGATCTCGGTCTGAACCCCCTTGGATTGGCGACAAACGTGGTGCCCTTTGACATCAGTCCCTCCGAGATCGACGCAGGGAAAACTCACTTCGAACAGATCTACGACCGGGCCGTGACGGCCATGAACAATGCGATCACCGTTTTCAATTACGCCAACAACTCCACCCAATTGTTGCGTCGGCAGGCGGATACTTTGACTGAGTTCCAGCAAATGGTGGAAGAACGGGAGGTGGACTTCAGGAACCGGCTGATAGAGATTTTCGGTTATCCCTATGCAGACGATATAGGCGCCGGGAAAACCTACCCCAGCGGATACGAAGGCCCGGATATCTATCACTACACCTATGTGGATCCATCCCAGCTCATCGGGGTAGAACGTCCACAGGTCAAAGAGATTGCGTTGAACGTGACAGGTTTCGAGGTTCAGGCGGACGGTTCCCTTGTGGATACGGAGAAGACGGTGGTGTTTCACTTTGCTACTTCAGCGGATCGTTATGGACTGGTCAAGCCGCCGACCTGGGTTGGAGAACGCCGCGCCCCGGGTGAAATCCAGATGGCCCGATCCGACCTGATTCAGGCACGGGCCCGTTTCGAACGTGCCTTGAGCGAGTATAATCTCCTCATCGCACAAATAGAAAACCAGGCGAAGTTGATCGAAGCCCAGCACGACGTGAACGCGGAAGTGATACGTGTGCTCAACGCCCAGGTGAACGAACAGGGGAGGCTGAACGATCTCATCAAGGAATCGCACAGTCGTCAACTCGATTTCAATGCGCGTGCTCGCTTTGCTGTCACCGTGGCCAATGCCCTCGCAGAGGCCTTGCCTCTCAGTGCAGGCTGGTCCTTTGATCTCACATCAACTATCCGTTCGGCCATACGGTTTGCTGGGGCGATTGAGGGGGAGCGCTTTACGCATGACGCAGACCGGGAAACGCTTGCAGCGCTTGACCACCAGCAGGCGGCACAGACCATGCAGGCACAAACGAACATTGTGCTTACAACCCTACAGCAAGAGTTCGCCATCTTGCAGCAGGTGAAGCAACTGGAGCAACTTGTGCGTCAGGAGATATCAGCGCGGCTCGAGTTGTACACCATGCAGGAAGCTTTGCAACAAGCTTCCGGTCGATACCTGGCTGCTTTGGCCCAGGGTCAACGCCTGCTGGAGGATCGTAGCAGATTCCGGCGGCAGACGGCCGCGGAGGTGCAGTCGCGGAGGTATAAAGACATGGCCTTCCGCATCTTTCGAAACGACGCGCTGCAAAAATACAGGGCGCAGTTTGATCTTGCGGCACGCTATGTCTACCTGGCAGCAAAAGCCTATGACTTCGAGACAACCTTTCTTTCAAGCGACTTGAAAGCGGGGCAGAGATTCCTGGCCAATATCGTTCGGGCAAGGTTAATTGGCACCATCCAGGGCGGTTTGCCCCAGACGGGGATGGGGCTGGCTGACGCAATGGCAAGGATGTCGCAGAATTTCCAGATCTTGAAAGGACAACTGGGTTTTAACAACCCGCAGCAGGAGACGAATCGGTTCTCACTCAGGTCTGAACTGTTCCGTATTCAGCCAGGATTCGCGGGGAATACGGTTTGGCGTCAAACGCTTTGGCATTACGTTGTGCCGAACCTGCTGGAGTTGGCTGAATTCCAACGATACGCTCGCATCTTCCAGCCCTATCAGAGCGTTGAACCGGGAATCGTCATACCTTTTGAGACGAACATCAATTTTGGACAGAATTTCTTCGGTTGGCCTCTGGGTGGCGGTGACAGCGCCTATGATTCCACCAACTTCACGACAAAAGTGAGATCCGTAGGCGTTTGGTTCAGCAACTACGACACGCTGGTGAGCGGAGGCATGTCCAACACGCCCAGGGTCTACCTGATTCCGGTGGGCAGCGACGTGCAACGTTCGCCCACGGGATACAGTGGAGAAACCCGGGAATTCAAGATTCTAGATCAGGTCTTGCCTCTCCCGTACACGATAGGCGGGGGAGATTTGACGACGTCTGAATGGATTCCGATCGTGGACACTCTGACAGATACCTTCGCAGCGGTTCGAAGATATCCCTCTTTCCGCGCCTATCATGACAGTGGAAGTCTCAGCCCCTCAGAGGTCGTAAGAGACAGTCGGCTGATAGGGCGATCTGTCTGGAATACGAGGTGGTTATTGATCATCCCGGCGGGTTCATTCCTTTTTGATCGTGAGGAGGGGCTCAAGCGGTTTATCGACGGTCGACTCATTGGTGATCAGCGGGATGGGAACGGTGTAAGCGACATCAAGATCTTTTTTGAGACCTACGCCTATCCAGGATACTAAGCGCGATAGGGGATCTTAAATGCCATCCTTCTTGTCAGTGCGTACGCGCACCCGCATAAAGACGGGATCACCGCCGAGGCGGATCCTCATCGCTATCCTGTTCATAACCAGCGGTCTAAGCCTTTTCATAAGCATTTGCTTTGCTGCGGACAAGAGCGGGGTGACGCCGAACACGATTTCTCTTCCCTCAGGTCCAGGCTCTGTCGAGGGTTTGGGGGAATCTTTTCAGCCCGCTCTGAATACGGGTACAGCGAAATACCGGGTTGCGCTGAGTGTCCCGCGCGGCACGGCGGGTCATAACCCGGATCTATCTTTGACTTATGACGGGGGTGGAAGTAACGGGCCACTCGGGTTCGGTTGGAGTTTGGGGATTCCTTTTGTGCAAAGGCAATGTGATAAGGGGATCCCCCGGTACGTGGATGGTGATAACGATATCGATGATGACGGGGACGGCCTGGTCGATGAACCGGACGAACTGGATGTATTTATCAACGAACTTAAAGAAGAACTCGTCCTTACCTCGGAGGGTTTCTATTTTTGCGAGAACGAAGAGGCATTCATACGCTATTGTCGGGTCGGAGATCATTGGGAAGGAGCAAAACCTGACGGCACATTGATGGAGTTCGGACTGACGCCCAGCGGGCGGATCGAGGAAGCAACGACGGGACATGTCCATTGCTGGATGCTGGAAAAGGAGACAGATACGAATGGGAACACCATCCTCTACACCTATGGGTCATTTTCGGACACTGCAAACATCAATCAACGATACCTTTTGAAAGTTCAATACGGCCCGGGCGCGCCTCCTTGGGAGAATTTTCACTTTGCACTTTTCGCATACGAAGATAGGCCTGACTGGTTTGAGGACTGCAGGTCGGGTTTCACGGTTCGCACAGGGAAGAGGGTTAAGGAAATCATTGTAGGCAGCCAGGGGCCGACCTTGGCAGGCCATGCTTCAAGCGATTTCGATGCCGACGGCCGGACCGACTATTTGAACCGCAGGTACGTTTTGGCCTACGAAGCACATCCCCACTGGTCTCTTTTGACGTCCGTCACTTGGGTGGGAGCCGACGACTCCAGCACCTACCCTCCCCTGAAGTTGGGATATACGATTGCCAATCCTCCTGACACGCTTTCGGCTGAAGGAAAGATCATCGGAGCGGCAGCCCCGCCTTTGCAGGTCATGGATAATGACCTGGTTGACCTCGTGGACTCGAATGGGGACGGTCTGCCGGACATTCTGAAAACAGATCAGTTCGGCGGGTCCCATGCGGTCTCTCTCAACCTTGGAGAAACCGCTGACGGTGGCACAAAGGCTATTCGATGGAGCTCTCCAATCGCTGTTGGTGGAGATCCGCTTGCGTGGAACATTAACTTGGCGGCAACTTCGGGAAGCGTAGCTCACCTTGCTGACATGGATGGAGATGGACTCGCAGATCTTTGCTACAAGAGCGTCATAGGCGATGTCTATTATTTTGACAATCAGGGGAACAACACCTGGGGTTCACGCTTGGTGATGAACGTCGATCCCTTCGAATCGGCTCCCCCTTCTCCCTTTGGGGTAGATAATGTTAAAACCGCGGACCTGGATTTCGACAAGCGGATGGACATCATCCAGAGCATCGACACGGGAGGTTCCGCTGACTACAGGATCTGGTTCAACCTCGGGGATCAGAGGTTCTCGAGAAGTATTACGGTCGGCCAGGATGTTGGCTTTATGCTCTTTGACACGGGGGTACATATCGTGGACTTCAACGGCGACCGGCTGCCCGATGTCCTTCGAGTGAGGCCCACAGGCCTGCAGGTCACAGCCGGTCTCGGGTATGGGAAATTCGCCCCCATGGTTTTTGTCCCCTTGCCGGATTACACCCTCGACGTGGAGCAGGCCGGTCAGGTTGAAAGAGCCAGGCTGCAGGATATTACTGGAGACGGCCTCGTGGACCTGGTTATCGAGCGGGCCATCCCTGGGGAGGTCTGGTACTGGATCAACCTTGGGACCTACACGCTCGATAAGAGGCGTATTATAACAGGCATGCCGACCGGGGTTGGAACGAATCCGGAGATTCGCTGGGCCGACCTTAATGGTAACGGAACCACAGACTTGATCTACGCAGACAGCCATGCTGATCCAAGGATACAGACAGTAGATATTGGAGAACTTGTCGGCTGCGTTCCCAGCCCGAATATGATCGTGAGCATTGATAACGGCATTGGGAGAAAGATTGCCATTGAATACTCAACCTCGACCCGATTTCTAGCAGAGGATGCAGCCAAAGGGCGCACCTGGCCCAATCCACTGCCATTCCCGGTGAATGTTGTTTCAAAAGTAACAGTTGATGACTCTATGGGCAACCAGTATGTAACGGAGTATACCTACCACGACGGCTGCTACGACGGAGAGGAAAAAGAGTTTCGAGGTTTTGCGGGGGTCGAGGTAAGGGAAATTGGGGACGAAACAGCTCCCGACTTGATATCGGCGTACCAATTCGATGCAGGCGTCGTAGAGAAAGCACTGAAGGGAAAGACTTTACAGGTTGAAGCGCGAAACGCACAGAACCAGATCTTCTATCGTGAACAGAACACCTGGGAGACGAGAAAGCTCGCAGAGAGCTCGAACGGAGATGGTCGGGAGGTGACTTTTCCTTTTCAACGGTACAAAACCCGCGATGTAATCGAGAAAGGAAACGGCACTCCGGTCCAGTTGAAATGGGAGTACGAGTATGACAATTACGGCAACGCAACGCGCCAGGTTGAACATGGCCGCACGGACGAAGGTTGGGACGATGAGCGGGTGACTGAAACATCTTACACCGCAATGTATCCTGATGGTCTGAACAAGTGGATACTTCGCAGTGTAGTTGATCAGAAGATCACCGACGAAAACGAGACTCTGTCGGCACACAAGCGGATTTACTACGATAACAATCTGAATCTTGGCCAAGTAAGTCAGGGCAATCTGACAAGAATGGAAGACTGGGTGACTGGTAGCAAGTACGTCGTGTCCATTAGAAACGACTATGACGCATATGGAAACATCCTTGCTGTTTATGATCCTCTTTATGGGTCGCAAGCCGGGCATTACCGGGAGCTGGTTTATGATGGGCTCTTTCACGCATACCCTGTACGGGAGATTATTCATACGGGTAAAACAAACCCTCCAGCCCTTACCTTTTCGGCCGGATATGATTATTGCTTCGGCATACTGATTTCAGCTACCGGCTTCAATGGGTTTACGACGTATTATGGTTACGACGCCTTTGGGCGCCTGACCTCCATTACTAAGCCCCCTGAAACAGCTAATACCATTGAGTACCATTATGCGCTGGCCCGGCCACTGGGGGATGGCAGAGTAATCAACTGGATAGAAACTCGGGAGCGGGACGGAATCCCTCCTGACAACTTTCTGCACTCGCGGATGTTTTATGATGGCCTCGGCCGATTAATAATGACACGGGCTGAAGGGGAAGAGCCGGGGGTGGTGGTGGTGTCCGACACCATTCAATTCAATGCTCGAAAACAGCCATGGAAACAGTATCTCCCCTATTTCGACACAGGCACGCTTGATTTCGAGGAGCCGACATTTAAGAGCCATGTTACTGAATATCAGTATGATGCGTTTAGCCGGGAAACCCTGCGCATCAACCCCCCCGACGCTGACAACGTAATGTCAACCGTAGCTACCGCCTACCTTCCTCTCAAAAGGACCGTGAGCGACGAAAACAATAACAGAAAAACTTTTGTCTACGACGGTCTCGAAAGGCTCTTGGAAGTCCAGGAAGCAAACCAGGGCGGAATATACATTGCCCAGTATCTTTACAACACCCTCGGCAACCTGCTCCAGATCACCGACGCCCAGGATAATATCAAAACCATGAGATATGACGGCCTCGGCAGAAGGACAATGTTGAACGATCCGGACCGGGGTTGCAGGGAATATGATTACGATGATGCAGGCAATCTTACCCAAAGGGTGGACAATAAATCTCAAACCATCGTCTATACCTACGACGGCACTAACCGCCAACTGACAGAGGATTACCTGGACGATGCCCTCATCACACCGGATGTGGTCTTCCATTACGATACCCCGTCTTCGGATTTTCCACATGCTGAAAACACCAAGGGTAAACTGGCTTGGGTGGAGGATCTTTCCGGCGCGTCATTTTACTCCTATGATGAGCGTGGCAATGCCGAATGGTCGGTCAAACGCCTCACTGATGTTGCTTTTTCTCAGGATTTCATGTTTTTGGCAGAATTTGATGCCATGGACCGGGTGGTATCTCAGATCTTCCCGGACGGCGATCGGGTTACCTATGAGTACAACAGCCGGTCCCTGCTGGAATCCATCCCGAAGGTCGTCGATTCCATCAGCTACCTCCCCTCAGGGCAAATCAGTGTCTATGCCTACGCCAACGGGCTGGCCACAACCTATACCTATGACCCCCGGAACCGGTTGACAAGCCTGAGAACGGATACTACGGTACCAAGCGGTGATCCTATCCAAGACCTTACTTACAGCTTCGACGGCGTCAGCAACGTTATGGCAATTACCGACCGCCGGGCCTTGCCAGCCGATTCGCCCCTCAACGCCACACAGTCATTCGGCTACGACGACCTCTACCGCCTGACCAGGGCCGAAGGACCGGCCTACGGCATTATCAATTATCAGTACGACAAGATCGGCAACATGATTTTCAAAAGCTCCCCTGCTCCGCCTGACCCCGGGCATGTTGACGACCCGCTGGTCAACCTCGGCACCATGACCAGCGGCGGCACCGGCGGAACAAGCGGCCGTGGCCTGAAACTGCCCGGGGATGCGCCCGGCCCCCACGCGATAACTTCGACAGGCAGCGGTATGGTCTTTGACTACGACGACAATGGCAACATGGTTGATCATGCCGGAGATATCTACGAGTGGGATTTCAAAGACAGACTGGTCAAAACCACCACAGCAGACACGGTGGCTGAGTTTGTCTATGACCATAGTGGTCAGAGGGTGATAAAGAAGTCTGAATCCAACGGCGAGCACAAGGTCGTTTATTACGTCAGTAAAGCTTTTGAAATCAGAGACGGGAAATCGGTGAAATACCTATTTGACGGAAACCGCCGCGTTGCCCGAATTGAGGGAAGGCTCGGGCAAGGGGGTGAGGAAACGCTGCAGATCCTGAATTTTCGATCCGGCTGGAATTTTGTTTCTTTGACGGTTGAACCGGGAGATCCAAGCATCAATGTGGTTCTTGGTCCGTTGGCCGGCAAGTACACGGATGTTTGGGCCTTTAATTCCGCAACACAGACATATGTTGGTTACGTGCCGGGCGAGGGTATCACTGATCTCTCCGAACTTCATCCCGGAATCGGTTATGCTGTTAAGCTCAATCAGTTTGCAACACTTATGATTACAGGCACAAGGACGGGAAACGATATCAGCCTGAAGACTGGATGGAACCTGGTTTCCTGTCCGTCCGACAACACAATCCCAACTGAAGGACTTATCGCCGCCTGTGTTGGCCAGTGTAAGGCCGTCTGGGAATACGACACAGAAAACGGCGTGTGGAAGACCTATCTGTCAGACTACCCACTTTTTTTGAACAACTTGAATACAATGAAGCCCGGCAAAGCTTATTGGGTCAAGATGACAGAGGCTGCCCACCTGGATTACCAGCAGCAACAAACAAAAATCTATTTTTACCATCCGGATCACCTTGGCAGTTCAAGCCTGGTTACAGATTCTTCCGGCAACGTTGCCGAGCGGACGGAATACTACCCTTATGGACGCCCTCGATATGATGCGCGCGCCGACTCTTCGTCGGCTTACAAATATACAGGAATGGAACTAGACCAGGACACGGGGCTCATGTATCACGGGGCAAGATACTACGAGGCGGTTTTGGGCCGGTTTCTCAGCGCCGATCCATTGATAACAGAACTGGACAACTTAATCGAGAAAGGAGCCGGTTTGTTGGGAGATGTGTATGCCTATGGGGGGAACAACCCCATCAATTTTACTGACCCGACAGGGCTTTTCAAGCGCAGAACGGATGCCGCTGGCCGCCTTTACTTCGTGGTAGAGAAAAACGACAGTGGCGTCCCAGGTCAGGAGGATTGGATGTCCAAGCTTGCGAGGGACCTGACTGGAACAGCGAAAGACTGGGACAAATTGTTCGAGCCAACCGAAGCCACCCTCAGGCGTGCGGGAGCTGCGAGTGCGGAAGAATTCGATTGGGACAGTATCGAACCGGGTGACAAATTCTATTTGAAGGGGACCAGGGAATTTGGCTCCTCAGGTCTCCAGGGTGCCGGTCCTACACCCTCAACCTCAAAACCGCGGTCCAAAAAGCTTCCTAAAGCTGTGACGGAGAGAGAAGAGGTGCCAGTAGAGGGATGCACGGGACCGGGTTGCCCGACCATAATACGTCCAAAAAACCCACCTCCGGTTCCCGGATGTGCAGGAGCCCTCGGTAAGGCGAAGTGTGCCGCCCCAGGGCTTGCAGGACCGCTCGCTTCAGGGGTGGACGCACTTATGGGAAAGTTGGGGAAAAAAGCCGACCCGCGGGATTATGAGGGCGCGCCTAATCCAGAAGGCACAACAATATTTAAAGGTCCGGCCTTCCCAATTCCCGACATATCTGAATTGGTTGAATGATGGATGGTGTAGATGAGGGAAATAGGGTCTTATAACATATGAAATTCATTTAAAAGTGCCCCCTTTGAGAGTACATCCAAGAAGCAAGTAGTCGGTGTCTCTTATTTAAGGTAGAGGCCTATTGGATCTCTCATTTGGAGTGACTTTGCATCAAAGCGAAGGATAAGGAGAAAGGTTATGCATAAATTTATAAAAACCTTAGGAATCTCTGTTGCAGTTGTGGTTGTTTCCATTTTAAACGTTGCACCAGCAACCTTTGGCGGCATCCCGGAGCCGGGGATGATCCTGTACGGCAAGGTGTTTGACGAGTCAGGCACGCTAATGACGGCAGGGGAACTCACTTGGACGTTCGAACCGTCAGGGGGCGGGGCTCCGGTCATCGTGACGGCGCCGCTGACAGAGATCGAAGGAGAGGGAGGACCTTACTCCTACAAGGTGAGGGTGACCTTTGAAACGGCTGTTCCGAGCTATCCGGTTTCAGCAAATGCCATTCCTCTATCGGCCACCCCGCTCGAATACACAAGGACAGTCTTGCTCACCGGCACCGGTATAAGCAGAACGGATACCGTTGTTATTTCGACGATGAGCCGGGGTAGTGTAGAGCAGGTGTCCATCGGAGGAGTTTCGCCGGAGGATACCGATGAGGACGGGCTACCCGATGTGTGGGAGCAGCAGATCATCGATGCGGATCCTAATGACAATATTGCCGCACCAGTGGATGTCCTTCAAGGAGCTGACTTTGACGGGGACGGGGAAAGCAACTGGGAGGAGTGGCAGTATGGTTCGTCGCCGATCAGTGCCATGTCCGCCAGGCGGGGGGATGTGGACGGCGACAAGAACATCTCCATCCTCGATGCCATTGTTGCGCTCAAGATGCTCTGCGGTGTCGACCCGGGAGTGGTAGTATCGACATCCGGAGATGTAAACGGCGACGGAAGAATCGGAGCCGAAGAAGCCCTCTACGTCTCACAAAAGGTTTCCACCACCAGGTAACACATGTGGGGTCGCCACAAGATCTTGGCCCGGAAGCTGATGTAAATGCCGACGGCATTATCGACGCCCAAGAGGTGATCTGCATTCTCCAGAAGGTCTCGGGACTGCGAGAATGAATTTCCACTTTTGCAAGCGACCTAAGGGTGACGGTCTAATAAATGGTCGTAAAGTTCCTGCCTGTCATTTCGACCGCAGGGAGAAATCTTTGTTTTTCGTTGTCTTAGCGCTGTAGGATTTCTCGCTTTGCTCGAAATGACCAAGTCGCTGTTTTCGGACTTTACCGTGAAAAAGCCCCCTCACCCCAACCCTCTCCCCCCACAGGTGGGTGGAGAGGGGGAATAAGGTGGAAAAAGTTTACACAGAAGAGGCTTTGATCAAGGCGGTCACGGAATCTCAAGAATAAGGCATTATCCCTCTAATCTCTTGAAACCAAAGGCATATCATGTGATAGCGAATCGGATCGAAAAGCGAAGTGTCGCTAAAATCCTACAATGTGGAATGAAAAGTAGTAAAGAAATACACTCTAAGTACCTGAAATTTTTTGGAAATTAACAAACATTTCACTTGACACCCTCTCTGATTTTTGTTGAACATGCTGGACAAGCCTGGTAACCGGCTCCACCATTTGCGCTACTTGTCTCAGCATGCAGGATTGACGGTCGTAAGAAGTAACGTTTGAACGTCATTTCGAGCGGAGCGAGAAATCTTGTTTGAGTGCTACCTTGAACGCATTAGATTTCTCCCTACGGTCGAAATGACAAATACGAGATTTGTGACTTTTCACGAAGCCGTCAAGATTGACGGCTTCGGAAAAAGTCGTCACCCCGTTGAAAAACGGGGTCCAGGTATTTTGTAAGTCTCTAAAAACACTGGATTCCGGCTTTCGCCGGAATGACGAAAAACGGTGTTTTCGGACTTTTTACCGTGAAAATACGCTTTGCCTTGCCGGACGTAGGGCTGGCGACCCCGCCTGCCAGGTCGGCACGGTGGCCGACCCTTGTGAGGGTCATGAGCGTTTACGAATCCATCGCGTTTCGTTCCACCAAGTTTCGTTCCACACTTTTTCTTCTCCTCTTTCAGGCAGGAGGCCAATTCTTTTCTAACAGGGCATAGACACCATAACCCGCATGGGATCCCGATTTTCCCCGCTCTGCTTTCTTTTCAAAGAGGTAAGGGCACAGGGAGAGGTGGGTGTTTTGTCCGTGGAAAAACCGTCAGTGACAGGTCGCCACATCAAGGAGGTCAGCCATGGGTCTTACAAGACAGATCGCGAGACTGAGGAACCGAAAGGAGACTAAGAGGCGGCAGCGCAAGGTGCTTCTTGAACCCCTGGAGCCGAGGGTCCTCCTTTCAGCCGATCTGAAATTCGCCATGACAGGGTCCGCGGACGACGTCAAGCTCCAGCTCACGGAGTTGGACGGCGTGGACACGCTGCAGGTGATCGACATGAACGATCAGTCCCTGCTGCAGAGCCAAGCCCTGGCCGACACGGGCTCGGTGATCATCGAGGGGTCGGCCGCCAAGGACACGCTCACGGTGGACTACACCCGGCCCTTCTCGCTCCCGGTTTTCTTCACGGACGACTATTCCGGCGACGGCGACACGCTGGAGGTCGTGGGACCGGACCGCACCTGGGAAATCACCGGCCCTGACATGGGCCGCACAGGTGATGTCGCGTTCTCGGGCATCGAGAACCTTCTCGGCGGCCCGGACAACCAGGACACCTTTGTTTTCACCCAAGACGGAAGCACGAGCGGGGTCGTGGACGGCGGCCCGGGCGGCTTCGACAGCATCGTCCTTGAGGGCGGCTCCTATGACCTGTTCATATCCGAAGCCACGGGCCCGGATTCGGGAACCCTGATTCTGGACGGCAAGGTCATCACCTACGCCGGCATGGAACCCATCACCGCGGCCGCGGACAGCATCACCAACGCCCTTTACAGCACCGGCACCAACAACGACGAATTCACCATCGATGACGGGCCGAGCCTGGGCCAGATCACCCTGGACAGCACCAACGGGACCTTCGAAGACACGACCATCACCAGTCCCGGAGAATCCCTGAGGGTCGACGCCGGATCAGGGAACGACACGATCAGCTTGGATCTGCTCTTTTCCGATGCGACCCTCGTGATCGACGGGGGTGAAGGCACGGACACCATCGATGTTTCAGGCCGCACGGTAGGAATGTCCGTGGTTCGCTTCTCGGACGGCACCGCGGCCCTTATCGACGGGGCCGGAACCTACGTGCTGGTGCGTGGCGTGGAAACCTTCACCGGCGTTGAGACCACCCTTTTCGAGCAGGGCATCCCGGCATGGATCGAGCAGGGGCCGGGCCCGATCAACGGCGGTCAGGTCGATATTCCGCCCGATGACCCGGTGTCGGGCGCGGTGCAGGGCCTGGCGGTCCATCCCTTTGACGCGAGCACCATTTTTGCGGGTTCGGTGAACGGCGGGGTATGGCGAACCACGGACGGTGGAACCACATGGACCCCCCTCACGGACCAGTTCCCGACGCTCGCCATCGGCGACGTCAAGATCAGCCCCCTTGATTCGACGGGCGCCGCGGTCACGGATGCCACCCCTCTGGATCAGCTCGTCATCTATGCGGGAACAGGCAAGTTCAGCAGCGCAGGAATCGGCGGCTTCTCCCTCGGGGTGCTCAAGTCGACAGACGGCGGGGCCACCTGGTCCCTGGTGGGCGCCAGGGAGTTTGCCGGTCTGCGCATCACGGCCGTGGTTCCCACATCTGCGACCACCGCAGAGGGCCAGATCGTCCTGGCCTCGGCCCTGAGCAAGGTGGACGATGAAGGCGACGTGGTCAAGGAAGGCGGGGTCTTCCGCAGCACGGACGGCGGCGAGACCTGGGAAAGGGTTCAAGACGGCTCAGCTTCCGACCTCGCGGCAGACCCCGGAGATGCAAGGCGGTTTTATGCGGCCGTGCTCGGGGAGGGGATCTTCCGCAGCACAGCGGCCTCGGACGCGGATGCGGGCGAATCGTGGAGCGAGGTGAACGGAAGCGGCGATGATGCCGTCGCCGACGTGGCGGATGCGGAGCGCATCCGTCTTGCCGTGCACAACAGTTCCGGCAACAACCATGTGTATGCAGGCCTGATCGTCAATGGATATCTATCCGGTCTCTACGTGTCCACGAACCAGGGAGGGGCGTGGAGCGAGCTGGATCTGCCCACGTCGAACGACACGGAAATCAGCGAGGACGTCAACGGCGACGGCACGGTAGGACCTGCGGACTTCGGCCTCCACACGAGCGGCCAGGGCGAAAAGCACTTCTCCATGGTGGCCGACCCGGACACGCCCTTTGTCCTCTATGTGGGCGGAGACACCCAGCCTCTCATCGATTTTGACGTGGACGGAGACGGCACCATCGAAGCCTCTGAAAGAGGTAATGCGGTGGGCTTGGAGAACTGGTTCGGCCGGATCTTCCGAGGGGTCCACAACCCCGGGACCGGGACCGCGTGGACCCAGGTCGTGGGCACCAATGCAGGCGGCACCGCGCCCCACGCGGATTCAAGGAGCATGGTCTTTGACGAGAACGGCAACATCCTGGAAGGAGACGACGGCGGCGTGTACCGCCTGATCAACCCGAGCGGCGGGCCCGGGCCTTCCCGGGTCTGGGAATCCGCGGTGGGCAACCTGCGGGTGACCGAGACGATTTCCCTCGCCTATGACCCGGTCAACAACGTCATCACCATAGGCAACCAGGACACGGGCGCGGCCAGGCAGAGCTCCGGGCTCGGCGTCCCGGTCGACATCGACAACGACGGCGTGCCCGAGGACTTTGCCACCCGTTTCGTGTGGACCCAGTTGAGCCAGGGCGACGGCAATACGCAGCAGGTCATCGTGGACGACACGGACGACGACGGGACCCCGGATCAGGTCCTGCGCTTCAGCATGGGCAACAATTTTGGAACCTTCAGCGTGAGGGCCTACAACACCTCGGGAGGCTTCATCAGCAGCAATGAAGTGGGCTTGCGCTCAGGAGCCGGGGCCGCTGTGAGGAGCGGGCTGGAGGCCGCGGACGCCGGGTTCGACGGCTTCACGCAGATTCCGTACGTGGTCAATGCGCTCAACCCGGACCGCATGCTCATCGGGCTCTTCAGCCTCTACGAGAGCACTGACAAGCTGGACGTGATCGACCCCATCTTTTCCACCCCTGCAGGCGCGAGTGCCGCCTTCCAATTCGGGAACTATTTCTCCGCCCTCGCCTACGGAGGCCGCGAGGGAGCCACGGACCGGGAGAGCGTCATTTACGCGGCCAAGGGCAACGAGATCTACGTGCGGCAGCCCGATGCCTCCAGCACCCAGGACTTCGACGTGCGCGAGATCGACGGCGCGGGCCTCGTCCTCGACATCGTCATGGACCCGGACGACTGGCGAACCGCCTATGCCCTGGACACCCGCAGGGTCTACAGGACGACCAATGCGGGCGAGGACTGGGAGGTGATTTCCGAAAAGCTCGGGCTCACCAACCTCCGCTCCCTCGAATTCGTGGAAACCACGTCCGGTGCGGATGCGCTCCTGGTGGGCACGTCGCTCGGCGTGTACCGGGCCCTGAACCCGGTCCCGGAGGTGGAGTGGACCGAGTTCGGCCGGAACCTTCCCAATGCCCTGGCCGCTGACATCGACTTCGTGGACATGGCAGGATCGGCGGATGATGTGCTGCTGGCAGGGGTCCTGGGACGGGGGGCGTGGACCCTCGTGGGTGACGCCGATACGCTCCTGGGCCAGGAAAGCGTGCTGCGCATCGAGGGCACGGCCGGCGCAGACGAGATCCTGCTCCAGCGCAGCCCTCTGAACGCCCAGATGCTTCAGGTCTATCTCAACAGCCCAGTGTCTCCCACCTTCGAGTTCCCTCTTACGAGCGTGCTTCGCATCGAGGTGGACACCCTCGGGGGCGACGACACGCTCACCGTGGACAGCGCGGACGGGGCCATTGACAGCCCCGAAGGAATCGTCTTTGACGGGGGTGACGGAAGCGACACCCTGGTGCTCGAAGGCGGCAAGGTGAGCAGCAAGGACACGGACACGGACGGCCCTGTCACCACCTTCACGGTGGAGGACCGCGCCTCCGAGGCGACCCAGGTCGTGGCCTATGAAAACGTGGAGACCTTCACCGACAACCTGCCCGAAGCAACAGTCCTGGAAAAGATCGGGGATGCCTTCAAGGACTTCTTCGAGTGGATCGGGTTCATCAGCAGCCCGGACGAAGGCGCGGAAGAGGAGTTTGCCGTACTCGGCTCTTCCCTGCCCCGAGCGCTCAGCGGTGTAGAAACCGCTCCGCCCCGTTTCCTCTCCGATCCTTCCACGGGTGCGCCCACGGCAGGCGCCGGTTTCGGGGAGGAGGTGCAGGGGTTCAAGCGGATCGTCGAGTCGGGCGAAGGCGCCTTCAGCCTGGATGACATCGGCACGAGTGTCATCGACACCTACGAGGCCCTCCGCACGGCCTTGGACGGGCTAGATGCCACCCTGGGCAACGTGACCTTCACGGACACGCTCACAGGCGACCCGGTCGGGGGCGAGGTGCGCTTCGAGGCCCAGATCGTGAAACGCCTGGACGGCACAGCGGACTTCAACGTGGGCTTTGATCTGTTCGGCGGCAGAGTGGATCTGAAAGGCCTGATCGAGATCGGCGCCGAGGTGGTGCTTGACCTCACCTTTGGATTCGACGCGAGCGGGTTTTTCATCGACACGGCCGGGAGTACCGAGGAGCTGGCCGTGCGCGACATCACCCTCGAAGGCTCAGGCGGCGCCACGGGCCGCTTCGGTTTCCTGGACGTTGAGGTGGCGGTCGAAGAGTTCAGTGTGGACGACGAGGTAGAGTTCGCCGTCAACCTTCAGGATCCGGGCGGAGACGGTAAGCTCCGTCTCCAGGATCTGGGCCTGTCCCTCGGCGACAAGGTGGATACGAGCGTGACCGGCGATCCGGCCGAGGACGACGTGTCCCTGAGGCTGTCGGCCGAGGCCTCCGCGCTCATCCCGGGCCTGAATTCCATCGATCTGGGCAACGCCGAGGTGACCCTGACCTGGGCGGATGTGACGAACGTCACGAGCGTGACCGCGAGCGCGAGCGCCGGGCTGGGCCAGGACCTCATCGACTTTTTGCGCCTCGGGCCCCAGCAGTTGCTGGACCAGATCGAAGAGCTCCGCCAGCTCTCCGATGCCCTCAACATCGACATTCCGCTGATCGACAAAGCGCTGGATCAGATCGTGGGCTTCATCGACACCATCAATGAAAAGGTGATCGACCCCCTGACCAACCCGGTGAGCGGGAGCGCCAGCTTCGGCTCGGCCCAGAACCTGGCCAGCCGGCTTTCCAAGAGCCTGGGCGTGGACCCGGCCGAGCTGGGGCTTGCCTATGACAGCTCGAGCAAGGAGCTGACCTACCACCTGGACTTTTCCAGGGACTTCACCACCAGCGACACCCTGAGCCTCGGGTTCGACCTGGCCGAAGGGCTGGCGGACTTCAATTTCAGCACGGATGCAAGTATTGCCGCGGGTTTCGGCCTGGACATGATCTTCGGTGTGGACCTCGGCTCCATTGTGGCCGGTGACGACCCGCTGGACTGGTTCTTCATTCGCGACGCTTCGGCCACGGCCGGTCTGAACATGGCGGCGGACAACGTGGATGCTTCGGCCCGATTCGGTTTCCTGGAGATCGAGATCGTGGACGGCACTGCCTCGGCGAACACCACGGTCGAGATCAACCTGACCGACCCGGGCACCAACGCGGCGGACGGCCGCATCGACCTGAGGGAGCTCCTGGACGGGCTCAGCGACCCCGCAACGCTGGTGTCCGCGGATCTGGAGGGAACGGCCCAGCTTTCGCTCCCCATCAGCGCGCCCTTCTTAGGCATCGTCCCCGGACCGGACACGACGCTCGGGGTCACCATGACGTGGCCGGTCGGAGGGGACCCGGATATCGATGTTCAGCTTCCTACGAGCCTCGGGGACCTGTCCAACTTCACCAACATGGATGCCAACTCCTTCATCGGGCTCCTCTCGCAGATCACGAGCTGGCTCGACCAGTTCCGCCAGAGCGACACCTTTGCGGCCGCGGACATTCCCTTTGTGGGGGATGTGCTTGACCGCGTGCTTCAGTTCGCCGACGTGATCCGCGACACCCTGCTCTACGACGACAAGGACAACGACGATCCGGCCGACGATGTGGCGAAGCTGGTGGACGCCGACAACCAGCCCACCTTTACCACGGCTCAGGGTTTGGCCCTGGCCATCGGCAACATCCTGGGCATCGACATCGACGGCCCGGACAACGAACTGGGAACCTCCGATGACGACGACACCTTCAACTATGATCCGGCCGAGGACACCCTCACCTTTGTGCTCGACCTGTCCAAGACCCTCGCCGACCTCAATCTGCCCCTGGACTTCAACCTCGACCTGGCGCCCCTGCTCGAACTCGACACGGACAGCACGATCCAGCTCTCGGCCGAGGCAGGGCTCACCCTGACCCTGGGATTGTATCTCGGGGAATCAGGCTATGTGGAGCTTGCGGATGCCACCCCGCTCAGCTCGCTCAAGGACGGGATCGAATTCAGCGACGACCTGGTGATCTCAGCGCCCCAGGACGTGAAGACCGTTTACGGCCGCCTGAGCGATGACGCCGTGTTCAGCCTGTCCATCAACGGCGGGGCCGCCGTGGAGGTCACCGTCGACAAGGTTGAGACAGAGACGAACAACACCGTGGCCGACCTGGTGGCCGACATCAACACGGCCATCGGCCTGACGAGTCTGAGCGGGCAGGTGACCGCCGCGGCCGACGGCAACCGGGTCGTGCTGAATGCTGCGGGCGGCGTCACTTCCATGACCCTGACCGCGGAGAACGGCAACCCGGCGCTCACCCAGATCGGGTTCCGCGCCAGCCAGGACGCCGTGGATGACGAGGGCACCCTCAAAATCAGGGCAAACGGCGAAGTCTCGGCCCTGGTGGGGCAGCTCTCAGCGGATGCGGTCTTCCAGGTTTCCATGGACACGCACAACGGCGGAACCCCGGTGCCGGTCACCGTCACCAAGGTCAACACCGATCCCAACCGGAACATCCTGGACATGGTGTCGGACGTGCAGAGGGCCCTGGACACCGCCGGGTTCACGGACAAGATCGAAGTCACGTCGCTCGGCAGAAAGCTGATCTTCAAGGCTGTGGCCGACGGCACGACGGCCTTCACGATCACGGCCTCGGGGACTGCGGTGACCGAGCTGGGCCTCGGCGCTTCCAACGAGGGAAGCTCCGCAGATCTCGTCATCACCACGCGGGACAACACCAAGCATGACGTGGTGCTTGACGGCGCGACGACCCTCGGCCAGGTGATCAGTGCGATTGAAACGCAAACCGGGGGTGACGTGGACGTCCAGTACACGGACGAAAACAGCCGGCTCCGGCTCGTCGACACCACGGGCGCCACGGCGGCGACCTTCAAGGTGGAAAACGCCTTCGGCTCAAAGGCCGCATTCGATCTGGGCATCTTCGGCGCAGACGTGAACCAGCCCGAGGAGACCCCGGACAACCAGTTCGACGGCGAGCAGCTCGGCGGGGTCAACCTCATGGACCGCCTCTTCATCCAGGACGCCTCGGCCGGCGCGGATTTCTCCTTGTCCACGCCCGGGGGAATCAACGCCTCGGCCAAGTTCGGCTTCGTGGGGATCGTGGTCTCCGGCAACGGCGACCTCGACGCGTCCCTGTCCGTGGGCCTCACGGATCCGGGCACGAGCGCCCCGGACGGACGCATTACCCTAAAAGAATTGATCGACAACCTCGGGGACATCGGTTCCCTCATCGATCCTCCGGCCCTTACCGGAAGCGGCGAGTTTACCCTGGGCGTGAGCCTGGAGCCGGCCCTGCCCATGATCAGCACCGGGGCGAGCCCGACGGTCACGGTCACCATCAACGACATGGGGGATCTTTTCGGAGGCGTCGCGCCGGACATCGACATCACCACCTCCGGGTTCGAGGATCTTCTGAGCTTCGACGACATCGGGTTCGCCGACATCATCGCGGCCCTCAGGGCTCTGGTGGGATTTCTGCAGGAGTTCGAGGCCTTCGGGTTCCTGGACCAAGACATCCCTCTCATCAACGTGAGCATCAATGACCTCCTTTCCTATGCCGACCAGTTTGCCGCGGCCCTGGACCAGGTGGAGAGCAACCCGTCCGCCACGATCCAGGTCCTGGAAGACAAACTCAAAGAGGCCTTCAACATCCCGCGAACCAGCGACCTCCTGGACCTCAGCCTCGTCAACGAGAGCGGGAACCGCATCCTGCGCTTCGACCTCGACTTCGAGCCCGGTTTTTCCGAGTCCCTGCCCGTGAGCCTGGACCTGCCCCTTCCGGATATTCTGAACATCTCGGGCAACGCCGGGCTCCGCGCGGAAGGGTCCCTGGACCTTTCCCTGGCCTTCGGCATCGACCTCCAGGATCCGACCCAGATCTGGATTTTCGAGGACACCGGCATTGCAGGAGAGCTGACGGCGAGCGCCGAGGATGTCTCCTTCACAGCGGCCCTCGGCGGGCTGGGGGCCCGTGTGGTCGGCGGGGAAGCGGAAATCACCGGGAACTTCAGCCTCGGCCTGGACGACGGGGCCCTCACCGGTACCGCGGGGAACCGCAGGATTCTCATTGGCGATTTTCTGGGCGACCTCGGCGGCTCCATCGATGCGAGCCTGAGCGGCGCCATCACCGGCAGCCTGCCGGTCTACTTCCCCACCGAGTCGGTCTTTCGCGGGGCCATCGAGGTGGGGGGCAGCCTCCACGCGGATCTAGACGGCGGGCTCCAGACCGAAGGCACGCTGGCGGGCGGCGATTTCATCCTCATCCCGGACGGGCTCTTTGATCTCGATTTCGGTGAGTTCAGCCCCCTCCAGAACCTGCTCCTCATCATCGACGGCATCGACGGATTCCTGGCCCTTCTGCAGGACACCCTGGACGGCGAAGTTTTCGGACTCAAAATACCTCTTCTCGGGGACAAGCTGAGCAGCGCGGCCACCTTCATCGAGGACTTCAGGGAGGATTTTATCGGCGGGCTGCGTGATGCCGTGGAAACCGCGGCCGATCCTGACGAAAACTACATTTCCACCAAGCTCTACGAGCTCCTGGGTCCGGGCGGCCTGGACATCCTGCTTGACAGCGCCGATCCGGGAACGGATGTCACGGTCGCCGACATCCAACTCCAGACCAATGTGGACGAAGAAGGTGTGGAACCGGAAGACGTGTTCATGCAGTGGAACATGGAACTGGGCGGGGCATTGGTGAATGCGGGAGCCGGCATTGACTTCGACCTCGGCATCCCGGGTCTTGGCCTGGCCACGCGCGGGTCCGTGCAGGTGGACATCGACTGGAACCTGGCCTTCGGGTTCGGTGTGGACTTGCAGCAGGGCTTTTACCTCGACGTGGGCGACCTGAACGAGCTCGAGATGGCCCTGGATGTCACCCTGCCTGATGCGGGCCTGAAGGGCACGCTCGGGTTTCTCGAACTCGATGCCAGCAACAAGGATTCGGACGGCGACGGCATCGGGGACACCCATCTCGGCGCAGCCATCGCCGTGGACCTGAAAAACCGGCGCAACCCGGGCGACACGCTCCTCGGGTTTGCCGAAATGGGAGACATCGGCATTGACGGCGGGCTTGCCGCGGAAGCGATCGTGGACCTGGGTCTGGCCCTTCAGCTCAGCAGCGAGCTCATTCCCAATCCGGGTGTGTTCCCCAAGGTGGTGGGCGAGTTCTACTTCGAGTGGAGCATCGGCGACTTCGGCGCAGGGACCCTCGTTCCCTTCTCCGAAATCGGCAATGCCATCCAGGACGGGCTCAAGGTGGTGGAGTTCAGGGATATCGGCCTCGATCTGGGCACGTTCATTTCCGACTTCCTCAGCCCGGTGGTGGGCAAGATCAAGGAGATCACGGAGCCCATCCAGCCTCTCATCGATGTCCTAACCTCCCCGATCCCGGTCATCTCGGACCTGGCAGGACAGCCCATCACCCTCATCGATCTCGCGGGCCTGTTCGGCGAGATCGACGTGGGCCTGATCTATGCCGTTGCCGACATCATCACCCTGGTCAACAGCATTCCGGACCCGGCCCAGGTGGGTTCGCTCGTCATTCCCTTCGGCGACTTCCCCATCTTCGACGCCTCAGGGGGAGCGGGCAGCACGCCGAGCCTGTGGGACATCGACTTCGACCGGAGCACGGGCGTCAGCCTGCCCGACACGAGCGGGTTTGATTTCGGCAGCGTGTTGAACAGCATCGACACCTCGGCCGACCCGAGCCAGCAAACGACCCAGACCTTCACGAACGGTTTGGCCAACCAGAGCTTCGGGGATTTCATCTCCTTTCCGTTCATCGACGACCCGGGCCAGATCTTCGGGCTGCTCATGGGCAATGATCTCACCCTGATCGCCATTGACATCCCGAGGCTGTTCTTCCAGTTCACCTATTCCCAGTTCTTCCCCATCTTCGGGCCCCTGGGCGCTTCCATCACCGGAAAGCTCTGGGCCAACATCGACTTCGGTCCCTTCGGGTACGACACGGCCGGCCTCATGGATTTTTACAACAGCGGCTTCAGGAACCCCTTGTCCCTGTTCAACGGTTTCTTCCTGAGCGACACGGCTGCCACGGACGGGAGCGGCGAGGATGTTCCCGAGCTGACCCTGGGCGGTGAGATCACCGCAGCCGCGGTGTGCAATCTGGGTGTTGCAGAATTCGGGGTGGGCGGAGGCATCGGCGTGGAGGTGGACTTCGACTTCCACGATCCCAACGAGGACGGCAAGATCCGGCTCGCGGAACTGGCCACCAACTTCCTGAACGAAGCCAAATACGGGAGCCCGGCCCTCGCCCCCCTGGCCATCTTCGACGTGATGGGCAGGATCTATGCCAAGCTCTTCGCTTTCCTCAAGGTAGACCTCTTCCTCTTCTCCATCGAGGAGGAGTGGAACATCGTGCCGGAGATCACGATCGTCGACTTCGAAATCCCCTTCACAAGGGTTCCGACTCTCGCTACCGAACTCTCCGACGGCGTGCTCCAGCTCAACATGGGCAAGTTCGCGGACAAGCGGCTGGAAGGGGACGACACCGACATGTCCGAGAATTTTTCAGTCTCGGGAGGCGGTGGGAGCGTAGACGTCACCGCATTCGGGGTCACCCAGACCTATGATGTGGGCAGCAAGATCATCATCATCGCCGGCGAGGGCGATGACTATATCGATCTCTCCGGGATCACCGATCCCTCCATCACCTACGAGATCGAGGGCGGGGTCGGCAACGACACGATCATCCTGAACGAGAATGCCGGCGCCGCGATCATCAAGGGCGGCCCGGGCGATGACACCATCACCACGGGAGCGGGAAACGACATCATCTACGGTGAGGCCGGCAACGACACCATCGACGCAGGGGCCGGCAATGACCTGATCTTCGCGGACAACGGCAAGATCGCCGAAGACGGGCTGGCCCTCACGGCATCCGCAGCCATGACGGACGGGGCGGACGTCGTGATCGGCGGCGCCGGGGACGACGTGATCGTCGGCGGTGGCGGAGCCGACAAGCTGGGCGGGGACCTCGATCCCAATCTGACCTGGATCGACGGGCCGGGCCTGGCCGACCCTGATACGGATCCGGCAGGCAACGACATCATCGTCGGCGACGGGGCGACCCTGGTGCTGGGCTCGGCCAATGCCTACCTGAACATCACGGAGTTCAAGGAGACGACGCGGGGCACGACAGGCGGAAACGATCTGATCTTCGGCAACCGGGGCAACGACCGCATTTACGCGGGCCGGGGAGACGACAGGATCGAGGGCGGCGCCGGGAACGACACGATCTACGGCGAGATCGGCTACGACGAGATCAAGGGCGGTGCGGGCACGGACACGATCCGGGGCGGCTCTGAAGACGACAAGATCTGGGGCGGGAGCGAAGCGGACCAGATCTTCGGGGAAGACGGCAGGGACTTCATCCGGGGCGAAGGCGGCGCGGATGTGATCCGTGGTGGTGCGGGCAACGACGAGATCTACGGCGATGAGGACGACGACCAGCTCTTCGGCGAAAGCGACGGGGACAAGATCTATGGCGGCGGCGGCACGGATACCATCGATGCCGGAGCAGGCACCAACCTTGTTTACGGGGATGACAAGCCCGGGGACAGCACGGGCACGGAAGGCGGCGACATCATCTCGGCCGGCAACGGCCCGGACGAGATCCACGGCCAGGGCGGCAACGATACGATCTCTGCAGGAGACGGGGACAACAAGATCTACGGCGACGGGGGCGATGACGACATCACGGCCGGAGACGGCAACCACGAGATCTACGGCCACGAGGGCGACGACGAGATCCTTGCCGGCAACGGGAACAGCAAGATCTACGGCAACGGGGGCGATGACGACATCACGGCCGGAGACGGCAACCACGAGATCTACGGCCATGAGGGTGACGACGAGATCGTTGCCGGCAACGGGAACAGCAGCATTTTCGGCAACGCAGGCTTGGATGAGATCACGGCCGGTGACGGCAACCACTTTATCCTGGGCGACACCGGCAATGACGTGATCATCACAGGGGTGGGCAACAGCTTCATCCGGGGCAATGCGGGGGACGACACCATCACCACGGCCGGGGGCAACAACAAGATCGTGGGCGACGGCAACCTGAGCCTGAGCCTCGACGACGTGACGGATGTCGACCCCGCGGATGACGGAAGCGACATCATCACCACGGGCCCGGGGAACGACCAGATCTGGACCTATGCGGGCGACGACATCATCAGCTCCGGCGCCGGGGACGACTTCATCGATTCGGGCGTGGGCGACGACGTGATCCGGGGCGGCGCCGGGAGCGACACGATCTATGCCGGTGCGGGCGACGACGACATCTACACCAATGTGAACACCACCGGCGCAGGCGGCGACGCCGCGTCGACCAATGTAGTCTATGCCGGCGAAGGATTCGACGAGGTCTGGGGGGACCTCGGGGTCGACACGGTCTACGGGGATGACGACGATGACCGCATCTTCGGCCTGGCCGGAAACGATAACCTTTACGGCGGCAACGACGATGACCTGATCGCGGGCGGTGCGGGCGACGACCTGATCGTGGGCGGCATCGGCGACGACACGCTCACCGGCGGGGAGGGCAACGACCTGATATGGGGCGGCCTGGATGATTTCAACCGGAACAACTTCGACCTGAGCAATCCCTCCAACTTCACCAACCCCATTGACTGGGACTACTACGAAAGCATTTTCCCGAGCGGCTTCACACCGCCGCGCATCACGCCGGTCGTGCTTCTCGGCCAATCGGTGCCCGGCATCATCCAGGACAACGGTCCCAGTCCTAGGGATCCCTCGGCCTTGCCTTCGGAATTCTCGGACCTCCTGGGAATCCCCGGCCTCAACCTGATCGACGTGAACGACATGATCGACGGCGGCGCCGGAACGGACTGGATCTTCGGCGGCGGGGGCACGGACTTCCTCCGGGGAGGGGCCGGGGATGACTACCTCGACGGCGGCCTTGGCGCCGACGAGGTGGAGGGCAACGGCGGCAACGACATCGTGCGGGGCGGCGCCAATGACGATAACCTGCGCGGCGACTACTCGGTCCAGCCCACGGACCCGGTGGTGCGGGGCGACGAAGGCATCGACCAGCTCTACGGCGACGAAGGCAGCGACTACCTGTTCCCGGGCGTGGCCCCGGCTGTTCCGGTCGCCGTGGGCGGCGACGGCAGGCTGCAGCAGGTGGTGGGCCAGCGCTCCTACGGCGGTGAAGGCATCGACTTCATTTATGCGTGGGCGGGTGTGACCGTTTCAGCCGGCCCGGCCGAGCTGGCCAACGAGTACAGCCTGCGGGGCGACGAGATGCACGGCGGGCCCGGGGCCGACTGGCTCTACGGCAACCTGCGCCAGGACGTGCTCATGGGCGACAGCGGCAATGAAATGCTCCACGGCGACTGGCTGGCAGGACCCCGCTACGCGGTGAATTCCTTTGCCGACACCCGGGGCGCCAACGACCGGCTCTTCGGCGGCACGGGTGAAGACCAGATCTTCGGCGGCGGCGGGGACGACGAGCTGTGGGGCGGCGGGGACACGGACTGGCTCGAAGGCCAGGAAGGCAATGACACCCTTTACGGCGGCGGGGGCCTGGACATGCTGGTGGCCGACGTGAGCCCCCTTTACACCAAGTTCGGGGACGTGATCGACGGCCATTACGGGAACGAGCTCAAGAACGACGTGCTGGACGACAATGCCACGGACATCCTCCTGGTGCTCGCCACCAATGCCGACGACATCCTCCTGGCAGGTCAGACCGCGGAGGGCCGGAGCGACGGCCGGGAGCGCGGCATCCTTCACTTCGACTACAACGGCCGGGATATTTTCCTGCCCTGGCGAAAACCCTCCACCGACCCCGAGGTGCTTGGAACGCCCCTGGTGGAGCAGGTTCGCATTGCCGGGCTTTCCGGGGACGACACCATCGAGTTCCGCCGTGAAGCCGGTCTCGACAACAGCGGTGAGCCCGTGGAGCCCCTCGACATCGGCGACCTGACCAACCGGAGCGACGACTACGTGACCGTGATCGACGGCGGTCCGGGCAATGACCTCCTCCTTGGCACCGAAGGCCGGGACCGGCTCGACGGGGGCCGGGACAACGACGTGCTCTACGGCTTCGGCGGCGACGACCGCCTGTGGGGCGACAGCGGCACGGGCGACACCACGGATTTCGACGTCCTCTTCGGAGGCCAGGGCGCGGACGACCTCATCGGCGGCCGGGGACAAAACCAGCTCTTTGCCTGGTCCCGGGATCCCGATCCCACGGTGAGCCAGCTTCACTTCCTGGCAGGCCAGTCGGCCGAGGGCACGGAGAGCACGCCTGCGGTGCTCAAGGGCTACGCTCCTGCACCCGAGGACGGCCGGCTCCGTGCGGACATGTACTTTGCCCTGAGCCTCGACCAGGGGCCGGACGTGCTGGTGCAGGTGGCCCAAACCGACACGCGGCTCAACACGACCCTGGACGACCTCATCGCGGACGTGAACAATGCTTTGAACGACGCAGGCCTGGGCGGCCAGGTGGTGGCAGGGTCGATGACCGAAGGGGGAAAGCGCCTTTTCACCCTGTCCGCAACAGCCAACGGCGGGAGCCTGGCGATCAGCCTGCGCCAGTTCGGCGTGTTCGTGGGCTCTCTCAGGGATGACAACGGCGACTTGGACGGTGACGGGTTCCTGGATGCAGACGGCGTGTCCGCGCCCTATCCCCTCGAAGACACGGGCCTGGATCGCATGCTCGGGTCCGAAGAAGACGACGAGCTTTACGGCGGCACGGGCCTCGGGTTCCTCTTCGGCAACGGCGGGGACGACAAGCTCTTCCGCACGGACGGCACCCTGTTCGAATCCCTGGACGGCGGTCTTTTGGGCGAGGAGTGGAAGCAGTATGCCCGGGAAACCGGCCAGGTATGGTACGTGGGCGCCACGGACGCGGACGACGTGATCACCGTGGACTATGTCACAGAACCCGGTTTCCTCAGGGATTACCACCTGGTGACAAGGCTCACGGACAACAACGGCAACTACAGCTTTGCGGCCCAGGTGAAGCTCGACTTCAACGCCCAGGACGAGACCGGAAACTTCCTCTGGGATCCTGAAGACATCCAGGTCGACATCGAACAGTTCCAGGACCGGGCCCAGGGCCAGAACCTGGACGATCCCACCAACCCGGACCGCGATCTCGAACTTGCAGAGGTGGAATACCAGCGCATCGAGATCGAGGAGGACCTTCTGCCGCCCGAGGCGAATTTCGACGCCATCCTCATCGACGCCCTTGGCGGCAACGACCAAATCTATGTGGGACCCACGGTGCAGAAGACCGTGTGGATCGATGCAGGCCCGGGCGACGACAAGGTGGTGATCTCGAGCGGCAGCTCGATCCTGGTGGACAGGGCCGAACAGGGAAAACGGAACGACCTGGCCCAGTTCGCCACCGTGGTGGCCGACGACACGGCAGCGGCTGCGGCCGTGCTCACCGAGAGCGTCGTGCTCAAGGGCTTGACCATCGACAACCCCGAGGACGTGGACTGGTTCCGCTTCACCCTGGATGCGGACGCCCCCGAGGGAGCCCAGATCCTGCTTTCGAGCGCCTCGGACCTTGACGGCCTGACCCTCGAGCTCTACCAGGTCAACCCGGACGGGACCACATCGCCGGCCGGCGAGTTCGCCCTGGCCGTGTCCCAGGACGGCATCGACGCTGCAGGCGGGAACGACACGCTCGACACGGCCTTTGAGTTCAGGGACGAGAAGGCGATCCAGAACATCGGCCGCGTGCGGGGTCTGACCCTCCACGACGTGAGCGATGCGGACTATTTCGGCTTCACCCTCACGGAGCCGGGCGGCGAGGACGATCTCATCGGCCTCCTCCTCGACAACGAGGACGACCTGCTCCGCCTCGAGCTGCTCGACGAGGACGGCGCGGTGCTCGACGAGGCCGCCAAGACGGCGCCCCTTGCCTACACCCAGAGCCTGGAAGGCCTGGCTCCCGGGAAATACTACGTCCGCGTCACCACCCCGGCCGCACCGGCCCGGTACGACCTGATCACCAGGGTCGGCACAGGGGACGACCCCGAGACCACGGAGATCGACGAGCGGCGATACCTGGGAAGCGTGGTCCTCGATCTGTCGGGCAAGCGAAGCGCGGCCATGGACATCGAAGGCATCACGGCAGGCGAATACCTGCTCAAGGTTTCCTCTCCCCTGCTCGTGCCCACGGTCTATGACCTCACCTTCCAGATCGATACGGACACGCCCCGGGAGGAAAAGTACACCACCCGCACCAACGTGACACGACGGGACGTGATCCTGGGCGGCACCGGCAACGACCGGCTCCAGGGCGGGGCCGGTGAAGACTGGATCTTCGGCCAGGCCGGGAACGACGTGCTCTCCGGCGGGTATGACCGCCAGGCCGAGGACCTCCTGCTCGGAAACGAAGGGGACGACATTTTTCAGCTCATGCCCGACGGCCTGCCCCTGATCAAGGGCACGACCCAGACCTACATCCCCACCTTCAACGACCGCTTCGACGGCGGTGCCGGGGATGACAGCGTGCTGTTCCAGGGCGGGGACTACGACCGCCTGGGCCGGCCCGTGCCGGATGACGTGGCCATCCGGTGGAACCGCTTCCTCCACCGCTACGAGTTCACGGCTCTCGAATGGGACGTGGCTAACCAGCGCTTCATGCCCGAGGGCGAGGCCATCTATGCGGACATGCGGGCCCCTGAAAACGGGCAGATCTCCGGGCCGGCCGTATTGCGCCTGAGCTTCAACGGCGGGGACTTCAAGGAGATCACGGTCCTGCCCGACGGGACCAACAGCAGCGTCACGGACCTGGCCGAGGACATCCAGAAGGCCATCGATCTGGAGTTCGGCGTGGACGAAAACGGCATCAGCCACATCATCGTGGAGTTCCCGGACCGCATCCTCAGGCTCCGCACCCAGGCAGGGGCGAGCCTCGCGCTGCGGGCCGATGCAGGCAACCCGGCCGTGACAGAGCTTTTCTTCGCGCCTCTTGCCGATGGCGAGCCCGTGTACAAACAGAATTTCGTGCTCTATCAGACCATCAGCGTGGAGCACACGGTGATCGACACCCGGGCCGGCGACGACGTGGTCCACGGCAGCACGGAGTTCATGTACCCGGGTGCGGTGAGCGAGTGGGGCATTGATCCGGGCGACTACGAGCAGCGGGCTTTGATTGCAAGGCTCGAGATCTACGGCGGGGACGGCAACGACCGGATCTTCGGCGGAGCCTTGGACGATCTCATCGACGGCGGCGACGGCGCGGACCTGATCATGGGCGGCGGCGGCGACGACGAAATCTACGGCGGCCCGGGGGCCGACCTCATTGCCGGTGAGACCATCCTCGAGCCGGACCGCTACGAGTTCACGGTGGTCAACGGGATTTCGAGCCGCAACGACTATGCCGTGTTTGCCGCGCTCCTGCCCACGCCCCAGTCGGGCAGCACCGTGGACCGGCTCAATTTCCACTTCGGCGACACCGGAGACTGGTACGCCATTCCCGCGGCCGAGGCCCTGGCCCAGTTCGGCGACGGCGCCCGGGCATTGCTCGAGGGCGACATGATCGAGGTGGTGCCCCTTCTCAAGGTGGGTACCGGGGTCCAGGAAACCAGTGACCGTCTCATCGCCTATCTCTTCCCGGCTGAAGACACGGACCCGGGTCCGGGGCTCTCCCTGATCCCCAGGGAGCGCTTCTCGGGCGTGCCCGAGTATTACCTGCTCCACGTGACCGACCGGCTCATGGCGCCTGTGCAGGACCAGGCACTCGTGTCCCGCGCGCTCAATTTCAATAAAATCGACCCGGCGCCGCCCACCAATCTTGCCGACTACCTGATGGTGGGCAACAAGCCCTCCCTCAAGGCCACGGAATATCTCACCCTCGAAGCCTGGATCAACCCGGCCGGAAAGGGCACGGGAACCGGGGCCGACTCCAGCAACACGAGCGGCGGCGTGGTCCTGGCCAAGCAGGGCGAATACGAGCTGGTGCGCCGGGGCAACGGCACCGTGTATTTCGGCGTGGGCGCCGGCGGAGCCCTGAACATCGTGAACACAGGGATCACGGCAGCGCAAGAGGAGTGGACCCACATCGCCGTGGTCTATGACCGGGGCATCGTGACGGTGTACAGGAACGGCGTGCAGGTCGGGAGTGCACAGAATCTGGGTGCAAGCAAGGCCAGCATCCAGGATCAGAGCATCCTGGCCAACCAGCTCCGCATCGGCGGACGGCAGTCCGGGGACGGGACCGGCCAGAACTTCGACGGCCGCATCGACGAAGTGCGCGTGTGGACCACGGCCCGGACCGCCACCGAGATCGCCGACACGTGGAACCGCGTTCTTACAGGCGACGAACCAGGCCTGGCCGGATACTGGCGCTTCGAAGACCGGATCGACGGGGATCCCGTTGCTTCCGGGGACCAGGTGCTCGATCTCACGGCCAACAAGAACCACGGCACCCTCATGAACGACCTGGCCTTCCCGGATGCCGAGGACACGGGGCCGGAAGCCCTCATCACGCCCTACGGTCCGGGCATGTACCGGATCAAGTTCACCGGCACCCTGGGCAAGACCCTGCACGTGCCGGCATCCGAAGCGGAAAGCGCCTTTTCCTCCGTGTCCCTTTCCGGGCAGCCCGTGCTCATTCCTGTGGGAGACATCAACAGCGACGGGTACCAGGATGCGGTGGTCTCTGTGCGGGATCTCGTGTTCAACCCGTCCCAGCCAGAGACCCCGAGAAACTTCGTTCGCATCGCCTTTGGTTCCGAAGAGGGCATCGGTCCCGACATCACCCAGTCCTCCATCACCCTGGAGCTGCCTGCACCGGTGCTGGCAGGGGACATCAACAACCGCTCCATCATCAGCCCGGCAGGCGATTTGGACGGAGACGGGTTCGACGATGTGGCGATTGCCGTCACCAAGGCAGGCGGAGGACAGGGCGTCTACATCCTCTTCGGCCGCTCCGACTGGGTGGCCACGACCACGGAGGCCGATGAAGGTCTGGTGGGAGAGTATTTCCTCATCGGCACGCTCCTGAACGATCTGGACCTCATCGACTACGATCTCCTCACCCCGACCCACACCCGGGTGGACGGCCAGATCAACTTCCCCACCACCGGCGATGCAGGAGGCTTTGCAGGGTTCAGCGAGTTCACCAACTACTTTGCCATCCGCTGGACCGGCCAGATCAACATCGAGCAGGCCGGTACGTACCAGTTCTTCCTCTCGAGCGACGACGGGAGCCGCCTCTACATTGACGGCGCCGTGGTGGTGGACAACGACGGCCTCCACGGCACCCTTGAGAAATCCGGGACCAGGGAGCTGAGCGAAGGGTTTCACGACATTCGCGTGGAGATGTTCGAGAACGCCGGGTCGGCCGCCACGGTGCTGCGCTGGATCAGGCCGGGAAGCGTCACCAAGGAGGTGATCCCCTCGAGCGTGCTCTACAGGGATGCCCGAGGTGTGGTGGACATCACCACGGACAGGGATGTTTTCATCGAATCGTCGAACGGGCCCGTCTATGCGGCCGCTGCTGGCGAGGTGACGCCCGTGGCCCTCCAGGGCTTGCTGGGCGAATACTTTGACTACACGGATGCCACGGCGAATCTCACCGCCATCCCGAGCTTTGTGGACGGCCGATTCCTGCGCAACACGGCCACAGGCGATCCGGCCCAGGCAAGCGTCCTGACCCTCACGGGCTTGCCCGAGCACACCACCCTGGACCTCGAGTTCCTGCTGGCCGTCATCGACACGTGGGACGGGAGCGGCACCGTGGGTCCAGACCTCTTCAACGTGGAGGTGGACGGGGTGCTTGCCTTCTCCCACACCTTCAGCAACGTGGCGGCCAAGCCTCAAACTTATGCGCCCTCTTCAGGCGTGAAGCTGGTGGAGGCAGAGAACCGGGGCTTCGGCGGATGGGTGGATTCCCTCTATGACCTGGGGCTCGATCCCGGGGCGCTCAAGGGCGTCCCCCACACGGCCGACAGTGTGACCATCCGTTTCTACGCCTCCGGCGCCGGATGGCAGGGTGGAGCGGACGAGTCCTTTGCCCTGGACAACCTCAAGGTCACGGTGGACGGCGGCTCCGGGGGCAGGCAGCTCGTCTATGCCACGGACTTCAACAGCGGACTTCCTGCGGAGTTTTCAGGGACAGGCACCCTGGAGGATGTGGGAGGCTTCGGCCCGCAAGTGACTCGAGTGGACATGTACCCTCTGGCAGGGACGGATGCAAGCGGCTTCTATGGGATCCCCGGCCTGCTCAACCAGTTTGCTCTTCGCTGGACCGGCCGGATCTATTTTGATCCTCCAGGGGATGACACGGAGGCCGTCGTGGGCTTCGGCGTGATCAGCGACGACGGGTTCCGCCTCTGGATCGACGGCCAGGTGGCGCTGGAGCAAAACGAAGCGATCCCGGATGCGGACAATGACGGCACGCCCGACGACTTTTTCGTGGAAACCGGCACCGTCAACCTGACCGAAGGATACCACGACATCCGGCTGGAGTATTTCCAGGCTGTTCAGGCCTCGGGCATCGGGCTCTTGTGGGATCCCCAGAACGACGGCACCTTTGAATACATTTCGACCCTGGTGCAGGCGGCCCCCGGTTTCGGCGATCTCCTGGTGGCCGACGGCGACGCGGTGCAGCTCTACGGCGGAAGGCCGAGGGAGCTCTGGAACGTGGATGCCTCGTCGGCCTTTACCTGGTCGGGAGAAGCCAGGGTCGCCGGCATCGGGGACTTTGACGGCGACGGCACACAGGATCTCGCCGTCCTGAGCGACACGGACCTGAAGCTCATTGCCGGAAACAATGAACCCACAGGGCCGTCCCTCAAGGCCACCATCACGGGCGCCTTCGCGGGCATGGAGATCTCACCGGCCGGCGACGTGGACGGGGATGCCAAGCCCGATTTGCTCCTCACCAGGGAGAGCGTGAGCTATGTCATCTTCGGGGACGATACGCTCACGGGCACGGAAAGCCTCGCTTCTCTCCTCGGTACGGGCAAGGCCGTTTCCCTGCCCGAGGGACGCTTCCGCGCCATTGGCGACTTCAACGGCGACGGGGCCGGCGATCTGGGCGCCGCGGTGCTCATCGAAAGCGGCCGTCTGAACGAGCGAAGCACGCTGGAGCACCAGGTGGTGTCCGTGTTTCTGGGCGCAGGCCTTGTGGGCGAAGACCTGGAGCGTGAATCGCGCTCCGACATGGAGGCGCGGTGGCTGGAAGCCCCTGACCTGATCATCGAACCGGGCCGGGCGAGCTATGCCATACCGGGCACCACGGATCCCGAAGCGTTTTTCTTCGGACCTCTCGGAACGCTCATCGTGGAGGGGGAAGACAATCCCTTTACCCGCCTGGGCGTGGCAGGCCCTGCGGGCGACGCCCTGCGCCTTTATGAGGGCACCAACCTGGGGCCTGTAGAGGCCCAGGACATCCTTGCCGACGCCCCTCTCGCCGATCCCGAGCCCTTCCGCTTCGACCTGGCGACGCCCAGGGCGCCCGGCTTGGGCCCGCGCGATATTCCCGGCATCAATGTGGCCATAGATTCTACTCCTGCGCTTCGGGACGCCTTTGCCCTTGCCGGGGAGAGCGAAGAGGAAGGCTTGTCCATGCCGGTGAGCCTGGTGGACTTCAACGGAGACCGGGAGAGTGACCTCCTGGTGCGAGGCAGCCTGGGCAGCTATGTGCTCCTGGGCCCGGTGGAGCTCGACGACGTGACTGGGATACGGGAAGAGGCCGACATCATCATCGCGTCCGACGTGGGCATTGCAGCCGATCGCATGGGTGACATCAGCGGAGACGGGCTCACGGACCTCGTGTTCGTGCGCACGGAAAACGCCGGCAATGATCTTGTCGTCACGATCATCCTGGGAGGCCAGGCCGGCGGCATCGACCTGCCGAGGGAGGTCGACCGGGAGTGGGTGAACCGGCTTGCAGAGGCCGAAGACCAGAACCGGGTCCGTGTGGCCACCCTGGAGGATTTCGGGCCTTTTATGGACGGCGCCTCTGTGGCCGTGCTCAACTGGGACGACGACGGCCACGCAGATCTGCTCATCGGGTTCAATCAGCCGGTCCCGGCCTTCATTTTCCTGGTTCAGGGACTTGTCCTGTCCGGTGAGGCCCTCTGGGGCGGCGAAGACGGAACCGCCTCCGTGGAATTCCAGTCGGCTTTTCACGCGGACATCACCCCGCGGTTTGCGCAGGCTTCCACCTATGTGAACCCGGGCCTGCTGGAGGACGAGGGCGGAGATCCCCTGACAGACTGGGATCTCACCGCCTTTAACGTGAAGGCCACGGTGGCAGGCGATGTGAACGGCGACGGCCTGGACGACGTACTTTTCACGGATTCAGGGTTCATCACCTTCAGCGCCGCCGACCTGCCGGAAGGCACCTCCCTTCCCAACATCGGACGGGCCTATCTCGTGACCGGCCGCACCGAGAGCTACGACGACGCGGGTTTCCTGGAACTGGGCTCCATGAGCGAAGGGATCATCGAAGATTTCTCGGTCGGAGGATCGGTGTCGGCCCTGGGCGACATCAACCACGACGGCTACGACGACTTCAGCGTGGGCCGGACCCAGGAAGGCCGCGAGGCGGCCAACGGCACGCGGGAAGGCGGGCTCTTCATCTTCTACGGCCGCGAGGACTTTGGGGCGGCGGGCACCCTGCTCCACCCCGAGGATGCGGCGATCACGGTGCGCCGGGACACGGCTTCAGCGATCCCCGAGGGCCTGGCTTATGAAGGAAGCCTCTATGCCACGGCAGGGGATTTCAACGCCGACGGCAAGGCCGACCTCCTGGTGAGCGAGCCCACGCGCATGGTGCGCGTGGCAGGCTCCCCGACGGTCCTGGACCAGGACGAGCGGGGCACCGCCTACGTGCTTTTCACCATCGGCGAACGGGGCAGCGACGTGCTCCTCACGGACGCCAATGCCGTGGTTCGGGGCGAGTTCGAGTTCGACCTTTTCGGCACCCTGCCGGCCGCGCCCGGCATGGACCTGAACAGCGACGGCCTGGACGACCTCATCATGGGTGCGGCCGGAGCGAACCGCGTGACCACGAGCGTCACGCCTGGAGCGGGAAAGGTCTTCGTGGTTTACGGCGCTTCCACGCCCCCGGACCTGCCGCCCGGGGACCAGATCATCGATCTCATCAACCTGACCGTCACCGGAAGCGGCGACTACCTGGTCAACCGGGGAACAGGCCGGGCCGAGATCTTCCAGAACGACATCGATCAGGACGGCGATGTGGACACCACGGACTTCACCCTCCTTGCCGGGGAATCCGAGCGCTGGTACCGCTTCACCACCCTGGGCGACGGGCAGCCCGGCAGTTTCATCCGCATCACGCCGGCCCTGCGGGACGACTTTGTGGCGCCCACAGGGATCAGCGGCGAATCGGTGGACGTGGACATGGCCGTGCTCGTGGGGGAGGAGCTTTCGGCCCAGACCGTGGTGGACAGCGGGACCGGCGGCCTCTACGCGGGGTTCGAGTTCACCCAGACCGGCCGCATCACCGCGTGGTCCGTGTTCGGCGGGGATTTCGACAACACCACACCGCGGCGGGTCACACCCGTCATCCTCAAGCAGGTGGAATCGACCCGGTTTGAAATCACGGGCATCGGCGCCACCCGCATCATCGATCCGGGTGTGGGACAGCAGTTCGACTTCGAGCTTCAGGCCGGCAGCGACGGCGTGGGCGCCGGCTATTTCCTGGGGTGGAAGGACGGCACCGCCACCTCGGACAACCGTGGCGCCATCGGCTACGGCCTGGGCGGAGATCCTGTGCTGTGGCTGGGCAACACCCAGGGAGCCGCGGGAAACGTGAGCGCAGGCAAGGTGCTCAAGGCGCTCAGCACCTACTACCGAACCTATGCCGTGAATGCCGAGGTGGTGACCGGGGCCGTCCTCGAATTCGATCTCAGCCAGTTCATGGACTTTGTGGGCAACCCGGACGCCGTGGAATCCGTCCGGCTGATCCTGGACGCGCCCGAAGCCGCGGCCCCTCTCCCTGCACCGGTGGGGGTTTCCGAGATCACGGTCTCGGGCGACAAGACCTTTTTTAGAGGCTACGTGGATGGGAAAGGCTATGAGCTCTGGGTTACGGACGGCACCAGCACGGGCACCCGCCTGGTGAAGGACCTCGTGGCCGGCGCATCGAGCTCTTACCCGAGTGACCTGACCGACGTGGGCGGCGTGCTCTATTTCATCGCCAACAACGCTTATGACAAGAGCGAATTGTGGCGGAGCGACGGCACGGAACTGGGTACCCTCAAGGTGGCGGACCTGCCCGGGTACGGCTACAGCCTGACGCCGGTGCTGGGCACGGCCCAGCTCACGAGCGCCAGCACCGCAGAGCCCGACGGCCCGCCCGCCAACGGCCGTCCGGGTATGAGCTATGGCTTTGTGATGAGCCTGGTGGTCGAAAGCGGTGAACTGGTCAAGCTGGACGTGAGGCTCACGGGCGAGCAGTTCTTTGCCAACAAGACCCTGGCGGACCTTGTCATAGACCTCAACCAGTCTCTGGCTGAGGCCCTTGACAAAGCAGGCTTCCCAGGCGAGTCCGTGACGGCTTTCGTGTCCGGGACCAAGATCGGCTTCCAGGCCAATGACCCGAAACTGGTGCAGATCAGGCTGGACAAAGCCGAAGCCCTTGGTTTTGCAAAAGCTCAAACCTCGGAGACCGATGTGAGGGTCGTGGCCGAAGAAACCGCGCCGGCAGGAGGTCAGCTCGAAGGCGATGTGGATTTTGTGCTCTCCCTTGGGTTCCTGGGTGGCAAGCCCGCGGACCTGGAAATCCTGCTCAGCAAGAAGCTCACGAGCGACAACAACACGGTCCAGGACCTTGCCAACGACATCAACGAACTCCTGGCTCCCCGCCTTGCCGAGCTGGGACGGGCCAAGGATGCGGTAGAAGCCTATGTGACAGGCCGTGGCGGCATCTACTACCTTGCTTTCAGGGCCAATGACCCGGGAGTGATCGAGATCGGGGTGGACAAGGCCGGGCTCCTGGGCTTTGACCCGGAAGGCCAGGTCTCGACAAGGGACGTGGACATCATCGGTGAGAAGGACGGACCCCAGGACGGCCAGGTGCCTGCCGGCCTCAACCTGTCCATCGACATCGTGAAAACGGGCGGCCAGGTGATCACGCTCAACGTGACCCTGTCTTCTTCCGTTATCGGCGACAACACCACCCTGGAAGGGCTCAGGCAGGATCTGGAGACGGCGATCAACACGGCCCTTGCGGGCCAGGGGCTCGCCGCCTCGACCATCGACGCCTCCCTGGTCACGGAGAGCACGAACCCCCTGGTTCAGCGATTACGTCTGAACGTGAACGATGCGGATGTGTCGAGCATCACGGTGCGAAACGGAACCGGCCTCGGGTTCTCCGACAACCAGCCCTCGGAGCGGAGCGGCGACAGCCTCTACTTCGTGGTGGACAGCACCACCCTGGGCAGGGAATTGTGGGTGAGCGACGGCACGCCCTCGGGCACCAAAGCCCTGGAAGGTACTCAAGGGACGGCAGGCATCAATCCCTCGGAACTCACCGCCGTGGGCACCACCCTCTATTTCCGGGGCCTCGGTTCACAGGGCGCTTACCAGATCTGGCGGTACACGGGCGGCACAGGGCCGGAACTCCTTTCGAGCCAGCCTTTCACCAATCCCCAGGACCTGATCGAGGCCGGGTCGAACCTCGTGTTCACAGCCACCCAGGCCAGCTCGGGAGACCGCGAAGTGTGGAAGTACAACGGCGTGAGCTTCACCCAGCTCTCTACCATTCCCACCATTGGCACGAACGCCAATGATCCCACCCTGTTGAACGGCCAGGTGGTCTTCATTGCCCAGGATGCGCCGGACGGCGCGATTTCCGAGAGCGGCCGGGTGGGCCGGGAGCTCTGGGTCGTGGATCCGAACACCTCCGGCGGCGCCCAGGTGTTCGCCAATGTGGGCCAGCCGGACACCAACCCCATCAGCTACACGACCTTCATCTTCATATACAATCCCTTGACCGGTACGTTCGAGAGGGTGCCCCAGGTGGTGACCCTCGACGGAAGCGTGAAAGGATCCAATCCCTTCAGCCTCAAGGTGGTGGGAAACAGCCTCTACTTTGTGGCCAATGACGGCTCCACCGGCTATGAGCTGTGGCGCGGTGACGGCAGCACGTCCGAGCAGGTGGCCGACCTCAAGCCTGGCACGGAAAGCAGCTCCATTTCCTACATCACGCCCGTTCAGACGGAAAGCGGTCTCAAGGTCTTCTTTGCGGCCAACGGCGCGCTGTACGTGACCGACGGCACAGCCGCCAACACCGTCAAGGTGGCCAACACGGACAACATCTATCCCAGCCAATTGACCGCGGTGGGAGACAAGCTCCTGTTCCGCGCTCAGAGCAAGCTCTGGGCGGCCACGGAGACGGCGGCCACGGCCATCGACAACCTGATCCCCGATCCTGTGCCCGTGACGGTGAGTGTGCTCAAAGGCGAAGGAGACGACCGGGTCGGGGAAGAGGATCTCACCAAGGCCGCAGCCTTCACCGTGGAGACCAGCCTGGCCGGCGAGCCTCAGGCCGTGGATCTCACCGAGGCGGTGAGAGCCGCACTGGCCAGGGGCGAGACGCGCCTCACCATCCGGGTGGAGAACCCCGAAGGCGATCAGAATGTAACCCTGAACCTTGCCGGCCTCTTGAAGGACGGCCAGACCGGCCTCGAGGTGATCCCCAGGGTCAAAGGACTGGTGGCCGACCTCTACACCATGGAGGGCAAACTTCAAGCCACCGCCAAATCCATCATCGACCTGCGAAACCTGGAAGCCGGAGGCTTTTACCTGCGGGTGTACAACCCCACAGGCGGGGTGGCGGAAGATCTCGATTTCCAGATCGCCATTGATGCGCCCTTCCAGGGCTGGGTCCATCCGGAAACGGACAGGGATCGCATCCAGGGCGGAGAAGGGGACGACATCCTCGTGGGCAATGAAGGGCTCGACCGCTTGAGAGGCGAAAGCGGCCGCGATCTGTTCGTGGCCGAAAACATCGAGGTCAGAGACCTGGATCTGGGCGAGAAGATCAAGGGGGTGGACCCCTCCGAACTGTCCGATCTTCCCCTCCGGGGCACGGACGCCCTCATCGCGGTGACGGATGTGAACCTCCGCCTCTCCCTGGCCGAAGCCCTGGGCTATCCCATCACGGAGCGCCATGACAGCACGCCGGAAAATCCCAGGTACCTGATCCACGTGCCGGACGGGAGCGAGCGCACGGACCTGCCTCTTGCCAATGCTCAGGCCTGGTCCCAGCAGATCTATGTGAGCCGGCTGGCCGAGCTCTCGGAGCTGGATGCCTCCAACCGGGGTATTTATGATCTCACGGGCCTTCGCTTTGCCATCAATCTCCTGAGCCTCAACCTGGCAGGAAACAACCTCAACGACTCCCTGGTCTACAACCCGGCAACCGGTAAGGACGATGTCCTGAGCGATCTCAACGAGCTGATCCCCGGCACCTCGGACATCGGGGATACCATCGGCTTCCCCTACGGCATGAAGCAGCTCCGGAGCCTGGCCGTCGACTTCAACGACTCCATCGACTACCTCTCCCCGCTCAAGGAGCTGGAGTCCCTGGAGCGCCTCTCCCTGGACGGCCTGCAGCCCGAGGATGTGATCGAGAAGGTCTCGGATCTCACCTTCCCTGTGGCCGATCCCGAGGCGCCGAACCGGGGCCTCACCTTCCTGAGCCTCGACTACATGAACGGCGACGGGTTCACCAAGGTGCCTTTCTACGGCGCCTGGGTGCTCTTTGCCGAAATCTACATCGTCGAGGACGGATATGTCGAGTTCTCGGCGAACACTGGATACGAGTCCTACCTGCTGCTCGATGAGTTATCCCTTGACGATGGCACCCTGCTCTATCAGACCGACGATACGGGTGCGCAGGCAGGCGGAGGCTTCCCGGTTTACGGCACCAAGGGCTGGCATCCTTTGTACTTTCTTGTCATGGGCGATCCGGATCCCGCGGTGCTTCGCTATGACCCGGCCTACGGGCCGGAACAGGTCATTCCCGATTCCGTGCTGAGGCCTGAGGGACGGGAGTTGTCGGACCTCACGCTCCTCGGGGAGACCCAACTTGACCTGCGCTTCCTGAGCCTGAGGGGCCACGAGATAGAGGATGTGCGGCCCCTGGCAAAGCTCGGGGAATTGGAAGTGCTGGATCTTGGCGACAATTTGATCAGCAACATCGAGGATCTCACGGGTCAGCGCCTGGTGGATGACGGGGATTCGGCCTTTACCGTGGATGACCTGGACAGCGCGCCCTTCGACATCTGGCAGGGCAATGTGAACCCTGTCACAGGCGCCTTTGAAAAGGACTACCGCTTCCGCGTCGACGTGACCGACGAGACCGCAGCCAAGTGGACCTTCAAGGACCTCGAGCCCGGCCAGTACGAAGTGCTCGTGACCTGGCCCTCGGCCGCAACACGGAGCGAGGAGGTGACCTATTTTGTCCGGGGCGGCAACACGGCGATCCTTCAGAGCTTCAAGGGAAGCCCCTTCAACAGCGGCCTGGAACTTGACGCTCCCGATCCCCTTCTCGGCACACGCACCGTGACCATCAACACGGACACGGGCGCTGTCACGGGTGACGACGGCGATCCTCTCACCTTCTACGGCACGCCTTTTACCAGCACGGTTTCAGGGGGCCTGGCCCAGTTCTTCATCCAGGGCGATCTCCACATCGGCGGCGACACCATCAACGTGATCGGATCCAATGCCCTGTCCCTCATGGTGGGCGATGACGTGTTCATCGATCCGGATGCCCAGTTCAATTTGTCGGCGGTCGGAGCCGAGGCAGGCCCGGGCGGCGGGGACGGAGGCGGAGAAGGCTCCGGCGGCGCGGGCGGCCAGGGCGGAACGAACGGCACGATATTTGTTCCTGTGACGATCGGCGACCAGGTGTTCTTCGTTCAGAGGTCGGTGGGCGGCACGGGCGGGGCAGGCGGCCAGGGGGGCAACGGCGGATCCGTATCCCTCTTCGGCTCTTCGGGTCAGCCCGGCACGCCGGGTGCGCCCAGCGGCAGCGGAGCCGGCGGCCAGACAGGCACCTTCGGCGATTTTGGCGATTACGGAGCCGGCGGCTACAACAACCTCTCCGGCGGGGGCTACGGAGGATGGTTGGGTTGGCTGGGAGACGGCGGTGCCGGCGGGTCCGGGAGGGCCGGCGGCACAGGCGGCATCTCCGGCGGCGGGGACGGCGGATCCGGAAGTTCCCTGCCCGGCCTTCCAGGCGAGCCCGGCTATTCGGGCTTTAGCGGCGGCGGCGGGGAGAATGACGTGACCGGCCCGGCCATTTCAGGCGGCGGCGGTGGCGGCGGGGGAGCGGGCGGCGGCGGTGGCGGTGGCGGCGGCGCAGGCAGCGGCGGTTCGGGCGGCGGCGGCGGTGGCGGAGGAGACGGCAGCCTCTTCTCTTCAGGCGGCGACGGCGGGGACGGCGGTTCCGGTGGCTATGGCGGCATCGGCGGTTCGGGCGGCACAGGCGGCAGCGGCGGCATAGGCGGCGGCGGCGGAGGAGCCATGGAAATCGTGGCCCTGGGCCGGATCGTCGTCCAGGACACCGACTTTTTTGCCCGGGGCGGCGACGGGGCCGAGGGGCTTGCCGGCACCGACGGAAGCGCCGGAAGCGCCGGCCGGAGCGGCTCTTCAGGCGCGCCCGGTGAGTCAGGCTTGTTCATCGACGACGGCGGGGACGGCGGAGCGGGCGCCTCGGGTGGCAGCGGCGGTGACGGCGGCGCAGGCGGCGACGGTGGAACCGGCGGCGGAGGCGCAGGAGGCACGATCAAGCTGTACGGCTCGGTGGTCAACACGGACGACACGTTCATCTACACCCAGGGCGGCACAGGGTCTGTGGACGGCGAACTCGGCCGGTTCATCCTCGGCCGGAACGCGGGCTCCTTTGAGTTCGAACAGTCCCGTCCGCTGGGCTTTGATTTCTTCATCACCCAGCCCAGGGTGTTCGCCGACGTGGAAGTGTTCACCGGAAGCCGCGAGACCAATCCCTTCATTTACGGCGGGACCAAGGAGACGCCTTACATCCCCGGGCTCGATGGCGGCGCATCCGTCTACGGCCTGCTCACGGTCAAAGCCAGGCAGCTTTTTTCCACCAAATTTTTGAACGGCGCGCCGGACGATGCGGCCATGATGGTGCTGCGAATGGACGGCGGCATTCCCGGCATCGTGGACAGCTTCAGCAACTTCGACCTGGTCCTCTTCGTGAACCTGACGAACGAGGCGGTCCAGGCGCCCAAGCTGGGCATGGGCCTGCTCGGGTTCGAGACCGAACTGCTGGCCGGCGGTTACAGCAATGAACCGCTCTTCGGAGACGGCAGTCCGGACACCCTCACCGAGCTTCCGGCTTTCGGCGTGTATGCCACCCTGGTGCCTGACAAGACCAAGTTTTTCACGGCCAGCGCTTCTGTGGACGGCGTGAACTACCAGGGCAAGGCATTGAACCTCAAGAACGGTCAGGCCATGTACATCCGGCCCCCGGGACTGATCGCGGAAGTGGACCAGACCGCGGTGCCGGAGGCCGACTTCACGGTGGGAGGCCGTCCCTTCGAGAGCCTGGGCCTGGTCACCGTGACCGAGGATCCCACTGCAGAAGAGGGGCTCAAGATCGAGGTGTTCCTGAACCGGAGCGAAGACGGGCTGGCCGCGGCCGACGGCGTGCTCCTGCGCCGTGTTGACACGGTTCTGCCCAATCTCCATGTCCTCAACCTCGAAGGCAACCCCCTCGACAACCGTGCCCACGAATACTTCATCCCCCAGCTCGAGGCGCGGGCCGCGGAGTGGGGACTCGAGGCGTCCCTGGCCGCCCCTTCGGACGGCGTTCTTCAGGCCGACCTGGCGGCGCAGCTCGAGATCGTCAAAGGGGACAGCTCCAGGGTGACGGTCTCCTTCGGCCTGCCTGCCGTGCAGACGCGGGATTTCACCGGCCTCGGGGAGCTGGCCGACCTGCTCAACGAGGCTCTGAGCGACGGGCTCACGGCCGCAGGCTTTGCCGCGGATGCGGTGGCGTTCCACGCCGATGCCGATGCGCTCACCCTGACGGTCAACGACGGGAACATTGCGTCGGTCTTTGTGCACAACGGCGAAGCCCTGGGCTTTGAGGATGCCCGCCTCCATGCCGACCTCGAGGCGCGGCTGCAGATCGTCGCCAAGGACGGCACGCGCACGTGGCTCGACCTTGCGCTGGCCGAGAGCGCGACCGAGGGCTTCAGCGAGCTCACGGAATTGGCGGACGCGTTGAATGGGGCCCTTTCGCCCGTGTTGACCGGTGCAGGGTTCGGCCCTGCGGCGATCCGGTTCCAGGCTGAAGGGACGAAGCTGTCGATCCAGATCAACGACACCGCCATCGCCTCCCTATTCATGTACGCGGCCGACGATTTGGGCTTTGACGACGGCCAGGCCGTGGGCGTGGACGTGAGCTTCGACCCGAATGCGGCGCCCGTGATCCAACCCATCGAACCGCAGGGGTACACGCCGGGAGCCGTGGGATTCATGAGCGACGGCGAAAGGGCCGTGATCTCCCACAGCGCGTCCCTGGACGTGGTGCGCACCGCGACCCTGGAAACCTGGATTTATGTGAGCCAGCTTCCCACCACGGGCTCATGGTCGCCGGTGATCCAGAGCGCCTCGGGCAACCGGCCCTACTCCGTATGGGTGAACAGCGCCGGGTATCTCTATTTCGATTCCTATGACTCCATCGGCGGGATCGCCTATGCCAACACGGGTAGCGGCTCGGTCCAGGCCGGGCAGTGGGTTCACTTTGCCGCGGTCATGGACCGCAATGCGGGCCGCCTCGAACTCTATCTTGATGGCGAGCTGGTAACGGTCAAAGACATTACGGCAGGCCGCGACACGGCCCTGAACACCTCGGCCCTCCAGATCGGCGATGCGCTTCAGTCAGGCCAGACCTACGCCTCCTTCCGGGGCGCCCTTGACGAGGTCAGGCTCTGGAACGTGACGCGCACTCAGGCCCAGATCCGGCAGAACATGACGCGAAACCTCTACGCCGGAACTGCGGGCCTCGTGGGCTACTGGCGATTCAACGAGCTTTCCGGCACGGACGTGCTGGACGGCTCGGGCCTTGGCAACCACGGGACCCTGCAGGGCGATGTGTATCGCTTCGTCGCCCCGGTGCATGCATCTGTGAGCGACAGCGCTGCGGACCATGTGTGGATCGAGGCGTTCAGCGACGAGCCCCTGGTGAATGTTTATGTCCAGGACCGCCAGATCGCCTTCCAGCCCTTGAAGAACTTTTCAGGAACGGCCCACATCACGGTGGTAGCTCATGACGGCACAGGCGCTCTGGGCGATCCCCGGGGACGCACCGCGGAATACGGCTTCGACATCACCTTCGGAGACAATGCCGTCTACGGCGCCAAGTGGAACGATCTGGACGGCGACGGTGTGCGCGACCGCCGCAGCATTTTCCCGCCCCGCCCGGCCGAGCCAGGCCTCGAGGGCATCATGGTTTTTGCGGACCAGAACGCCAACGGGTTGCTGGATGAAGGCGAATCCTTCACCTTCACGGACTTGAACGGCGACTACGCGCTCGGCGACCTGGAGGGAGTGGCCGAGGAACCGGCGGTGCTGGTGGCTGCCGAAACGACGGCGCCGGACGGCGGGCTGTACCAGCAGTCGTACGGCGCAGGGACTACCCTGACGGTTCGGGCGCTTCTGGATGTGAGCGTGAACGGCCTGAGCTTCTACACGATCCAGCTCAATCCCTCCGACACGGTCGGCAATTCGGATCTGGGAGCCCTGGTCCAGGATATCAACAACAAGATCAGCGCCATCCCGGCCATCACGGGCAAGGTTGTTGCCGGGCTGAACGAAACCGAGGATCGCATTACCTTCACCACGATGGAGATCGGCATCGATGCGTCCCTGGTTGTGAAGGCGCAAACATGGACCCGTCTCACGGTTGTTGTCGGAGCCGGGACCATTCATGAGGATTCCTACACAGGCGGCGCCCTGGGTTTCCTGGCTCAACAGGATGCCATCGGGTCTGATGTGCCGATCCGGGTCACGGAAGTGCCCTTCCCGGGCTGGGCGCCCACGGTGAATGCCCAACTGGTCAACGGCATTTCCCTGGGGGTCACGGAGGTGGAGTTCACGGCCCGGGGCGAGATCAGGCAGGATGTGGATTTCGGCAACATCAAGCTCTTTGACATCGATCTCGGCCAAGACCGCACCGTCGTCGAAGGGAGCCTGGTGAATTTCGAACCGGCGATCGAGTATCCCGAGGGGCGCAGCGCCGATGACTACTCTTTCGATTGGCAGGTGACGAGCGACAACGGCCAGGTGATTCCTCTGGTTACCGGAACCACCTTCAGCTTCACGCCCTACGATGACGGCCTCTACGAGGTGCTCCTCACGGTGACCGATTTGGTCGATGAATTTTCAGCCAATCCCTATTCGGTCACCGTTACGGTTGAAAATGCGGCGCCTGAGGTCGAGGCGGGCGAGGACCTTGTCGGAAATGAGGGAGAATGGATCGATCTGCTCGCGACCCTGACGGATCCGGGCACGAACGATACCCACACGGCCACGGTGGACTGGGGCGACGGCACGGAGGGAGAGAGTGCCTTTGTTTTTGACGGCGACGGCGGCAAAACCGTCAATGCAAACCACGTGTATGCGGATGACGGCGAGTACACGGTGACCGTCACGGTGGAAGATGACGACGGAGGCAGCGCTTCCGACAGCTTCGTCGTGACCGTCGAGAACGTAGCGCCGGTGCTCCAGGAAATGATGGACAGCCTGGTGGCGGAGGGGGAGGTCCTGACCCTGGGATTCGGCCAGATCTTCATCGATGACGGCGTGTATCTGGATGACGATTACTTCTACGACGATGCTTATCAGTGGCCTGTGTCCTTTACGGATGGGGGCACCCTTGATACCCACACCGCTGTGATCGACTGGGGCGACGGCACGAGCGTGGAAGCAGAAATAGCCGAAGAGCCTTTCGGACCTCCGGGCTCCGTGTACGGGAATTGGGGATATGTTGTGGCCGACCACGTGTACGCCGATGACGGAGAGTACACGGTAACCGTGACGGTCACGGACGACGACGGGGAGAGCGGTTCGGGCACCTTCGTGGTGACCGTGGAGAATGCGCCTCCTGTCGTTAATGCCGACCCGGATCGGACATCGGTAGAAGGAGGTCAGGTGGATCTGACCACCATGCTCATTGTGCCGGTCGGTCCGACCTTCAATGACCCGGGCACGCTGGATACCCACGCGGCCCTCATCGACTGGGGTGACGGGACGCCCCCTGAACCGGGCGCGGTGACCGAGGAGACGTCCGGTCCTCCGGGTTCCGAAGGAGGTATGACAGGCAGGGTGTCGGGCAGCCATGTTTATGCGGACAATGGAGAGTACACCGTCACCATCACGGTGGAGGACGATGACGGCGGGGTGGGGATCGACACCCTCATCGTGACCGTGGACAACGTGGCGCCCGTTGCGACGGACGATGAGTATTCGGTGAGCGAGGACGCTACGCTCACGGTGGATGCTGTTTCAGGGCTTCTGGTGAATGACACGGATGTGCCGGCCGATACGCTCTCTGCTGAGCTGGTAGCAGGGCCTGAAAGCGGCGAAGTGACCCTGAACAGCGACGGATCCTTTAGCTACACACCGGATGCCGATTTCTTCGGCGAGGACGGCTTCACCTATGTGGCGCGGGACGACGACGGCGGCGCGTCGGAGCCGGCCAGCGTCTTCATTACGGTAAGTCCGGTCAACGATGAACCGGAAGCGGCCGATGACACTTACACCATGGATGAAGACGCGGTGCTGAACGTCCCGGCCCCCGGCGTGCTCGGAAACGACACGGACGTGGACGGCGATGCCCTGAGCGCCATCCTGGTCGACGGCCCAGTGAACGGCCTCCTCGACCTGGCCGGAGACGGCGGCTTCACGTACACGCCTGTGGTGGATTTCTTCGGCTCAGACACCTTTACCTACCGCGTGAGCGACGGGGTGCTCGATTCCGGCTCGGCCACGGTGACGATCGAGGTCGCACCCGTCAACGACGCGCCCGAAGCAGAGGACGACGGGTTTACGGTGGATGAGGATTCGAGCCTGATCATAAGCCCTGAAGACCTGCTCGGAAACGACACGGATGTGGACGGCGACGCCCTGTTCGTGGTGCTCGGAACCGGGCCTTCCCATGGATCTTTGACGCCCAATGACGCCGGATATTTCTCGTACACTCCCGCTGCCGACTTCAATGGAACGGACACCTTCACCTACCGGGCAAGCGACGGAACTGCGGAGAGCGGTGATGCGACCGTGACGATCGAGGTTTTGCCTGTAGAGGATCCGCCGGTGCTCGACAAGATCGCATCCCTCAGCGTGGACGAGGGAACGCTGGTGACCTTCACCGCCGGCGCGAACGATCCGGATCTACCCGACGATATCCTCACCTTCAGCCTCGGGGACGGGGTTCCGGAGGGAGCCGGCATCGATCCGCTTACCGGCCTGTTTACCTGGACGCCGGCAGAGGAGCAGGGACCGGGAAGGTATGAGATCACGGTGCGGGTCACCGATGAGGCCGGCCTCTTTGCTGAACAAAGCTTCGGCATCGGGGTCGAGGAGGTCAACGAGGCGCCTGCTCTGGATTCCATCGGCGACCGGTTCGTGGCAGAGGGCGATCTGCTGACCTTCACGGTGAGCGCCACCGATCCGGATCTGCCGGAGAACGTTCTGTCCTTCAGCATGGTAGATGGCCCGGAAGGAGCGAGCATCGATCCGGAAACCGGCTTGTTCTTCTGGACGCCGGCGGAAGCCCAGGGCCCGGCCGCCTATGACGTGACCTTTGTGGTGAGTGACGGTGAATTCAGCGATCAGGAGACCGTCACCATCACGGTGAGCGAGGTGAACGAGGCGCCGGTGCTTGATCCGATCGGCGATCAGACCATCGATGAGGGAGAGCCATTTGCATTGACCGTGTCGTCCACGGATGTCGATTTGCCTCCCAATGCATTGACCTTCAGCCTGGGAGAAGGAGCGCCTGCGGGAGCGGCGATCGATCCTGGGACGGGCCTGTTCACCTGGATGCCGATGGAAGAACAGGGGCCGGGCTCCTATGAGGTCACCTTCATGGTGAGCGATGGCGAGTTCAGTGATGAGGAGACGATCGCCATCACGGTGAACGAGGTGAACGAGGCGCCGGTGCTCGATCCCATCGGTGAAAAGAGCGTGAACGAGGGTGAACTCCTCTCTTTCACGGTCAGCGGATCGGACCAGGACGTGCCGGTGCAGACCCTGAGCTACAGCGTTGGCGGTCTGCCGGAAGGGGCTGCCTTTGATCCGGATACCCGGATCTTCTCTTGGATGCCAGCCGAGGCGCAGGGGCCAGGGACTTTTGATGTGACCTTCGCGATGAGCGACGGTGAGCTTGGCGACGAGGAGACGGTGACCATTACCGTAGCCGAGGTGAATGCTGCTCCGGAGCTTGCGCTGATTCCGGATCAGGCGGTCAATCTCCAGGAGACGGTGAGCTTTACGGCTGTTGCCACCGATCCGGATGTGCCTGCGAACACCCTGACCTTCAGCCTGGGGGACGGCGCTCCTGAAGGAGCCGTGATCGATCCGGTTACAGGCTTGTTCACGTGGACGCCGGCCGAGACGGGTGAATTTAGCGTGACCATCCTGGTGAGCGATGACGGCACGCCGGTGCTTTCGGACTCCCAGGTCGTCGAGATCACGGTTCAGCAGCCCGTGTTCGACGCCGGACCGGCTGCAAACGACGACATCCCCGACACCTTTACGCTTGTTCTGGTCGGGTCGGACCTCCAGATCCTGGTGAACGGCACGGTGGTGGCCACCCTGCCTTTCGACAGTGCGCCTCAGTTGACGTTCGTCGGCTCGGGTGACGATGACAGCGTGGTGTTCGACTTCTCAGGCGGCAACCCCATTCCTCCTGCGGGCATCGTGTTTGACGGCGGCGGCCCGGGGGACAGCGATTCCATGACATTTGCCAACGGCGGCCCCGAGGAAGTGATTCACACCTTCTTCGATGGGAGTTCGGGAACGGTGGATGTGGACGGGAACCTTGTGACCTACAGCAACCTCGAGCCGATTTACGACCGGCTGGTCGTCAAGAACCGGACCTTCAAATTTGGCGACGGGGACGATGACATCAGGCTGGTCCTTGGAAGAACTGAGAGCGTCATCTCCAGCAGGAGTTCCAGTGAGAGCGTGACCTTCGCCAACCCGACCGGAACCCTCAAGGTGCTGGCCCAGGGCGGGGATGATACGGTCAACATTCTTACCGCGTGCTGCACGGCCTCAGGATTCGCGCTGACGATTGACGCTGGCGACGGCAATGACCGCGTTGATGCTTCGAGAACCTGCTTCGACATGACCATCCTGGGAGGGGCAGGAAACGACATGCTCTTCGGCACCCAGGGCGATGATGTCATGAACGGCGGCGAGGGCAAAGACCTCCTCGTGGGATGGAGCGGGGATGACTGGATCATGGGCGAAGGCGGCAACGACGTGATCCACGGCGGCAACGGGAATGATTTGATTTACGGTGGTGAGGGCAACGACTGGATTGACGGCGGGAACGGGGACGACATCCTTTCCGGCGACGGCGGGGATGACTGGATCATGGGCGGCAACGGCAACGACGTCCTGAGCGGCGGCGATGGCAAAGACAGGCTCTTCGGCGAAAACGGGAACGACGTGATTTATGGCGGCAGCGATGACGATATCCTGGTGGGCGGCAACGGCAATGATCAGCTTTTCGGAGAGGACGGCAACGACAGGCTTTACGGCGAAAACGGGAACGATGTTCTGAAAGGCGGCACAGGGGATGACGTCCTCATGGGCGGCAACGGCAATGATGTGCTCCGGGGAGAAGAGGGGGATGACATTCTCTCCGGCGGCCTCGGAAAGGACGTGCTGGACGGCGGCCCAGGGGAGGAAAAGCTGTACGATTCCCACAAGAAGGGCCCGGTTTTCAGCGGCAAAGGCACGGAGAGCGGCTCTCCTGCGGCAGGAGCAGGCTCCGGGCCTGTCCTCGTCGATCTCCTGGGCCGTTACCAGCATTTGAACAAACCCGGCAACGGCAACGGCGCCGCGTGGTCCTCGGCTTCGTGGATCAGTGACTTTGTGGACAAGCTTGCCAAGGACAAGGAGGATGATCCCAACGGCAAGATCAAGATCGATCTTCCGGGAAATGGAAAGAAGAAAGGTTCGGGCCTGGGCCTTTTCAAATTCTGGCGATGATCCGCGGCCCGATATGCGGTCGCCGCTTCAAGACGGCCTTGCAAGAAGTCCAATGCCGTCATTGCGAGGCGCGAAGCGCCCCTCCAAAGGCGGGCAAGCGTGGCAATCCAGTGCGGAGCAGTGTCCCGAGTGAAGCGAGGGATCTCCTTTTCATCCATAGAGATCCTTCGATCCGCCTGCGGCGGCCTCAGGACGACTCGCCCGAGGCCGAACGGCTTCCACCCTCCGCAGTAGCCTGCTACGGAGGACGGGTCGCGGAGTTTATCCTTGGCGCAGGCGAAGGACTCGCAATGACCAAGTCAGGGTTTTGGGACTTTTTGCCGTGAAAATCCCCCTCGATCCCCCTTTGTTAAAGGGGGAGGACAAAGGATCGACGGAAACTCCCCCCCTTTGAAAAAGGGGGGCCAGGGGGGATTCTTGTGCGCCTCAGGCGTATTCATGCGTGTGGGCGGCCAGTCGGCCATGAGCGTTTACGAGACCGTCAATCCGTGAAATTAATGTAAATCAATGTGGAGGATTTCAATGAGCGCAACTGAAAAAGACGTGGAAGCAACTCGAGACAAGGTACAGAACTGGCTGATGGCCGAAGGATGGAAGATCGCCGACCAGCCTCACCCGGATCTGGCGTGGTTGATCCGGGCGGAAGATGCGGGTGGAAGAAGGATTCTCGTGGGGCAGAACAAGGTGAGGCCGGATCAGATCCACCTGGAAGCGCGGGTGAACATTGCCGATGAGCATCGCAGGAAATTCGAGAGCCTTCCCGAGGAGCGGCGGCGGGAGATCCTCTGGAAACTCCGTTTCCGGCTCCTTCTCATGAACGTGGATTTTGCAGGCGTGGCCGAGCCCATGCAGGCCGTGCTGCTCACCCAGAGGATTTATCTGGACGGGCTGACCAAGGACGGCTTCATCCAGAGATTCCTGGTCGTGCGCAATGCGGTGATCGCCGTGATCTGGTCCATCATGCAGGACCTCGAAGGCGTGGAACCCCCCGCCGAATCGGCCGAACCCAAGACCCATTGATGATTTCCGCCCACCGATCCCTGCGTGAGCCATAGCGATGCCTGGAGGCGGCCCAACGGACAGGTCTTGACAACATCCTCTTAGCCAAGTACCTTAGCTAAGTTACAGTAGGCGGAGGAAGACATGAAAACACATCAGGTAAACATTCATGAAGCCAAGACCAACTTGTCCAAGCTCATTCAAGAGGCTATCGAGGGGAAAGAGGTGATCATTGCCAAAGGCAATCAACCTCTTGTGAGGCTTGAAGCCTTGCCGGAAGCCAGGCCGCAGAGGAGGATCGGCCAAGCCAAGGACCTGGTGCTTTACTTGGCTGATGATTTTGGCGCTCCCCTTGACGATTTCAAGGAATACATGCCATGAGAGTGTTACTGGACACCCATGTATTTCTTTGGCTGATTATTGGAGATGAGCGCCTGAGCAGGAAAGCAAAAGAGGCATTTCTTGATCCGAAGAACAGGATTTACCTGAGCGCGGCCAGTCTCTGGGAAATCAGTATAAAAATGAGTCTGGGGAAGCTGTCATTGAAGAATGGATGGGTGAAGCAGATTGAGAAAGAGATGAAGATCAACACGATTCAGATGCTTCCCATCGAGCTGATCCACTGCGAACAAGTCTCGAAGCTGCCCTTTCATCACCGGGACCCATTTGACCGGATGCTTATCTCTCAAGCCATGGTAGAAAAAATGGCCATCGTGACCGGAGACGGCCAGTTCTCGGGCTATGGCATTGCCCTTATCTGGTGAGGGCTGGAATCGTTCATCGTCTGGCCAAAAGTAGGGGTCTTGATTATTGACTCAACTCGAGCTTGTTGGAAATTGCGCGTTATTAAAAACGATGCATTCGTAAACGCTCATGACCTGGACGCAGGCCACCCCCGCCCATGAAAATTTGGGGGCGGGCTTCAAGGGAGCCATGCGGATTCAGTTTTAAGGTTCCGTAGGGAACGGGTTCCATCCCGTTCCATGGATCGGCACGGAGGCCGATCCCTACAAGGCCATTTGCTCGGCCGGTGCATTTTCACGGCAAAAACTCAGAAACCGTCATTGCGAGGCGCAAAGCGCCGTGGCAATCTCACGGACTCACGGATATCCCGCCAGTTACGAGATTGATTCCACCCACCGCAGTAGCCTCCGTCCTCCGCAGTAGCACTGCTACGGAGGATGGATGCTCCGGAGGACGGGTCGCGGAGTCTATCCTGAGCTTGTCGAAGGGCTCGCAATGACCAAGCCGCCGTTTTGGGACCTTTTACGAGACCGTCAAAAACGGTGTGTAAAAAATTCGAAAAAGTGGTAAACATGTTCCCTGCCTCTTGTTCAAGCATGTCCACGGGGCTTGCCTGCCAATCCGGCTGCATGTGATAAGCTATTAAAAATTCGAAATAATTTTTGTCACAACAATTGCTAGGAAACGGTGTGGTTATTGCATTATGAGGAGAGCTTTGTAGATCTTGTTAGCGTAAAACCCAAAGCTTTGCGGTCACTGGCGATGCCATTAAAGATTGAGGCTGTTTCAGTTAAAGTGAATTTGCCGTTGATTATCGAAAGAGGAGGCGAACATGGACTTAATGGGGAGAAACCTGAAATCTCGACCGGCAAAGAAGATCATCTTTTTTGTGGCCCTTTTTATGCTGTGCCTTCCCGGAACCCTTCAAGCCCGCGACCTGTTTTATCTCCTGGACGGGATCAAGACCTATAATTCGACGATCAAGGTCTACAACCTCTCAGGAGAATACCAGTACGAATTCAACGTCCCGAACTGGCCCGATTCCGCCGGCTACTCCGGGCTGGCGACGGACGGCTACACGGCCTACATTGCCCATAGCTACGATCGCGACGTCATTGACTCCTTTCAGGTCCGGCCCGGCGGCACTGCGGGGAGCATTCCACTTCAGACAGTCGATTATCCTACTTATGGATACTGCAAGGGACTCGCTTTGAGCGAGGGAGCGGTGTGGGTTTCCAGGGACACCCACTACCTCGAACCGCAGTACCGCAGGATCGAGTATTACAACAGGAGTTTCGGCGTCTACACCGGCCAATTCTCGACGTCAAACCAATCTCCCGGGAGCATGCAATGTATCGGCGGCAATGTGATCGTCCGCATGGATCAGGGGGTCTATTCCTATACCGGGACCGGGAGCCTCCTGGGGTCATTCAATCCCGGCGCCGTGGGTACCCATGCCCTCTCGGCGACATCAGACACCATCTATCTTCACAATGCAACGAGCGCCACGGCCTATACCCTGGCAGGCGCTCGGGTTCCAGTCAAAGACATCGCCCTGTTCCCTGGACTGTCGTCGCTCAAAGACGCTTACATCGCCTGGGGACCGGACGAACCGGTTCTGTCGGCGTCCACATCTTCCATCGAGTTTGGGGCGGTCAAAGTGGGCGACGACAAGACGGTAACCGTCACCCTGAAAAACGTGGGCAATCAGAACCTGAGCATCTCGGGGTTCTCCCTGTCCGACACGACGAATTTCTCTCACAACGGCGCTCCGACAACCTTGACACCGGGGCAGAGTCAGACCCTGTCCGTCACTTTTGCTCCTTCTGCCCATGGGTCCTACAGCGCAACCCTCGCCATTTCATCCGATTCGAAAAACGACTCCAGCCAAACTTTGATCGCTCTCACCGGCGAAGGAAAATCCGGGATTTTTTATGTGGACGGCGGCGTCTCGGCTTCAGGAATTGGAACGAGCTGGGGCACGGCCTTCAAAACCATCGGGGAGGCGGTGAACAGCGCGAACGTTCTCAACAATGCGGAGATCTGGGTGAAAGCCGGAACCTACACGCTGTCTCAAACGATTGAATTGACCAAATCCCTGGCCCTCTACGGCGGTTTTGCCGGGATCGAGACCGAGCGATCCCAGCGGGATTATGAAACCAATGAGACAATCATTGAAGGCGATTATTCAGTCCGCTGCTTTCATGTTCTCGTCTCGAGCTGCATCCTGGACGGGTTCACGATAACCAAGGGACAGGGTGTGGCGGTCTGGCCGTCTTACAATTCGAGCGGGGGTGGTATACTCATCGGTCCCATAGCGAGCCCGTGGGATGTTGTATCAGGGACCATGATCCGCAATTGCAGGATCATGGGAAACAGGGCAGCCGGCGGATCCGGCGCAGGAATTTACTTGTCCGGCTACACGACAAACACTTCGATCGTGAATTGCTCAATCTCCGAAAACCAGGCCGAATATGGTGGCGGCGGGCTATACCTTTACGGAAAGAGTGTTCTGATCGAGGGGTGCCGGATCTCCGCCAATACCGTCACCTCCTCAACCGGTCAAGGCGGCGGGATTTACGGATTCATGCCCTATTCCGCCACACCACAGGAATCGGACAAGATCACCATTTCCAACTCCATCATCGCCGGAAACACAGCCTCCTATATGGGAGGAGGTCTCTATCTCCAGGGCAACATGGGGTCTGATACCTCAACGGACTTTGTCATCCGCAACTGCCTCATCCACAGCAACAGGCTGACCGGTACCGAGGGCGGTACGGCAAGCGGAATGTACGCATACTATTCGTTGACCCGGATGACCAACTGCACGGTAGCCGGCAATGGCCCAGGGGGAGGTGTCGTGATTGTTTATGCCGATAAAACCCCGGTCATCACGAACTGCATCATATGGGGAAATGAGCAAGGCCCGAACCCTGAATACACGGAGTATCAATTGGTCCGGGATATGGGCGCCTTGCCGGTCGTGACTTACTGTGCCATTGATCAGTACAATTACGGCGTTTACGGGACCGGAGCCGTGGACGCCAATCGGAGCTTCCGGAAGAACCCTGGGTTCGTCAACCCAAACGGTGCGGACGGTGATCCGCTCACATGGGAAGACAACGACTATCGTCTCCGGCCGGGATCGCCCTGCATTGATTTCGGAAACGGGGATGCAGCCCCGGCAATGGACATCCTGGGAAATCCACGGCACGATGACGCCGGAACGGATGACCAGGGGACTGGGAGCCCGGCTTATGTGGATATCGGAGCCTATGAGTTTCAGGGGAAGACCCCGGCCATGGTCTTCGTGGACCCGGAAGCTTCAGGGGGAAATGATGGATCGAGCTGGACGGACGCTTTTTCTTCCATCCAGGCTGCGATTGTCGCGGCAGGAGAAGGAAAGGAAATCTGGATCAAGGCAGGCCGCTATGTCCTGAACGAACCCCTGCTGGTAAACAAGAACGTCGTGCTGCTAGGTGGCTTCAATGGCACCGAAATCCAGACCGAGATGCGGGACTGGGCTGCCCATGAAACAATCTTGGACGGCAACGGTGCTGTCAAACACTGCCTTTACATCGGCGCGAACGCTGTGGTGGACGGGTTCACCATTACCGGAGGCAACGCGAGTGTAGAAGATTATATCGACGGGGACAGGGGCGGCGCGATTTACATCAACCAGTCCTCGCCGACCATTCGAAACTGCCGATTCGTGGATAATGATGCGCTGGCAAGAGGCGGGGCGATCTATGCCAATTTGTCCACCCCGGCCCTTCTTGGCAATCTCTTTATATCGAACACCGCGGGAGAGATGGGCGGAGCCGTGTCTTCATACAAATCTGCCTGGGTCATGGACCAGAACACTTTTTCGGGCAACCGGGCGACAAACAACGGAGGCGCCCTGTACCTGCAGGATTCATCCGGGAATGGGTTTATCGAGAACTGCCTGTTCACAGGAAACACCGCAACGAATGGCGGAGGGGCAATTTACAACAACAGCTACTATGACTCAGGAACCCAGACCATCGTCAACTGTACCTTTCACGGAAATCGCGGCAGTAGCGGAGGAGCCCTCTACAGTTGGCGAGGTTCGAGGAGTGTGATCAATTCAATCCTCTGGGGAAATATAGCGACCACAGGGAAAGAGATCTACGACTGGGACTCTACCACCTCCGTCTCCTACTGTGCTGTTGAAGGCGGTTACAGCGGCGGGACCAACCTGGTGATTACGGATCCCATGTTTCTGTCCCCCGGAACCTGGGATGACAAAGGCACGCCGGCGGATACCTCGGACGATACGTGGACCGACGGCGTATATTTTCTGCAGAGCGGTTCACCGTGCATTGACTCAGGGACCGCCGACGGTGCTCCGGACCATGATATCCGGGGAACAGCGCGGCCCCTGGGTTCGGGCTACGATATGGGCGCTTATGAGTTTGACCCGACAGCCCCGCAGTTCGTTATCGTAAAGGTTTCCGCCACCGGCCAGGGAGGCGTTACCATCAACCCGCAATCCGATCTGTATGTTCAGGGAAGCCAGGTTACCCTCCAGGCCCAGGCCATATCCGGTTGGGGATTTGACGGCTGGAGAGGGGACCTTGCAGGCTTCGAGAACCCGTTGACAATAACGATTTCCGGCAACCTGGACACCTCCGCCCATTTTGTGCTGATCGGCGACGTGGACGATAGCGGGTCGGTGGACCTGGCCGATGCGGTGGCAGCCCTTCAGGGCCTCGCAGGGAATACGTTGGGCTCCAGCATTCACCGGGGGGCCGACCTGAATTCAGACAGCAAAATTGGTTTTGCAGAGGCTCTAAACGCTTTGCAGGAAGCGGCCGACATGCGGTAGCCTGGAACCAGGCGTAAGATCTTGATTCGTGACATTCGCTTTCTTTACCGGACTTAGTTCACTGCAACTTCGCTCAAAAGTGGGGTCACGTCTTGATTAGTGACTTTAATTCACCGTGAATCCCCAGTCCCCTGCGAATTCACCCGATCATAGTGGCGTAGCCCATGGAATTCGAGGGAGCCCTCCGCCCCATCATGAGGCCATTCTTTGGCAGCTTCCCTCTTCAGTAAGCGTCGTGCACTCCATTGACGAAGGACTCTTTGATCGTCATGGAACTCCAGCTATCGATCTGCTTTACGACGCCGACTCCTTTGTGAAACCAATAATAGGTCGTTTCGGATTCAAAGGGCTCGGTTTGTCCTTCCACAATCTGGCTAATCTGCACCGAGGTCTTAATGCAATTTTTCAATACGCGATTTTCTGTGACGACGTCCTCTATGGCAAGGACCATCGTCCTTGAGGTGATATAGACGGTCAGGCCGAAGATGCTGTAACTGGAACTCGCAACATACTCATCCGAACCAATGGCGGCATTGTTCGGCGCCAACAGGAGAGGAGGGTTAAAGAAGATGTCGCCGGTGTAATCCGGGTCGTTGAGGTAAACACCGAACAATCGCATTCCGTTCACGTCGGAGGTGTAGTATTCCTTCTCTCCGGAGGGGTATTGCACGACAAAGGTGTTTGTCCCATTGATGCTCTTAGTGTCAGAAACCGAGGTTGTGCTTACCGTCCAGGTTTCTTCGTCGAGGTACTTCCACCAGTTTCCGACCTGCAGCGGGAAATAGTCCGGGGCATTAAGCCGGGGAAGCTCGTTGACGGTGATGGTCACGGTTTCGGAAGCCCAGAAGTCATTCGTGTCCCTCGCCAGGAAGGTTACCTGGTAAGTTCCGCTTTGAGTGGATGCTGGAGTCCAGGAAAAGCTGGGGGTGTAAGGGTCGAAAATCGCCCCGGACGGCACGTTCTCAGCGAAAAACCACAACCACTCGCCCTCCGGGTCTGAAGCCGAAATGGTGAAAAAAAGCGTTTGGCCCTCGTAAAGCGACTTGTCTCCAATTGGAACGATAGTGGGATAATTCCGGAGCCTTGCATCGGATTGAAGGGCGTAGAGGGCTTCTTCAAGGCCTATCCTTACGTCCCCGTTCACGTCTGCGGAGAGAGGGGCGAGGGAACCAAGATCCATGCCTGCAACGGCCTTCAACGCCACGATGGCATCCGTGATACCCACCTTGTCGTCACCGTTCAAATCCCCCACTCGGGCCGCGTGCAAAACGGGCGCCGCCAGGAAGAAGCTCAGGGCGATAGCCACGACAAAATATTTTTGTGAGGATATCCTCAATCCTGATCTCCGGGAAAATTAGCGACTCATCATTTTTTGATGGCCTCGTAAACGCTCATGACACGGATATCTTGTCGCCCCCGCCCATGAAAATCCCCCTCGATCCCCCTTTATTAAAGGGGGATGACGAAAGACAGGAGGAAACTTCCCCCCTTTGAAAAAGGGGGGCCAGGGGGATTTTCACGGTAAAAAGTCAGAAAACGCTGACCTGGTCATTGCGAGCGAAGCGAAGCCGTTCGGCCTCGAGCTCACGGCCGAGAGGCAATCTCGTAATTGGGAGGGTATCCGGGAGATTGCCACGGCGCTTCGCGCCTCGCAATGACCGGTTGGGACTTTTTACGGTTTTGTCATTTTTGACGCGTTCGCAAAAAGTCCGAATTCTGCGGTTTGGTCATTGAGAGTCCTTCAGGAGATCCCTCGCTTCGCTCGGGACATCTGCCGTGGATTGCCACGCTTGCGCGCCATAGCGCTTCGGCGCGCAGGCACGGCGCTTCGCGCCTCGCCATGACCAATTCGCTGTTTTCGGACTGCAAAATCCTCGGCTCAGCTTTCCTCTTTGGCCGGCTCATGCCCAAGGAGGATATATTTGAGGAACTTCTTCTCTGCCGTTTTGAAGTCCGATTCGGAATAGTGGTTCACGTTCTCGGGTGCTCTGAAGACAGCCTTATAGTAGCACAACAACTTCATCATGCCTTCGTTTTCTTTACCGGACTTCGTCACTGCAACCTCCTTCAGGGCCATGGAACTATCCGGAAATGAAATGAAGCAAAACCAACTGCCACTGAACAACCAATGCCAGGACAAGGATGAAAAAGGCAAAAAGAACCTCGCCGCCAAGTCTGTTACCGAAGATGCAGAATTCCCCGATGTGAAGAATCATGATGATCGCAGCGCAGGTGAGAAAATACTTGACGGCAAAGAAAATGAGCGGGCTTTGCTGCAGGTAATAGGCCATGATGGGGTTCAATTCCTCGGCCCCGCGATCCACCAGCTCGAGCGTCAGGCAGGCGTCCACAATCGAAAGAGAGATGATGAACAGGGCGGCAGCAAAAACCCTTGGTTCATGTGAGCGAGTTGAGGAGAGTCCTCTCATTTTGCAGTCGTCGATCAAGGTCAGAAAGCTCCCCAAGCTGTCAAAAGGCGATATTTCTTTCGATTTTCTTGGCCGTTCTGTTGCGGAGGTAGAGAAATAGCGCTATGACGAGCAGGCCTGTCGCAATAGCGATCCAGATCATCTTGCTGCCACCCCCTTTCACGTTATTCATCGTCTCGAAATAGCATTGACGATTTTCCTGTAGGAGCGACCTCCCGGTCGCGATATCGCAAGCAGGAGCTTGCTCCTACAAGGATGGGCTTAAGACGATGAGGTCTATTCGTGTCAAATAATTATGGCACCATTCATCAAGTGGAACTTCCCGCAATGCCGTTGTTTCCTTCCCGGTGCAATCACTTCGGTCACTACAGTGCTCGATGAGTCACGGGAGAAAAGATGCACGCACACTCGAGAAGTGTTGTCGGGGCAGCCTCAGACTTCCTACACTCAGTTTGGCCCGTGAACACTCCGCTCATCGTGGGTCTTTTTTGCGGTGCTGAAGTCAGGTGCCCTGATCATATCCTGATCACAGGTGCTTGAAAACGGCGCGCTCATAGAACCTGCAGACGAAAATCGCGATACCCTTGGGCACGCCCAGGTTTCTCAAACGGCAATACACATGAAGAGGATTCAGGTAGTGCTGCAGGGTCTTTCCCACTTGCTTTGCCGTCCCCCTGATCAACGCAGGATGATCACTTCCGGAATAACGATGCTTTCCATCAAGATGCGAAGGCTGTGCCAAAAGGGATGAGAAAAAATTTATCCTTTGGTTTCAATCGAATAAGATTTGGTCGGTCGAGGGGAACGGCGGTGTGTGAAGCAAATTACCCTTTTTAACCCCTGAAAAAGGGAAAATCTTGGCAAATATTTTCACACTCTTCAAGCGCACCTCTGGGATTTCTCACCTCGCTGCCCTCGCAGGTTTCCAATAAGGTTCATCCCTGGACAAATCGGATCTTGCAATCGTTCATGATTCGATACCCGGGGGAGTGAAAAGCAAAGTCATCGACTATGAGCCCATCAAAGGCAAATGGGACGCCTACGCCTGCAACGAAAGCTGTGCGGACGGCAACATGGATCTGAGGTTGAAGTTCGACACCCAGGAGTTTATGGCAAGCCTGGGAGAGGTCGACGACAGGGAGGTGGTTACCGTGCCCCTAACGGGATACTTGATGGACGGGACCCCGATTCAGGGCGAAGATGTGATCGTCATCCTTGCCAAGGCAAAAGCCCATGGGATGAGCACGGTGATCGGAAGCATCATGAACCTGATCAAGGGGCAGGGAAAGAAATAGAAAAGCTTAAGTCACTAATCAAGACCTGACCCCACTTTTTCACCGGACTTTGACGGCTTCAAGCTCTGTGACACCTTGGAGGATCCTGGTGAGGTCTTCCTGTTTTTCTTGAGCGCCTTGTCCGCCTCTTGTCCTGCCGATCACCTTGCCTGATTGGGAATCGATGGTGAGCTCATCGCCGGCCCATGATTCTCTTCCTGCCGCAAGCTGGACGCCTTCTGTGAAGACGACCTTCCTGTTCTTGATGTCAAAGCCTGCCCTTCCTGCGGAGATTTTCAGCAGCGAAGCGATTCCTTCCTGAATTTGAAAATCGACAGGTGCGATCTTGACCGAAACGATCTTGGAAGAAGACATGCCGGGAAAGGCCCTTGAAGACTCTAACTCCTTGAGAATGGCCCTCGCCGAGTCCATGAGGAGGCTGGGAGGCCTGGACGTCTGTTCAGAGGCGCCTTGAGCCGGCGCCCCTTGCGAAAGGCCGGGAGTCCCGGTTGGTGCCTGGATTCTGACGAGGCGGATCCTGGCATTCCTGATCTCCGCTTCATTCAGGAGGGAGACCCTGAGAAATCCGATCTTCTTTTTCCCCACCCTGAATTCATCCGCTTCGATGAAAAGCTGGGCTTCATCACCGAGGAGCGCGCTGTAACGGAGTCCCCGGATCAGGCTCTTGTCGCTCGACCGGGCCCGCGAAGGCTGTGAAGCACCTTTGGGTTTCTGAGAATCAAGGGAGGGGTGACGCAAAAGGGAAATGACGACAACGCCGGCAATGACGCATGCAGCCAGCAGGATGGATATGCGCATAACGTTGCGGCGGCTCTTTGATTCCATGTCTTAAACAACTTAGCAGCAAATGCTCCTTTTTTCAACCAAGAGTGGGGTCACCTGTTTTCACTTATATTGACAGGGTTTCTTGATGTTGCTAATCTGTCATCTCTTCCTGCAAGGTGAACGAGCTACTTGACGAGGTCAAAAAACATTGAGAGCTAAAACCCTTTTTCTTTGCGCGCTTCTCGCAATGCTGTGGACCGTCTCGGCGGAAGCCGTCGAGATCAGGATTCCTCCGCTCTCAGCCAAGGCCGGCCAGACGATCGAGGTCCCCATCACGCTTGATGACATCGACAATCTCGCAGGCGTCAAGCTTGTCCTGACCTATGACCCCGATATCCTCATTTACAAGAACGGCATGAAGACCAAGGAGACGGACTCCCTGATGCACATCGTCAATGACAAGAAGGCGGGCGTGCTCATCGTGGTCATGGCCGGCGCCAAGGGAATCGGCGGGAAAAACTTGCCCATTTTCACCCTCTTCTTTGAAGTGAAAAAAGACATCAAGGAAAACCGCACCACCAAGATTTCGATCACCGAATCCCAGTTGATGGGTGATGACTTGAAAGAGCGGAAGGCTGCCGTCAACAGCCACCCCATCACCATCTTGCCGTAAGAATAAGATTGATGGCTTCGTAAAAAGTCGTCACCCCGTTGAAGCTTGTCCCCGCGCAGGCGGGGAAACGGGGTCCAGGTATTTTGTAAGTCTCTAAAAACACTGGATTCCGGCTTTCGCCAGAATGACGAAAAACGGTGTTTTCGGACTTTTTACCGTAAAAATCCCCCCTGGCCCCCCTTTTTCAAAGGGGGGGAACTTGCTCCTCTCCTTTTTGTCCTCCCCCTTTTCCAAAGGGGGAGGTTCAATAAGGTGCCGCTCGGCGCACTTGTGCGCCTCGGGCGCATTCATGCGCGGGGGTAAACGACCCCATCTCATGACCGTTTAAGAGACCGCCGAAATTTGTGATTACAATGACGAAAAGTGGTATTTGGGTGATCGTTAGAGCATGCGCTCACAGCACTATGTTTGCGGCATAGTGTAGTCTTTACAGTCGCGAAGTGGCAAGGTTGTGCCCACCTTTCCGCAACCAGTTTCCCACTAGATTCCAGGGAGTTAATTTGCTTTTCCTTTGACTTCTCCCGCCTGCTTCAGTACAATAGCGATCACATCTAACCCCAACCTCCGGAGGATTTGGCATCTTTCTTGCTAACATTAAAAGAGAGTGTTGGGCTGCCGGGAGATGGTGTGGTTCTCACCTCTGGTCCGAATTGGGTTCCAGGGTTCGCAGGATCGGGAGAATTCACATACCAACCCGCCACTTCTGTAACGGAGTCCCAAGTCATAGGAATCAACATCACAACCACCCATTCTCATGATCCCCTGTGGACCGTGAGAAGGTTTTTGCATGGACAAATGGTCGGGCCCCCGACCGCAAACCCAGGAGGTGCTTCCGTGAATCAAAAAGGCAGGGTGTTAAGGGCTTTGTTGTTCGTCGCTTTGATCCTTCCTTTGTTTTTCACCAACCCATCCATATCATCGGGCCAAACTGCAGAGATCGATACCGGCGAGACCAATCTGTTCTCTGAAACCATCGCCGGCATCCTGAGCGCCCACACCACCTTTCAGGCAGCCAAAAGCGCCTATCCGAATGATCCGGTGATCAATGCGTACCTGGCCCTCACGCGCCTCCTGGACCTCGCCTTGCGAGAGGACGGCACCGGCGCCACGGACCTCGCTGCCCAATACGGGGTGCTGCGCTCCGGAACCGACCTCGACACCCTCGAGTTTCAGCCCACCATGGTCGGGGATGAATACCTTGCCGTCCCTGAAACCGCTCCCTCCTCAGAGACCCTGCGCGCTTTCGCGGCCGGCGCCGTTCTCGACGCCCTCAACGCCTCGATAGCCAATCTCGACACGACGCTCGGCACTTGGACCGAGACGAGCAAGCACATCGTGTCCAAGACCAAAACATTAGACGACCTGGATCTCGAATGGGACTACGGCGACATCCTCCTTTTCAGGGCCGGCCTGAAAATGGCGAAAGCCTTTGTTCTCACGGCCACGGCCTATGACCTGGACGTGGACGTGAGAGAAGTCATCGCCCTCGGCAACATCGATGCTCTCAACATAGGCAGGCTTCTAAACAAGTACCAGGACCTTTTCAAGCTCCTGACCACCGCCTCAACTCCGTCAGTCGACGGCGCAGCCCAACTGGCCACGGCGAGGACGACCCTGATCTCGGCCATTAATGACTACCTGCTGGCCTCCGAGGAGATCCGCTTCGATTCAGACACCGCAACAGGTGCTGAGGAACTCATGGCCATCGAGGATTGCGACCTTCTGGAAGAGGAACTCGCGCGCCAGAGGATGACTTTGCTCAGGGATTCCCTGGTCAATGGAACGGGATTCCAATTCATCGAAAGGGAAGAGACCTGGATATTTACGGAGGGCACAACGGGCGATAGGCTCCAGTTCGAGTTGATCGACAACAGGAGCAACGGTGAGTACCGGGGTCTGGACGGCTATGGGTTTATCAGTGAAGGCGGCTCCATCGAATGCGTGCTCATCGAGGGTGACCAGATCACGATCGAAACCGTCTTTGGAGGCGAGTATTCGGGATATGCTACATTCACAGGCACACTGAATACGGAAAGAACGCAGATTACAGGCGGGTCCTACTCGGGGTGGAATTCACACGAGAATGTCTCCGGAACTTTTACCGCCCTGAGAACCGGGGTGGAAGAAGAAGTCACCAACGTCAATCTCAATCCCTTTTTTGGAAACGGGAGCGGTCCCTACCACGTCAGGGACCTTCTGCCCCAGTTCGACTGCGACGATGAACCGATTTATGGAACCATGGGCTACGGCCTGAACCCGGCAAATCCTGACGCGACCCTCGGAGGCATGATGCCCGATTTCACGCAGGATGAATGGGGGCTCGAAGGCACCACGGCCTCGGGAGAGATTTCCGTGCCCTGGGCAACCATCAACGTCCAGGATGGTTCACTGAACGATTGGACGGGCATCGACCCCGTGTATGTCGATCTCACCGGAGACGGCTATCCGGACCGCTCAGGATCGGATCTCCAGAATCTTTATCTGGCCAAGGACGGCCAGTTTCTTTACGGCAGAATGACCCTGGCCGACGGTTCGCCCAGCACGGTCAACATGTCTGATCCGTGGCAGGCCATGGGGTATTTTGTCCGATTCAGGAATCAGGCGGGTGAACACATCGGATCCCGGGCGATCCAGGTCGACTACTCGGGCAGCGGAACATGGCGGGTCCAGGTCTGGGAACAGGGCACGGATTGGCTGCCCAGCTACCACGTCTTCTACGATTCGGGTTATGCCCAGGCTGTTGGAAATGACCTGGAGTTCAAGGTTCCCCTTGCCGACCTCGGATCCATGACCGGGAAGTTCCTGACCACGTGGATCCAGTGGATCGTGGAGGGCATCTATGACGGGGAGTCGCCAGATTATAATGAAACCTGCCTCCAAATCGGACCCCTCACCTCCATCATCGCCAACCTGACCGTGCCGGATTATGACGAAACAGGCCTGATCATCCTTGCCGTTTTCCGGGATGACGGCGGGTTCAATCCGATCGATGAGAACCGGATCGGCGACCTGGTCTTTATCTATCCAGGGCAATACACGCCGGGCATGCCTGTGGCGATTGACGGGTTGCCGGCAGGAGAGACGGTCTGGGTGTCCGCCCGATGGGATGCGGATTTCAACGGCATCCGAACCTGGGGGGATTATTCCAAGTCCGCCGGTCCGGTCACCGTCGCCGCAGACGGCTCCACGGTCGTGAACTTGAACGCCAACAGTCTGTATGTGGAAGATCAGGAGAGCCCCTATTTCAGGAACTGCAACGTTCAGTTGTTCAGAACCTCAACCGGGACCCAGGCCGCCCTGCAGGCGGAGGTGTACGACCCGAACGGCTTTGTACCGGATTCGATCAGCAGCCTGGGTGTGACCTACCCTGACGGCACCACGACTTACGACTTTATGCCTTCGGACTACATGGGATCAAACACCTTCTGGCACGGCATTGCAGGCCAGACTCCTCAGGTCGGTCAATACACCTTCACGGTCACGGACACGGAAGGCTTGAGCGCAACGAGCTATTTCTATTACGGCGGCGGCCCGGATCTTCCGATTCCTGACGGCACGACCCTCCAGGTTGCAGGAAATCTCTCGGCCGCGACCCTGAGTTGGGGCGGTGTGGCAGGCTACCAGGGGAACGTGTTCTACCGGGCCAGGATTTTCGGCCAGGCAGGCAACACCATCTGGACCTCGGGATTCACCACCGGAACATCCATGGCCATTCCGGCATACGTTCTCCAGCAGGTCGGAGCGGACCCGGGACCCAAGTGGAGGGTGGAGGCCTTTGACAGCCATTCCTACAACACCTCTTACCGCCGGTCCGTGACCAACCAGGTTTCCCTCGGGTTCAACAATGCCAAACCCTACTTCGACTTTGCGGTCGTCTTTCATCGCAAAGACGCAGACGGTGACTGGACCCAGGTGGAAACTATTGTGAGGGATCCTGACGGCACCATGCCTACCTCCATCACCTCGCTTGAAGTCTATGATTCCTCGAACAACTTGATATGCAGCCTCGATCATGCTGATCCGCAGCGAAGGCTGATTTACGACGTTGGATTTGAAGAGTTCGTGGTCAAGATACCGGGCAGCCCTTCCGCGGGCGTTTACCGGTTTGTTGTCGGCGACAACCAAGGCAACACCAAGACGACCTATGACTACGCCGGGGCATCCTTCGGCATCCCCGTGGTCGATTCCACGACATACCAGGCCTGGGGAGATCCCCTCACGCCCATCCTGAGCTGGGCTGCGCCTGCCGGAGTGGATCGGCCGATCTACTACCGGATCATCATCGAGGACGGTTCGGGCGCCAGGGCCTGGGGATCGGACCGGTTCACGGACACGGCCGTCCAGGTACCTTCGGGCAGGCTGCAGTCCGGCGTGACCTACACGTGGTATGTTCGGACAACGGAGAACAAAAACTGGGGCCACTTCGACAACCAGGGCCGTGCGGCGAGCGCAACCCTTGCTGTGAGCGCCCTTCCCAATCCCTACTTCAGGTGGGCCGGGGTTCACCGCCGCCACGACGCGGACGGGTCCTTTACCGGCCTAAGCGCAAGCGTGATCGACCCCACCGGGAATTTGCCCGGCAGCATCACCTCTCTCACGGTCACATCCCCGCTTGGGAACACCTATGATCTCAAGAACAACGGCAATTATGATGCGTTCTACAGCGAGTTTTTCCTGAGGGCAACGGGTCCGTTCGAGCCGGGCGTGTACACCTTCACCCTGGTGAAGGGAGGGTTCACCCTCATTGCCCATGACTGGATTGGCAACACGCCTGAGATGCCCCTCGTGGATCAGATGACCATCACCGTATCCGGCGATACCACGGCGCCCACCGTGAGCTGGAGCGGGGTCTCAGGGTTCCTAGGCAATGTGTACTACCGCCTGCGGGTCCAGGACACGGCGGGCACCCAGATCTATTCGACTTCCAGGGATCCCCTGACGGCCCAGACCATTCCCATGGGGAGACTCGAGCCGGGAAAGACGTACCTGGCCCGCGTGGAAGCCCAGGAACACCCGGACTTCGTGACCTACAACAGCCGTTCCAATACGCCCTATGTCTGGTGGAATGCGGGCGATGGAAGCCCGATACCCCCGCCTCCGATGGGAACCAGCTTCGTGAGCGGGGTCCTGAACGTGCCCGGATTTGACGGCCAGGGCTCCATCACCATCAACGTGTACCTCTCCGACGGAGGGGCCTTCAACCCGGCGTCGGAAAACCTCGTTGGAACGAAAATCATCACCCCCGGAGAATACTCCCAGGGAATGGTCTACATGGTTTCCGGCGTGCCTGTGGGAGCGGAAGTGTATGTGACGGCGGCCTGGGACGCGGATTCGGACGGGAACTATTCCCGGGGGGATTACACCGCCAAGACAGGCCCCTTCGTCGTGACCCAGAGCGGGGTGACAGGCCAATCGATGGTGCCGACCACCATGTTCGGCTACGACGAAGCTTCGCCCTACATAGGGTATTGCAACGTGCAGGCGTTCTATGTTCCGGGAACGCCTCCAAACAACGTTCAGGCCGCCTATTCCGTGCAGGTCTTCGACCCCAACGGCGGGGCGCCTGACACGATCAGCTCCGTCACCGTCACAGGCCCCGGCGTGAATTACACCTTTGTCGTTCCGGCCGACCATTTCGGCGGCGGCATGTACTGGTACGGCATTGCGGGCCAGGCCCCTCAGATCGGGGAGTACACCTTCACCGTGACCGACAACGAGGGAAAAACCGCGACCAGCCGCTACTACTTCCCTGGCGGGACGGCGATCCCCCTGCCTGATACGGCGAGTTTCCAGGCCTCGGGCAATCCCCTGGCCCCGACCTTGAGCTGGGGCGCGATTTCTGCGTACCAGGGCAACCTGTTCTACCGGGCCAGGATCTATGACAGCACCGGAAACCAGACCCTCTGGACCTCGGGCTTCTCGCCCAACACGTCGGTCAACGTTCCTTCGGACGTCCTCTCGGACGGACTCTCTTACCTGTGGCGGGTGGAGGCGTTCGACAATTATCGGTACGAGGCCTCGAACCACAGGGCCGTGAGCGGCAAGATCACCCTGGCCCTGGACACGGGGCCGTACTTCAGCAACGCCGTGATTTTCCACCGTTGTGATCAGGACGGAACGGACTGGACCCAGCTCGAGGCCGTCGTGGGGGACCCCAATGGAAGCCTGCCTTCCACCATCGCATCCCTCCAAGTCTACAATTCGACGGGAACGCTTCTTTATTCTTTCAGTTCTTCAGACTACCTTCCTGGTTTCAACGAGTACTTCGTGAAGCTCTCAGGAACACCGGCCCAGGGCCTATACCGCTTTGTGGTGACGGACACGGAAGGCAAAAGCGCCACCTCCTATGATTATGTGAAACCCGCCACCATTCCTCTGGTCAACCCGGCAACCCTGCAGGCCTCGGGCTCGAATCCGGCAGCGCCTATGTTGAGCTGGGCCGCCCCGGCGGTTATGGACCGGCCCCTGTACTACCGTGTCATTGTCGAAGACACGGCAGGAAACAGGAAGTGGGCCTCAGGTTGGGGCTCTCAGACGTCGGTCCAGATGCCGACGGGAATGATCCAGCAGGGGGGTTCCTACACGTGGTATGTGAGGACGTCCGACGACACTTATTTTGGTCATTGGAACAACGAATCGAGGTGCGGCAAGAAGGACCTGGTTCTCGTCGAGCCGGTCCAGGGCATGGACAACACCAAACCGTACTTCAACTGGGCCGTGGTGTTCAAGCGCCACGACACGGACGGCATTTACACCAGCCTGAGCGCAAGCGTGAGTGACCCGAACGGCATGGTTCCGGGGAGCCTCCAGTCCGTGATCGTCACAGGGCCTGGAGGGCTGAACGTGGATCTTCTCGGAGGAAACTACTCTTTCCTCCCGCAGTATAACGAGATTTCCCTCAAGGTGCCGGGCGCTCCTGTGGCAGGGGTCTACACCTTCACGGTGACCGACAACGAGGGGAAAACCGCGGTGAGCTATGATTGGGTCGGTGCTGCGGCAGATATCCCTCTGCCGGATCAGGCGAGTGTCCAGATCAGCGGCAACCCGCTCGCCCCGACCGTGAGCTGGAGCGGGGTTTCCGGATACCAGGGCAACCTCTACTACCGGGTTCTGGTGCAGGACCTGGACGGGAACGTGGTTTACCTGGGTTCGAGGGATGCCGTGACGGCTCACACGATTCCCTACGGCATACTCCAGGCCGGTTCCATGTACCTTGCGAGGGCCGAGGCCCAGGATCACAGGACCTGGGGGGTCTACAATTCCCGGTCCAATTCGGGGTGGGTCTTGTGGTCAACGGGTGCAGAGCAGGCTTCAGGCATATCGGGCCGGGTGACGGATGAATACGGCAGTCCCATAGCCAACCTGCATGTCTACGCCCATTCCGGGACGTGCAACGGCCCATGGGCAGGCGGCACGAACACGGACGGCGACGGCAATTACACGCTGGATTTGCCTGCAGGCACATACTTTGTCAGCGCATGCGCCTCCTGTGCAGGCCTCCCTTACCCGGACAGGTGGTTCCCCAATGCATGGATGTGCGAGCAAGGAACTCCCGTCGTAGTCCAGCCCGGCCAGGTGACGCCCATGATCGATTTTGCCCTGCCCGAGTGCGGAACCATATCGGGCCGGGTCGTGGACATGTCGGGAAACCCGATTGTGAACCTCCATGTCTATGCCAACGACTACACCAGCGGCGAGTGGAGGGGCGGCAGAAACACGGGAACGGATGGATACTATTCCATCTTTGTGCCCACGGGAAGCTACCGCGTGCGAACGTGTGCTTCCTGTAACGATCTGAATTACATCGACGAGTGGTACCATGACACCAACATCTACGATTCGGCGGCCCAAGTGCCGGTGACCGTAGGCAACGACACCCCGGGCATCGACTTCGAACTCGAAGGCACGCTGAAGCGGCCCACGGAGGGAGAAGCGTCGGCAGCCGGCCTGGCCTGGCTTGCCCAGCAGCAGAACACGGACGGGTCATGGGGAGGGGTCGTTGAGGGCACCCAGTATGAACTTGCCAAGGCGGCCCTGGCCGTGCTCGGTTTTGAAAAGCATGCCAGGGATCAGGGCAAGATGCCGCTCGATCCCACCTACACCTATCAACCCAATGTGGTGAGCGGCCTCAACTTCATCTTTGCCAATGCCTACACCATGTCCATCAGCCCGCAGCCTGCGGGCAACCCGGACGGCAACGGCAACGGCACAGGCGTCTACTTCATGTGGTCTCCGGACACCCATCACGTGAACTACTACACCGGCATTGCCGCCATGGCCATTGCCGCAAGCGGTGACCCGAGCGCTGTCGTCGATGTGCCGGGGAGCGCGGTGCACGGCTGGACCTATGGGCAGGTGGTGCAGGACGTGGTGGACTTCTTTGCCTATGGCCAGACCGATGCGGGGCTCGGCAGGGGTGGATGGAACTATGGCGCAACGAGCAGCGACAACACGCGAAGCGACCAGTCCAACTCCGGGTGGGTGACCCTGGCTCTCGCCTATGCCGAGGCTGCGCCGCCCGAGGGGCTGGGCATCACGATTCCAGGGTTTGTGCGGACCGAGCTGGATGTGTGGATCAACACGATCCAGGATCCCGTGAACGGCGACGATGCAGACGGTGGATCCTACTATTCCGACCCGGTTGAGGGCATGATGGGCGCTGCAGTCCTGCGCACCGGAAATCTCCTCCAGCAGATGGCCTTTGTGGGCGACACCACGGCGACGGCGAGGGTGCAGGCCGCCATGGATTTCATCGCAAGGCATTGGCAGAGCGAGTTCGAGTGGGCGGAACCCATTTGCTACCAGGCCGCCTACACCACCATGAAAGGCCTGGAAGCCATGGGCGTGGAGACCATCGGGTCAAGCCTCTACTGGTTCGCCGATATGAGCGACCGGATTCGAGAACAGCAGGCCCAATCAGGCTCATGGCCTGCCGGCTGCTATGACGACGGGGACAGGATCCTCTCGACCGCGTGGGCCGTCCTGACCCTGCAGAAGGCGGTTGCCCCCACGGAAGAGAACCCGGATCTTGCGATTGTCGACGTGCAGGCGAACAAGGGGACCGGCAACTACACCGTGTCGTTCACTGTCAAGAACCGGGGAAATATGAGCGCACCGGCGCTGCACGATGCAAGCCTTAGCGTTGACGGGGTTCCCTTCGGACAGGTGAGCATCCCATCGGCCCTTGATCCCGAGCAGACGTACACGAGCAGTTTCTCTCCTGTGACATGGACGAGCGGAAGGCAGGAGATCAGGGTCTGTGCCGATGCCAATGAAGAGGTGGTTGAACTCAACGAGGACAACAACTGCTTCCTCCTGATCTGGCCGCCCATCACGCCGGGCGATATGAACTATGACGGCGACATCACCCTGGCGGATGCGATCGTGGGCCTGAAGATTGTGACGGGACAGACCCCGGCGAGTGTGAACAACAGCGCCCATGTTGATCTTGACGGAAAGCTCGGCCTGGCCGAGGTGACTTACGTGCTGCAAAAGGTGTCGGGAGTGCGGCCGTAGACGCGCATGACATCCCCCTCCCCTTTATCCCCTCCCACCAGGGGAGGGGAGAGGGATCGGCCTCTCTATCGAGACCCTGAGGCTCTCGAAGGGCGTGCCGATCCATGGAACGGGATGCCCTTCGAGAACCTCAGGGTCCTGAGCGAGTCGAAGGAGAACCCGTTCCATACTTTTTCAAAGGGGGGAACTTGCTCCTCTCCTTTTTGTCCTCCCCCTTTATTAAAGGGGGATCGAGGGGGATTTTCATGGGCGGGGGTGGCCTGCGCCCAGGTCATGAGTGTTTACGAACGCATCGACCATGGGCCTGGGGATGGGTTCGTTGCTTTACGCTCATGTAAGTATCTGTGAAACCTTATTATGTAGAAAAAGATTGCAGAATGGTCGGTCTTGCATTATAATTACATTTACTTATGCTGAACAGGCTCTTGATGAATTCTCGTTCGTAATGAAGTTAAAACCTGTGTCTTTTCAGGCGGCTTCATAGTGAAGACACAGGTTTTTGTGTCTTGTTTGATTTTACGACTAGGGAGGGAAAAAATGAACATGCGGCGAACCTGTAGCCTGGCTCTTTGCATTTCCATGTTGTTCCTGGCAGGGCCTCTTTCAACGGCCCTGGCCCAGGGGACCAATGTCATTCGAAACGGGGATTTCAGCAGCGGTTTGAACGAGTGGATCGTAAACCCCAAAGCCGATCCCACATGGAACCCCCTGGAGAACGGGGCCGTGAACCTTCATCCTCCAACAACCGGCATGGAGCCTTTCGAGGGAACGGTGATCCACCAGAACCTGAACGTGACCGGCATCGGCGGCAAGACGCTGACCTTCTCCATGGATCTCCTGAAGAAGTCCGCGGGAGACGGCCAGACGATCTGGGTCGACCTCTATTATGTGAAGACCGACAACTCCACCGGCATGGTGGAGATCGACATGCCTTCCAATGACCAAGTCTCCGGCGACCCTGAAAATCCCACCACCATCGTCAGAGATGCCGTGTTTCCGGCCGATGCCAGGAAGCTCGTTAAGATAGAAGTCGTGAAAGAAGACTGGGGCGATTTTGCGGCCGACAACATCAGCCTTCTCGGCGACGGCGTCACCGCAGGCCCTGTGCCGGCAGTCACAGGCCTTTCCACAAAGTCTGGCGCTTATGGTTCCCAACTGACCATCACGGGCGCCAATTTCGGCGGCACCCAGGGTCATGTAGCCGTGGGCGGCACCACTGCCGGGGTCCAGGTCAATACGTGGTCCGACACGTCCGTCACGGTGACGGTTCAGGACCCGGCCCGGAGCGGCAGGGTCTGCGTGATTGCGGATTACGTTCAAAGCAACATCGACAAGCCCTTTTTCATCACCTCACCCAATTTTACCGTTGATGTCTTGAAAGACGAGGTGACGGCGGTCAAGGGCCAGACCGTGGAATACGTGATCCGCACAGATTTCCGCAACGGCTTTGCAACCACGGGAGACGGGATCGCGTTCGCCGTCGTTTCAGGGACCCTTCCTGCCGGAGCCGTGGCTTCTTTCATTGCAGCGCCCCTGAAAAACCAGGGCGGCGTGCTTTTGAAGATCGACACCACGAATGTGGCGGCCGGCGACTACACGATCCAGCTCACGGCCGCGGCCACCGGCTTCCAGCCAAGGAGCGCCCGCGTCTTGCTGGAGGTGGTCACCATCCAGTCCATCCGCTTCTACAACCCGAGCACCATGGAAGACGTCACCAGCCTGCAGCTTTCTACGCAGGGGCAATTCAACGGCTCCTGGCCGGCGGATTTCGATGTGGAGGCCGTGGATTCCAACGGCGGGAGATGGGACCTCTTTGGAGGCGCAGGGTCATACGGCAACAGCCCCATCATCATTACCTCGAGCAATCCCCTGGTCGTGCTGGTGGACAAAACCAACTGGAGCCAGGATTATTATGCCGTGAGGGAAGGCGCGGCGAACATCGTCGCCACGGCTGCGGACGGGACCCAGGCAAGCCTGCCCGTGACCGTGACGATTCCTGATGGTAATCCTGAAATCACCTCGATCGCGGTTTCACCCACCCAGGTCCACCACAACTATACGGGCAGTATTTCCTTTTCGGCTGCCGCAACAGAGGCCTTCAATTGGATCGGGACGTCGTCTTCGGGTGCCGTGGAGTTCAGAAGCACCTTCCTTGACAACCTGGTTTACACCGATGGGAACACGCAGGTCACTTCCAACTTCACGCTTGGAAGTGAATATGGAGAGCAGGAACCGGGCATTTTCAGGGTCTTCCTGTATGCCACAGCGTCTACGGCCGAAAGTTACGTCACCCTCGACATCATACCCGATCCGGCCATGAGCCAGCTCAAAGGCGGGGTGAGACTGCTGGACGACATGTTTGCAGAGCATTTCCGGTTCGAGTTCTACGATCCTGTCACAGGGAATAAGTTGCACGAACGGGAGGTCGGCTTGTACCACGAGACCAACTTCCACCTGGCCGGCATCCCTACGGGTTCTTTCAAGGTCAAAGCGATTTACTGGGACTCGGTTTCAGGCGAAGAGGTCGGCCAGTGGTTTCCCAACGCCGCCACCATAGCCGATGCCCAGGCCCTGACCTTCACGGCCGGCGCAGCGGTAGAGAACGTGTTCTTTTTCCTCAGCACCCCCGGCATCCAGGGCGCGGCCGTGTACAACGGCACCCAGCAGGGTCCGGTCCGGGTTGCCGTCAAGGCCGCCTCGGATGTGGACATGGAAGCGGAACCTGTTGAGGCTTCGGCCGGCGGGACCTTCAGCTTCATGAATCTCGCCGAGGGCGGCTACTACGTGTATGCCTATGTGGATGCGAACCAGGATCAGCAATACACGTCCGGCGAAGCCTACGGCTATTTCCACCTTGCCGGCCAGGGACTCAGTCCTGTGGCGGTTTCAGGTGGGACCCGGCACATCCTGGTTTTTCTTGAAGACTGGACCGCCAACACGGGCATTTCAGGCACCGTGACGTCCAACCTCGGCGAAGCGGTGAACGGCGGCATCTCCCTATTTCTACCTGGGGCGTTCCCGATCAATGTCGCGGCGGAAGAAATCGACGACCCCGAGGACCTATCCGGCGCAGACTTCTACCTTGCCCCTGGGACGACAAATTACCAGGTCCTGAATTTCGATTACGGCAACGGTCCGCCCCTGCCTCCGGGCACCTATGACGTGGTTTTTGTCACAGGCGTTCTGGATAGTCGATTCGAGACCGTGGTGGTCCAGGGCTTGCAGCAGGGCGTTCAGGTCGTGAAGGGCTCCGTGACCCCGAACATCGACTTCACACTGAATCCGGGCGCCACGGTCAGCGGCACGATCACTGCCGACGCTACGACGCCTTTTCCCCTGGCCGATGCAGAGGTGATGCTTTTCACCTACACGGGAGATCCCCAGAACCCGCTCCTGACCCTCGCCTCCTTTGCAGAGGCCGACTATCAGGGCAATTACGCCTTCGAGCATGTTCGTGTGGGAAATTACGTTCTCATGGTCCATGCGGACGGTTTTGATGAAATGCAGCCTGTGTTTGTGACCATTACATCCGCGGGACAGGTTCTGACACAAAATGTATCTCTCCATTCCTCCATGGGCTATGCCCGTGTTTCGGTGACCATCGGGGATGAACTGGGCAATCCCATCTCCGGCGACCAGCGGGCCTATCTGCTCGAAAGCGGGGATGACGAGCCTGTCGGATTGCTTACGCATCAAGGCGGCGGCGTGTTTTCATCTTACCTGTTGCCGGGCAGCTACACCCTCGTTGCCTCGGCCAGGGGGTACAAACCCTGGACTCAATGGTTGGCTTTAGAGGCGGAGGACGATTCATCTTTTAATGCGAATCTCTCCGGCCCCGAGTCGGCCCTGGTGCCGGCCCTGGAATGGCTCCTGGGCCAGCAGAACGCGAACGGCTCCTTCGGCCCAGACCACGAGTACATCTTGGGTTGGAGCGGTTATGCGGCCCTGGCCCTGCTCAGCGTCAAGGACAATCCCAACCTGACTCTCAGCCAGGACCTCCGCGACCGGATCGCAAACGCCCTGGACGATGAAGCGGGAAGCGACGGCGAGGTGGGGGTGAAGCAGTATTTTCTTGCAACCTATCAGGCTGCGGATAATCCCGGGACTCCCTGGAACGATGTCGGCGCCTTTGTAGACGAATCGGTCCAGTGGGCGCCTGTGGCAGCGACGCCCGTGGCCCTGGAGCGGCTGATCAGCCTCGGCTTGTCCATCGACGATCCGAGGGTCTCAGCCTCCGTGCAGTTCCTCAAGAACGCCCAGGTGAGCCCGGAAAGGGCCCGGGATCCGGTGTTTGAAGGGGGCTGGAGGTACAATCCCTACGACACGGACGCCGACAACTGGGAGAGCCCCTGGGTGATCATGTCCCTCATGAAAGCCGGCCTCAACCCCACGGAGTCTCACGTGGCCGCGGGTCTTGGGTTCATCCGGGGAAGCCAGATCCTCGAGGGTGAGAACGCGGGCATGTTCAAGTACATGCCGGACCAGGGGCCCTATTATACCTATGGAGCTTCCACGGCCTGCATGGTGGCCCTCAATTTCGCGGGCGTGCCACGGAATGATCCCGCGGTGGAGCTGTTCTTCCAGTGGGCCAGGGATAATCCTCACAGGATCCATGCCTGGGAGCCGGGGTCCAATGCGTACCACTGGGCCATGTTGAGCTGGGCCTCGTCCCTGTATCCTGACAAGGATAATCCGGCCAAGTCGGAGTACGAAACCCTCTACCTGACCTGGAACCTGGCGGATTTCATCTACCAGCAGCAAAACTCGTGGGACGGGTCCTGGAGCAATCCGGAGCCTGCTGAAACAGGATCGAGGAGCGCCAACGAGGTCATGTTCACGGCAAGCGCGATCATGGCCCTGGCGCCCTATCCGGCCCCCCTTGCTCCTCCGGAGAAAAGGACCGTATCGGGTACGGTCTATGGCCACACCGCAGGGGCCCTGGAGAATGCCGTGGTCGAAGCCCTTCTGACAGAAAACGTGGTGGATGCGGACGTGACCTCTGCAACCGGTTCTTTTGAACTTCAGGTCCCGTTAGGCTATGCGTACACGCTTCGGGTGAGTGCGGCGGGTTATGCCCGGAAATCCGTGGCGACGGCCGTGGTGAGCGACGATCTTCCGGGCCAGGACATTGCCTTTGAGGCAAGCGATGTCGACACTGTTCCGCCCACCATCACCAGCCCGGCCCCTGCGGACGGCAGCACCGTGACCACGGCCGGCTTCGAGATTTGGGCTTTTGTCGGAGACGATCACTCGGGCATCGATCCGACGACCCTTGTCATGACCCTCGACGGAAGCCCGGTACCGGCTTCCTACCTGGCTCTCGGCAAAGCATCCTACATGGTCGCACCCGGGCTTGCGAACGGAGTACACACCGTGACCCTGGACGTGAAGGACTATGCGCAGAATCCTGCGGTGAGGGTGGAGTGGTCCTTTACCCTGGATGTGTGGCTGGGCATGCCCGGAGACCTCGACAACAGTGGTGCCGTGGACCTCGAGGACCTGGTGCTCGGTTTGAAGGTCCTCACGGGAAGCCCGGTGGCGGTTCGTCTGGAAGGGGATGTGAACAGCGACGGACGGATCGGCATGGTGGATGTGCTCTACATCCTCCAGTCCACGGCCGGCTTGCGATGATGCGAGAGGGGAGTTCCGGGGGTTTCGATCTTTTTGCCGTGAAAATCCCCCCCGGCCCCCCTTTTTCAAAGGGGGGAGTTTCCTTGTATCCTTCGTCCTCCCCCTTTAATAAAGGGGGATCGAGGGGGATTCTTGTGCGCCTAAGGCGTATCCATGCGCGGGGGCGGCCAACGCGTCGGCCATGAGCGTTTACGGCTTTTACGTTTTCAACGACTTTAGCGATTTTAACGACTTTACCTATTTTCACGTTGAAACTATATACTTCTTTACCATTTAGTTGCAACTTTTTACCCACTTATGGGCAACTTGTTACACACTAATTCCTTGAGTTCAGAGTTCTTTTTATATTGACTTATGTATCCTCTTATAATAAAAAGTCTATGTGCATCTAGGTTGGTCGATCGATGATCCGGCACCTCTTTTGCAGTCCTAAGCCTGAAGAGAGGAAAAGGGTGAACAACCTGAAAAAAGCCGCAGCCATTCTCACCATCTGCTTCTTTGCCGGCCATTTCCTGGCAATCAGGCCTCCTGTCGCAGACGTGGACAAAAGCGGCGCGGTTGATCTCGGTGACGCCATCATCGCGGTCCAGGCATTGCAGGGGCTGTCTCAATCCGAGCCGGCCGAAGCACCGGGAGCCAGGGCCGATCTCGGCCTCTACCTGCTCAATGCGGTTGAAGCCTTCAAAGTGCTTGCCGGCGTGAAGTCCCTCAGTCCTCAAAAGCCGGCAAAGACGATCTCATCGGGCTCCGCGTTTGTAGCCCTCCTTCCGACTTTGAGCGTCGATCATGTCTTATTGATGACGCTTGCTCCTCAAGGCATCAATCCTATCTACCGCAGCATCGAACCCGAACCGTCGACTCCACCTCCGCGAGCTTGAGGAACCGTGTGCCGGTCATAGCACCGGCACGAACTCCCATGAGCTTCTTCCATCACGAGAGTAATTTTGTGGTTTTTCTGTAAGTTTCGAAGACGTTTTGTGTCTTTTTGATTGACGTATTCATAAAAGTCGTCACCCCGTTGAAAAACGGGGTCCAGGCTTTCTTGGTATTCCTGGATTCCCCGGTCAAGCCGGGGAATGACGAAATAGGGCGGTTTTCGACTTTTTACGAGACCGTCAAATTAAAGCCCCGAAGGGGCGATATATGAAATCTGCCAAGGCAGATTTCATTAAGGATGCGCGAAGGTTCGGTTTCATGAAATCCATTGCCACATTCCTCACCCTGTGTTTGCTGTTCCTTTCAGCCGGCCCAGCCCTGGGAGAGACTGTTTCCGAGGTGAGCTACAAGGGGGAGCGCCTTACGGTGAAGGCCGTGGATGCGCCCGTGGTTCCTTTGTTTCGATCCATTGCCGAGGCCGCGGATATCGAGATCTTCGTGTCCAACAGCGTGGAACTCTCCAGGGTCACGATCAACATCCGAGGGGAAGCGCTCGAGCCTGCCATGAGAAGGCTGCTCGAGTCCTTCAACCACACGATGATGTACGGCGACAAGGACGGAAAACCGGTTCTCACGTCCATCAATGTGCTTTCCCACGGCGAGTCCGGTGCTCATTTGAAGACCGTGAAGGAAGGGCCGGCCCAGCCGGTCGCCGCGAAGACGAGTGGATCTCTCCGCGGGATCGACAGGGAGCCTGCAGCGATTCCTGCGCCTCCCTCCGCTGAAGCGAGGGCTGCAGGATCGCAGGGCCTTTTTGTTCCCGGCAGCTATGGCTCAGGGGAGAGGCAGGGCATGAGCGCTGTGATGGCGAAGGATTTCGAAAACCAGGAACGGTTAGCCTTCAATGAAATCGCCGCTCTCAAGGCCGAGATCATGGAGTCGAAAGATCCGGACGAGCAGGCGGCCCTGAATGTGGTTCTCATGGAAAAGCTCAGGGAGTTTGAAACCCTTCAACGTGTGAATCGAAGCAGAATGGAGTCGCTCCATCGCATGGAGCTTTTCAACCAGACGAAAAAGGATTGAACCTTAATAACCCAAGGAGAATTCCTATGAAAAATATCAGACGATTTTCCATCCTCTGCCTGGTCTTTCTGCTGGCCGCATTTGTCGGCCTGCCCGCAAGCCATGCGCAGACAGCCAAGCAGCTTCAGGTAGGGTCTGCAGGCCCCATCCTGAATACCGGCGATGACACGGCTCGGACCGTTGATCTCCCCATCACCTTGAAGGGCGGATTCAACGATGTCAACGGCCTGGCCGTCACCCTGATATACGACAAGGCCGTTTTCGATTTCATCGGCCTGGTGCAGCAAACCGCTCGCATCGAGGACGGCACCAACGACGTCCCGAGTCCTCCTGCACCTGCGACCATCGCAAGCACCATTTATTATCAGGCCAACAACAAGAGCAGTGAAGGCCGTGTGTTGATCGCGGCCGCGGGAGCCAACTTTTTTTCTGCAACCACGGCGGATGTGATCCCCTTCAAGGCCCGCTTCCGGGTCAAACTTGGAATGGGCCTGGGATCCTATCCCATAGGTGTGCAGCAGACCATTATCGGGCCGGACACGGCGTCGAGCGCCGGCTACACAACTTACACGCCAATCCCCGTAGCTACGGGCCTGGCACCGACTGCCGCTCCGACGACTGCCCAGTCTTTTGCAGTGCAGCTCCTGGCAGGCTCCATTTCCGTGAGCGGCGGTTACTCCATCGGCGGCACGGTGAAGTTTGCGGACAACGCTGATGCGAACGGAGCGATTGTCCGGCTCAGGAAGAAGGTTGGAACCGAGTTTATCCTGAATGAGGAAAAGACCGTTACCGGCGGCCAGTACAGTTTCACGGGCAAGTCGGCGGGCGATTACAAGGTAATCGTGCTTGCCAGCCGGCCCGGGTACCAGGATCGCTATGAAAGCGGCGTGATTACGGTGGCGGGCAATGTGACCCACAACGTCACCCTTCTTGCCTACTCACCGACCGCGGGGACCGTCAAGGTCAATAACGTTGTTGTTACGGGAGTCAAGGTCAAGGTCATGCTGGATACCACCGTTATCGGCACCTTCCCGGTGGATGCCAACGGCTACTTCGTGACCACACCGCTCGACCCAACCAAAACCTACACTTTCTACGCCGTTTATGGAAATGCAACCTCGGATGCCTTCAATCCGGCCACGCCTTATAACTGGACCCTCGACGTCGGGAGTATTTCCGGCACCATCAGTGGCCTGGCGAACGGCCAGAACGTCATGGTCCACGTTGTCTCTTCTACAGCTATGCTGGAAAGAATGAAGTCATACACAGGGACAGGGGCTCCGGTGGATTACGCATTCGCCAACCTCCTGCCTAAAACGGATTACATCGTGTCCGTGGTGGGCGACGGCATTCCGGTGACTTACTATGACGGAGTGACGGACATCGGGTCTGCATCACCGCAGACCGTGGTTGCCGGTGCTCCCACCTCCGGCGTCGACTTCACCTTCGCGGCTTCGACCGTTGCCATCACCGGGCAGATCACGGAAGGCGGCACAGGCGTGGCCAATGTGCCGGTCTTTTCGCTGGAAACGACGACGATGGCCTTCCAGTCGACCTATTCAGGCACAGGCGGTACCTACACGCTGAACCTGGCTGCAGGCAATTACCTGGTGTTCGCCTACAAGGAGTCGAGCCAGAAGACCTTCTACTACAGATCGGAGCTTTCTGGAGGCACCACCCAGAACGACTACGAAGCCGATGAAGTCACGCCCGCCGCATCGGGCATCGACATCAGCCTCGATGAGGACACCTGCATGATTTCAGGCCGGGTCAGCTACAGAACATCCGGTGGCGATCCGGTGGCAGGCATCATGGTCAGGGCCGAAGGGTCGAGCGGAAGCGCTGTCGATGTCACGGACGAAGACGGCAACTATGATCTCACCGGGCTTCACTGCACCGGTGAGTATGACGTGACGATCTTCCCCAATTCACCCTATCCGCCTCAGACCGAGAGCGCCACGGCAGCGGAAAGCACGACCCTGGATTTCGTGATACAGACGGGCTGGGTTGTTTCCGGAACCGTCGAAGTGCAGGGGACGAGTGCTCCGATCAGGGGCGCGTGGGTCTATCTCCTGAACAGCTCCGGCATGGTCCAGGGGGTGCCCTCGGTCTCGAACGCCGCCGGCGAATACCTTTTGGCCGACGTGCCCTCGGGCGTGTATACCCTGGTGGCGGAGCACGGAGATTACCAGACCGTCAAAGAAACCGAGCTGGTGGTCGAGTATGATGTTTCTGCGCACACGATCACCATGGTTCCGGGAGGCAGCATTTCCGGCACGGTCACGATTTCCGGGGGCGGCGCTCTTGGCGGGGTCCTGGTGATCGCGACAAGAGCCGGTGAAGACTCCCGGTATGCGACCACCAACAGCTCCGGCCAGTATGAGGTGAAGGGGCTTGTGAACGGAAACGCCTATTACGTGATGTTCAGCAAGTCAGGCTATGTGAGGCAACTGGCCGGCCCTGTCACCGCAACCCAGGCCGGCTACGACAGGGCCCTTGTGGCACACGCTGCGCCGGTTTCTTTTACGGGGACCGTAAAGCGTACCGGCGGCACAGGGATTGCCAATGCCTACGTGGTCATCCAATCGAGCAGCCCGAAGTACTCGGCTGCCACGTGGACGGGGTCTGACGGAGCGTTCTCTTTCACCAATGTGGTCGCCGGTGCCAACTACCGTCTCGTGGTTCTGCCGGGCGGCGGGTTGCCCATCTACGTGGAAGAGAGCGTCAATCTGTCCAGCAGCGTCTCGGGTTACACCATCACCATCACCGCTAGCACGATTACCGGCACGGTGACCCTGAGCGACAGTGCGACAGGGAAGTCGGTCATCGTCTATCTGCTGGACAGCGCGACAGGAACCTGGGCGGCGGATGTGGATGCCGTCAGCGCGGGTGGCGGCAGTTACACCTTCACCTTTGACGGCGTCGGCGCCGGGAATTTCAAGGTCTGCGCCTTCAGCCTGGGGTACAGCCTCGGGTGGTATGGAGGTGCCGATTTTGCCGGTGCAACCGCGGTGACAGCCGGAGCAACATTGGTCGACTTCACATTAACCGCGAACTGATAACCTCGCCCTTCAAAATCCCTCCCTCTCCACCCATTCGGGGGGAGAGGGCAGGGGTCAGAAGGGGCGAATGTTCACCGCGAGAAGGATCATATGCCCGCGGGTTGTAAAAATGTAGGGGCGGGCTTTACTTGTCACGCCGTAGCCCTGAGCCTGTCGAAGGGGCGAAGGCGGTTGCCCGCCCGCGGGAGGGGATGACCCCGTCTCAGGCGGGTGAACCTACGAAAGCGATCGTGACCTTGTACAATCTCCGAATCGAGTCGAAAACGTCTCCAAAATCTCCCCTTGCCCCTCTTTGCCAAAGAGGGGGAATTCCTCCCTTTGCTAAAGGGAGGTTAGGAGGGATTTTTGGGGCATCCAGATTTGATGAAATTGCAAAAAGCCAGAAACCGTCATTGCGAGGCGCGAAGCGCCGTGGCAATCTCATAAATATCCAGCCAGTTACGAGATTGCCTCTCGGCCGTGAGCTCGAGGCCGAACGGCTTCGCTTCGCTCGCAATGACCAAGTCAGCGTTTTCGGACTTTCTACGAGACCGTCAGAATTTGATATTTCTTCTTTGCCGCGATGGGGGGTTTAAACATGAAAAGGCTTTTCAGATGCACAGGGACAACTGCGCTGCTGGCTGTTTTACTGCTGGGTTTTTTCTCCGGCATGGCCTGGGCGACTTATGAAGTGACGAACGTTACAACAAGCGCGTCCACCGGGCTGACGCCTCAGACAGGTCCTGCCGAGGATCTGGAGGTGGAATGGACCAAGCCGACCATGGGAGGAACGGACAGCCTCATTGAGTACGTCTACATCTGGAACAACTCGGCGACGCTCCTCGACGACACGGAGTTGAATCAAAGCACGAACGAAGGATCTGTGGCAGGAACGCTGGATCCTCCTTTCCTGACCAAGGACAATCAGGATTTTGCGAGCGATGACTATGATGATATCTGGTACCTTCACATCAAGACTTCTTACCTGAGCCTTACGGAAGGCCCGAAATTGAGCACCGACGTCGTTGTCGGGCCTTTCAATTTCGACAATGTGGCGCCTACCGGGACTATCGGCCTTGACACCTCGGTAGCCGGCCAAACGGCGACGACCTCTTCGGTTAACCCGGTCACGCTGAGCCTGACGTCGGCAGCCGACACGGACACGGTGTACCTGGGCAACTCGTCGACCCTCGCACTGGCTACGGAGTCGGCTTTTGCGAATAGCCTAAGCTTTGAAGTCACCGAGGGGTCGGGATCTAAAACCATCTATGCCTGGTTCGAAGACCAGGCAGGAAATGTGAGCAGCGCACCTGTGACGCTTTCGTTCACCCTTTTCGAAGGCAAGACCATGTCGCCTTCCGGAGCCGTCACCATTGATCTGGGCGCAATCCAGACCTTCACGATTCTAGGCGCCCAGGGCGGTGAGACCTTTGACTGGGCCATCATTGAAGCCAGTCCAGCGGATGTCGCTTCTCCTCTCACAGCAGCGGACGTTGCAAGCGTTGACATCACGGGTGACAACGAGGGCACATTCAAACTTCAGGCTACCTCGAACACCGACGCCGCGGTTTACACCAGCGGGACGATTACGGTCCAGCAGAGCGGTTACACCATCACTCACAGCTACAGAACCGGCCTCAACCTGGTTCCTTTCACCTTGACGGGAACAGGAATTACAAAGGCTTCGGAGCTGGATGCCGCAATCGTCGCCGCGAATGCGGGCGTCTCCGTCTCCCAGATCTTTGGGTGGGACGGCCAGAATCAGCGCTTTTCGATTCCTTATGCCAATCTGGGTGGAGGTTTCACGACAGGAGATTTCGACCTGGTATCCGGGGCATCCTATTTTGTGCAAGTCAGCGGAACCGCTGCATTAGCGCTCACAGGAAGCGACTACACCACCTATGCCTGTTACGCCGGGCTGAATCTCATGGCGGTCCCCGCCGCATTGTCAGGAACGGTAACCAGTGCGTCCTCTTTTGATGCAAACATCGTCTCCGAGACGGGGTTGACCGTTTCGCAGATATTTGGGTGGGATAGTGCGAATCAGAGGTTTTCCATCCCTTATGCAAATCTGGGGGGAGGATTTACCACAGGAGATTTCACGCTTTCCATAGAGGAAGAAGGCTATTTTGTGCAAGTGTCAGGCAATGGTACCTACCAACCATAGTGAACGGTTTATTGACGATAAACAAGGAAAGGAGATCCTTCGATGAGATCTAGAAACAGGAAAGCAATCTTTTGGCTTGTCCTCATCTGCGCAACCCTCGTTTTGCCGGGATGGGCGGGAGCCGTCAATTCTCCAAAGAACGTCATCGCCCGGGTTTTAAAATCCGACGGCGCAACTCCTCCTGCCAATGCAACCATCACCATCACCGCAACCGATGGTGTCGGCGACACGGCAACCTATACCGGCGGGGCTGATCCCAGAGGGATCATCGCCTACAACGAGACGAACGGGGCGATTACGCTGGTCATGGCCAATTTTACGGCTCAGTGGGTCGCAGGTCAAACGTTGACCATCGAGGTCCTGTCCGGAACCCCCGGCGTTGCAGGGTTTGAGTTCGGAGACACCAGCACTACCTTGACTGCCGATGCGTTGCAGGCCTTTACTACGGATGCAAACCTCGATTTCCAACTCAGTGCGAGTCAGAGAAACATGACGGTCACGGCCGGTAACAACCAGACAGGGACTGTAGGCACCGCCCTGGCAACGGCTGTTGAGGTCACGGTGATCGACGACTTCGGCAGTCCTGTGCAAGGGGTCACGCCTGCGGCTGCGGGTAATGGCACCCTCACCATGTCCGCCACCGGGGCCGACGGCAAGTCCACGGGCACGTGGACCCTCGGGACCACGGTCGGCGCCCAGACCATGACCATCACGCTGGCGGGATATCCTAACGCGGTGGCCAGTGCCACGGCCGGCGCAGGCGCGGCAACAGCGGCACAATCTGTGATTTCAGCGGCACTGGCCCCGGCTACGATCACGGCAGCCGGCACGGCCACGGCCACGGTTCAGTTCAATGATCAGTACGGCAATGCTGCGACGAGTCTAGGCGGAGCGGCCCTGGCCGCCACCGGTGCGACCCTGACGGGCGCGACCTGGGCGGTCGTGAACAACGGCGACGGCACGGCCACGGCGACCTATACACCCGGTCTTGCTGGCAGCGAGACAGGGCTCAAGATCACCCTGGGCGGCGTGCAGATCGGCGCCGATCAGTCGGTGACCGTTAATCCGGGTGTGGCCAGTGCAACGCAGTCGCAGATCGTTGCGGCACTGAATCCATCCACGATCACGGCGGACGGCACGGCCACGGCAACGATCCAGTTCAGGGATGCGGGGGGTAATGCGACCACGGACCTGGGCGGAGCGGCTTTGGCCGCCACGGGCGCGACCCTGGCGGGCGCGACCTGGGCGGTCGTTGACAACGGCAACGGCACGGCCACGGCGACCTATACGCCCGGTCTTGCAGGCAATGAGACTGCACTTAAGATCACGCTGGGCGTTACGCAAATCGGCGCCGACCAGTCGGTGACCGTTACCCCTGGTGCCGCCGATGCGACGCAGTCATTGATCGCAGCAGCGCTGGCTCCTGCGACGATCACTGCGGACGCCACGGCCACAGCCACGGTCCAGTTCAAGGACCAGAACGGCAACAACACGACGAGTCTCGGTGGAGCGGCTTTGGCCGCCACGGGCGCGACCCTGGCGGGCGCGACCTGGGCGGTCGTTGACAACGGTGACGGCACGGCCACAGCGACCTATACGCCCGGTCTTATAGGCAGTGAGGCGGCGCTTCAGATCACGCTGGGCGGTACGCAAATCGGTGCCGACCAGTCGGTAACCGTCACGCCGGGCGCGGCCACTGCGGCCCAGTCGGTGTTCGCGGCCGCGCTGGCTCCTGCGACCATCACGGCGGATGCCACGGCCACAGCCACGGTCCAGTTCAAGGACCAGAGGGGCAACAATACGACGAACATCGGCGGAGCGGCCCTTGCTGCTACCGGAGCAACCTTGACGGGCGCGACCTGGGCGGTGGTCGACAACGGCGACGGCACGGCAACAGCGACTTATACACCAAGTGCCGTCGGCAGTGAGACGGCCCTTCAGATCACCCTGGGCGGCACACAGATCGGCGCCAACCAGTCGGTGACCGTCACTCCGGGTGCGGCCGTCAAGATGACCCTGGCGGCTTCAAAGACAACCCTGGCTAGCGACGGGAAGGGCACCGCCACGTTGACCGCGCGGATTCTCGATCAGAAAGACAACCTGGTGACGACCGACGACACAACCGTCGTTACCTTTACCCTGACAGACGGGACGTATGCGACGATCACCGGATCCCCGGCAACGGCGACCGACGGCGTGGCGACGGCGACGGTGACGACCAATGCGGGGACGGTTCCGGTTCCCCCTGCGACGACGGACGTCAATATCACCTCCGTGCCGGTTCTCACACCTCCAGCGGCGCTGACCCTGACGATCGTCAACTTCTCGATTCAGGTCAACACGCCGGCTGCGCCCTTTGTGGACGGAACGGGCGTGCACCTGGTGACGAGCGCCTCGACACCGACCACGGCGACGTTCGAGGGTGTCGGGAGCACGACCGGCGATTACCGGTGGGCACTTACAGGCGTGGGCACCATCAGCAGCACAACGGCTGATACCATCACCTACACGGCACCTGCAACGGTCACCGGCGCTTCACAGACAGGCACCTTGACGCTCACGAGCGCGACTGATGGTGCACTCACCGACAACATCACCATCACGGTGTACAACCCCGTGGCCGTTACCTGGCCCACGGCGGCGGTAGGCATTGCGACCGGCGACAACACGAAGGTCGTGACAGCCTCCGGCGGCACGGGAACGTATAAATTCGAAAGCTCGGATGTGACGAAGGCGACGGTCAACGCTGATACGGGCGCCATTACGCCGGTTGCAGCCGGGACCATCACGGTCAAGGTCCGGGATGCAACTTACGGGGACTTTGCGGTCGTGAACGGGTTCCTGGCCGTGACGCCCAACATCCAGATCGTGGCTCCCATCGTGGTTTCGGGGCCGGCCGCGGTCGACACGGCGGGCACCGCCACCTACACCTTTACCGGAGGTACGGGTGCCGTCAATTGGACAGCGGACAGCGGGTCCATCACCGCGGCAGGTGTTTTCACGGCGCCGGCCGTAGCGAGCGGCAGTGTCACGGTGAAGATCACGGCCACGGACCAGGTGTACGGGGATATCAAGGGAGAATACACGGTCACGGTATTCGGTTCCGTGGCCATTATGGAAATGCCGGCAGGGTACGTGGACGGCCAGCCCTTGACCTATCCGTTGCTGACCGCCGGGCTGACCCTGACCCTCTCGGCGGGAGACGCGACGAGGAACTATGACTGGGTCGTGAAGGATTGGACCGATGCTCAGATCGTCAGCCAGCTTACCGGCGCATCGACCTTTGTCCTCGATCCCGATGTTCTCTTTGCAGCAAGCGGCGCCGGTGTCTACACGGTGACGCTTACGGACCAGGACAACCCGACCCTGGCACCGGCGACTTTAAAGGTCCGCGTGCCCATGCGATTCGTGGCTACTAAATTTTCAGCCGCGGCAGTCAAGGATGCCGGAACATACAGGACCGATGCGGATACAAGCGACACGTATACCGTCTCGGGTGGTCCAGCCGGCAATGTCTACAACTTTGAAGCTTATGACCTTAGCGGTGTTGCGGTAACAGCCGGGGTCGGGGCATTCCAGGATGCCTCGCCCACCAACAATGACAATGTGTTCGCTTTCGCAGCCGGGATCACCTCGCTGGCATCCTACAGGGTGATGGTAGGCCTGGACGACACGTCGGCCGACCCGGATGTGGTGCGCCTCATCGATGCGGGGCTGGATGAGGTGTGGTCCGGCATCTTCAGGATCGTGCCGGTGGTTACGTTCGCCGGGGTGGTTCTGGAAGTCGACGAGGTGACTCCGATTGCTGGTGCAACGGTGACCGCAACGTTCGATCCCACCGTCACGGATACCACGATCGCAGACGGTTCCTTCTCCATTCCGGGAATTGAACTCACCGGCGCAACCTACAGCTTTGTTGTGGCCAAGACGGGATATATCGACAAAATCGTTTCCGGCACGGAAATCCCGGACGACGCCGAGATTATCCTCGAGGCACTAGGGGCAGGGGGCACCATCAGCGGGACCGTCACCCTGAGCGATGACCCTGTGCCTTACGCTTCGGGGACGGTTCGAGTGAAGGCTAAGACCGCGCTCGGCGCCTACGTGCAGGACAGCGAGGCCTTCGACATCGTGGTCCTGGCCAATGCGACGACCGGGGCTTACACTTTCCCCATTCCTGCGGACTTCACCGCGCTGGGGCCCTTCGACCTCGAGTTCACGAAGTCGGGCTACATCTTCGACGAGGCTGCGGGGTTGGGCGTCCTCACAGGCGTGGCTCTGGCCGCTGCCAATGCGGATATCACTTTGTCTCCGTCAACGGTCATTTCCATCGCGGCTACGCCGCAGGACACTTCCGCCCCGGCGGACGGTGTCTTCGACCAGGTGCTGGTGACGATCACGGCCGAGGCGGGTCTGGCCCCGGCGAGATTCGACGGCACAGCGACGGAAATCGAGGTGAGGGACGCTTCGAACAACGTCATCACCCTCGATGCTTTTGCGAGCGCGGGAGCAAACACCTGGTCTTTTGTCCACACTCCTTACGAGAACTTCACGATCACGGTCCAGGCGGACGTGAGTGAAGACAGGGATGTGGGAGCCGGCTACAAGGCGACCACGACCTACAGCTACGTCAAGTCGGCCGCTCAAAACGAGACAGCCGTTGATCCTATTCTCGGTGGCACCGCGACTTCCACATCCGGGGACAGCACAGTGACGGTGCCGCCCGGCGGACTAACGGGTGACCTCCCCGCAACCGTGACCGTAGTGATCGTCGAGGCAGACGCTGGAGAGGCGGGTGCCACGGCGATCACGGGGTCCGAGATCCTCGAGGTCTACCTCGTGGATGAAAACGGCGACAGGGTGACCAGCGGGAACATCGCGCGGATCGAGATCACGCTCAAGTTCGATCCCACGGTCGTGACCTCCGGCACCCTGGAAAGCGGGACCTACGTGATCTTCCAGGCCGCCACGGTGAACGACCTGATCGCGGGCAACGCCACGCCGGTGCCTGCAAGCCAGATCATTCCGCCGGTGGACTACACGAACGGTATCGTTCGCTTCTGGGTCGACCATCTCTCGGCTTTCGGGGTCGGCGCGGCCCCTGCAGTACAGCAGCAGGGAGGGGGCGGCGGAGGAGGCGGCTGCTTCATCGACACCCTGTCCGGCCCATCGGCTCAAGGGTGGTTTGCACCGCTCATCCTGATGGCCCTTGCCGCAGGGGCATGGTTCGTGAGGCGAGCGGCCAGGTAGGCGCTCCGTAAGGAGAGTCAAGGCTAAACAAGGAAGGGGGCAACATTTCGTTGCCCCCTTTTTCGTTTGAGGCACCAGACTTAGAAGACAGTACCTCTCGCAGAGACGCGAAGCGCGCAAAAAGGATTGGGACACAGATCAACACCGAGAGCCACGGATAAATACGGTGCGGCGCAAAACGGGCACGGGATGCCGAAGCCCGAAAAAGAAGCCATCTTGCTTTTTCGGCTTCCCCCTCCCATGCCCCGTGCTGTTGCACTCAGCCTATTGCCAAGGCTGTTTTGAGCCGCAAGAGGCCATTCGTGATATCAGGGACGTTGGTAGGTTTTGAAGGTTGTTGCATTCGACAAAACTGCCGGCGCGAGCCATATGGGGTTTGACGGCCTGTCAGGGAGGGCGGGCCGATGGATATTTCATAGGCGTTCAACGTTGACGATCTAGTAAAAAGTCCGAAAACCCCTTTTTCGTCATTCCGGCGAAAGCCGGAATCCAGTGTTTTTAGAGACTTACAAAATACCTGGACCCCGTTTCCCCGCCTGCGCGGGGACAAGCTTCAACGGGGTGACGACTTTTTACGAAGCCCTCAAGGTTGATGGATTCGTAAAAAGTCGAAAAACGCCTCATTTGTCATTGCGAGCCCTTCGACAGGCTCAGGATAAACTCCGCGACCCGTCCTCCGTAGCAGGCTGCTGCCGAGGGTGGAGGCAATCCAGCTTGCGGAGCAAGTCGTCCTGATGCCGCCGGAGGCGGATCGAAGGATCTTTTCGCGGTACCGGGAGATCCCTCTCTGCGCTCGGGACAGTGCGTTGCACTGGATTGCCACGGCTTGCCCGCCTCACACCGCCGCCGAAGCGGCTATGGCGCGCAGGAGGCTGGAGGGGCGCTTCGCGTTTCGCAATGACAATGCGTGAGCTCGGGGCCGAACGGCTTCGCTTAGTTTACCCTGATCTGATCGAAAGTTTCGCAATGACATTCGAATTGGACTTTTCGCGATCCCCGCAAGATTAAGGTCTTCGCTATGTGGTACATCCGATCACTGATGATTCTTGCTCTCCTCGTGCTTCCTGCAATCCCCACTCCCTCTTATGGAATGGGCGACGTGGACGGGAACGGCAGGGTGGATCTGGGGGACTGCATCTTGAGCTTGAAGGCTCTGAGCGGTATGGACATGCCGCCGGCCGGAGCCCAAGATGAAAAAAGCGTCGACGTCAACAGAATAGGCCTGGAGCATGCAATTTATGTTCTCCAGGTGCTGGCAGGTCTCAGGTACCAGACGAGTCACTCGGTTGCCGGCTGCAAGGTGCCCGGAGCCCCTGACTTTGAAACGGACTCGGAGCGGTTCGAGGCGGAGGTTGTGGACTGCAAGCTCGTGGTCCGGCACATCGATGCGGTCTACAACTGCTGCATCAAGGATATCGAGGTTTCTGTGACGGTTTCGGATCAGGTCATCGACCTCTACGAGACCGAAATCCTGTATGCGCCCTGTGATTGCCTTTGTCCTTACGACATCACCACGGAAATCTTTGATCTGCGGCCCGGCGTTTACACCGTGCAGGTGAGAAGCGAGAGGGGTCTGCTCGGAACGATCAAGGATGTGCGCATTCCGGAGTGTCCCACGTGCCGCGACAACACCGACTGCGGGCCGGGGTTTTACTGCGCCAAGAAAGAGGGAGACTGCGGCGGCTTCGGGCGGTGCACCCCAAAGCCGGAAGCCTGCATCACCCTGTGGGACCCTGTGTGCGGCTGCGACGGCCGCACCTATGGAAACGCCTGCGATGCTGCCGCCGCCGGCGCGTCCGTGGCGTACAGGGGGCCTTGCGAAGCGGGGGTTGCCGAGTAGACTTTGGGGCACTTGATAAGAGTCCGAACAGCGCCCGTTTCGTCATTCCCCGGCTTGAACGGGGAATCCAGAAAAAACTAAGAAAAGGCCGCGTTAACCCCGTTCAGCATTCCCGATCGCACTTAAGGAGCTATAATTTCCATCATAGTCTTGAGAACCGTTTGCCCGCTTGTGCTCTTTCCCCATACTGTAGGAGCAAGCTCCTGCTTGCGGTACCATCGCGACCGGCCCGTCCTCCGCAGTAGCAACTGCTACGGAGGATGGAGAGGTCGCTCCTACAGGAAAATGGCACGCACGGGAGAAGAAAGTGTCAATACTATTTCGAGGCGGTTAATAATTTGTTTTAAACTTACTGATTTTGGTTGAGGCTCTGTGGACTCGGCGGGCTCAGTGAGAGAAAAAGAAAATATCTCTCACCCGCCACGCCAGAGGCGGGTAAACTTCGCTGGAGGCGCATCCGCCTTCGTTGAAACTTCCGTCTTCGCCGCGCGGCTACGCCGGACATGACGGCGAGACAAGAAGGGCGCAGAGAGGATTGGGACACAGATCGGCGCGGATAGCCGCGGATAAAGGCCGTGCCTCTACCTTTCGATGCCGGCAACATCCTGAAGGATGTAGACGGCTTCTTCCAGGCCGATGCTGCCGTCTGCGTTGATGTCCAACGTGGGCGTCATGGAAACCGGGCAGATGGGGGTTTCGGCGCCGAGGCTCAAGGCGATTCGAAAAGAGATGACCGCATCTTCCAGTCCCAAGGTGTGATCAAAGGAAAGATCCCCGGGCAAGGTGTTGGTGCTGCAAATGGCCGTGAAGGCATTCACCCGTCCACCGGAGGCAATTTTCCCGTCCAGGGCAGGAACCTTGTCCGCGCTGTTCAGGACGGCCGCCTTGAGCCGGAGGGCGTCCAGGTTCGGCGTCCTGGAGAGGATGAGTCCTGCGACCCCTGCAATGTGCGGCGTTGCAGCAGATGTTCCGTCTTTCAAACCATAAGCGGAGAATGTGGAGGCAAGCTTGTTCACCACGGTCACAACGGGCGTTCCCAGGGCCTTGACGGCCTCGCCGTCTGCCTGGAGGATGGAAACCACGGGTATCCAGTCTCCCGGTTCGCCCAGGGTCCCCCCATCCCGGTCAAAGTTGTCGTCATCGCCGTCCACCCTGTTGTTGTAAATGATGGAAGCCAGGGCACCGGCGTTCCTGGCGTTGGCCGCTTTTTCCGAGAAAAGAATTTCCCCTCTCTGGATCAGGGCGATGCGGCCGCTCACTTCCGGCGGGAAGTCTCCGGGGAACCCGAGCCCGCAATCAATGGCTTCGGCCGTGACCCCCTCCTCTCCGGTGAGCCCTGCATAGAGCATGGCGATAGCAGTGTAAATGATGGTTCCGGAGTCACTGAGGACGATGACCCGGCTTTCTCTCAGGGTCGACGCAGGAAGGGTGGATTTTACGCCCACACCCGGGGCCGCAATGTCCACGGAATTGAAACCGAAGTTGGAAAAGGATGCCAGGCCGTCGTCCTGATCGCTTGCAGCCACGGACAGGATGTTGTCGTGATCGTAGCAGGAGGGATAATTTCTTTGTTCCGCGATGTCCGTGTCGACAGCGCTGTTGCCTGCGGCGCACACTGCGAGGATGCCCGCATCTTTCAACTCGCCCAGGGTCGCATATTCCGAAGGTGAATCGGCGCCCCCGCCGAAGCTGCAGTTGACGATCCTGGCCCCGTGATCCATTGCATATTGGAGCGACTGAATGACGGCAAAAGTGTCCATGTCCGGGGAACCATCGGCCTGGACCTTGAGCACCATGAGCCTTGCGTTCCAGCAGACCCCTGCCGTGCCCAGGGCGTTGTTCCCCACCGCGGCAATGACGCCGGCCACGTGGGTTCCGTGGCCGTCCACATCGAGAGGGTAAGCGTCTTCATCGGCGAAATCCCAGCCCCGGATGTCGTCGATCAGGCCGTTGCCGTCGTCATCCACGCCGCTCATCCCGTTCAACTCGACCTGATTGATCCAGATGTTTCCTGCCAGGTCGGGGTGAGCATAATCCGCCCCTGTGTCGATGACTGCAATGACGACGTCCGGCTCGCAGCAGGTTAAATCCCAGGCCCCTGGAGCGGAGATCCTGGGAAGGGACCACTGGTCCGGGAAAAACAGGTCATTGGGGACCTTGAGCGGGTAGCGAAGGGCATGCCGTTCCACAAGATCGACAATCGGGGAAGCGGCGTAGAGCCCGAGGGCCTCCGTCTCGGAGAGGCCCGGCCTGAGCTTCACCTTCTCCATCCTCAGCCGGGGCAGCTTGCTCATGACCTTGCTTCCCAGGGTTTTGTGAAGGGCTTCTATGTCTACAGCGGGAACCCCCTTCTTGAACCGGATGAGCAATTCGCCGGGTTTATAAAGGGGCCTCCCCTGGTCGTCGACCGGCCGACCCCCTGGCTGAAGCAATGTCGGCGGTTTTTGAAGGGAGGCAGTCGCTGGAGAAGTCACTGCCGGCCCGGCCGGGGTTTTTGAAGCCTGAACCGGCACAAACGCCTGCTGCTCCTCCCGGCTAAACAGAGAAGACGCCGCGTAGGCGAGGAAAAGAGACAAAAGGATCAAAAGGAGAGCGATGCCTTTTTTGTTTTTCATTTTTGGAACGGTCTTTTGCTTAAAAAACATCCTAAGATGAAAAGCAAGAATCGTGCCTCCAACCCTTCAACCTTGTCCTTGCCAAAGCGATCCTTATTATGTTTCTATCATACCCTGAAAATCCCCCCTGCCCCCCTTTGATCAAGGGGGGATCAAGGGGGGATTTCCATGATTGGGCATGGCCAAAAATTCGGCCACGACCATTTACCAAACCGTCACCCTTTTTCCCATGGACAGAGAAAACCTCACATTAAAGCAGATCTTCTTTTTCTGGGTTCCCCTGGCCCTCACCTGGCTCATGATGGCCGCGGAAGGCCCTTTTCTGGCTGCGATCATCGCCAGGCTGCCCGATCCCAAGTACAATCTCGCCGCCTTCGGGGTCGCTTTTTCTCTCGCGGTCATGGGAGAGTCGCCCATCCTCATGATCATGGGCGCTACCACCGCGCTGGTCAAAGACCGGGCCTCTTTGCTCAGGATGAGAAACTTCACCTACGCCCTGAACGGCCTTCTCACCCTGGGAATGGTCCTCCTGATCGTGCCGCCCGTCTTCGCCTTTGTCACGGAAACGCTCCTGGGCCTGCCGGAGAGGGTCTCCAGCCTGACCTATCGCGCCTGCCTGGTTATGATCCCATGGCCGGCGGCCATAGGCTACCGCCGCTTCTACCAGGGAATTCTCATCAGGAGCAACCTGACCCGCAGGGTCGCCTATGGAACGGTCGTCCGCCTCGCCGTAATGTCGCTCACCGGTCTCTTGTGTTTCCTGTTCACCCGGATTGACGGGGCGCTGGTGGGAGGGATCTCCTTGTCCATGGCCGTGTGCGCCGAGGCCATGGCAAGCAAGCTCATGGCGCGGAGGGCCGAAAAGGAAATCCTGTCCGGAGGGACGCTGCAGACCATGATGAGCTATGGGGACATCACGAGGTTTTACTACCCTCTGGCCCTGACCACGATTCTCGGCGTGGGACTCATTCCCGTGGTGACCTTTTTCCTGGGCCACAGTCGCATGCCTGTCGAATCCCTCGCGGTTTTCCCGGTCATCAACTCCCTGGTCTTCATATTCAGGAGCATGGGCCTGTCTTTCCAGGAGGTGGGCATCGCCCTTGTGGGCGAAAAGTATGAAGGTTACCGGCCGTTGCGGAACTTCGCTTTGATCCTCGGCCTTTTTGTCACTGGGGCACTGGGGCTTGTCGCCTTCACGCCCCTTTCCTTGGTGTGGTTCCGGGAAGTGTCCGGCCTCAGCCGGGAGCTTTACGAGCTCGCGGTGCGGCCGACGCAGATCATGGTGCTCATGCCCGCCACCATGGTGCTCATGTCCTTCCAGCGATCCCTTCTGGTCGCCGGGAGGAGAACCCAGCCGATCACCATGGCAACGGCCATCGAGGTGGGAGGCGTGATTGCCTTTCTCTTCTTGACCATCAGGGGCCTGGACATGATCGGTGTTATCGGCGCGGCCCTCGCCCTTCTCATCGGCAGGCTCTGCGCGAACGGTTACCTTTTCATCCCCTACCTCCATGAACTCAAGAGAAGCCGTGAGAACCGTGAATGTTAGCCAAAAAGCATTGTCGATCCGCTGAGGTGAAGAGATGAAAGGCAGGTTCCGGGTTTTGCATACACGCCTGACGATTTCCGCTCATGCTGAGGTATCGAAGCATGAGGGGCCTTCTTCCTCCTTTGAAAAAGGGGGAGACAGGGGGATTTCCCGCTAGGGCTCCATTCCGGTGTGCCATTCAAATGGTGTGACGGAGACCGGAGATTCGCCGTTGGCCGGGGCGATAAGCATCCCTGCAAGGAGGAATACAAAAGCCCCCAGAGCACATGCGAGCTTTGTGTTGGTATTCATGCTCCTTTCCTCCGCGAATGGGTTGATGTCGTGCACTCTTTCCAGCCCCCAGGGTGGAGGAGGGGCAAGGTGAAGGGAAATATTTCTTACTAAAGGAAACCTCAAATTGGCCTTTTGTCAAGAGAATCAGTTACCAAGAAGAGCGCATTGAAGTTCACAGGTGATCAGCTACGTTATGGTCATTGCGAGCGACTTGAAGGAGCGAAGCAATCCCGGCGCTGATTTCATCGAGGAGATGGCTTCGGTTGTGTAAAGCCTTTTATGCTCATTGGATGTAAAGGACGCATTCATGCCGGAGATCATTTATCAAAGCAAGGAAGACCTGTACCCGAGGTTCGGCTATGCTTCACGGGACAGGAAAACCGCTTATGTGAGAGAGGATTTGCCGGCGTGCGTCAAAGACTTCGTGGTGCTCCACGAACTCTATCATCTGAAGGATCAGTCGAGGTGGTGGATCTGGAGAGAGATCAAGGCGAACGCTCATGGCGCTTTCCGGCGCCCCATCGGGTTTTTCGCCTGCGTGCTCCTGAGTCTTCAGCCTTGCAGGTTGAGGTACTATTGGAACCGGGTGCTGGGGTCACGTCTTGATTAGTGACTTTATTCCTTGTTCCCGCTCATGGAAGGCCATGGCGAGGTCGGTGGGAGTGACCCCTCATTACGTAATGGATTGAGAGATTACCGTTCGGGAATAGGTGTCGGAGTCTTCACCCGTAACCTCATCTGCAGGTTGCGGAGAAGTTCTGTGCCGGCGAGATCAAAGCCCCGAAGGGGCGTTATATGAAATCTGCCTTTGCAGATTTCATCAGGAGGTTGGCTGTGTTGCTGAGAATCCGTTCCGTCGCGGATATCGGAAAGGCGGTGCGAAAAAAGAGAAAGGAAGACGGACTGACGCTGGCCGATGCCGCCGCCCTATGCGGGGTTGGATACCGTTTCCTTTCCAACCTTGAGAATGGAAAGGTTACTGTCGAGCTTGGAAAAACGCTTCAAGTGCTTTCCTGCCTGGGCCTTCAAATTCAGGTAGGCCCGAAGGATTGGCCTGATGCGTGACAAGGACATGGAGCGCAAGCTGGATGTCTATTTGAGAAATGACCTTGTTGGGCGCCTCTGGCTCGACGAGGGGCGCCGCCTTGTCTTTCAATATGATTCAGGGTGGCTGAAAAGGAAAAGCCCTGTTCCTTTCATACAGACCTACGGGCCTTCAACGGTCGTTCAAAAGCTGCTTAAAATCATCAAAAAAGCCTCATCAAGATTCGCGGGCTCGACCTGAGATTACCTGACTCGCCATCTCCCGGCCAAAGAAGAAACCTCGTAAATCCTGTTAATCCTGTCCGAGTGTTCTTTTTGGCTTGAGTTTCGTTTTAGGTGAAACGGGCGAAACGAAATCGTCCCTGGGCCCCCGGTTGTTTGCTGCTGCATTCAGTGCTATAGTGGCGTCAAGAATAGGAGCGCGTAAGATTGGGAGTCGATGAGGCAAAGACAACTGCTGAAACGAGCGATATAGACGAAGAGGGATTCGATATTTCCCTCATTCGCGAGACGCTCCGCATGAGCCCTGATGAGAGGCTGGACTGGCATCAAGGGCTTGTAAGGATCATCGAAGAACTTCGCCGTGCGATCAAACTCTGATATTCCTTCATTGATCGAATTGCTTGCCGAGGCCGGTATCGAATTCGTGATTGTCGGCGGTATGGCGGCGGTCGTGCAGGGTGTTCCTGTAACGACTTTTGATCTGGATATTGTCCATAACAGGGATGAGGCGAATACCAGAAAACTGGTGGCCCTTCTTAAGACCATCCATGCTCGCTACAGGGGGCATCCTCCCGAAAAAATAGCTGAACTTTCGGAAGCCGCTTTCCTGGGCAGGGGCCACCAGTTGCTCTATACGGACCTAGGCGCGCTTGATGTGCTCGGAGCCATCGAAGAGGGCCTTGAATACGCGGACCTTCTTGCCTACAGCATTGAAGTCAAGCTTCGCGGAAAAACCGTGAAGATCTTGGCCCTGGACAAGCTTGCCGAGCTGAAGTCAAGGAGCGCCAACGAAAAGGACCGGTTGGTCTTCAAGCTGATAGCCAAAACCCTGGCAGAAAAGAACAAGCGCTGATTTTTTTCCTCCCTGCTGATCGAAAACCTTCAAAACCGACCAACGTCCCAATGCCGACTACTTCCTGGTTCTTTTTGTTTTCTTCTCCCCTGTCCCTGTCGCAGACCCTGAGTTAATCGAAGGGCTCCCTGCTCTTTGGTCCAAACATCCAACAAAGTTAGAGTGAAATGGTAAAAAAATTCCCATATGGCCGAAAAACGCAAGAAACTGCCTTTCGGCATCCCACCCCAAATCGACAGGCAACCCTATGAAACGACGTTTATATTAGGGTTCTCCTGTTTTTGCGGGACCAAGCCGGTGTAGTCAATCTGGTACAAAACAAAATTCGAGTTGGGTAAAACGGTACACACTTAACTATTTGGAAACTTTACGAAAAACCGAAACTTTTCTCTTGACACGATATTTTTTTCTCCCCACAATGTGCGTCAGCTTTGGCCTCCCGGTTTCAGTTTACCAAGCTGACCGCTGAGATCTGATTGGCGGCAGCTTTTGGGTATTTTGTCTACCCAATATGTCAGTAGTAATAGCGTAGTGACAAAGCGATTTTTTATTTGACAAGGCGAGAATTCATTTCGTAGCCTAAATCATCTCGCCCGTAACCAAACCAACAAATAACGTAACCTTTATTACAGGCTAACAAGCAAAGGCAACCATCCCTCACAACCTCTAACCTTGCAGCGCAGGCTTTACTTTTTCCCTTTTCTGTCATTCCCGTGAAGACGGGAATCCAGGTCTTTATAGGTTTCTGGTCTCCCGCCTTTGGCAGATGCCACTTGCAGTGCTCGGGAGCGACGATATGGGGGGGTTTTTCAAGACCGTCGAGGATGTGAAAGCAGCAATGGGTCTGTCATTGCGAGGAGCAGCGCGACGAAGCAATCTCAATGATTCTAGAATTCAAGGCCCTGCAGATCCGCCAGATAGGCAGACGCGGCAAACTTGACGGTCTCGTATAATGCCTCACAGCGTCATTACGAGGCGCGAAGCGCCCCTCCTGCCTCCTGCGCGCCATAGCCGCTACGGCGGCGGTGCGAGGCGGGCAAGTGTGGCAATCTCATTGATATCCGGGTAGTTACGAGATTACTTCGCTCTTCACAAATTTCTTCTGAAAGCATGAAGCGGGGATCCATGCCTCTACTTCACTCCTTGCTTTTTTCCGTCCCAACTTCAAGGCCTGCCAGCCACGCCTTTTGTATTTCGTCTTTGCTCCCCGCTCCGTGCTCCTTGCTCCGTGCCCCCTGCTCCCTGTCGCAGACCCTGAGCATAGTCGAAGGGCTCCCTGCTTAAAGGGGCATGAGAAAATATCAAGAGTTGGCTATGTATCAACGTTATGTTTCAATTGCAGTTTTCATAAGTAAGTGAGGGGAGGTCAGCCATGAGTCTTGCCAGAAAAATCAGGAGACTAAGAAAAGGCAAGGAGGAAACCGTCATCAAAGGACGAAGGAGCAAAATGCTCCTGGAACCTTTGGAGCCGCGCATTCTCCTGTCGGATTTTACTTACTCTGCGGCGGTGGGCGCAGCCATCGATGCAACCCTTCGCCTCGATGAAACGGCGCAGGACCTCCAACTCATCAACAATGCGGACCAGTCCATTCTGCAAAGTCAGGCCTTCGGCGAGACGGAGGCGGTCGTCATCACCGGGGCGGATCTGGATGATTCGCTGACCGTTGATTACGGCAAACCATTCTCCCTGCCGATCTTCTTTGCGGATACCTATTCGAGCACCGGCGACAAGTTGAAGGTTGTGGGCAAGGCGAATGAGTGGCGCATTGCCGGCGAAAACCAGGGCAGCGTCGGAGGCCCCGGCGCTATCGACTTCCTTGGCGTCGAGGACCTGTTTGGGGGAGCTGACGCAGACATGTTCATCTTCGAGCTTGGCGGCAGGCTCGATGGTTTCCTCGATGGCGGTGAAGGTACCGACACGCTTGAGGCCGCAGACGAAGCGAACGTCTGGGAAATTCTAAGCCTCGACTCCGGCTCCTTGAATGCGCAGCTCTTCGCGAGCATAGAAAACCTGATCGGTGGGGCTGATCAGGACATATTCGTGCTCGCCAGCGGCGCTGGCGCGACTGGCGCCGTTGACGGCGGCGCTGGCGAAGATACGCTGGATTATTCCGCCTATGCGGCTGACGTTACCGTGAACCTTCAGGCCGGTGAATCCACCGGTACGGCAGGCATAAGCAACATCGAGAGCCTCAAAGGCGGATCAGGGGATGACACCCTTGTAGGTCCTGACGTTGACACCACCTGGAACATTGAAGGGACAGATGCCGGACAGGTTGCCGGCATTGATTTTTCCGGGTTCGAGAACCTGCGAGGCGGCGCGGCTGCGGACGTCTTTGTCTTTGCTGATGGTGCTGCAATCACCGGTATGATCGACGGCGGGGGCGGCATCAACGCCCTGGACTACTCTGCGTATTCGACAGACGTTAACGTGAATCTCGGTGCCGGAACGGCGACCGGTGCGGGCGGCATCAGCAACATCCAGAACGTCACCGGCGGCGCAGGCAATGATGCGCTCACCGGCGACGCTTCAGCGAACGTTCTTGCCGGTGGCGCCGGGGATGACATTCTTTCCGGCGGCCTTGGTGCGGATGCGTTGGACGGCGGTCTGGGCGCTGACACGCTCGCGGAAGCCCGCGACGCGGACCTTATTATAAAGGATACGTCTTTCTCCGTTGGCCCGGAAGTCGAGGACCTTCTGGCGAGCATTGAAAAGGCGGTTCTGAGCGGCGGGGCAAGCGACAACACGATTGACGCGTCTGGTTTTACCGGTTCGGCTAGCCTGGCTGGGCAGGAAGGCGAAGATACCTTTATTCTGGGTTTTGGAAACTATACCATCGAAGGCGGAGCAGGCAATGACAGAATCGTCGCGCCCGATAGCTCCAACTCATGGGAAATCACGGATCTTGATGCCGGAACACTCAATGGCAATCCTTTCAGCAGCATTGAAAACATGATCGGCGGTATGCTGGACGACAACTTCGTCCTGCTTGCCGGCGCTCTTGCTACCGGCCTCATCGATGGCCGTGAAGGCCGTGACACACTCAAGGGCGCCGACGCCACCAACAACTGGATCATCGAAGGCATCAAATCCGGCAAGCTGAATGGCAAGCCCTTCAACGACATCGAGAACCTCGAAGGCGGAGCCGCCGAGGACACCCTGACCGGCCCATCGGCCGACACCACCTGGAACATCACGGGTCCAAATTCGGGCAGTGTCTCCGGGGTCGACATCGACTTTTTCGGCATGGAGAACCTCTCCGGCGCGGCGGACAACGAGGACACCTTCAGCCTGCTCGCAGGCGGGCAGATCACCGGTGGCGTAGAGGGTGGGGCCGGCGGATTTGACATCTTGGAGATTGTTGGCGACGAAACCTCTGCCGTGGTCTATACGTCCTCGGGCCCGAGTTCCGGCTCTATCACCATTGACGGCCTGACGACCACTTACAGCGGTTTTGAGCCGGCGACTATAACACCTGCGGCTAATGTCAACATCGTCCTTGGCGTAGCGCCGATCACCCAGAGCGACATCAACAACATTGCAGTTCTCACGAAGACAAGCACCGTGGGGACCGTCGACTCTTATGTGCTGTCGGGAGGGACTTTCGAGGACGCGACGATTCAGGTCGACAGCACAGTGCCGACCGCCATCACCATAAATCTCGGCACCGGCACCGACCAGATTACGATTTCCGGCCTGGCCGGCACAAATATTGACGGCAAGTTGACGGTCCTCGGTGGCGATGGCGATGACACCTTCATTCTGGGTACCGATTACGGCGCGCTGACGCTGACTGGCGGCGCTGGCACCAACGAGGTCACCATCAACGCATCCGGCGAGACAACGGTGGCGGGTGGCACCATCACCTCGGTTGGAGACGGCGTCGCGACATTGAGCGATCCGTCAAATTTCGATTCGATCTCGGGAAGCAGCATTTCGATGTTCTCGGCGTTCGCCCTTGAGATCGACCAAGTATTCGGCAAGATCGGCAGCCTGCTGGCCGGGGTAGAAAACCTGACAAATCTGGCGCAATCGCTGCCGTTGATCGGAGGTTCCAATCTGTCCGGACAGGCACAGGTTGCGCTCGGCAAAGCCATTGGCATCTTCGAGGCAATCGACAGCGCCCGGGCACAGGTGATTGCTGAAGTCGGCGCGCTGACTACGGGCGGGTTTGCCGCCGCCGAAGCCGCGATTGAAGGGATCGTCGGAAATATCGAGAGCCTTGGCGCCGCTGTGGTCAGCCGGCTTATCGCTAGCGCAACCGATATCCAGGACGCGATCGCTAGCTTGGCTGGTAACACGCCATTCAGCTTTGATCTGGATGTGGTCTTCACCGACAACTCAAATACAGCGTTAAACGTCGCAGTAGATCTTGACGAGATCGTTGCCTTGGTGGCAGATCCAGAGATTGCCGACAATCTTGAGGCGTTGGTTGCCGGGATCAATCAAATCATCGGTGCGAACGCCGATTTGTCCGGCCAAATCAGGGCGGCTATCGACGATGCCGGCCGGCTCGCCTTCCAGGTCCTTTCTTCGGAGATCAAGAGCCTGGTCGTCGAGGCAAATTCCGTCGCGGGCAACTTAGCGAACACGCTGCTCGGCTATGCCACCGACGCGGCCAACCAGATTGGTCAGCGTATCGATGACGTGGCGTCCGTGCTGACCGCGCTGGGTGATCTCGAGTACAGCTTCAGCAACGTCAATATCTCTATCAACGGAGCCGGCCAGTTCGTCTTTGATTTTGATTTCGATGTGGCGCGCCAGACCGAGTTTGCCTTCGACTTCGGTGACAACGCCGACAGCCAGGGCCTGTCGTTCTCCGGGGACGGCAAGCTGCTGGTCGGTACGGGTTTCAGCTTCGATGCCTCGATCGTGATGGACACCGCCGGCAACAATTTCACGGCGACGGTATCCGAGCTTGGTGCGGGTCTCGAAATCGACGATTCGAGCGGTGTGACCGTCAAGGCGAGCATCGGTGCGGTGTCGGGTACCGCCAGCGGTACCGTGAGCATGAATGCCGGCTTGCTGGCCGCCTTCACGGGGGGGGCGTCATTCGATCAGAATACTTCCGCGGATTCCCTGGTCACCAATCTGGATCTAGGCGTCACAGGCTTCAATTACAACTTTGTGAGTGACAGCTTTGCCTTCTCCGGCACTGCCGGCTTCAACGCTAACCTCACGTTAACCGTCGGCGCCAATCTGATCGATCTGAATGGCGCAAGCCCGGGTGGCACCGCGTCGGCGACCATCATGATTTCGGGCGGCAACCCATTCTCGGGAGACAGCCCGACGGTGACCTTTGGAGCAAATTTTGACAGTTTCTTCGATTTCAACAACTTGACGCCAACTAACATCATCAACACGATCGCCAACTTCATCGGCTGGATCGAGGATGCGACCGGCAGTTCGCTGCTGTCAAATATCGAGATCCCTTTCGTCGAGGGTGGGTTGGACGATCTGGCCAATCTCGCCCAGATCCTGTCCAACGCACTGATCTTCGATTTCGGCGGCGACAACGTGCGCGACGGTGCCGACAAGCTGCTCACCGACGTCAATGCGGCGCTGCAGGCGGCGGGTCTGGACGCCTACCTGCGAGCGATTCCGGGGGCGAGCTTTGGCCAGATCAACCTGGAGTTTCTCGATGATGATATCGTCGATATTGATATCTCCGGTTCGAGTCTGGGGGGGATACTGGCAAACGGAACGGGCCTGACCTCGCTGAGCCTCACCGGCCTTGATCTCACCGGCATCCTGAGTGGCGCACTGACCGCGACCGTGACGGTCAACCTCACCGGAGGACGATCAGTCACGAAGGAGTTCTCGATTTCAGTCGAGGACATGGCCGACAACAACGGCCTCGGCGATGATCTTCCCAAGCTTCTTGACGGATTCAACACGCCGACATTCAACTCGGTACAGGACTTTCTCAAGCGTCTGGACGACATCGGAATCCTGGGCGGTGCACCCATCAACCTGTCGGATCTCAGCAATTTCTACGATCCAGGCACCGCTCAACTGACTTACGAGATCTCGATCACCGATAAGCCGATCTTCGATGTCGAGCTGCCCGCGGATTTCGAGCTCGATCTCGGCTCGCTTCTGAACGTGCAGAGCGATACGCGCCTGGTGCTGTCGGGCATGGGTTCCGTTGGGCTGACGCTGGGCTTCGATATCACCAGCAATCCGCTTGCCGGAGACCTGCCGGGGGTGTCGGGCGACCTTTCAGGCACGACCACGCTTGCCGGCATCGGCGTCGAGCCGAAGACTCAGCCGGCGGTCACCGGCACCAGCGTGCCGACCTCGATTCAAGGCGTCCTGACCGCGGATGCGGGCTTCTCGCTGAACATCGATGGCACGGTCTATGACGTGGTGGTCGAGAGCAGCGCGACAGCGACCAATACGACCATCGCGAACCTCGTTTCCGTTGTCAATGCGGCGCTGACGGCTGTCTTCGACGCCGATTCTGTCGCCGCTGCCAACCGCGTCACGGTTACCGCGAGCGGCGGCAAACTGGTATTCACCGGCGGCACCGGCGTCAACAATCTGACCATTACCGTTGCCTCTGGCGATCCGGCGCTCGGCGCCTTCGGTCTGCAGCCCACGCAGTCGGCCTCGGCCCCCGGTGGCGGCGCTACGATCACCGCGACCGGCCTGGTGCCGACGTTGATCGGCGTCTTCTCCAGCAATGTGCCGTTCCAGCTCATGTTTACCGATTCGGGCGGCACGCCGACCACGACCTATGACGTGACGGTGCTGGCGACCGACACGCTGAAGGTTTTAGCCAGCGGGGAGGTGCAGAACGTCAACCGCAACATCATTGACCTGGTGGCCGATGTACAGACGGCGCTCGGTAATGCTGCGGTAAGCGGCGGTAGTGCGGCGTTCGACCTCAACAACTACATTGAGGTCGGCTTCCAGGGCAAGTTCCTGGTACTGACGCTGAAGGACACCGATCTGAACGCCGCTGCGGTGCCGTTTGACGGCTTTTCGGTCGTATCGGCAGTCTCGGCGCTCGGCCTGCCGGCACAGGCGGGCAACACCGACGATCTGCTGATCCGCTTCGACAACGGTCAGTACATAACAATCGACATAAGCGCGGCGACCAACATTGCGGGTGTGCTGAGCGCTATAAATACGAAAGATTTAAGTGGCATTGGCCTGGGAAGTAACAAGTTGTCCGCGGTCATCACGCCGGACGATCCGGCGACTCCGGAAAACGAGGGCGGAAAGAGCCTGACCATCAGTTACAATACCGGTAGTGTCAAGCTTCAGTCGATCGAGGCCACCAATGGCTCGGCCGCCGCGACCCAGCTTGGCATCGTCGGCATGGATGTAAACATGTTTGCCGAGCCGGGTTCACCCGAGGCGACGCCGGATGGCTCGATCACCGGCCGCGGTATCGGCGGCGTGACCCTGGCCGACCGCTTCTTTATCGAGGCGCCCGGCGGCGGCAGCCTGGAAAACATCGCCAGCTTCGAGTTCGACGCTCAGGCCGGACGGCTGCTGAAAGACCTTCGCCTGGTCAGCGACGACGACGTGCTGGTCTCGGACAGCGTCGACCTGCGTGACTATGTCGGGTTCGACATCCAGATCAAGAATGTCAACGGGTTTACGGCCGGCACTTACATGATCGACTCGATCGTGACCGGCATCGACACCGACGGCGACGGCGCTACCGATGGCGCCGGTGATTTCGGCGTCAGAGTCACTGCCGATTTGGGCACAGACGGCCTCGCGGGAGGAGTCGGCATCATCCAGACCGGTGTCCAGGCCTCGGCAGCGCTTGGCTTCATCGAAGTTGAACTCACCGGCACGGCCGACTTCCAGGCCGAGGCCTCGGTCGGCCTCAACACCGGGAATGCAGTGGTGAGCGACGGCACCGTCACCCTGGCCGAGGTCATCGACCTGTTCGAGGCCGGCGACATCCTGAATCTCTTCCGGGTCCCGAGCATCACTGTGCCATTGGGTGATGCCGACTTCGGCGGCGTCGACCTGACCCTGTCGATCGGATCGGGCTCGCCCGGCTTCGATGCCATCATCAACGATATCCTGCCGGGCAACTCGGCTGGTATTACCATCGACATCCTGGCCCTGGGCGACCCATTCATGAAGACCCGGTTCGACCAGGCCGGCGGATTCTCGGTCACCGATGCCGACACCTTCACGGTCACCACCAACGCCACGCTCACCGGCCTGCTGATCGAAGGCGCGAAGCTGCGCTTCACGCTGGCAAACGGCGATGTGTTTGATGCCAAGATGGACAGCGTTGGCGAAAGCGGTGGGATCATCACGGTCGATCTGATCGAACTGACGAAGGTGCAGGGCTCGGATACCCCGGCACTCAATGCGGCCGCGGTCACAGACGTCGTCCTGCTGCCGTCGGCAAACGTGACGCTGCCGGACATCGGGGCGATCTTCGAGGATCCATTCTCCGATTTTGGTATTGACGATATCCTCAAAGCGCTAGGGCTGCTGGTCGATTTCCTGCTCGAGTTCCAGGAATTCGACTTCCTGCAACAATCGATCCCGGTGCTCGACAAGTCGGTCGCCGACCTGCTCGGCATGGCCCAGGATCTGGCCGACTACATCGACGAGCTGCGTGCCAACCCGGCGGGCAGCCTGCAGTTCCTCGAGGACGCGATCAACGACGCGATCGGTCTGTCCAGTGATACGCTTGGCGACATCTTCGACACCGTAAACGGGGCGCCTCCGGGCACGCCGATCAGCCCGTTTGTGATCGGCTGGGATTCTGCCGAGCAGATGTTGACGCTGACACTGAACATCGGGGCCGGCTTCTCCGAGGCGCTGAATGTCGGCTTCTCCGATATGGGCTTCGGCGACATCTTCGGCGATATCGGCATCGACGGCATCCTCGACTTCTCGGGATCTGCCGGGCTCGAGGCCTCGGGCGGCATCTTCCTGACCCTGGGATTGGGGATCGACCTGGATCAGTGGTCCTCGGACCCGACGGCGTTCGACGACGCCATCTACCTGCTCGATACCAGCACCCTCGAGGCCGTGCTGGAGGTGGGGGGTACCAATCTGGCGTTCAACGCCGGACTGGGGCCGTTTGCGCTGTCGATTCAGAACGATCCCGACGGCGCGGACGCCGAGATCAGCATCGAGGTCGGCGCGGAGGTCAAGGAGAAGAGCGGCAATGCCTTTGGCACCGACAACCGGATTTCGATTGCCGAGATTATCGATGGATCGCTGACCGAGATCTTCGAGATCAGCGGCGCCAACGGAGCGAGCAGCTTCGGTACCATTGCAGGTACCTTGCCGGTGTTCTTCCCCAACGATGCCAATCTGATCGGGACCATCCGCATCGGCGAAGAGGCCGGCACCAGTGCGCCGAATTCGGGACTGGGGGATCTGCTGAATTTCGGCAACCTGACCTTCACCACGGACGCCGACGAATTGACCGCGGCCGAAGCGACGCTGACGGACGGCGATACCGAAAACGACGCCCTGGTCGTCGATATATCGGAACTTGTGACCTTCTTCGAGGATTTCGACTTCTCGTCGTTCTCTCTGTTCGACAACATCAAACTGGCCGTCGACGGCTTCGACAGCTTCCTGCGGCTGCTTGAAACCTCGGTGCTCGGTGCGCTCGGCGATCTCAACATCCCGCTGGTCGGCCCGAGTTTTTCCGATGCGGCCGACTTCATCGCGGACTTCCGCGTCGATTTCGTCGGTCCGCTGCGCGAGGCCATCGACTCGGTCGAGGACGCCGCCGACGATTTCACCGACCCGGACAAGAACATCATTTCCAAGCTGCTGTTCGATCTGCTCGGTCCGGACGGGCTGAACCTGCTGCTGGAACTGGATCCAGGCGACAAACCCGGCGACCTGTCGCCCGGGCTTTCGCCGGAAGATTTTATCCTTCTCGATGCCGATGCGCTGGCGGGTGTCCTGTTTGACGGTAATGACATATCCACAGCGGACATCGCCTGGGATTTCAAGATCGGACAGAGCGCCGCACCGCTCGACAATGCCGGTTTCGGCTTCGATATCGGCATCCCGGGCCTTGCCCTGCGCACCGAGGCGGAAATTAGCGCCACGCTGGGCTGGGAGCTCGAGCTCGGCTTCGGCCTGTCAACCAAGGACGGCTTCTACCTCGACGTCGAAAACGAGGACGGTACCCCCGAGCTGAACTTCTCGGTCGACGTCACCCCGTCGGGCGCCATCACCGGCGAGCTAGGCTTCCTGGCGCTGACGGCGCAAACCGCAACGCGGGATATCGATAACGCCGATGGTGACGACAATCCAAATACCGGTATTGAGCAAACCGGCCTGTCGGCGTCCTTCGGCGTCGATCTCATCGACAGAAACTTAACTGCAGGCGATGACGCCAACCGCCTGGGCCTGACCGAGTTCGGCGATATCGGGCTCCAGTTCCAGGCGGCGGTGGAGGCCGCCGCGGTGCTGGATATGACCCTCGGCCTGAATCCATCGCTGGTCGGCAGTTCAGTGGCGACCGGTTTTCCGTCGGTCGTCGCCGAATTCGATTTCCTCTGGGGATTCGACACGACCTTCAGTCTGGACCAATCGCCGGACTTCGGCAGCGTCCTAGGCGACAGCCTGCAGGTCCTGGCGTTCAACAACGTTGGTCTCGACCTTGGCGAGTTCGTCACCGAGGTTCTGGGTCCGATCGTCGACGCTGTCTCCGAGTTTACCGCACCGTTGCAGCCCTTCATCGATTTTCTGACCGCGCCGATTCCGGTGATCGATGCCTTCGGCGTCAATCTGACGATGCTCGATCTTGCTGCGGCGCTCGGCGATTTCGATGCCGGTCTGATCGAGAATCTGGCCGAAATCATTACGCTCATCAACACGGTCGCCGATCTGCGCGCCGATGCGGGCAATCTCAATCTGGTGATCCCGCTGGGCGATTTCGTCCTGTTCGACGGCTCAGGCCAGACGGACAATCCGTTCGCGGACGGCTTCGATCGCAGTTCGGTGTTTGCCAACCGGGTTGCATCAAACGCGTTCGGTGATCTGTCGAATGCCGTCAGCACCTTCCTCAACAGCAACTCGGGTACGGACACGAGCGGAAAGGCAGCAAAATCCCTGCAGGGCCTGAGCAAGCCGGGCGGCGCGTTCGCGTTCCCGATCCTGGAGGATCCAACCCAGGTCTTCGGCCTGTTGATGGGCGAGAGCCCGACGCTCGTCACCTTTGATCTCGAACCGCTGATCGTCGGTTTCGAGCAGAATTTCTTCTTCTCGATCTTCGGCCCCCTCGGCGTCTCGCTGGGTCTGATCATCGAGTTTGAGGCTGATTTCGCCTTCGGCTACGACACCCTGGGCATCCAGAACTTCGTGAGCAACGACTTCCGCAATCCGTTGCAACTGTTCGACGGCTTCTTCATCTCCGACACCGAGAATCCGGACGGATCGGGCGCGGATGTCCCCGAACTCACCTTTCTCGGCGGCATCACGGCAGCGGCCGAACTCAACCTCGGCATCGCGCGCGCCGGGGTCGCCGGCGGGCTGTTCATCGAGATCCTGTTCGACCTGTTCGACCCGGACAATGACGGCAAGGTTCGCATCGGCGAGCTGATATCGAATGTCGAGAACCAACTGCGCGCACCCGGCGCCGAAAAGGCGCTGGCGCCCCTCGCGATCTTCGACGTGACGGGCGAGATCTTTGCGCGCCTGTTTGCCTTCCTGAAGATCGATTTCGGTCTGTTCGAGATCGACAAGGAATTCGACATCGTCGACCCGATCACGATCCTCGACTTCGAGATCGACTTCTTCCGGCCGCCGGTCGTGGCGACCGAAACCGATGACGGCGACCTGATCATCAATGTCGGCCCGTTCGCCGAACAACGGCTGTTGGGCAACACAGATGACTTTGGTGAAACCGTAACCGTCAAGAAGAAGAGCGCCGGCGGCGGCAGGGTCACCGTCGAGGTGTCCACCGTCAGCAACGGCTTCGGTTCGGACAGCCCCACCGCGTCGAACGCGTTCGTGTACGTGATGGACGAGGGCGGCACGCTGATCATCGATGGCGGCGCCGGAGATGACCACATCTTCCTGGATGGCTGGCAAGGCAATGAAGTCGTCTTCGACATCAAGGGCGGTCTCGGCGATGACGAGATTCATTTCATCAACAGCGTGGCCGGTGACTTCAATTCGCCCTTCAACATCATCGACGGCGGTGCCGGTGCAGACAACATCATCGGTTCGAACGGCCGCGATTTCATCACCGGCGCGGCTGGTGACGACATCATCGATGCCGCGGGCGGCGATGACTTCGTGCTCGGCGATCAGGGGGACATCTTAACGGACTCCATCGTCATCGATCCGCTAGGCAACGACGGGGCCGATGAGATTGAAGGCGGCACTGGCGAGGACATCCTGATCGGCGGCGGTGGCCAGGACAAGCTTGTCGGCGGTGCCGGTGACGACCTGATCCTGGGTGACGGCGGCCAGATCAATTTCACCAACGCGCTTACCAACGAAAATACGCTGTTCAGCAACGTGCGTCCGCTCTACCAAGGCGGCGTAACCGGGGCGGATGCCATCGGCGAAGGCGTTGCTGACACCATCTACGGCGATGATGAGGCCGGCTCAGAAACCGGTGACGACATCATCTTCGCCTCCGGCGGCAACGACACTGTCGATGCCGGCATGGGTGCCGACGTTGTGTTCGGCGGTGCGGGTTTTGACATTATCACCGGTGGCGACGGGCCGGATCTGCTGTTCGGCGATGTCGGTTCGATCCTCGGCGACATTACACCGCTGAGTAATTCTGACTCGCTGACCCTGGTGGCCAAGCAAATCGGCCTTGCTGCCGATGGCGCGAGTGACACGATCTACGGCGGCGCCGACAACGACCTGATCTTTGCCTCGTCCGGCAACGATACCGTCGATGCCGGCGGCGGCGATGACCTGGTGTTCGGCGGCGCCGGTGCCGACTTCATCGAGGGCGGTGCGGGCAACGACGATCTGCGCGGTGAGAGCCAGGGCGATACCATCTACGGCGACGACGTAGCCGGGTTGCTGAGCGGCAACGATATCCTCAATGGTGGCACCGGCCCCGATCTGGTCTTTGGCGGGCTTGGCGACGACGTAATCATCTCCACCAAGGGTTCGGATATCGTCAATGCCGGCGAGGGCAACGATACCTACCGGGTGAACCTCGCGGGCGGAACCACCACCTCCTTCATCGACATCATCGATGGCGGCACCGGGGCAGGCGACGTGGACCGGCTCGAGGTCAATGGTACCGACCGCGCCGATACGATCCTCATCCGCGCGGATGCGTCGGGTGCAAACGCCTTCATTGCGGGTATCAATGGCTCGTTCAATGTCGAGCGGGTGAACTATGGCAGCACGATCGAGCGCATCGTCGTCAACGGCGGTGCCGGAAACGATCTGATCGTGTCCGACGACACGGCAGCCTCGATCGAGGTGAACGGCGAGAGCGGCGACGATACCTTCCAGGTCGGCCAGCTTTTCCGCACGCAGCGCAATGTCAACTCGGAGACGTTTCCGTCGATTGATACGGGCATCCTGTCGGAAGATTTCTTCACCACGATCGAGGTCACGCGGGGCTGGCTGTCGAACGGCATCAGCAACCCCATGACGATCAACGGCGGCATCGGTAACGACAACTTTACCGTCTACCACAACAAGGCCGTCCTGACGCTCAACGGCGACGAGGGCGATGACATCTTTGAGGTCCGTGCCTTTGCCCTGGCGGGCAGCCAGGAGCCGCAGCGTGAGCGCACCGACCTGTCCGGCGGCGCGGGCGCCGACCTTGTTCGCTACGCCGTCAACGCACCGGTCAACATCAATGGCGGTGATGGCTTCGATACCCTGATCGTCATCGGCACCGAGTTTGGCGATGACTTCGTCATCACGAAGGACGGCGTCTTCGGCGCCGGGCTGAATGTGAACTTCGTCAATATTGAATCGCTGCGCGTCGACGGGGCGGAGGGCGACGACCGCTTCTTCCTGCAGTCGACGAAAGATACGGTGCTGACCGAACTCTTCGGCGGTCTCGGCAACGACACATTCAACGCCTCGGGAGATACCCCGCCGGTTGTGTCCAATGACTTCCGAGGCCACAGCGGCATCATCACCCACGAGATCGAAAGCAGCGACCCGTTGTTCAACGGCCAGGCGCTGTTCGGTATCTCGGCCAATGTCGGCGACGATGACGAGCCGTTTGCGATCATCACCGAGAGCCAGGGCGCGACCATCGTCAACGAAGGGGATGCCGTCGGCGACAGCTACCAGATCGTGCTGACCCAGCTCCCGAAGCTGGATGTTTTCGTCACGGTCAATGCACCGCTGCCGTCGCCGTCGAACCGTGAGCAAAAGGCGTATGCGTTCAGTGTATCCAGCAGCCATCCGGACGCGGTGGTGCTGGGCGACGGCTCCTCGGTGATACTGAAGTTTACGACGGCAAACTGGAATATCGCCCAGACCGTAGACGTCCAGGCAACCACCGCAATCTTCAATGACTTCCCGAGCGGAAGCTACACGCGCACCGATATCAACGGCTTCGATTTGCAGGATGTGCCGTCCTACGACTTCAGCTTCGATGATGCCGCGTTCGAGGGTCAGCGCAACGGCGTGGTCACGCACCTGTTCTCATCCGGCGTGACGGTGGCCGGTGCTGGCAGCGACGTCAGCGGGGTCGGCAGCGACACCATCACGATCAACAAGCTGGGCCTGTCGGCGAACGATCTCCTCGGCCGTATCCTGACCATCACCGAAAACGAGGGCATCGGTGAGTTCCGCTTCATCGCGGGCGTAACCGATAACGGCGCAACCTACACCTTGACCCTCGGAAAGGCCTGGGAAGAGGGCAAAGTGCCGGTGGCCGGTTCCTCGAAGTTTATCATCCGGGTCGATGACGCGATCACCGGCGTGGTGAACGACTTCACCGAGATGAAGGCCGAAGAGATTTTCGACGACCGCTCGACCTTCGAGGCGGTCGACGCGGCCGGCGAGCCGGTCAGCTTCGGCTCGAACAATGAGCTGATCGGCCGGACGCTTTCGATCGTCGGCGGTCCTGGCGCCGGCCAGGAGCTGCTGATCCTCTCGCACACCGATTCCACGCTGACGCTCAACGGCATCTGGACCGTCAATCCGGTGATCGGCGAAAGCATTTTCCGGATCGAGCGTTATGACGGGCTGAACAGCCAGGTGGTCGAGGTCACCATCAATGACAACGACCGGCCGGGCCTCATCGTCGATCAGGCGATCGACCTCAGCGGCACCGGCGCCGTCGTGGCCGGTCTCGAGGCCGTTACCGCGGTGATCGAGGGCTCTGACGGCGATCAGCGGGGCGAGGCCGACGTGATGCGCCTGCGCCTTACGGAGCAGCTAAACGGAACGGAACAGGTGACTGTTGGACTCAACTACGATGCCGGCCAGATCAAGGTCGTCGCCCACGGCGCCGGCGCCGGCGGCACGGCCCTGACGTCGGTCGTATTCGACGACTCAATCCTGCAGACGGGCGGCATTCTGGTCGACGTCTATGCCGTCGATGATGTCACGCGTGAGGCGGCGCATACCGCGCAGATCAGCTTTGACTTTACCGCCAGCGGCTTCGGCGGGGGCGGGAGCGATCCCGACCAGACCGGCGTGAACGACACCCTCGTCCTCGATATCCCGACCAGTGACCCGCAGTCCTCGGTCGGCCTCAACTTCAAGCCGGACAATGCCGCAGGGATCACCGTCAACGTGTCGGGTATCGGCGACCTGGTGAACGGGACCGACTTCGAGCTCATCGAGGGCTCGAACACCATCCTGTTCCTCGACCCGGACGGCGAGCCGCTCGAACACTCGGGAATCATCACCATCAATTACACCTACACGGTTCCGGGATTCGATTCGGCCTTTGCCGATCCCGTGCTGGTGCGTATTGCCGACGACGACGCGCCGACGGTCCTGGTGCGCGAGACCGACGGCTCGACCGACGTGATCGAAGACGGCCGCATCGACACCTACGAACTGGTGCTGACCAAGGCACCGACGGCCCCGGTGACGCTGGACCTGACCGAGATCATCACCAAGTCGACCAAGACGGGTGGGATTCGGCACGACCTGGTGCAGGTGGATATCCTTGGTGCAATTCAGAATGGTGCACTTGTAACTTTGACCGAGTCCGATGCACTCGATGCCAGCGGCAATCAGGTGTTCGACTCGGGCGGCAACCTGGTCACCAAGGAGACTTTCACCTTCGACGACACCAATTGGGATAAACCGCTGATCGTCGTCGTGGGTGCGGTTGACGACATGGTCGTCGACGGTGGCGACACCAAGGTGTTCGCACCGGCCCCGGACACGGTCTCGCAGATCCTCGGACCGGTGGTCGTCAGCGGGGCGGGCGGCAACGGTTCGCTGTTCGGCCTCAATGACCCGCTGATGTTGCCGGGCGAAAAGAATGTCAAGCCGCCGACCGGCGATATCCTCGCCATCGACAATGGCGACGCTCCGGGTCCTGCTGTGGAGCTCGAAGTGAGCCGCGCCGACCTGACCGGCATCGTGCTCGACCGGTTGCGCATCCGCGTCGATCCGAGTGACAATGCGACAAAACTGCCGTTGGCGTCCGATGAAGAAATCGAGGACCTGATCGGTAAGACGATCGAAATTACGCGCGCCCCGGCTGCACCCTCGGTCGTCGATCAGTTCCGGTTGATCATCGACGTCGACATTGATGACAATGGTACGCCCGGTCTTACGGACGACATCATTACGTTCACTCTGAACGAACCTTACGAACTGGGGACGGATGAGGAGGGCGTGATCAACGAATCCTTTGATCCCACAGAAGCCCAGACCAACCCCGACAATGCGGGTTTCCCGGCCGAAGAAGATACGCCTGAAACGCCCGACGATGATCCGGTCAACCGCTACGCGATCACCTCCGAGAGCCTGAACTTCTTTGTCAATGAAGAAGAGTCCGTCGACTTCCTGTTCGTCCATGACGGGGACAGCCCGGCCGACACCCCGGCGGTGCTGACATCCAACCGCCTGTTCGGCCTCAACATGGGTCCGAACACGGTGATCGGCGGGACCGCGCAGCAGGGCGGCATCACCTTCGATGACCTGGAGGTGATCGATATCACGCTCGGCTCGGGCTACAACGACGTCGAGGTCAAGGGCACACCGACCCGCTCCGACGGGTTCCAGACCTGGACCATCATCCGTACCGGTACCGAGATCGCCGATCCGGCGCAGCCAGGTGTTCCGGTCGGGGATACCGTGACCGTCCAGCTCAACGAGACCGAGGTCGAGATCGATACCGGCACGGGGTTCACCGTGCAGAATCCAAGCGTCGTTACCGCTTTCACGACCCTGCTCACGATCACCGACGGTAGCTTCTATTCCAACGATGAGCTGCTCGGCCAGCGGATCCAGATTCTTGACAGCGCGGGCTTGGTCTCCGCCGAGCGCTGGATCATCGGCAACACCGGCAACGTGCTCGAGCTGTCCGACCCGCTCGATGAAACAGATGGGGCAGGCGTTGAGTGGCGCATTTTCGACCCTGCCGACGGCAGCCTGTCCGTCGATCTTCAGGGCGGCCAAGACACGCTGACCGCCGCAGGCTCGACCAAGGGTCTCGTGGTCTTCGGCGGTGACGGCCAGGATACGATCACCGGCGGTGTGGGCGATGACATCCTGTTCGGCGATGTCGGGCGTGTGGATTATCGCAGCCTCACCGGGGCGATCGTCACCCGTCTCGGATCGACCCCGGAGGTCATCACCGGCTTCGTCGTGGCACCGTTCCCCCAGGACGTCGACGGCGACCCGGCGGAACTCAACACCAACCAGACCATTTTCCCGCTTGCCGACACCTCGAGCGGGTTGGTGGGCGATCCTTCCGAAACGGCCGATACAGGACTTGTCGGCCTGTTCGTGGATATCAACAACGGCACGGGCTTCCTCGAAGAGGTGCGCCTGATCACGGCAAACACCAACAGCCAGTTGACCGTCGATCCGGCATTCGTGCTCGATCTCGACGCCACCTCCCAGTTCCGGATCTCGACGACACCGGAAGACCAGACCGATGGCATCGTCTACGACCCGTCGCTGGTCCTGGCGATCGCGTCTATGGGCGGCGATGACGATATCATCAACTCGGGTATGGGCAACGATGTCACCATTGGCGGTGAGGGTGAGGACACTATCGCCGGCAATGACGGCGACGACGTCCTTTTTGGCGATCTCGGCGTGGTCGAATACTCGTTCGATGCCGCCAACAACCCCGTAACGCCCGAGATCGGCGACAAGGTTGCAACGCTGCGCAGCAGTATCCGCTCGATCGAGTTGCCATCCGGCGATGACGACACGATCAGCGGCGATGCCGGCAGCGACGTGATCATCGGCGGCTTTGAAGAGGACGATCTGCACGGCGACGATGAAACCGGCAGCAACGGTGCGCTCGACGGCGACGACATCATCCTCGGTGATGCCGGCCTGCTGGATTTCACAGACGGTGTCCTGACACGGGTTGAAACCTACCGCACCAACGGCGCGGCGGACGAGATCAGCGGCGATGCCGGCTCCGATATCATCATCGGCGGCATGGGCGGCGACACCCTTTACGGGGATAATGCGGCCGGTTCGAATGGTGCAACGGATCTGCGCGACTACCTGCTGGGGGATAACGGCGAATTCCTGCTGCTGAACAATCTAATTACCCAATTTGAAACGACGGACATCACCGAATCGACCGGCGGCGCTGACACGATCAGCGGCAATGCTGCCGGTGACCACATTCTCGGCGGAGTGGGCGGCGATACGATCTACGGCGACTTGGACACCCCTGGAGCAAATGACGGTAATGACGTCATCCTCGGCGACCAGGGGATCTTCGAGTACAACTTGGCCTCCCCCTATGACGGCAACCCCTTGACACTGGACCGCGTGCGGACCAAGCAGACCGGTCTGGGTGCGGGCGACGAGATCTACGGAAACGCGGCGGATGACGTGGTCCTCGGCGGCACAGCCGGCGACCTCATTTCCGGCAATACAGGCGATGACTTAGCGCTGGGTGATTTCGGAGAAGTGCAATTTGGTTCCGTCACAGTCACCAAACTTGGTGTCCAGACGAGCTACACCGAGTACCCCCTCTACGCTACCATCACCGACAACGCCCTGGGCGGGGCCGACACAGTCTATGGCAACGAAGACGAGGACGTCATCGTCGGCGGTGCCTACGGCGACAATCTGGACGGCGGTGCTCAGGATGACCTGATCTTTGGGGATAACGTGAGCCTTGACCGGAACGGCCAATTCCTGAACGATTTCACTAATCCGCGATTCCGCGAGCAGGACGATTCAGATGCGGCGCGTCCCGTGGACGGGGCCCTGTATGACCTGGACGACAAGGTGCAGGTCGGGACGGCTGCGCAGAACATTCCGGCGCTGACCGGCACACCGGTGTGGGGTAATTGGGAGATTACGTTGTTGGATCACGATGCCGAAACCGAGGCGGATGACACCGATAAGACAGAGGATTTCCTAAAATTCGGAGACGACTACATCGCGGGCGGTGCGCATGATGACCAGATCTTTGGTCAGCTCGGGAATGACACGATCCAGGGCGACGGGTCAATCGATTTCGTCAGCGACGGCAACTACGACGAGATCGGGATGCAGGTGGGCGCCACTCGTAACGGGTTGAACGAGCTGCTGGTGAATCCGTCCTTTGAGGATTCCGATGACGGCGACGACTACATCGAGGGCAACGGCGGCAGCGATGTGATCTTCGGCAACTTGGGCCAGGATGACATCCTTGGCGACAACTCCAGCCTCTTCAGCCTGGAAGAAGATGAAGAGCGGCAGCCTGCCGGTGAAGATCTGATCTTCGGCGGCGCCGGGACCGACATCGCCCGCAATGATTACGGCGATGCAGAGGTGGATGGCAGCGGCAACCTGAGCAGCATCCATCACGGCCGTGACTCCGATATGATCCTCGGCGACAACGGGAACATCCTCCGCTTGGTGACTGTAAACGGCACGGCAAGTTACCTCAGCTTCAACTACGACAACATCTACACCGCTCCACAAATCGTCGTTAGAGCGGCCCAACTCCTTGACTACTCCCCAGGCGGCCCTGATTACGCGCCGAACAATGGTGCCTCAACCGATATCGGTGCACGCGATGAGATTCACGGCGAGTCGGGCGATGACTTCATCTACGGCATGGTCGGCAGCGACGTGCTCTTCGGCGACGGGCAGGACGACGACATCATCGGCGGCTACGGCAACGACTGGATTTCCGGTGGCACAGGCCAGGACGGCGTGATCGGCGATGACGGCCGTATTTATACCAGCCGCAACGGAACGCCCGAACCGCTCAATGCCGTGGTAACCGCAACCGAGCAGGATTTCATCAGCACACCGGGCAGCATGCAGCAGGCCGATATCAACGTGACCGGTGAGCTTAAGAAAGCGGTGAATCTGACGCCATTCAGCCAGGAACCGGGATGGATGGCGATGGACGACGAGTTCGGCGGAATTTCGACGCACACCTCCGACGACATCATCTACGGCGGACTGGGCAGCGACTGGCTGCACGGCGGTTCGGGCGACGACGCGATCTCCGGCGCCGAGGCGCTTCCCGAGTTCTTCGCGGCCCCGGTCAACCCGGGCGATGTTCTGGGGTACGATCCGACCACCGGCGAGTTCGCCGACTACGACGAGTACTTCCCGTTGACCCGGATCGCGGGCTTCCTGCTCAATTTCGACGAGACGGAAGGGGTCTTCCGCGCGGGCGGTGAAACCGGCGGCAACCAGAGTGTCGCTTACGATTCGGTCAACGACGACGGCGACGACAAGATCTTCGGCGACCTGGGCAACGACTGGCTAGTAGGCGGGACCGGCCGCGACAACATCTACGGCGGGTGGGGCGATGACCTCATGAACGCCGACGATAACCATAATAGCACCGCGGGCACAACGGATCCGGCAGCAAATAACATCCCGGATACCCATCCCACCTATGAAGACCGGGCCTACGGCGGTGCGGGCCGCGACGTGCTCATCGGCAACACCGGCGGCGACCGGCTGATCGACTGGGTGGGTGAGTTCAATAGCTACCTCGTGCCATTTGCGCCTTTCGGCATGGCCACAGTGAGTCGGACGCTTCAGCCACAGCTTGCTGAATTTCTGTATGCACTCTCAGAAAGCGACGGCGCAGATCCGACCCGGGCGGCGGATACAGGGGCGGAAGCGGCCCGCAACGGCGAACCCTTTGGTGAACTGGGCGTGGTCCGGCAGAAAGACTTTGCCTGGCACGACCAGACAGGCGCCCCGGACGATCCACAGGCGGGCAACATCCCCGGCGGAAAGCGCGATGTGCTGAGGTCGGCGAGCTTCGATGGGGTCAGCAACACGGCCCTGCACGGCTTCTACGTCGATTCCGGAGTGTTCGAAGTGACAAACAACGCGCTGCGGGTCTCGGCCGAATCGCTGGGAGGAGACGCCACTTCGGTATTCCACGTCGATAAGGCCCTGCCGGTCTACTTCGAGATCCAGGCCTCCATCACCATGGAAAAGCCGATTGCGGGATGGAAGGCCAATTCCTACGTGATCTTCGACTACTACGGGCCGACCGACTTCAAATTTGCCGGATTGAATGCCTCCATCGACAAGATCCAGATGGGGCATCGGGATGCGAGCGGGTGGCACGTGGATGTTCAGAGCAATATGCAGATCAAACCGGGCACCTTCTACAATATGCTGGTGGCCGTGAACGGAACCAATGTGACCGTCCTGGTCGATAACGCTACCTTCTTTAGCTACACTTTTGCCCCACGGGTCGATTCGGACGGCTGGGTGTACGGCATCAACGACGGCATGATCGGCTTTGGTTCCGACAACTCCCGCGGCGTCTACGACAACATTGCGGTGAAGGTGCTGCCACCGGCCATTACCCTTGAGGGCACGGAGGAGTTTCCCAACACTGACGGCGTCGTAGATTTCGCTCCGGTCAAAGGCGCATGGCAGGACAATGGCGGGCGTTATGATGGAGCACCGGCTGCTGGAGGCAACAGCGCGGTCAGTCTGGTCGATCTTGGGATAGATCACGGGCTGGAAGTCGCATCGATCCTGGAGCTCGAGGCAACCCTTAATACTCAGAATAAGGGCGGGGTAATCTTTGATTACTACAGCGAGGACAACTTCAAGTTCGCCGCCATCGACGGTGCGAACAATCAGCTCGTGATCGGGCACTACACCGGCAAGAGTGGATGGGTGACGGAAGCAATCTTTGGAATGACCATCAACGAGGGCGCGGACTATGTACTCAACCTTTCCCTGAAAGGGACCACGGTCAGCGCCGCCGTAAAAGCCGTCGGTGCCCAGAACTGGCAGGGTATGGTTGGTTATGTGTTCAACGCCGTGACCGTGGACGGCGCCTTCGGCCTGCTGAGCAAAGACGGTGCGAGTTCCTTCGACGAGGTGACCGTCAAGACCGACGATCCGGCATTCGCGGCAGCGAGCCTCACTGCTGCTGCGGCACCCGCGGCACAAGCTGACGCGGGAAGCTGGCTCACTTACGATCAACTCGATGCGATCGTCGAGGAAGCCAAGGATCGCTGGGCCGCCTCTGTGGGCGGCAATGTGATCGGGCAGGCGGCTCTGGATCAGGTCACCTTCCAGATCGTGAACTTTGCCGACCTGACACTGGGTCGGACGATGGGCGCCTCGGTTCTGATCGACGCCGATGCGGCCCGTTGGGGCTGGTTCGTAGATGAAACGCCCGGGGATGATCTGGAGTTCGGCCAGAGCCTAAACGAGCTCGAACTGGCGGCCGCATCGACCAGCCCGGCCTTCGACCGCATGGATCTCCTGACGGTGGTCATGCACGAGTTTGGCCACGTGCTCGGATTTGAGGACCTTGCCCCGAACGCCGTTGGATTGATGAGCGAGACCCTCGATGCAGGGACAAGGGTCCTCCCGCCGGACGGCCCAGGGGATACACCGCTGGTAGTCATGGATTCGGAACCGGCTGCAGGACGGAGCGGGAAATTCTCGGCAGCGGTGGCGAAGGCGGCGTCGTTTGCCAAGAGTCAGAGCTCTTCCTGGCTCATGGACTTCGTGGTGGATGCGGTGAAAAGGGACTACAACCCTTTTGATCCTGTGGACAAGATCCGGATCAACCTTTCCGATGACGACGACGAAAATAACTAAACGCTGAAGGCGTTCCTTCCTGATTGCGAGCTTCCCGGTCCGCCCGGGGGCTCGCAATGCTTTCCGCCCCTAGATATAGGGGACGTTGTTAGTTTTTTTAGTTTATTGTTGACTTGTGAAGCTGGACATCATAGACTCCGCCCATGCCAAGAAGCGCAAGACTGGACGTCCCCGAGGTTTTGCAGCACGTCATGGCCCGCGGCATCGAGGGCAGGGACATCTTTCGGGATGGGAAAGACCGGCAGGCATTCCTGAAGCGCCTTTTCGATCTTGTTACGAAGGGTAACGTCCAGTTGCTTGCCTGGGCTCTCATGCCGAATCACTTCCACCTTCTGCTCCGAACCAGAGACATGAGCCTTTCCACCCTCATGCGGCGGCTCATGACGGGATATGCCGTGTGGCACAACCTGAGGCATGACCGAAAGGGGCACCTTTTTCAAAACAGGTACAAGAGCATCGTGGTCGAAGAGGATCCCTATTTACTCGAATTGGTGCGCTACATCCATCTAAACCCGGTGCGAGCAAGGATCCTGGACAGCATTTCACAACTGGACCGTTTCCCTTTCACGGGTCATGCGGTCCTTATGGGGCATCAGAGGTTCAACGGCCAGGACGCTGAATGGGTTCTGGGTTTGTTCGGAAAAAGAAAGGCGACCGCCAGGAAACGATACCGTGACTTTGTAGAGGCGGGCTTGAATCAGGGAATCCGGGAGGACCTGCAAGGAGGAGGACTCATTCGAAGCGCCGGTGGGAGGGAGCAGCTCGCTTTGAGGTCCAGAGATGAATGGGAGAAAGGCGATGAAAGGATCCTGGGTGGTGGAGACTTTGTTGAGGCCATCCTTAGAAATGAGCAGAAGAAAGAGAAGAAGATGACGGGTGTCAACGTTGAATCGATCCTTGGTGATGTGTGCAAAGAATGGAAGCTTGCGCGTGCGCAAATCCTGGGTCGGTCCCGTGCTCGCCGCATAAGCCGGGCGCGCAGGGAGTTTTTTCTGAGGGCTCAGGATGAGGCGGGGGCTTCGCTGACTGTGGTGGGGCGCCTCTGCGGGGTGGCTGCGAGCTCAGTTAAAGCGGCTACGGAGAAGGCTCGTTTGGAGCGAGGAAGAAAAGAAGGAACCAAAAACTAAAAAAACTAACAACGTCCCCTACCATGGTTGACAAGGGAAGTGGGGATGGAGTAAAATTCGTTTTCACCTCAACGAGTTACAGGGATTGACATCGATCATAAGGAGAATGTATGGCAGCGGAAAAGAGCGGTAAGGGAACAGATCAGGCAGCGGCGCAGCAGGCCGGCCAGACCAGGATCGTGTGGGACGATTCGAACATGAGAAGCGTGTACTCCAATGTGTCGAACGTGGCCGGAGGGCGGGAAGAGATCGTGCTTCTCTTCGGAATGAACCAGGCCTGGCATGCAGGCCAGAAGGACATCAGGGTCCGGCTTTCGGATCGGGTCATCCTGAGCCCCTTCGCGGCAAAGCGGCTGTCCATGCTGTTGAACAACGTGCTCCAGGATTATGAGAAGCGCTACGGCGTGCTGGACATAGGAGTTCAGCAAGCGCCTACGGGAACGGTGCAGTAGGGAAATGCATTATCAGTATTGATTCCCCGTCGCTTATCAAATCCCCCTTGGTCCCCCTTTTCCAAAGGGGGAAACCCGCTGTAAGCCCTGCCCTTTGAAAGGGGAGACACATGGGGTTTCAGGTGGCGCTTGGGTTGAGTTTCCCAGGGCGTGAAGGGTGTGTAATTTGTTGCCACTGAACGGCCCCGATGTTACGATGACCGGGTGGTAAGTTTTTACACACCGAAGGGGGGGTAGACATTTTCCACCGGCAACTATTGAATATCATGCCTTAATAGGAAAGCCATTCGTCTCGCGATTTGAGCACGGTTCTTGCTATGAATTTAGGAGATGTCTGAATATTATCTGAAGAAGGATAAAATAAAAGGAGGAATTATGGCAGAGCAAAGTGGAAAAGGACGTGGGGCTGCCGCGCAGGCGGGAGCACAGGCACAGGCACCCGGACAGACCAGGATCGTTTGGGACGACTCAAACATGAGAAGCGTGTACTCCAATGTGTCGAACGTAGCCGGCGGACGGGAGGAGATCGTGCTTCTCTTCGGAATGAATCAGGCGTGGCACGCCGGGCAGAAAGAAGTGAAGATCCAGCTCACCGACCGGATCGTCCTGAGTCCTTTTGCGGCAAAAAGGCTCGCCATCCTGCTCAATAACGTGCTGAAAGACTATGAGAACCGATACGGCACCCTCGAGGTGGGAGCACCCCAGGTGCCGCCGGATGCGTCGGTGCAGTAACGGATTCACCCCCACCTTGGTCCTCCCCCCTCAAGGGGGAGGAAAGGAGGAGGTCCTCCCCCATCGAGGGGGAGGAAAAGAGTTTGGGGAGGGTTAGGGTAATGTGGCGGGATCTTCGACAAGGGGGAGCAGAGGCAGCGATCCTTCCCCATTGTAGGCTGTGCTACGTTTTCATTTCGAGACTCAAGCCGAGAAATCTTATAGGTCGCATCTTCTCGAATGTTGCCTTGATGCCAGAGAGGGTCATTTAAGATTTCTCCCCCTGTTTTCACAGGGGTCGAAATGACGGAAAGCAGAGTCACCAGCATTACGACACAACCACTCAAGGGGAAGAGTAAACTATTTCCGGCGCTGGAATGGAAAAGATGTCTGAAGATGTCGTTCACCGCGCAGGCGAATCGACGGGCTTTGACGCTGATCGCCTGTTCTGGCGCCAGTTCGTCGAGGCGACCACCCCCAAGGCTTTCTGCCAGAGCTGGCTGCCTTTGCAGTGCCGCATGCTCAGAGGCGTGCGCTGCGGCATGGTCCTCCTGGGCAATCCAGACCAGGGTCCTTTCTCGCCTGTGGCGGTCTGGCCGGACGCCAAGCTCAGCATGAATCACCTCACCGGCGCCGCGGAGCGTGCGCTCAGGGAGCGTCGCGGCCTTCTCATCGCGGGCGAGGAAGTCAATGCGCCCGAAAACGTCCACGTAGCCTACCCCGTCGAAGTATCCGGAAAACTCCACGGTGTCGTCGTCCTCGAAGTCGAAGAACATCCGAAGCAGGAGCTCCAGTCCATCCTGCGAATGCTGCACTGGGGCGCCGCCTGGCTCGAAGTCATGATCCGGCGGGCCGAGGCGGCGAAAGCCTCTGAACTCACGGACCGTCTTGAAAAGGTCCTGGACCTCGTGGCAAGCGCGGTGGAGCACGAAGGGTTCCAGGGCGGCGCCATGGCGCTCGTCACCCGCATGGCCACGACCCTCGAGTGCGACCGGGTGAGCGTGGGATTCATGAGCCGAAACCAGGTGCGGGTCAAGGTCATGTCGCACACCGCGGATTTCGGCAAGCAGACCAACCTGGTGCGCGCCATCGGGGCCGCCATGGACGAGGCCGGCGATCAGCACGCGACCGTGGTCTTTCCCCCGCTTCCCGAGGGCCTTCCCCTGGTGACAAGGGCCCACGCGGAGCTTTCAAAGCAGCAGGGATCTGGGGCTATCCTGACCATTCCCCTGGAGAACAAGGGCAAGCTCGTGGGCGGGCTCACCCTGGAGCGGCCCGGCGAGAAACCCTTTGACGAGGATACGGTGGAGGCCTGCGAAACGGTTGCGGCCCTCGTCGGACCCATCCTGGAGACCAAGCGACGGGAGGAGCGGTGGCTCATTCGGAAAGCGGTGGATTCCGGGGCCGAACAGCTCAGGAGAATCCTCGGACCCGGGTACCTGCTCCGCAAGCTCATCCTCATTGCCGTCCTCGGCCTGGTGATCTTCTTCTCCCTGTTCGAGATCGACTATCGCGTGACCGCGCCCACAAGCATCGAGGGCGAGGTGCAGCGGGCCGTGGCGGCGCCCTTCAACGGCTACATCAAGGAAGCGCCGGTCCGGCCCGGAGACGTGGTGAAGGAGGGGGATCCCCTGTGCCTGCTCGACGACCGGGATCTAAGGCTGGAGCGGCTCAAGTGGGTCACCGAGAAAGAGCAGCTCACCAAGCAGTACCACGAGGCCATGGCCAAACACGATCGGGCCCAGATCCGGATCACCAAGTCGAAGATCGACCAGGCCGAAGCGCAGCTCGCGCTCATCGAAGAGCAGCTCTCGCGGACCAGGGTCGTTGCGCCCTTTCACGGCGTTGTCCTGAGCGGCGATCTGAGCCAGTCCCTGGGCTCGCCCGTGGAGCGGGGCCAGGAGCTTTTCAGGGTGGCGCCCCTCGATGCCTACCGGGTCATCGTCGAGGTGGACGAGCGGGACATCATCCACATCAGGGAGGGCCAGCGAAGCGAGCTCATTCTGCCTTCCATGCCCGGAGAAGCCTTCCCCTTCGTGGTCAACAAGATCACCCCGGTTTCGCTGGCCAAGGAGGGACGAAACTACTTCCGCGTGGAAGCCAAGATGGAGAAGACTTCGGACCGCATGAGGCCCGGCATGGAAGGGGTGGGCAAGATCAAGATCGATCGCAGAAAGCTGATCTGGGTGTGGACCCACGAAGCCATCGACTGGATGCGGCTCAAGCTGTGGAGATATTGGCCGTAAGAGAGGAGCAGCAGGGAGCAGGGAGCAAAAAGTGGCCCACGGTGGGAGGGAGCTCTACTTCGGCTTTGCTCAGGACGGTGAGGGCAATCGAACCGCTGCTCCCGATTCGAAGCCAATTGTAGGAGGGAGCTCCCGCTCCCGATTTAGAGATCGCCAAGCATGAGTAATTCTTTGTTCAGTCCATCGTGGTACCGTGTGGCGGGGTTGAAGCCCCGGCTGCGGAGCCATGTGGAGATTCACCGCCATCACTACCGGGGAGAGCTGTGGTACGTGCTTCAGGACCACTCTTCCGGCCGGTTCCAGCGGTTCACCCCTTCGGCCTATCTTCTCATCGGCCTCATGGACGGCAAGCGCACGGTCCAGGAGATCTGGGACGTTGCCAGGGCGCGTCTGGGAGAGGAGGCCCCCACCCAGGAGGAAGTGATCCGCCTCCTGAGCCAGCTTCACGCCGTGGACGTGCTTCAGGCGGACGTGATGCCCGACACGGCCGAGCTCGTCAAGCGCTCTGAAAAGCGCGAGCACGGCAAATTGCTCCAGAACCTGCGCAGCCCTCTTTTCGTGAGATTCCACGTCCTCGACCCGGAGAGGTTCCTCAACCGGTTCGAGTGGCTCGCCCGTCCTTTTTTCAGTTGGTTCGGCGCCGTGCTCTGGATCATCGTGGTGGGCATCGCGGTCTTTCTCACGGGCATGCACTGGCCGGAACTGACCGAGAACATCACGGACCGGGTCCTCGCGCCCCAGAACCTGGTCATCCTGTGGCTCACCTTTCCTTTCCTGAAGGCCTTCCATGAATTCGGGCACGGGTTCGCGGTCAAGACAAAGGGCGGGGAAGTGCACGACATGGGCATCATGCTCCTTGTCTTCACCCCCATCCCGTACGTGGACGCCTCGGCCGCTTCGGCCTTCCGCCGGAAAAAGGAGCGGGTCCTGGTGGGGGCGGCAGGCATGGCCGTCGAGGTGTTCCTTGCGGCCCTTGCCCTTTTTGTGTGGATCAGCGTAGAGCCAGGGCCCGTGCGTTCCGTGGCCTACAACGTTATTTTCATTGCAGGCATTTCATCGGTCCTTTTCAACGGCAACCCGCTGCTCCGCTACGACGCCTATTACATCCTCTCCGACCTCCTGGAGATCCCGAACCTTGGCCCCAGGGGCATACGGTACATCACCTACCTGCTGCAGCGGTATCTCCTCGGCATTCGCGATGCCGAGGCGCCCATGGCCACCCGCGGAGAGAAGGTCTGGTTTGTCATCTACTCCATCACGTCTTTCTGCTACCGCATGTTCATCTATGCGGCCATCGTGCTCTTCATTGCCACGAAGTTCTTTTTCATCGGCGCCCTTTTTGCGTTCTGGGCCCTCATCAACATGTTCGTGTGGCCTGCCGTCAAGGTCGTCCGTTTTCTTTCCTCGTCTCCCAGGGTGAGGCGCAACCGGCTTCGGGCTGTCACGGCCACGGTTTTCGTGGTCGCCGGGTTGGTTGCTCTCGTCACCCTCGTGCCCGTGCCTCTGAGCACGACCGCGGAAGGGGTGATCTGGGCTCCTGACAACTCCTTTGTCCGCGCCGGCACGGACGGCTTCGTGGACCGCCTGCTCGTCCCGGCGGGAAGCCCGGCCAGACCCGGTCAAGCGCTTGTCGAGTGCTCCGATCCGCTCCTGCCTGCGGAGATCCGCGTGCTGGAAGCGCAACTCGAAGAGCTGGAAGCGGTCTATGACGCCGAGGTGATCGCAGACCGTGTGAAGGCGGACATCACGAAACAGGAGATCGAGCACGTGACAGGCAAGCTCAATGACGCCCTTGAAAGAGCGGCCGAGCTGACGATTCGAAGCGGCTGTGCCGGAACGTTTGTGGTGCCCATTCCCCAGGACCTTCCAGGCCGATTTCTAAGGCGAGGCGAATTGCTGGGCTACCTGCTGGAGCGAGGCTGTGTGACGGTGCGCGTGGTCGTGTATCAGGCGGACGTGGACTTCGTTCGCCACAAGACACAGGCCGTGCACATTCGCTTCCCGGATAAAATCGACCAAAGCCTGCCCGCCCTGCTCAGAAGGGAAGTGCCGGCGGCCACGGACCAGGTGCCGGGAAGAGCGCTGACCCAGGAGGGGGGAGGAGCCATCGCAGTCGATCCCCGGGACAGGCTGGGCATCAAGGCTTTTCAGAAGGTATTTCTCTTTGACATCGAGCTTCCCACCCATGAGGGGTTCTACAACGTGGGAGGCCGCGTTTATGTCCGGTTCGACCACGGTGAAGAACCCATCGTGTGGCGATGGTACCGGGAAATCCGGCAGCTCTTCCTGAGAAGGTTCAATGTATAGCGTCGCAGCCCGATCCTCTGTCACCGCCAGGCTGTACCCTGAGCGTGAGGAGCCTCGCCTCGGGAAAATGGACCGCTTTGCCGCGACCGTAGGCGGCCTGTTCGCACCCTGGGTGAGACCCCGGCCCGAGCAGTTTCGCTGGATCATCGAAGCGGTTCGCGCTCATGCCGTATCCGCGGCCGCAATGAGCGACGACGACATCCTGGAAGAAAGCCGGAGACTGAGGCCTCGCCTCAGAAGCGAGGGATTTCAACGGGATCTTGTGGGCCGGGCCTTTACGCTTGTCCGCGAAGCGGCGGGCCGCACCCTGGGGACGCCGCATTTTGACGTTCAGCTCCTGGGGGGACTGGTCCTGCTGAGGGGCATGGTGGCGGAGATGGAAACCGGGGAAGGGAAAACGCTCACCGCCACCCTGGCCGCATCCACGCTCGCCCTTTCCGGTGTGGCGGTCCACATCATCACGGTCAACGATTACCTGGCCCAGCGGGATGCCTCGTGGATGAGCCCCATCTACCAGTCCCTCGGCCTCAGGGTCGGAACCATTGTCCACGGCATGCCTCCGGCCGCCAAACGGGAGGCCTACCGCTGCGACATCACCTATTGCACGAACAAGGAAGTGACTTTCGATTACCTGCGGGACCGGATCGTGCTGTGGGACCGCCCAACGCCGATAAGGCTCCAGTTGGAGCGCCTGTACGGCGAAAACTCCAGGGTGAACCAGCTCCTGCTCCGAGGCCTTCAGTTCGCCATCGTGGACGAGGCGGACAGCGTGCTCATCGACGAGGCAAGGACGCCCCTCATCATCTCGTCGGAGGGGGAAGGGGCCCATCCTCCGGCCGTGTATCAGCAAGCCATCGAGGTGGCCAAAGGACTGGCGAGAAGAGAGGACTACACGCTTTCAGAGAGCGAGCGCTCGGTGGAGATCACCTCTACGGGCAAGTCCCGGATCAGGACCTTCGACTGGAAGGAAGTGGGCTTTCGTGCCAGCGAGGAGCAGAAGGAGGAGCTGATCCGCCAGGCCCTCACGGCCCTGCACCTGTTCAGCAAGGACAAACACTACCTGATCAAGGACGGCAAGATCCAGATCATCGACGAGTACACGGGTCGGCTCATGGCCGACCGCTCATGGGAGCGGGGGCTTCACCAGCTCATCGAGGTGAAGGAAGGATGCGAGGTGACGTTGCGAAAAGACACCAAGGCGCGCATCAGCTACCAGCGCTTTTTCCGGCGCTACCTCGGCCTTGCCGGTATGACGGGCACCGCAAGAGAGGTGGCAGGAGAGCTCTGGTCCATCTACCGCCTTCGGGTGGTCAGCGTTCCCACCAACCGGCCCATGAAACGAAGATATAAGGCGGACCGGATGTTTCGCAGGGTTGACAGGAAGTGGGAGGCCGCGGTGCAAACGGTTGCGGCCCTGAATGAAAAGGGGCGCCCGGTGCTTGTGGGCACGCGGTCCGTAGAAGCCTCGGAGCATTTGAGCGGCCTGTTGGACGAAGCACAACTCCCCCACAGGGTATTGAATGCGCGGCAGGACAAGGAAGAAGCGGAGATCATCGCACAGGCGGGCCAACCCGGGCACATCACGGTTGCGACGAACATGGCGGGACGGGGAACCGACATCCGTTTGGGATCCGGCGTGGCGGAAATGGGCGGGCTTCATGTGATCGCCACGGAGCGGCATGAGTCGCGGCGCATCGACCGGCAGCTTTTCGGCCGGTGCGGGAGGCAGGGGGATCCGGGCATGAGTGAGGCCCTGGTCTCCCTGGAAGACGAGCTGGTGACGGCCTATGTCGGGAAGCCGCTTCAGTGGATCGCGGCCATAGGACTCAGGATGCCGGGGAACTTGCTCGGCCGATGGATAGGCGGCATCCTGGTGAGGAAGGCCCAGCGCTCGGCCGAGCGGCTCCACGCCAGGATGCGGCATGACCTCCTCAAAATGGATGAACAGCTTAGTGATTCCCTGGCGTTTTCGGGGAAGACGGAATGAGAAGTGCCTAAAGTGCGCTAAAGTGCCTAAAATGCCTAAAGTTGATGAAGTCGTAAAAGGCCCCAGCAGGAGATCCCTCGCTGCGCTCGGGACGGTGCGCTGCACTGGATTGACACGCTTGCGCGCCGTAGCGCTTCAGCGCGCAGGCACGGCGCTTCGCGCCTCGCAATGACGGTGCGGGATCTTTTACGAGACTGTCAGAAGTTGAGAAGAGAGAAAAAGCGGGCAGTGAGCGCGAAGGAGTGAGCAGTGATGAAAGGTTCCTTGAATATGAGGAAGGTGATGGAAAGAGCTCCAAAGGAACGGCTAGGTCGCGACGGGGTCAGGGAAACAAAGAAGATTCGAGGGAGCAACTTGGGGTTCCATGCTGTGCTCGTGGCTCTCGCGATCACCTTGCTTGCGCCCCTTTGCGTGCAGGCCGAGCCGTTGGAGTTTGACGGGCTCATCGAGCCCAAGCAGGTTGTCGAATTGGGTAGCCCGGTTCCGGGGATTCTGGAGAGCGTGAGTGCGGATCGAGGGGACATGATCAAGGAAGGGCAGGCCCTTGCTTTGCTCCAGTCAGGGGTGGAGAAGGCGACCATGGACCTGGCCAGGGCCCGTGCGGAGTTCGAGGGAACGATTCAATCGAGGAAGGCGGAGCTCGAATTCGCCATACGAAACCAGGAACGGCGCAAGGAGCTTTACGAGAAAAAGGCCCTCCCCTTTCAGGAGTGGGACGAGGTGGAGACCAAGCGAATCGTTGCGGAGCTTGCCTTGAACGAGGCGATAGAGAGCAAGCGAATCGCAGAAATGGAGTACAAGCGAGCCCAAGAGGTGTACAAGCGCATGACCATCCGAAGCCCGCTCACGGGCGTGGTGATGGAAAGGCACCTGTTCCCGGGAGAGTACGTGGAAGACAAGCCCATCTTGAAACTTGCCCAGATCAATCCTCTTCACGTGGAGGTGGTCATGACGGTGGAGAAGTGGGGATTGGTCAAAGAGGGCATGGAGGCTTCGGTCAGGCCCGAATCGCCGGTGGGCGGGCTCTACAAGGCCAAAGTGGCGGTGGTGGACAAGGTCGTTGACGCGGCAAGCGGAACCTTCGGCGTTCGCCTCGAACTGCCCAATCCGGACTACCGGCTCCCGCCCGGCCTCAAGTGCAAAGTGATCTTTCAGAAATAGCGGAAAACAGATTCACCGCAGAGAACGCCCGCCGTCGCCCGTTCGGCACGGGCTATGGGGGGCAGGCAAAGAACGCAGAGAAAAGATTCAGACAGGATTAAAAGGACCAAGAAGATTTCTCATTCATTGTCTTGCCCACTCAAAATGTCCTGCACAAGGTGCGGGGCTCCCGGTGGAAACACTGGGAGCAAAGGGAGTCACGCATGCAAGAAAGCAAGCGAGCTTGCTTTTTCGCGTGAGAGGCGACCTGTCTCATTTTGAGTGCGTTTTGTCCACGTCCTCTGTGTCTCGAGCGAAGCGGGCGGTGGGAGGATCTTCAGATGGCCTTTTTTTCGCGGCCGGCGAGTTCCTTTTCAACAAGGGAAAGATCGGTCCATGGGGTGGGCTGTTGTTTCAGCTTTTTCAGCAGCTCGGTTTGCATGTGGGGAACCAGAACAGCTTGCCACTTGGCAGGGAGTTTTGGATCCCTGGCCCATATAAGAACATTCTTGGCCCGCTTCACCGTCAGGGGATGGTGGTCTTCAGGGAAAAGCTTCTCCATGGTCCTGGTGGTGACTGGGTTCTTGATGACATAGTCAGCCGCCCCGATCGTGCGTTCCTGCTGCTTGACCATGACCATGAGCACCGTCGCCAGTTCATCGACCGCTTCCACGTTGCCTGCAAAAGGATTCCCCCATTGAGCAAGAAGTATACGACCGATCTCGTGGAAAAGAGAGAAAGAGAGGATATCGAGCGTTCTGTCACGGTTCTCGAGGAGGTCGTAAAGATGGTGCATGTATTCCGCGCAAAGCACAACGCCTGCCTGATCCACGAAAGCCCTCGGCCTGCCGCATGACTTTATGCCTATGGGGAAAGGATCAAAGACGAAGATCCGGCTGAGCTGCAGCTCGAACAAATGCAGCATCTTGTTGGCCGCATCAAGGTTATCCGCTGCGCTGCGGGCAGCGCGGAGAGTGACCTTGACAGCCCTCGATTCCGAACCCCGGCGATTGTCCAACAAAAGGTAGTGGTCCCCTGCTTCAGCCACGGTGACGGAAAAGGACAAGCGCTTTTCAACCCTTCCCGTAAAAAGGGGCCTCGATGTGTCAGGCTGGCCCTGACTCGTCGAATCCAGCAGAATTACGACGACATCCCCGCTGCTTTCGACCTGTACGGCCACCACCGCGTCCTTCGGCAGGTTTCTCAACCTTGCCGCCTTCCACTGTCCTGCGGGCACATCAACGTTGAGGGACACGGGTCCGCCAGCAGCAAAGACCTCAGGGCAGGCGAAGAGGAGTAAAACGCAAAAGAGCAGGGCTTTAAGGCAGATTCTCATGGCCCTTTTTACCATGCGGACCCATTTGGGTCAAGCCGGGAAGGCGAGATTGCCACGCCCTTCGGGCTCGCAATGACATGCTGAAAAAAATCAATCCGGGGTGGGGCGAAAGGATCGCGACCGGCCCGTCCTCCGCAGTAGTAACTGCTACGGAGGATGGAGAGGTCGCTCCTACAGGGAGGTGAGATGCCGAGAAAAACGAAGCGTCAATACCACTTCGAGAGGGTTCATGAAGATTTCGGCTCAAGGTTTATCCGCCCAGGGCGTGGCTGTTTTCGGGAAAAGTCAGGGTCAACTCCCCCTTGCTTTTGCGTCCTGATTTCATTATAAATGGCATTCTCGGCGGCACTTCGCGCCTAGCAATGGCGGGGTAGGAGGATGAACAGAATTGTCCGAAATCCAAAGGCCTGTTACGGGTGCAGGGCCTGTGAGCTGGCCTGCTCCTTTCATTTTCTCAAGCGCTTCTCGCCGGCGGGCGGCGCCATTTACGTGAGAAAGGATCACCGGACAGGCGACATTGAATGGACCCTGTCTCAACGATGCGACCAGTGCGGGGAGGAGGCGCAGCCCTTGTGCATTCGATACTGCACGTACGGGGCGCTTCAGGTATCGAAGAAAAGAGAGCAGCGTGACGAGGCAAGTTAAACAGACCAGCCTGGCAGGGAAGATCCTCAGGGTTGACCTCACAACGGGCGGCATCAAGACCGAAGAAACCGAGCCGTATGCGCGGGAATGGATCGGGGGCAGGGCCATCAACTCGTGGATTCTCCTGAAAGAGACGGCCCCCCGAACGGCCTGGTCGGATCCCGAGAACCTCCTGATTTTCGGCGCAGGCGCGCTGGTCGGGACCCTGGCACCCGGCGCCTGCCGAACCTCCATTGAAACCAAGAATGTGTTCAGCGGCGGCAAGGGATCGTCCAACGTGGGGGGCCATTTTGCACCCGAGCTCAAGTACGCCGGTTTTGACCACGTGGTGATCTCCGGCAAATCCGCCAAGCCCGTGTACCTGTACCTCCACAACGGGAGAGCGGAGATACGGGATGCGGCTTTCATCTGGGGGAAAACGACCTTTGCCACGGAAGAAGCCCTGGAAGAGGCTCACGGGACCCGGAAAATCCGGATCGCCTGCATCGGACCGGCCGGGGAAAACAAAGTCAGGGGCTCTGGAGTGATCTGCGATCGCTCGAAGGCGGCAGGCGGATCGGGCGTGGGCTGTGTCATGGGCGACAAGAAGCTCAAGGCGATCGTCGCCTCCGGGGAAGGCGGCGCTGTCGGGGTTGCAAGGCCCGAGGAATTCTTCAAAGCCGTAGACACCGCGCTCAGGAAGGTGAAGGAGTCTTCTCTCACCGAGATGATGCGAAAGACCACCCTGGCAGGCCGGTGGAGTGACCCCCACTCGCCCAACTGGGATTTCCTGATCTGCGCCCGCAACGGACAGGACGACTTCTGGGCCATCGAAAAGCGGGTGCGCATGGCTGATCCCAAGACCGGTTTCCCGAAAAACCGGAAGCGCGTTTCAGCCTGCTTCATGTGTCCCGTGGGATGCATGCCCTTTTCGGAGATCACGGAGGGCAAGTACGCCGGGACCTGCGGAGAAGGATTCTGGAGCAACACGATCATGGATGCGGTCAGGCTCGACATTTCCGACCCGGACGGCATCACCAGGGCATGGATCCTGGCGAACGAGCTGGGGCTGGACACGGATTTTGCGACCAACGTGGCGTCCTGGGCTTTCGAATGTTTCGAGAAAGGCATTCTCACGGAAAAAGACACGGAGGGTCTCGCGCTGAACTGGGGTGACGCGGATGCGTTCATCGAACTGATGAAAAGGGTGGCTTATCGTAAAGGCATCGGCGATCTCCTGGCCAACGGCGTGCGGGAGGCCTCGAAACGATTGGGGAAAGGATCGGAGGCTTTTTCCGTCCATGTGAAAGGCCAGGACACCATCGAGCCTTTCAGGGCTCCGAAGGGATGGGCCCTGGGTGTAGCCACGTCCCCGGTTGCAGGAAGGCACCTGCGGGGGACATGCATCGGAGGAAGTCGCTTCGGCCCCAAAGGGCTTGACTTTGCACCCCACACGTATGAGGATCAACCGAAAAATGTGGTGTGGCAGTCTTTGACCAAAGAGATGGAGGACATGCTGGGCATCTGCGTCTACGTAGGAACCTGGTCGGGGGCCTATGCCCTCGAACCGTCGGACTACGCAGCCCTGGCCAACGCGGCCCTGGGTTTGGACCTCACGGAAGAAGCCTTTTTCAATAAAGCCCGGCGCTCCTACAATCTTGAAAAGGCCTTTAACACGCTTCACACGGACATGGGCCGGGAGGATGACCTGCCGCCCCGGCGATTCATGGAAGAGCCCATCAAGGAAGGGCCTTACAAGGGGTACCGGTGCGAGAAGGAAAACTGGGATCGCATGCTGGATGAATTCTATGACCTCCAGGGATGGGACAGGGAAACGGGTCTCCAGACCCGGTCGTGTCTGGAGCGCCTGGGGCTGCAGGAGGTTGCCAGGAAACTGGAAGAGGCAGGAAAACTGATCGAAACGTAAAGGATGCCACCAGCCTTACGGGGCGGGTCTTGGAAACCACGAAGAATGAGGAGGAATCAAGCCATGAGAACGTCGACAAAAATCATCGTTGCTGTTTCATGTATCCTTTTCCTGGGGCTGCTCCTTTCCTTCCCGGCCACGGCCGCGGAGAAGAAGACTGTGAAGATCGGCTTTATCGGCCCCCTGACCGGTCCCAACGCCGCCTTCGGCCTGGGAGCGAGGAACGGCTCCGATCTTGCGGTCAAAGAGACCAACCGGGCCGGGAAAGCCCCCTACACGTATGAACTGGTGGTCATGGACGACGCTTCGGATCCCAGCACCGGCGTGAGCGTGGCCACAAAGCTGTGCACGATGGACAAGGTCGCGGCAGCCACCACCCACTTCAACAGCCCGGTCGGTCTTGCCACCATCCACGTGTTCCACCGCTACACGACGCCCCAGGTCTTCTGGGGAGGGATCCATCCGGACATCACCTACAAGCACAATTTCCCGGAAGTGACCAGGGTCTGCGCAAACACGATCGTTGAACATGCCCAGCTCGTGGACTTCGTGTTCAAGAAAAAAGGATACGACGGGTGGAGCCTGATCTATGATACCACCAGCTACGGCACGAGCTGCAATGGAGCCGTGAAAAAGGCCCTGGGCGAAACGGGCGCAAAAATCCTTTCCGAGGACGGCGTTCCTGTGGGCACCCAGGATTTCAGGCCCATCCTGTCCCGCATCAAAGCCCTGAAACCAAGCCCCAAGGTGATCTACTACGGCGGCGTGGTGACCGAGGCGGCCCTGATCAAGCGGCAAATGGCCGAGATGGGCATGTCCAATTATCTCTATTGCGGCGTCACCGGATTCGACTCCGAGACCTTTAACAAGACTGCGGGAAGCGACGCCGAGGGGACGGTCATCGTGGGAAAGAAAGCGATCGGTGAAGATTCGGCATTCGTAAAAGCGTACAAGGCCGAAGGATACAAGGAGTACTATGAGGCCACCGGTCCCTATGCCTACGACGCGACCGGGCTGATCATTGCGGCCATCAACAAGGTGGGCCCGGACGACAAGGCTCTTCTGGCCAAGACCATCCGGGGCATGGAGTACCAGGGGATCTTGGGCCTGACGAAATTCGACGAATTCGGCCAGACGCTCACGGGCGGTTTGACCCTGAAGGTCAGCGAGGGCGGACAGTGGGTAGCCTGGGAGACCTCCGCCTACGGCAAGGGAACCAAAGCGTTGCCCAAGAAAGATTAATCCTTTCAAGAGACCCTTGATACCCATGGCGCATTTCGCTGAAATTGTTTTCATCGCCCTCATGCTCAGCAGCACCTATATTCTGATCGCTGTCGGGTTCACCCTGTTCTTCGGCGCCATCGACATCGTCCAGTTCGCCCATGGGGACGTGGCCATGCTGGGCGCCTTTGTCGCCATCATCCTTTACGGGCTGGCAGAGGCAACCGGCATGACCCGGGTCCTCCCCATGGTGGTGTGGGTGGCCGGCGTGATCTTCTTCACCTTGATTATCACGGGCGCCCTGGGCGTTCTCTTCGAAAGGGTGGTGGTCAAGCCGTTTCGCAAAGCTCCTCTGTTGATGGTGCTTGTGGCTACCGTTGCCCTCGGCATCATCATCCGGGAGTCGGTGCGGCTTTTTTATCCCGAGGGGAGCAACCCGCAGGTTTTCCCCAAACTCTTTCCCCAGGCGAGCTTCCAGGTGGGTTCCCTCTACTTCCGGGCCGAGCACCTCATGATCTTCGGCATCAGCCTGCTCCTGATCGTGGGGATGATGGTCTTTATCAACAAGACAAAGATCGGTCTCGCCATTCGGGCCATTTCCCAGAACATCGAAGCCGCGAGCCTCATGGGTATCAATCCGGATGTCACGATCATGATCACGTTTTTCGCAGGGTCTCTGCTTGCCGGGATCGCCGGTGTCTTGACCGGAACCTACTTCAACGTGGTCAAGTTCGACATCGGGTTGATGGGCGGGATCAAGGGCTTTTCAGCGGCCGTGGTCGGGGGCCTGGGCAATTTCAACGGGGCCATCCTCGGGGGCCTCACCCTCGGCGTGGTCGAGACCTTTGCAAGCGCCTACATCCCAGGCGGGACCGCCTACAAGGACGTCTATGCTTTCATCATCGTCATTTTCTTCCTGGTCTTCAAGCCCTCCGGGCTTCTGGGTGAAAGAGTCTACGACAAGGTCTGAGGAGAGGGTGCAACCATGAAAAAAGGCCCCGCGGGTTTGCTTCTGCTCCTGTTTTTGGAGTCCCTTTTTTTTGCCCTCGTCCTCGTTTTCCTGGTTGTGGAGGAGATCATCCCCATTCTTGCGGTGATCCTGGGAACGGTCGTGCTCAGCTTTGTGCTGGTCAAGTACGAAAGACTGAATGCGTTCCTGCAGGACCTCTTCAGCCATTACAGGAAGACGGCTGTTGCATGGGGGCTGATCTTCGTTCTAGCCCTCCCCTTCATCCTCCACGACAGCCCTTATCTCATCCACTTGCTTTTCCTTTCAGGGCTTTTCGCCGTGCTGGCCATCGGCCTGGATTTCCAGGTGGGCTCCACCCACCTGGTGAATTTCGCCACGGCCGCGGATTACGGGGTGGGCGCGTACACCGCGGCCCTTCTCGCGGTGAACTTCGGCTGGTCCTTCTGGATCATCCTGCCCCTGAGCGGGCTGGCTGCGGCCCTTTTCGGGTTTCTCTTAGGCCTTCCCACCATGAAGACAAAGACTTACTATCTTTCCCTGGTGACCATCGCCGTCGGGCTCATCATCTATCTTCTCCTGAACAATCTGAGCTGGACCGGGGGGTCGGACGGCATTGCCGGGATTCCCTATCCCACCATCGGCGGGTTTTCCCTGGGGAACTCGGTGCGCCTCTTCGGCATGGAGCTGCCCTTCCAGGCCAATTTCTACTACCTGGTTCTGGGGATTCTCTTTCTTGAATTCGTGGTGGCCCGCCGCCTCTACCAGTCCAAGATCGGGCTCGCCTGGAACGCCATCCGGGACGACGAGATTGCCGCGGCCTGCCAGGGGATCGATGTCACGGGAAGCAAGATCATGGCCTTTTACACCAATGCCTTTTTCGACGGTCTGGCCGGGGCCATCTACGCCTTCAACGTGGGGTTCATCGCCCCTGAGAATTTCGCCTTCATGCTCTCCGTGATCGTGGTGACCATGGTCATCATCGGCGGCATGGGAAATGTGACCGGCGTCATCTTCGGGGCCGTGATCATGACGCTCATCCCCGAAAAATTCCAGGTTGTCCAGTCCTACAGGCTGTGGCTTTTCGCTCTCATCATCATTATCATGCTGCTGGCCAGGCCCAAAGGCCTGTTCCCGCAAAAAACCCGGCAGTATGCCTGAGCCCGGAGGGAAAAGCCTTGGACGACCGACCTATTCTTCAGACACGGAATCTTTCGATCTATTTCGGCGGGCTTGCAGCCGTCAACGGCGTCAACCTGGATGTGCCGTACGGAAAAACCGTGGGGCTCATCGGCCCCAACGGATCGGGAAAGACGACCTTCTTCAATCTCATCTCCGGGATCTACAAACCTTCGGACGGGGAGATCCGGTTCAAGAACGAAAACCTGACCGGCTGCAAATCCCACCAGATCACCAGGAAGGGCATGGCCAGGACCTTTCAGAACAACCGCCTTTTCTGGCAGTTGAGCATCCTGGACAACGTGATCCTCGGCATGTACACCAAGCAACAGGCCGGGCTGATCGATGTGGTCTTCCGTTACAAGCGGGTCAGGCGGGAGTTGGCCGAATGTGCAAGCCGGGCCATGGAGATCCTGCGCTACTTCAGCCCTGAACTGAGCGAACAGCCCGAGCGCCTTGCCGCCGACCTCTCCCAGGGAGACAGGCGAAGGGTGGAGATCTGCCGGGCCCTGGCTTCGGATCCGGCCCTGCTGCTCCTCGACGAACCCTCGGCCGGCATGTCACCGGAGGAAACGGACAAGCTGATGGAAGACATCGGCAAGGTCAAAGAGCGATTCAGGGACATCAGCATCATCCTCATCGAGCACGACATGACGGTCATTGAAAGCATCGCCGACCATGTGTTCGTGTTCAACTATGGGAAAAAAATCGCCGAAGGACCTTACGCCGACATTTCGCGCAACGAGGAGGTCCTGGAAGCGTACCTGGGAAAGGAAGCGGACGATGCTTGAACTCAAGGGCGTTTGGTCCCAGTACGATGAGAAGGTCGTCGTCCTGAGAGATATCTCCATGAAGGTCCCGGAGAGGTCGACCACCTGCGTCCTCGGTCCGAACGGCGCGGGCAAGACGACCCTGGTCAAGACCATCGTGAACCTCGTCAGGCCTCGAAGAGGGGAGATCACCTTTTCCGGAGCGCGCATCGAACGGCTGCGGACGCATCAGATCATCAAGCTGGGGATCTCCGTGGTTCCCGAGGGACGGCAGCTTTTTCCAAAGCTGACGGTGGCCGAAACGCTCCGCATGGGCGCCTACTTTGAAAACGATTCCCGCGTGATCCGGGAGAGGACGGAAAGAGTTTCGGAGATTTTTCCCATCATCAGAGAACGAATCCAACAACTGGCAGGCACGCTGAGCGGGGGCGAGCTCGGCATGCTTTCCATTGCCCGTGCCCTCATGGCCGAGCCGAAGATGGTGATCCTCGACGAACCCTCCCTCGGTCTGTCTCCCATCGTGACCAGCCGCGTTTTCAAGACCATCCAGGAAATCAACACTTCGGGCATCACCATCCTTCTCATCGAGCAGAACGCCAGAAAATCCCTGCGCATTTCCTCCTATGGCTACATTGTCCAGAAGGGAGAGATCGTGGGACAGGGCGACGTCGCCTCCTTGAAGGAGAGCGAAGTCGTCAGAAAGGCTTACCTGCGAGGGCGGTAACACTGCATCAAGAAAGAGAGGTTGAGCCATGGATGCTTCGGAAAGCAAGACGGAACGGAAGCACTGGCTGCCGAGGTTTCTTCTCAGCAAGACCTTCATCGTTGCCGCGGCCATTGTGGTCGTCTACACCCTGGCGGGGTTCTTCCTCGCGCCTTACCTCCTCAAGCGACAGGCGACCCGGTTTGCCGAGGAGACGCTCAAGTGCAGCCTGGCCATTGAAGAAGTGCGGGTGAACCCCTACGCCCTCACTCTGGCCATCAAGAACTTCGACCTCAAGGAGCGAAACGGCTCTCCGCTCTTGGCGTTCAAGGAGTTTTTTATCAATTTCCAGGTTTCCAGCCTGTGGAAGTGGGCCTTGACCTTTGCAGACGTGCGGTTGGACGGTCCCTCGGTGCACGTCGAGGTGATGCCCGGCGGCCGCCTCAACCTGATCGAGCTGGTGGACAGGATTCCGAAAGAAGACAAGGAAAAGAGCGAACCGAGTGAAGCTAAAGCCGATAAAAAAGAGCCCCCTCTCCGCATGATCCTGGAACACATCGCCTTGAATCAGGGTCGGGTCGTTTTCACGGACCGGTCCGACCTCACCCATGCCAGCGTCACCTTCGAACCTCTCGGTCTCGAGCTCAGGAACTTCACCACCCTTCCGGACAAAAAGGGAAAGCACCACGTCGAAGCGAGCCTTCCCCGGGGCGGCAAACTGACCTGGACAGGCGAAGCTTCCATCCATCCGCTTTGGTCCGAGGGAAGCATCGAGGTCAAAGGTTTCAAGGTGATCACCGCGTGGGAGTTCCTGCAGGATGAACTCCTGCTGGACAAGCCGGAAGGAGGCGTAGACCTCACGGCACAGTACCGCTTCGCTTACGACGGCAAGTCTCCTGCCCTGGTCGTCGACGGGCTGAAGGTGCTGGTTTCAGGCCTGTCTCTCAAGGCGCAGGGGGAGGAGGCGCCGGTCTTCTCCATGGAAACCATTCGCCTGGAGCAGGGCCGGTTCGATTTGGCGGCCCGGGAGTTATCGGTCGGACAACTGGCGCTCTCCCGGGGCACCGCGACCCCAAGGGTCAATGAGCAGGGGCGATTAAATTTTCAGGACCTCGTGAAGGCCGCCCCGGATTCAAAACCTGTTGGGGCCGAGAAACAGGCGACGCCAGAGCCTCCTTGGCGCATTGATCTGAAAGCCGTGAGCCTCGATGATCTCGCCGTGAATTACATGGATCAAAGCCGGCTTTACCCTCTGGAGATGGTGGCGGCCAGGCTCGGGGTGAAACTCAAGGCGAGCCTTTCCTATGCAACGGAAGACGTTCAGGTCCTTGCGGAGGATCTCGGCGTGACGCTTTCGGGCGTAGAATTGAAGGAGGCCGGGAAGGAAGAGCCCATGGTCTCCCTTGACTCGCTGGCCGTGGACGGAGGCCGCCTCGACCTTGGAGCTCGGCAGGTGAGCCTCGAAAGAGTCAGGCTCGAGGGCGGTCACGCGGAAGCCCTGATGGAAAAAGAGGGAATCGTCAACTTCGAGCGCATGCTTGCCGAGGACACGACCGGCAAAATCAAAAAGGAAATCGCGGAAGCCGGTGAAGAGGCCAAAGCCGAAGGGCTGCCGTGGTCCGTCGCCGTGGGAGCGGTTGAGGCAGCAGGCTTCAGCGTGGCTTTTATTGACCAAACCCTCTCGCCTTCGCCGACCCTGAACCTTGAAAACATCACCTTGAAGCTCTCGGACATCCACAGCGAGGGCAAGACTCCCATCCCTTTCGAAGCGTCTCTTGATGTGAAACAGGGGGGTAGCGTGAAAACCAAAGGCCGCTTCACTCCCGCAGAGAAAAGCGCCGAGGCGACCATCCAGGTGTCGAACGTCAACCTGACGCCTGTTCAGCCTTATGTGGCAAAGGTTGCGCTCCTGTCCCTCGACTCCGGGGCTTTTTCACTGTCCGGTCAGGTAAACCGCAAGGAGGGGAAAAAAGGTCCAAGCACGACATTCTCCGGCAAGGCGGACATCCTCAACCTGCTCGTCAAGGAGGCCGAGACAGGGCAGCGGTTTCTCGCCTGGAAGTCCATGAATGTGAGCGACATCAACATGAGCCTGGGTCCTGACCGGTTGGAAATCGGGGAGGTGCGCCTGAGCGAGCTGTTCGGCAAGCTGATCATCTACGAAGACCAGACCGTGAACCTCAAAAAGGTGCTGCGTGCTCAGACGGGAGAGGGGGAAGAAATCAAAGCGGGTCCCGAGGCGGAAGCCCCCAAGACCTTTCCGGTGAACGTGCGCAGGATCCGGATCGACAGGGGAAACCTGGATTTTGCCGACCTGAGCCTGCGCCCTCAATTCGCCGCCAAGATCCATGAACTGAAGGGAGCGATCGTGGGATTGTCCACCAAGGAAGGGGAACGGGCCCAGGTCGAACTCGATGGACGGGTGGACGAGTACGGCACGTCGAAGATCCAGGGCCAGCTCGAGCCCTTTGATCCAAAGCGTTTCACCGATGTGTCCATGGTATTCCGCAACGTGGAAATGACCAACCTCACGCCCTACTCGGCCAAGTTCGCGGGATACAGGATCGCGTCGGGCAAGCTCTCCCTCGATCTGCGCTACCTGATCAAGCGGAGCGAACTCAAAGGGGAAAATCAGATCATCCTGGACAAGCTCACCCTGGGCGAGAAGGTGGACAACCCCGATGCGCCCAACATCCCGCTGGACCTTGCCCTGGCGCTCCTGAAAGATGCGGACGACCGGATCGACATCGGGCTCCCCGTGTCCGGAAACCTGGAAGATCCTCAGTTCAGCTACGGCCACCTCATCTGGAAGGCCCTGCTGAATCTCTTCACCAAGATCATCACGGCCCCTTTCAGGGCCCTGGGCGCCATGCTGGGCGTTGAAAAAGAGGATCTCGGAACCGTCGCCTTTGAGCCAGGCAAGGCCGAGCTGCCTCCTCCGGAGCAGGAGAAAATGAAAGCGCTTTCAGAGGCCCTGGCCAAGCGGCCTCAGCTCACGCTGAAGATCCAGGGCCGATACGATGCGGCAAGGGATGGTGCAGCCATGAAGACGCTTGCCGTACGGCGTGAGATCGCCAAGCGACTCGGAAGGGAGCCCGCTCCGGGCGAAGAGCCGGAGCCCGTGGACGTGGCGAATCCCCAGGTGCAGCAGGCTGTCGAAGACCTGGTCAGGGAGAGGATCTCGCCGGAAGCCCTCGCGGCCGCCAAGGAGGAAGCCTTGAAAAAGGCGGCTGAGCTCGGCAAAGAGGCAGAAAAAGAGGCCGAGAAAGAGGACAAGGCAGAGCCGCCTGCCCTTTCCGCGGACCTGTCCCGCGAGCTTTACACCGCCTTGCTCCGGAAAGTGGTGGATGTGCATCCATTGACCGAAGCGCAACTCCAGGAGTTGGGCAGGGACAGGGCGGAAGCGATCAGGCAGGAGCTTGTGGCAAAAGGCAAGGTTGATGAAGGACGGCTCATCGTCCTGGAGCCTTCAAAGGCGGATGAAAAAAGCGAGGAAGCCGTGGCCTCCACGCTCACCCTGGATGTGAGGCATTAAGGGATCAAGCAATATTGATGGACTCGTAAACGCTCATGACCTAGGCGCAGGCCACCCCTGCGCATGAAAATCCCCCTCAATCCCCCTTTGATAAAGGGGGAGGTTTGAGGAGCCGCCATAAAGTCCCCCCCTTTCGAAAAGGGGGGGCAGGGGGGATTTTCACGGTAAAAAGTCATCAAAGTCGTCACCCCGGCGAATCCCGGATGGGGGTCCGGGACAGGCGCCGGGGTCCAGAAGTCCTTGGTATTCCTGGAGTCCCCGGTCAAACCGGGAAATGACGAAAAACAGGGTTTGCGGACTTTTTACGAACGCATCAATATTCAGTTCGGAGGAATGCGAAGGCCATGATGACGAAAGAAGAATATATCGAAAGTCTGAGGCGCCGGCCGAAGCGGGTGTTCGTACTCGGGGAAGCGGTGGAAAACTTTGTCGATCATCCCGTGATCAGGCCGTCCATCAATGCCTGCGCTATGACCTATGAACTGAGTCATCTGGCTGAGCACGAAGATCTGCTGACCGTCACATCCAGCCTCACGGGGCGGAAGATCAACCGCTTTACGCACCTGCACCAGAGCAGGGACGATCTCGTCAGAAAGGTGAAGATGCAGAGACTCCTGGGCCAGAAGACAGGCTGCTGTTTTCAGCGCTGTGTGGGCATGGACGGGTTCAATGCCGTGGATACCGTGACATACGAGATGGACCAGGAGCTTGGGACCGAGTATCACCAGAGGTTTCGGGCCTATCTGTCGCAGGTGCAGGAGCAGGACCTGGTCGTGGACGGCGCCATGACGGACCCCAAAGGGAACCGGCGCCTGAAGCCGTCCGAACAGGCGGACCCGGATCTCTTTGTGCGGATCGTAGAGAGGCGTCCTGACGGAATCGTCGTGCGGGGGGCCAAGGTGCATCAAACAGGGGCAATCAACTCCCATGAGATTCTGGTGATGCCCACCCTCAGCATGAGGGAGGCTGACAAGGATTATGCCTTGTGTTTTGCGGTTCCGGCGGATGCGTCGGGCATCTTCTACGTGTATGGAAGACAGTCCTGCGACACGCGAAAATTGGAAGAAAGCCTCCTTGACACCGGGAACGTGCAATTCGGCGGCCAGGAAGCGGTGATCGTGTTCGACAACGTTTTCGTGCCCTGGGAAAGGGTATTCATGGCCGGCGAGTACCGGTTCTCGGGCAGCCTGGTAGAGAGGTTTGCCGGCTATCACCGGCAGAGCTACGGAGGATGCAAGGTCGGGGTTGGAGACGTTTTGATCGGCGCGGCTCAGGCGGTGGCCAGGTACCAAGGTCTTGAGAAGGTGCCCCACATCAGAGAGAAGATCATCGACATGGTCCACCTGAACGAGACCCTGTACGCCTGCGGGATCGCGTGCTCAGCCGAAGGGAGGCCCACCGGGTCAGGGACCTATTTGATCGACTTGCTCCTTGCCAATGTCTGCAAACTCAATGTGACCAGGTTTCCCTATGAGATTGCCCGGCTTGCCCAGGAGATTGCAGGCGGCCTGTTGGTCACCATGCCCTCGGAGAAAGACTTCAAACACCCGGAAGCGGGCCCTTACCTCAACAAGTATCTCAAGGGCGTGGATACCTACTGCATCGACTGCCGGCAGAAGGTCCTGCGCCTGATCGAAAATCTCACGCTGGGGGCCGGGGCTGTAGGATATCTGACAGAGTCCATGCACGGCGCAGGATCCCCTCAAACCCAGAGGGTCATGCTTTCCCGTCTGGCGAACCTCGAGGACAAAGAACAGCTCGCCAAGGACATCGCCTGTGTGGAAAAGGAACTGACCTGCCCTGAGGTTGAGGGTTAATGGAAAACCTTGTCGTCGCCGTCCTCTTCGTCCTCGTCTTCGTCTATTGCGCCGGCCATGGTCAGGGCTTCGTAGGCCGCATCGACGATGTCTTCGTCGTCGGACTCCAGAAAGGGACCGATAATCTCCGATGCTTTTTCAGGGCGGATAAAAGCCGCGGACTCGATGGCCGCAAGGAGCAGGTCTTTTTCCGTTTCCTCCGACGTGATGAGTGAGACGATGTGCGGCCATGCCGCTTGGACTTCCCAGTTGCCTGCCGCGCAGACCGCCTCGTAGTGAATGTCCGGATTCTTGCTTTTCAGTGACTCCATTATCTCCTTGTCGAATCCGCGAATGAACTGCATGCAGAAGACCGCAGTCAGCTTCCAGTCTTCTTTGCCGCTGCGGTAGGCGGCACGCACGGCGTTTTTGTGCCATTTCTCCGGTGCGCGCACGGAAGCCTCAAGGATCATGCGCCGCACGAACTCCGGTACCTGGGCATCCGTGTAAAGCTTCTCCATGGTCTGCTGGATTTTGTGGAACGTGTCTTCCGCGATGGGGGTTTCATCGGGGTCGTCGAACCCGTCCGTAGACGCGTACTCAAGGGCAGGCCCGAGGGAAATGGCGGCCTGACCCCGAAGGTCATCCGGCTCGCGGCTGTTGCAAAGAATGGACAGCAGGGCGCCGGCCAGCTCGTCATCGATGACGGTGAAGTCCCCTGCCAGCTCAGCGGCGAGGAGCCGGTCCGATCCGTCGGCTTGATGATCACGCAGAAGTTCAAGGAAGATACGACCTGCGTTTTCCGGCCAGTCCCAGGGGGGTATTTCTTTCAGCTCTTTAATGTTCATTTTGGGTCCTCTCTTTCCTGGGATCAAGCCTATTGTGCAGAAGAATAATTGTCAAGCATGTCGAAATCTTTTGCTCCGCAGGAGCTTTTCCGCCTCCACGGCGAGGAACACGACCGATGAAAGGGCAAAGGCGAGCAAAAGCTCATAAAGTGTCAGAGGGGCCGTGTGAAAAATCGGGTTCAGGACCGGGACATAGATGGTCGCCATCTGAAGCGCAACCGTTAAGGCCAACGCACCCAGCAGGGGCTTGTTCGAGAAAAGCCCTTGAGCGAAAACGGATCGGCTTTCAGACCGGATGGCAAGGACGTTTCCCAGTTGGCTCAGGCACAAAACCGTAAAAACCATGGTCTGCCAGCGATCGATTCCCGATGCGATTCCCCATGACTGGGTGCCGATGCAGACGAGACCCATGAGAAGGCCGACCCAGATGATGCTGATACCCAGCCCATGGGCAAAGATGCTCTCCTGGGGGTGTCTGGGCGGCTTTTGCATGACATTGCTTTCCGCGGGCTCCGCCGCGAGGGCAAGGCCGGGAAGACCGTCCGTCACGATGTTGATCCACAGGATGTGAATGGGCAGGAGAGGAATAGGCAAGCCCAGGAACGGCGCAAGGAACAAGGTCCAGAGCTCGCCGGAATTGCTCGTCATGGTGTATTTGATGAACTTGCGGATGTTGTCGAAGATGCGCCGCCCTTCTTTCACGGCCTTGACAATCGTTGCGAAGTTGTCGTCGAGGAGGATCATGTGGGCCGCCTCTTTGGAAACGTCGGTGCCGGTGATCCCCATGGCCACGCCGATGTCCGCCCGCCGCAGTGCAGGCGCGTCATTGACGCCGTCGCCGGTCATGGCGACGTATTGACCCCTGTCCTGGAGGGCCTTGATAATCTTGAGCTTCTGCTCCGGCGCGACCCTGGCGTAGACGCGGATGTTTTCAACCCGTTCTTCGAACGCTTGGAGAGGGAGCTCTTCCAACTCCGCACCGGTGATCGTCGCCGTGGATCCGTCTTGGACGATTCCCAGTCTTTTCGCGATGGCCATGGCCGTTGTCTGGTGATCTCCGGTGATCATGACAGGCCGGATGCCTGCGGTTTTGCACAGGTCGACGGACTCTCTCGCTTCTTCCCTGGGCGGGTCCATCAGCCCGACGATGCCGAGCAGGGTCAGGTCGGACTCGACGACCTTGGGGGTCAACTCGTCGGGGAGGGTGTCCCACTTCCGCATGGCGATTCCCAAAGTTCTCAGGCCCTCGGCCGCCATGCGTTCACCGGCTCTCAGGATGGCTTCACGATCCAAAGGGATTGTTCCGTCCGAGGACGAAACGCGACTGGAGTGCTCAGTGAGGTTTTCCAAAGCTCCCTTGGTAAAAGCGATATACGCGCCGTCTGAAGAACGATGGACGGTGGTCATGCACTTCCGGTCCGAATCAAAGGGAATCTCCGCGGTCCTGGGGAACGAACGCTGCAGGGTCTCTTTTTCGAACCCATGCTCCTTGGCAAAGGAAAACAGGGCGGTTTCCGTGGGATCGCCGATCAACCGGCCGTCCTTGTCTTCCGACGCGTCGTTGCTCAGGGCCATGGATGAAAGAAAAAGCTGCCGAGTTCCATCCGCGGCCTTCTCAGGGGCGAATTCATCCTTTTTGAGTGTACGACCCTCGATATGGACTTCCTCTACGGCCATCCTGTTCAAGGTGAGAGTGCCGGTCTTGTCCGTGCAGATGTAGGTCACGGAGCCCAAAGTCTCTACGGCGGGGAGCGTGCGTATCAGCGCGTTCTGCTTCACCATTTTCCGGGCGCCGAGGGCCAGCGAAATGGTCACCACCGCGGGAAGGGCCTCGGGTATCGCGGCTACGGCCAGGGAAATCGCAGTCAGGAGCATGAGCATGAGAGGCTCGCCCCTGAGAAGTCCTGCCATGAAAAAGATGGCGCACAGGGCAAGGACGGCCAGGGCGAGTCTCCTGCCGAACTGGGCGAGCCGCTTCTGAAGAGGGGTCTTGACCTCCTCTTCCTCCTGGAGCATGGTGGCGATCTTTCCGATCTCCGTGTCCATGCCCGTGGCCACGACAACGCCGGTACCGCGACCGTAGGTTACGGAGGTGCCCTTGTAGGCCATATTCCTGCGATCGCCTATGGGGAGGCCTTTTTCTTTCAGGACGGCGGTGTGCTTTTCAGCCGGCATGGACTCGCCGGTCAGAGCGGCCTCCTCGATTTTCAACCGCGCCGCCTCGGTGAGCCGCAAATCGGCAGGCACAATCTTCCCTGCATCGAGAAGAACTACGTCACCAGGCACGAGGGAAGAGGCTGGGACCATGGCCTGGGTTCCGCCGCGCAGGACAAGTGCGTCCGGTGCGGCCATGCGTTTGAGCGCGGCCATGGCCTTTTCCGCGCGATACTCCTGGATGAACCCGATGGCGGCATTGAGGATAACGATGACGGCAATGGCGATGGTATCCGATGGCTCACCCGTGAGGCCGGCGATAACCGCAGCGCCCATGAGCACCAGGATCATGAAATCCTTGAACTGGTCCAAAAACATGGCGAGGGCCGTTCTTTTCTCCTTCTCGCGCAGTTCGTTCGGACCGTACTCTTCAAGGCGCTTCGCCGCCTCATCGGATGAAAGGCCTTGGGGCGAAGATTTCCTTTTTTCAAAAACTTCCTCAGTCGGCACAAGGTGGTAGTCGGTCGGCACCGCGTGCTCCTCAAATCACGCCCCCCTCACCCCTATTGCCGGAGCCTCAAATCCAGGCTGAGTATTAAAGGGGGGCGCTGTTTTTTTCCGATCGGCCCCGGGAATCAGCCCCGAGGGCGGACGGGGTCGTTTGCATTATATCAGTTTTTCCGTGTATACGTAGTCTCGCACTTCTCTTCTTCGATTTTAGGTTGAGCAATCGCCATTATGATCACCTCCCTATTGCACTCAAGCAATTTGGGCAGGTTAAGACACACAATCCTCGCCTAAGAAATAAACATGAAACCGGAGGTTACAATAGACAGGCGCACCGGGCAGGTCAACGCACAAATCCGAAGAATCCAAACACAAGTCCCACCAATAGCGTGACATACGGAAAAACCTTCAGACCAATGGCGCTGAAAAATGGCGCGGACAAACGTTGCAGTAATCTTGGAAAGGCGATCAGAATAATGCCTCTCAGGAGGGCAAGCCAGCCCATGATCGTTATCAGAACGGTCCAGTTCCCGGGCCAGATATTGTGATAATGCACGATGAGGAATCCGAAGACAAGGGCTGCGAAACCCATGAGAAAAGTCAGTGCGGCGTTCTTGTACATATCGTCCAGAACCCGGCGATAAAAATCCCTGCTGAAGAAACCGCCCAGAGCGGCCGACAGGTACACCACCGAAACGATTCGTGCGATGAGTATGGAGAGTTCCATGATGTATCCTCCCTCGCTTCTCAATATCCGCCAACCGGCTGCCCTGCAATTGCGGCCTGCTTTATCGCTTCCACCCCTTTCCATATTCATTCGCCTGCGACGCTAACACCCGCGATGAACCCTTTGCCATGGGGTGAACCCCGTATTCTTGGCTGCGAAGTTGTGTATATGCTTTGGTGTGGCCAGCGGATCTCTTCTTTTCCTTGAATTGCGGCCCTGAGAATTTGCCTTGCGGAACCTTATGAAAAGGGGGAGCATTGCTTATGGTTGACTCATCTCGGATGGATCCTGTGCAGGGAGTGCCGGTTGTCGGCGTTGCAGCCTTTCCCGGCGCTTTTCAGCCTTCTTTGCCTTCTTGGCGCGAACCTGCTCTTCGATGGACGACATGACATCAGGCCGTTCTTTGCGAAAGCGCTTGAAATAGAGGTGCTCGATGTAATGCCTGAGGGGCATTTTCCAAGGCTCCTGGTCGTGGTTGTCCATCTTTCCGAGCTTCTTCGGGTTCAGGCCAAGTTCACGGGCCATCTGGACCTGGGCGTGGGACAGGTGATGGCGTTTGCGGGCATCCACCCAAGCCTGCAACACAGGACTCAATTTCGTCTTTTCACCCATGATCGGCTTACTCGTTCCTCCCAGGGATCATGCCCCAGACTCCTGTATAATTCGCCCAAGGCATGTCATCGCTCGTCGCCGGCTCGGACAGCCAGTCTTCAAGAAGAGGGGGTGCACACTCGGCGTCCCGGTCGAGGTCCACCAGGATAATCCATGGCGAAAAGCGGGCCGCATTGTTGTATCCTGGGAGGAGCCGACGCAGGAGTGCTTTTCCATTTTTCCCATAAATCGCTCCTGGGCAGCCGCCTGCCTCAAGAATAAGCTTTCGCACCACGGCTTCATCAATGATGCCTTCCACTGCAGCAGAAATAAGCACCGAACCTCTCACTCTAGGCATCTCCAAACAAGGTTAGTTGTTCCACCTTTTCGGGCCGGGTTTTGGGGATCACGATGTCGGCGAGGGAAAGCCCACCCTGGAGCAGGGGTTGGACATCCTTGTCGGATTCGGCCGGTGCTACTCTGGTTCCCTCTGACTCGGGAGTGAAGAGCAAAACTTCATCAAGGCCTATTCCATCATCACGCAACAGGTCGGGCGAATGGGTGCTGGTGAAGATCTGTCTGCCAGTCAGGCGCTGCACGCGCGCGAACATCTGGGGCAGAACGCGGACGATCTCGGGGTGGAGCGAGAGCTCTGGTTCCTCCAATAGGAGCGGACCCCCTCCCTCCATCGCAGCCCAGAGGAGTCCCATGAGGCGCAGGGTGCCATCCGAAAACTGCTTCTCGGTTTGCCACGACCCTTGCGGCCGCCAGTGTTGATATCTACCGCGCAGGTGGGGAGCACCCCTGGCGTCGCGCCACAGCTCGATCTCCTGAAGTTGAGGTACCGCGACGCGAAGCGCCTCTTTTATGCGACGCAACCTGGTGTTGCGTTTTCTGTCAGGGGCCTTCGCGATCTGTTCAAGAAAATCTCCGCCGAATGGGTCGTTGTGGCGACCAACGGAGCGATCAGGCTCCCGAACGAGCTGCGGTACGATGTGCAGGTAGTGGATCGAATCGAAGAATGTTGCCAGATCTCTAAAGGGCCGATTGACATTCACCTGCTCGAGATACGTCTGGGTCAACCGGGCCGGGTCGTTTCGGTCCTCATCGTTAGGCCGTTCAAGGAGGATCTTTCCGTTGCGGAGCACTCGCTCCTTGCGCACCACAGCACGGCGCTGTGTGTCCTGGTTGAAACCGATTTCATATTCCCAGCGAGACGTTTGGTCAGGATCCTTCAGTTCGACGTGAATCTCTACGTCCGAAATGCGGCGGGCGGCCAAACAGCGGATCGATGTGACCCCGGTGCGGCCGGAAATGGATTCCTGAAAACCTCCGCCGGAAGCGGCTAAATCTCTCAAAAACCGGAAGACATCCAGAAAGTTGGACTTACCGGATGCGTTCGGACCGACCAGGAACAGTCGGTCTTGGATCGCAACATCCACACCCGCGAAGTTCTTCCAGTTGCTCAAATGCAAACGGCAAAACCTCAAAGTCTTAGTCATTTCCAACCCTTTCAGCGAGGTCTCTCCATTGACTTAGGAAACTCGATCCTATTTTCGGCGTGGAACAGCGCAGGTAGCTTCCAGCCTGTGTCATGACAAATTGTCTATATTATATGGGAATAAGCTGTAATCTCAACCGCTTTCTGTGAGCTTATGAGCTTGTCCGGATTGGATCGCTATTCACATGCCATTCTTGGGAACCGATGGAAATTCCAAAAAGGAGGGCCTATTTCCGAGAGAAGCCCGGTGACGGCTGCAGCATGGCCCGCGTCTGCGAGAGGACTTTTATGGCAGATTCCGGGAAGACGGCAATTCGCGACCTTTTCATTTTTGCGGATGATGAGGGGCATTATCCCATCGATACAATTTGCCTCGTTGCCTACGCTGCTCCCAGTGATATGAATAATCGCCATCCGCAGATAGCCACACGTCAAGAAATGACCCGTCCATTATGGTCAGACGTAGCTTGTTCGGGTTGGCTGGCGTGCCGCCAATGAAGGCGGCTTTGATGACAAGATCGGTGTATTCGGTTGAGGTGAGTTGAGCAAGTGACTTGTAGATTGCCAGCACAGACTAACCCTTGTCCGCGGCCTGACGTAGGCGTGCGATGTGAGCTTCCTTGTTTTTCCAGACGATATAATCCTCCCAGGCCGGATGTCCCGCAATCTCTCCTTGCTCAATTCCGGCAACCAGGTCTTCTTTTGAAAACACGTCATACCGTTCGCGGATATCCGCGATTTCTTGCTCAGCCAATCGGATTTCCTTTTCGATTAGAGCCAGCAACCCTTTGCGGACCAGTTCGGATTGGGGCATGGACAAAACATTCCCTAGTTCCGTTGCCATCGCATCAACATTCATTTTGGTCCTCTCTGATTTTCTTCAACATTGACAAGGACTCGCTTTCTATAAGTAGGAATATAGAGGATTGGCCTGTCGCGTGTCAAGCATGACATCGCGCGCGAGCCCACATTCTTCGAATTCGGGCAAGGGACGCGGCCTTGAATCCTTTCGTGAATCATGCGGAAAAGGCAATTTCTCCTGGAAGGGCATGGCACCGTTTTAGTCCTTCACAGCCTCAACACCCCTTTACAATCAGGATAATCTGAGCATCCCCAGAACTGCTTTCCTGAATTCCTGCCGCTTTTTGCCGTTCGTAACACCATAGGGCTGCCGCATTGGGGACAAGCGGGAATAGGATCCGTCGAATCCGCCGGATCAATCTTCTTCTTCCTGCTCCGTTCCGCCAGCCTGGCCGCAGCCAGTTGTTCACTGTAGCCTCCGCTTTCGACAAATTGTTTTTCCAAGGCGGCAATCTGCTGGTCCAGCAGGTAATTGGCTTGGTTTATCAGGCAGATAAGGGCATTAGCTTGAACCGCGGGGCTTTCGTGTTCCAGCCAGGGCGCGTAAAGAGCCCAGCGCTCCTGGTCTGACAGATTTATCAGGTCCGACCGATCCGACTGATCTGTCGGATCCCTTTTAAACCTTTGAGGCACCTGCCGAATAGCGGCGGCTTCGGCTGAACCAGGCGCCCATTGAGCAAGCCTCCGATGCCGCAGAAAATCCTCAAAGTCGAGCAGGAGTTCTTCAAAGCTGGCGCGGGCCACATTGAGCAACCGCAATTCTGTGTGTGAAGATGTTGCGGATGCCCGGCTCCCTTCGGCGATGTTTTGCCGCCCGGAACGGGCCGCTTGCACCATTTGATCCACGGTACGAGAGCGTTGATCCAGGAATTTCTCGCAAAACCAGTAGGTGGCGTCGTAGATGATTGTCGCCGTCTGGAAGCTGGCTGTCTTTCGGTATCCGCCGCTTGGCCGAATTTTCTTAGGCATGATTCACCCCTTCTCCATCCTTCCCTTCACACAAGATACGGCCTAGGGTGGCCTGGATCTGCATCATTGAATTTTTCCGGCTGCTTCAGAGGAGTTGGAACCCTATTATAATATATCTCGCCTCTGTTCAAGGGTTTCCGCCCTACTGTCCTTTTTCGAACCGGCCCGGTCCCAGTGCAACAAACTCAAACCCGGAAATTATTCTTGACACTCTAAGGCAAAACTGGCTATACATATTTCCAGTTGTTGGACTAGGCGGAAAAGATCATGACCGGAGCCGGGCAGATGTTAGAGGTGATCAAATCCATCATTTTGGATTTCCAGGAGACGCGGCTGGAGACCGGTGTCCCCCGCCGTTTGCGGATCGAGACGGTTCGCGGCAAGGCCACCGTCTTTATCGGGGTGCGTCGGTGCGGGAAGTCAACCTACCTTTTCCAGGTTATCCAGCGTCTGATGGATCAAGGGGTACCAAGGCAAAACATCCTCTATCTCAATTTTTTCGACGACCGGCTTCACAACCTGCGGCAGAATAACCTAGGCCTGATCACTGAAGCCTATTACTCGATCTTTCCGGAGAAAAAAAATACTGAGACGGTGTACTGCTTTTTCGACGAGATTCAAGCTACCTCTGGTTGGGAGCCCTTCGTGGACCGTCTGATGCGTACAGAGAAATGTGAAGTGTATCTCACAGGTTCATCGGCCAGGATGCTCTCGAAGGAGATTGCAACGCAGATGCGCGGGCGGGCGCTTTCGTGGGAGATGTTTCCGTTTTCATTTCGGGAATTCCTGGACTATAAAGGGGTGCAGAGCGGGGACACGCTGTCGACCAAGAAGCGGCTCCTCGTGCAGAAAGCCTTTGAGGAATATTGGGAAACCGGCGGTTTTCCCGAGGTCGTCGGCCTAAGCCGTCGGTTGAGAATCAAGACTCACCAGGAATACTTCCAAACCGTACTGTTCCGAGATCTTGTCGAGCGCCACGACATTTCTCACCCGAAAGCGGTGACCGATCTAGCGCACTGGCTGGTTGACAACACGGCATCGCTTTACACCATCAACAACCTCACGGGGTATCTCAAGTCGCTTGGCCACAAGGCTCCGAAGTCCGCTGTGTCGGACTACCTGGAATGGTTCGAGGACGCCTATTTCCTTTTCACGGTGCGCATATTCGATGCGTCGCTGGCTCGCAGCAACACCAACCCGAAGCGGGTCTATTGCGTCGATCACGCCATGGTCACCTCGGTATCCTCAGGAGTTCTGGTCAATGCCGGTCATCTCTTGGAAAACCTCGTTTACACGGCGCTCCGGCGGATTCACCCGGAGATCTACTACTACAAGACCAAGACAGGCCGGGAGGTAGACTTCGTCGTTCCGCTGCGCGGATTGCCGCGCCGTCCTGTCGTTTCCGGCACGGCACAGGCAGGGATGCTTGTCCAGGTGTGCGAGTCCCTGGCCGAGCCTCAGACACGAAAACGGGAGACATCGGCTTTGAGCGAGGCGATGGCCGAAATGGGAATGAAAGCCAGTACGATCGTTACCCGAAACGAGGACGAGCAGATCGATGCAGAAACCGGAACCATTCAGGTGGTTCCTGCATGGCGGTTCCTCCTCGATCTCCCTGAATCAGTGGATTAGCAGATTACCATGATCGCCTCGTTGAGTCTTCCGCGCTTCTGGTCAGGAGAGGAATTCCTGTCAGGCTACCAAGGTTCATCAGATGCGATTACTGCTCATTAGCGACACGCACGGCAAGCTGGGAATCATAAACAAATTGGCTGCCCATGTTAGAGCCGACGCGGTAATTCACGCCGGCGACTTCGGCTTTTTCGATGAGACAAGCATCAATCGTCTTTCGGACCGGGAGCTTGGACTCCATGTCGCGCATTCGGACCTGCCGGAAACCGAGAAAGCTTCAATCCTAGCGCTTCCAAGAAAAGACATGATCGACGCTGCAATGAAGCACCGTTTGCTCGGAGAATTCCGGGCATTCGCCGATGGAAGGGAATCATTCCATGTGCCCCTGTACGCCGTGTGGGGAAACCACGAAGACATAGCGGTCGTCGACAGGCTCTTCCGAGGCGAGGTCAACATCGAGAACCTCCACATCCTGCATCACCGCCAAGGGTACCGAGTAGGACCGGCTTTCGTTTGCGGCCTCGGCGGCAATTTCCTTCCCGGTGCGAAAATGATGCAAAAGCCCATCGCTGGCGGCGGAGGCAAGATATGGAGCACGCTTTCACAGTATGCCGATCTGGTGGAAACCGTTGAGAGGCATGCAGGAGCGAAAAGACCACGGATCTTTGTTTCGCACGTCAGCCCTGGGAAGGAGTCCTTTTTGGAACTCGTCGGAGCCCGCATAAGCGCCGACTTCACCGTCAGCGGGCATATGGGAGCACCGACGTGCATGGTGTGGAATCCGTTTGCTGTAAGTACCGTCGAGGAGGCGGAGAAAAGGCTTAAGGACGGCCTTGAGGCCGTGAGGAAATCGTGTTTGGGCACTGCCAAGGCGGATTCTTTATCTGCCACAAAGGCGCTCGACTTCATCGGTCGCGTTCCGCAACCTACCATCGACCTCGGAGGGGGCATCATAGCGCCTCGATGGTATCGGCGAATGACGCACATCAACCTCCCCGACGCGCACGTCGGCTATGCGGTGCTCGATATCCAAGAGACCGCCGTGGAGCTTCAAACCTTCACAACTTCTGCGCGACAAGCAGAATAAACCTTCGAACCAGTTCAAGGCAGGCTCACACCCGGTTCTCGCCGAGCACAGGGGGCAGGAAAAATATTATATCAAGGCTTGGGGCGTTTGGCGAGCTGGTGCAAGGTCTTCAGATCGCCTGAAGCGAGCGCTTCTCGCTGACCACGGGACCAGCGGTTTACGCGGGCTTCGCGTCGACGGGCATCGGAGAAGGTTTCCAGTTCTTCGGAATAGAGCAGGCCTTGTTTTGAAGGGTTCCCTGAGATCAGCAGGAGTTTCTTCTCGCGGCTCCGACCCTTCAGGACCTTCTCCCGTTTCAGAACTTCTGCTTTGGACATGGGGCCTTCAACGTGTAGAGGTTCCGTCACAGTGTGTTGGCGCATACGGATAGGGAAGTCTGTGATCATGGCGGCGTAAGGCAGAACCGGCGTTGCCTTACACTATCGGTTCACTTTGCTCCCACACCGAGTGTCGCAACCTGTCTCAGCCCTTGTTATAGTGGGTCACAGCAGTTCATCCAGGGACCGCACCAGCCGCCCGGCCCCCTCATCTGCTCTTCGATTTTCTTGACCAACGTGCTCTTGCGCGTTCGAGAAAGGGGGGATCCACATGCTCGGGTGCGCCGGCGACAATATCCTCGAACCCCACCATAAATCCCTTCTTGCGAAAGTGTCTCTTTCGCACATCGGCAACCACGGCCTGCCAGTCGGCATCGAGTCCGGCCTTGGTGTAGCACTTCTTGGCATGATCAATGTTGTCGAGCGCCGCGAGGTAGTACTTGCTTTTGCCGGGATTGACGATCCGCATGCAAAGCGCTCGGTACAACCGGGCTGAAATGGCGGGGTGAGAGCGCTCCAGCTTGCGAGCCAGCGGCTCCGTCCAGTAGTGGCTAAGATGTTCCAGTTCCTTATCCGTAGCCCTGCGCAGGCGCGATACCAGTCTGTCGCTTTCCCTATTCTCGATCCAGAGCTCAATCTGGGAGGATAGATCGCCCCTTTCTGATGTCTCCATGGCCTTTTGGCGCCAGGCGGTTTTCTCTTTGGCCGGAACGTAGCGCATCAACTCCTTGTATGTGAATGTGGAGGGGTATAACTGAAACTCGGACCAGGCTGATTGGAGCGCTTCTCCTGGAATTCCTCTGTTTCCATGAAATCCGCGTAGCCCCTGGAGCCTTCCGTGCGCCAGCCCACATTCTTCGAATCCGGGCGAGGGCGCCGGAACCCTCCGAGCGCCAGCATATGCCGGTATTCAATCCCGACTTGCTTCAGACTGCGGGGAAGGACGTCGAGATTGAACTGGGGATTTCGCCGGGAGCGAGGGAAAGAACGGACGTCAACAAGGCGCTTTACGCCGTGGGCCTGAAGAACACCGACGAATGCTTCTATGGAATGGGTGGAATGGCCGATTGTGAGAATGAACGTGGAGGATTCGGGCAAGGGACCCGCCCTTGAATCCTTTCGTGGATCATAGTGGAAAGGGAATTTCTCTTGGGATAGCATGACACCGTTTTACCGCCGAAGAAAAAGGCCGTCCTTAGAATGAGATTTTCAGGGCCGAAAATATCATTCTAAGGCCTAAAACAGCTACATTCGGAAGCTCTTTCTGCCCAAACACAACCACTTCCCTTGGTCCGACCCAGGGGCAAGGGGCATTGAGCACCCGCCGCAGGTCATCAGAGCGCTCTGCCCAGGTGCCTTTGATGCTCTCGATTTCATAAAAGGCGCGTTTGAGAGGATCATCTATTTCGAGAAGAAGCCGAAAATGCGTAAAAGACAGGCGGCCGACAAGAAGCGAAGCAGGCAAGCCGGATTCGGGACTCGCTGAGTCCCGTTTTTCCGGTAGCTGGAATGATTCTCCAAATTCGGGACTCATCGCGTCCCTAATCTGAGGATAGGTCAGATAGAACTGCCTGAAACGACGAAGCTCGCGTTGATCTGAACGCGGGATCCTTTTCTGTTGCAGTCGTTCAGCAAGGTTGACCAATAGACGATCTCCGTATTTCGCTCGATCTTCGCCCCGTTGTTCAAATTCGACAATATAGGCGCCGATCAACCAGTTGCGGAAGGTCAATGCGGCGTCGACAGCCTGCGCAGCGCTGCTTTGGGTGCGCCGGTGAATATCGGCAATGGCATGGACAAGGGCGTTGAAGTTCATGCTTCATCCTCCACCAGCTTTTTAGGAATTAAATTCGCTTACAACCCTTTCCCGGCCGGCTCGGTTCCAATGCGCTGAAAGCGGCGAGATTGCACAGAGTCCATTCTCACGCGGACACTGCCGGGTAGTCAACCTTTGTTCCTTTTACCCTGGCCCATGCAGGTATTCAATCCCAACTTGCTTCAGACTGCCGGAAAAGACATCGAGATTGAACTGGGGATTGCGCCGCGAGAGGCGAAAAGAGCGGACGTCAACAAGGCGCTTCAAGCCGTGGGCCTGAACAAAACCGGCGAATGCTTCTAAGAAATGGGTGCAATGGCCGATGGTGAGAATGAACGTGGAGGATTCGGGCAAGCGACGCGGCCTTGAATCCTTTCGTGGATCATGCGGAAAAGGCAATTTCTGCTGGGAGGGCATGGCACCGTCTTACCGCCGAAGAAAAAGGCCGTCCTTAGAATAAAATTTTCAGGGCCGAAAATATCATTCTAAGGCCTGAAACAGGCCCATCCTAAAGCTCTTTCTACACAAACACAACTACTTGCGTTGGTCCGACCCAATGCCGTTAACTTAAGGAAAATCTCATGCTTCTACCGTCACCCCGGCGAAGGCCGGGGTCCAGAGAAGCTCAACGAACCTGGATTCCGGCTTCCGCCGGAATAACCCCAAGTGTCTCAAATTGCATCAAGAAGGCTTAAGTTAACGGCATTAGGTCCGACTCATGGGCCAGCAGGGGCCCAGGGGCAAGCCAGACCCAGGGGCAAGGGGCAAACCGACCCAGGGGCAGCACATCTGAACACTTCTCTTACAGCAGTAGAGTAGCTAGTTTCGCAACCGTCTTCAGAATCGGGCCGGCTATCTCGCCGACAGCCTCGGCAGCTTCTTTAATCCCTTTCAAGCTCAATTCGTACCACCGCTTATCAGGTTCGTCGTTGGCAACCTCCTCGCTCAAACGTTCAAGGTTTTTGCCCATCTTCTTGATCTGACTCGGATCGGCATTTGGAGCTGCGCTTTCCACCTGACGGTTGAGTACAGTAATCAAACTCCGAACTTCGGAGTCCGCGTTGGATTGCGCCAGATTGTTGTTAACGGTGTTCGTAACGTTTGACATGTATTCCGCTACGTTAACGATGTTCCCCGTGCCGCTGACATTAACTTGTTTTTCCACGTATATGCCTCCCTGTTTCACGGTGACTGATTCTACGAGCCGCGTTGCACGGCGTTCCTCTTGGAACTTCTGAATCTTCTGCCAGACCTGCCGCCGCGATCCTTTATAACGAGAGACGAGTTGAGCTTGTGACGCCGGGCGCACAACGGCTTGAGTGGCGTCAAACGCAGCTATAATTTCGGATTGGTTCATTCCCGCCCATTCGCTACGGTTGATAAGCTTGATGTGGTCATTGAAATAAGCATCAAGCAGATCGACGGCTTCTTCGGTCGACGGGTTAAGCAGTCTCCTACGGTGAATCTGTTTCAGGATTAGATCGAGCACTTCCCTTTCCGCATGAAGACGTGTCAGACAGATCCTTAAACTGCGCAGTTGTTCGCTTGTGGCTGATCCGTGTTGCAACAACCACATCGAGACAATTCCCGACGTTGTTTTCAACCGACAGAACAAGGCTTCCGCACCGTTCACGCAGTCCTGGTTCACCTTTCGGATGCCATTCTGCACCGGTAATTGATGAGTGTTCTGGACTAACTCGTTGGGACCTAACTCCACGAGGATTAGAGGATCGGCGGACTCAACGAGCTGCATACCCGTTTTGATTTGTTCGGCATCGATCCGTTTCATCGAAGCATACGCAAAGAGTTGCGCAATAAACTTGCCTTGAGCGATGATAGGTCTACAACTCGGCTTTGCCTCAGGGTTGGGTACGATGGTAGGGCATTCAGCGATTTCACGCGCCACGGACAACACTTCACCGAGAGTCAAGGGCGTTAATGGTTTAGGTGTATTTCGCTTGGTAGCAATGCCCACTTCCATTCGAACGACCGCTTGACCGTCACAGAACAACCTGCGGAAGGCACATCGAGCTCGAAATCGTCTGCCCTGTAGACCAACGTGATGCCTTTCCAGTTGGTCAAAACGCAGCCCACGTCGGGCTCGACAAAACGTTATTTCATCTGGCCAGGCTTGATCCGGTTCACGATAACGTGTGGTTGCTTGGCCGAAGTAATGCACAAATTGCGGTTGAAGAGATGTTGAAAGGTATGGCCAATCGGGTACAGCTAAGCGCAAATCCAAGTGTGGGATGAAGGGGCGTGCATCGGAGATCGGAAACTGAACGGTAATAAGCACAATATCACCGTCTAGAAAAGCCCCCTAAGGAAAATCCCTCGGGGGTTTGGCTAAAGCCAACCTAGCCCTTTCAGGCTCGTAGCCGATAACGGCCAACAGCTTTCGCCGCCCGTGCCCATCGATCGGATGTCGACAGACACTATGTTATTTGATATCAATCTCTGCTCCTCCTGTCAAATGGTTTTTCATGAAACAGATGGGTGCGAGGGAAAGAGCCTACGTCAACAAGGCGCTTCACGCCGTGGGCCTGAAGAATACCGACGAATGCTTCTATGGAATGGATGGAATGGCCGATGGTGAGAATGAACGTGGAGGATTCGGGCAAAGGACCTGGCCTTGAATCCTTTCGTGGATCATGCGGAAAAGGCAATTTCTCCTGGGAAGGCATGGCACCATTCTCTCGCCGAAGAAGAAAAGAGTCCTTAGAATAAGGTTTTCAGGGCCGAAAATATCGTTCTAAGGCCTAAAACAGCCCAATCCGAAAGCTCTTTCTGCCCAAACACAACCACTTCCCTTGGTCCGACCTGGGTGCAGAGACTTTCTGCCCAAACACAAACACTTCGCTAAGTCCGACTTGGGTGCAGTTGGGTGCAGGATGCACACAACCCACGTTGCCGCCGGTCAAACAGCAGCAAAGCATAGCAAAGCGCAGGACCGGCGTGGTGGGCAGGGAGAGGCAGATCCTCTTGCCCGCTTCGTATTAGCACGGCTCTCAGGGCATGAATGCAAGTCCTCCCGCGCGCCTTGAAATATTCGAATCAGGGGTTGAAAAACGCAGGCTATTTATCCTTAGTATAAAAAGGTGGCCGTCGCCGCGAAAGCGCTGGCAGTCGTATTGATCATGGATAACACAAGTGGCTCTTTTTGCTATTTCCTTTCAGCGCGACTTAGAAAAAGTATGAGACGCGAGAACGCCTAGCACAGATATGTACAAGATGTCTTCGCGTCAAATAAAAATGGAAGTCAAACCCTATGGTTTTACCATACGATCAGACTGCGGGGGGAGAAACTTCGGCGAATAAACGTCTTCCATTTTCGGCATTTTCGTGAGATTAAAGGCCTCTGAGACCTGAGCGGCAACGGATTCAAAGCGAGCGCTGTCCACGCTTGAGATGCCATTGCTTAAAACATTCGGAGTCAGAAGGGCGATGTCTTTGACAAGCTCTAGTCGAAGCATCTCGATATCGCGCTTTAGCAAAGGATCACGTTTCAGCAGCGAATCAATCGCGGTTTTACCATCCGCCACCGCATCCTTGATACCCTTTATGGTAGCCCTTACGAAGCCCCCAACTACCTCGGGATTATTTTCTGCATAATCCTTACGCACAAGTAGGCCACTGCTGTATACTCGGACGCCATAATCATAAAATAGTAGGTAGCCGATATCCTCCCGTTTGACACCAGCAGCCATCATATTAAGCATCGAAGTAGTGACCCATCCGACAGTAGCGTCAGCTTGATCTTGTATAACTAATATGTCGCGAAGTCTCGGCTCAACGTGCTTCCATTTAATGAGTTCGGTATCAAGGTTATTCATTTTTGCAAAAACGGGGAACATTAAGCTAGCACCTTCACCCTTGGTAGCGGAGAGTGTTTTTCCCTCTAAATCCTTCGGCTTAGTGATCCCGCTCTTCCTAAAAAAAACAGTTGAATTCGGTGAAGCATCCAAGACAATCAATACGTTGAGAAGCATGTCGCCAGGATTCGCAGCATTGAACTTCATGAGCAAAGTCCCATCTGCAAAGCCAATGTCATAGCTTTTCGCTGCCACCTTAGAAATTGTATCGCCGGACCCGAAGCCTCTGTCGATGGTTACCTCCAGACCCTCTTTGAGAAAATATCCCCGGTCATCAGCTAGCGTCCAGAAAGCATGAGGAGCTTGCCACGCCCAATCCAGAACAAATTTGACCTTTTTTGGTTGCTGCGCTGAGCATGGTGCCGATCCTATTGCCGAATCAAATATTACCAAAATGAAAATTGAAAACAGAAGTGTCGCTAAACGTCTCATCTCTTATGCCCTCCCATTCTAAAGTTTTGGTTTAGACGTGGTGCGAACAAAAAAAGCCATGATTACCATGATGCCGTAACCCAACAATATTGATCAACATGGATAATCTTGTTTCCGCGTAGCCCATCCGGTGAGATGCTGTTCAAGAGCCGCGAAGATACCATAAATTATGATTCCCATGAATGCTACAACGATTAGTCCGGCAAATACAAGTTCCGTGTTAAAACTGGAGCTAGCGGAGACCATAAGATAGCCAATTCCAAAATTAGAGGCTATAGTTTCAGAAACTACCGAACCTACGAGGGCTAACGTGATGGAGACCTTCAGAGCTGCGAAAAAATGTGGAAGCGATCCCGGAATTCCGACTTTTAAAAGGATGTCGCGTTTCGATGCCCCCAAGGAGCGTAGGACGTCCTCTAATTCTGGTTCGATTGTAGCGAGGCCGGTTGCGACGTTCACAAGAATGGGGAAGAATGACAGCAGAAAAGCAGTAATCACAGCTGGAATGGTTCCGATTCCGAACCAAATTACTAGCAGAGGAACGACAGCGACTTTAGGGATCGAATTGAATCCAATAAGTATGGGATACATACCGCTGTATACCAATCGGGAGATGCCTACAGCAACTCCTAAAATCATTCCCGCAGTGACACCCAACAAGAAGCCGAGTACGGTAGTATAAAGCGTCTGCAATCCGTGCAAAGCCACCGCGGCACGAAATTCCCATAAACTGATTGCTATTAGGGAAGGGGAGGGCAATATATACTTGGGTACGGCAATAATACGGCAGCCAATCTCCCATATCGAGACAGTCCCCACTATCACGATCCATGGAATCATTCTTTCCAGCGAAGATCTACTAATCATTTCATTCGCTCCTGGGTGATGCGGGAACGGATGTCACGAAGGATGCCGACGAACTCCGTTCGAAATGTATCCTCAAGGAGGCGAGGACGAGGAAATGATACATCATAACTTGCGATAATTTTTCCTGGGCGAGTCGACATCACGTGGACGGCATCCGATAAGAAGACGGCTTCGCGTAGCTCATGGGTGATTAAGATAACAGTGAAGGGACGTTTCATCCAAAGCTTTTGCAGTACTGTCCATAGCTCTTCGCGTGTGAAAGCGTCAAGGGAAGCAAACGGTTCATCTAGCAGAAGCAACTCCGGTTCGTGAATAAGCGCCCTGCAAAGTGAAGCACGTTGTTGCATTCCGCCAGAAAGCTGCCAAGGATGTTTATCCGCAAACTCGGCGATGCCCACTGTGGCAAGAAGTTCTTTGGCTCGTTCAGCGTAGCGTTCATATTCTCTTCGCAATTGGAATCGGTGGGGTTCAACAATCTCTAGGGGCAACATAACATTTTGGAGAGTTGTGCGCCACGGCAACATAATGGGGTTCTGAAAGGCCATCCCAACGATTTTAAGAGGTCCGTAGACTTTTTTCCCTCCAACTGTAACGCTGCCGCTGGCTAATTTTGCGAGGCCGGACACCACCTTCAATAGTGAAGATTTTCCACATCCGCTCGGACCTACTATCCCTATTAAGTTTCCCCTCGGCACGGCAAGGGTGACTCCATCGAGCGCAAGGGTGCCACTTTTAGGATCACCATAAATAAGACTGGCTTGATCGAGAAATACAAAAGGAGAATCCATGATAATCCCAAAGGCTAGCATGAGCCGCCTAGAGTTTTTCTGTTATTTGAATGGATTTTCAAATCACTTAAATACTCTAACGGAATATTTATTGGATGCCTAATTTTGTTATCGAGTCGCGAAATTATAGAATCTTCCACATCCCAAAAAGTTTCATCTCATTGTTGACTTCTTTCAGCAAGCCCTGAGCTGTGTTATTACATTTTCTGATTAATTCCTTCTGATCCAATGTAATAATTTCTCCGTCTTTGAATACGACTTGTCCATTAACCAAAACAAGATCCACCGCCTTCGTGGAAGTAGCGTAGATTAAATTGGATATGGCGTTAACAGATGGGACTAAAAAAGGAGCTGCCAAATCTATCAGAACAATATCGGCAAATTTTCCAGCTTCAAGAGAACCCAATTTATCGGCCATGCCAATAGCTTTGGCTGCGTCTATGGTCGCCATTTCCAATATTTTTTGGCAATTGATAGCTCTGGGATTATGCTGGGATACTTTTTGAAGCAGTGCGGCAGCCTTCATTGCCTCAAACATATCTTGGCCATTATTGCTGGCAGCCCCATCGGTGCCAAGTGCTACAGTTATTCCGCGATCTAGCATTTTCGTGATAGGCGCTACACCATCGCCCATATATTGATTTGCAACCGGGTTATGAACCACATTAGTTCCTGTTGCGGAAAGCAAGTTAAGTTCCATATCGTTTAACCAGATACAATGCGCAAGTAATACGTCCGGACCCAAAATTCCTAGGTTCCATAGCCATTCAACGCTAGGATACCCATATTTTTGGCGACAGCCCTCTACTCGCCAAGGTGTTTCTGCGGCGTGCATAGAGAAACCAATATGATAGCTTCTGGCTAAATTCGCCATGGCCATCACCATTTCTTTTGATGCTGTGGCTTCATTCGAAGCCTCAACCCTTACCGTTACCCTGCCGTCGGCTTTTTCGTGGTATGTCTCAATGACTCTGCATGCTTCACGAATCGCTACGTCCACGGGTTCCCAAAATTCTTGCGGAGTTGGGGCGCCATCTGCGCTGCATCGTCCTATTATACCACGGATCCCGATCTCTTCTATGCCTTGAGCAAGACCGTCAGTACATTCTTTGTCTTTTGTAAGGTACTGACTATCCAAAACCGTAGTAATCCCAGAACTCAGCATTTCGGCAGATGAGAGCAATGTGGCCAAGTAGTATTCATGTCTTCCAATATGGCTGGATATTGGCCAAATAATTTGACTTAGCCAATCGGAAAGTGAAAGATTTTCACCAATTCCCCTTATGAGAATTTGGAAAAGATGATTGTGAGCATTGATAAAACCAGGAAGCACCAAATGATCGGTGGCGTCAATTATTTCGGCGGTTGGGTATTTGTGAGATATCGCCTCGTATTTGCCCACTTCTTGTATATGGTTACCGTTTATGACAACAGCGCCTTTATTTATAACCCGGCGCTCACGATCCATTGTGATTACCAGGCCATCCTTAAGAATTTTCATAAGTTCACCGACTTTATCTTGGGAGGTGGGCATGAACTAGCCTATCTTTTTGATAGCGGGATAAAAGCGTCATATAAAAATACTGAAGTTCAATTGTCAAGAAAAATCAAAATGGTGGACCTGCTAATCACCAGAGATAATAAACCGTTTGGCGCTCTGCAAAATCCAGCCACCTTCAGCCCCAAAGTATATGAAACGATGAGTAAGTTTTTGTAGTTGACCTGCGGAAAACAACTCAGGAGGCTCTGTGGTTTCGCCCAGCAACACGATATATGATCTCCCAGAAGTGATTCCTGGGGTTAGTGTAATACTGATTCTTCCTCAGTGATTGGGGGCCGGGCATCGTCTCAAGGGTGAGGACTGTTGAATTCTCGTCTATTATGGGGTCAAGCGACTGTATCCGTTTTGCCATTAAATTTCTCTTTCAGCACCGTTGAACACTTGAACGCCACCACTTTGCGCGGCGCCAGGGGCAGGTCCTCCCCAGTCGCAGGGTTCCTGCCCAGCCGGGCCGCCTTCTGCTTGACGAGGAACTTGCCAAACCCTGAAGAACATCATCGCCACCGGCAAGGGCGGACTTGATGAGTTTGAGGGCGGATTCGAGGCAACGAGAAGAGGCGGATTGGGAAACGCCAAGGCGCGACTAGAGAGAGCCTAGGATGTGGTCTTTGGTGAGACTCATGGACGGGGACCTCCGGAAGTGGGATTTATCTGGAAGTGGCCCATTCCCTGTTCAATCTTCAGGAGTTCTACTGGGTGTGGAGACTTTTGTCAAGGAATTTAGGCTCTTGTGACAGGAGTTAGTTCGATTTAGGTGGCCCATAGATCAAAGACCGCTTTGAGCTGTTCACAATACATACCTCCAACTCAGCCGGAGGTCACCGATTTATGAATTCGAACGAGCTTTGCCCTTCCTCCTCCGGTGGCATTACTACCCTCGCCCCATGCGTCACCGGGTAGGCCAAAGTATGTCTCTCCACCTCTTCTAGTTCACCCAGCCGCCCAATACGCCCCAATAACCACCTTTCTCTCCAATATGCAGCGATTTCCCGAGTTCTCTTCGCTGGTGCCGATTGCGGGATGAGGTACTGCGCTTTCGGTGCCAGTCCGAGTAACACTTCCGAGAAATTGCGAGCCAATGCCACCCCGTAAACGATCCGGGTATTTCGATGTTGGAGGATCTCATCCGATGGCAGACCCACAATCTCAAAGGCCTCCCGCAATTTTCTCATGCGTGGATTCACTCCCTCCCCGAAGATGCTGTTCACCCTACGACCGTCCTTCTGTCGGGCGAGCATTGTGTCGCCGAGGTTCACGGTCAATTCTCCGAAGTGGTATGACCCGTAGCCTTCACTTTGCCCCAACTCCTCATAAACAACCTGCCGGCCTTGGCGCCCGCCGACGCGGTTGCACGGGATTCTTACCCGGTTGTACTGACTCGATCCCACTCCATAGAGACTCGTCGTCCCAAGCAGAACCAGTTGCGGCTTACGCACCACCGCCGCTCCTTTCATGGACGATGCTATTACGCTTGCCTGCTTGCCATAGCGCTCTTGGTACGTCGTAACGACCTCCGGACTGCACAGAAGCATACAGACCAGCTTCCCGCCCAGGAGTACGTTATAGGGTGTAACAGCCCCACAGACGATAATATCCATCATGTCGATGCCGACATGCTGCGCCTTCACTAACCGCACGAGTTGCCCTAACGCATTTCGCATGTCAGCTTTCTCCATCGCCGCAGCAAGTTCGTGGCGGGAACCAGATAGAAATCCACTCCGTTGGAACGCCGCCCGAATCCGCAGTAACCTGGCCAAGGTTTTGCACCGTTTACCTAAGAAGAGGTTTGTCCGGGCCTCCGCCTCCCAATTAGGGTTTTCAGCCTTAGACGCCTTGTGTGCGGCAGTCTGAGGGTAAAGCCGATGCTGCTTGATCGCAAAATCGCCCTTCCTCTCTAACATCGTAATCCCTTTTTCTGCGGGCTTGTCCAACTCCTCTCGCGTACACACGCCGTCGAAAAACAAATCCTCTAAGTAAAGTCCTTCGATGAGGTTCTGCAATGACTCCAAGATCCACCGTCCATATTTGTGTTTCGGGTCTTTTCGGATGGTCTCGATCATCGTTTCTTGGTCCCACCCTATCCAGATATCGCGCAACCGCTGTTGGGCGACCGAACTTCCCAGTGCTGCGATCCCTATTACAGGATGATTCTTTGCTGCAGCATCCCGAACCAGGAGCGACATGGTCCGACCCGGCAGTGTTTTGTAACTGTTTACCCACGTATGCCGGAAATATCGCCAAATATCCCGCAACATTAGTCCTGTCTGTGGGCAAATGCCGTCTTCCGTCACCAGTTGGATGTAAGGGTCAACAACCTCTGCGAGCCGGTCGAGTCTCTCAACTGCTTCACAGCTCTGCCCGAATGCACGGAGTGCCGTCGCCAACTCGCGCCCATCCCTCATGAGGGAGAAGATTGAGTGCCACCCCCTCACTGTTAGTCGCCGACGTTCCATCCCCCATATGAACTCACGCACCGACGACTGGCGGAGTTGATCCTCCCGCTCCAACTGATGACTCCGACGCACCGCAGCCTTCAATTCCTCGGGTGTCTCAGAATCTTCGCGAGGAACTGCGATCTCCACCGTTCCCTTCGCCACCCTAATTCGCCACCCTGCCCCTATAAGGTCCAAGACCACGCTTTGCGTAAAAGCTCTTTGCAGGTTCTCGTCACTGACAAGACCTCTGGTTTCTATCCTCAGTTCCTCCCTGAAACGCCGCACCACGTCCGAAATGTTGCCTCCTGGTGCCCTATTGGTCTCCCGGCAAACCCGCTGGAAGAACGCCGCGAATTCATGCAACTCCTTATCTTTCAGTCGTGGTCTTAATTTTGTATATTGAGGTTTCATGCCAGGTATGCCGCCACAAAATCGCTCCATGAGCGTCGGAACTCCGCGACAGCATGCCGCGCAGTCGTCGACTCCATCCCGACTTCAGCCCGTGCTGCCGCAAACAGCAACAGTTCCAATGCCTTCGTGATCACACGCGGATCGTGACGCTGACCGTTCCCCAAAGGCTGATAGAACCGCTCACAGAAAGGATGTTTCGCGTTCAAAATCATGCGCAATTCAGTTGCCTTCACCTTTGGGATGTAGAACTCAGACCCAGTCAGCGGTTCGGTTGACAATTTGAACCGCAGTCCGCCGTTGGTACCGGCTATCCCATTATCTTTCAACTCCAGTCTCCCAGCCTTCACCAACCTCTTTGGGGGCCTGAAAAACTTATCGCATTCGCCGGCGCGGCGCTCAGAGGAAAGGAATTTCTCACTCTTCATCTTCAGAAAGGCGGACCTAACCCGTGCATTCAACTTGTGTGCGATGGCCTCGAAATCCGATGACAGGAGCTGCGAGATATACTCCGACGGAGTAATTCCCTGCTTTGTGTGCGTTACCCCGAACAACTCATCCAATTGCGGAGGGAACTCAATTTCACACCGCCACCAGTCGTCATAGTTCTCCTTCCGCTTCCTGCCCATGAAAAACCACCCGAAGTCGATCTCGCGGCCAGCTCGCAGGACTGACACCCCCGCGTTCTTGCTAATGCCGCTCTCCTGCTTTTGTGCGTTGGAAAGCGAAACCCACTTGTTCACAGGGAGTTCCACAAACCGGGCAACGACCTTCCCAGCCGCGCACCCCGCGCCACTGTCGTCCCGTATACGGTATTCGAGTGCTTCCCCATACATCGTCGCCCCCTGAAGATTGTCCCCAGGGCGGAGGAAGAGGGGATCAATGGGCTGCACCACTTCGCCGTTAATCAGCAGTTTCTTCCCATCCCAAAGCCTCCGACGAAAAACCCGTCCCAGTTCCCGTCTCAAGCGCCGAAGCAAAGCGGACTCCCGTTTGAGACTGAGGCGGTCACACTTCCGCCATAAAACGAACGTCCCACTCTCCGTCCGCCGTACCCCATATTCGCTGGGCACCTTGCGCCGCACCGGCTCAGGGATTTCCTGCAACTTCCCCTCGCGGATCTCGTCAACATCAAGGTACGACCACCAAACGACGCTGGGCTTTGTCCAGGTGAACACCTCCAACCGGCGAGCCTGGCTCACCGAACTGTTTGGCAATCCCATTCCGAACCGGCCGGTCGCGGACCGTTGTCCAAATCGACTGCTGCCACCAAACTGCAGAGCCATTTCCAAAACGGCTGGGGACATTCCCGACCCATCGTCGGAAACTACGATCACTTGTGCCGCGGAGTCCTCGGGATCGGCCCGAATGGTGATGTCGACACTCTTCGCCTCTGCCTCAAACGCATTGTCCACCAACTCGGCTACAGCGGAACCAGTTCCCCGGTATCCGGCATCACGAATAGCTTGGATGAACTGCTGCAGTTGAACGATAGGTGTATTCATGGTGGCTCGCCCCCGCAAGAAGGAGCCCGGAAGTGGCGGTGCACACCCCGGGCTCGGTCCTTACCTCTACGCTGCTTCCGCCACAGCCTCATCTGCCGACTCGGCATCCTCGGTGGGCTCCCGTCGGTCAAGCAAGGTCAGTGCCACCTTCAGTCTCTTCGACCACTCAACCCGTTCCATTTGGTAGAACAGTTCCATGTCCTCAGTCGCATCCAACTCGCACGAGCCAATCGCGAACAGCAACAGTTCAAGTGCCGTCTTCATCCTTGGCGTCGCATCGGGACCGGAGTAAAGGTCGGAGTAAAAATCGTGCGCTGTATTGATAAATAGACGCTTCTGCGCACCGAACTGCTCCATGCGGAAGAACGGAGCCCCCTCCTTGCTTTCCAGCATCACCTTGTATGGATGCTCCTGCGCCTGCTTGGCGATCTCGGCGGCGTGTTCCTCAGCGGGTTTGCCCGTCTCCTTGGCCTTCCTCTCCGCCTCCTCGATTACCCGATCCTTCGCCTTCGTCTCTTTCTCCGGCGAGGGCTTCACCGGCTTTCGGATGAACTTCTCGGACTCTGACATGATTTGTTCGGATTCCTTTGCAGTCGCGTCGGCCGCTTCTTCCGCTGCCTTCTTTTCCTTCCTAGCCTTCCCGATGCTCTCCCACAGCGCCTTCACCATCTGGCCGACGCCTTGGTCATCGAAAATGGCCCACATCCGCTCCGAGATGACGACTTGTTGCTTGTTCACCGTTATGCCGAAGTCCTCATCCAAAATCGGATCGAAATCGACTTCAACAGCCCAGTTTCTGTCGTAGTTGATGATCACCTTGTTGTAAGCGTCCTTCGCGAACTGTGCGCGCCCAACAAGATCAATCTGCCTGCCAGCCCGACACACGATGAAGTACGCGTTGTTGTCGGCCATAATTGGAAACCGTTGGTTATTGTTTCTACCGTCAGCAACCGCACCGCCGTTCTGGAACCCTATGGGCATACATGAGAACCGTAACTTCACTCGCCCAGTCCCTCCGTTCAACGCCTTGACGTCGAATTGCAGTTCCTCCCGCGCTTCCGCGAAGATACCGTTTCCCGCATCGTAGAAGCGTGCTGCGGGGTCCAAGAACAGGGGGTCCACAGCCTGCACCTTTTCCCTGTTCACATACAAAGCGCAATTCCGCAGGACATGCCGGTACACCACGCCAAGCTGCTGCATAACAGCCTTATGAAAACCGTTGGGTTTCCGGAAACCTGTAGTCAGCCGGTCGGGGTTTGCAAGAAGAATGACCGTCCCGTGCGTCAATTCCCGCTTTCTGAGGTAGTCCTTCACGAAATCGGGCAGTTCTGCTTCCACGGCCGGCGGAGCAACTACGATGCCCTTTTCGTTCGTGTACTTCCCCGAGCAGATATCCGGCAGGTCGATCGCCACCTTGTGCCAACCGAATCCACCGGTCCGGGAGTACACCTCGTAGTGCTTTGTAATGCTCACCGCCGCACTTGGCAACCCGAAGCCATACCGGCCAAAACCGGTCCGATCGTTGGCGCGATGGGTTCCGCCCCAAAGGACCGCGGCACGGATCATGTCCGGCTCCATGCCGTGACCATCGTCGATGATCGCTATGTTTGATATCTCTTGCTTCTTGCCCCCGGAGGTTTCCACCTCGTACACGATATCCACCCGCTCCGCCTGGGCCTGCATGGAGTTATCCACAAACTCATTGATCGCTGTGCCGGTGGACTTGTAACCGCTGTCCCGCATTCCCTCGACGAATGCCTCAGCGGCCACCAGACTGAAACTGGCGTCACCCTTCTTCTTTAGTTCCTCTACATACCTGTGCTGTAGTTCGTAATCCGTCTCGTCGAACACTCTCGGCTGCTTCGCTGCATCTTTCGAATCCTTTTTCGTGCTCATGCTGTTCCTCCTTGATGGGCCCATATTGGGACCTCTGGATGTTACGTGGATAATTATTGCACCCCGTCGTGCCGGCCCACGGTCCGACACAGGGCATCCTTCAGGCCACAACTGTCAGTTCACGACTAAGATTCATCAATCCTCTCTTCACCAACACCGTTACCCGGGGTCTGGAAACGCCAAGACAGCTGGCGATCTCAGAGGGGGAGAGATTATCCCAGAACAGAAGGCGCATCGCTTTTGCCTGCCGCTCCGCGAGTTGAGACAATGATCTTTGGATGTCTACCCGAAGCATCCCGAGATGCGCCCCTTGGGAGGCTGAACCCCCGTCATCGGCGACTACCTGGTGGAGATTCAGTGTGCCTTCATCGCCGGACTCGATTTCCTCATCGAGGGAACACAATCGCCCTCTTGCGTTTGGATTCAGGAGGGACAAGGCCCTTTGTTGAGACCGGCACCAATGGAGCATCCTGCTGCGCGCCCTTTGATACACGAAAGTTCCGAGCCGCGCACCACGCGTAGGATCAAACAGAGAGATAGCCTCTACAAAGGCCAGATACCCCTCCTGAGTAAGATCCTCGACGGAATCCGCGTCATACGCAAAGCGCCGCGCCAACCCTTTGATCATAGACGCAAATTGAATAAACAGAGACTCTAATGCGCTAGATGAATGGAGTCTATCGGATGGGACAAAAGGGTGAGAACATAAATTGACGCCAACAGTAACCTCAGCCATACAAGCCTCCTTCCGGGCGGCGGAGGCTCATGCCAAGTTGTCCACTTTTAACGGGCCCATATTGGAGCCTCTGCGTGAACCACCGTCAGCCATTTAAATAATAGCTATCACAAACATTTTGCAGTGTCAACCAAAATTTCAGAACTTGCTTTCTTTTACACTTAACCGCTACTTATATTATTCCATCGTCCCAGCCTAGAATTAACGGCCTGGTGCTGAATTTTCATTCCGCGCGTTCCGCTAACCCAGTTTACTACCTCCATAATTGCTGCTTCAAGGGGTCACTCAAATTGAAACATACGATACAGAGTCTATTCCAGGCCGCATTACCCGAGAGGCGACATACCTAATACTATTCACTCGGCCATGGGTCCTCCGTTTTTGAACATGGGGGGTACTCTTGGGGTGTATATGGGTATTCCCTGGGGGTATCTCGCTTGGCCTACCAGGGGGGTACCTGGGTATTTTGATTAATAGAATCCCTTCGCGCGGACCAGGTATTCGGACGCATGGCGAGCAACTCCACCTCAGTGAGCTTTTCCGATCCTTCGGCCATGAGCCTTTCCCGGGGCCGCTCTTCTTTTGGCCAGTTCTTGATTCTGTCGGACTTCATGCTTCCGGCGTTTTCCTCGGTATGCTTGCGGTAAACAGGTTGCGGTCGTGATCTGATTCAAGCTGCAGGTCAGGGACGGCGGCCAGGGCGCGCAGGATCCCCGTCCCGATGCCCCTATAGGGCAATTCCTTGGTTGCATAAGAAGCGATCAAGGGGTTGCGTATATTAGATACGCCTTTTCGGATGTTTTCTATGGTCAGATTGTTCGGCAAAGCGCCCGGGCTGATCAACTCGATCCGATTGTCGAACATCATTATCCTCCACGGGGCGGAGATGAAATAGTCTCTATGAAGCAACATGTTGACGACAAGCTCCTCTAGGGCTGCCGGTGGTACCTCCAGATCGCCCTCGGTGTTGATTCCTTTTTGGCCCTGAAGTCGCCGTAGATTGCGGGTTAGAAAGGACATCATCCCCTTGAAGAGATCGCGCAGGCATCCATGGAAATCTTCGCTGTCCCTATACTTCTCTCCGGCAGGATCATTGCCTACAAAAGAAACTGCCTTGACCACGAAGGCGGGAAGAAACCGCTGGGGATCCCTCCCGAAAATCAAAAGCCCAGCGAGCTTGAGGGTCACATCCTGCGCAAGGCCGAGATTATTCAACAATTGGCCCAATGAGATTCCTTCTTTTTCGAGTCCCTTGTCGAGAGACTCGCCAAACTGCCTCTCGAAGAACTCGCTAAAATGATCCAAGTCGATGTCCCCGGCCGTGCTTCCTTCAACCAATACGCTATCAGCGTGAACCAAATTCGCTCTCTGGAACATTCGCTGGATTTCTTCGCGAGCCGTGACTCTGCGCTTATCGGAACCCGATTTCACCCAAAATACGCCCTCGTTGTCGGCGTATGGCTTCGAGATCCCTTCAGGGACGGTGACGACCATGACCAATAGACCGCCGACAGAAATATTCTCCGTTTGGGGGTTGATCGAAGGCCGGACGCAATCAGTGGCAGTGTTGGAAATGAGCTGATTGATTCTTCGTATGTCTTCAGAAGACAAGCCGATAACGGATGCCGTGTCATCCACGCCGATCAGAATCCTTCCCCCTTTACTATTTGCGAAAGCTACCATTTCACCGGCCAGCGACTTGGCGTTAGTGACATCTTGGCTGAGCTTGAATTGTGTGCGACTGTCTTCACCTTTACTGATCAATTCAAGTAGTTCTATTGCTTCCATAGTTGGTAAATCTCCTTTCGGCGGGCAAAGGCTTCGTGCCCGCCTTCCATAATGGAAACGATCGCTTTCTGGATTCCCGGCTCGTCAATGCTGCCGATCTGGATTGCTCCTGCCCCTGCAGTAAAGGAACATGCGCCGACCTGCTCGGCATCACCCAGGACAGGGAAATTGGCGTTGTGTGTGGCAAAGATGAATTGTATGCTTTTCTTGAGCGTTCTTAGGAGCTTGATGACGTCTTCGAAGATTGTCTGGTTGTCCAGGTCGTCCTCGGGTTGGTCGATCACGATCAGGTCGTTGTCCCTTTGACTCAGGATGAAGAGGATCAGGGCAGAGGCTCGTTGCCCAAGCGAATGGTCACGCAGGTTTTTGCCGTGATACATGATCTGGTAGGTGTTCGGCACCTGCCAGGTGAGCAAGAAAGCCCTGGCTTCGTTGAAGTACCGGCGGAATACATCCCCTGAATCCCCCAAGCCTTTGCAGACGGTGTCCAGGCCTTGATAAAGCGAAATAAAGTCCGCATGTCCTTCGAGTGCGGATTCGAGAGTCGCCTCTCTTAATCGGCTGCCCTTGAAGTGGCCTTTCAGTTCGTCAAGCATCAGCGCTCTGTTGCCCTTATACTGGGGGACAATCTGCAATGCGCTCTGGCTGTCGTTCAGCTTCTTGATCTCCTTCTCAATCTCCCTAAACTCCTGATGCCAAAAGTCGTTGAGTCGTTTCAGCTCCTTGAGAAGCTCGGCCCGTAAAGCGTTCTTTCTGCTCCGGCTCTTCGCGGTTTCGGTGAGGGCGAGATTCAATTTCTGAAGCTCAGCGTTGAGCTTCACAAAGTCGTCAGGGCGGACGCTGACGCCGCCGTCTTGCAGTAACTGTTCACTCAATCGCCGTTCAATGGCTGCGAATTCGTCTTTCAGCGCCTCTCTCCGCCTTTCAAGTTCTCCGAACTTTTCCCGCAATGCTCGTGAATCGTCGCCGGCCCCAGCCAGGATTTGCCTCAACTTCTCTGGAACCTTACGTATTCTTTCCAGGAGAGAGTTTATTTCATCCATGATATCGCTGTTTTCCTTGGATTCGATGCGTGGAAGAGCTGCAAGTTCGCTTTCTTGCTCGCTCAGGACGGCGTCGAAAGAGCGCAGAAATCCCTCTGCGGTTTCGACAGCGCGGCGAGAGTGGGTAACATCCGCATTGAACTGGACCTGGCGTTTGAGTTGCTCTTCGACCCCGTGTTCACGGAAGAGCTTCAACCGGAACTCGGTGTCTCGCTGCTTGCTCTGGAACTCTGCTTCGAGCGCATCAAGGTCCTTCAGCTTGTCGAGACTCCCGAGAAGTTCGAGGACGCGCCGGCGCTGAGTTACTGTCTCGCGGCGGACGGCATCGAGCTTTGAGCCGATGAGCCGCTCAACGAGTTCGTCCTCCGACCCTTCGCCACGCTTGACGAGTTCTTTCTGCCCGAAAAACAGGGGATTTTTTAGGGGAGCGCTGACACCTGGAAGAAGTTCTCCATTGTGATAAACATCTTTACGCTCATTTAGGATACGCCGAACCTCGAAGAGGCGACCTTGAGCATCCATCACTTCGACAACTACCTTCCCTCCGCTCTTCAGCGCAAATCTGACAAGCTCCTGCTTGTACTTCAGGTCAGTCTCGTCGGGCGATCCGGGCATGGGGAGTTCCAACGCGTAGCGCAGACACTCAAGGATGGCCGATTTGCCGCTTCCCCGAATACCGATGAGGCAGCTCATTTCAGGCGAGAAATTGAGACGGTTTCCATCGAGAATGCCACCCTCAAAGACAATGGATCGCACCCAAGAATGGGGCTGATTCTGAACCGCATCATGGCAAAGACGATCCGAGCCGGGTTTCAGAGCGAATTGGACGGCCTCAAAATTGAAGGCCCCTATCTTGATAAACGTGGTTTTGCCCCGCCCGATTTCTTCCATTCCCTTGGGATCTGAACCCTCGACTTCTGCAGGATACCATTTTCCAAACCATTTCTTGACCTTCTCACGTAGGTCATGTGTGCGGACCTTCTGGAAGGCGGCGGTACGCATTCGGAACAGTTCACTTTTTCCCAGCTCGCTAATTCGGCCGCCCTCGAGACCGCCCCAAAGCCCATTATCATCCTCCACGTGGGCGAAGATGAGGAAGTAAGCTTTTCCGAATTTATCGAGTTCGCGGATTGTCTCAATCAGATCATGATTGGACCTGGCATTGCTGTTGTCGTAGCCGGTCTGCCCTGCGAAGGTAAGGCCAAGGAAGCTATTGATGTGGTCCGCATTCTCCTTATTGTCGATCCACTCCTCCTGGAAGACGACGAGTGTATGTATTCCGCTGCGACCGTCTTTGACGGATAACTCCACGCCCGGCAACAAATAGATGTCTTCTTTCTTGGCAGCCTTGCGGAGCGATCTAAATTCATCGCGGTCGAATTTGTTGTGGTTGGCGATAACGCCCACGCGGATATCCGCGCTCCTTATTGCTTCTACATAGCGCGCCACGAAGTCGAGCTCATCGCCGGGGTCTTTAAACTCCCGATCACGTCGAGTGTGGAGATGAAAATCGGCCCTTATCGATAGACTGCCGTATGAAAAAAAACGTGTTTCTTCGGTCATGACTCACTCCTTCCGCATCTTCGCCATGCCTATACGTGCTTGCCAAAGAAAGCTACGAGAAGGTCGCGACCCTTTTCGCCCAAGTCAAGTAGTAAGTCTTCTATCTGCTTCAGCGCCAGCGGCGACGGTTTGGCGCGGCCGTTCTCCCAACGGTTGATTGTGGGAAACGTCACGCCGAGCCTGGCGGCAAATTTTTCTTGGGTGAGCCCCGTTCGTTCCCGCAGCGTACGGACTAATCTGGGTAGGTCTGCCTGCGTATTCAACATCGTTCTCCTTTCAGGTCCGATCAGGACCTGAACGAAAAAAACTCATATCACACGATTTGTCAGATGATATATCACACGATAAAGGGCTTGATGTCAAGCGGGATTTCCACTCAAAGGATTCTTAGTATTCACAACGCGATGGATCATCCGTTTTTGCACATGGGGGTACTCTTGGGAGGTATATGGGTATTCCTGGGGGGTATGTCGCTTGGCCTACTGGGGGGTATATGGGTATTCCCCTGGGGGGTATTTCGCTTGGCCTATCCCTGGGGTACGCGGGGATTGGGGGCGGTAGGCGGCCAGGGGCGCTTGTTCCCCGCTGTGGAACGAATGATCATTGCCTGATTGTTCGGCTCTACTTGCGTCGGTTTGAACGGCCAGTCAGTTTCTCAGCTCTAAGCGCTTTGAGCCCTACGGGTTTCCTTTCTTATCTTTTTTTCTGCGATCTGAGCTTCGTGTTGTTATTGCGCCTTTTCAGTAATGTTTTTCACTAAGTTCACTTAAGAAAGGAGCAGTGCGATCCTAGGACGGAGGTCATCAATCACGGTGCTAAAATCGGGAAGATCTGGAACCAAGGGACCGAGCCACTTTTCCCAGGTTTTTTGGACATAGTTGAGCATTATTCTTTCAAAGAAGTCCTCAGGGCCATTGAATGACACATTTCGAATAGTGCACTTGGCGTGTAGAAGAGAGGAGAAGTCGGATACATGTAGTTGATCTTGATAAGCGCTAAGGATACGCCAGAGGTCGTAGTAGTCGCGTGCCCTGGAGCGAGACCAACCTCTTTCTTGTAGCATCTGCATATGCTGAAGTATCGCCCGGAGTTTCTCAGCAACGATCTCTTCAAGAGCGTAAACATGGACTTGTGCTTCGAGAGGTTCACCATACTCATGAATGATGGATCGTTTCTGCACAGGCTTGAGGATTTCTTCGTCCACTGCTGTTTCGACCATAACGCGGGTTTGGGGTCCACGGTGCCAGGGAAGTCGAACTCGAATTGTGAAAGCCTCCTGTCCTCCGGGATGGGGTTCCCTCTCTATGTAGCGCTCACAAAGGAATTCGACCGGTGCATACTCATCCAGCAGGCCCGTTGCCATTTCACAGGCTTCTCGAATTGCCTCTTCCATTTCATCACCGGTTGGAAAGTCCCCCATCCCTGAGAAGTCAAGATCTTCAGAAAAGCGGTAGTCGCCAAAAAAACACTTCTTTAATGCAGTCCCACCTTTGAAGACCAATGTGTCCTGCAGCACATTGACACGGCTGATTCCGGCGAGAAGCCACGAAAGGACGTAATCACGTTCAAGGACTTCCCAAGGAATTCCCAGCCGCATCCGTGCCTCCTGCAAACGGTTGTGTAACGGCTTCATGCCTTTACCTTTCCGGGAAGGTTTTCCTGAATCATCCAGTGACGGTTGCAGGGTCCCTTTCGTGGACCAGTCGGGTCGAGCTTGCGGTAGCCCTTGATGGGGAGTTTCAGCAATGGATCCAGGCGGGCTGGATCAATCCCCTGAAGTTGGAGGACCCAACCGAGGCGCTTGGCTGTGGCCGTGTCAAGCTTGGAGGCATATTGGACGATCCGCTCTTCATCGAGGTGTTCTCCTCTCACTTCAAATGCATGGAGGACCTCTGTGAAGTCCCCGCAGTATTGGGGCATGGAAAGACCGTCCAGCAGCGTTCTTTCTGGATCCGTAATCGTCACGCGGGCTTGACCAATCCAGACCTTCTCCACGCCGAAATACCTTTCGTTCTTAACTTGGACGAATTGGTAAATCGTGTCCCCAACAGGGTATCCGTTCCTCATTGGCTCGGCATTGTTATTGCGCAGACGGGGAATGGAGGCGTCCGTGGTCGTAAGCACGAATACCTTCCTTGGGACTTGTTGCGTCAAACCATGATAGTGCAGGGCCGACCAGTGGCTGATAGCTGCCGGACGGACCAAGGCCATGGCTATCTCATACTCGTGCGCAGGAGTGACTCCTGGAACCGAGGCGGACAGCGCATAAAGCCCCCGCCGCAGGTAGACGATCCATCCATTTCGATGCAGGTGGTACAGCGCCTCCCGAAGGTAGGAATCCTTGAGTCCTACCTCAGGGGCCAGTTCTCTTGCCCGCTCCGTAGAAAAGATGCGGTCGCCTTCCGCGGCGATTCGGCGTATAAGCTCTACACCGACATGGGTCTTCTTTAGCTTTTGATCTGCGTTCATTGGAGATTCTCCAACTTTTGCCAAATAAAAAGTGGTAGACCACTAGTTAATTTATTGCAAAAATTGGACAATGTCAAATCTTTGCCATACAAAAGCAATGGTTTGACAGTTGGGTAGGCTATGGATGAGGAAGGCGGGACAAGCAGGGTAACCCTTTCGACAAGCTCAAGGCAGGCTCACACCCGGTTCTCACCGAGCACAGGTAGCCAGAAATTAAGAATGATCAAGGCTTGCGGCGTTTTGCGAGTTTGCGCAAGGTCTTCAGATCGCTGGAAGCGAGCGCTTCCCGCTTACCACGGGACCAGCGTTTTACTTGAGCCTCGCGTCGACGAGCATCGGAGAACGTGTCCAACTCCTCTGAATAGAGAAGGGCGACTGGGGGATCAAGAGAGGTCGTCTGGCATGCCTTTCCGGAACGATGGTCTTTGTATCGCTGATTTAGGTCAGTGGTGGCCCCGATATAGAGAGCGCCGGACTTGAGACGAAGAATATAGAACCACGCTGACATAGCACGCAAATCTGACTGGTTCGCAGTTTGGCCTTTCGACTCGCCCTCGGCTAGGCCCTTCGATGAACTCAGGGTAAACTCGGGGTCGCCTTTCGACTCGTTCCTCGCTCAAGGCCATTTCGACTCAAATTCACTCTTCGGTCGGAGACCTTGAGCGAAAAAGGCACCAAGCTCTCATTGCTTGGTGCCTTTTGAGTCGAAATGGCTCCCCGGGACGGACTCGAACCGCCGACCAAGTGGTTAACAGCCACCCGCTCTACCTGCTGAGCTACCGGGGAATATGTCGCTTCAGATTTAAAAAGACAGAGGCTTTGTCGAAAAGCTCTGCCTGTTGAGCGGCAGCGAAATCCCGCCCCAAGCGGGACTGAGCTACCGGGGAATATGTTTCTTCTCATCCCAAAAGACAAAGGCTTCGTCGTAAAGCTCTGCCTGTTGAGCGGCAGCGAAATCCCGCAGCGGACGGGACTGAGCTACCGGGGAAGAAAAACGTGATTAACATTATCTACCAAAAGAGTTCTACCAGGTCAATAGAAATTTTCGGGATCTTCGGCAAGGATTTTGAAGGGTTGGCGCGACGTCGAGCGGCAGGGTTACGATAAAGGGCATTCGCCTTGACAGGGAGGGGGATTCCTTCTATGTAATCAGAATGCTTTTCTTTTCTGTTTTCGGCACTCCGGGCCTTGCATAAACCCTCCGGCGAGTGGTCAGCCCCCAGAAAATCCCCCTCGTTCCCCCTTTAATAAAGGGGGAGGATAGGGAGAAGGGTTCCTGGCGGCTCGGCCAAACGGCGGCCTTTGCAACGGATGGCACGGTTCGGCGCTTCACCGAAGAAGCGCATTACCCAGGAAGATGGAATCAAGACAGGTAAACTCATGAAACAAGTCATTCTTGGAACGGCAGGCCACATCGACCACGGAAAAACCACCCTCATCAAGGCCCTCACCGGCATCGACACGGATCGGCTCAAGGAAGAAAAGGAGCGGGGCATCACCATCGAACTGGGTTTCGCCCATTTGAGTCTGCCCAGCGGCCAAATTCTCGGTATTGTCGATGTGCCCGGCCATGAGAAGTTCGTGAAAAACATGGTCGCCGGCGCCACGGGCGTCGACATCGTGGCGCTCGTCATTGCCGCAGACGAGGGCGTCATGCCTCAGACACGGGAGCACCTCGAGATCTGCCAACTCCTTCGCGTCAAGAGAGGGCTCGTGGTCCTGACCAAGGTCGACATGGTAGACCAGGAGTGGATCGAGCTCGTCAAGGACGACGTTTCCACCTTTCTTGCCGGCACCTTTCTGGCGGACGCTCCGATTCTGGAGGTTTCGGCGGTCACGGGAAAAGGCCTACAGGAACTCATCGCTCTCCTGGACACCATGGTCAAGGAAGTTCCTGAAAGGGAAGCGGGCAGCTTTTTTCGCCTCCCCATTGACAGGGTTTTCACCATGAAGGGCTTCGGCACCGTGATCACAGGGACGACCATGTCCGGCTCCATCAGAACAGGCGATGAGGTCACGATCTACCCGCAAGGCCTTGAGTCTCGAATCAGGGGAATCCAGGTCCACAACATGGAGGTGAACGAAGTCAGCGCAGGCCTCCGAACGGCGATCAACCTCCAGGGGCTTGAAAAGGAGGAGCTGCAGAGGGGGAACGTGGTGGCTACCAAGGATTCTCTCAGGTCGACGCGCATGGTTGACGTGGCCTTTCACCTTCTTGCCAGCGCTCCCCGGAAACTCAAGAACCGCTCCGTGGTGCGTTTTCACGCCGGCACCGCGGAAATCATTTCCACGATCGTTCTTCTCGACAGGGATGAGCTGGCGCCGGGGCAGACCTGTTTTGCGGAGATCAGACTCGAAGAGCCCACCGCGGTCATGTCTCGCGACCGATATGTTCTCAGAAGCTATTCGCCGGTCAGGACCATCGGGGGAGGGGAGATCCTCAACGCCCTGGCCCAGAGAAAGAAGAGGCTCTCCGAGACCACCCTGTCCGAATTGAAGGTGTTGAGCACGGGCAACCTCAGCGAAGTCACGGAACAGTACATAGCCGATGGACGCCTTGCAGGCACCGAGCAGTCCCAGCTTCCTTTCCTGACCAACGCAAGCAGAAAGAAACTGGATGAGATCGTCAGGAACCTTCAGGCTCGGAAAAGAGTCATCCAGTATGATAAGGAAAAAGGGGTCCTGATCCATGCCGACTATTTCGGCAAGGCAAGGGAGGAGATTCTGGCAACCCTTTCCCGTTATCACCAGGATAATCCTTTGAAGGTCGGGCTTTTCAAAGAGGAACTCCGCTCACGGACCGCGGGATCGCAGAACCCCAAGCTTTTCAACTATCTCATGAACCAGTTGACCCAGGAAGAGGTGATCGTTCAGGAGAAAGAAGTGATCCGGCTGAAGGAGCACCGGGTAACGCTCGCGCAGGACCAGGAAAAGGTGCGCCGGGAGATCGAGGAAATCTATCTAAAGAGCGGCCTTCAGCCCCCGTATTTCAAAGAACTCAAGGAGAAGTTTCCCAATAACACGGCCGCGGATGTTCTGGGAGTCATGGTCAAGGACGGCATCCTTGTGAAGGTGAAAGAAGACCTTTACTTTCACCGCGACGTGATCGAGGAATTGAGGTCCCGGCTCACGGATTTCCTGAAAGAAAAGGGCGAAATCGACACACCCCAATTCAAGGACATGACCAATGCATCCAGGAAATACACGATCCCGCTCCTTGAATACTTCGACATAACCCAGTTCACGATGCGCGTGGGGGATAAGAGGGTGTTGAGGAGGAAGTAAGAAGAAGTGCCTAAAGTGCCTAAAGTTGGAAAACACGGTAACACCTGACAAGTGACAAGACGAAGCAAGGGAGTAAGCAGTAGGAAGTTGGCAGTAAGCAGATTAATCGAAGAAGGAGCCAGCCGCCTTCGTTGAAAACTACGGCGGGCCAAGGGAGACAGAAGGAGAAGTGCCTAAAATGCCTAAAGTGCGCTAAAGTGCCTAAAGTTTAAAAACAGAAAGAGTAGAAGGAGAATACAGAATAAGAGGTGCCCCTTCGACTGCGCTCAGGGACTTCGTCTAAAGTGCCTAAAGTTCGGGGTGAAGAGGCAACAGGCAACCCATAATATGCACGCTGAAGCGACAAAAAGCCTGATGCAGGCGCTGGGAATCGGTGCCCGCGAATACATTGCCATCGTGGGCGCGGGGGGAAAAACAGCGCTCATGTTCGCGCTTGCCGAAGAACTTCAAAGACAAGGCAAGAAGGTCATCACATCGACAACGACAAAGGTGTGGAACCGCCAAGCCATGCAAGCCCCCCATGTTGTCTGCACCGAAAACTCGCCATCCTGGAAAGACGAGCTCAAGGAGAGGCTTGCGGAGAAGGAGCACGTGTTCGTCGGCCGCTGTGTGCTCGAATCCGGCAAGATGGACGGACTCGATTGTTCCGACCTGGACCTTTTGTTCCAGGCCCAGGAAACCGATTGCCTGCTCGTGGAAGCCGACGGTGCGGCAGGTCTCCCGGTGAAGGCGCCGGCGGCGCATGAGCCTGTCATCCCGTCAGCGGCGACCCTGGTCGTGGCGGTCATGGGGATTGAGGCCCTGGGACGGCGGTTGACGCCCGAAGAGGTTTTCCGGCCTGAAGCGGTAAGAGAGATCACGGGCCTCAGCCCAGGCGAAGTCCTGACTTCGAAAGCCCTGGCAAAGCTCTTTTTGCATCCCCAGGGGCTTTTCAAGGGGACGCCTGCCGCTTCGAGACGCATCGCCTTCTTGAACAAGCTGGATCTGGTCGAAGAGGAAAAGGAGGCCACAGCCCTGGGCCAAGAGATTCTACGCGAGTCTTGCGGGGAGATTGGTCGTGTGGTCGTAGGCTCGATCAGGAGGGCGAATTACAGGGTCATACAACGAAAAGTGCCTAAAGTGCGCTAAAGTGCCTAAAATGCCTAAAATTAAAAAAGGGCAAAAAGTAAGGAGTGACAAGACGAAGCAAGCGGGCAAGCAGTAGGCAGATAGAGGAAGAGGAAGACATGGAAGGCATCTACAGCAAAGCGATCGAGCTTGTGGGAAACAAGCAGGTCGGGGTGCTTGCCACGATCATACGGCTCACAGGCTCAGGGCCGAGGGGTGCGGGGACCAAGTTCCTGATCATGGAGGACGGTTCCTATGCCGGGACCATCGGCGGCGGCCTGCTCGAAGCGGAGGTCCTGAGGCAAGCCGGGACCATATTCACAACGGGTAGGCCTGCGAGCTTGAGCCTGAGCCTCATGGGAAAGGACGTGGCAGAGACGGACATGATCTGCGGCGGGGACGTGGAGGTCTTTCTGGAGCCTGTGTTTCCGGACGACGAAGGGCAGATCGAGATTCTGAAGAAACTCGAAGCAATTCAAAAGCGGGGCGGGTCCGGGCTCCTGGTCACGGTTGTCGATGGGGAGCGATGGGGAAAAGAAGGAAGCCTGAAGGTTTTTATGGATTCAGGGGGGGAAAGATCAGGCGGCCTCACCGGGATGAAACAGATTGAAGACGAGCTTTGCCGGACCTTGGCACGACGCATGGAGAAGCGTGAGCCTTCCATTGAGTTTTTCGAAGACCAAGCAGGGAAACAGGTTAAGCTTTTCGTGGAACCCGTGCATTCGGATCCATTCCTCTACATTTTCGGTGGAGGCCATGTGTCGTCACAGATTGTGCCTCTGGCGAACAAAGTGGGATTCAAGGTGGTGGTCATCGATGACCGCCCCGAATTTGCAGACCCGGAAAGATTCCCTGAGGCAGAGGGAGTTTATTGTTATCCTTTCGACGGCGTGGTGAGGAGGTTCCCTGTAGATGAGGCGTCCTACATCATCATCGTCACGAGGGGACACCTCAACGACAAGACGATCCTGGAGCAGGCCCTCAGAACCCGGGCCGGATACATCGGCATGATCGGAAGCAGGCGCAAGAAAGCCATGATTTACGAAAAGCTCATGGAAGAAGGGTTCACCCAGAAGGATCTCGATCGCGTCTACGCGCCCATCGGCCTTGAGATCGGGGCCGAGACGCCCGAGGAGATTGCGGTGAGCATCGTCGCAGAGCTGATTAAGGTGCGAGCAGGCCGCTGAAAAACGCCCATGTTCCCGCCAAGGCGGGATGTCGCAGGGCCGTTGATATTTTGACCGGTCATTGCGAGCCCGAAGGGCGAGGCAATCAAGCAGGTACCTCATGGGAAAACACAGTCACAACTTCGTGGAAGAGTATGACGGCCTTGTAGGGTTCGGCTTCGACAGGGAGAATGATGAGGCGACCATCACGTGGTATGTCCAGAAGTTCTCCGATGATGAGCACATGGCCTTGATTCGGGAACGAATGTCGGAACAAGACCTGGCAGGTTTGTTCGACTTCCTGGGCGGGCTTTTGAGGAAATACCTGACGGAAGAGGAATATCATCGCGTCTTCCTCAAGGACGATGAATGATCAAGGCCAATTGTTTCCGCAGATTCCGCTGATTAGCGCAGATTCTTTGGGGCTCTTAATACAAGCGTCTTCGATTTGTCTTCTGCGCCCGGTGATCATTCTGTCATGACGGGGCATGGGCAAGGAGGAAACCATCAGAGCGATGTTTCGAGGTAGAGATCTTGTCCTGCTCATCGTCATCTATTCCTCCCTGGCGGCCGGCATCCTTTTCCCCAGGATAGGCAGGCTCTTCCAGTCCTTCCCGCTGTACAGCATGATGGCGCTTCTTTTCCTGAGTTTCCTTTCCATCAAGATCAGTCAGATCTGGTACACGTTGCGCCAATCCTCGATGTTGATCGGCTGTTTTCTCTTCATAAGGATGTTGCTGGTCCCTGTCGGCATTGCGCTCATCTTTCGCATGGTGTGGCCGGCCTACAGCCTTTCCGCTTTGCTTCTGAGCGGCATATCCACGGGCGTGGTGGCCCCGTTCATCTCCACCTTGCTTCAGGCCAACACGCCGCTCGTGCTGGTGGTGGTGGTCATTTCCTCCCTCCTCGTTCCTTTCACCCTCCCGCCCCTGGTGGAACTGCTTTTTTCCCAATCCCTGGACATTTCCGTCATCAGCATGATGCGCCTTTTGTTCCTGGTCGTTTTTGTGCCCCTCGCCCTGGCCGAAATCCTCAAGAAAACATCCCGTGCGCTTGTTGAAGGGCTGATCAGCAAACAGTACTACATCTCCCTGGTCGCCTTCTCGGTCACGAACATGGGGATCTTTTCCAGGTACTCGGAGTTCTTTTATCAGCAGCCCCAGAGCATTGCGGCGGCAAGCGCCGTGTCTTTCATCCTTGCGGGGATCTACCTTGTGGCAGGACTCCTGATTTCCTGGGGGAGAAAGGCGGAAGATCAGGTCGCGACGGTCATCTGCCTTGGAACCATGAACAATGTTTTGGTGATTGTGTTCAGCTCGGAGTTTTTCACGCCCCTGGAACCCACGGTTTCAGCCATGTACATGATCCCATTTTTCGCGCTCATTCTCCCGCTGAGGGCGTATGGGAGCTGGAGAAGAAAGACAATGTAAGAGGACATGACTTAGGGGATGGCTTTATGCCCTCCCGCGGGAGGGGGTGGAACCCCTCCCCTACATCTTGGGCTGAGAGCGTACAGGGAGTGGAAAAAATGAAGGGAGGGGCATTTCACCACAGAGTCACAGAGGGCACGGAGATATCATTGCTTTCGTCCGCCGGGAGATACCGGCGAACGAAAGGGGTGCCTCAGGATAGATTAACCGGGTTTACGCGGTTAGTGTTTACCCGAAAATCTTCTCGGCTGCTTTCCTGTAGGTGTTGAGCGCCTTTTCTCCGAAACACACAAAGACCACCCTGGTCAGGGTCTTGTCGGTTTCCAGGAATTTTTTCGTTTCTTTGAGAGCAATCTCCGTCGCCCTTTCCAGGGGGAAGCCATAGGCGCCCGTGGAGATGGAAGGAAAAGCGATGGACGTAATCTTGAGATCCTGTGCCGCCTTGAATGAATTCCTGTAACACGCGGCGAGAATACGGTCCTCGTTCTTGTGCCCGCCGGCCCAGATCGGCCCCACCGTGTGGATGACATACCCGGCGGGAAGGCGGTAGCCCTTGCTGACCCGGGCCTCTCCTGTGGGGCATCCTCCGATCTTCCTGGTTTCCTCCAGGAGTTCCGGACCTGCCGCTCGGTGGATTGCACCGTCCACGCCTCCGCCTCCCAGCAGGGAGTTGTTGGCTGCATTGACGATGGCATCGACCTGCTGCTTGGTAATGTCGCCTTCGATGATTTCAATCCTTGGATCCATGAGAGACCTCCTTTTATTCCCCGTCGATCGAGGCTGTCCGAGAAGCCTCGCTGCTCACCCACAACGGTCATTGCGAGGGAGTGCAACGACCGAAGCAGTCTCCTAACTGCCCGCAAACAACGAGATTGCAACGCTCCCTCCGGTCGCTCGCAATGACGGCAAGAGGCTAGGAGGGGAAGCATTTCAAGTTGCCGGACAGCCTGTCAATCCCCCTTTATCAAAGGGGGAAGCAGGCCCTCACCGCATCCGCCTTCGCCAGAGGCTACGGCGGGACAGGAAGATCGCGGAGAGCGCAGAGGATAATAAGGTGTGAAATCAAATGTGACCATGCAGGCTCGGGTTTCATTTGGCATCGGGGCTTTGACATTGGACATCCCTTATTCTGGCTAATCTTTTCGAACTTTTGTTGGCGTTTCGCTGCAGATTAGCGTGTGCTTAATCCCCCCTGCAGGAGCAAGCTCCTGCTTGCGAAACATCGCGACCAGGAGGTCGCTCCTACAGGAGACAACTAGGCGACCATAGATATTCCTCTCGGAGGAATCAAAAAGATAATGAGGCTATTTCTGCTTTTTCAAACCCTTGAGGGCCTGTTCCATGCGGTCGAAGGCTTCTTTCAGCACTTCACGGGAGGTGGCGAAGTTGATGCGGATGAAGCCCTCGCCGGGAGGGCCGAATTCCCCTCCGTCCATCACGATCACCCTGGCTTTGTCTCTCAGGTATTCGCACATCTCCCTGCTCGTCATGCCGAAAGAAGCGATGTTCGGGAAGAGAAAAGGGGTCGCCTCGGGCACATGACACGAGATCCCCGGCATCTTTGAAAGGCGCTCGAGGCCATAGTCCCGCATCTTTCTCAAATGGGACATGAACTCGGAAAGCCAGAGCTTCCCGTTTGTGAGAGCCGCCTTGGCCGCAGCCTGGGCGAGGGTGTCGGTATGGACGATCATGTCATGGATCCGCTGCTTGATCTTCTTCATATGCTTGCTGCGCGTGGTGATGTACGCGATGCGATAGCCCGGTATGCCGAAAGCTTTGCTGAACCCGAACACCGTGACCGTTCTTTCGTAGAGATCCTCACTCAAGGAGGCGAGACTGAGGTGCTTTCCTTCAAAGATCATGTCCTCGTACAGCTCATCGGAAAAGATCAGCAGGTCGTGCTCCTGGGCCACCCGTGCAATGCCTTCCAGCTCTTCTTGGGTGAAGACGCGCCCTGTGGGGTTGTGGGGATTGGACACCATGATCAATCGGGTCCGTGGTGTGATCCTGGCCTTCAGGTCGTCCATATCCAGCTTCACCCCGGCATTGAAATCCAGCGGATTGAATACAGGCACGGCGCCGGTATTGAGCACATTGTGGATGAAGGGCGGATAGATCGGGGCAGGGCAGATCAGGGCCTCATCCCGTGGTTTCAGGAACAGGTAGCAGGTAAGGAAAATCGCGAACATGGTGCCGGGGATCATGTGCACGTCGTCGGGTGTTGCAGGGATTCGGTTGACGCGGTTGAGCTTCTCGCACACCACCTCCAGAACATCCGGATCTCCGCCATAGGCGCCGTAAGGGGTCCGGTCCTCCCGGGCAGCCCTGACGACCGCCTCCTTGATCTCCGGCGGCGCAGGAAAATCCATGTCCGCCACGGAAAGGGAAATCACGTCGCGGTCCCAAGGGCCCCACTTCAGGGCCGCCCGGGTACGGAGGAAGGTCTCGTTGATGGAATCAAAGTCGGTCATAGGTGTCTCCATGAGAACGATGCACGGGACACGGGTCACGGTGCACGGGAAAGCAAGAAACAGAAGAACGGTGCACGGGACACGGGTCACGGTGCACGGAAAATACAAACAAGGAAACGGGGCACGGGGCACGGCACAAAACCAAAGACCCTGTTTTTGTTTTCTCCGTGAACCGTGTGCCGTGCGCCGTGACCCGTTTTTACGTTTGCCCCCAGATCACCAGGCCCAAGGCATGGCGGCTTTCGGGATTGGGGTGATTGGGGGTGATTCGAATGTTGAGGCCGAAGTGCCCGGCATCCACGAAGGTCAGGGCGCAGCGGTACTTGTACAATTTGTCTCCCACCGGCTCTATGGGCTGCATGAGCTGGGTGAAGCGGTCGATGAACCGGTTTGAAGGATCGACCCTTCCTGCATAGGCTTCGACCATGACGTCTTCAGGAAGCAGCTCGCCCAGAAACACATCCGCCTCCACCATGTAGGGATCGCCCACCACCAGTTCGGTAAGGTCTTCCATGCGGATCTCCTTCACGACGATGCTCGACCAGTTGTACATGACTTTTTCTCTCCATTTGGAGAGCCTCTTGAGGGCGTCCCAGTCCTTTTCCCTGAGTCCCGCACCCCGAATCGCGGCAGGCAGGTAGAACCTTTCCCAGTACTCCGAGACCATGCGGTGGGTGTTGAAGGTCGGGCAGAGCCTGTGCATGGACGCTTTCATCATGGTGACCCAGCGCCTGGGAATCCCGTCCGGGCCTCTTTCATAGAATATAGGAATGACATCCTTTTCCAGAATATCATAGAGGGCGCGGCTTTCCAGGTCGTCCTGGAAGTTGTAGTCCGCGTATTCTTCGCCGTTTCCAATGGCCCAGCCGAGCCCGCGGTCATAGCCCTCGTCCCACCACCCATCGAGCACGCTGAGGTGAAGAGCGCCGTTGGCCACGGCTTTCATGCCGCTCGTGCCGCAGGCCTCGAAGGGGCGTCTCGGTGTGTTGAGCCACACGTCACACCCCTGCACCATGGTGCGCGCGATATCCAGGTCATAGTCTTCGAGAAAGACCATGTGACGTCTCAAGGTGTCCCGGTTGGACGTCTGAACGAGCTGCTTGATCAGGTCCTTTCCCATGGTGTCCTGCGGATGGGCCTTGCCTGCAAAAATGATCTGCATCGGCCGCTCGGGGTTGGTCAGGATTTTCTCGAGCCTGGCAATATCCTTCAGGATGAGATAGGCACGCTTGTAGGGCGCAAAACGGCGGGCAAAACCGATGGTGAGGGCTTCGGTGTTCAGCACGTCGTCGGCAAAAGCCACTTCCCTGTCAGAGGCCCCCCGCTTGGCCAGTTGCCTGCGCAAGCGCATGCGGGTGAAGGCTACGAGCATTTCGCGGCTTCGCTCGTGGGTCCTCCACAGCTCGGTGTCCGGGATCTTGTCCACCCTTTCCCAAATTTTGACGTTGTCAGGATCCTCAATCCACCGGGGGCTCAGGTAGCGGTCAAAATGTTCCGCCATGCCTTTGGAAACAAAAGAAGGAATGTGGACGCCGTTTGTGACGTAGCCGATGGGCAGATCCTCCTCCGGCGCTCTGGACCAGATCTTCTGCCACATTTTGCGACTCACCCTGGCATGAAGGCGGCTGACGGCGTTGTTCCAGTTGGACAGGCGCAGGGCAAGGACGGCCATGGAGAACTCTTCGTCCTTGTTTCTCGGATCCAGCCTCCCGAACCCCAGGATCACGTTGATGGACAAGCCCATGGCCCTGGCAGGGCCGTCGAAATAGGCTCGCACCAGGTCGGGATGAAAGGTGTCGATCCCTGCAGGGACCGGGGTGTGGGTGGTGAACACGCTCGTGACCCGCACGAATTCTGCGGCCTCGTTGAAGCTCAGGCCTGCGACTTCCCTCAGTTCCCGGATCCTCTCGAAGGCGGCGAAAGCCGAATGACCCTCGTTCATGTGGATGACCGCGGGCCTGATGCCCAGGGCCCTGAGCATGCGGACCCCGCCGATGCCGAGGATGATCTCCTGGCGTATGCGCATTTCCCGGTCGCCGCCGTAGAGCTCCGAGGTGATGTCGCGGGCAGCCGGCGAGTTTTCCTTGAGGTTGGTGTCCAGGAGGAGAAGCCTGGTCCTGCCGATGTTCACCTGCCAGACCTGGACTTTCACGTCCTCTCCCTTGAGATCAAGGGAGATGGTGAGGGGTTGCCCCTGTTCGTTGCGGACCAGATTCATGGGCATGGTGGTGAACTGGTTCATGGGGTAGCTCTCCATCTGCCACCCGTCCTGGATCAGGTACTGTCTGAAATACCCTTTCTGGTAAGCGAGAGACACGCCGATCACGGGATAGTTGAGGTCGCTGGCCGACTTCAAGTGGTCACCGGCAAGGATACCCAGGCCGCCGGAGTAAATGGGAAGGCAATCCGCGACACCGCACTCGGCGGTGAAGTAGGCGACCGAGAAGGGCTGGGCCAGGGAGCCGAAGCATTTCGGGTCGGGCGTTTCCGACATGTAGCGGTCGAATTCGCGCTTCACCCTCTCGAGGTGGGCGCAAAATCCCTGGTCTGAAGCGAGGCTTTTCAGGTCCTCCTGCTTGAGCCGGCCGAGAAACTCCACAGGGTTTTCTCTCGTCTCCTCCCACAAGTCGGGGCTCATGCCCCTGAAAAGGCTTTCCGCATCATAGTTCCAGACGAACCAGAGGTTGTCGGAAAGGGCGCCGAGGGCTTGAATGGCCTGGGGAAGGCGCGGTTTCACATCCAGCATTCGTATGGGAGTGGTCATGGCAACGTTCTCCTCGGAGTCAGGGGCTTGCTTTTTGCTGAAATTTGAAGGTCACCTGGGGCGGTTCAATGTTGACAATGGAGACCCTTTCGTTCGGCAGCAGGATATTTTCCCTGGTGACAGGGAAAACCCTGCGGCCCGCATCGGCCGCCGCAAGGTCGAGCTCCACATGGACATTCTTTTCGGTCAGTGTTCCCGCATCTTTGCGCAGACCCCGTACCCGTATTCGCACTCTCGGGCTCACGGGCTCCACGATTTCCATTTGGGCCGGAACCCTTTTTACCTCTACGGGGACGGAAAGGGCAACTTCGAAATTTTGCTGTCCCGCGAGCAGGAGCCACATGACAAGGACGAGGGCGAGCGTTCCGGCCTTGGCTTTCCACCTGCGAATCAGGAGGGGCAGGACTCGCTCTTTCCAGCTTTCCCTGGGAGCCGAAACCGGCTGGAGCGTGTCCTGCACGTACAGGGAGAGCTGATCGGCCGAGACCACCGGCGCGGCCTTCTTCTGAAAAAGAAAGGTCACGCTTCCTCTTTCTTCCGAGACAACCACGACGAGGGCGTCGGTCTTCTCACTGATGCCCATGGCGGCCCTGTGACGTGTGCCCCACTCCTTGGGAAGGCTGTCATCGGAGCTCAAGGGCAGGTAGCAGGCCATGCGGATCAACCGGCCGCCTCTCACCACCACCGCGCCGTCGTGAAGGGCCGATTCCTTTTGAAAGATGGTCATGAGAACTTCCCGATTCGGTTCTGCCTCCAGCTCCTGGCCTCCCGTGATCCACTGCCCCACCCGGTCGTTTCTTTCGAGGATCAGGAGGGCGCCGATCTTCCGCTCGGCCAGAGAAAAGACCCCTTCGGAAAAAACCTGGACCCATCTGCCCGGGACGATCTTTTTGCGGAGCCCGAAAGCCTGCAGAGGATCAACCTTCTCCAAAACCTGGCGAATCTCGGACTGGAAAAGAATGATGAGAAGAATCACCAGGACTTGCCAGAAAATCTGGAAAACCCAGGTGGTCAAAAAGAGCCCCCAGGTCTGGGCCACGGTGAAGACGACGCCCATCAAAAGAAGCCCCACAAGCGCATTGAAGGCTTTCGTCCCCCTGAACCACAGGAAGAGGTAGTATGCCAGGACCGTGAGGAAGAGGATGTCCAGGAGATCTTGAACGCGGAAGTTGGTGAGGATGGGCTGCAAATTCATGGCAACCCCCTGCCGTAGAGTTCCGTCATTTCATGGAGCCTGCTGCACACCGACGCGGTCAGGGAAAGAGGATCGAGGCGCCACGTCCAGTTTCCGTGATTGGAGGCGGGAAGGTTCATCCGGGCTTCCGGTCCCAGGCCGAGAACATCCTGGACAGGCAACACGACCATCCTCGCCACGGACATCATGGCCGTGCGAATCAGTTCCCGGTGCACGTTGTCCGCGGTCACCTCTTTGCCCAGGTAAAGGGAAAGGCGTTTCTTGTCCTCTTCAGAGGCCTCTTCTTCGAACCAGCCGGCCGCGGTGTTGTTGTCATGGGTGCCGGTGTAAACCACGCACCGCTGAATGTGGTTGTGAGGGGCGTAGAGGTTCTCGGGAAGATCAGGGCCGAAGGCGAAGAGAAGGACTTTCATGCCGGGAAATCCGAAATGGTCCATGACCTCCCGCACGTCGGGAGTGATGGTCCCGAGGTCCTCGGCAATAACCGGCAGCGCAGGAAACCTCCTGGTGAGTTCGCTGAAAAAGTCCACGGCCGGCGCCTTCACCCACCGGCCTTTGACAGCCACCCTTTCGCCTGCCGGCACCTCCCAGTAGCCCACAAAGCCCCGAAAATGATCGATTCTCACCAGGTCGAAAAGGCTCAGGTTATGGGCCATGCGCCTTATCCACCACCCGTAGCGCTGCTGCTTGAGCACGTCCCACCGGTACACGGGATTGCCCCAGAGCTGGCCTGTCCTGCTGAAGTAATCCGGGGGAACCCCCGCGACGGTCAAAGGCTTCCTGGTGTCGGGATCCAGGTTGAATATCTCGGGATGCATCCACACGTCCGTGCTGTCATGAATCACGTAAATGGGCATGTCGCCGATGATCCGGATTCCCCGGTCGTTGCAGTAGGCTTTCAAATTCGACCACTGCTTGAACAAGATGTACTGGAGGAATTTTACTTTCTCCGTGCCTGAAACGATCCGTTCCGACCCCCGGACCGCCGCGGCCGATCCCATGTCGCGGTGCTCTTCAGGCCAGTCATACCAGGCCTTTCCGCCGTGATGCGCCTTGAGAGCCGTGAACAGGGAAAAGGGGTCCAGCCATGAACGGTTTTGCTCGCAGAAGCCGTGGTAATCCCCGGGTGCCCCGCTCGCCCTGAAAAGGTCGAAAGCGCGGGAGAAAAGCCCGTCCTTCCACTGCGTCACGCCGCGGTAGTCGACCTTTCCGACAGGAAAGGTCGGGCAGGTTTCCAAGTCTTCCCGGCCGAGCAGGCCTTCCTGAACAAGCAGTTCCGGGCTGATCAGCAGAGGGTTGCACGCGAAGGCGGACGTACTATGGTAAGGCGAGCTGCCGGATTCCGTGTCCGTGGGATTCAAAGGAAGGCACTGCCAGTACCTCTGCCTGCTCTCCGCCAGGAAGTCGGCGAAGCGGTAGGCCCAGGGGCCCAGATCTCCTATGCCGAAGGCTGAAGGAAGGGAGGTCAGGTGCAGGAGAATGCCGCTTCCTCTTTTATCCATCGGACGGGTTACCTTCTTTGGATGTAGTACTTCTCGATGTCTTCGAGTTTGTCCAGATAGGCTTGCTGGAAGCGAAAACCGTTATATAGGGCGATTTCTTTGGCCAGCGGGGCGATGTGGGGAAAGGGGTCGATGCCGTAAAGATTCCGGCCCTCTTTGTCCGCTTCGTGGACGATCAGGAGAGAGTAATACATGCCGAGCAGGCGCAGTCGCAGAGGCCTGCGAAACAGGTAGGATCTTCCGCCGATCGTGTTCAGGAAAAAGCCTGCATAATGGTACAGCGCTTCCCGGGACGGTCTGAACCCTTCGGGATCCGGGCAGCTTTCCCCGAGAGTCAGCCATCGATAGAACAGGTCGACGTTCATTTCGAGCGTTTCCGACTCGTTGGCGAGCACCTCTCGGATCAGCCGGATGTCTCTTCTATCAAGGACCCGGAAAAGATGATAGATGTTGCTGTTGAGAACCGTAGAGTCCGCGCCTTCTCCGGCCGGGATCGGCAACTTGGAGGCCAATCGCGACAGGATCTTCTTGAAATGATCGAAGGTGTCGGTCCCTTCTTCAACGTGGCGGATGTAGTTTTTCGTGTTCAGGTAGTCGAAAAAATCCCGAACGTCTTTCTCGATTCGTTTGCAGTAATCCTCGCGGCTTTCCCGCTTTGGCTGGACAATCTCCTGGGAGACGACAGGGGCTTTGGTCGCAACAGGCTCCGGTTCGGTTTTGGCGGGGGCCTGGTTTTTGGCCGGGGTGGGGGTTTGAGGTGTCGCCGCGGGTTCGATGTCTTTGCGGCCATGCTCCATCCCGAGAAAATAGCTACCCAAAGCGGCAAGGAGGAGAGCCATCACGAAAATCAACACCCACCACCAGATCCGCCTTTTTCGTTGCATTTCTCTTTTCGCCATGGTCTCTCCCAATGCAGCCCTTGGCTGCCATGAAATCTGCCCGGGCAGATTTCATAGAACGCCCCTTCGGGGCTGTTTGACAACCCCATGCAAAGCCGACCCGTGGGAAGCTCTGTTCGGATGCAAGAGCCGGAATTCAGGAGTTCAGTGTTCAGGAAAGATGATTTCCGGGTGCGCGGGCATTTCTTCCGAACACTGAACACGCGATTGAGCAGACTTCCTGCTTCTCCCTGCCTACTGCTCACTGAAGCTTCAGGCTGCCTCCAGAGGAAGCCGTATGGTTACAACCGTGCCTCGGTTCACTTCGCTGCTGAGCTGAATCTCGCCGAGATGATTCATAACCACCTGGTGCACCAGGGTCAGTCCCAACCCGGCCCCTTTGGTTTTAGAGGTGACGAAGGGATCGTAGACCGCGGCCAGTTTTTCCTTGGGGATGCCGCATCCCGTGTCCTCTACGACAATGAGCAGGTGGTCGCTCGTTATGTTGGCCTTGAGGGTGAGGATTCCCCCGCTCGGCATGGATTCGAGGGCATTTTCCAACAAGTTGTTGAGCGCCGTCAACAGTTGATTTGCGTCGATTCGCATCTTCGGAAGTTCAGAGGGTATCTCGGCGACGACCTTGACGCCCTGCTTTTTTGCGAGGTCCTTTGCCTGCTTCAAAGCCTCCAGCAAGGCCGTGTCAGGTTTTTCAAGGGTCAAGAGGCAGACTTGGACCTCTGCAAATTCGCGAATTCTCTTGACCAGATTCTCGAGGCGATTTGTCTCGTCGATGATGATGTCGAGGTATTTCCCGATTTTTTCATCGCTGCCGAGTTCCTTCTTGATTCGTTGCGAAAAGCCCCCGATCGTCATGATCGGGTTCCGGATTTCGTGGGCCACTCCCTGGACCAGGTTGCCCATGGCTGCGAGGCGCTCGGAGCGGATCAGTTTCTGCTGGGTGATCCTGAGTTCCTGAGTGGTCATGTCGTTGCTTTCCTCGAGACGCTTGTAGAGCGTGGCATTCTCCATGGCGATTGCCACATGCTGAGCAATGGCGTACAAAAGCTCAAGGTCGGCGCGGCTGAAGGGCTCTCCTGTTTTCTTGTTGATGACCTGCAGGGCGCCGATGGGGGCATTCCTGAGCAACAACGGGACACAGAGGATTGAGCGGGTCGTGAAACCGGTGATCTTGTCGAACTTATCGCTGAATCTCTCCTCCTTGGAGACATCTTGGATCACCATGGGCTTTCCGGTTTGAACCACATGTCCGGCAACCCCTTCACCCACCTTGAGGATGATCCTCCTGATGGGGTCTTTTTTCTCTCCCCTTGCCAGCCTGACGAACAACTCCTGTTTTCTTTCATCGAGCTGGTAGACGGAACTCGCTTCCGCATTCATGAATTCTTCGGCCCACTTCATGGCCCGGTCAAGAACGTCTTCGATGTCCAGAGAGGAATTGATCAGGGAGGCGGATCTGAGGATCG